>OLPF01000001.1_pt1 | contig 549648 bp, 462 predicted proteins | sample 1673121 | NCBI WGS metagenome assembly OLPF01 (sample SAMEA3136756, study PRJEB25190) | human gut metagenome
CAGCTGGGAGAGCGCGGGCTTTGCAAGCCTGAGGTCAGGGGTTCGATCCCCCTATGCTCCACCACGAATTTTCGAAGCCGTCCGAATGGACGGCTTCTTTTTTGTGTAAAGCGACTGATCTGCCCTGTTTGGGCTCTTTCGCGCTGGTAAGCTTTTACCGCTTATGGGTTAACAAGACAACGTCTTTAAGAAGGAAGAAGTAGATGAAACAGGAAAACATCCGCAATGTGGCAATCATTGCGCACGTTGACCATGGTAAAACCACCTTGGTTGACCGCCTGCTCTGGTCCTCGCATGTATTCCGCGAAAACCAGGAAGTCGCCGAACGCGTACTCGACTCGAATGATCAGGAGCGCGAGCGCGGCATTACCATTCTCTCTAAGAACATCTCCATCCATTACAAGGACACTAAGATCAACGTTATCGACACCCCCGGTCATGCCGACTTTGGTGGCGAGGTGGAGCGCGTTCTTAACATGGCAGACGGCGCATTGCTCATTGTTGATGCTTATGAAGGCCCCAAGCCCCAGACCCGTTTCGTTCTTTCGCATGCCCTTGAGCGTGGTTTACGCATCGTTGTTGTGGTCAACAAGATCGACCGCCCCAATGCTAACCCCGATGCTGCTGTCGACAAGGTATTCGACTTGATGGTTGAGTTGGGTGCAAGCGACGAGCAGCTTGATTTCCCTGTTGTTTATGCCTCTGCAGTTAATGGCTACGCACGCTACGACGTCAATGACGGCAACATGGACATGGTTCCCTTGCTGGATACCATTCTGAAGGAAATCCCCTGCCCTGATGTAGACGTAGACGGCCCTGTTGCCCTTCAGGTTTGCACGGTTGACCACAGCAGCTACGAGGGACGTATTGGTATTGGTCGCCTGCAGAGCGGTACCATTCACGAAAAAGAGCAGGTTCTGGTGATCCAACCCGACGGCAACCGCTACAACGCGCAGATCCGCAAGGTATACACCTTTGAGAACCTTGGTAAGGCTGAGGTTCCTGCGGCCAGCGCAGGCGATATCGTGGCTGTTATCGGCGTGGAGCAGACTGACATCGGCGATGTTATCACCGACCCCGAGAATCCTGTCGAGATGGAGCCTTTGGCCGTTGAAGAGCCCACCATGGCTGTTGTGTTTGAGGCTTCCACGAGTCCCTTGGTTGGTCGAGAGGGCGATATCGTTGGCGCTCGTCAGCTGAAGGAGCGCCTGATGCGCGAAAAGGAGAGCAACATCTCCATGCGCATTGAGGAAACCGAAGACAAGTCGGGCGTTCGCGTTGCCGGTCGTGGCGTTCTTCATCTTTCTGTTCTTATGGAAACCATGCGTCGTGAAGGCTTCGAATTCCAGGTTGGTCGTCCTCAGGTTGTTTATAAGGAAGATGAGGCCGGTAATAAGCTTGAGCCCATCGAGGAAGCTACCATCGACGTTCCCAATGACTACTCTGGCAAGGCGATTGAGGTCATGGGTACGGCAGGCGGCATCATGGAGGACATGGTGTCCGACGAAACCATGACGCATCTTACGTTTGCTATTCCTTCTCGCGGCACCATGGGCCTGAAGACCAAAATCCTGAATGTAAGCCACGGCGAAGCGGTGTTGTTCCACCACTTCCGTGAATATGGCCCTTATTCCGGAGAGATGATCGGCCGTAAGAACGGTTGCATGATTGCCATGGCAACGGAGAAGTCGGTTGCATATGCTCTTGATACGTTGCAGGAGCGTGGCAAGCTGTTCGTTGGTCCGGGCGAGGATTGCTATGAGGGCATGATTGTTGGCGAATCCGCTAAGGAAGGCGACATGGTTGTAAACGTTGCCAAGGCTAAGCAACTGGGCAACCAGCGCTCTTCTGGTGCTGATAAGGCTATTTCCCTTACGCCCCCCATCACGTTTACGCTCGAAGAAGCGCTTGAATACATTGAAGACGACGAGCTGGTAGAGGTAACGCCTCAGTCTATTCGTCTTCGTAAGCGCACCCTTTCCGCAACTCAGCGTCGCAAGGAAGCAAAGAATAAATAGATCAGTTTCTTTCAACCCGGCTTCTCACTACGCAGAGGGTTGTCTGGAAAGAAATAAATCAAGAAGACTGACTAACTAAAAGGCTGGACGATGTATCGTCCAGCCTTTCTGGTTTAAGGTGTCGCCTGCAATAAGAACCGCACAGATAAAGATGCGCTGTGTCCGGACTGCTCTGTTCCTGGTGCTATACAGGGTTATTCCGAGTTGCCATTCTTGGGGCTTTTCGCCCATAGCTCCATCCTGGGGCTGTTCTAAGGGTCTGAAAACAAAAATATGGCCCGAACTGCAACTTTTTGCGATTACGGATTGTCGCAGGGCGCAAAGGCGCAAATTGCGGCCCGGAATCGCAGCAAATCAGTTGTGGAGCAGTCCCCTTCCGCTTTGCAGATGGGGGAAAGGAGTCCGCAATCGCAAAAAAGCTGCAAGAAAGCCGAAATTTTTGTTTTCACAACGAGGAGTTGTGTGGTCATGCAACAAAAGTGGATCATCTGGGTGGAGTGCAAGATATTTCGTTTCACGTGAAACAGGACGCTGCGTCCGAATCGGGTTCTTCGGAGCGATTGGCACGCTGCTCGGAAATTTCGAGCGCCAGGGCTGTCGCTGTTCGCCGACCTCGATAGGGGAAGCTCCTTTTATGGAGGGGGTGTGATTAAACAGCGGTGATACGTGGGCAAATTGTGCGAACGAAATCACGAAATTGACGTTGTGCAAAAATAGCATGCGTTGCACCTGCTCATCGGGTGCGACCTCGTTTCGTACCGTAGGAAAAAGGAACATACATGAAGCACGGAGCTCTTCTTCGCAAGATTTCTGTTGTCGGCGTATCCGCTGCCTGCTGCATTGCCTTGGTTGGTTGTGGTGGCACGAATTACGGCTATACCGGCGGCGTTGCAGCAACGGTAAATGGCGCTGAGATTCAGGAAGACACCATCACTAAGTACATTCAGGACTTCCGCACTAGCTCAGACCTCACCAGCGACGACGACTGGGGCAATTGGATGAAGGAGAATTCCTTTGATCCTGCCACCGTTCGCGATCAGGTAATCGATTACTACGTCGAAAACGAGCTGAAGAAACAGGCGTGCGACGAAAAGGGCATCACGGTTGAACAGTCTCAGGTTGACGATGAGATCAACAACATGAAGGCCAACTACGACAGCGATGATGCTTGGAAGCAGGCTCTATCCTCTGCTGGTTTGACCGAGGATCAGTATCGCGAGTCCGTCGAAGCTGGCTTGCTTGATAAGGCCTTGGAGGACGCGGTTGCTGGAGATGCAGCCACCGCTGATGATTCTAAAGTTCTAGATATGCTGAACACGTATTACACCATGTTTAACGGTGCTAAGAAATCTTCTCATATCTTGTTCGCTTCGGGTGACACCGAAAAGGCTCAGGAAGTGCTCGATCAGATCAACGCGGGAACGCTTGACTTTGCCGAAGCTGCCAAGCAGTACTCCACCGATACGGCCTCTGCAGCCGACGGTGGCAATGTTGGTTGGGACGCTATCAATTCCTTTGTAACCGACTACACCGACGCCCTTGATGGCCTTTCCGTTGGCCAGGTATCTGGTTTGGTAACGAGCGATTACGGCATTCACATCATCAAGTGCACCGATGAGTTCACCTGCGACGGCAAGGCAACCAGCCTTTCTGCATACCCTCAGGAGTTCGTTGACTACATTTCGAACATTGTGAAGGATCAGAGCAAGTCCACGGCATATTCCAATTGGTTCAACGACTACAAGGCTCAGGCGGACATCCAGAACAACGATATGCCCGAGAATGTCCCCTACAACCTTGATATGACCAAATACGACAACAGCGATTCGTCGAGCGATAACTCCGATGGTTCTAGCAATGGGGCTTCCGCTGATACCAATGCTGATGCGTCGGCTACGGAGGACTCGTCGGAATCATCCAATGAGAAGAGCTCAGATTCCGAGAATTCTGGTCGGTAAAAACCAATTATTCAGGCTTTCCCAAGGCCACCTCGCATGAGGTGGCCTTGGTTTATCTAGAAAGGCAAGCAATGGAAACGAAACCGCCTCTTATTGAGCTTCATGACGCCGTAGTTCGTCGTAAGGGAAAAGAGATTTTGAATGTAGGGGACTTCACCCTGCAGCAAGGCGAAAGCATTGCCCTTATTGGCCCTAATGGCGCTGGAAAATCGACCTTTATCCACCTCATAACCCGCGAAGTGTTTCCTCTTCATCGCGATGAGCCCCCGGTGCTGTTCAAAGGAAAGTCGTTGGTCACCCTAGAAGAGGTTAAGCAATGCTTAGGTATTGTCTCTTCAACGATGCAAGATCAGATAACCGTTCATCTCCCAGCTCTTGATGTGGTGTATGGCGGGTTGTTTGGCGTTCTTGGTGTTCCCCGCCGTCACAGCATGACCGAAGCAGGTAAGGAAAAGGCCTTGCGTGCTTTGGAATTCCTGGGAATGAAAGAGCACGCCGATCGAGACATCATGACGATGTCTTCTGGCCAGGCTCGTCGCGTGCTTATTGCCCGTGCACTTGTCCATGACCCTGAAGCATTGGTGTTCGACGAGCCAACTACGGCGCTCGATCCTGAAGGCATGTATTTTGTTCGCAAGGCAATGCGTGATTTAGTTGCTGCTGGCAAGTCGATTATTTTGGTTACGCACTATCCCGAAGACATTATTCCTGAAATCAAGCGTGTGGTAATGATCAAAGACGGCAAGCTTTATGGGGACAAGCCCAAGGAGGAAGCCCTTACTACCGAGTGTGTCTCCGACCTTTTTGAAGTTCCTTTAAAAATCTTGTCAGAAGATGGCTATTTTTCTCTTGTCAGCCGGTACTAAGATGGTGTAAAGTACATCCTTGCATGCGCGGGAAGCGCTGCAGCTGGAGAGATGTCCGAGTCTGGCTTAAGGAGCACGATTGGAAATCGTGTATACGCCAAAAGCGTATCTGGGGTTCGAATCCCCATCTCTCCGCCAGTGATTTTTCGAAAGCGCCTGTTTGGGCGCTTTCTTTTTCACCAGCTCCTTTGGTGGCTGATACATATTTTGGAAGGGTGGCAGAGCGGCTGAATGCGGCGGTCTCGAAAACCGTTTTACCGGTACTCCCGGTAACGAGGGTTCAAATCCCTCCCCTTCCGCCAGTGTTTTAAGGTCTGCCTTTGGCGGGCCTTTTTTCGTATAGACAGCCAAAGCTACATATCTGGGAATATAGGGATAGGTCCATTTTCTCACCTAGTTGTAGCGCACTGAGGTAGCGCCCCCTGCACAATCTCTTGCGGTGGGATCTTTTCCTTAGGCTGGGAATATGGGACCTGTCCCTATATTCCCAGCCTTCATGGCTGGGTTGTGCTCGTTGGCGGAGTTTGGGTTGGGCTTTTTTGCTCGCGAGAGTACACTGGGCTGCATTGGTTTAGAAGAAAAGGGAAAGGACGACCATGGTAGATCGTGTGGTAGATCCCGAAAACGATATCCCCGTAGAAGACGTTGACGACGTGCTGAAGGCTGTTATCGTCGCTGTTTTGGACGAAGCTGCCGACAAGATGGAAGAGGGCAAAGACGTTATCCCCTTCACTGGTCTTGCGGTAAAGGAAAATCTCTTCATTGAAACGCATCCGGGCGACGATGCCGAGGAGTGCTTCCTGGCTGCCCGTAAAGAGGTCCAGGGCGCTCGCGGCGCTACGGCATACGCTTTCTGCTATGACGGCTATGTTGACACCGATGAAGGCCAGAAGGACGCGCTTATCGCCGAAGGTGGTTTGCCTGGCGAAGAGCAGGGATACGCATTTGGCTACCTTTACGATGAGGACGGCATTGAACGTGAGGTTGTCTACATCGGTCTTGCTCCCAACTTTATGGAAAACCTCAAGCTTGAGCTTGAGGTGGAGGGAACCCTCGATCCTAAAGAACAGGGAGAAGCAACCGAGGAATAGAAAACTCGGTCGAGGGAGCCGGCAGCGATGCCGGCTCTCGTTTTTTGCGCGCTGAATCCGTTATTCGGAAACAAGGTATGAGGCTTATGCGGAAACCGGGCCGCCGCCAAGCTTTCGCAGGAGTTTCGCATGCTTTTCGCACCAATTTCAGATAAGGGGAATAGGATGGTTTCAGGGAATCTGTAAGGCTAATGTGTGCAAACCGTGAGTTCTCGTAAAGTCATTAGTTCTTCCTTTCCTTGTTTGGTAACCTAACAAGGCTAATTTCCTGCTTCGGGGTAGCCTTTAAACCCGAAGCCGTAAGTCCAGAGGAGGTGAACTGATGAAGGCTTATGAACTCTTGTATTTTGTAGCTCCGTCTATCGACGAAGAATCTCGTCTCGCTGTTATGAAGCGTATCGAGACCGCCCTCGCAGAAGGTAACGGTGTCGTTGATAATGTTGATAACTGGGGTAAGCGCAAGCTCGCTTACGAAATCAACGGTCTGACCGACGGTGATTACACCCTTATCGATTTCCATGCAGAGCCCAGCAACATTGCTGAACTCGACCGCGTACTCCGCATCTCCGATGTTGTTGTACGTCACATGATCGTTGCTCGCACCGATCGCGATTAATTTTCAAGGAAATCAAAAGGTGGACGGACAAGTCCACGTTGTGAAAGAGGTATCGATATGAGTATCAATCGAGTTGTAATCAGCGGAAACCTTACCCGTGATCCCGATTTGCGTTCCACCGCAAGTGGCATGCCTGTTCTGGGCTTCGGCGTCGCAGTCAACGATCGCCGCAAGAACCAGCAGACGGGTGAATGGGAAGATTACCCCAACTTCATTGATTGCACTATGTTTGGTGCTCGCGCACAGAGCGTTTCCCGCTTCCTTTCCAAGGGTAGCAAGGTAGCCATCGAAGGAAAGCTTCGTTGGAGCCAGTGGGAACGCGATGGCCAGAAGCGTAGCAAGATCGAAGTCATTGTTGATGAGATCGAGTTCATGACTAGCCGCAACGATGGTGCTCCTCGCGCCGCGGCACCCATGGCAGCGCCTATGGCTCAGGCACCGATGGCGGCAGCGCCAATGGCCGCACCGGTTGTAGATGCTTCCGTTTACGACGATGACATTCCGTTCTAATCATTCGAAAGAGGTTAACATGTCTGACTACACCAAGCAGCCTCGTCGAAAGTATTGCCAGTTCTGCAAGGATCATGCGGAATACGTCGACTACAAAGACACTCAGATGCTGCGCAAGTATGTTACTGACCGTGGGAAGATCAAGCCCCGCCGTGTTACGGGCGCTTGCACCCAGCACCAGCGCGATATCGCCAATGCTGTTAAGCGCGCACGCGGAATGGCTCTCATGCCCTACGCCGTGCCTGCTGTAAGCGGCCGCGGCGATCGCCGTAATCGCTAAAGAGGAGGATGAAATGAAAGTTATCCTTCTTACCGAAGTTAAGAACAAGGGCGGCGAAGGCGACGTTGTAGACGTAGCTCCCGGCTTTGCTAACAACTACCTGCTTCCCCAGGGTATGGCCGTTCTGGCAACCAAGGGCAACCTGAAGCAGCTCGAGCAGCGTAAGCACAACATCGCCGCTCGCGAAGAGAACCGCATTGCTGATGCCAACAAGATGAAGGCTCAGCTCGAGGCTCTTACCGTTAAGGTTGAGGTTCGCGTAGGCGAAGAGGGCGTTCTCTTTGGCTCCGTAACCGCTCAGATGGTAGCTGACGCTGTTAAGGCTCAGGCTGACCTCGACATCGACCGCCGTCGCGTTGAGATCAAGAATGCCATCAAGTCCGCTGGCGAGCACACCGTTGTTGTGTCTCTCTATCGCGACATCAAGGCTAACCTCGCTCTGCTCGTAGGTGACGAGGAAACCTTCGCTGCTCCTGCCGAGGAAGCTACTGAAGAAGCAGTAGAGGCAGAAGAGGCAACCGAAGAAGCTGCTGAGTAGTTTCTTATCTGCTTTTTTGAAAGGCCACCCGAAAGGGTGGCCTTTCTTTGTTTCTAGGTGAAAGGTATTAGCAAACTGAGCTTTGCAACGTGTGACTGTGCTCGAATTTCGACATGTGCAAGCTGGTCATGGGTCGTTTATCGAGTGGTATCGAGATGGTGGTTTGCAGTATGTCGCGTCGAATCATTTAAAAAGTTGTTCTTAAAAAAGATTTATAACATGTTCATATAGTTAATAAGACCAGTAGCAGGCTTTATTTCAGGTATGTTGCCTGCGGTGCTAGCCTGATAAAAAACAGATCTCCATATCGCATCCCATGCAAAGCGATTTATAGCGAAAGGAGATCGTTATGAGCGTATCAAGCTCCCTTCTGTTCGACCATTGTTTGTGGCTGCTTCTTCTTATGCCTTGCTTAGGGCTGATACTCACCTGCTTCACCAAGAGAACGAAGCCCTATCGCAAGAATGGAAAGATCTATCGCCACGACGTCGCGGCTCGTGTGGAACACTGGCCTCATGCTTTAGGCACGCTGTTTCTACTGATCTCGGGCATCATCATGGGATTGAGCTTCTTTATCAGTTTTGTTTCAACCAGTGAAGAAGCTGTAATTGCCCTGAACGTCCATTTCGTAGCGGCATGCACATTTCTGTTCGGGACGTTCTATTACATCGGCAATGCCATTTCCGAGCCGGCGCGTATGAAAGAACATCTTCCTAACAAGGACGCAATCTCTTCGACGATGAACCACTATGGCGTTCAGTTGGGATTCAAAAGAGCAAAGTATCCAAAAGAAAAGAAATACTTCCAGAGCGAAAACATGGCCTATGTCTTTGCGATTTTCGTGGGCGCTCTAATGGCTTTCACGGGCATTATCAAGTCGATCCAGCATTCTATCGATCTTCCTGGATTTGTGGTTTCGGCTGCAACGCTGTTGCACGATATCGGCACGGTTGCCATGCTCCTGTTCCTTCTTGCCCATGTGTTCTTTGCGGTTCTGGTTCCTTGGTCGTGGAAGACCTTTCCCTCTATGATCCATGGCTGGATGCCAGAAGAGGAAGCGAAGAAGGAACACCCTGGTTGGTATGAGGACATTGTTTCCGAAGAGCAAAAAGCAAAGTAATGCTTTAGGCGATTAAGTGACAACAATTCGCCTTTATCGAGAACAATTCCCTATTCGCCGAGCAGTATCCGCCATTCAATAGCTAACCCATAGATCCCAAACGTTTGACCCATATATTTTGCCTTGCATGGGTATGTCGGTATGGCGGTCTGCTCGTAATAGATTTTGAGATTCCCTTCCCCCAAGGGAATTGCTCGAAACGAAAGGGCAGACATAATGTCAAAGCAGTATGAAGACTCCGAGCTGCAGAAAGATCCCCCTTGCAGTACGTCGGAGAACAACGAAGAGAATCTGACGTCCGAAGCGTCAGAGAACCAAAAACCCGAAGGGGTAACACGCCGTAAGTTTGTTGCGTTGGCTGGTACATTGCTGGCTGCTACAACGTTGGGTACGAGCGGCATCATGGCATTCGCGCGTAATAACAATATCGATGTGGCGTTTCCTGTTTCAGGTGGATATCTCATCGTAGATAGCATGAGATGCTGCGGATGTCAGAATTGCATGATGGCGTGCGCAATGACCCATTACGGGGTAACAAACCCTGGTCTTGCGCGAATCCAGATTGTGGGCGATTCATTCCAGCATTTCCCCTATGACATGACCATTTTCCAATGTCATCAATGCGCAGAGCCTAAGTGCGTTTCGGTGTGCCCTACGGGAGCTTGCCACATCGACGAAGAAAACGATAACGTGCGCGTGGTTGACCCAGACAAGTGCATTGGATGCATGCAGTGTATTTCCGCGTGCCCTAACTCTCCCTCTCGATTGCAGCGGAACAACGAAGATAAGCATTCTCAGAAATGCGACCTCTGCACTAATACGCCGTTTTGGGAACACGAGGTCGGACCCGATGGCGTCCGCGCCTGTGAATCGGTATGCCCTGAACGCGCCATTAAATTCGTTAAAGAACTCCCCAAGGAAACCGGCGGATCCCAATATGACGTGGATCTGCGAACGGGAACAAGTTGGCCATCGATGATGACGTATGCCGTTGGCGCTACCGGCAATCCTGGTAGTGAAGGCAGCTCTGCGAAGAAATAAGGGTAGGTGAAAACAAATGGCAAATGGATTTGCGGGCAAGATCTTGATCTTGCACCTCGACAAGGAAACGTACGAAACCGTCCCGACGTCTAAGTATGAAGAATGGATCGGCGGTCACGGAATGGCTGCCGCGTTGTTCTGGGATTATTGCGAGGATAAAACTATCATCGACCCTGCTGACCCAAAGAACGTGTGCGCTCTGGCAACGTCCCCTATTGCGGGCACGCCAACCCCCTCGGGTGGCGGCCGTGCCGAAATGGTGGCAGTTGGTACGCAGGGGTATCCTACTCCCTGGTTTACGCGCTCGAACATGGGTGGACGTTTCGGACCGATGATGAAGCACGCTGGATATGATGCTTTTGTCCTTTTGGGGCAGGCTAAGCGTAAGGTGTGGATCAGCGTTGTCAACGACCGAGTAACCTTCAATGACGCTGAGTCGCTCTGGGGCCTTGATACTCAGGAAACACAGGAAGCCCTGATGCCTCAGATGGTCCACGATTACCATGCGGACGATTGGAACACCATCGCGTCTGGATGGCGCGATGCGGGGAAAACCACTCAGCGCCCTGCAATTCTTACCACGGGTCCGAATCCGGAGAATTATGGTCCGCTTTCCTCGTTGGTTTCCGATATGGCTCATGTTATTGGCCAAGGTGGTTTTGGCGGCGTATGGGCAGCTAAGAACCTGAAGGCAATAGGATTTTTGGGCACGAAGAGCATCGAGATTGCCGATCCTCAGGCGATGATGGACGCGCGTCTGTGGGCTCAGCAATATACCTGGGGCGGTCATGCCGATAATCCAAACAAATACATAGGCATGCAGGATATTTCATCACCTCCGGGTAATTCGACTCGCTTTTACGGAACGGGAGTGTCAAGTAGGCCCTATGGCTGCGTAGGTTGTGTCCGTGCATGCCGGGGTAGAACCTCAAACTATTACGGAAACGAAGCGATGTGTATCGGCTTCCACTGGTTTACTCCGCAGGACAAGGCAGCACATGATGGGGTCATCACGGAAAACACCGCCAAGGCAGCAACCTTGCTTAACCGTGTTGGCATGAACGCCAATTCGTTTATGCCCATCACCTTTTGGCTGATGAGGCTCTATGAAAAGGGGCTGATCGGACCAGGCAAGGAAATCGATTCAAACCTGCCATTCGAAAAGATGGGCACCATTGAATTTGCCAACGCCCTCATCTCATCGATCGTTAATTTGGCCGATATCGGCGCCGATCTTGCATTGGGCCTACAGCCATGTGCTGAAAAATGGGGACGCTGGGAAGAAGATTCGTCTACTGGCATGCTGCCTGTTCTTCAGTACAGCTATGGGCATCATTACGATCCGCGCACTTCGGCTGACTGGGGTTTCGCTTCAATCCTTACCGATCGCGATATCAACAGCCACGATTTGGACTTCCCCTGCTATTGGACTCCCTCCCAGAACTACGCTCAGGGTAGAGAGCCCGATGTATCGGCTGCTCGTCTGGCGGAAATCATGGGCAAGAAGCTGGTGCCGTTCTGCGATCCCGAAATGATTGACTATTCGGATGAAGGAATTTACAGGAAGCCGTGCGCAAAGGCGGTAGCCTGGACTATTTACTACAACCGTTCATGGAAAAACACGGTCGGTTTGTGCGACTGGGCGTGGACTGACCTGGTGAATCCGTATGGCAAGGACTTCGAGGGAATGACGCCTGACGGGGAGCCGAAATTCCTCAACGCTTGCACGGGGTGGAACAAGAGCTTCGAAGACGTCATTTGGTTGGGGAAGAAAGTCTACGACCTCGATCGCGCAATTTGGCAGCTTCAGGGGCGCACACGTGAGGTGGAGATATTCTCGGATTATGTCTATGACCAGCCTCAGAACCCGAAGGTGCCCCAAACCTCATACGAGATTGCCTACTGTCTGCCAACCTACAACGAGGAAACGCATGAATGGGCCTACAAGGATGTTTCGGGACGTCAGCTCGACAGGGAAAAGACTGAAGAACTGAAAAGCCATTTCTATCGCCTGGAAGGTTGTGACGTTGCCCACGGCTGGTTGAAGCGTTCGGCCTTGGAAGCTGAGGGTCTTGGGTACGTAGCCGATGAACTCGAGGCTCACGGCGTGCTTGGCCAGGAAGAGGATGAGTGATGCTAGATGGACGGCGAAAAAAAGCCCGGTAGCGATTCGGTTGACGCTCGTTCCTGGGGGAAAGAGGCGCTGAATCCCATCAAAAGCCAGCTGATGCAAGAAGAGATTGAGCAGGAGAAGGTGAAAAACGTCAATGCCCTTCCTCTTCCCAGCGAGGATCAGGTTCGTCATTGGAGCCGTTTTCTGCCGCTCGATGAGTCCGCTGTTGGCGTTTTGTTTTCCCGCTGCGGCGGCGCACAGCCAAAGCATCTGCGTAGCTTTCCTGATAGTGTTGAGTTCCTGAAGCCTATAAGCCCGTATGTCGCTTATCAGGTGCATGGGGAAGTTAACCTGATTGGGGTTGAGTACTACGCGGGTTGGATACGGGACACCGTGGGTGATACCGACCTCGCCGAAGCCTTGCGGCCTTATGCGGAAAAGGAAACGGTAACGGGCAGGCAGCTGTCCAATATCCGACCCATCATCCGCGCGCGCCTCGACCAATATAAAGAAGTGCTCCCCGACTTGGACTCCTACAAAACTTCCCCGCCACTGTACTAATTGCCAAGTTGAGTGGAGCCTGATTGCGGCCCTGTCGAGGACATTTCCTCGACAGGGTCTTGCTATTTGGTGTTGTTGCTTGGTCCTCTATAGGGACTGAACAACAAAGCAGGTATTATGAGGGTGCAAACCATCGAACCACCAAGGAGCAGACCCCCATGCCTGAAAACAATCAGCCAGCTTCTGAAGCGCGCAAGTCATTGCCTCAGAACATTGAGGCTGAGCAAACGGTTTTAGCGGCATGCCTTTTGTCGACGGGCGTGTTTGAGGAAGTGTCCTTGAAACTGAAGCCTGAAAGCTTCTTCCGACCAGCTCACAAGATGATCTTCGAGGCAATGCGCGAAATGAACGCGCGTTCCATCCCGATCGATGTTATTTCCGTTTCCGACAACCTGAAGGCAGCGGGACAGCTGGAAGCAGTTGGTGGCCAGCAGTATCTGCTGGAGCTTGCTGACAACACGTTTGCGTTCACCAGCTGGCAGCATCATGCTGAAATTGTAAGCCGCGACGCCATTCGTCGTGAACTCCTTATGAGTGCGGCTCAAATCACGTCGCTTGCCTACGATTCTCCTGCCGATCCGAAGGAACTTATTTCTCAGTCGGAAGCGGCGTTGTTCGGCGTTACCGAGCAAACGGTAAATTCCAGTTTTAAGGGCATTCAGGAATTGCTGGTAGAAGCGAATGAGGAAATTGCCGAAATGGGCAACCGTGAAGGCATGCTCCAAGGTGTGCCCACCGGCTTCATCGATGTGGATAAGCTCTTCTGCGGTTTGCGCCCGGGTAACCTTATCATTCTGGCTGCCCGTCCTGCTGTTGGCAAAACGTCGTTCGCCATGAACCTTGCGGCCAATGCCGCTAAGTCTGGCGCACCTGTGGCGTTCTTCAGCTTGGAAATGAGTTCCAACGAAATCACGCAGAGGCTTTTGGCGGCGGAAGCGGGCCTTGCTCTTTCGCGCATGCGCAACGGTCAGCTTACCGAAGGGGATTGGAGCCAGCTTATTCAGGCTTCCAGCGACCTTTCCAATTGCGAGTTGTATGTTGACGACTCAGCCGGTCTTTCTATTGTCGAGCTGCGCACCAAGGCACGCCGTATGATGCGCAACAAGAAGAACGGCTTGATCATTGTTGACTATCTGCAGCTTATGCAGCCGGTAATCCCCCATCCCAACAACCGCGCCGTTGAGGTTGCCGAAATCTCACGTGGTCTGAAAGTTCTGGCAAAGGAACTTGAAGTGCCCATTATTTCGCTTTCGCAGCTTTCCCGTGGTGTTGAGTCGCGTACCGACAAGCGCCCGATGCTTTCCGACCTTCGCGAATCGGGCTCCATCGAACAGGACGCTGACATTGTTATGTTCATCGACCGAAGCACCACAGAAGCTGAGGCCGAATCGGACAGCCGCCCTGACTGGGGCATGGCAGAGCTTATTGTGGCGAAGAATCGTAGTGGCCCGACGCGCGATATTCCGCTTACATTCATCCCTGAATTCACCAAGTTCACCAATCATTTCGACGATTCGCGTTACTAGTCTTACGAGAGGCAGGCTGGGTTGAGCACGATTACGTTCATACATGCAGCCGACTTGCATTTGGGGGCGCCGTTCAAGGGGCTCCGCGCAAGCTCGCCCTTGTGGGCCGACGTGCTGCTGAAGGCAATCCCAGATGCGTATCGGCGCATTGTCGACACCGCCATAGAAAAGCAGGTCGATTTTGTGGTGGTTGCGGGCGACATCTTCGACGATTCGCGCCCTTCGTATGCCGATTTTTCTCTGTTTGTATCGGGTTTGGAAAGGCTCAACGATGCGGGCATTCCCGTGTACTTTGTAACGGGCAATCATGATCCCTTTACATCGTGGGATAACAGCTTTTCTGCCTTGCCGGAAAACGCCCATTTGCTGGGCGCGGGCAAGCCCAGCTTTGCGCTGTACGAACGTGAAGGCGAACCCCTTGCATTGATTGGCGGACGCGGGTACTTCAGCCAATCTTGGCCTGCTGGTGTTGATATCTCTGAAGGGGTTTCACGTGAAACTGCCCAGCGTGAGCTGGGAGTTCAGGCACCTTTTATGGTTGGCGTTCTGCATACAGGCCTCGATATTGATCCCACACGCTCGCCAGTGCAACCTAAAATCTTGCTTTCGCGAGATGTTGATTATTGGGCGTGCGGTCATGTCCATCAGCCGCGCCTGCTGCCCACTTCTCAATGCCCGCGCATTGCCTTTTCTGGGTGCCCTCAGGGCAGGAGTGTGGTGGAAACCGGCCCTCATGGGGTGTACCAGGTTGCGCTTTCGCAGGGATCCCCCGTTCAGGCAGACTTCCTTCCCATGGCGCAAGTTGAATGGTGCCGGTTGGAGGTGGATGTGTCTGAGTGCCCAACGGTTGCCGATGTTCAGGAGCGCATTGTTTCTGCACAGTTCGCCGCCAATGCCGATGCGTGCTGTCAGCGCATGATATTCCGTGTAATCCTTACGGGCAAGACGAGCCTCCATTCTCGCCTTGACGCTCGTGTGCTTGATGATCTTCGTCAGGCGGTGAACGACTCGTATCCGTTTTTCTTTATCGACGATATCTGGGGCCGCACTTCGGTTCCTTTCAACAAAGAGGCTCTTCGTACCGAGGGTCTGTTCCCTGCGGCATACCTTGGTGCGCTCGATGAGTATCGCAAAGGTGATGCGGCGGCGCTTCAGGGTGTGGAAGACGAATTCTGCAGCCGCGACCTTCCTTTGCCTAAAACCCTTGGTCGCGCAATGCCCTCTTTGTGCGATGAGGCTGAAACGCTTGTGCTCGATCTGTTGGGGCGTGAGGCTTAATGGGCAAAAAGAAAAATACCAGTGGCGAGGCACGCATCAGCCCTTTATTTCTTGAGCATGTGAAGATGTCGAGTTTCGGGAAATTCTCGAACATTATTGTAGGCCCGTTTTCTCCTGGTTTGAATGTGGTATACGGCCCCAATGAAGCTGGCAAAACCACGCTCAATGAATTGGTGAAGGGCGTTTTGTTCGGTTGGCCGAGCTCTAGGGGTCAGGGTAATTCGTATCGTCCCGAATCGGCAGAGCGTGTAGGGAGCCTCTTCTTCCGCGACAGCTCGAATGGCGAAGTGTCCGAGGTCAAGCGCGCCAAGAACAGCGAAGGGATAACCGTTCCTACAGGGCTGCTTGCCGACATTGACCAGGAAACCTACAACACCATTTTCGCGTTAACGAGCGATGAGCTTTTGCGTCTCGGTCGCCATAACGAAGTAACGGCTCATTTGCTTACCGCTGGTTCTGGTACAGGGTCTTCCCCTGCTCATGCGCTTGACGAAGTGAACGAACGTATCAAGCAGGAGCTTTCCCGCTCCGCTAAGAATCCGAATTCGGTGCCCAACTTAACGGAAGAGCGGCTTCGTTTGCGCGAGTTGGTTCATCAAGGGCGTGAAGAGGCAGATGCGCTGCGCGCACAGGAGAAAATGCTTGCCTCGTGGGGTCCGCGGAGAGATTTGCTTGCGCAAACGCAGCAGCAGCTTAATGCGGAAATAGAAGGCCTGAAAACACTCCGCGCTCGTGTGGAGGAAATTGATCGTTCTATCGAAGAATCTCGCACATCGCTCCATGAGGCGTTGCGTTTGGAGGATGAAGCCTCCATGCATGAGGGAGAGCCGCCGCATGAGCTCGCCGAACTGGTCGGCTTGAGCAGGGAAGATCAGTATCAGCTTGCAGATAGCCTTGAAGATTTCGAGCGCCGTCGCGCAAAATTGGAGCATTCTCTAGATGCTGCACGCATGGATGCTGTTCGCTCTCAGTCGGATTACGAAGTGTTTGCCGAGCAGGCAAAGGCCGCCGACAGCAAGATCCAGTTTGCTTCGCAGCGCAAAGTGAAACTCGGATTGGCTTTGGCGTTAACGCTGCTTATGGCGTTCGCCGGTTCGTTTGTTTTGTACAGCTCCCCTGATCATGGCGGTGTCTCTTACTTGATTGCCGGAGTGGCCCTGGTTGCGTTTGCCCTGGTAATCGGTGCGGCAGGTGTTTCGATAGCGTTGAAGCCGATTCCTGGCGAAGACGAGCTCGACGAGGAGCTGGAGAAGCGCGACTGGGTGGTTCAGCAGGATAAGAAAACAGTGGAAGCTTGCGAGCGGTCTCTCCGCGATTTCGACGTCCAAGTCGTAAGTTTCTTGGAGGCGAACGGCCTGAAGGCTGCTGCTGGTTCTCTTCGTCGTGCTCGCCGATTGCTGGATCAGCTTGACGATTACCGCACTTCTTGCACAACAGAAAACCTGAACCATCAGGCACGATCCCTTCAGTGTGCAAGTATTCGCAAGGAGCTAGCCGAATGCAAAAACCAACGCGTGGAGCTGTGCCGCAAGGCAGGCTTCGACGATGGCGCATCGCTGGAGGCGATATCCCAAGCCATCGAACGCAAAGAGCAGGACCGTGCTAAGACGGCGGCTGCAGCGGCCGAAACAGATCGCCAGCATGGAGAGCTGTCGGAACGTTTGGCTGCTGCTCGCAGCTCAACCGATTTCGACGAGGCGAAGTTCAAATGCGAAGAGGTGGAGGCGCGCCTGCGGGAAACGTACCGAAGGCTCTCGGTGCTGTTCATTGCCAAACGGTCCCTTGAAGCGGCAATTGCCGAATGGGAGCGCAAAAGCCAACCTGAGGTATACCGCACCGCTTCGCGCTTGCTCTCGCAGATGACCGATGGTGCCTGGCGGCAGGTGCGCATGAACGCCCAGGGTGAACTAGAAGTGATTGATGCGGTTAAAACCGTGCGCCCACCTCATCTGCTTTCGCTGGGTACGCGTCAGCAGTTGTATTTGAGCCTGCGTATTGCCCTTCTTCTTTCGGCTGTAAATGTTGGCCGCGGGCTTCCCGTGCTGTGCGACGACATATTGGTCAATTTCGACGACGAGCGGCGCGCGCAAGCTGCCCGTGCTTTGGCGGAATTGGCACGGTATCGGCAGGTGATTTTGTTCACATGCCATTCAGACGTTGCAGCCTTGATGGGAACTGTTGATCCGCGAAGCAATTTGATTCAACTGTAGTATGATTTTGGTTGCTAGGGCTTGTTGCGCGCTTTGGTGCGTTGCACCTGGCTAATTATTAAAACATCGAAAGGACCTTTCATGCCAAGCACGGTTCTCCTTGGCGCTCAGTGGGGCGACGAGGGCAAAGGCAAGATCACTGACCTTATTTCGAGCGACTACGATTACGTTGTTCGTTATCAGGGCGGAAACAACGCAGGCCACACGGTTATCCACGGCGATACCAAGCTGGCGCTTCATCTGATTCCTTCTGGCGTTATGTACGATCACATCACGCCTGTTATCGGCAACGGTTGCGTTATCGACCCGAAGGTTCTCGTTGAAGAGATGGACATGCTGCAGGGCGAAGGCTTCTCCTGCGATCGTCTGCGCATTTCCTGTGACGCTCACATCATCATGCCGTACCACATCGATCTCGATGGTGCGTCTGAACGCCATCTGGGCAAGCACAAGATCGGCACTACCAAGCGTGGTATCGGCCCTGCTTACGAAGATAAAATCTCCCGTTGCGGCATCCGTGTCCAGGACCTGCTCGATGAAAAGATCTTCCGTGAGAAGGTTGAAGCTGCCCTGTTCCTAAAGAACCAGATCCTTACCAAGATCTATGATCTTGAACCTTATACGGTTGATCAGATCTGCGAGATGTATCTCCCCTACGCCGACGTTATGCGCGATCATATGGCCGAAACCACGCAGCTGCTGAATGCGGAACTCCGTGCTGGCAAGAACGTGCTGTTCGAAGGCGCTCAGGGCACCATGCTCGACGTCGACCATGGCACCTATCCCTTCGTAACCTCTTCTTCGTGCTGCGCTGGCGGCGCGCCCACCGGTTCTGGTGTGGGTCCGAAGGCAATCGGCAAGGTCCTGGGCATTGCTAAGGCGTACATCACGCGCGTTGGCTCCGGTCCGTTCCCTACAGAGCTTCATGACGAAACCGGCGAGCTTCTGTGCAAGACGGGCGGCGAATACGGTGTAACTACCGGTCGCAAGCGCCGCTGCGGTTGGTTCGACGCGGTTCAGGCTCGCTACGCGGTAGAGGTCAACTCCATGACCGACATGGCTCTTACCAAACTTGACGTTCTTTCCTGCGTCCCCCGCATCAAAGTATGCGTTGCTTATGAGGCAGACGGTCAGCGTTACGACTACTTCCCTATGCAGCATTCGGTTATCTATCCGAAAAACGTAACGCCTATTTACGAAGAACTTCCTGGCTGGGAGGGCGTCGATATCTCCGATTGCAAGAAGTTCGAAGACCTGCCCGCAAATGCGCAGAGCTACGTTAAGTACCTTGAAGAGGTTTCTGGCGTAAAGGCGTCCATCATCGCTGTTGGCCCTGACCGCAACCAGACTATCTTCAATGGCTGGGAGAGCCGCTAGCAATATGGGCTTCACCCAGTAAAGCAAAACAAGCAAAGCACCTTCGCGGAATAACCTGCGGGGGTGCTTTTTGGCATCAAACAAGAAAGGTTTGAACCATGAACATTCTGGTTCTTGGCGGCGGTGGCCGCGAGCATGCTATTTCGTGGGCGCTTGCGAAATCGCCTCGTTGCACCGAGCTGTACGTGGCTCCCGGTAATGGTGGTACGGCAAACATCGCTCGCAACGTTAAGGATCTCAATGCTGAAGACGCTCAGGCGGTACTTGCATTTGCCCAGGCTCACAACATCGAATTGGTTGTAATCGGCCCTGAGGCCCCCCTCGTTGCTGGTGTTGCTGACGTTCTCCGCGAAGCGGGCATTCCCGTGTTCGGCCCTGATGCGCAAGGCGCTCAGCTGGAAGGCTCTAAGACTTATTCCAAGCGCTTCATGGATGCAAACGGTATACCTACGGCACGTTACCAGAGCTTCACCGACGCCGCTTCTGCTCGCGCATACTGCGAAGAGCTGGGCGCCCCATTGGTTGTTAAGGCTGACGGCCTTGCCGCGGGCAAGGGTGTTGTGGTTGCCGAAACGCTTGATATGGCGCTTGATGCCGTTGAGGCTTGCTTTGACGGCAGCTTTGGCGATGCGGGTCAGACTGTTGTTGTGGAGGAAATGCTGACCGGTCCCGAGTGCTCGCTTCTGGCTTTCGTTTCCAATGGCGAGGCATTTTGTATGGCTCCCGCGCAAGACCATAAGCGCGCCTACGATGGTGACCTTGGTCCCAACACAGGTGGTATGGGTGTGTATTCCCCGGTGCCTATTGTCACTGAAGAAGAAATGGCAACCATGATTTCCATTATGGAGCAGTCCGCTGCCGCTACGGCAAAGGATCCGTTCGAAAACGACTATCGCGGCTGCCTGTATGGCGGGTTCATGCTTACGCCCGAAGGCCCGAAAGTGCTGGAGTTCAATGCGCGCTTCGGCGACCCTGAAACCCAGGTGGTATTGCCTCGCCTTGAGGGTGATCTGGTGAACATCATGCTTGCTGTTGCAGAAGGTCGTCCCGAGGATATTGTTCTTTCCTGGTCCGATAAATGGGCAGTGAGCGTTGTTTTGGCAAGCGAAGGCTACCCAGGGTCTTATGAAAAGGGCAAGGTTATCCTTGGCCTGGAAGAGGCCCAAGACCTCGACGGGGTTATCGTTTTCCATGCTGGTACGGCTTTGAACCCTGATGGCGAGCTCATTACGGCTGGTGGTCGTGTTTTGAACGTAGTTGCTCTGGGCGATACATTCGAAGAGGCTCGTAACCGTGCCTATGAGGCATGCGAGCTCATCAAATTCGAAGGCGTTCAGTACCGTTCCGATATTGGCCGCCGTGCATTGCAGGGCCGCTCTGCCTGGGAATAAGCTGTTTGTTGAATCGAGGTACCCATTGTGGGTGCCCCGATTTTTTACCCGCATTAGTGTGCGCTGTAATTTCTTGCTCGTGTTTATCGGGGAAAATGGAATGGCCTGGAAATCCATCTATGGGTTGTTGTGGGTCTTGGTTAAAGCTTGAAATATTTGTTGCATAAAAGACTTGACGTATAGAAGACCTATCGGTAATATAACAACCCGCGTCAGATATGATGCTTTCGGTTGGGTAGCTCAGCTGGTAGAGCAGCGGATTGAAAATCCGCGTGTCGCGGGTTCAAGTCCCGCCCCGACCACCACAATTCAAAGACCCGCTTCGGCGGGTCTTTTTTTTACGTTGTAAACACGGTTGCAACAAAACGCCCCTGAAAAGGGAGTTAATGTGTACTGCAGAGGCTCGGCAACATTCGAGTGGGTGTTGCCCATCCAAAGGAGATGCCCTAAGCCAATAACCAGCCACCTTCGGCAAATATAACCTGCCCTGTCAGATACGAGGACTCATCAGCCGCCAAGAACAGCACGCAGTTGGCGATATCGTCTTTGGTGCCGCGGCGGCCGAGTGGGATCTTATTGCACAAATCAATTTCGCGCTGCTTGTCGGCATAGAGTGCCGCATTCAAGTCGGTGGGAATACTGCCTGGCCCCACGGCGTTTACGCGGATGTTTGAAGGTCCCAGATCGCGTGCGAGCGTTTTGGTGAGCGTAACCACGCCTGCTTTGCTGATGTTGTATAGCAAGTTGTGCGGGATATAGGTAACGCTGGAAACCGAGGCGATGTTCACGATGCTGCCGCCTGCGCCGTGTTCCCGGTTGTAGCGCGCAAACCATTGGCTGGCGAAGACCATCGACTTCAGGTTCGTGTCCATTACGCGTTCCCAATCGGCTTCGGTAACGGTTTCGATGGTCTCGTTTGTAAAGATTCCTGCGTTGTTCACCAAGATGTCGAATGAGCCGAACTTTTCCACCACCGCTTCGAAGAATGCCCTGATTTGGTCGACCTGCGTCATATCGACGGGCTTTGCAACGATACGGCTGCGGTCGTCACCAGCGATTTCCTGCATCAGCTCTTCTTTGCCGTTTGGCGAAATGCTGCACAAGGCAACATTGGCTCCCGCCTCGTAGAATCGTTCCGCAATGCGCCGCCCGATGCCGCGCGCCGAGCCAGTAATGACAGCCGTTTTCCCTGAGAAATCGTACGTGATGGACATTTCTGTTCCTCCTGCCTTGAACGGGGTTGCGTCAAGTGCTTCGTTTTCCTGGATCGTAGCATGTGCCGTTGTTGGGTTTTTCTTTGAGGCAAATTCATCTGACCAGCGGCAATAAGATCGCTTAAATGGCACTTTCTATACAGCAACGGGGCGAAGGTGGCATATGTGTTGCCATTTGGTAAAATTGGAAGACCTATGAAAGAAGGACAAATGATCGATTTTGCCATTCAGGGGATCTACCCTCCCTCACTCCAGGCTCTGGTCGACGGCAAGGTTGCCAGTCGAGTTAGATGCAAGGACAGCTCTCTTTATGGCTTTTCCGAAGAAGCGCAGCAATGCGCCGCTGAATATATGGGATGGGCAACGCTGGCAAGTGAGCCGCCGTGCCCTATCGACGAGATCCAGGATTTTGCCGACGAGATGATTTCTCGCGGTTTGAAGACGGTAATCCTCATCGGCCAGGGTGGCTCCACCCAGGCTCCGATGACGCTTACCAAGTACAATAAGCCTGATTCGTCGCTTGTTACCTTTAAGACGCTCGATTCGGTATCGGCGGTGCGTGTTCGTACCATCTTGGCTGAATGCGACCCCAAAACCACACTTATCATTCAATCTTCCAAGTCGGGCGGCACCATTGAGCCTACCTTGGTTATGAAAGCAGTCCGCACCATTTTGGCGGAAACCTTGCCGGAGGAAGAAATCCCCTCTCACCTGATTGCCATCACCGATCCTGGCTCTGAGCTTGAGGCGCGTGCTAAGGAAGAAGGTTGGGCTAAGGTATTTTCTGGTGAGCCCACGGTTGGCGGTCGCTATTCCGCTCTTTCCGTTTTCGGTTTGGTTCCTGCCGCTTTGGTGGGCATCGACATCAAAAAGGTTATGGAAAGCGCGCGCAATGCCGAGGAGCTGTGTTCCACCGACGACCTGGACAACCCCGCATCGAACTTGGCAGCGTTCCTGTTCGACAACTATAAAAATGGGCGCGACAAGTTTTCGTTTTTCACGCCAAAGCGCGGCCGCGTACTTGGTTTGTGGATTGAACAGCTGGTAGCTGAAAGCTTGGGCAAGAACGGCTTCGGTATCCTACCCAACATCGAGGTTGACTCGCTGGTTCTGCGCGAGGATCCGCACGATCGCACGGTTATTACCTACAACACCAAAACTGATCTGTGGGACGATCGCCAAAACTTCAGCCATGCGCTCGAGTTCATCGACCCTGCCATTCCGCGTATGAGCTTCAAGGTTCTAAACGTGGAGGAAGTGGCTGCCCACTTCGTTATGTGGGAATACGCCATTGCCATGGTTGGCTATCTGATGAAGGTGTGCCCCTTCGACCAGCCCGATGTTGCGGTTGCCAAGAAGGAAGTGCTCAGCATTCTTGCCAATGGTGCCCGCAGCCCTGAGTTCGTGGAAAAGGGCCTTGCTGGCATTCCTGTCGGCGACGTTGAGGTGCATGTGTCCGAAGCTCTTCGCGAATCCGTTGAAGATGAATCACTCGTTTCCGCATTGCGCGCCCTGTTTGGCAGCATCGTGTCTGGCGATTACTTCAGTTTGAATGCATTCCTTCCCTTCACGGGCGAAGGTCGTCGTGAAGCGCTGGAGGAAATTCGCCACTCGGTTGCCGACCGTTTGGGTGCAGCGTCGTGCTTGGAAATTGGCCCGCGCTATTTGCATTCCACCGGTCAGCTTCATAAGGGCGGCCCGAACGAAGGCGTATTCCTGATTATCTCGGCGGAAGAACCGAAGGATATTGCCATCGAAGACCCCCGCGCACAAAGCTTGGGCGAACTTGCAAAGGCTCAGGCTTCGGGTGACTTTGCAATTCTTTCCGATCGTGGACGCCGCTGCGTTCAGGTGCATTTGCCTGACAACTCCGCGGTGTCTATTCGTGCCTTGGTTAAGGCGTTCAAGGAGGCAATCAACGCATGACGCGTGAGGCGCTTGATCTGAAAATATCTGGCGTAGTACAAGGGGTGGGTTTCCGCCCCTTTGTCTATCGTGAGGCAAAAAAACGAGATATTACCGGTTGGGTTTTGAACGATGTTGAGGGCGTGAGGGTGCATGCCGAAGGTGAAACCTTGCCGCTCGACAGGTTTGTGCTGGCTCTTTCTGAAGAGGCGCCCGCCGCTGCGCAAGTAAGCGAAATTGAAATTGCGGAAGTTTCCGTGCAGGGGTTTGATGCCTTCGAGATTCGTTTTTCCGATGCGGCGGAACAGGGCGAAACTACGCTGGTTTCGCCTGATCTGGCAACGTGCGACGCTTGCGTAGAAGAATTGTTCGACCCGAACAATCGTCGCTACCATTACCCCTTTATCAACTGTACCAACTGCGGTCCGCGCTTTACCATCATGTGCAAGTTGCCTTACGACCGCCCCGAAACATCAATGGCGCAATTTACTATGTGCCCAGCATGCCAGGAGGAATATTCCGACCCCGCCGATAGGCGCTTCCATGCACAACCCGATGCGTGCTTTGAGTGTGGCCCTGAAATTGGCTGGATTGAATCGGGTTGCGCGGACGGCCTTTCGCTCGAAGGCATTTCCTGGGCGAAAAACATCGAGGAATCCGACGAGATTTTCCACCGTGCCGCAAAGCTTATTGCGGAAGGCGGCATCGTTGCTGTTAAGGGTTTGGGCGGATACCACTTGGTGTGCGATGCTGCCAACGAGGCGGCACTTGCCACACTGCGCCAGCGCAAACATCGCCCCGGCAAGGCGTTTGCTGTTATGGTTGCTTCAGCGGAAGAGGTTCGCACTCTTTGCGAAGTAAACGATGCCGAAGCGCGCCAGCTCACGAGCCCTGCGCGCCCCATCGTGTTGCTGCGCAAGCGCCCCGATGCGACGTTTGCGAAGGGCCTGGCAGACAATCTGCCCGAACTGGGCGTAATGCTGCCCACTACGCCTGTTCAGCACTTGCTGCTTCACGAATGTGGCGGCATGCTTGTTATGACATCGGGCAACATTCACGATGAACCCATCGTTATCGACGAAGAAACGGCCTTTTCCCAGCTTGCTGGCGTGGCCGACGCCTTCCTGGTGAATAACCGTGAAATCGTGGGGCGCTATGACGATTCCGTTATCCGCATCCTTAACGGCGGCGCTGCGGGCGATATTGTTCAGTTTATCCGCCGCGCCCGTGGTTATGCCCCGCTTCCCATTCCGGCTCCGTGCCCCGAAGGCACAAGTGAAGAGCTTTTGGCGGTAGGCCCCGAGCAGAAAAGCACATTAACCTACGCACGTGCTGGCAAGGCGTTCGTTTCTCAGCATGTGGGAGATTTGGAAAGCGCTGCGGTGTTCGACGCATGGAGCGAAACGCGCCGTCGCTATGCAAGCTTGCTGCATTTCGAGCCTAAGCGCATAGTGTGCGACTATCATCCTGAATATCTTTCCACCAAGTGGGCTTTGAGCCAGAATCTGCCCATAACGCGTGCGCAGCATCACCATGCACACATTCTGTCCGTTATGGGCGAGAACAATCTGGAAGGCCCCGTGTGCGGTTTCGCGTTCGACGGCACAGGTTATGGGCTCGATGGGGCTATTTGGGGTGGTGAAGTTCTGCTTTCGAACCTTCAGGCATACGAGCGCTTTGTGAACTTCGCCTATATCCCGCTGCCAGGTGGTGCGGCTGCCATCAAAGACCCCGCGCGCATTGCCTATGGCGCTCTATGGTCGTTTGATCTGCTGGAACACGAGCAGGCTAAGAAGTTCGTATCCGAATGCGTTCCGAATGCCGAAGTGTTTGAGCAGATGATCGAAAAGGGCTTGAACACCCCTGAAACCTCTTCGGTCGGGCGCATCTTCGATGCGGCGTCGGCTCTGTTAGGCGTGTGCACTCACCCTTGCTATGAGGGTGAAGCGGCCATTCTTCTGGAAGCGGCGGCTCATAAGGCCCAAGCAGAAGCTGCGGGCTTGCCTGCGGAAGATGAGCGTTATCGCATTGGATTTATTAAGAACACGGCAACGGAAAACAGCACGGCTGCCGACACTTCGGTTTTGCTGATGGACGTGGCGCCGGTATTTGCCGCCATGCTCGACGACATGCAGGCATCGGTCCCCACCCCCGTTATTGCCGCGCGCTTCCACAGCGCCTTCGTGGAGGCCATTGTGAATGTTGCTGAATTGGTGCGAGCCACCTACGGCATCGAGGTTATGGCGCTTGCTGGTGGTGTGTTCATGAACCGCTATCTAATGGAGCGCACGCTTGCGCGCTTGCAGGAGCGCGGCTTTACAGTGGCGCTGAATAAAGAACTGCCACCTAACGATGCTTCGATTTCCTACGGACAGGCTGTGCTAGGATTGCAGGCGCAACATGAGGAGTGATGCAATATGTGTTTAGCTATTCCCGCCCAAGTCCGTACCATCAACGAAAATAATTTGGCGGTAGTGGATATTCTGGGCGTTACCCGCGAAGTGGCGCTCGACCTTACCCCTTCCGCCCAGGTGGGCGATTTCGTTCTGGTTCACGCCGGCTTCGCCATTGAGGTGGTAAGCGAAGAAGATGCTCAGGAAACGCTCGACCTGATCAAGCAGATTCCTGAACTGGCCGACGTCGAGGGATTATAGGCAGGCGATTCCAATGGATTTGTCTTCTTTCAAAGATCCGGAATTGGCCCGCGGCTTAATCCACTCGATTGAGAAATGGGCGCCCGAGCATGCAACCCTGATGGAGGTGTGCGGCACCCATACGGTTGCTATTGCCCGTAACGGCCTGCGCACCATGATGCCCGAAGGCGTTCGTTTGGCATCGGGCCCTGGTTGCCCGGTGTGCGTTACCAGCAACAAAGACATCGACACGGTAATTGCGCTTTCGCGCGTCCCTGGCGTGACCATTGCCACCTTTGGTGATATGACGCGTGTACCGGGTTCGACTTCTAGCCTGCTGAAAGAGCAGGCAGAGGGGCGTTCGGTAAGTATCGTGTACTCCCCGCTTGATGCGCTGAAACTTGCCCAGGAAAACCCCGATCAGCAGATTGTATTCGTGGGCGTTGGGTTCGAAACCACCACTCCCTTGGTGGCCATGGCTATCAAGCGCGCTAAGGCGCTGGGCCTTAAGAACTTCAGCGTGTTCGTGGCGCACAAAAACATGCCTGGTGCGCTGGAAACCATCGTTTCCGATCCTTCGTTGCGGATTGATGCGCTTATTTTGCCTGGTCATGTAAGCACTATTATTGGCATGAAGCCTTATGAGTTCCTGGCGAAGAAGTACGGCATTCCCGGCGTTATCACCGGTTTCGAAGCGGTGGATGTGCTTCAGGGCGTTGCCATGATCATGCGCCAACTCCATGAAGGCCGCGCCGAAATAGAGATTGCCTACACACGTGGCGTTGCGCCCGAAGGCAATCAGGTCGCCGTTGCTGCCATCAACGAAGTGTTCCATACCGTAGATGCAACATGGCGCGGTTTGGGTGTTATTCCCGGTTCGGGCTATGCCATTCGCCCCGAATTTGCCGAGTTCGATGCATTCCAGCGCTTCGAGCCCGCCGTTGAGCCTACGCAGGAACCGAAGGGTTGTCGCTGCGGTGATGTGTTGCGCGGCATGATGGCTCCAAATGAGTGCCCCCTGTTCCGCAAGGTGTGCACGCCTGAAAACCCTGTAGGCCCGTGCATGGTTTCCTCCGAAGGATCCTGTGCTGCTTACTTTAGGTATCTGTAGCGGTTCTGCTGGCAGCATCTGCGATGGTGCTGTCTGCAAATATATTTATGAAAATCCGCCTGGCAACGGAGAAATGCTTTTTCTTTCTCCGATCTGCCAGGCGGTTTTGCTTATTTTTTGTTGGAATGCCGTCAAAAGCACGGATCGGGTCTTATTCGCGCATGTATTGGACACTTCGGCACAGCGTGCATTATGCGACAATACTGCCAAAACCGATGATTAACTAGGGGATGGAAGCCTTATGCGCGCAGAACCTCGGGAAAAGCTGAATCCACGCATCAAGGCAGTGTGGCGCATCAGCGATACGTTGATGCTTACTGCGGCATGGCTGATTCTGGCGTCGCCGGGAGCCATCGCGTTGCTCGTCGACGCATCGGAAGCATACTGGGCGGAGCCCTATGTGCTGGCGTTCACCGTTCTGTACGCGGTTTTGCTGGTTGTATTCCTGTTTGCGGTAACGCCGCTGCGCTACATTCGCTGGCATTATGAGCTTCGCCCCGATTTCTTGGAACTGAAGTACGGCATCATTTGGCGTAAGCACATCGTGGTTCCTTTCATCCGTGTGCAGAATACCGACACGAAGCAGGGTCCCATTTTGCGCGCATTTGGCCTGGCAAGTGTGACGGTTTCAACTGCTGCGGGATCGATGGAAATCCCTGGTCTGCTAACCGAAGAGGCAGACAGCGTCCGTGATCGCGCTGCCGAATTTGCTCGCCTTGCCCGCGAGGACGTGTAGCTATGAGCTCCAACGGTTCGATTCCTCCCAACATGAACCCTGCGCCATTCGGCGCTTCGGCTTACGAGCCTGAGCAAACGGGCATGCACCATTCGCTGCATCATTGCTATATCTGGCTGGGTGCGCTGCGCGCTGCGCCAATCATCTTCATATGCGGGCTTTCCTCATTGTCGGGGCTTATGAAATTAGCTGAAGCCCTTGGTTTCGTTTCGGTAGATGCGTTTTTCGTTGCGGTGCTTCTGCTCCTGGCCGCCACGGTGCTTGTTTGCGGAGTTGTGATGGGTGCCCGTGCATGGAAGTACCGTTACATCTGGTACGAATTTGACGAAACGGAATTCAGCTTCTACTCGGGGATATTGAACAAGCGGTGCACTCACGTACCCTACTCGAAGATCCAGTCGGTAAACGAACGCGCTTCTCTTCTGCAGCGCCTGGCGGGCGTGCGCACAGTGAACATCGACACTGCGGGCGGTGCCAGCAACAAGGCGCTGGTAATTTCGTACGTGGAGCGAAGCGCGGCAGAATATCTGCGTCGTGAACTTTTCCGCCGTAAGCGCATCGAAGGTGAAGAGGGGTGTGTTGCAGCAGTTGCTCCAGGTTCTCTTGCTGGTTGGGGCAACGTACTTGATGGTGCTGCTGCCGCTATTGACGATATTCGTGGCGTATTCGCCAAGGATGCAGTGAATACAGGTGTTGTTGCTTGCGAATACCGTCTTGGCAACAAGGAACTGCTGCTTTCCGCCCTATGCGGAAGGGCATCGTTTGGCTTGGCTCTTGCAACAGTGATGGCTGCGCTTGTCGTTGTGGCAACTTTGGCCATCCTCGCGGTTTTGGTCGATGGCGCAACATTTTTTGCAGCGACGGGCGTGCCTAAGAGCGATCTTATACTCGTATGTGGGCTGACGGGCTTCTTGTTGCTGCTTTGCTTGACTATGACATGGGTTATCTATCTGGTTGGCGTGTGCCTTTCCTATGGCGGTTTCCAAGCGCGCCGTCGTGGTGGCCGCATTGAGGTTGAGCGGGGTCTTATAACGCATGTGTTCAACGGCGTCGATGTGGACCGAATTCAATCGGTGCACATTCATCAAACCTTTTTCCAACGCCTTATGCGTTGCTGCTCAGTTTCGTATGGCAGGGTGGGGGTATCCACTGGCGAAGAATCGTCTGGCTCCTCTTCTCAGTTAGAGACGGACAGACTGGTTGTGCATCCGTTTTTGCCCATCGCTGAAGCTTGGGGTGTCGTTCAGGGTTTGACCCCCGAATACGCTCATGCTCCCGTGGCAAGCACTCCTCTGCCGAAAGTGGCCCTGCGTCGTGCCATTACCCGAAGGGCGGTGTTGAAGGGCGTTGGGTTCTGGCTCGCCGTAGCCCTACTTCTGTTGTGTGCCGCTGCTTTCGCTGCTGATGCAACAGCTGCTCAGGGGCATGCCCAGCTCAGGGACTTTGCCGCAGCGACGCTGATACCAGGCCTTTTGCTGTGCGTTGCTATTGCGGCTATCGAAGTGGTGGGTGCGTTTCTGTGGCACCGTCGTTCTGCGTTCGGTTTCGACAACTCGGGAACTATCGTGGTAAACGGCGGTTACTCCACCGATACGGTAATTGTGCCTCGGAGGAAAATGCAGTACGCCTGCCTTCGTGCAAATCCTTTGCAGCGCCACGCTGGTGTTGCAACCGTCTTGGTGCGTACCGCAGCAGGCGTTCGCGGCTGCGATGAGCGTCTGATTGACGTTCCGATTGCAGAAGCATCCGCCTGGCTCGACTGGGCTCAGCCGGAAGGTAGCCGCGCAGTATAATCGCAACATTAAGCATATGAACATGTTTCGCTTCTGGGTTGCAGTGAATATAACGCCCCGAATAGGGCAGTTGAAGGGATAACAATGGCACAATCGCAGGCTCCCTCAAGGGAATGGACACCCCGCCAGTTCAAGAAGCGTGATTCGGGGAACCCGAAACGCTCCAAGCATGAAAAGAAGAAGGATGGCGCTGGCGTGCGCAACTCCCGCAAGGCCATTCGCGCCTATTCGCTGGGAGAAGAGATTGCCAACTCGATAACCCACGGCGTTGGTGCGTTGCTGGCCATCGCCGCCATCCCGCTCTGCGTTGTTGCGGCTGTTCGTTCGGGCGGCGGCCTGCATTTGCTTGCTGCACTGGTGTACAGCATCTTCATGCTGTTGGAATATGTGATGTCGACGCTGTATCACGCTATAGCGGCTGAAAAGGCCAAACGCGTGTTCAAGGTGCTTGACCACAGCTTCATATACCTGTTTATTGCGGCTTCATATAGCCCGTATTGCTTGGTTACCCTGGTTGATTGCCACGGTGTTGCCCTGTTTGCGTTTGTTTGGGCGGTTGCCATTATCGGCGTAATTGCCGAATCGTTCTGGGTGTTCCGTCCCCGCTGGATCTCGGCGGTGCTGTACCTGTGCTTGGGCTGGTCGGTTGTATGGTTTATCCCGCAGCTGTGGGCGCTGCTTCCCGCACCGGGCTTCTGGCTTCTGCTTGCGGGTGGACTCTGCTATTCCATTGGATGCATCTTCTACGTTCTGAAGAAGGTCCCCTATATGCATTCCATCTTCCATGTGTGGATCCTTGCTGGTTCAGTGTGCCAGTTCCTTTCCATCTGCCTATTCGTTTTGTAATCGCCGCCTTTAACATTTTCCTGACGAAGTAGTTACCTTGGCTCAGGGTGCTGTTAAATGGGGAGTGTTGGAAGGAGCAGTGTGGCAAAGGACGAAAAAAAGGGGTATTCCCTGTTTGGCCAGCCAAAGTCTCGGCCGGCGCTAACGCGCGGCGAAGACCGAATTATTGCTGGCGTCTGTTCGGGCATAGCCGAGCGCATCGATGCTGATGCGGTGCTGGTTCGTGTTACGGCCGTGGTGTTGCTCGTTTGCACCTTCGGTTTGGTTGCCGTTCCCTATATTGCCTTTGCAGCATTTCTTCCCACTTCGGGCGGGGAGGGCAAGCTCTTAAACGTCAGCCCACTTGATGTGTGCTCCGATCGCTATCACCGTGTGGTTGAAGCGGGGGTGGCAAGGGTGGAAGCGCTGCGAAATTATGGCATCCATGCCGATGCGGGCCATATACCTCCTATGCCGCCTGCGTCTTCGGGGGTTTCTCGTCCTATGCCTTCAGCGCCTACGCAAAGCGTGGTGGTTAGTGAAGGCAACAAAGCGCGTAAGCGCGCACCGGTGGTTTTGGCGCTGGTGGCGTTAACCACGCTATTCTTCGTTTTTGTTGCCAACTACTGGGTTTCCCGCATTCCTGGAGTAAGTTTTTTGGGCTTCTGGCCAGTCCTACTGATTGTCGCGGGTACAACCCTTCTGGTGTGCTTCGCGGATAAGGCGCCATTGCGTCTTCGCCTGTGCGGTTTGGTTGTTTGCATTGAGCTCTGTATTGCCTTGCTGCCCTTCACCCTCGGTATTTGTCCGCCCCATAGCTTGGAGCGGATCACTGATTTGTCGGCACTGATATGGCTTTCGGTGGCAGCCTGTTTCGTTATCGCTTGTGCCTTTGACCGTATTGATTTCCTGGCTCTGGGCGTTGGTCTCGTTGCGGTTGCTTTGGTGGTTTCGTACCTCGATATGGGTGTGTTTGACCGCTTAGTGGCGTTTTCATCATATTCCCACCATAATAATGCATTATCGCTGCTCAGAAGCTGATTTGGAACAAGTTCAGAGCCTTTACAACAGGGTAACCCCAGGACTTTTACGCCCGTTTGCCGATAGCAAAATTTGGAGCCTTTAGCGTAGGCAGGTATAATAGGCCTTGCACTTTTGTGTGCTCATTGCAGTCTGCTGGTTCTAATCTCGGTGGTTCTGCAAACAAGAAGGCCCGCGCTCTTTGCTTCCCAAAGGGCAACGGCGAAGCTTCGGCATTGGAGTTTTTTGGCTAAAGCCAGCGTACATACCAAAAGAAGGGTCGCGCCGTTTTTCATGGTTTGCTTCGTGCTCATCATGGCTATGACGGTGGTTGCTTTTTGCTCTGTCGGCCAGGCACAGGGTTCCAAGCAGGAAGATTCTTCCACTCTTGGCTTGGGCTCTTCCCGTGTGCAGGCCGCTGATACCCAGCAGCTTTCTTCGGCTCAGCGCGCTTCCGGCGTGGCCGATGCTTCTTCCAGCGTTGACGGGGTAACCGTCACTGAAGCAGCAGATGCTACGGAAGCAACCCAGCGCTCTATCACGGTTAAAGATCCCGACCCGGTTGTGGTGCCTATTGCGGTAGACGAAACCAACGCCTTGGCAAAGCAGAAGGCGAACGAAGTTTGCACGCTCGATCCTCTTCCTACTGCGCCCCGCGTTGCGCCTGACGTTAACGATGGCACTTGGCAGAGTGGCATTGCCTCGGCTTATTCCATCGAAACCAACGATGATGGTCAAGGCAACTTCGGTGTAACCAACACTGCTTCGGGCATTGCGCTTACGCATCAGAGCGTTACGGTTGCCGTTCCTGAAGACAAGGCTTATCTGGTTGGTAGCATTTGCGAGATTTGCTATAACGGCAAGGTTGTTATAGCTACGGTTACCGATACTGGTGGTTTTGCTAAGTACGGTCGCGCACTCGACCTGGCGCCAGGTGTCTACAAAGCCTTCGGTGCTAACAGCTATACCGATTGGGGCACGCGAAACGTGTATTACCGATTCATTTAATGTTCAATGCCGGCCTGCGGGTCGGCTTTTTTATTTCCTCGGGGCATGTTTTCGATCGTTGTAATGCGTGGGCTTTGAGTTGGGCTCTCTGATCTTCTAAACTATCCAGCAGAAGCGGTGACAGCGGGAACGGTTGTTTTCGCTGTGCGCCGATTCTAACGGGGGTCGCTGTCTTCCGTGTGCTGACGTACACGCTGGCAAGCGCTTGCCCCAAGCAATAAGGGCAACTGAAATTAGCAATAGCTGTGCGCACCATCCGCTTCTGGGTGGGCAGACGGGCCCAGGTGGCTGAGCCATGACTCAGCCCAAGGAGCATGCGCCTGTTCACCGCGGGGAGGGGTCGCTCGGTTTCACTGCGATTAAGATGGAGGAGCGGCGCGCGTGATGCGTCGCGATAGATGTGAGCGACATTATTATTGTGGGCTGCGGCCGTGTTGGTTCGCGTTTGGCCCTGATGCTCTCTGAGCATGACAACAACGTATGCGTAATCGACCGTGATCCTTCGGCTTTCGCCGCGCTGGGCCGCGACTTCAATGGCTCAACCTTTGTAGGCGTGGGCTATGACGAAGAGATCTTGGTGAACGCCGGCATCGAGGAATGCGACTTTGTGGCTGCGGTAACCCAGAGCGACAACGCTAACCTCATGGTGGTAGAAATCGCCCGCCGCTTGTACGATGTGCCCCATGCTGTAGCACGTTTGTACGACAGTAGCCATGAGCGAACCTATCTGCAGTTGGGCATCGACTATGTTTGTGGCACCACGCTGGTTGCCGAGGAAATATTCTCGAAGGCCATATCGGGTATTGGCGACCATATTGCCACCTTCGGCGATTTCGAGGTGCTTCAGTTCGCCCTCAACCTTTCCGAAGTGGGGCAGAAGTCCATCAAGGTTGCCGACCTGGAAAGCCGCCACGGCATCCGCGTATGCGCCTTCGAGCGCGCCGATGGTACGGTAAGCTCCATTCCTTCACCTTCGAGCATTTTGTATCACGGAGATGCGGTGCTCGCCGTGGTTTCGCATGCGATGCTTCCCGCTATCGCAAAGTACGCACAGGATTAGAGGGGGTTGCGGTGTACATCGTTATCGTTGGCGGCGGCAAGCTCGGCGCATATCTTGCAGGTACCCTTCTGCGCGAAGACAACCAGGTTGCCTTGATTGAAAAATGCGATGCCCAAGCGCGTCGCCTGGCGGAAACCATCGATGGTTCTTGCCTGGTTATCAGTGGTGATGGCTGCTCGGCTTCCGTTCAGGAAGATGCGGCTATGCAGTCGGCCGATGTGTTCGTGGCGGCAACCGGCCAGGATGAAGACAACCTGGCTGCGTGCGAAATTGCCTCGCGCGTATTTGATGTACCGCGTTGCATTGCTCGCGTGAACAGTCCTAAGAATCTGCGAATCTTCCGCCGCCTGGGCATTGAAAGCGTTTCTTCCACGGTGATGATCGCGAACATGATTCAGGAAGAGGCCATGCTCGGATCTATGGGCGTTGCCGTTTCGCTTTCCAGCGATCAGATCGGCTTGCTGGACATCAAAGTTCCTACCATGCGCAACCACGACAACTACAAAGGCGTACGTGCGTTGGATATTAAATTTGATGAGGGCATCCGCATGATTGCCGTTTCCCATCAAGACGATGTGGAGGTAGTGAACAGCGAAACACGCATTTTCCCAGGTGATCAGGTTATCGTTGCAGCGGATACTGATCTTTTGGCCCGGGCTCGCGAAATCGTGCGTTCGTTGTAACGGTTGCCGTGGGCGTTCGCGTGATTTATGTTAGTAGAATATGGTCTCAGTCAGTTGCCTGGTAAGGCATACGTAAAGGGAGGAATCGAATGATCGGTCGCTACACCCGCCCCGAAATGGGTGCTATTTGGGAGCTCCAGAACAAGTTCGAGATCTGGAAGGAAATCGAGGTTCTGGCATGCGAAGCCCAGGCCGAGTTGGGCAAATCGGGCATCACCAAGGAAGAGGCTGCTTGGATCCGCAAACATGCAGACTTCACCGTTGAGCGCATTGACGAGATCGAAAAGGTTACCAACCACGATGTAATTGCCTTCACCACCAACATGGCGGAGTACATTGATGCCGACGTTCCCGAGGGAACCGAGCCTCCTAGCCGTTGGGTTCATTACGGTATGACTTCTTCCGACTTGGGCGATACGGCTCTTTCCTATCAGATTACCCAGGCGCTGGACATCATTCTGAAGGACGTCGCCCTGCTGGGTGAAACCTGCAAGCGTCGCGCTTTCGAGTTCCAGGAAACCCTGTGCGTGGGCCGTACCCATGGCATCCATGCTGAGCCCATGACGTTCGGCATGAAGTTCGGCAGCTGGGCTTGGGCCCTGAAGCGCGCCCAGACGCGTCTGCAGGAGGCTCGCAAGGTTGCAGCAACGGGCGCAATCAGCGGTGCTGTTGGAACCTATTCCAGCATCGACCCATTCGTAGAGCGGTACGTCTGCGAAAAGCTGGGTCTTACGCCCGACCCGCTTTCTACGCAGGTTCTGGCACGCGATCGCCATGCTCAGGTTATGACGGCGCTGGCTGTTACCGCTTCCACGTTGGAGTCCATCGCTATGCAGGTGCGCCTGCTTCAGCAGTCTGACGTTATTGAGGCCGAAGAGCCGTTTGCCAAGGGCCAGAAGGGTTCTTCGGCTATGCCCCATAAGCGCAACCCTATTACCGCAGAGCGTGTGTGCGGCCTTTCCCGTGTGGTTAAGTCCAACGCTCAGGTAGCGCTTGACGACGTTGCTCTGTGGTACGAGCGCGATATCAGCCATTCTGGCGCAGAGCGTGTTGCCATGGCGGATAGCTTCATTGCGCTGGACTACATGTTCGGCAAGATGCAGTGGATGCTTGACGGCTTGCAGACCTATCCTGCCAAGATGGAACACAATCTGTGGCGCACCAAGGGCCTTATCTTCTCTTCGAAGGTGCTGCTTGCCCTGGTTCAGACCGGCATCACGCGCGAAGACGCATACGTTATCGTTCAGCGCAACGCCATGAAGGTATGGGCAGACATCCAGAACGCTGTCGATGGTCCTACCTACCGCGAGAACTTGGAAGCCGACCCCGAGGCCAAGCTTTCCAAGGAAACGCTTGACGAGATCTTTGACCCGTGGGACTTCCTTACGCGCAAAGATGTGGTATTTGATCGCCTGAAGGAACTTGAGTTCTAGAGTAGGCGCAACATCGTTTGAAAACATAGCGAGGGCATCCGGATCTGGATGCCCTCGCTTTTTTGTTATGTCGCGACGGGTGCCTTGCGAGACAGCTTGAGGCTATCTCGCATCGCCAGTCCGCAGGACCGTCCTGAAGGATTGGCCCAGAAGTAGTGCGGGATCGATCGAGGCGCCGCCACGTGGTTTGCTCTTGAAGCCCCTCGGCGCTACGTCTGGCCCTCATCCCTTGGACATCGCCCTGGTCTTACCCTTTGTTGCCGCCCTGATTCCCGCACCTTTGGTATCGCTCCGAAAACGTCCTCGTGCCGAGCTGCCCCGCCAGTATCGCCCCTGGATTGCCCTGGGTCCGGCTTGAAGCCGGACCCAGAGGATCAAAAACAAAAAATCGGCTCGCAGTGCAACTTTTTTGCGATTAGCAATTGTTTAGATCTTTCCAATTGTGGATTGAGACGCAAAATACCAGGTAATTAGCTGTATTGCGGTCCGATCCCAGCTTTTTTGGTCGGAAAAGGGCCCCTAATCGCAAAAAAGTTGCAAAAAAGCCGGGATTTTTGTTTTTGCAACGGGCTGATTGCCTCAACGGGGTAGATCTCGCAAAGGGTAAGCCACTTCAGCAGGGCCGACCCCGCAAAGGGCGCGCGAGGCTCCGGCGACGGCAACGGGACTGATCCCGCGAGAGAGGTGTGAGGCTTCGGGGACGGCAACGGGGCAATCCTGCTAAAGGCGCGCGGAGCCGGTGACGGCGAAGGGCCAGGGTTACGGCTCACTCGGCAGGGACTGAGAATCGGCAGGGGGGCTGCGGGCTGTTTGAGCGAAGGCTGAGTTATAGTGCAGCCTATGTTGGGTTCTGTATTATGCCAAGGTTTGTGCGGCAGAGCTGCGGGTTGCCGGGGCAGGCTGTGGGATATCAACGCGGCGCCGCATCGCCATGGACGCCTAAAATGCGTTGTCGATGCTGCCCTTGATGGGGGTGAAGACGCGCACGAGGGCGTGGTTGTTGCCGCTGTCGTTGTCGTCGGTGATTTGCGAGAGGCCCACGAACGAAGAGCGGGTGCCTGTGGAAACCAGGTGCTCGCCGTAGGTGTCGCAGCCGCTTGGCGTGTCGATGGCAAAGTAGCTCTTGCTGCCAAAGTTAACGCCGCACAGGGCGGTGGTGGATTTCACTACAAACCATTCGCCCGACCAACAGGGAGCGGTGATGGGCGAGCGCGAGAAACGGAACCATTGCAGGTCGTTGTAGTGGTAGGCGCTCGCTGCCGAACGCGGCGTGTAGGTGCCCAAGTTGGCAATGCCGCCACCGAAGTTGTAGATGCTGCTGAACCCAAACGAAAAACCGCTGCGGCCGTAGCTTGCCAAATCGGGCGTCATGGAAGAAGGGAGCGTCATCTGATCGACGGTGGAATTGTCTTTGGCTGAAATCTTGGTGAGCTGGTAGTAGGTGCCCTGAGCCTCGGCGCGCGGCGTAATTACCACGCCATCGTCGGCAGCGGTTACGCGCGTGGCGAAGGGCTTTTTTGAAGTGTAGGGAACAGCCACATCGCCAGAGCCGAAGCGTGCGCTTTTGAGGGCGCTTCGTTCGGCGGCGGATTCTCCCGAGGTGTTGGGGCATACCTGCCAGAAGGCGGTTTCGCCCACGGCGGCAATAGAAGGAATAAGCCAATTGCCATCGCCCTGATCAACCTGGGTGATGGAAGTGACGCTGCCGTTGGAAAGCTTTGCGGTGTATACGCGCCAAGCAGATTCGTAGGCGCTTGATTCCGTCCAAACAAGGCCGTTTTCGCTGCAGCGCACATCGACGATTTCGAACCCTTCGTCGGCGCCTTGAGCAGCGGAAAGCGCCGAAGCGGTTTTGCCGTTGGAAAGGTACAGCAGGCTTACCGTGTTTAACGGGCTTGCCGATTCACCTGGCACCAGGCAGGCAGCAACGGTGTCGTTGTCGGCCCATACCAGGGTTCCGTACGCAAGTTTGTAACTTCCAGCAGCCTTCACGTGCTGTGTGTAGTCTGCTTGGCTATAGTCCGAAAGGGCATTCACCGCATCTTCAGGGACGCTGATGCTTTCCACGGTGGCTTCCTTCTTGCCCTCTAGCGCGTTGGTAGCAAGCGAAAGCCCGCCGCCCAAAGCGGCAACGCCTGCGATGGCGCCCGCTCCAATAAGCAGGTTCCTGCGCGTAAGCAGCACTTCGGGGCCCGATTTCTTTGCGGAAACGCCGCTGGCCACTTGGCTGAATGCGGGGCCGAAGCCATGGGTGGAAGCGTTGGAGAATCCGCCTTTGCCCTTCGTTTTCGCAGACGGCTCGAACGCCGAGCGGCTTCTGGGCGCAGAGGTGGAAAAGCCCTGTGGAGCTGCTTTGCGGGCGGAATGAGCGCCGCGCGTGCTGCCTCCGCGAACCCCTGCGTTGCGGTTGTGCGAATTGCGAGAGGGGCGAGGGGCTTTGCCGGGGATATTTTGACTGCGTTTAGTGGGCACGTATTCTCCTGATGTGGTGCTTTCCCGCGCAACGGTTGGACGGGTACTGCTGAGGGGTATTGTGACATTTGGGTGTCCGCTTATGGCTCCTGTTCTGGCAATTGATACAATAATTGCAAATGGCGCCTTGGTGCCTCTAGTGCGTTATGTGCAACAGCGCATCGTGCCGGTTGGCCCCAGAGCCCGCAGCCGTTTTGTTTGCAATTTGGCTGCGCTGCATGTGCAGATAAAGCCCGTACGGGCTTTTCGATACCTGTCAGGAGGCATTGATGACTTCTTCAATGAACGAAAGCACTCGTCGTATCCTTCTCGTGGAAGACGAAAAGGCCATCCGCGATGCGGTGGCGGCATATCTCGAACGCGAGAACTATTGGGTAACTGCCGTGGGTGACGGTCAGGAGGCTTTGGAAGAGTTTTCCAAGCATCACTTCGATCTGGTTGTGCTCGACTTGATGCTCCCTCGTGTTCCCGGTGAGCGTGTATGCCGCGTTATCCGCGACAACTCCGACACGCCCATCATTATGCTCACCGCCAAAGGTGAAGTGGAAGACCGCATTATCGGCCTCGAACTGGGTGCAGACGACTACCTTATCAAGCCCTTCAGCCCTCGCGAATTGGTTGCTCGCGTACGCGCCCTTTTGCGCCGCGTGCATTCCGAGTCTGAGCCTCAGCGCGAAGTGCTGGAGTTCGGCGAGCTCACCATCGACATTTCGGGTCATAAGATCCTCGTAAGCGGCGAAGAGGTTGACCTTACCGCCAGCGAATTCAAGCTGCTCACCACGCTGTGCCGCTACCCTGGTCGTGTGTACTCGCGCATGGAATTGGTTGAAAAGGTTCTGGGCTACGACTTCGAGGGCTACGAGCGCACCATCGACTCCCATGTGAAGAACCTCCGCGCCAAGATTGGTGACAATCCGCGTAATCCGAAGTGGCTTCATACCGTGCATGGCGTAGGATACCGTTTTGAGGATCCCACGAAGGCCAACTAGTTTCCTTTGAACCTGCAGCGCGTTCTGCCTTCGGGCGGGGCGCGCTTTTTTATTGGGGCCGCCACAGAAAGGAGTTGCTGATGGCTGCAAATTCAACCGATGCCACCTGGACCCAAGCGAATAGCGAGGAGCCAGATGGAAACTCGGGAAAGAAGAAGGGTCTGAACCTTTCGTTCAACAAGCGCATCGTGCTGGTGATGCTGGCCGTTTCCCTTATCACGGTGCTTTCTTCCATTGCCGTGCTTTCCTTTGTATGGGAGCAGCACTTCCAAACCTATACGCGCGAAAATGTGCAGCGCGTTGCCGATTCCACCGCCGATTCTATCGCCCAGGGCTACAAGGCCGCCCATGGCGATTGGTATAGCGGAGCCCTGAACGCTGCGTCGTCGGCGAGCATTCTGTACGATTCCATTAACGTGCAGGTGCGCGACGAAAATGGCGCTATCGTGTACGACGATTCCGCCGACAAGGCTTTGGGCGCGGCGGCCATGAAGGAATCGAGCGGCAATGTGGCTAAGGCGGCCATCAATGTCGACGGCAATCAGGTTGGCACCGTGTTCGTGCGGGTGCACGGCTCCGATACGCTGTTAACCCAGACCGATGCCGAATTCCGTGAAAAATCGTACCAGGCCATGATCTTCGCTGCGTTCATCGCGATGGCCATTTCTATTGTGGTGGGAGTGCTGTTCTCCCGTGCGCTTGTTGCCCCCATTCGTCGCATTACGAATACGGCTAAGGCGCTGAAAGAGGGCGATTATTCGGCGCGTACCGGCATGAAGGGTACCGACGAAATTGCCCGCCTGGGTAATATGTTCGACGCTATGGCAGATTCCGTGGAGCAGAACCGCAAGCTTGAACGCAGGTTGGTAACCGACGTTGCCCATGAGCTACGCACGCCGCTTATGGCCATCCAATCTACCGTTGAAGCGATGATCGATGGCGTGTTTGAGCCCGATGCCGAACGTCTGGAAACGCTGAATTCCGAGGTGCGCCGTCTTTCCCGTTTGGTTGATGCGCTGCTGAAACTCTCACGCTTGGAAAGCCGCACCAAGCCCATCGAGCGTCAGAAGGTCGATCTTACCGAAATGCTGTCGGCGGTTGTGGCAACGCATCAGGCATACATCAACGAAGAGGGGCTGAATCTGGAATTTGAGTACGATCCGCACGTGTACGTGTATGGCGATGCCGACCTGCTTCGCCAGGCTACGGCAAACCTGATTTCCAATGCTGTTCGCTATACCCCAGAAGGCGGCACCATTACCATCACGGCTCGCAAGGGCGAGCTAATGGGGCAGATCAGTGTTCGCGATACGGGCATCGGCCTTACCCCAGAAGAAGCGAAGATGGTCTTCCAACGCTTCTGGCGCGCCGATTCGGGTCGCGCTCGCGCAACGGGAGGTTTGGGCGTTGGCCTTTCTGTGGTCAAGGAAATCGTGGACCAGCACAATGGCTGGGTGCGCGTTGAGGGCCGCCCTAACGAAGGGGCATGCTTTACCGTCTACGTGCCCTTGTACACCAGTGAATCCGAAAAGAAGAAGGGCAACCGTCCTCGCTTTGGAACGAACTAGCTTTGGAAGGCGCCTGCACGGGCGCCTTTCTTTTTGGCCTTGGGCTTGGATTGTGGCCATCTTTTTTGGCCTGCCTTGCCTGAGTGATTGTGCGGATTGTTGCAACAACAAAGGGGTCAGGCCAAGTTGGGCGGGTCTTGGCTAGGCGATTGCGCTTCTGAGACTGGGTATTTGCGGGGGCTTTTGTGCGTTTCGCACCCAGGCATTAATCGCAGTAGTTGTGAATCGGCGCAAGTACTGCTTCTTTTTCATGCGTTGCTGCGCAAGATGTTCCATAATAGAGTTCTGTCAACAAACTCAGACGGAAGGACGGTCATGTCTGTAATCGACATCAAACCCGATGCACAGGGAAAGGTGCGCGATCTGTACGATTTGGGCGACAAGCTGCTGTTGGTCGCATCCGATCGTATTTCTGCTTTCGACTATATTCTGGAAGACGAAATCCCCTATAAGGGCCAGGTGCTCACGCAGCTTTCTTGCTTCTGGTTCGACCTTCTGTCCGATGTGGTGGACAACCATCTTATCTCAGCCGATGTTGCCGACCTTCCCGAGCAGTTCAAGCCCTATGCCGATAAGCTTGCTGGCCGCTTTATGCTGGTAAAGAAGGCCAACATGTTCCCCGTCGAGTGCATTGTGCGCGGCTACCTTACCGGTTCTGGTTTGAAGGACTATCAGAAGACGGGCGCTGTATGTGGCATTCAGCTCCCCGATGGCCTGGTAAATTCCTCCAAGCTGCCTGAAACCATCTTCACTCCTTCCACGAAGGCCGAGATTGGCGACCACGACGAGAACATCAGCTTCGAGCAGTGCGAAAAGCTTATCGGAGCCGAAGATGCTGCCGCCATCCGCGACCTGACCATCAAGGTGTACGAAACGGCTGCAAGCCACGCGAAGGAACGCGGCATTATCATCGCCGACACCAAGTTCGAGTTCGGTGTATACGACGGCAAGATCATCTTGGGCGACGAGGTTCTGACCCCCGACTCTTCCCGTTTCTGGGCAGCCGACACCTATAAGGTTGGCGAAGAACAGCCCAGCTTCGACAAGCAGTTTGTGCGCAATTGGCTCAATGCCAACTGGGACCGCACTGGCAACCCGCCGCGCCTGCCCGAAGATATCATCAAGAAGACCAGCGAAAAGTACATTCAGGCTTACGAGAAAATCACGGGCAAGACGTTTGTAGCCCAGTAGGCCCCGACGAAAACACAACAAGGAGAATCAAGGGATGTCTCAGCGAAACCCCATGAACGAGCGATACACCAGCGACCAGAAACATGGCGCTACCCGTAAGAGCGCAGCTTCTGCCAAGCCGGTTTCGAAGGCTGCGTCTTCGGTGCGTACCACATCGTCCAAGCCCGAGAAGAAGGGGTTGTTCGGCGGCTCCAAGAAACAGGAGCCGGCCCCCGCGAAAGCTCCCAAGAAGACCCAGGCTGCTCAGTCTTCGGCTAAGGCTAAAGAAGCCCCCTCGCTTTCCAAGGAAGAGCAGAAGGAAATCGAGAAGCACAACAAGAAGGTTAAGCGCGCCGACCGTGAGGCCCGCCGCGAGCGCAACAAGGAAGTTAACCGCTTCGTTCCCGATACGGCCGAGTTCAAGCGCCTGAACCGAAAGCGCATGGTTTATTCGGGCGTTGGCTTCGTGGGCATGATCGTTGCCATCGTGCTTTCGCTGCTTATTCCTCAGCAGCCGTTCATTTCAATTGGCCTGATGATTGCTTCTTGGTTCTTCTTCTTCATGGGAATGCGCATCGACACCAATCAGTTGCGTCCTCTGCGAGAGCAGGGATACGATAAGGCTGTGCGCCAAGCTCAGAAGAAGGCAAACAGGAAGAAGAAATAGCTTTGACGGAAAAGGGGTTTTGCCCCTTTTCCTATTCAGATTCGCTAGGAGTGGCAAAAGGGGGCTAACCTCTTTTGCCACTTTGATTGAAAGGTGCATTTATGCGATTGGTTTCCTGGAACGTTAACGGTTTGCGCGCTGTTATGAAGAAGGGGTTCATGGACACCTTCCATGAGCTTGATGCCGACGTGTTTGCGCTCCAGGAAACAAAACTGCAAGAAGGCCAGATTGAGATGGATCTTCCTGGGTACCATCAGTTTTGGAGCTATGCCGAGCGCAAAGGCTATTCCGGTACGGCGGTGTTCTGCAAGGAAGAGCCGCTGCGGGTAATTCATGAGGTAGGCGTGCCGGAGCTGGACACCGAGGGCCGCGTGGTGATCTGTGAATTCGAACAGTACTGGCTCGTAAACGTGTACACACCCAATGCCCAAAGCGAACTTGCGCGTCTTGACCACCGCATGGCCTGGGATGATAGGTTCCGCGATATCTGCAAAGGCCTAGAGGAAGGCGTGCTTCCCGATGGCCAGACGGGAAACGCAAAGCCTGTGGTAATGTGCGGCGACTTCAATGTGGCTCATCAGGAAATCGACTTGAAGAACCCGCGCTCCAATCGCGGCAACCCTGGCTTTTCCGATGAAGAGCGCGCCAAGTTCACCTGCCTTTTGGATGCGGGCTTTATCGATACGTTCCGCTACCTGAACCCTGCAACCGAAGGCGCTTATTCCTGGTGGAGCTACCGTTTCCATGCCCGCGCAAATAACGCAGGGTGGCGCATCGACTATTTCCTGGTGAGCGAAGCGCTGCGTGAAAAGGTGCAGATGGCCAACATTTATTCCGAGATCATGGGGTCCGACCATTGTCCTGTTTCGGTGGAATTGGATCTGTAGGTTTGGCCTGTTGCGTTCAGCCCGTTACGGCGGTTCGGTCCGTTGCGGCCCCTTCGCCCGTCGCAAAAACAAAAATCTCGGCATTTTTGCAACTTTTTTGCGATTAGGGGCTCTTTTTTCGTCGCCGCTGGGTGGTAATAGGCCGCAGTACGGCCAATTGCCTGCGTTTTTATGCCGCGATTCACGATTGGAGAGTTTGGAACAATTGCTAATCGCAAAAAAGTTGCAGTCTGGGCAGATTTTTTGTTTCTGGGCCCCAGGGGCAGCTTAAGGGCGGTGCTATAAGCGAGATGGGCCCGATGCGGCGTGCGGGGTGGGCCTGCTCCGGTGTGGCGATGTGGGTCCGAGCGATGCGGGCAGTTGAGTCGATTTCGAGCGGGGCCGCCATGCTCGTGCCAATATGAGGCATGACTCTTCGCTGTAGCGCATAATCGGGTAGACGCGCTACAATGGTTCGATACATTTTCTATTGGCTGGAAGGCAATGATGGCAAGTAACGATATGGATTTGGCAAAGATCGAGCAGGGCGTGCGCCTGATTTTGGAGGGCGTTGGCGAAGACCCGAATCGCGAGGGGCTGCTTGAAACCCCAGCTCGCGTGGCCCGTATGTACGAAGAATGCTTTGCTGGTCTGCATCAAGACCCAGCCGTTCATTTTGAAACGCTTTTCGACGAACACCACGATGAAATGGTGATCGTTCACGACATCCCGTTCTTCTCCATGTGCGAGCACCACCTGGTACCGTTCTTCGGCAAGGCCCATATCGCATATCTGCCTTCCGAATCGGGCAAGATCTGTGGTATTTCCAAGCTGGCTCGCCTGGTTGAGGTGTATGCCCGCCGTCCTCAGGTACAGGAGCGCCTTACCTCGCAGGTTGCCGATACTTTGGTAGAGCAGCTGAACCCCCGCGGCGTTGCCGTGGTTATGGAAGCGGAGCACCTGTGCATGAGCATGCGCGGTGTTAAGAAGCCCGGTGCGAAAACGGTCACCAATGCCATGCGTGGTATATTCAAGGAAGATGCTGCGACGCGCGCAGAGGCGCTGTCGCTTTTGATGGGACGCTAAGTTCCCGCAGGTAGGCCGAAGCTTTCGCAAGGAGCGGAAGCAAAGCGAAAGGAATCTTTCATGCGTTGTGTTATCTCGGTTTTGGGCAAAGACCGCGCCGGTATCGTAGCTGGCATTTCCGGTGTCCTGGCAGAAAAGGGCGCGAGCATCGACGACATCAACCAGACCATTCTGGATAGCATCTTCAGCATGACCATGCTGGTTCGTCTTGATACCGACACCGCTGGCTTCAACGAGGTTCAGGAAGCACTCGCCAAGGAAGGCGAAGAGCTGGGCGTTCAGGTAATTGTTCAGCGCGAAGACGTATTCCAGTTCATGTACAAAATCTAAACAGGAGGCGAAGCTCAGTGAGCGAAAACTGTCAGACGAGCGCAGGGGAAACGCAGCAAGGCACCTCGTGTGCGCCATTGGCAGGTGAAACGTTCGCTGCTTTCGTTGACACCATAGCTGCTCTGCGCGCTCCGAACGGCTGCCCGTGGGACCGCGAGCAAACCCATGAATCCATCGCCCGCAACATGATCGAAGAGGCGTACGAGGCTGTCGATGCTATCGAACAGCACGACGCGACGCATCTTCGTGAAGAGCTGGGCGATGTTCTTTTGCAGGTGGTTCTGCAAAGCCAGATCGCCGCCGATGCGGGCGAATTTACCGTGGCGGATGTGTGCCGTGATGTGAATGCGAAGATGATTCGCCGCCATCCGCATGTGTTCGGTGAAGCAGCTGCGGGCTCTGCCGAAGACGTGCTTTCCATTTGGGACAACGTGAAGCTCGCCGAAAAGAGCGCCGCCGATGCCCAGGCTGAAGAGCCCGAGGGGTTGCTGGACAGCGTGCCCGCTAGCTTCCCAGCGCTGCTCCAAGCTTACAAGATTTCCCGTAAGGCGGTTGCAGCCGGGTTCGAGTGGGACACCGTCGAAGACGTGTGGGCCAAGGTGGAAGAAGAGATTGCCGAATTCAAGCAGGCATGCCGCTCCGATGACGTTCAGGCGAAGGAGCTGGAGTTTGGCGATGTGCTGTTTTCCCTGGTGAACGTGGCGCGCAAAGAAGGCATCGATGCCGAAACGGCCCTGCGTGCCACGTGCCGCAAGTTCCGTGAGCGTTGGGCCTTTATGGAAGGCGCTGCATGGGGTCAGGGCAAGCGCATCGAAGAACTGGATATGGATGAAATGCAGCAACTGTGGGATCGGGCCAAGATGTTGCACGTAGGTGAAGCGTCCCATGACTAAGCTTTATTCGCGCACGGTGGCGCTGAACACCGATATCGTTGACGCCTTCTGCGTGCTGCAGAAGGGCTTTACCGATCAGTTTGTGTACTATGACAAAGAACGCCCCATACGCTATTTGGGCCTGGGTCGTTGCATTGCCTTGGCAACGCTGGGCGAAGCCGATGTGGTAAGCCAGGACGCAGGGTTTGCGCCGGTGTTCTTTTCGTTCAACCGCTTTGATGCCGAAAACCCCAAGCCTGCCGATGACATGATGACAGCCTTCCCGCGTTTGCGCTTGATGCTGCCCGAATTGGTGCTTATCCAAAACGAGCAGGGGTCGTTCTTGCAGGTGAACAGCTTGGGACCCGTGTATCAGGGCAGGGTTGATCGCTTCGTGCGTCATGCCGAGGAAGCAAAACCCCGCACCCATCGCACCATGGCATATTCGTTGCAGCGCGACTCGTTTGACGAGTGGCAACGCATCATGGACATGGGGCTTGGCCGCATTGCGTCGGGCAAGATTGAGAAACTCGTGCCTTCGCGCCGCATCGAGCTTACGGCCGACCAGCCGTTTTCGTCGAAGGATGTGCTGGTGAACCTGATCGACGGCAGCGCCCGCGGCACGGTGTTCCTGTATCGTTACGGCGACGTGTTCTTCTGTGGCTGCACGCCCGAGCTGCTGCTGCGCAAGAAGGGGACACACGTGGAAAGTATGTGCCTTGCTGGCACGTGCCCGCACGGCGAAACGCCGGAAGAGCAGAAGGACTTGGCAGACGAACTGCTTGGTAGCGAAAAGAACCGTCGCGAGCACGAATACGTAGTGAAATTCATGCGCGAAGTGTTTGCCCGCAACTGCTATAACGTTGATATCCCCACAACGCCGCAGATCAAGGTGCTGAAACATGTGCAGCATCTGCATACGCCCGCAGCGGCGCAGGTTATGGAGGGCACCACGCTTATGGGCCTTGCCAGCCAGCTGCATCCCACCCCGGCGCTTTCTGGTACCCCGGTGGGCGAAGCGCTGATGACGCTGCGTGAAGCCGAGGGCTACAATCGTGGCTTCTTCGGTGGCGCGGTGGGCCACGTGAACGCCGATGGCGATGGGGAATTTTCCGTGGCTATCCGATCGGGTGTTTTCGACGGTGAGCGTGGTTGGCTCTATGCTGGGTGCGGCATTGTGGAGGGCAGCGATGCTGCTGCGGAATTCAACGAGATCGATCTGAAGCTGAAAACCATCTTGAGTGCGTTTGAAGCACCCGAGGACGAAGGGGACGAATAGGCCATGGCGGAAAAGGAAGAGGATTTGCTGGTTGACGAAGAGGACCAGGCACCCGATGCGCCCGAGCTTGCCATTGCGCAAAAGAAGCGTGCGCTGGGCACTTATGTGGGTGCGTTCTTCGATGAGCTGATGCGCGCTGGCGTGCGCGATGTGGTGGTAAGCCCTGGCTCGCGTTCCACCCCGCTTTCGATGGTTGCCCACGAGGCTCATGCGCGATTTGGCTCGGCGTTCAACTTGTATCTGGATATCGACGAGCGCGGTGCCGCCTTTTTTGCTTTGGGCATTGCCAAGGCAACGGGGCGTGCCGTGTGCGTTATCTGCACATCGGGTACGGCGCTGGCAAACTACTATCCTGCAGTGATGGAAGCGGAGATTTCCCGCGTGCCCCTTATTGTGCTTTCGGGGGATAGGCCGGCGCGCCTGCAGGGGCTTGGCGCTCCGCAAACGTGCGATCAGAACAAGGCGTTCTCCGACCATGTGCGCCGCTTCTTCGCCATGCCCGAGCCGAGCGATAGCCCCAAGTACGTTGCCCATGTGCGCCAGGTTGCACGTGAAACAGTTATTGCTGCAGCTCCGGGGACTCATGCCTCGGCTCCCGTGCACGTGAATTTCCCGTTCGATGAGCCGCTGGTGCCCGACACTGCTATGCCCGATCTGTTCGATGCGGGTCGTGTTGCCGCCGCCGACGATCTTCCCGCCCTGGTGCGCACGGAACACGAGCTTTCTTCCCGCGATGCGGCTTCCCTGGTGGATTTCCTTGATTCCCATACTGTGGTGGTTCTTGCCGGCGAAGGAACATTTTCTGCTGAAGCGGTTGCAGACAGCACGCGCAGGGACAGGGAAGCGCAGGCTCTCCTTGCTTTTGCCGAGCGTTTCGATGCCCCTTTGCTTGCCGACCCGCTTTCCCACTTGCGCACGTACGGCCACCCTGCCGTTATCTGCGGATACGATCGCATTATGGGGTCGGATGAAATGCCTGCCTTCGACGCGGTGGTTCGCTTTGGGCGCTATCCGGTGTCGAAGCGCGCAACGCAGGCAATCGAAGCCTGCCAGGCCGCACAGATCGTGGTGGATCCGCTGACCACACGCGACTTCAATTCGCAGACCGCCACGTTTGTGGCGGCGAACCCGCTCGATTTCGTAGTGGCTTTGCTTGAAGCGGGGACCGTTCCCAATCCAGAAGAATCTATGGCCTACGCACCCCTGCCGCAGAATGTTCACGAGTGGGGGCTTATCGACCGTGCCCGAACCGAACGCATATTGGCAACCGATTTCGCTGCCGATAGCCAGTTTGAAGGTTCTTACCTGCGTGCGGTGCTGGAAGGAATTCCCGCAGAAAGCCTGCTGTTCACGGCAAACAGCATGTCGGTCCGCGCGCTCGATTCCTTCTACGTAAGCCAAGCGAAGCATCTTACCGTGCTGGCAAATCGCGGCCTTAACGGCATCGACGGAACCGTTTCCACGGCATTGGGCGCAGCGCAAAGCTTCAAGCAGACCGTTATGGTCACGGGCGATTTGACCTTGCTGCACGACCTGAATTCGCTGGCGCTGCAAGGGGAAATGCTTTTGCGTGAACGCCAAGGCTCGCCAAGGCCCAGCATCGTTATCGTGCTCTTGAACAATAATGGCGGTGCCATCTTCGACATGCTGCCGCAAAAATCTGACGAATCGTACTTCGAGAGGTTGTTCCTAACGCCTCAGAAGGTTGATTTTGCCGCCGCAGCGGGTGCCTTTGGGGTACCCACAGCTACGGTGCATACGGTGGCAGAATTCAAGCAGGCATTTAGCGGATTCTTGGGTGAACAGGGTATATCCTTAATAGAAGTTCCCTTGCCCCTGACGGGAGTGCGGGAGCGCTACGATCAGTATTGGTAATGCGCATGTGCGCACGTGCTTGAGGGGAGCAACCGATGCACAATCACACTTGTGGCTGCGGTCACCACGAAGGGGATGCTGGCTGCGGCTCCCACGAACATGATCACGGCGAAGTATGCGCGTGCGGCGCTCATCACGTCTCGCCTGAAGTTGAGCCTCTGGCGTCAGCATGGAGCATGCTGGGCAAAACTTCCAAGGAACAAACGGTGCCGCCTACGCGCGAATTCGACTTTGACTGGGAAGGCCAGAAGATCCACGTATATCAGTGGGGCAAGGCCGATAACATCCCTGTTGTTTTGCTCCACGGCTTTATGCAGACGGGCTTAAGTTGGAGCATCATCGCCGCCGCCCTTTCAGGCAATCACTGCGCATACGCGCTTGATTTCCTGGGGCATGGCAGAAGCAGTAAGCCAAGCAACGTTGAGCTTTATCGCTACGACGCCATGGTGCGTATGGTGGAATCGTTCTTGGAGCAGGTTGCGTGTGTGGGGCATGAAGGCGCCAAGCGCCGCGCCCACGTTATAGGCTATTCCATGGGTGGACGCATTGCCCTGGGGTTGGCCTCTTCTGAAAGAGACCTGCTGTATTCGCTGATTCTGGAAAGCTGCAATTTTGGGCCTGAGGGCAATGAGCAGCGCGCTGTCGCAGAAGAGCGCAACGCTGGCTGGGCGCAACGGTTGCGCAATAACGGCATCGAAGAATTCGTAGAGTACTGGGAGACGCTGCCGCTTTTCGAATCGCAGCGTGAAATGGGACTCGATGAAGAGCTTCGCCCCGAGCGTTTGGCCAACGACGCTGAATCGATGGCGTTGTGTCTGGAAGGCGCGGGAAAGCACGCCATGCCCGATGCTTCACAGGCGTTCGCCGTGGTGGCAAGCACCTGGGTACCCGTCAAGTACCTGTGGGGCTACGATGACTGCGGCAGCGAAGCGGTAGCGCATCAGTTGGAACACGACGGCATTGATGTGACCTCGTTTGGAACAGGGCACAACGTACACTTAGAAGCGCCCGTTCTTTACGGTACAGTAGTGCAGGAATTTTTGTCCGGCATAGAACCCAGGGGTGCAGCCCCAGAAGGTTCCGGGCATCAACAATAAGGAAGGACATCCATGAGCGATTTTCCTTGGGAAAAAGTTAAAGATTACGACGAGATCATCTACGAAAGGTACGATGGCATCGCCAAAATCACCATCAATCGCCCCGAGCGTCGCAACGCTTTCACTCCGAAGACGAACGTCGAGTTGTTTGACGCGTTTTCCCTTGCGCGCGACGACCAGGAAGTGGGCGTTATCATCCTTACCGGCGCTAACCACGACGGCAAGGACGAAGACCAGGCATTCTGCTCCGGCGGCGACCAGAAGGTGCGCGGCAACGGTGGCTATGTAGGAGAGGACAACATTCCGCGCCTGAACGTGCTTGACCTGCAGCGTCTTATCCGCGTAGTGCCCAAGCCTGTTATCGCTATGGTGAACGGCTACGCTGTGGGCGGCGGCCATGTTCTTCATATCTTGTGCGACCTTTCCATTGCGGCGGAAACCGCTAAGTTCGGCCAGACCGGCCCGCGCGTTGGCAGTTTCGACGGTGGCTACGGTGCCTCGTATTTGGCTGCTATTGTCGGCCAGAAGAAGGCTCGCGAGATTTGGTACCTTTGCCGCCTGTACACGGCAGCGGAGGCTCTGGATATGGGCCTGGTGAACAAGGTTGTTCCTTTCGACGAGCTGGAAGCCGAGTGCGTTTCCTGGGCTAGGGAAATGCTTCAGCTTTCGCCTACAGCCCTGCGTTTCCTGAAGGCATCGTTCAATGCTGCTACCGACGGCTATGCCGGTTTGCAGCAGCTTGCAGGCGATGCCACGCTTCTGTACTACACGTCTGACGAAGCGAAAGAAGGCCGTGACGCCTTCAAGGAAAAGCGCAAGCCCGACTTCGACAAGTTCCCGAAATTCCCCTGATCTGAAATTCCCTGATAAAGGATGTGACGGCAATGATTGCCCAATTGGCGGAAATGGCCTACCGCAAGGCCGGTCAGATGTTTTTCTGCGTGCAGAAAGATGCGCGCTCGGTAACGTTTAGCTATCGCCGCGCCCGCTTTGCTGCTGCGGCTCTGGCCCAGCAGCTTGCCAAGCGCGGTTACGGTCGTGGCACTACGCTTGCGTGCAATCTGTACAACGGTGCCGAAATCGTGATTCTTTCCTTGGCGGCGGCGTACGGCGGCTTCACGTTGGCGCTGCTGAATCCGCGTCTTTCCTACGAAGAGCGCAAGCTGCGCATCGTAGAGTTGGAAAACGCCACGGGCGAAGCCGGTATCGACGTATTGGAGCAGTCTGCGGTTGAGCGCCTGATGATCGATGCGACGGGCTACGGCCTTGCCGATTTTGCCGCTTTGCCGGAAGGCTCTGTGCCTCACGCCACGCAGTTTGAAGCGTTCGCCCGCGAATGCGAACAGGCGTGGGATGGCCAAGAGGCGGGCATTGTCATGTTCACATCGGGTTCTTCGGGAACCCCGAAGGCCACGCTTTTGCCGTGGAATTGCATCACCGGTGCCGCCACCGCGGCAAACCGCGCTTTGGCGCTGGAAAGCCGTGGTGTGTGGCAGATGGTGCTGCCCATGTGCCACATTGGCGGCTTCCAAATCATGGTGCGCTCTCTTCTGAGCGGTGGCTCGTTCATCGTGTACGAGCGCTACAACCCCGTGCGTGTGCTGAATGACGTGCTGAGTTTCCGCGTTACGCATATTTCTGTAGTGGATAAGATTCTGGCCGATTTGCTGGAAAACGATCGCGACAAGGTTATCGGGCAGTACGCATGCATTCTTTTGGGCGGTGCGGCGCTGAACGAAAAGACGCTGCGCATGGCTTTGCGCGCAAAAGCAAACTTGTACTCCAGCTACGGCATGACGGAAACTTCCAGCTTCATTGCCACGGCTCCGGTGATCCGCGGTTTCGATGGCGGGCTGGAGCTTCTGCCCGGCTACGATGCTCGCATCGTAAGCCCCGATGCCGATGGCATTGGCCAGCTGCACGTTGCGGGCCCCGGCATCTTCGAGGGTTACCTGAATGCCCGCAAGGCCATGAGCGCCGATGGTTATTTCGTTACCGGCGACAGGGCCTCTATCGACCGTAACGGTCTTTTGCGTGTGTACGCGCGCACCGAAGACCTCATTATTTCGGGCGGCGAAAACATCTACCCGGCCGAAGTTCAGGATGTTCTGATGGGCATTCCCGGCGTGAAGGATGCCTATGTGTTCGGCACCGCCGATGAAACCTGGGGGTATCGCCCTGTGGCGTTCATCGAGGCCGACTATTCTGCCGAAGCCATCGCCCGCGACCAAGAAGAGTTTGGTATCGACCCTGCTCAGAGCTGCATTCGTCCGGCAACGTGTCCGCAGGAATACGCCCATATGGTGCACGATTACCTGAATGGTTGCATGTCGAAGCTTCATCACCCCAAACATATTTTGGTGATGGACGAATTCCCGCGCACCATTGCCGGCAAGGTGGATCGACGTGCGCTGAAGCAGCGCTACGACAAGCGCATCGACATCAAGTCGCTTACCCTGTATCGCGTGAAGCAGCCCTTTTCCCATCCCGTGAAGACAGCCAAGGGCAACGTTGATTTCCGCGAATCGTTCTTCGTGGAAGTGGAAGACTGGGCTGGGCGCACGGGTATTTCCGAGTGCGTTTCGTTTGCCACCAATTGGTATCTGCCCGAAACCATCGGGGAAGATTATGCTGTAGTGCGCGACTCCATTGCCCCTGTGGTGTTAGGTGAGCGCTACCTGCATCCCAGCGAGGTTTCCGCTTCCCTTGCCACGTTCCCTGGTTTGGCGAAGTATCCCATGGCGAAAGCTGCGGTGGAGCCTGCCATCTGGGACCTGTACGGCAAGATCATCGGTCAACCGCTTTCGAAGATGATTGGCGGCTCGAACGCCGAGAAGATTCTGGGCGGTGCCGTGGTGGGCATCGCTCCTGTTGAAGAAGTGCGTGCGGCGGTAGACAGCTTGGTAGCCCAGGGGTACACCCGTGTGAAGATGAAGATCGAGCCGGAAACCGCACTCGAATGCGTGGCTGCTGTGCGCGCCGACCATCCCGACTTGACGCTGATGCTCGACGCCAACCAGTCGTTCGACGAATCGTATCTGAACGTGCTGTATAAGCTCGACGCATTGAACCCTGCATGCATCGAGGAACCTTACAATCCGAACTACGTTCCCAACAGTGGCGAGCGCAACCTATTCGTGCGCCTTTCGCTGCTGCAGGATGAACTGAAAACCATGGTATGCCTGGACGAATCGGTGGTAACCGCAAGCGACATGGAAGCAGCCATGGGGTTGGACAACCTTCGTTGCTATGCCTTGAAGATTGCGAAGTTCGGCGGCATTCAGCCCACGCTCGACTTCTACCACTGGATGCGCAGCCTTGGCAAAACGGTTTGGATGGGCGGCATGTTCGACACGGGCGTTTCGAAGCGCATGCACGCGGCTTTCGCAACCTTGCCAGGCATGGATTTGCCGCCCGATGTTTCGGATTATTCGGCATATTTTGCCCACGATACCGCCCTTCCCCCGTTGGAACTTGAGCACGGCGAATTGGTGCTGAATGCGCCCAAGAACCCCGTCGGCCTCGGCTGCATCCTGGACAAGGAGTACCTGAAGTCCATTGCAATCGACGAAGTAACGGTTACCACCGAAGGATAGTGTTTTTTGCCATGCGAAAAAAGCTGCTGGTTGTTGTTGCCGTGTTTGCCTTAGCGCTTTGCATACCCGCCATGGCATTTGCAGCCAATTCGGCGTTCGACAAGGGAACGGCGGAAAGCACGAGCTACGTTGACTCCTATACGGGCAATGCTTTCCTTATGGAGCGCGATGCGCTGAACCTTACTGTTGGGCGCGACCTATATTGGGTGGGGGACACGCTTAACGCTCGGGGCCTTGAAGTAGGTGGCGGAACCGGTGGCAGCGCTTTGCTGGCTGGCGGTACGCTCAATGTGGCTTCTTCTACTATTCACGGTAGCTTGCGTGCGGCAGGCCAGACCGTCAACGTTTCTTCGACGACGGTGGGGAACAACATCACCATTGCGGGCCAGAATGTGTCTATCGCATCCGACGTTTCTGCGTGCGGTGTGTATGCTGCTGGTTCGAATGTGAGTGTATCGGGAACCTACCAGGGTGCGGCTTTTGCTGCGGGAACGGTGAACCTGGCTGGCTCCTATGCAGGTGACGTGAACATTTCCGCAGGCACGGTTAACGTTTCGCGAGGCACCACGGTGGGCGGCACGCTGAGGGTGCCGAACAATGCGCAGGTTACCATCGAAGAAGGCGCCAACGTTCCCAACGTAAGCTATGTTGACGACGCCCTGGTTTCTACCGTTTCCGAAGGATCGGAACAGAGCTCGTTTTCCGTGATTGGGCCGCTGCTGTTTTCGTGCATGGCACACGCTTTGCTGGTGCTGCTGTTCTTCTTCTTGATTAAGGGAGCAATGGAAAGTGCCGTCAAGCTTACGGAAACGAAGCTTTCGCGCATGTTCATGTTGGGCTTTGTGGTATTTTTCGTACTGCCTCTGTTGGGATTCTTCCTGCTGTTCCCGCTTGTTACGGCCCCCATTTCTGCGCTGATATTCATCTTCATTGCGGTGCTGTGGATGTTTTCCATCCCGTTTGCCGGTTACGTGTTGGGGCGCCGCCTGTTCGAGGGCATGGCACCTTTGGGCGCGGGCGTGATAGGAACGCTCGTCCTTACCGCTGTTTGCTATATCCCGTATCTGTTCTTCGTGGTGCCAACCGTATGTTCCATCTTCGTTGCAGGCTACCTTACGCAAAGCTTCTTGGACAAGCGAGTGGGGAAATAGGGCCAGGTACCAGATTCCCATTTTCGGCTTCAGGCCACTTCTAATAATGAATGCTTTAGGGCTGTCGGGCTTCCGGCGGCCCTTTTTAGTGGGATCCAGCACCTTTCTTTATTTTCCATTTATAGCGTGAATTGGTCTTTAATTCAAAAAATATGGCACGTAGCCCAATTCCTTTGGCGAATGCACCATTTTCCCTGTTATAAAGAGAGAGGGGGTTCGTATATACGAACGTTACGAACATACCTATTATCTGCGACGATTCAGTTGAAGCGCCCTTCTTCGCACGGCAAAAGCGGGGCTGGAATGCGCGTAGATATTCCCTGGTGTCGAAACTCGGCAGCATCGGGAGAAGCATGTGCTGGCAAACGAAAGCAAGATTGGGGATCGAAGATGAAGCGAATACGACCATTACTGGCAATGGCCTTAGCGCTTGCTCTTATATGCTTGGGCGGCAGCTTTGCCTTTGCAGACGACGAGGGCAGCAACCGTTCCATGCGGGGGGGGGTAGGCCCCACGGTAAAGGTAGATCCGTCTTCCATGAACGATTGGGCAGCGATTCTTGGCGGCGAAACGCCTAACACCGCAAACATCGGTCGAATATGGACGGACAAAACCGTATCAGCCGACGAAACGATTACCACAACCAGCGGAAGCGTCGTTGAGCGCGGGAGTTCAGCGTTCATAACGGCTCTTTCGGCACTCTCGTCCACGTCTAACGTGTCATCCACGTCCACCACGCCGCTCGACATTGTGCTGGTGCTGGATGCTTCGGGGTCGATGGATGATCCCATGAATCGCAATGACAATACGAAGCGCATTGACGCATTGAAGAAGGCGGCAAATGACTTCGTGACCACGATTGCCGAGCAGAACCAGGGCATCTCCGATTCATCAAAGCAGCATCAGGTTTCCATCGTGAAGTTTTCGGGCGATAAATCTGCTGTCGTGGGCAACGATACGTACACCAAAGGTGGATACGCATACAACTACAGCCAGGTTATGAAGACCATGTCCCCTTGCACGGATGCGGCCGCATTCACGAGCACCATTAACTCCATCAGACCAGCCGGTGCCACGCGTGCCGACAACGGCTTGCAGCTTGCCCAGAGCCAAACCTCTAACCGCGAAGATGCCAAGAAGATCGTTATCTTCTTCACCGACGGTTCGCCTACTTCTACTAGTGGTTTCGAGTCGGGGGTTGCCAGCGAAGCGGTATCGGCAGCGAAAGCCATGAAGGATAAAGGCACCACCGTGTATACCATCGGCATCTTCAGCGATGCAAATCCCTCTGCTGATCCTTCGGGAGCAAGCAACGAAAATAAATTCATGCATGCGGTTTCCAGCAATTATCCCGAGGCTTCCTATACCTATACCCAGGGATTCTGGGGCGGCTGGAATTGGGACCTGGGTACGCGTGCCGAAGGTTCCGACTTCTACAAGTCGGCCTCGAACGCTGATGATCTGGACAAGGTATTCGAAGGCATTTCTTCCGAGATAGTTAAGGGGTCGGGCTACCCGACGAACGCTACTGAGGGCGCTGAGCATACGGGAGGCTACATTACCTTCGATGACGCGTTGGGCGCCTATATGCAGGTTGATAGCTTCAAGGCCATTGCGCTGAACGGGCAGACTTTCGAAAATCCCACGAAAACCACTGCAGGTAATGTGGATACGTACACCTTCGACGGCACGGTAGCCATGGGCGACAAGAGCGTAAGCTTGGGCAACGTGGTGATCACGGTAACCAAGTCTGATGACCTTGCCGTCGGCGACAAGGTTCAGGTGAAGGTGCCGGCAGCGCTGATCCCCCTGCGTAGCTACAACGTGGACCAAAAGTCTATGACCATGACAGTTTCGGACACCAAGCCGATTAATGTTGTGTACACGTCGAGCCTGAAGCCTGGGGTGGAAAGCCTGTTGGCAAACCCCGATGACGCCATGTCGGAGTACCTGCAGGCGAACTCCCAGGACGGCAAGGCTTCGTTCTACAGCAACGATTGGGAACAGGGCTACCTGGGCAGCACCATTGCGAACTTCGAGCCCTCAAACGACAACATCTACTATTACTTCACCAGCGACACGCCCATCTACACCGATGAGGCATGTACTCAGCGCGCCCATCAGGTGGTTGCGGGTAATACCTATTGGTACAGGTACTCGTACTACGAAATGACGAATGCGGGTAGCGGTGCCGTGGAGGAAAAGGAGAAGGTCGTAAGATTTGACGGCGCTGATGCCGAGGCTATCGAGGACTCCATCGGGGTGAACAGCCAAGGTGCCTACTTCAAGGCAGGTACTGCTCGACTGACGTATCTTAACGAGCTTTACAAGGCAAAAACCTCTAATGACACCGAGACTGCCATTGACGTGCTGAACCCGAAGTGGGTTGGCGCGGGCCAGGTTGGATCCTACTTGGGCAACAACGGCAAGCTGAGCGTCGACCTCCCCGGCACGCTGGCGGTAACGAAGCAGTTGGAGGTGCCCGACGGGTACAGTGCTGACGACTTCGCAAACGATTCGTTCAAGTTCACTATTAATATGCCCAAAGCCGCAACCAAGAGCTTTAGCGCTGTGGTGAAGAACGCGAGCGGCGATAAGGTTGGCGACGCGTTTACCCTGACGTTCGACGGAGAGGGCAAGGCAAAGCACGACCTGAAGGCAGGCGAAACGTTGTACGTATACGGCCTTGACGGTGGTTGGAGCTATGAAGTTTCTGAGGCCGATCGTGCTGGATTCACTCAGGCCGGAACAGACCTTACGGGCGCTATTGTAGCTGGCCAAACGGTAAATGCGAAAGTGGTGAATACCTATAGCGCATCGGGCAAGCTTGAAGGAGCGCAGGTTCTTAAGGGCGAAAAGGTGCTTACGGGCCGCAGCTGGAACAGTACTGATAAATTCACGTTCCTTCTGGAAGCACCCGAAGGTTCCGTCGATGTTCCTATGCCTGAAGGAGCCATCGGCGGTAGAGCAACCGTTGAGGTGACCCAGCCTGACGGAACTCCGGCTGGTACTCCGGTTCCGTTTAACTTTAGCGACATTACGTATACCAAGCCGGGCGTGTATACCTATGAGATTCGTGAATCGGAAGCACTCAGCGTATTGAATCCTGGCGTAAGCGCGTCGGAGGCATTGTATGAGGTTACGGTAACGGTTACTGACGAAGGCCATACCGGCAATTTGACGGTAAATTCTGAAATGAAGAAGCTGCTTTCTGACGATGGCAACACGGTGGAATCGCCAGCGACGGTTGCATCTTTCGTGAACGAATACGACACCCAGGAGGTTAAGTGGGCGCCCGTTGGAGAGAAGAAGTATACCGATTCGACTGATGCGCGTCCCCTTGAGCAGGGTATGTTCCATGTAATTGCTTGCACGGATGATCCAACTGCGCCCTTGCCCAAGCTTGATAACGATCAGGAGATTTCGGGCGTACATAACGGTGCAACCTACCGCGGCGCGGTAGTTTCCGTGGACGCGAACGGTGCCATTGCATTCCCGCAAGCAACATATACTTACAGCAACCTGGGCCAGGGGCAGACTGAAAAGACATTTACCTACAAGATCATGGAAGTGGTCTGGGATGGCAGCAATTGGCACTCCGTGGAGGACGCCCTTAAAGACTCGGATTATGTTTCGGCAGGAGTGAAGTACGACCCGACGATTTGGACCGTCAACGTAACCCTTAAGAACGACAATGGCGTGCTGGTGCTGAGTGCTCAGTACCTGAAAAATGGCGTTCCCGTTCAGGGAGCTTCCTTCCAATTCGCAAACAGCTATGACCCCAAGCCTGCAACGGCAACAATTGACGCCACCAAGACTTTGACGGGCCGCGACATGGCGGACGGCGAAACCTTCGGATTTGAGCTTTCCGCTGCAGACGAAACTACGCAGAATGCGGTAACGGCGGGCACTGTGACGCTGCCCGGTGCGGCTACTGTATCGGGTGCCAAGGCCGATGAAGTGAAGGGCTTCCAGTTTGGCGAGATCACCTTCAAAAAGCCGGGCGAATACACCTTTAACGTGAACGAGACGAAGTGGAATGGCGAAGCGGTTCCTGCTGCCGACGGAAACGGCATGCAGTTCGATCGCAGCACCAAGACGGTGAAGGTAACGGTGACCGACGACCATACCGGCTCGCTCAAGGCCGAGGTAACCTACCCCAATGGTGCAGTGGCGTTTGCCAACAAGTACGCTACGAGCAGCACCTATAACGGCATTCAGGTTGAAAAGACCTTGACCGGTCGCGACATGAAGGCTGGAGAATTCAACTTCGTTATTGAAGGCAAAGACCCTGCTTCTGCGGCACTTCTTGCTGATAGCGACAAGCAGTTCACCAACCCGAATGATCGCGCCGAGGGCATTGCCGATGTGATGACAAAGCTTTCGGGACACACGTTCACTCAGGCGGACAATGGTAAGCACTTCGAGTTCACGGTTAAGGAAGAAATTCCCGAAGGAGCAGTTCAGGACCAGGCAACAGGGCTTTGGTACGTTGAGGGTAAAGGCCTGTACTACGACGGGGCAAACCATGTTGTGACCATCGATGTTGCCGACGACGGCAACGGCGTGCTGACGTCAGCCACCAAGGTCGATGACCAGGAAACCAACGTGGTCTCTTTCGCCAATAAGTACCGCGCTCAGAATGTTTCGTTCGATACAGCAAATGCTCAGCTGAACAAGATCCTGCAGGGCCGCGACTGGCTTGACAGCGATTCCTTCGACTTCACCATCACCGCGCTTGATGGCGCGCCGATGCCTAAGCGCGATGGCAGCGAAGTGTCTTCCGCAACGGTGAAGTCGCCCAATTCGAAGGATGGCGATTCGGTATCGTTCGACCTTGGTCAGATTGAGTTTACGTCCGATATGGTGAAGGATGCTCCTGGTCATAAGCGCACCTTTACCTACGAGGTAACTGAAAACGCCGGTAATCTGCCTGGTATTCAGTACAGCGACAACAAGGCCGTTGTTGAGGTAACGGTAAGCGACAATGGCCAGGGCAAGCTGGTTGCGTCTGCCACCACGCAGAATGGCACGTTTGTGAACCGCTATTCCTCTGAGCTGAACTACACGGCAGCGGGTGGCTTGAACCTTGCCAAGACGCTGACTGGCCGCGATATGACTGATGGTCAGTTCATCATTAAGATCACGACCGATGACGAGGCGTCGGCAGGCCTGCTCGGTTTGCCAGAGGGCGGCCGTGAGGTTCCGATGCCTGCGGCTGAAGATGGGGCGCAGGTTATGAAGTCTGCGTTGACTGGCGATGTAGTGCTAACGCAGCGAGACGCGGGTAAAACCTACAGCTATAAGGTGGTTGAGCAAGGCACGGCGCCTAGTGGCTACACCTACGACACGGCAGAACGCACGGTAACGATTACCGTTGAGGGCGATCCTGCGAATGGCACGCTGAAGGCAACCACGGTTGTGTCTGTACCTGGTGACCCTGAGCACAGCAAGACGTATGTGTACAGCAGCAACGCCGCCACCCCCCAGGAAACGGCAGTTGTACCGTTCAACAACAGCTATGCAGCTTCGGGCGAAGTAGGCATTACTGCTACCAAGAGCCTGACTGGCCGTAGCCTGACTGACGGCGAGTTCGATTTTGCGCTGAAATACTTTAGCGGCATTGAAGATGTGGCTGCGGCAACCAACGACGCCAGTGGCAACGTTGATTTTGGCAGCATCAAATACACCACCGAAGGCCTTGCCAAGCTGGTAACGGATCACAATGCCGTAAAGACGGTGAAGGACGGTAAGCCTGCGTGGAAGATTGATTACGTAGCTTACGAAAAAACCGATGTCTTGCCTGGTGGCGTTTCCGCTCAGACGCAGCCGATTGTGTTCACGGTGATGGTTGTGGATAACGGTGACGGAACACTTGCCGCAACGGCTAATACGGGCGACGGGCTGAAGTTCCAGAATGTTTATTCCACGGGCGACCCGGTTTCGGTTGATCTTTCTGGCAAGAAGGTTCTGAAGTCTGATGCTGGTCTGACCCCCGCAAGCATCAAAGACAAGTTCACCTTCACGGTAACGCCCGACGACCCAGCGGCTCCTAAGCCTGAGCACGCTACGGCGACCAACGATGCCAATGGCAACGTTGATTTCGGCAGTATCAAATTTACGCTCGATGACCTGAACAAGGCGTTGGGTTCGAACGGCACGCGCGCAGCTGATGCCGACGATGAAACGAAGGGAGCTTCCAGCGGGGAGGCTGCCACCGGTGCTGCTGGCCAGAGTACGTCCGATCGGGGAAGTGCTGCAGGTGCCGATAGCGAAGAGCAGGGCAACGCGGCAGCTTCTGATGGCACCGAGCAGGGCCAGGGCGCTGCAGTAGTGACGGGTGAAGGCACGGGCGGAGCTTCCGTTTCGACGGCTGCAAATAAGGTTGCTGGCGCCGAAGATGCCGACCAGGCATCTGCTCAAAGCGATGAGCCTGCCACCAGGGCTGGCGTTGTCCGTTCGCATACCTTCACCTACAAGGTGACGGAAAGCGGCTCTGCCGATGGCGTAACCAACGACACCGAAACGAAGACCGTGAGCTTTAAGGTGACCGACGACGGGAACGGAAAACTGACGGTGGAGCGCCTGGGTGCTGCTTCCGACCCGGCGTTCACGTTCACCAATACGTATTCGGTACAGCCGGTTGATTCCAGTGTGACCGATCAGGTTACGGTAACGAAGAACCTTACGGGTCGCGATATGAAAGCAGGTGAATTTGAGTTCCAGCTGCTCGAGGGCGGCAACGTGGTGGCAACGGGTACTAATGACGCTTCGGGCAAGGTGGCGCTGAGCCCGATTACCTACACCAAGCCGGGTACCTATAACTACACGTTGTGCGAAGTAGGTGGCGGCAGCCAGAAGGCGGGCGTTCAGTATGACGGCAGCACATTCGCCGTTACCACGACTGTAACCGACAATGGCGACGGCACGCTGTCGGTGGCTCACAAGGTGGACAACGATGCGAATACGGTTGGGTTCACCAATTCGTACACGCCGGCAGCTACTTCGGTGACGCTGGGTGCCTCGAAGGTGCTCAACGGCAAGAGCCTTGATGCCGAAGAGTTCGCCTTCGTTCTTACGGACGAAGGCGGCGAGCAGGTTACCGCAACCAACGATGTGAACGGTATGGTAGTGTTCCCTGCCATCCAGTATGGCGAGGCGGGTACGTACCAGTACACCATTGCGGAAGTGAAGGGCGACGAATCTGATGTGACGTACGACGAATCGGAGTACGCGGTTACCGTTACCGTTGAAGATAACGGCGAAGGCAGCCTGGTTGCCACGGTAGCTTACGAGGGTGGAAATGCCCCCGTGTTCACCAACACGTACAACGCACCTGAAGCCCCGGCATCTCCTGGCGATGGTCCTGCCTCCGTCGTTGAGGCGCTGGTTTCCGGTTCTGCTAAGACTGGCGATTACTTGCTGGTAATTGCTGGCGTGGCCGCTGCGGTGGCCGCTGCGGCTGCTGCTGTGGCCGTGGTTTCCCATCGCAAGAAGGGCAAGCACGCCAAGAAGTAGGTGGGAACATAGGGACAGGTCCCGCTTCCCCGCTTAGCCATAGCGCGCAATGATAGAGCCTCGCTCGCGTGATCGATCGCGAGCGAGGCTTTTTGCTGGGCGGGAAAAGGTGCCGGGGTCATAACTCGGAAGTTATTTGTTTGGGTCTAACATCCACGAATAAGATTCTCCGTCCAAAGTGGACACCCCTTTGGATGCCTAGAAATCCCTTGGTTCCTTATGGTCCAGGGGATTTCTTTTTTTGCGGTGTGCGCTGATGCCACCCCTCCCGCTTTACTTCTGTTTGCAGCTCGAAATTGGTCTTTAATCCAAAAGCAACGGGTTTTAACCCAATACTTTGGCACTTATGCCATTTCATGGGATAATGAATAAAGCATTGTTTCGCCTATCGGGCTAGACCATCGCATAAAAGCCTTGTCTGCTAGGCCGTACGAAAGATTGGAATGCGGAAAATGAAGCGGATGCAGTTGATACTGGCAATGGTTTTGCTCTTTTGTGCGTGTGTTTTAGCGGAAGCTTTGCATTTGCGGATAGCGAAAATGCTTCTGCTGCCAATGCAAACGAAGCATCGTGTGAAACCGATACAATTGTGGGTACCGTGAAAATCGATGGGCGTCCACTCCATGCTGGCGAGTTCGACTTTGGCGTGAAGTACGCAAATGGCCGCGATGATTTGCTTTCGGCGAAAAATGAAGCCGATGGAACAATTGATTTCGGCAAGTTGAGTTTTACTGTTACTTCGCTCGATGAATTGGCTCAAAACGGTATTGCCGAGAAAACAACGATAGATGGCGTTCCGGCCTGGATTGTGTACTACCTGGTGCATGAGAAGACCAGCGGATTGAGCGATGTGGGTGTAACGCCGCATACCGCCCCTGTTTCTTTGGTTGTAACGGTTAAAGATGAGGGGAACGGGGCGCTTTCGGCAAGCTTCCAGACGGCGAACGAATTGCGCTTCGATAATACGTATTCCACAGGAGAGCCCGTCACTGTGTTTTTGGCGGGAACGAAGGATTTGCAGGTGGAAGAAGGAGCCTCGCTTGTTGATATCGAGGGAAAGTTTCGATTTGCTATATCGACAAAGGATATAGCAGCACCTATGCCCGAATCGACGGATGCCGGAAACGGGCAATGGGGCCGAATCGAGTTTGGGTTCATAACGTTTTCCCTCCAAGATCTGAATAAAGCCCTGGATGTTGATTCTGATTCTGCGGAAAAAGCAGGATGGTCCCGCTCCCATGTGTTCAAATACAAAGTCACCGAAAGAGGATCGGTGCCGGGTGTGGTGAATGACCCAGAAACGAAAACAGTGAGGTTCAAGGTCACCGATGATGGGAAAGGGAATCTCACCGTTGTATGCTTGGAATCTCCCTTCACTGCATCTACCGCCTTCACGTTCACCAATAGGTGCGTAGTTGTGCCCGATAATTCAGCTAACGATGAGATAGGTCCGGGTGCGGGCGATAAGCCGTTGAACTCTAATGGCGACGCCGATTCTAATGCTGGGGACGTTGTTTCGCCGAGTGCGGGGAATGCTCCAAGTGGTACTTCGGGTGGCGCATCGGTTTCCACGACAGCGAAGACGGGCGATGCTACGTTGACGTTGGCGGTGGTGCTTGCCGCGGTTGTTGGCCTGACAATGACCATTGCGGGGTTTGCTTGCGGGAGGGGACGTAACCACAAGAAGTAGCACGCGCAAAAGGAACAATGCAGGCAAATGAAGCTGCAAGCAGCGGGCCGTCGGAGTAATCCAGCGGCCTGTTTTGTGCTGTTGGCGCATGTGTGAAAACCGCGCTGTGCCATTCGCCTGGAGAGGCTGCCGACCTACCAAAACATAAAATGTGACGAAAATTTGAAGGCAGAACATTTCAATTGCGTTAAGCGGGGCGCCTCCCTATAATGGATCAAGTCGCATAGAGCGATTGATCGTGCGGGGTGGAGCAGTCTGGTAGCTCGCCGGGCTCATAACCCGGAGGTCGTTGGTTCAAATCCAGCCCCCGCGACCAAGCATTTTCGCAGGTCAGAGGTTAATTCCTCTGGCCTGTTTTGTTTTCTTAGACCCTGGGTGGTCCCGAAGCGGTCCCAGGCCCCAGTAAGTTCTAAGCTTTCACGCTGCCATTGCTAGAAGTGTGGCGACTGTTGCGTGTTTCGGAGATGCGCAGGACTTCTGAATCTGTGAAGGCCTCGCATTGCTCCGCCGTTTGTTCAGTATATTGAACAAACGGTGCGATTAGCCGCTCTACCCCAAAAGCTCTTTGCGACACGCGACGATCCATTCTGCAAGTTCCGGGATTCCCTCCCCGGTGCGTGCGCACGTTTCGAATATCTCAAGGTGGGGGTTGAGCACGCGTGCTTGTTTGTGCAGTGCTGCCATGTCGAAATCGGGGTTAAGCGGAAGATAGTCGGTTTTGGTTACGATGAGTGCATCCACTACTGCGAACATGGGCGGATACTTGTACACCTTGTCATACCCTTCGGGAACCGAAAGCAGCATGACGCGTTTGTGTGCACCGGTGTCGAACTCTGCCGGGCAAACCAGGTTGCCGATGTTTTCTAGAAACAGGTAGTCGAAATGCTGTCCGCCAAACGCCTGGAAAGCGCGTTCGACCATGCTCATCTCAACATGGCATATTCCCCGCGTTTCAAGCTGCACTGCTTGTATGCCCGCATCCTTGATCTTCCGCGAATCCACGAACGACTCCAAGTCTGCCTCGATGATGCCGATGCTCGCCGATTTCCGAAGCTCTTCAATGAGCGCCAATAGCAAGGTGGTTTTTCCTGCGCCGGGAGACGCCATAACATCCACGAAGAAGGTGCCCTGGTTTTCAAGCATCTTCCGAAAAGCGTTTGCGGCATTGGTGTTGTCGGCAAGGATGTCTTCTTTTATTTCTACGATGCGTGATTCTTCCATCGGTAACCCCTCTTCAATGGGAAGGCGGCTCCCCTAAAGCCGAGGGAGCCGCCAGGGCAAATGTTAATCAACCGTTTTGCCCATGATCTTGTTTGCAGCGTAAATGCCGCTGATACAGGCAGGCTCCAGGCCCAAGCCGTTCACATCGCCCGCCATAATGAGGCCTGGGGCCAGGTTTTGCGGCAAAGCCTCATGGGCGGCAGTGTATAGAGCATGGCTCCAGTACTTCTTTCCTATGACCGCCCATTCGTCGAAGTACTCGTCGAATTTGCGGGTTTCCTCGAAATCGACTTCGGTGAACACCTCGTAATCGCCGTCGAAGCGCTTGGCGATGTAGATAATCGGAATAGTGTCATCGAACAGGTGAACAAGGTGCCCACGGAACTTCCGCTTGACTTTCCCTCGCACCAAATAGCCCGTAAGCTCGGAAGCCTTGCGAATATCCAGTGCGGGAATTCCCTCGACAGGCTCCAGGAGGCGCTGCGTGTCTACGGCGGGAGATGCCATAACCAGATTGCTCGCCGTAAAGCGTCCTGCGCCGCATTCGACAGCCCAGCCCTCGTCGCACTTTTCAACCTGTGTTATCTCGTCGATAAGAACCTCTCCCGAACCCTGCGCCAAGCGCTGCTTGGTCCCTTCGGAATCGAAATCGAAACGCTTCAGGTCGAAAAGCAGCCGCAGGGGAGGGATCTTCATGGTAAGAGGCTGCACGGTGTTCAGATAATCAAGGGCGGTAAGGTCCTTGATCTTCGTTCCCGTACACGCGTGAGCGAACATGCTGATCAGATCGTGGGCGATGGGACCAAAACCCATTCGCTCGATCATGTCTGTTGCCGATTCTTGGTACAGCTGCTTGATCAGGGGGTCTTTCTCAAGGGCTGCCGTGACCTCCATCACCGTGCAGTTGTCCTTGAACTTGGTGTAGCGGGGGATGAATTCCTCGCGCATCCACTTCATGTACTTCAGAAGCGAAGGCGCGTCGGCAATTGTTGTAGGGGAAACCGGTTCGTACTGTTTCCCGTTGTCGTGATGGCAACAGCCAGCGCTCAAAGCGGGCAGGACATCAGGCCCTTCAATCAGCAGCTCTGAGCGGAGCATATATTTGTAGGTTCCGAAATAGAACACCGCGCCGTAGTTCATGTGGCGTTCTTCGTCGTTGCAGATTCGCCCGCCAATATTGGGGCTGATCAGCAGGTATTCGCGGTCGTTTTTCTGGAGCTCCAAGCAGCAGTTCATGCCAGCCGCACCGGCTCCAACCACGATGGTTTCGTAATGCGTTTTCATGGCGCCTTCTTTCCCTTAGTCGAAGTAACGCTTGCGGAAATCTCTGCGACCCTCCGCCAAGCCGGTGATTGTTTCCATGCAGCAACGCCCCATGACAAGGGATGCGGTTCCCAGGATGAAAACAACGAAGTACTTGTGGATGGGAGTGCGCAGGAAAGGATCGAAATGACAATCGCAGCGATAGATGAAGCGCGATTGGGTTTCATTGATCTGGTACACCTCCCAGTTCCACGTCCACGCAAAGCGGTGGAACCACAGGCGAAGCGCGCCTTCCTGATTTGGGCCGCGGTTTTTCCACGTTGGATCGGTAGCCGTATCGGAGTGGGCTGCCCAATAATAGAGGCCGTTTTCTCCGTTGGAACAATCGGTTACCCATTCGCCGATAGAAAGCGGTGCCTGGTGAAACCACTGAAACTCACCAACATGGAGGTTCTGCCACTGAGGGTATTTCTTCCAGTCGTAATGATTGCGGATGTCGAAGGTGAACAGGCGTTCCAAGCGCTCAAAGCTGTACCAACCACCCTTTGATTGGCCTGCCTGTTGCATGTAGGGCCATATCTCTTCGGGCAGAGCGTTGACTGTAATGCCTCCGTCGTAGCGAAGCGTCTTTTCTCCGTTATGGAAGTGGTCGTCACCCTTGAGATTGTAGGCGCGCTCGGCATCGGTCATCTTTGTGCGCAAACCGTAGATCCACAACATCGAAAGCACAATGAAGCACGCGCCGCAGATGCACCAAAGAATATTCCATACCGTGACGCCAGGGCCGAACAGTTGGAGCAGGTAATCGGTTTTGTTGATCCCCAAAGCCAAGAGGGCGAATCGGGTGATCATGCTTGCGCCCCAGCCGATAAGGCCGTACCAAATTGCCTCGGCGCTACATTCCATCATCTTTTTCTTGTGGCCGATAGCCCAGTCAATCAAAACGCCTATGATGCCCAGGAAGTACCCCAACAGCACAAAACCTACTTTGGTGGCTTTAGAGAAACGATCCATGAAGCGAGGCTGTTTTTCGGGCATTGAAGGCAAAGTCCCATTTGCTGCTTTTGCCATGAGTGTCACGCCCCTTTCCTCTGCTTGCTATTTCTTGTGTTTAAGAAGCAGCCACGCCAACGCTCCTACGCCAATGGCGCCTGCCACGTATTTCTTGTTGTACTTGAAGAAGGCTTTCGCGCTTGTGCATCCAAGGTTTCGTGCCGCCTCGTCGGCAAGGGCTACGGTTTTTTGACCTGCTGCCTGCATAATTGCCATCGGATCCATTTTGGTATCCTTCCACTCATAATCTGCCGGAGGGATCTCCATCGTGCATTTATCCATGACCATGTCGATCCTTCCTTCTTCCAGGAAGTACTCATGGATGCTTTCACGTAGGGGCATGGTTTGCTGAAGGGTGATGGCGTCGTTCGGGCAGACGCTCTTGCAGTACCCGCAGCCGATGCAATGGTCTTGGTCGATTGTCACCTTGCCATCGGGGTTCACCGTGATGATTTCCTGCGGGCACTTCTTGGCGCAGTTGCCACAACCCGTGCATTTCTCGTGGTCGATTACCGCCGTGAAGCCAGCACCGCTGAATCGGTTCTTTATGGTGCGGTTCGCGTTCTTGCAAACGTCGAGCGCCACGCAGCAGCAAGGGCAGCAGAAGCAGATTTCCATGAACTCATCCATCTTCTGATTTTCGAAGCCCCAAACCATCTGTTCGAGCTCGACATATAATGCCTGTCCGATCAAACCCGCATCGCGGGCATCGTAGACATGCTGCTTAGCCTCTTCCTTCGTTACCGGCTTTGCCAGCCCGTTTTTCACCGCCGTTACCCCCGCCATGTTGAAGAACAGGCAGCCCAGCGTTTTTTCGTATTCGGAGCAGTCGTGGGCGGAACGGCAAATGCACCGATTCATTTGAGCGATGTATTCAGCGCCATCGATGGCGTCCATGATCAGATCTATGGGCAAAACCGCGGTTTTGCCTTCCTCGACCATGTCCACATTAAGGGGCAGTACAGTGCCGTGCGTGTACATTTTCTCATCGGGCGAGAACCGGGTAGCCCTTTTATAGAGCTCTGGAATGATACCCTCTTTTCCCGTAAGCTTTGCTCCCGATACGATCATCATGAACACCTTAAGGGTGCGGTCCCACGTTTTTGGCGTTGTGGCCAGCACCTTTGTCATGATGAAGTCTTTGATTCCCAGCCCGCGCGGGTGGTTTTCGTGTAGGGGCTTGTCTGGCAGCTCCCTGCGGTGCAGGCGGCCTTCGTCCAAGAAAAGTACTTCCCCCTGCGGGGTGATGTTGCCGCCGTCGCGCGGGTCGAGCGAGGCAATTACCTCATCAGGAACCCCGATGCTCTTCAGTTTCTCGTAATCGATGCCTGGCTTTACCCGAACGGAAGTTGCTTGCGTTTCTGTAGCGTTCTCTTGAGCTTGGTTGAGCATTTCTTCCCCTTTATGCATTTCCCGCTCCTTCCTTTTCGAACGATTTATCTCCCATTGTTCGTAATACGTGAAGTAGGCCTATCTGATTTCGATTTCCTTGATAAGGAGTTCTCCGCCGGTGACCATGTCGTAGCTTTCGCTTCCGCAATCGGGGCAGCACATATGCCTGTCGCTGCCCATGGCAAGTTGGAAGGTTGACCCGCAGTCGTTGCAGTAAAAAGCCATAGGTACCTTCTGGATCTTGATTTTTGCGCCTTCGGCAAGGGTGCCTTTTGCGCAGCGGTCGAAATAGCGCTGCACCCATTCTTCTTCCAAGTTGCGCATTTCGCCTATAACCAGGCTCACCGAAAGGACCTGTTTGGCCTGTTGGGCGCATGCGTTGCGCAATACAACGTCAACGATGCTTCTGGTTACCCCAAGTTCGTGCATTTTGCCCGCCTTTCCCCTCAAGGCAGCAGAACGAAGCTCCTGATTTCCCCATTTGCCAGGACGTATCAAGCGACGATACAGCTTCGTACTCTGACAAGTAGTATTCTAATTGCAGCATGAACGTGTTCATGAAGAACGAGACATTTTGCCTGGGATTGTATTAGCTGTATTAACCCAGCTGAGCGCACTTCGCAGAACGCCATTTCGGGAACAAAGGACGAGGTAACGATGATCCCTATTCAGCAGCTGCCAAAATCGCCAACGCGAAAGTGCTTTGAAGAGGCATTTCTTGAGCTCTATGCCCAAAAGCCGCTCGATCAAATCAGCGTTATGGCTCTTACGGAAAAGGCGGGCTATTCACGGGCGACGTTTTACCGCAACTATTACAGCATCAGCAATGTTCTTGAGTCTGTCGAAGAAGAAAATACCTGCACTTCAACCTGCCAAGCCATTATTTCGTGCTTAGACGATATTACGCTTGAGCAGGCTACCGATGCGATGGCCGACTTTTATCAAAAACGCTTCAGGGAAGTTTCCATTTTGGCGAACGGGGAATATGGGTCTATTTACCTTGATAAGCAGTGTGAGCCGATGAAACAGCTGTTCGCCGCATTGTTGGATAGGGGCTTTGAGCTTTCTTCTTTCCAGCTTGATGTTATTTCGGAGTACATCGCTTCGGCGAAAGTGGGCATGCTTCGGCTTTGGGTGAATGATCCAAGCAAGATCACCCTTAACCATTTGAACAAGATGACGGAAAACATCTTCGAATCGAGGCTTTGGACCTACCTTGCAAAGTGTCTTTCAGGCGATGGCGCCAAGCGAGACAAGATCGTGCTTCCCGAGGAGTTCCCGGATTATCCCTGGATGATGAAGTAGGGGCGCTGGCGGGGCGGCATCTAACTGCGCTTTTTGACTTCCAGCGTGGCAGTGCCGAATTCGCCACTACGAAGATGTTGCCGTAGTTTGCGCACAGGTGAGTCTGTTACGGGATCCAGCGCAGCCGCCGTGGCCAGCACGATGGGCATGAGGTTAAGTGCCGTCGAAAAGGCGGGGTTTGCCCTGATTTTGATGCGGACATGCTGCGGCTATCGGTCTGCCGCTATCTGCAATCCTGAGGCTGCAAGGGAGAAGGCCGCAGTTTACATCGACGATGCAGACGAATACGCCAACAGCATCAAGATCATCGGTTAGCTTGTAGTAAGAAAAAGCCCTTCGCCGCGTGTTGCGACGAAGGGCTTTTGTTTGAAATGGAAAGGGGTCGGCTCCGAAGGTGAGCTGAACTGCTAGTCTTGCGTAGGGCCGAACGAAAGGTCGTCGAGTTTCGCCGGCGCCTCTTCGTCGTAGCAGCGCACGTTGCCTGCTTCCACCAGAGCATCCACTTCGGCTTCGCTGTAGCCCAGGTCTTCCATAACCGCGCGCGTGTCGTAGCCGACCGGCTTCGCACGGCTGATAACTGGGTCGCCCTGGCTCTTCATGCGGATGGGAATTGTGGTAATGGAATGGTCGCCGATGCTGTCGTAGTGAATCGGGCGGAGCATATCGTTGACGTAAGCTTCTTCGTCTTCAAGAACATCATCCATGGTGTTGCATACTGCGTAGGGAACGTCGTTGGTGTCGAAAACTTCCTTCCAGTATGCCCAGTCGTGTTTGGCGAAGGCTTCGGCCATCATGTTTACCACGGTTGCGTTGTCGCCGTTGGCGTTGATAGTTGCACAATTCGTGAAGCGCGGGTCGTCGGCGTATTCTTCCAGGCCAATCAGGCGTGCAACGAATGGATACCAGGAATCATAGGTGCCGTAGCAGATAAGGAACCATACGCCATCGGCGGTCATGTACGAATTGTTGGTGGGGCAGGGCACGGCCTTGCGGCTCTTCGGGAAGGGCACGCCGAACGGGGCGGAAACAACAGGCACCTGCATACCCCACAGCGCCATGTGGTGAAGGTTCACGGTAACGTGATCGCCCATGCCGGTGCGCTGAGCGCGCCAAACGGCGCTCATGATGCCCAAGCCAAGGGCGATGCAGGAATTGAAATCGCCGAATGCGGCGGGCATGTTGCCTGGCTGGAAGTGCTCGCCAGCCTGCGGAATGGACATAAGCAGGCCGCCACGGGCGGAATAGCAGGTGGCGTCAAAGCCCTTGGCATCCTTCATGGCGCCGCGTTCTCCATAGCCGCGCATTTGGCCGTATACCAGGCGCGGGTAACGGGCATGCAATGTTTCGTAGTCGTAGCCCAAGCGCCTCAAGGAAGGATTGCGCAGGCTTGTAACGAACACGTCGGCCTGCTCCAGCAGCTTTTCTACCAGTTCGCGTCCTCCATCAGACTTCATGTCGATGGAAAGGAATTTCTTGTTGGCGTTGCTCATGTCGAACGCCGGGTTGTCGGGGCCCAGCTCCGGCATGCCGAAGCCAACGCCGTCGCCGCGGTGCAGGTTGCCCTTGATGGTTTCGATCTTGTACACCGTGGCGCCCATTTCGCCGAGCGCACGAGTGCAGGCAGGCATCGCGACGTAATCTCCCAGCTCGACTACTACGAGCCCTTCAAGGCCCTTCGGCAGTTCCTCGGGCGACAGGCCCTGGAATTCTTCAGCGGGGGGCATGACGATTCGGTGATCCAGACTCACGATAACCTCCTTGGGTAGATGAACATGTTCGTCACTCTACCTCCGGGGATGCTGTATTGCAATGAGCCGCCTTAGGGCATGCGTCACAACCGCTTTAGTGATGTGAGCAAGTGTGGGCGATGATCAGCATAAATGCAGACCGCGCAAGGCTGACCTGCATTTATAGTTTCTCGAACGCAATTGATTTTAATAAAGTGTCGGAGCAAGAAGCACTTTGCCAGTGCCGCGGTAGACGTTCACCAAACCTTCTCCGGAAGCGGCAGAGCCCACGAGCGATTTGCCTGAGCGCTCAACCGTGAAGTTGAGGGATCCGCTCCAAGCCAGCGCCATGTTGCCGTCGATCTTGAGTTCGTCGTTGTTCAGGGTGACCTCAATAAGCTCTTCTTCGGGGCAGGGGGATTCCAAGCATAGCGCGCCGTAGCCCTGGATGCCCAGGTTGAACAGCCCTTCGTTGCCAGCAACGGCGGAAGAAACGTTGCTGCGCATAACCGTTTTGTGCTGAAGACTGGAATAGCACGCCAGGAATAGGCCGTCGTCGAGCACGATGGAATTGCCCCAATCGGCTACGTCGAGCGTGATGATGTAGCGGTAGGTGGGCTCGAGCACCAGAAGACCCGTGCCCTGGTATTCGGGCTTGATTGCCGATTCGCTGGTAACCGCACCGCGCAGGGCCTTGCCGAACAGGTCGCCCACACCCTTAACGCCGGTGGTGCAGGTCACGTTGCCTACCATCCACTGCATGGCGCCGGCCTGAACGGTGACGGGTGCCTGGCTCAGATCGCAGATAACCTGGCGGCGACGCACGTTCATTTCGCTGGCGAAGTAAGCGTTCATGGCGGAAGCTTCGTTGACGGAAAGGTCGCGTTTCCATTCGATGGTTTTGAAGGCGCCGAACTCCTTGAGTACGGTTACGTCATCGTTGTCGGTGAAATTGGAAATCTTGAACATAACTCTTCTCCTGTTGACGTTGGTGTGGGCTAATCCTCTTGATTGCCAAATTTGCAGAAAAGCATAGCATGCGGTGTTCTTGCGCGGGGTGGTACGTCAGGCGCCTGGGGTGGTCGGCGGGTCGCGGTGGCGGAGCTTGCAGGGCCGACCGCGTGCGCCCCGCGCGCCTGGAGCAGTCGATGGGCGGGAGGGCGCTTCTCGCGAAGGTTTAACCGGTGCGCCCCGCGCCCCTAGGGCGTCGCGCTGCAGCGGCGATCCTCTTTACGCATCCCGGGTGCTCGGGGGGTTGCGGGAGTCCTGCGCCCTAAGGTGGTCACGCTCCCTCCCCCCGCGCCCCTAGGGAGTGTCGAACACCTGCGCCCCGGCAAAATCGTCGAATTTGGCGGCGTCCGCTTCCTTTTCGGCCATTAATTCCTCAAAGCCAGTCAGCGCTGCGAAGGGCATGAACTGGGTTGCTCGTTTAGGGTTGTTGGCGGCGAAGTGGGCGCCGTTTTCCTTAATTCGCATTGCAATGTCGCGCAATATGCAGCGGCGTCTTTCTGCCTCGTCGAAGGCAACGTCTTCCAGGAAATCGTCTTCGCTAAGCACGGTGGCCTCCTATTTGGTTGTTGCGTTCGCGCATGGTTGCGCCCTGCTTCAAACTGGTTCCGCGCAACAATGCGTTCTTGCCAAAGCGGTCGCGCACGGCAATGGATGCTTTGGCCAGGTTGGCTTCTTTGCCATCGTCTTCCGAGCTGAAAAGACTGGGTTGGTCGTACTTGGTGGGTTGGAGGGCGCCCAGTGCCACCGTTAGCCTGCGGATAGGTTCGCTATTCAGCGTGTGCTTGTCGAACAATTCCAGCGCAACCTTGACTATGCGATGCGACGAATCGGTCCGTTCGGAAAGCTTGGTTGATCCGCCGCTTCCCATGCCCCATCTGCCGCTTTCGGTAAGGTGGGGCTGCGTGTAGCCAACGTGCACGGATATGTTCCCGCACGAAAGCCCCTTCGAGCACAAGTCCAAGCAGCTGGCGTCTGCCATTTCCCGCAGTACGGTGCGTGCTTCACTGAAAGAATAGTCGCGCATCAGCACCTGCCCGTTCGATATCGAATGCGCTGCGGGGCGGTACTCTTTTATCTGCTTGATGGTGCAGGGCTCCTGTCCCCAGGCGTGGTCTAGCAGGTATTCGCCGTTTTTGCCGAATTCCTTTTTCAGCCATGCAGGGTTTGCCGCGCATACGCCCGCCATATCGTGGATGCCGTGTTTTGCCAGACGATGCGCGATGCCTGGGCCCACTTGCCAGATGTCGGTTATGGGCCGATGGAACCAGATTTCGCGTTTGTAACTTTCTTCGTCCAGTATGCCTATGCCGTCGGCTGCCTTTTTTGCTTCGATGTCCAAAGCCACCTTCGCCAAAAACAGGTTGGGGCCGATACCTGCCGTGGCGGTGATGCCTGTTTCTTCAGTTACCTTGTTGCGCAGCATTTCGGCGAAGGCCTTTGCGCTCATGCGGTACAGCTTCAGGTAAGGAGTTGCATCGATGAAGCATTCATCGATGCTGTACACGTGGATGTCCTCGGTGCTTACGTAACGCAGGTATAAGGCGTTTATCTGCGCCGATACCTCCATGTATCGGGCCATGCGCGGCGTTGCCATGGTGTATTCGATCCCGTTGGGAATTTGGAAAATGCGGCAGCGGTTTTTTACGCCCAGTGCTTTCATGGCGGGGGTTATGGCAAGGCAGATGGTGCCGGACCCGCGGGTGGGGTCGGCAACCACGAGGTTTTCGGTGAAAGGGTCCAGGCCTCGATCGACGCATTCGACGCTTGCGTAGAAGCTCTTCAAGTCGATGCACGCATAACTCTTTGTGCGCTTGTTGGCAAGCATGGGCCATCCTTTCCATCACATCGAAAACAGAGTTTGTTCGCTGGCTTTTATACGAACACCTGTTCTAGTATACAGACATGGACTACAGGGCGAAAGATGGCGAAATGAGGCGCGTGCACCGCGAAACGGTGGACGTGTTGGCGCGGTTCGGGCGGGATGGCCGCCTTGAGCCTTGTGTTGTTGTGCTCAAGGATTGCCGTGCTTTCCGCATTGACGAGGTGCTGATGGCAAGCGGTTTCGGTCCGGTACGCCATGGCAAGCGCACGGCGCGCTTCGACATTCGCCTGGGTGGCAGGGAAACGCAGCTGTTCTTGGAGCATCAGCTGGAAAATCCCGCCACAGGAGCGGCGGATAAATATGTATGGTGGGTGCGCGCTTTCGATGGAACAAAGCGAAGTCCCGCCGAAGGCTGCTGCTGATTTGCGCGTGGAGTGCGCGAGCGGTTTGGCGCTGCGGGCGTTGCTAGCGGCGGGCAGCCGCCGGGGTTGGCAGTGGTCAGCGACTTGCGCTGCGCCTTCGAGCGGCACCGCGCACTCGCTCGCCACTACAATGCTGAGCGCTGCCGCTGATGCGGGGCGCGGGATCGTTTACGGTGCCGTTGGCCCCCGAGCTGCGCTTTGGCGCTGCGGGGCTCGGGCGGCGCAGGATTTCACGTCTGCCTGACGCCTCAGTGTCGCGGGGCGGTGGGGTGTGGGAGCGTTTGCGGTGTGGCTGCCGCTGGCACCGCGAATGCTGTGGGTGGCGCGCTGCCATGAGAGCGGCGGCGTGTTTGTGGGCAGCTCGCGCTGTTCGGCGGCGCTGGGGTTGCGGGCGCTAGGGCGCTTCGTCGACGCTGGATGGCAAGATTCGCGCGCCGTGCATGATTCGAGGGGCCCGCGCAGCGAAAAGCGCCCCTTCCTGGCAAGATCTTCGCGCGGTGTATCCTCCGACGGCGATTTGCGGGGCATTTCGGACGCATGGCGCGCATATCCTGCCAGAGCCAGCCCGTTTTCGGATGCATGGCGCGCGAATCTTGCCGCGAACTGGCGGTTTTCCCGCCCGAGGCCGCTTTCGGGATGCGTGGGGCGAAAAAATTGCCACGGATTGCCGCCCGGGGACGCACCGCGGCGGAATCTTGCCACGGCAAGACCCCCGAGAACGCATCGCGCGAGAATATTGCCACTGCCAGTCAGGCCAAGAGCGCATCAGGGCGCAATCCTGCCACCGTCGGACGCTGGGAAACGCATCTCGCGAGCATTTTGCCATCGTCGAGCGCCTGGGAACGCATCAAGGCATAATCTTGCCACGACCAGACGCCCGCGCCGAACGCCCCGCGCGCCCATGTGCCACGGCTCCCGCTCGGCCCACGCCTGTGGCTCCGAACACCCCCCCGTTTGTCTACGCCACCCGACATCCCGATGCCGCTGAACTGCGGGTGTTGCAGGCGGTTCGGGCGTTGGCGGTGGCACAACCCGCTGATTGTCGCGTTGCTGCCGAGCGGGTCGTAAATATCGCAAAGTTGGTATCGGTCCCACAACGCCCCGCGCTGCAACACCATGATGCCATGCACCGTACGCGGCGCTTTTGTCGCCGCTGAAAAAGTAAGTTGCGGGTTACGGGTGTCAATGAGGTGAAACGAACCACCTGTTTCGGTTTAAGTGCTATCGTTCCACTAACGTATTAGCCCGATCGGCGTGCCTGGATCGAATGGCCCGATCGACGGGCCCGGAAACAAGGAGGAATCATATGCGCGTGGCAAAAGAAAAGCTCTTGCTGATTGCTGGATTCGTTTGGCTTGCTGCTGGGCTCAACATCGCCATCCTCGGCGTTTCCGCATTTACCGAAATGGGCGAGCACGCAATGTTGGTACTTGTGCCTGCTGCAATCGTTGCCTTCACGGTGTTCCATGCAGGAATGTTTTCCAAGCTGGTTGGCAAGCATGCCGGCCGTATTGAAGCTATGGAAGAAGATCGTGTGCCGTTCTGGAGGTTCTTCGATGCCAAGGGCTACCTCATTATGGCGTTCATGATGACCATGGGCATTGGGTTGCGTTCTTTGGGCATTGCCCCCACGTGGTTCATCGCATTCTTCTATGCTGGTCTTGGCATCGCGTTGGCTCTTTCTGGCTGCTGCTTCTTGGTTCGCTACTTCCGCGACGGCGGCATCGCCTGCCCCTTGGTGCCCCATACAGCTAACAAATAGCAAAATCCCAGCGTTGGCTTCGCCGCCCCAATCGGGCGCCTGCCTTAGCTGAATCCCAGCAAAATAGCTGCGCATCATGAGAGCCGTTCAAGGTGGTTGGGCGTCAAGCTTGGCGCGAATTATCCGAGTCATTCGGGTTCCAGGCTTGACGAACCTTTCAGGGTCGCAAGGCGTCAGTCCCGAATCATTCGAAGCGCTTGGGCTCCAAATCCGGCACAAACCGTTTAGCTCAGTCGGGCTTTAAGCTTGGCGTGAGTCCTTCAGCGCGATCAGGCTTCAATCCTGATGCGAATCGTCCAAGGCTGTCAGGCGTCAGCCTAGCCGAATCATTTAAAGCGGCCAGGCCTCGAGTCTGGCCGCTTTAGTGTTGTTGGCCCCTTGCATGGCTCCCTTGCTTTGCTAATGTAGCCATAAAGCAAGAATGTACTAGAATAACCCCCATGGATAAAGACGAGCTGAAAGAGCGTATTCGCGTCCCACTTTTGGGCTTTTCGGCGGTGCTGATGAGCATCGTCGCTTTTTTGCTGCTCTTATATGGCATTACCGTTGTTGTCCGTTTCCTTTTTGCGCTGGGGTCGCTTGGGTAGCCATGGCGTATACCAGCAGGCAAAACAACGTTTTCAAGTGCGGAGGGCGGCGCTCTGCCCTCGTTGCCGTATGGCGCATTTTCGGCAAGGCGGGGCAGTAACATGTGGCTTCGCTTTACCCTGTTTGATGTGCGTGTCGTAGCGCACTACCTTGGTGTGCTGGTTTCTTTCTTCACCATTGCGCTGGCGGTGCCGTTGGTGGTTGCCATTGCAATGCAGGAATGGGAGCCGGCTTCGCGTTATCTGCTGGCGGTGGGCATTTCGCTTATCGTTGGGTCGGGGCTGCGTCTTTTGTGCGTACAGCCGGGTAAACTCACTCACCAGCAGGCGCTTGCGGTAACGGGGCTTTCGTGGATTGTTCTGGCGTTTGTGGCTTCGGTTCCCCTGGCACTTTCGGGTCATTACGGTTCGTACCTCGACTCCCTTATGGAAGCGGTTTCCGGGCTTACCACCACGGGCGTTACGCTCGTTATCGACCTGGAGCACCTTTCTACCGCCGACAACATGTGGCGCTTCGTAATGCACCTTATCGGCGGCTTGGGCCTTATTGTTGTGGCTCTTTCACTGGGTCTTTTGGGCAAGGCAACTTCGGGCCTGTATTCTTCAGAAGGTCGAAGCGAACACGTGCTGCCTAACATTGTGAACACGGTTCGCCTTATCAGCCGCATTTCCCTTACCGCTATTGCAGTTGCTGCGGTTATCCTGTTCGTGATGTGCGTTCTTTCCGGCATGGAGCCGGTACGTGCTTTCTTCCATTCCTTGTGGATATCAATTTCTGGCTTCATTACCGGTGGCTTTGCTCCTACCAGCCAGTCCATCGGGTACTACCATTCGTTTGCGCTGGAAATCGTCTGTATGGTGCTTATGCTTTTGGGCGCCATTAACTTTTCGCTGTACGTGAAAACCCAGCGCGGCGAAACCGATTCCTTCTTCCGCGACTTGGAAATCCGCACGGGTGCCATCTGGCTTATTGTTGCCACCATCACGCTTATGGCCTCAACGTGCGCTTCGGGTGGCTTCTCTGATTTGATGGCGCTGCTGCGCCGCGGCGTGTTCATGGTTGTGGCTGCAGCTACTACTACGGGCTTCCAGAATGTTACGAACAATCAGCTCACCACGGTATTTTCTTCAGGCGCGTTCCTGATCATCGCCATGTGCATGGCAATCGGCGGTTCCAGCGGAAGCACCGCCGGTGGTATCAAGCTTTCGCGCATCGGCCTTATTGCCAAATCGATGGTTTCCACCATCAAGGAAACCCTTTCTCCTAGCACGGCGCGCGTTTCCGTTCGCTACTATCATCTGGGGCGCAAAGTGCTTACCACCGATGCAGCAAAGTCAGCTATGACCGTTTCTGCTTTGTTCGTGGTTACGTATCTTATTGGCTCGCTTGCGGGCATCGCGCACGGCTACGATGCCATTTCCTCCATCTTCGAGTCGGTTGCTATGGCTTCCAACGGCGGCTTGAGCTCGGGCATTGTTTCTCGCGGCATGCCGCCAACCCTGGAAGCGGTGTACATCCTTGAAATGTGGGCAGGTCGTCTGGAATTCGTAACGCTTTTGGCCCTTGTTGTGAAAGTCGTCGTGTCCATCGCGCCTCGCAGGAAGGTGGTGCGCTCGTGACGAAGCTGCTTTCAAAGCGAACCGTTGCTGCGGCATGGTGCTCATGTGTGTTGGCGGCAGTGCTGCTGTGTGCCGGCGTTGCCTGGGCCGATGAAGGGCAGGAATCGTCTAAGCCCAACAATCATGTGTATGTGAACCAGCTTTCCGACAGCTCGTTTTTGTATCAAACAACTATTGCCGACTTGGCTCAGGCCGACTCGTACTATGAAGGCCAAACAGTATTTGTGCAGGGCGAAGTGGTGGGCGATCGCATCAACGATGAAATGCAACCCGGCAATTGCTGGGTTACCCTGCAAGACGACGATCCCGCAAACCCTAGCGTGGTTTCGGTGTTCATGACCATGGAACAAGCGAAGAACATCGACACGTACGGCAGCTATGGCGTTACTGGCACCACGCTCCAAGTGCGTGGCACATTCCACTTGGACTGTAGGGAGCATCAGGGTATGTCCGACATTCACGTGGAAGAGGTTTCGGCGCTTGCCGCCGGCTCTGAAAACAAGCCTGGGATGGATCCGAAGCTTTTCGGTCTTGGCATCGTTTCGGTGCTGGCTGGCTTGGCACTGTTGGCTCTGTACCAATCTAAACGAGAGGGGACGCTGTAATGGAAACTCCAGCCGTCGAAACCGGAGTGGTGGTGAAGCTCGATAGAGGCTTCCCCTTGGTTCGTTTGGGCGACGGCCGTGAGCTTCGTTGCGAGCATGCCACTTCCTTGGTGAAGGGCAGCGATCAGCGTGCGGTGGTGGGCGACGTAGTGCGCATTTCCCTTCCCGACGGGCATGACAAGGGCATCATCGATGAGACGCTGCCCAGGCGCACGTCGTTTGTGCGCAAAGACCCTACCGAACGGGCCCTTCCGCAAACGTTGGCCGCCAACTTCGATCTGGTTATCATCGCCCAGCCCATTGAAGACATCAATACACGCCGCCTGGAGCGCGAGCTTGTCTTGGCCCACGAAACGGGAGCGGAAGTGCTGGTGGTGCTTACTAAGGCCGACCTGATGGCCTCGCCTGCTGAAGTGGAAGAAGTGCGCTCGCATATCGATGGGTTCGTGGGCAACGACGAATTGCTCGCCATTTCCGACCGCGATGAGGCGTCGGTACAGCGCCTTGCCCAGATAATTGCCGAGGGCGACAAAACCGCAGTGCTTATCGGCAGGTCGGGTGTGGGCAAGTCGAGCCTGGTGAATATGCTCGTAGGCAGTGACATCCAGAAAACCACTGCTGTGCGCGGCGACGGCAAGGGCAGGCACACCACCGTTTCTCGCGAGATTATCTATCTGCCGACGGGTGGCCGCATTATCGACATGCCTGGCGTGCGCGGCCTGGGGCTTTGGGATGCCGACGAAGGCATTGGCGCTGCGTTTTCGGACATTGAAGAACTTGCCGCTTCATGCCGTTTTCGCGATTGCACCCACACCAACGAACCGGGATGCGCTGTCCGAGCCGCCGTTGAGTCGGGCGATTTAGCGGCAGAACGTCTAGAATCGTACGTACGCCTTCGCGAAGAAAGCGCTCAGGTGAAAACCCGCCGCGAAGAGGCGGAGCGCATTCGCAGCCGTCGAGGACATCCTCGCCGAAGGCGTTAAGAACCGTGAAACCAAGCGCTCTTTCCGATGCGTTACAATATTATGTGCAACATCCCATCATGGGATGTTGTTTTTCTAAAGGGCCTGCATAGGGCGGGCCGCAAAGAGGGGGACCCATGAATCCTGCAGTGATCATACCTACCTTCCACACCGCGCCCACAAAGCGCGGCGCTTCAAAGCCTTCCAACCTGTACGACCATCCAACGCCCCTGAACGAACAGGGCACGTTGGGCAGGTGCTTGAATTCGTTGCAGCAAGTGCGCGGTTTGGGCCAGGTAATTATTTTGGTTGCCGCCGAGGGTGGCGTGGAAGACGAAGCCGCCAAGAAGGTTCAAAACATTGCCAACCGGTTCCCCCAAATGCACACGTTGGTGATTGGGCGCGCTGAAGCTGAGATTGTTCAGCAGCGCTTGGATCAGCTGGGCTTTGGTGGTCAGCAAGAGGCTATTGGCCTTACGGGTTATTCCGCCATTCGCAACCTTGGTTTGGTTGTTGCCCAGGTGCTGGGATTCGATTCGGTGGTGTTCATCGACGACGATGAAACTATCGAAGACGAGGCATTTCTCGAAAAGGCCATGTACGGCCTGGGCAAGCTCACCAAGAAGGGCATTCCCATCCTTGCTAAATCGGGCTTCTATTTCAACGATGAGGGCACTTACTACTCGAAGAGCCAGAACCGTTGGTACAACCATTTTTGGCAGCAGGGTCGCGCGTTCAACAATTGGATCAGCAAGGCCATGTCCGGCCCGCGCCTTTCTCGCTCCAACCATGTATGCGGTGGCTGCTTGGCGCTGCATCGCGAAACGTATCGCCGTTTGAGCTTTGACCCGTGGATTCTTCGCGGCGAAGACTTGGACTATTTGCTCAACCTGCGTATGTACGGTTCCGACATCTGGTTCGACAATCAGTGGTCGCTGACGCACCGTCCTCCGCGCGACAGGCACGAAGGCCATCGTTTCTATCGCGACATTTTCCGCTGGGTGTACGAGTACTACAAAATTGAGTTCAGCCGCGCGCAGATCGACCTTCTGCAGATCAAGCCCTCTTCGCTTATGCCGTATCCTGGTCCGTTTTTGGAGCCGGGCATCACCAAGCGCATCAAGCGTACGGCGTTCCTGCGTTCATTGGCTCGCCCCGACAAGAAGCGCTATCGCGAAGGCGCCAAGGCTGCTGCTGGCGAGGCAACCGAATATGCTCAGGAACACTGCATGAAGTACTTCGAGTTCCAGTACACCTGGAGCGATATCATGGCGCGCATGGAAAGCGATGGCGGTTTGCGCCAAGCATTGGTGCAGGCGGCCATTGCCCGCCAGTCGGGCGGGGAAGTGGTGGTTGAAGCCGCTGCTCCGGCGGGCGCATCGGCAGATGGTGCGGGCAACGCTTCCGACTTGCTGGAACCTGCTGCCGCCAACCTTGATCCGGGCATGACTGCCGAGATCAGGCTTAACATCAACGAAGAATAGGATTTGCGCACTTCATGGAAACCTTTGTGATTACCGCAGCAGTTGGCGTAGTTGTCGGCATTTTGTCGGGCTTGCTGGGTATCGGAGGAGGAACCTTGATGGTTCCCCTGTTCCGCTTGGGTTTCGGGCTTTCGGCTCTTGCCTCTACGGCAACTTCGCTGTTCACCATCATTCCCACCTCGCTGGTGGGTTTTATCACCCATATCAAGAACAAGACGTGCATTCCCCAGCTGGGCATTGTGTGCGGCTTGGCTGGCGCATGTACCAGCCCTTTGGGCGTGCACCTGGCAAATATGTCGCCGGCATGGATGGTTATGCTGGCAGCGGCAATTATCATTGGTTTTTCATCGTTCAAGATGTTCCGCAAGGCTGCGCGCATGCCAAAGAACCCCGCTTCGGGCAAGGCCATGGGCGTCGATGTGGAAAAAGCGGCCGTTAAGGCCGCGGTCATCGAAGAAGACTTGGGCGAAGAAGAGTTCAAGCTTACGCGCAAGAATCTGCCTGTTGCTATCGGCATCGGCCTAACCGCGGGCCTGGCCTCAGGTTACGTGGGTGTTGGCGGTGGCTTCCTGATGGTGCCCCTGTTTATTTCTGTGCTGGGCGTTATGATGCGCAAGGCATCGGGTACGTCTTTGGTTGCCATCATGATCTTGGCCATTCCCGGCGTTGTCTATCAGGGCATGCTGGGCAACATCGACTACCTTGCGGGTATAGCCATGGCGGCGGGCAGCATCCCCGGTGCGGTGATTGGCGCAAACCTCATCCGTCGTATTCCCGAGCGACAGCTACGCATTGCTTTTGGTGTATTTTTGCTTATCAGCGCAGTAGTGCTGCTGGGCAACGAGGTAGCTGCACTGTAATATGCTATGGTCACATTACCTGCAACGTGTATGGCGCAGGTGGAAGTAGCTCCCGTTTTCCGGAGGATCGTTTATGGCCTACCCTCGCCACAACGTCACCATTTTTCTTGAAATTGCTTCGCTGTGCATGGCGCTCATCTGCGGCTGTGTTTTGGGCTGGGCTATGTTCGGCCCTGAAACCAACTATTTGGTGCTCACCATTTCGGGCGCTTTGTTTACGGCGTTCCTGCTCATTACCATTGCCTTGATCCTCGACCCCGACCGCATCCGCGCAAACCAGTCTATGTCGGTGCTGAACCTGGCAAGCGCAACGTTGGAAGCCATGCAAGAAGGCTTCACGTCGGAAGCTGCGCAGAAGGTGTGCGAGATACTGCTCCCTTCCACTTCGGCATGCGCTGTTGCCATCACCGACCGCGAAGTGGTTTTGGGCTATGCTGGCGCTGGCAGGGAAGAGCTGGGTGAATTGGGCGGGCATATCCGCACGGCTGGCACGAAGCGCACTGTGCAGGATGGCAAAACCCGTGTGTTGCGCTCGCAGCTTGAAGTGGGTTTGCCTGTTCCCATGAGCGCCATCCAGGCCGCCATTATCGTTCCCTTGAAGATGGGGTCTTCCATTCAGGGTACGTTGAAGTTCTACTATCCCAAGCCTTCGCGCATTTCCGAAACGCAGATTTCCGTTGCTGAAGGCTTTGGCCAGCTGCTTTCCACGCAGATTGCCGCCTTGCAGCTTGAAGAGCAGAAGAAGCTTGCCACCAGCATGGAGCTCAAGGCGCTGCAGAGCCAGATCAACCCGCACTTCCTGTTTAATATCATCAACACCATGGCATCGTTGGTGCGCACCGACCCCAACAAGGCTCGCGTCATGTTGCGTGAGTTTGCGGTGTTCTATCGTCAGACGCTCGAAAACAGCTCGGATCTTATTTCCCTTTCGCGCGAGGTTGAGCAAACGGTGCGCTACCTTTCGCTTGAACAGGCACGTTTCGGCGAAGATCGCCTGGCGGTGGAAGTTGATATCGGCGAAGAGGTGCGCGCTATGCAGGTGCCCGCCTTCATGGTTCAGCCGCTGGTTGAAAATGCCGTAAAGCACGCCATGCCCGCGGAAGGCAAACTCACCATTTCCATTTCTGGCACCCTCGATGGCGACGATGTGTACTTGCACGTAAACGACGACGGTATCGGTATGAAGGAAGATGCCTTGAAGAATATCATGGCGCCGAAATCCGAAACGGGCCTGGGCATTGCCGTAAAGAACATCAACGACCGACTGCGTGGCTACTACGGTGAGAAGGCTTATATGGATATCCAAAGTGAGCTGGGAAAGGGAACTTCTGTTACCCTGTTCCTTCCCGATTGCGCGAATCTGTAGAAGCATTGCCTGGCAAGAGCTTTGCAGATAGGTCGGCGCATATTCGGTAAGTGGTCTATAATAGGAATGATAAATTCACGAAACACGAGGAGGTTGCGTTGCTGAAGGCAATTATCGTTGATGACGAAGCGCCAGCGCGTTCCGAGTTGCGCTTCCTGCTAGGCGAACTCAACCAGACTGAAGTTGTTGCCGAGGCCGCAAGCGTCCGCGAGGCTATCGAAAAGCTCAAGGAATACCCTTGCGACGTTATGTTCTTGGATATCAACATGCCCGAGGCTACCGGTATTCAGCTCGCAGAGGCTCTGCAGCATTTGAAGTACCCGCCTGCCGTGGTATTCGTTACTGCTTATAGCGAATTTGCCCTGGATGCGTTCAAGGTCAATGCCATCGATTACCTGGTTAAGCCTGTTGAAACCGAGCGTCTTTCCCATGCTCTTGCCCGTGTGCGCGAACATGTGCTGCTTCATGCAAAGGCCCAGAAGGCTGAGCGCATTCCCGTTGAAAAGGGTGGCAAGAAGATCCTCATCAACATCGATGACATTCGCTATGTTATGGCGCGCGACGATTATGCGTACCTGCAAACTGGCGTTGACCGTTTCTTCTCTACCGTAAGCTTGGCTCAGCTGGAAAAAACGCTCGATGGTCATGGTTTCTTCCGCGTTCATCGCGGTTACCTGGTTAACCTTGCGCTGGTCAAGGAAGTTGAGCCCCAGTCGGGCGGCACCTTGCTTCTTACGCTCGACGGCGTAGACGAGAAGATTCCCGTCTCCCGTCGTCGCGTATCTTCCCTCAAGAAGGCGCTTGGTCTGTAATCGCGCTTTTCGCTTGGCTGAAGGGTGCGTTGTCGCTCGGGGCGGCACCAATTACAGGCTATGACCCGTCGCAGTACGGCGGCGTGCGCGCCCCATTGCAATACAGCGTTGCGTTCGCCTCGCGCAGGGCGGCGACACTACGGCTCATCATCGCAGTACGATGGCGCGTGTGTTCCGTCGCATGCGGCGTTGCGAGCTCCCCGTGGGCGGTACCATATGCTTCAACTAATTGGTTGGGTCGGCATCAAGCCGGCCCTTCTTTTGTTTTTGTCGGCTTTCACTGATGTTCGCCGGTGCCTATCTTCTCGGCTTCGGCCGAGCGATTTCCCTGAAGGAGCCCCCTTGCGGTTTGAAGGGGCCCTTTGCAGATTCGGATTCTTTGAGGGCGAAGGGGCGAGCTTGGCGTTGCCCCTGTGGCTGGCCCGATCTTCTGTTCCACAGCAGGGTGGGTTTTCTGCTTCGCAGCTGAACTGCGCCCTGTCTGAATCGGCTCGTTCCCTGCAAGTTGGGCTTCCTGCGTGAGAACGCTAAGGAGCGGTAAGGGGTGGCAAGATTTGCGTTTTTACTCTAGGGCAGATTGCGCTACGCGCCTCCTCGCGGTGGCTTGCCGCGTACGAGCTTGCTCTTCCCGCATTGAAGCGTCCTTGTATCGACCGGCTGAACGCGGAGATGGGCGCCCCCCCCTTCGCAGAAACGCCGGTGCCGTGGCGGGCATGGTCAGCTCCCATGTCGGGCGGCCCTCGACCTCGCAAAACGCCTTGCCGGGCACGGGCTTGATGGGCCGTTGTACGGGGTGGCCCTTCCCGCATCGAAACGCTCCTTCGGCGGCACGAAGTGTGTAATGCCCGCTTTGCCGTTTTACTCGTGGGTTTGTGAATGGTAATGTTCGGTCTTGCCTCTGAATACAGATCATTTTTGAAAGAAGATAATTCATTATGTCCGATACCTTTATTTCCCTGAATCCCAAGCGCGATGTGGCGCTGTTCGACTTGGATGGCACGGTGCTCGACACCTATGCTCCCATTCTGGAAAGCATGCGCTACGCCACCAAGACGGTGTTTGGGGAAGCCCTGCCCGATAGCAAGCTTGTTTCCATGGTTGGGCAGCCTCTGGTAACTCAGATGCAAGCGTTTGCCGCCGAACGGGGTTGTGGCTCTGAGATTGCCGACGAACTGACGCGCGTCTATCGCAAATACAACGAGCGCGACCTTGACGAAAAGTCCTTCCCGTTCCCGGGCATACCCGAGGCGATTGCCTCTTTGAAGAATGCGGGCTTCACGGTTGGCGTGGTTACGTCAAAGCGCGCAGTCTTGGCCACGAAGAGCCTGAAGGCTCATGGGTTGTTCGATGCGTTTGCCTGCGTGAATGGCGCCGAAGACAGCACTGCCCACAAGCCTGATCCCGATCCGCTACTGACGGCGGCAAAGAAGCTTGGGGTTTCGCCTGATAGATGCGTGTATGTGGGCGACAGTCCCTACGACTTGCAGGCTGCCCATGCCGCAAACATGCCATGTGTGGGCGTTACCTGGGGCAAGTTCTTCGGGCGCGACATCTTGCTCGAGCAGATGCCCAGCGTGCTTATCGCCAGCCCCGAAGAGCTGGTCGGTGCGGTTGAGTTTGCGGCAATCCATTAAAGGACTGGTCGGCGCGGTTGAGTTCTCCGTATTCCATTAACGGGCTGGTCGTGCGCGGTTGAATTTGCCACAATCCATTAAAGTGAAAGCCGGGAGAGTTGCCTCTCCCGGCTTTTGTTGTATTGTGGCGCTAAGGCTGCACGTGGTGTCGTCATTCGCTCGTGCCGACCTTGGGCAACACGAGGCAAGTTAAGGCTGCGCGCAAGGGGGCATGTGCGCGGGAAGCTTCCGTCTTTTGTGCGGTGCCGGTTTCGACTCGAAAACCGCAACCGAAATCGGAAGTTGAGTGCGCGGGAGCCTTCCGTCTTTTGTGCGGTGCCGGGACAGAATAGAAGTTTGCGGCATCCGCATTCCCGCGCAGGCGGCGAATTGGACATCGGATTGCATGCGGGGGCTCGCCCCGAGCCGAAGTGCGCCTTCGTGTCCCACGCTGCATCGGACGTCATGCAAAGGCCCGTCCATACCAGGGGCGTGTGCATAGAGCGCGCATTGAGCCGCACGCAAGGAGAGCAAACGGCATCTGCTTCCGAGCAGACGATCGGGTGGCACTTTGACCACGTAGAAAGGGGATTGCTATGGCGTTTTGTACGGATACGGTTTGCGCGGGCGAAGGGGTGTTCGCTCTTGAAGCCGTGGTCACGGTAACCCCGCGCGGTATCGTGGTGTACGCTTGTACGCCTGCTTTCGCTCACGTGGGCGCGACGGCTCAGGCCATTCCGCGCCCAGAGCCAGGGCGCACGGCAACGGTTAGCTTGCTTGCCGTCCCCTGCCATAGGGATGAAATTCCCGCCCATGATATTGCCGCCGCTCTGGCAACGGAGTTCGCCATGCCCTGCTCCGCTAGCACGGGCTATCACGTGGAAAATGCTTCTCCTTCCGATTTACAGAAGATGCTCGAAGTGAACCAGCAGCTCATCGAAGCGCTGAAGGAGCGCGTTGCGGCAATGATTGCCAGCTTGAGCGAATAGCTGCCGCCACGCCGACGCATCGCGCCCACCGATGCACGCTCGCCGACACCGTCCGAGCCCCGACCAGCGCCAACCGGGTCCCAGCCCACTGTCACCCGCTCCCAGGGCGTCCGCCATGCCGCCCCCCCCATCCCTGTCTCGCGCCGCTGCCCGCCCCACTAGGCCTACGATTCCGTGAGCTCCTCGGCCTCGGATTCGTCCCACCGCCCGAGCCCCGGCCCTGCGTCCACTGAGCCTCCATCGCCTACGCGCTGCTCCCGGCTGGCCGCGTCCCTCTATATCGCCATCGAGCAGATCCAGAATCGTCGTCTAGGTCGTTGCCATCGGGAAGTCCCGCCCGCCTCGCCCGCATCGCGCCCACCGCGTGCCGCCATCCGCATCCCTCTATGTCGCCACCGAGCAGATCCCGCGCTCATCGCCCCCCCCATCGCGCCCACCGTGCGCCGACATCCGCATCGCGCCCCATCTCTCTCCTCGCGTTGCGGCGGCCCCAGGGCCCTGACTGGCAAGAACCGCGCCGTATGCATCCCTTTTTCGCCGAATGCGCGAAAAAGGCCCCCTTCCTGGCAACATCCGCCCGAAATGCATGCTTTTCGAGATCAGAATGGCAACATCCTCGCCCCATGCATCCATTCCCGGGTGCAATCGGGCGATTTAGGATACATGGCGCGCGAATCTTGCCGCCAAGGGCCCTTTTCCGCGTCGAGGAGCCCGAAATCACGCATGGCGCGAAGATGTTGCCAGCGCCGCCCGGCCTTTCTCCGGCAGCAGCCTGCGGTCCGGCGGAACGGGCTTTGCGCCATGCGGCGCGGGCCTGGCCTGCTTGCCGCATGCGCGCCCCCTGCCATCTCGCTTGTGCCCGCCGCCCGCGTTCATCGCCGCCGTCTTACACGTGTCGTGCTTCGCTGCCCGCATCGCGCCCACCGCGCGCCGCCATCCGCCGCGTCGCCCATTGCAGTCGGGGTGAGCCGCCTATCGGGCTCTTCCCGCCGCCCTCGTGCTGTCCACGCCGACGCATCGCGCCCACCGATGCGCGCTCGCCGGCACCGCCCGAGCCCCAACCCGAGCCAACCGGGCCCCGGCCCTGAGCCAGCCGAGTCCCGCCCACCCGTGGAGCCGTCTGCGCCCATCCGCGCCCCGCCACCCGCCGCGCCTCACCCTGCTGCGCGGGTCCCGCTGCGGTTCCGGTAATTCCCGCGAAATGGTGCGGTGATACAATTGCCCATACAAGAAAACTCCGTTTTTAAGGACAAGCAATGAGCTCTATTTTTGGCGACAAGCCCGTAGTGGGAATCATCATGGGATCCGAGTCCGACATGCCTACGATGGAAGCATGCATGAAGCAGCTTGAGGAACTGGACGTTCCCTACGAGGTTAAGGTGGCAAGCGCTCACCGCAAGCCCGCAGAGGTACACGAATGGGCATCTTCTGCAGTAGACCGCGGCATTCGCGTCATCATCGCTGCTGCTGGCAAGGCCGCTCACCTCGGCGGTGTTGTTGCCGCCTATACGCCGCTCCCTGTTATTGCCGTCCCCATGAAGACCAGCGATTTGGGCGGTTTGGACTCGCTGCTTTCCATGGTTCAGATGCCCAGCGGCGTACCTGTCGCAACGGTTGCTATCAATGGTGCAAAGAATGCAGGCATCCTGGCTGTTCAGATGCTCGGCACTGGCAACGATGAGGCACGCGCTAAGATCGAAAAGCTCAAAGCCGATATGGCCGAGGCGTAAAAGGATATAGCTTAATGGCAAAAGAATTCTTGACGGGTAACGAAGCATTCGCCCATGCCGCCCTCGAGGCGGGCGTGCGTGTGTGCGCCGGATACCCAGGCACGCCTTCTTCCGAGGTCATCGAAACGGTGGCCAAAGAGCATGCCGCCGGTCGTGCCGAAGGCGTTCATGTTGAGTGGTCCACGAACGAAAAGGCGGCTTTGGAACTGCTAGCAGGCGCTGCCTATTCTGGCGCACGCACGCTGTATACCTGCAAACAGGTGGGCTTGAACGTTGCCAGCGATGCCCTGATGTCGCTGAATTATGTGGGCGTGAAAGGCGGCACTGTTCTGTACGTGGCCGACGATCCGGGCCCCATTTCTTCCCAGACCGAGCAGGATACGCGCCGTTTTGCGGCCTTCGCCAAGGTGCCGGTGTTCGACCCGGCAACACCCGAGCAGGGATGCCAGATGATGAGCGCCGCCTACGAGTTGTCTGAGAAATATCAGACTCCCGTGCTGATGCGCCCCACCACACGCGTATGCCATGCCTCCACCTACTTCGAGGTAGCCGAGCATACCCAGGCGCGCACGCCCGAAGGCTTCAAGCGCGATTCACGTTGGGTTATTTTCCCGAAGCGCTCCTATGCTGCGCACAAGGAAATCAACGAGCGTCTGGTTTCCATTGCCAACGATTTCTCCGAGAGCGAATTCGACGCATTCAACCCCATGTTCGCCGAGGGCGAAGATGCTCAGTTCGGCATTGTTGCCGGCGGCATTTCGTACGCCTATACGCGTGAGGCATTGCGCTTGCTGGAAGAAGAAGCTCAGGCGGGCAAGCTCGTGTGGGCGCAAGGTGCTCCTGCAGCGCCAATTCTTCCGCCGCAGTGCGAAGGCGGTTACTGCGCCATGGGTGGCCCCGCTTACGGCAAGACGGTGGATGCTCTTCCTGCGTATCGCATTATGCAGGTGGGAACGCCGTATCCGTTCCCTCAGAAGCGCGCCGTGCGCTTTGCCGAGGGCTTAAGCGATGTGATTGTGCTCGAAGAGCTGGATCATGTTCTGGAAGACGAAATGCTGAAAACGGCAGGGTGCGCGCATGCCGGCTATCGCGTGCATGGCAAGCTGACAGGCGAAACCACCGACCGCGGTGAAAACACGGTAGACGCCATTGCTGCTCAGCTGCGTGCATTCTTCGGTGTGCAGCTGGCCGAGCCCCGCAAAGTGTTTGGCGCTGAAGCTGCCACCGCTGCAAGTGCTGGCGAAGAAGTGGCTCAGATTCAGCCGCCCGCCCGCCCTCCGCTGCTATGTCCAGGTTGCCCACATCGTGGCGCATTCTACGCGGTGAAGTCCGCGTTGAAGAAGCCAAGCGACGGCATTTTCTGCGGCGATATTGGCTGCTATACGTTGGGTAATGCGAAGCCCTTGAACGCTGTCGACACTTGCTTGTGCATGGGTGCGGGCATTACGGTGGCACAGGGCTTTAGCGTGGTAGAGCCTGGTAAGAAGGCCCTTTCGTTCGTAGGCGATTCCACTTTCTTTGCTAGCGGCATGACGGGCATTGCCAATGCGGTGTACAACCAGCACGACATCACGGTATGCGTACTGGACAATGCCACCACGGCGATGACCGGATCTCAGCCTCATCCGGGCACGGGCGTTACCTTGATGGGTCCCAAGTCCGAGCCTATTTCCATCGAAGCGGTGCTACGCGCATTGGGCGTGAAGGTTATCACCCGCGCCAATCCGCTGCGTTTGGACGAAGCGCGCGAAGCGGCTCGTGAGGCAATTTACTACGACGGTCCTTCCGCCATCATCTTCGAATCGCCTTGCGTGAAGCTGATCAAGCCTGGTGCTCCTGTTCGCTACCGCGAAGAGGCGTGCACGGGCTGTGGCAAGTGCGTGTTGAAAATCGGGTGCCCCGCGCTTTCGTGGGATGCCGAGAATCGCCGCTCCGTTGTTGACGCTTCGCTGTGCAACGGCTGTGGTTTATGCACGTATCTGTGCGAAGATGGCGCCCTAGAATGCGACGGGAACGAAGGGAGCGCGAAATGATCAACGTTTCTCTTGCCGGCATCGGCGGGCAGGGCAGCGTACTTGCTGCGAAGATCTTGGCCGAAGCCGCCCGTTCAAAGGGCTGGCAGGTGCGTACGGCTGAAACCACGGGCATGGCACAGCGCGGTGGCGACGTTATGAGCCACGTGCGCATGGGCAACAACGGCGAAGAGGTGTTTTCTCCGTTGCCTGGCGATGCGTCCGACGATGTGATCATCGCACTTGAACCTGGCGAGGGTCTGCGCGCTCTTCATCTGCTGAAGCCTTCGGGCGTGATGGTAGTTGCTCGTTCAGGCGTTGCCCCTACGGTGGGCGATTTCAAATCGCCTTCGTACGACCCTGCCAAGATGATCGAGGCTTTGCAGGCATCGGGTGCTCATGTGGTTGCGGTGGACGATGTTGCCCTGTGCGGCGCACTGGGTTCCCGTAAGGCGCTGAACATTATCATGCTGGCAAGCGCCCTTAAGGCGGTAAACGCACCCGAAAGCCAGAGCGCCCTTCGCGGCGTGCTGACGCTTGATGATATGCGCGCCGTTGTTCCCGCTTGCGTGAAGGAGCGTTTCGTCGAGATGAACCTTCGCGCTGTCAGCTTGGTCGAGGGCGTGTAGGCAGGCTGGTGCTCGTGCTTTCGGCTTGGTTGGGTGCATAGCCTGATCTGGATTGGCTTTCGCGCTGTCAGCGGTTGGAGCGTGGTTTTGGTTGGTTCTCACGTTGTGGGTCTTGCCGTGGGCGCGTAGGCCGATAGGGCCTGCACCATCAGCCCAGCTGGGGAGCGTGCGGCTCGATTGCTGCCTGTGTCGTTAGCTCGGCTGAAGGCACCTAGCTCGATGGGCCGTACCGTCAGCCTGGGTTTGGGTGCGTAACTCGATTATTCCGATGTGTTTCGCTTTATCGTGCTAGAGTGTGACGCATCATCTGTAATTTGGTTAGAAGCCGCAAGGGGAGGGTGCCCCCTATTTGCGGTTTGTTTTCAGCGTAACAAGGCAACCTGCTACACAGAAAGGCAGATCCATGGAATTGACCGACGAGCAGTTCTCCCTCATCAAGGAGCAGTTCAAGACGCTGAAGGAGCGTTCGCCCTTCTATGCGAAGAAATTCGAGGGCATCGATCTTTCTGACGTTCAGACCCAGGAAGATTTTGAGAAGCTGCCTTTCTCCGAAAAGGCTGACTTGCGTGAGGCCTATCCGCTGGGTTTGGCCGCCGTGCCCGAGGAAAAGATCGTTCGCATCCATTCTTCTTCTGGCACCACGGGTATTCCGGTGGTGATTCCCTATACCCAGAAGGATGTTGACGACTGGGCCACGATGTTTTCGCGCTGCTACGAAACGGTGGGCATCACCAACAAAGACCGCATTCACATTACGCCAGGCTACGGTTTGTGGACGGCTGGCATCGGCTTCCAGCTTGGTGCCGAAAAGCTGGGTGCCATGGCGGTTCCGCTGGGTCCGGGCAACACCGAAAAGCAGCTGCGCATGATGGAAGACCTGCAGTCTACTGTTTTGTGTGCCACTTCCTCCTATGCTCTGCTTCTTGCCGAGGCAATTGCCGAGCGCGGCATCCGCGACAAGCTTGCTCTGAAGAAGGGCGTTATTGGTTCCGAGCGTTGGAGCGAAAAGATGCGCCATCGTATTGAAACCGAGCTGGGCATCGAGATCTTCGACATCTATGGTCTTACCGAAATCTATGGCCCGGGTATTGGCATTTCCTGCCACGAGCACGATGGTATGCATCTGTGGAGTGACTACGTATATGCCGAGGTTGTTAACCCGAAAACGGGCGAGCCCGTGCCCGATGGCGAGGTTGGCGAGCTGGTTCTTACCACCCTGCGCAAGGAAGGCGCCCCGCTTATCCGCTACCGCACGCACGACCTTACCCGCATCATTCCGGGCGACTGCGCTTGCGGCATGAAGCATCCCCGCATCGACACGCTGGTAGGCCGCACCGACGATATGTTCAAGGTCAAGGGCGTTAATATGTTCCCCGCCCAGGTGGAGGAAGTAATCGCCGCAACCTCGGGTACGTCTTCCGAGTACCAGGTAATGATCGAGCATATCATGGGCCGCGACGTGCTTACGGTGCTGTTTGAAACCTCGCTTGAAGGCGAAGCTTTGCAGCGTTGCGAAGAAGAGCTGGCGCTCATCTTCAAGGCAAAGATCGGCTGCACTCCCGATGCCAAGGGTGTGCCTATCGGCGAGCTTCCCCGCTCCGAGAAAAAGACCCAGCGCATCTTCGACAGCCGTTACTAAGTTCTACCAACGCCGCCCCCCCCACGGGCGGCGTTTTTTATGGCGCAGGCTAGGCGTGCTGTTGGGCGCCGAAAGATGTGCCGCCTCGGATTGGGGGTTATGGGCAGAAAGCGACTTGCCGGTTATGGCAACCCGCACCTTGCAGAAAGGGGCTTGCTGGTTGCGGCTATTCTTGCCTTGTTGAAAATGCCCTGTAGGTTGCGGTGGCATACATTCGGCGGAGCCGTTCGTAGGTCGCAGCGACCCGCATCCGACGGAGCCGTTTATGGGTTGCGTCTGTCCGCAACCCATAAAAGCCGTTCGCAGGTTACAGATTTCAAGAACGTGTTACGGCATGCTATGATGTTACGGTCCTAAAAGAAGTAACATCGACGCAGAAGGGGGCGCGATGCAGGAAGCTGCGCTTGATCCCGATTACGAATCACTCTCCTGGTCTGATTCTGATGACTACGATCAGTACGTAAACGAAGAGCTGGCGGATTCCCGCTCGGCGAAGTGGGTCGTCCTGGTTTCTCGCTTGGCGGGGTGCTCCCTTGAAGGGAAAACCGTCCTTGATTTGGGCTGCGGCCCTGGGTTCTTTCCCTGCGCGCTTGGTGCAGAAGGCGCCAAGGTGTATGGCATCGATACCTCCGATAACATGCTGGCGTGCGCACGTGCGAATGCCGAAAAGCGCGGCGTTAACGCTGTGATGCTCCATGTGGACGCCGAAAGCTTGAGCTTCCCCGAGGCAACCTTCGACCTGGTTGTGACGCGCAACGTTACGTGGACGCTGCCGAACCCGGTTGCCGCCTATCGTGAATGCCTGAAGGTTCTGAAGCCTGGCGGAAAGCTGCTCGTGTTCGATGCGAACTGGCACCACGAGTTCTATAGCGAAGCCGTTGCGCAGAAGGTGCGCGAAAATGAAGCGGCGTATTATCGGAAAACCGGCATCCACACAGCTGTGTGCACCAACGACAAGCCTTACTACGACTCTCTTCCCCTTTCGTCGGTAGTGCGCCCCGCATGGGACGCCGATGCCCTGATGCAGGTGGGCTTTGACGGCATCACGGTAATCGAAGATGCCGGCAAGGAAGTGTACCTGGACTGGGAATATGAGCTTTACGGCGCTTCTCCTCTGTTTGCCGTGGCTGCGGAAAAACCCGTTGCTGCTGCAGAAGGAAACGAAGCCTTTAACGTGCTCAAAGCCACACGTGACTATTGGAACGAGCGCTCCAACACGTTTGGGCTCGATGGCTCCATCGATAAATGGGGCGACCTCATTCAGCAAAAACTTCTGCAGCGTGGCGTTACGTCGCCTTGGGTTCTTGATGCTGGCTGCGGTACGGGTGCCATGGCGCTCACCCTTGCATCACGCGGGTACCGTGTGTGCGGCGTTGATTTTTCTCAGGGCATGCTGCTTCACGCCCGCATGAACGCAAAGCATCAGGGCCTGGAAATTCCTTTGGTATTGGGCTGCGTCGATCAGCTTCCGTTCGTTCCTGAAACCTTCGATGTGGTGGTAAGCCGCAACGTGCTTTCCAACTTGGCTGTTGCCAAGGAGGCCTTGGAAAGCTGGCGCGATGCGTTGCGCCCTGGTGGCTACCTGGTATATTTCGACTCCTCCTGGTGGCACTACCTCCACGAAGAATCGCTGGACGCTAAGCGTGCCCTTGCGTATGGTACGGGTTCTTCACCCATCTTCAACGTCCTTGAAGAACTCGCGAAAGACATGCCCATTGCTGCGGCGGACCGCCCTGCGTGGGACGTGATGGCTCTTCGCTCGCTTGGCTTCGAAGTTGAAGCAGTTGAAGATGTTTCTTCGCGCGTGTGGACGGCCGAAGAACAGCAGCGCTATGAATTTGCTCCGCAGTTTATGGTGGTTGCGCGAAAGCCCGCTCGCTAGGTGCCCCATGAAAAAAATGATCGTACAGCGACTGCTGCATCTTGTGGTGGTGCTGTTTTTGGTGACGCTTGTCTCGTTTTTCCTGATGTACTTTTCTCCTGGCGATCCAGTTACGGCGCTTTTGTCGCGCGGCGGTACGGTACCCGACCCCGGTGTGGTTGCCCAGAAAAGGGCAGAGCTCGGCCTGGACAAGCCTGTGGCGGAACAGTACGTTGCGTGGCTGGCGGGGATATTCCAAGGGAATTTGGGAATATCGATCGGCTCGGGGCGGCCCGTTGCATCGGAAATCGCTGCGCGCATGCCAGCAACGTTGTTCTTGGCCGTTACCTCTCTTGCACTCACGCTTGTGGTGTCCATTCCTCTTGGTTGCTTGTGCGCTCTGAAGAAGAACCGCGCAACTGATTTGATTATTCGCTTCGCTTCCTTTGTGGGGGCTTCGGTCCCGGGCTTCTTGATGGCTCTGATCTTAATATTTGTATTTTCCCTGACGCTTCATTGGTTGCCCAGTATCGGAAGCATGAAGGGTGCGGGCTGGGTTCTGCCTGTTCTGACACTGGTCCTTTGCGAATCAGCGATGTACATCCGTCAGATCCGCACCATTGTGCTACAGGAAATGGAGCAGGATTACGTTGAGGCGGCGCGTTTGCGCGGCATTTCCGACGTTGCCATTCTGTCTCGCAGTGTGCTGAAAGCCACGGCGCCTACCATTTTGGTGTTGACGGGCATGACGTTTGCGCAGCTTTTAGGTGGCAGCGCCATTATCGAAAACGTATTTAGCTGGCCTGGCATCGGCTTCTATGCGGTGCAGGCAGTATTCGCGCGCGATTACCCGGTAGTTCAGGCGTACGTACTTATCGTTGCGGTGCTCTTTGTACTGGTCAACCTTTGTGTTGACTTGCTTCAGGCTCGCATTGACCCCCGTGCTCGTTTGGCGCTGGAGCAATCTGCCGCCCAAGACAGGCGGGGTGGTGTGCGTGCTTAGGGGTAAACGTCGAAGCGGCGGTTTGGCTGGGCGCCGTGCGCTCTATTGCGGCATTGTTGCGCTGCTGATCGTTGCGTTCTCGTTCGTTGCGCCTTTGTTGTGCCAGCACGATGCCGAACTTGCCAACCTTGCGTTGTCGAACCGCGCACCCGACGGGGAATTTCTTATGGGCACCGATTCGCTGGGTCGTTGCATTTTGTGTCGTGTCCTAACGGGATTGCACACCACCGTGCTTGCCGCTTTGGCGGTTGTGGCTTTAAGCGTTGTTATCGGTTCGGTTCTGGGTGCGTTGTCGGGGTATATCGGCGGCGTGTTCGATTCCGTGGTAATGCGCATCACCGATGCCTTTATGGCGTTCCCGACTTTGGTTTTGGGCATTGCCATCGCCGGCCTTCTGGGCGGCGGTTTGCAGAATGCGGTTATCGCGCTGGTGGTTCCCGGCTGGACGCGCTTTGCGCGCATTGCCCGTTCTTCCGTGCTGGCGTTGAAAGAGCGCCCCTTCATTCAGGCGGCAGTTATTGGCGGCCTGAGCAGAACGGCAATCGCCCTGAAGCATGTGTTGCCCAACATTCTTCCACCTCTGATTGTTACGGCGTGTTTGGATATTGGTGGCTCGATGCTCAGTTTGGCGGGACTTTCGTTTCTGGGCCTGGGCGCATCGCCTCCTTCGCCCGAGTTGGGCGCCATGATCAATCAGGCGGCATCAGGGTTCCAAACTGCACCTTGGGCGGTGTTCGCACCGGGCTTTGCCATCTTCTTGGTGGTTTCGGTGTTCAACTTTTTCGGCGATTCGGTCAACGAAGCGCTTGGGAATAAGAGCTCACTGTTCGTGAGGGAAAAGAAATAAAACCATCGAAGAAAGGAAAGCGAGATGGTGAAAGCTAAGAAGAGGTGGGCAAAGCGCATAGCCGCTGTAGCCCTTGCCTGTGCTTTGGGCGCAGGTGCCGTGGGCGCGCTTGTGGGATGCTCGTCGGATTCTAAGAGCAATAGCGACGAGATGAACGTTGCCTGGACTTCCAACGCTGGCGAGTACAACCTTGACCCAACCAATAACTACATGGGTTGGCAGGGTTCCTATCTGGGCATCTACGAGCAGCTGTTCCGCATCGATGCCAACTTCGACCCTCAGCCCATGTTGGCTGAGTCCGCCGAAATGGTGAACGACACCACGTGGAAGATCACGATTCGTGAAGGGGTAACGTTCCAGAATGGCAATGAACTCAATGCTCAGGCGGTAGCGGATTGCCTAAATCGCACCATCAGCATGAACGAGCGCGCCAGGAAATCGCTCGATATTGCCAGCATGGAAGCTGACGGCAACGTGCTTACCGTTACCACCAATTCCCTTAACACCGCCTTTAAGAACGAACTGTCCGAGCCTGTTGCCTCTATCATCGATGTGAACTCGGGCGCTGCCGAAGATGAGCCTGTGGGCACTGGCCCTTACAAGATCGATTCGGTTGCAGGCAATGGCGACGTTGAGCTTTCCGCCTACGATTCCTATTGGCAGGGCGAACCGAAAATCAAGACTGTGCATGCAAAGTACCTTACCGACGATCAGTCGAAGGTATCCGCGCTGCAGTCTGGCGAGGTTTGTGCGCTGATGAATGTTGCAGACGACCAGCTTGGAAACTTGAGCGATACGTCCAAGTACACTTTGCATCAGACCAATCAGGCTCGTGCCCATATGCTGTACTTCAACATGAAGAGCGAAGCTATGCAGGATGATGCGGTTCGCCAGGCTGTTGGCATGTGCGTCGATCGTGATTCGTATGTTAGCTCCATCTACAACAATTCCGCCGAGGCATCCCACGCTGCATTCCCTGATTCTTCTGGCTATGCCGATGGTGTGACCTGCGATAGCTTCGATGCTGAAAAGGCAAAGCAGATTCTGGCTGATGCCGGCTACGCCGATAACGATGGCGATGGTGTGCTGGAAAAGGACGGCAAGAAGCTTTCCCTGAAACTGGTTACCTATCAGGCAAACGCTGCATTGCCCATGGACTGCGAAGCGCTGGCATCACAGCTTTCCCAGATCGGCATCGCTGCTGATATTGAGGTAGCCGAAAAGATCACCGTTCGTTTGGCCGACAGCGACTGGGACATTGGCACCATGGCTTACTCCACGCTTCCCACGGGCAATCCCTACACCTACCTGTCTGCGGTTATGGGCTCCGATGGCACCAGCAACTATGGTCATTACAGTAACGCCAAGGTTGACGAGCTTCTTGGCCAGCTGAAGAAGACCGGCGACGAGGCCAAGCAGAAGGAGCTGGTGAAGCAGATCCAGCAGGTCGCGCTCGATGACCATGCTTATGTCTACATGGTTCATACGCTAGTAAATGACGTTACAGCAGCCGACGTTGAAAACCTTGCTATGCAGGGTCAGTACGACTGGCTGAACTATCAGATGTCTTACAAGTAGGGTGTATGTCTGCAATTTTCGAAATAGAAAACTTGCGTGTTGCGTACAACGGTGACGCCGTGCTTCACGGTGTCACCGTTTCCCTTGAGCGGGGCTCTATTGTGGGCATTGTTGGCGAATCGGGCTGCGGCAAAACCACGCTGCTTCGTGCCGCGCTTGGAATGCTTGGGCAGGCGGGCGAGGTTTGCGGCGGCTCCATTCGTTTTGCGGGGAAAGACATTTCCGGCATGACGCAGACCGAGCATCTTTCCTTCGTCAGCACAGTGGCGTCGTTGGTGTCGCAAAACCCTCAGCGGGCTTTCAGCCCCGTTCGCACGTTAGGCTCCCAATTCGAGGAAACTGCCCTTTTGCGTGGCGAGCTTTCGAAGGGGGAGGCTCGCGCGCGTGCGGTGTCGCTTCTTGGAAGGCTGGGGCTATCCGATCCTGAGCGGGTTTTGGACAGCTATGTTTTCGAGCTTTCCGGCGGTATGGCCCAGCGTGCTGCTATTGGCCTTGCGCTGATGAATTCCCCAAAGGTAGTTTTCGCCGATGAGCCTACCAGCGCTCTTGATGTGGCGGTTCAGGCGCAAGTGGTAGAGGAGCTCGTTTCGGCAAATCGCGAGTTTGGGGTGTCTCTTTTAGTGGTTTCCCACAATATTGCCGTGTTAGCCCACATGGCCCAGTATTTGTATGTCATGAAAGACGGGGAGGTTGTGGAGCAGGGGCCTTCCGAGCAGGTTGTTGCTCGCCCCCAGCATCCGTATACCTGTCAGCTTATCGCTGCTGTTCCTAAGCTAAGGGGTGCTCGATGAAGGCGCTGGAGGTTAACGGTGTATCCAAGCGTTTCTCCGGCATGGAAAAGCCGGCGCTGAACAGGGTGGGCTTCACTTTGGAGCAGGGTGAATGCTTGGGTATTGTTGGCGGCAGTGGCAGCGGCAAAAGCACGCTTGCCCGCGTTATCACGCTGCTTGAGCAGTCTGATGGTGGCTCGGTTTCCCTGTTCGGAAAAGAAATCCTCGGTTTGCCGCGCAGGCAACGTAAAGATGTGTATTCGAGCATTCAAATGGTGTTCCAGATGCCGCTGGAATCGTTCGATCCCAGTTATACGTTAGGCGCCAGCATCGCCGAGGTGGCGCGCAGCTTTGGTGCCACGCGTGCGGAAGCGAAGGAGCAGGCCCTTGAAAAGCTTCAGCTGGTTGGCTTAGACGAGAGCTTTTACCAGCGTTTTCCTTCTCAGGTAAGTGGAGGTCAGTGTCAGCGTGCGGCATTGGCAAGGGCGCTTACTGCCAACCCTTCGGTGCTGATATGCGATGAGATAACCAGTGCCCTTGATGTGTCTACCCAAGCACATATTGTTTCGCTCATCGAACGGTTGAAGGGCAAGGTATCCATCGTGTTTATTACTCACGACTTGGCGCTTGTGTCGGAGCTGGCCGATAGGCTTCTGGTGCTTGATGAAGGGGAAGTTGCCGAATGCGGCGCAACCGAAAGCGTGGTTGCCAACCCCCAAAGTGCCTGCGCGAAAAAGCTGATGAGCTCCGTGTTTTCCCTTGGTGGTTTGGGCTGATGGTTTTGGGCTTGTGTGCTTTTGGTTCGAGAAGTTGAAACGGGCTGGGCGCTTTGATGTCTGGCGCTGAAGCCGCCTTGGCGTTTCGCAGTTGGGCTTTGCAGCGGATTGGACGCCGCAAAGCTGAGGCGTCGCAGCCGTTCAGATGCTTTTCCGGAGGGCATTCATGGAAATGCCAATGACGGACGTGGCGGTGAGAGCTATTGGCTTCACCAAGCGCACCGACGGCAAAGAAATAGTTGATGGAGGGCGGAGTGGTGAAAACAATAGACTTCACCAGGGGAAACATGGCGAAAAACGTTGCCTGCTTCGCTCTCCCTTTGTTGTGTGCCAACTTGGTGCAGCTTTTATATTCTGCCACCGATGCGCTATTTGCTGGAAATGTTGAAGGAACGGCGGGAATTGCTGCCATTGGGGCATCGTCCCTTGCAGTAACGTGCGTGGTGAGCTTCCTATCTGGCTTTTCGGTTGGTTCCAATGTCCTTGTTGCGTCGAAGCGCGGTGCAAAAGACGAAGAAGGGCTTCGCCGGGTTTTTGGTACCTCGGTTCTTCTTGCGTTGCTTCTGGGTGTTCTGTTTTGTGTCGTGGGAATTGCCTGTTCGGATGTGCTGGTGAGGTTGATGGCGGTCCCCGAGTCTGTGCATGATCGTGCTCTTTCCTACCTGCGCATCTATTTTCTGGCGCTTCCTTTTATTGCTCTTTATGACAATGCTGCTTCCTGCTTGCGGGGAATAGGTGATTCGCAAACGCCTTTATATGCCCAGATCGTTGGTGGAATCGTCAACGTTATCCTCGATGCGGTGGCGCTTCTGGTCCTGGGGCTTGGCATCGATGGCGTGGCGTGGGCGACGTTCTTTTCTCAGGGCATTGCGTTTCTGTTCGCGTTTCTGCGCGCTAAGTCGATGCTTAAGGTTCGTTCTGTGATTCAGCCGACGACGGGGCTTGCGGCGGATCTCGCGATGCGGCCGGCGCAGGAGGCTGAGTCGCAGCTTATGCCGCGGTCGGCAATGGGTACTGTGACCGAGTCTGCAATGAGGCCTGCCCAGCTCGCGACGAGACCTGTGACCCGGCTCGCAACAAGACAGGAAGCCTCGCCTGCGACCAAGCCTGCAGCAAGGCCCGAAGTCCCGCCTGCGACTCGGCCCGCGACGAGGCCTGTGACCCAGCTCGCGACGAGGCCTGTGATCCAGTCTGTGGCGAAGCCCGCAGTCCGTTTGGGCAAAGCGCTTACCTGCATGGATTTCGTAATTGCCAAAGAGATCTTTACTGTTGGTTTTCCCGTCGCGATTCAGGCCCTGTGCGTCACCCTTTCCAATATGGTGATTCAAGTGGCCATTAATGCCACAGGGGAAACGAATGTTGCTGCCTTCACGGCGTATTTCAAAATTGAAATGCTCATCTATGCGCCTTTGGTGGCCTTGGGCCAGACGACAACGGTGTTGGCGGCGCAAAACGTAGGAGCCAAATATCATTGGCGGGTTCATCGCGGGGTCCGCTGTTGCATTGCGTTCGGTGCGACTTTTGCGGTTGTATCGGCTGCCGTGCTTCTTGTTTTCCGTTTTTCAGTTGTGGCGCTTTTCGACCAAAATGTCGAGGTGGTCGCCGCTGGTGGATTGGTTATGTTGGTCTCGTTCCCGTTCTACTGGATCTATGCATTTATCGAGGTGTATGCGGGTGTTTGTCGTGGTATCGGCAGAGCGAAAGAGGCAACTCTGATAACGTTGCTCTGCTTTGTCGTGATGCGTCTGATACTCCTGCTCCTCGTTCAGCATTGCGGATTTGGCCTGGTGGGAATTGCTGCCATTTATCCGTTGACATGGCTGCTTGCCGCCTTTTTCCTGGGCTTCTACTACTACGCTTTTGCGCACAAGGAATTGCATCCCGCCACACATGGAGGCTGCCGAGAATGACCAGAATCGTTCACTGCAAAACGTGGTGGGATTCTTGCGACTGGAGCTATCGCGCGGCAGAATCCGTTCGGCGGGAGCTATCATGCATGGCAGGATTCGCCCAGCGGGAGCCGTTCAGAGGCGGCGAGATTGTACGACAGCACCCATCGAGTATGGCAGGATTCGCCCAGCGGGAGCTATCGAGCATGGCAAGATTCGCCCGTCGCGCATGATTTGAGGGGTCCGTGCAGCGAAAAGGGTCCCTCTCTGGCAAGATGTTCGCCTGGTGTATTCTCCAACGGCGCTTTGCAGGGCATTTTGAATACATGGGGAGCAAATCTTGCCAAAATTAGCTCATTTTGGATGCATAGCGGCGATATCTTGCCACGAAGGGGCGTTTTTACCACTCGGGGTTCTTTTGGGAATGCATCAGGGTGATATTTTGCCAGGAATTCGCCCCCCCCCTCGTCTGCTCGGAGTGCGCCTCGAGGGTGCTTCATTCAAAGGGCGCGCCTGCGTCTGTCCGAAATGAGCCTCGAAAACGTTTCGTCTAGGAATGTTGCCCTTCGCCTGTTCGGGAATGCTCTTCAAAGATGCTTCGTCCGGGGCCCTTCGTCTGCGCAGGCGAACGAAAGGTGGTTATTGCGGTGTTCTGCCCACGTCGGTCTACCGCTTCGGTGCCGTGGGGCTCTGGGCGATGCGGTGCTGCGGAGTTTCGGGTGTTGGATGTCGCCGTTGATGCGATGGCGGTGGAGCGGGCGGAGCATGAGCGGGTGCAGGTACAGGTGCAGGTGCGGGCGCGGATGCCGTTGCTGCCCCGGCGCTGCAGGGTTTTGGCAGGCGACTCCGATTATCGCGTGCTGCATGGCGTTGACGTGCTGTTAGGTCATCGCGTGCCGAAGGGCGTTGACGTGCTAGGCCATTGTGTGAAGCGGGGCGTTGGCGAGCGGCTCGGCCGCCACGTGAAGAAGGACTTTGTCGAGCGCTATTGTCACGGCGCCTCGTCGTTGCGAGCGTTGACGGCAGCGATGCGTATCGCGCGGAAGCGGAACCGTTCACCGCAAAACGGAGCGGGACGGGATGATGGGTCTTCCCAATGCTCTTTATTGTGATAAAGTGACTTCCATGATTTTTTCCGAGGAACATATCGCACACAGCAGCGCAACTGCGTTGGCAAAGCCCAATGCTGATATTGCTGTGGTTTTAGGTTCGTGTGCTGTTATGTCTCAGCATCTTGCTCAGAAGTGTATGTCTGCTTGCGCCGTCATGTCCGAGCATCTGGCTCAGGGCTGTTTCGGTTTGGCTGCTGTTGCTTCCCAACATTGGGCCCAGCGCTCGCATTGCGTAGTTGAGTTTGCCTCCATAACGTATCGATATTGATAGCACACGGGTTTTTCCTGGGTGCTTTTTTTATACCCGAAAAGGTCGTGTGCGTTTTCGTTTTCCCTGGTCAGTCGGCTTGATTTGGCGTTGAGACGCTGATAGTGGTGTTCTTTTCCCGGTCGATCGAGAGGCGTATCCGTTTTGCCTTCATGCGGGTTTCGATTGCTGGTTCCTGCAGCTTGTCGATCAGTCGGGAGGCGTGCCTGCATCGCTTTTTGTGTGGGTTTCGATCATGGGGCTTTGTAGTTTGCCGGTTCGATTTGCGCCGATTTATGCTCGCTGTGGCATCGGCTGACCAGCATGTTTTGTTGAAGATAAAGGAGTTCTTTCGTGGTTGCAAAGATATGCATCATTTTGATTTTCGTGGGTGTTGTGGTTGGTGTTGGCATTTACGCGCGCCAGCACACCAAGAACGTTGACGGCTTTGTTCTAGGTGGCCGTAACGTAGGCCCCTGGCTTTCGGCGTTTGCTTTTGGCACTAGCTACTTTTCGGCGGTAATCTTCGTTGGCTACGCAGGTCAGTTCGGCTGGAAATACGGCTTGGCGGCGTTTTGGATTGGCATCGGCAATGCCCTTCTTGGTTCGCTGTTGGCATGGTGGGTGCTTGGTCCGCGTACGCGTGAGATCACGCAGCGCCTGAAGGCTACCACCATGCCCGAGTTTTTCGGCAAGCGTTACCAGTCGAAGGGGTTGCGCATTGCTTCGGCGGCTATCATCTTCGTGTTCCTGATCCCCTATACCGCCAGTGTCTATAACGGCCTTTCCCGTTTATTCGGTATGGCGTTTGGCTTGCCCTACGAATGGTGTGTGGTAGGTATGGCGGTTGTTACCTGCGTTTATGTGGTACTTGGCGGTTATATGGCCACTGTTCTGAACGACTTCATCCAAGGTATTGTGATGCTGGTGGGCATCGTTGCGGTAATTGCGGTGGTGCTTGCGGGCCAAGGCGGTTTTTCCGAAGCTATCGTTTCTCTTTCGCAGATCCCTGCCGAGGGTACCGATATGCAGGGCGCATTTGTTTCGATGTTCGGTCCCGACCTGTTCAACCTTGTAGGTGTCATCGTCCTTACCTCGCTGGGTACCTGGGGCTTGCCTCAAATGGTTTCGAAGTTCTATGCCATCAAAACCGGTCCTGCTATCAAGCAGGGCGCCATCATCTCTACCGTATTCGCCTTTGTGGTTGCGGGTGGCAGCTACTTCCTGGGCGGATTTGGTCGCCTGTTCGGTGACCAGATCGCCTTCGCCCCCAGCGGCATCCCTATTTACGACTCCGTCATTCCCACCATGCTTTCCGGGTTGCCCGATATCTTGCTCGGCATTGTGGTAGTGCTTGTTCTGTCGGCTTCCATGTCGACGCTTTCTTCGCTGGTGCTCACTTCTTCTTCCACGCTGACCCTGGACCTTCTGAAAGGCAACGTCATCAAGAGCATGCCCGAGAGGAGCCAGATTACGTGGATGCGCGGCCTTATCGTGGTGTTCGTGGTTATCTCGGCGGCTATCGCGCTGGTGCAGTACACCTCCACCATCACGTTTATCGCTCAGCTGATGAGTATCTCCTGGGGCGCGCTTGCTGGCGCGTTCCTTGGTCCGCTGATCTGGGGTCTGTACAGTTCGCGCATCTCGAAAGGCGCGGTATGGGCAAGCTTTTTCGTGGGTGTGGGCCTTACCGTGTCCAACATGTTCATTGGATTCATCGCCTCGCCCATTAACTGCGGTGCGCTGGCCATGATTCTTTCATTGGTGGTTGTCCCGCTGGTGAGCTTGGTCACGCCTTCGGTCCCGTTCCAGGTGAAGATGCCGACTGGCGAAGGCGCTATCGATCGCGAGATCGAGCGCGAGTTGCGCGAAGAGGCGGCGGCTGCCCGTTCGTAGTGTTTACGGTGCTTCGGGCCGCTCCGCCTATTCGTGGTGTTGCGGTGTTCCAGGCTGATCCGTCCGCAGTGGCCAACTGTTGCAGGGCGGGCGCTCGCAGGGCGGATGTCGCCCGCAGCTCCGGTTCGTTTGCAGCGTGAAGTCGCGACACTTTAAGCAACGGGCCCCTCGGTGCATGCTATGTGGCCGGGCATGTCACGATTGCGCTAAAAGCTATGTTTTTGGCTGTGGCGGGTGGGCTCTGCCGCTATCCTGATGTTCAAGAGCAGACATGGGACGAAGATAGGCGCAGGTGCGCCAATTCGTCTCGACCGGCCAGGCAAGGAGTGCGCACATGAAGCCGATGAGTATCAGGGACGTTGTGGGGCCCATTATGGTAGGGCCTTCCTCTTCGCACACGGCGGGTGCGCTGCGCATTGCCAGCATGGTGCGCAACTTGCTCGATGGTGAGCCGGTGGAAGTGGCGTTTACCCTCTTTGGCTCGTTCGCCCATACCTATCACGGACACGGGACCGACCGTGCCCTGGTTGCGGGCATGCTGGGGTTGCACACCGACGATCTGCGCGTACGCAATTCCTTCGACCTGGCGAAGGAGCAAGGACTGGAATTTTCGTTCGAGCCCGATACCGTTACCAAAACCGCGCATCCCAACACGGTTGAGGCCCGTGTGGTCGACTGCTACGGCAACGAAGTGGTGGCACGTGGCGTTTCCATTGGCGGTGGTGCGGCGGAGCTCACGCGCATCGACGGCATCGATGTGCATATCACGGGCGAATTCAACAGCATGATCGTTCGTCAGCAGGACCTGCCAGGAACGTTGGCTCATATAGCCAGCACCCTGGGCGATGCAGGCATCAATATTGGCACTTCGCAGCTCCACCGCACACGCCAGGGCGGGGAAGCGTTTACCGTTATGGACGTGGACGATCCTGTTCCCGAAGAAGTAATTGACCGCATTCTGGAGTTTCCCGCTATTCGTTCGGTCCGGTTTATTCCCGCCGATGGTCTGCATCGCAACCCTGGCGAAGTGTCATCCGATATCGACCCGGAACTTGCTTTGCGAGAATTTCAAAAGCTCGATTTTGCCACGGCAGCTCAGCTCCTTTCCTTCTGTGAAGAAAACGGCGTTTCCTTGAGCTATGCCGCCGAAGCGCGCGAACGTGCGCTGTTGGCGAGCCGAGGGGTGGCGGGGTCCGCTATTGTCTCGTACCTCCAGCGTGCGCTGGATGTGATGCGTGCTTCGGCGACGGCCCCTGTGGAGGCCCCACGCTCTTCCATGGGCGGGCTGATCGGCGGGGAAGCCGCCAAGCTCCGTGAATTGGAAGATTTAGGCGCAGGCGTAAACGGGTCGCTTCTTGCTTTGGCAACGCGCAATGCTGTTGCCGTTTTGGAAACGAATGCCACTATGGGCGTTATTGTTGCAGCGCCAACCGCTGGTTCGGCGGGCGTGATCCCAGCCGTGCTGCTTTCCCTGCAAGAGGTACATGGCTTCAGCGATGCGCAGCTGATGGATGCGCTGAAGAATGCGGCTGTTGTTGGTTCGATTATCGCTCGCAACGCTACGGTGGCAGGCGCCGAAGGGGGCTGTCAGGCCGAAATCGGGTCTGCTGCCGCAATGGCTGCCAGTGCCGCTGTTGAGCTTTTAGGCGGCACGCCTCGCATGTGCCTTACTGCCGCTGGCTATGCGCTGGCCAACATACTTGGCTTGGTGTGCGACCCCATCGGCGGGCTGGTGGAAGCGCCCTGTCAGAAGCGCAACGCCAGCGCTGCGGTGAACGCACTCTCTGCGGCTCAGATGGCTCTTGCGGGTATCGAGGGCCTTATTCCGTTCGACGAAGTGGTGGATGCCATGCTGAAAGTGGGTCGAAGCCTTCCTTACGAGTTGCGTGAAACCGCATTAGGCGGAATGGCAGCCTGTCCCTCTTGTGCTAAATTCTGCCGTTAACGGTTCTTGAAATTGAGAGATTTACCGTTTACCGAGAGACTCAATCCGACCGCTTCCGCTAATCGACCGTTCGCACGTGACCCTCATTAGCATCGTTGTCATCAAATGAAGCGCAAGCGAAAGGGGCTCGAATGGGACTTCTCGAGGGAAAAGTGGCTATCATCACTGGCGGCGGCAAGGGTATTGGCTTTGGTATCGCCAGCGCTTTTGCTGAAGAAGGCGCGAACCTGTGCATTACGGGCCGCAACGAGCAGCGCCTGATCGACGCCGAGGCAAAGCTCAAGGAGCAGTACAGTGTTGACGTTATGCACGTTGCCGCTGAAGGTTCCGACGAAGAAGCGGTAAAGAATGTTATCGCTCAAACCATCGCCCATTTCGGCAAGCTCGATACCGTGGTAAACAATGCTCAGGCATCTAAGTCGGGCGTTATGTTGGTCGACCATAGCAAGGAAGACTTCGACCTGGCAATCAATTCCGGCCTGTATGCTGCATTCTTCTATATGAAGCATGCTTTCCCTGAGCTCAAGAAGACTAAAGGCTCCGTTGTTAACCTTTCCTCTGGTGCTGGCCTGTTCGGCAAGCCTGGCCAGTCCAGCTACGCTGCTGCGAAGGAAGGCATTCGCGGTATGACGCGCGTTGCGGCTACCGAATGGGGTCCCGACGGCGTACGCGCCAACGTTATTTGCCCGTTGGCTATGACCGAGCAGTTGGCGGCTTGGAAGGAAGAGTACCCCGATACCTTTGCTGCAACCATTAAGGGCATCCCGCTGGGCCGTTTCGGTGATCCTAAGACCGACATTGCCCCTGTTGCCGTGTTCCTGGCGAGCGACATGGCGTCCTATGTTTCTGGTGAAACCATTACGATTCAGGGCGGATCTGGTTTGCGCCCGTAGTTATGCGGGAAGGGCGCCGTTCTTCGGAGCGGCGCTTTTTTTTGTGCCCTACTGACCCTGCGCGCCGGGTCGACTCGCGAATTCCGGTGTGCGACCCCGCTGCGGGAATTGCTCCCCGCAAGCACCAGCGCGCGAACCCGGCTTGCGAGCTGTCCTCGTAAATCCCGGTGCGTGACCCTGCCATGCGAACTACTCTGGCGAATTCCGGCGAGCGAATCCACCTTGCGATCCTGCCGTGGGTCTGTGGACATCGTTGCCTGAGATCCCGTTCTTGCGCCTGTCTCTCAAATCAGTCTCGCGCAAGCGCTCGATGTTCGCTTGACCCGCGGATTCGTTCCACGTCTCATATCTATGTTACGGTCGATTCGTGGAGGGGGCCCAGGTCGGCCTGCATGAAGGGTGCAAGCCGGTTTGGGCGAAGGGCATGAGCCAGCTTGTCATCTGCGCCTTCCGCGCGTATGCCTGCATTTAGCGCACCCCTCCATGTACGGGACAACGTGCCCCTGCCTTCCGTTCGGTTGCCAGCCATCGCGACAATGTGTCGTCTCCATGCGCAGGACATCGCGCCCCTTTCTCACGTACACAGCACCGCCTGCACGAAGAGGCCGTCGGATTCATGCGGTACGAGAGCTATGGCAAGGCAATAGGCCCGCCCGCACGAAGATGCCGCTCCGTTGGCAAGACGTTGCGAATATGTGTTCCCTGGGCGCCCGACGATGGCAAAATGCTCGCGAAATGCGTTCCCCAGCGTCCGACGGTGACAGGACTGCGCCCTGATGCGCTCTTGGCCTGACTGGCAGTGGCAATATACTCGCGCGGTGTGTTCTCGAGTGCCTTGCCGCGACAAGATTCCGCCGCGGTGCGTTCCCGAGTGCCTTGCCGTGGCAAGATTTCACCACGGTGCGTTCCCGGGCGCTTGCCGATGGCAAAATGCTCGCGAAATGCGTTCCCGGGCGGCAATCCGTGGCAAGTTTTGCGCTCCACGCATCCCAAAAGTGGCTTCGGACGGGAAAATCGCCAGTTCGTGGCAGCATATTGCCGCCGTGTATTCAAAATGAGCTGGCTATGGCAGGATATGCGCGCTATGCATCCGAAAAGCCCCGCAAACCGCCTTTCGGGAACGCACGGCGTGAAGGTCTTGCCAGGAAAGGGCTCCTTTCGCTGCACAGGCCCCTCGAATCATGCACGGCGCGCGAATCTTGCCATCCTCTGACGACTGACCTTTCGGAGAAGAGATACCTTCGCTGAAGGATGGGATGCTTCGTTTCTTCCGGTTCGGTGGTGCAGGTTCGGGCATCCCCGTCTAGCGGGGAAGTCGCCCGCGCCGTCCCCGCCCAGTGTAAGGCCACCCAGCATCTGCCTTTCCTGACGGATGGCGCGCATTCGCCTTCCCGCTTCGGCGGCTTGAGGCAGGGCATAAGAAAAGGGGACCCGTGTGGGTCCCCTTTTTAGCTGGTCGGCAGGTACGAGCCGGTCAGCTCTAACAGTGCGGATCGGTCAGTTCTAACGGTACGAGCCGATTAGCTCTAGCGGCACGGCTGACCTGCTAGTTGGCAATGAGCTGACTAGTTCTGGCCAGGCTCGACAACCAGCGTGTCTTCGTATGCTGCACCGTAGGTATCAAGCAGGGTCTTCTCATAGTCTGCGTGGAAGAAGTTCTCGGAGCCGAGGTTCTTCAGGTCCTCGTTGATCCAGTTCAGCAGGCTTTCGTTGCCCTTGGAAACAGCAGGAGCGATAGTGTCGGTGTCGCCCAGCTGCTCAATGCCGACAACGTATTCGGGGCCAGCCTGGTTGGCGAAGGCGATAACCTCGGTGTTGTCATTTGCCCAAACAGCATCGGGATTGTTTTCGAATGCGGTCTTAGCTGCAGCGTAGGTGTCGTACTTCTCGAGCTTGAGGTCCTTGTTGTGCTCGGTGAGGTAGGTCTCGGCAGTGGTGCCGGAGATTACGATTACCGTGCGGTCGCCAATCTGGTCGAGGTCGGTAACAACCTTGTCCTTGTGGGAAACAACGCCCAAAGCAACGTTCATGTAAGGATCGGCGAAGTCGACCGCCCCAGCGCGCTCGGGGGTGACGGTGAAGTTTGCCAGGATAACGTCAACCTTGCCAGTCTGCAGGTATTCAACGCGGTTGGCTGCTTCGGTGGACACCAGCTCAACATCTACTCCAAGGTCCTGGCCAAGACGGTTTGCCAGCTCGATGTCGTAGCCCTGGTAGTTGCCGTTTTCATCGACGTAGCCGAAGGGGCTCTTGTCACTGAATACGCCGATGGTGATCTTGCCGCTGTCCTTGATCTGGTCAAGAGTGCGGTAATTTGCGCTCGAGGAATTGCTGTTGCCGGAGCAGCCCGTGAGCAAGGCTCCCGCAAGAGCCAAGGCCGCAACAAGCACAGCAGCAAGCTTCCAGGTGCGTTTCGTCTGGGTCATGTCTTTCTCCTTACTTCTGCCCTCTTTAGCGTGCGAGGGTTTCTTTGATTGATGGAAGTAAACCGCTTAAATCCTACAAAGTCAATAAGGATTGAGGGAATTAGTCATTTTGCTTTTGTGAATGGCTGGTTATTGCGGAGTTGGGGGCGTAGCTGCATCGTGGGCAATGCGTCGAAAGCGCGCTTCCGCTCCCGTTGCCCAGCCGCCGCTGTTGGCGCCCACCGTTCCCAGGGTTGACAGAGACTTATCTGCGGCTGCAACGGGCATCCGTGCGCGGACCATGGAACAGCGCGAGGCAGACAACCGCCCGAATGCACATCATTGAAACAAACGAGGCTCGCTTGAGGTTGTAGCGATCCGTGCCTTTCGGGAGGCGGGGCGGGGCGAGTTTCCGTGTGCGCGGGCGCTGTCAGGCGGTTGCCTGTGACATCGGTGGGAAAGGGCCCTCTGCAGGCGCGGGCGTTGCGATTTGTTGAGAAGGCCGTATTGCGAAAACGAAAAGAGCCCCATTGCTGGGGCTCTGAGGGTGCGATGGGATTTGAAGAGGATTTCGTTTTGGTCATGCGACCGGTTTCACGCGACTGCATCGGCTCCTGGCAGTAGCGGGCTTTAGCCCGACTCTGCTTGGGCTTCTGGTTGTGACAAGCTTCACCCGATCGCGTTGGGCTCCTGGCTGCGCCGGACTTCCAATCCTTCTGGTCGAAGCGCTCGTTAGGCTTCGTGCTGACGGACGGCGTCGAACTCGAAAGTATGCAGGAACTTCTGTGCGCGTTCGGTTTTGGGGTGCTCGAAGAAGTGTTCGGGGATATCTTGTTCCACGATTTCGCCTCCATCGAAGAACAGAACACGGTCGGCAACGGCGCGTGCGAACTGCATTTCGTGGGTAACGATAAGCATCGTTTTGCCCTCCTGCGCCAAGCCCAAGATAACGTCCAGTACCTCGCGCACCATTTCGGGGTCGAGGGCGGCAGTAACTTCGTCGAGTAGCAGCACTTCGGGCTCCATTGCCAACGCGCGGGCAATGGCAACGCGTTGCTTCTGGCCGCCAGAAAGCTCGCGCGGATAGCTCTTTTCCTTGTCGGTAAGGCCAACGCGCTTCAGGAGGGCGCGAGCCGCCTCTTCGGCCTGTGCCTTGGGGATCTTCTTCACTTTGGTGGGCGCCAACGTGATGTTGTCGAGCACCGTCATATGGGGGAACAGATCGTAGCTCTGGAACACCATGCCAACTTTCTGGCGAAGCTCGGTGAGATCCTTTTCGGAGCTGGTTACCTCTTTGCCGTCAACCTCGATGGTGCCTCCCTGAATAGGCTCAAGGGCATTGATGCAGCGCAGGAAGGTTGACTTGCCGCACCCCGAGGGGCCGATAACAACAATTACCTCGCCGCGTTTGACGGAAAGGCTGATATCTTCCAGCACCACGTTATCGCCGTAGGCTTTCTTAAGATGCTCAATGGAGAGCAGGGCGGGATCGCTCATTGCTTAGTTCCATTTCTTCTCGAGGTGGTTTGCCAGCATACTGATGGGCCAGCAAATTACGAAGTATAGCAGCATAATAGTGCCGTAAATGCCGAATACGGCGTTGGGGGAGGTCATGCGGTTTGCCTCGATGATCTGTTGGCCAACCTTCATCATCTCGATAACGCCGATCATCAGCAGCAAGCTGGTGGTTTTGATCATGCGGGTAATGAGGTTGATGGAGGAAGGGATAAGGCGGCGGATGGCCTGCGGGATGATTACCTGACGGTAAATTTGTGCTTTATTCAGACCCAGCGCAGCGGCGCTTTCGTACTGCTGCTTTGGGATGCTGGTAAGGGCGCCGCGAACCAAGTCGCCCATTTCGCCGGTGCCCCAGAACACGAATACGATGATGGAGGAAAGCTCCGCCGAGATATTCAGGCCCATAACACGCGTGGCGCCGAAGAACACGATGTAGAGCAGCACCAGCTGCGGCATAATGCGCACGATTTCGAGGTACAAACGAGAAATAACCTTGGCAACAGGGTTTTTCCACGTCATGAAGATGCCGAACAGCATGCCTAGGATGATGCTGAGCACGACAGAGATTGCGCTGATCTGCACCGCAACCCAAAGACCCTGCAGAAGGCGGGTGGCGTTTGAGCCCATGAACAGAACATCAAGCCCCAAAGCTTCCATGGCGCAACCTCCTTTCAATGTACGTACCAGCAACGGAAACCGGCACCAGGATAATGAGGTAGAACGCTACGAGCATTACCAGGCATTCGGTGGTTTTGTAGTAAAGGCCCATCAGGTCTTTCGTAACGAACATGAGGTCCATCAGGCTGATTGCGGAAAACACGCTGGTTTCCTTCAGCAGGAAGATAACGTTGGCAACAAACGATGGGAAGCTCAGCGAAACTGCCTGCGGAAGCACAACGTAGCGCATGGACTGCAGTTTCGAAAGGCCCAGGCTGATAGCGCTCTCACGTTGGATGGGCTCCACGTTTTCCAGGCCAGCACGGAACGATTCGGCCATGTAGGCACCGCCGTGCAATGCAAGGCCAACCATACCGCACACTTCCGGTGTGATGGAGAAGCCCATGCGAGGCAGGCCAAAATAGAAGAAGAACAGCTGAATAAGCAATGGCGTGTTGCGGAACAGCTCGATGTATACGCGACAAAGCTGGCGAAGCACAGGGATGCGGAAGTGCACGATCATGGCCACAATGAGGCCGATGATGACGGATCCGGCGATGCCGATCCATCCGATGCTCAGCGTCAGCCACGCCGCATCCTCGTACAGAGGAAGGTATTGCGCCATGGCGTCGAAGTTCAACGCGGGGTCCTTTCTACATTGCAAATCCTATCAGTTTGATAGGATTAAGGGGGATTGTAGAACGATGGCAATGCAAGTCAAGCATTTTCAGGGGCAAGACGGCATGCCTTGGCAAAAAGCCAACAGCTTTACATATTACTTGTTTAAGCCGCCATTGTGGCACTAAGCGTGCTCGAATCTCGTATTCGGCGAAGTGGTGGCGGTTTGCGCATCGGTGGGTGCTAGACTTCGGAGGTAATTTTGAACTCATTGCCTGGAATGGAAAGGAATCAGATTTTGAGCGAGCCGGAAAAGCGGGAGGTTCCCTTTAAGGAAGTGGCGCGAAAATTCGTTAGCTACTACAAACCATTCACGTTTTTGTTCGTTGCCGACTTGGTATGCGCAACGCTGCTCGCCGCCATCGACTTGGCATTCCCCCAGATCCTCAATTTCTTTGTGCGCGATTTCTTCGTCAATGCTCGCGATGCCATTATGGGCGTATTGCCGTGGGTGGCTGCTGGGCTGGTGGCGATGTATGTGGTGCGCAGCTTGTGCCAGTACTTCATTTCTTGCTGGGGTCACATTATGGGCGCACGTATGGAGGCTCGGATGCGCATGGATTTGTTCCAGCAGTATCAGCGTCTGAGCTTTTCGTATTACGATCGAAACAACACCGGCGAAATGATGTCGAAGCTGGTTACCGATCTGTTTGACATTTCGGAGGTGGCTCACCACGGTCCCGAGAACCTCTTTATCGCAACCCTGAAAATCGTGGGTTCCTTCACGCTGCTGATGTTCATCAACGTTCCGCTTACGCTGGTGATGTTGGCGGTGACGGCTGTCATGGCAACGTATGCGTTTGTTCAGAATTACCGTAAGCGCATAATCTTCCGCCAGAATCGTGTGCGCATGGCGGGTTTGAACGCGCGTTTGCAGGATTCGCTGGGCGGCATTCGTGTGGTGAAGGGCTTTGGCAACGAGCGTATCGAGATCGACAAGTTCGGCCACGCCAATGAAGAATTCATCGAAACGAAGGAACTTTCGTACCGTTTCATGGGTCAATTCCAAATGGCATCGAGCTTCTTCACGGGCGCGTTGTATACGGCAACCATTGTGGGCGGCGGCCTGTTTGTTGCGCAGGGCATCCTCGATCCTGCCGATATGGTTATGTACGCGCTGTACATTGGCATCTTTATTGCTCCCGTGGAGCTGCTCATCAACTTCACCGAAACGTTCCAGAAAGGTTATGCGGGCTTTCGTCGTTTCGTGGAAACGCTTGCTGAACGTCCAGGGGTGGAAAACAAGCCCGATGCCATTGATCTTGGTGCCGTGGTTGACGAAGGAATTGCTCCGAGCATCAGCTATTCGGACGTTCGTTTCTCGTATGTTGACGGCAAGGAGGTGCTGCGCGGCTTGACCCTTGAGGTGCCCGCGGGGTCTACCGTTGCGTTGGTCGGTCCTTCGGGCGGTGGAAAAACAACCACGTGCTCGTTGCTACCGCGCTTCTACGATGTGTCGTCTGGTTCCGTGAAAATCGACGGCATTGATGTGCGCGATGCCACGTTGGAGTCGCTTCGTGCGCAGGTGGGCATCGTGCAACAGGATGTGTATCTGTTCGAGGGTTCTATTCGCGAGAACATCTTGTATGGCGACCCGTCCGCTTCCCAGGAACGGGTTGAATGGGCTGCGCGTCAGGCGAACATTCACGAGTTTATTGCTGGCTTGGAAGATGGCTACGACACGTTTGTGGGCGAGCGCGGCACCCGCCTTTCGGGTGGGCAGAAGCAGCGCATCGCCATTGCGCGTGTGTTCCTGCGCGATCCTCATATCCTAGTGCTGGACGAAGCAACCAGCGCTCTGGACAACGAAAGCGAAGAGCGCGTTCAGGCATCGCTCGAGCGGCTGAGCGAAAACCGCACCACCTTGGTAATTGCGCATCGTCTTTCCACCATTCGCAACGCCGATTTCATCGCTGTGGTAGACGAGGGACGCGTGGTCGAAGTGGGTACGCACGAAGAGCTGCGGGCTCAAGGCGGCATCTACGATCGCTATTACCGTATGCAGTTCGCGGGAAAGCGTGGGGCTGAGTAGCTTTTTTGCGGCATTTGTCGACGCCGCAGCGCCGTCTGGGTGTACCCTGTGTTTGTTAGATAAGGCGAACTTTCAAGGGGAGGCTCCAGATGTTCAGGACCATAGTCGATATCGATGGCATGATGTGCGGCATGTGTGAATCGCACGTCAATGATGCCGTGCGTAATAACTTCAAGGTTAAAAAGGTGTCCTCCTCGCATGGCAAGGGGCGCACCGTGATTGAATCGGAAGCTCCTCTTGACGAAGGCGATCTCCGTCGTGTGATCGGCGCAACTGGCTACGAGGTGCAGCAGGTAACCTCCGAAGAAGTTCAAAAAAAGGGCCTTTTTGGCGGATTGTTTGGGAAGTAGTTCGAGCAAGCATGGAGGGCCACTGTTGTTGCAACGGAGGCCGCGTTTTGGTGGCGAAGCGGGCTAACGAATGCGACAAGGTTCGCATAAGGCACTTGCTGCGCAAGCCCTCGGAATAACCCTAACGAACACGGTAGGGCTTGTTGCCCCAATAGAATTTCAGCAGGTGCTTCTTGGGCGCGCCAAGCGTTCCCACCAAATCAAGCGTAGCCACAGCGGCATCGTGCGCGGCGTTCGGGCGGCGCAGCGATTCTCCTCCGCTGAGCATGGTTTGAAGCTGGGCGGGGTTTTCGTGGATTTGCTGCAGGCGCTCAACCAGCTCTTCTGCAGTTTCGGCAGTAACGGCAGCGCCAGCTTTGGTGACCGTATAGGTGTTGGCGCGCTCCTGGCCGTACGACTTGCCCACCAAAACCAAGGGCAAGCGTGCGCACAGACACTCAGTAGTGGCCAAGCCGCCTGATTTTGCCACGATCATGTCGCTCGCTTCCATCAGCTGTGGAATACGCTCGATATAGTTGAAGACGGAAACATTTGCAATGTTCCGTTCTGCGAAAAACCCTTTCAGCCCATTGGCGTACTCTTCGTCGGCGCCAGCCAGGAAAGCGAAGTGCATGTTGGGGAATTCGGAAAGAAGCGGCACGACTTTGTTCACGATTTCGCGGAATGGGATATAAGGCTGCGAATGACGAGCGCCTGCCATCACCATTACGATCATTTTGTCTTGCGGAAGGCCGAATTGCTTCAGCACTTCTGCCCGATCGATGGGGTCGGTAAATCCCTTTCGCACCGGAATGCCCGTGACCTTGATGTGGCTTTCGGGCACCTTACGCGGCGTGAGTTCCTTCACCATGGTTTCATCGGCGGCGCAGAACAGGTCGCAATCAAGGTGCGGCCACAGGCCTTCTGCGCCGTAGTCAGTTGGAATGCAGGTTACGGGGAAGGTTTGCCCGGTAACCATCTTCGCGGCAACCGATGCGTTGGCGGCAACGATGTGTGTTGCCAGGATGGCGATGGGCTTGCGCTTTCGAACGATTTTGGTGAATGGCGAGAACATGAATGGCGACCATGCCGAACCGCCACCCCACAGCAGGCGTCCCGTAAAGGTGCGATGCCAGGTGATGTCGTAGAGCCAGTTAAAGGAAACGGTCACGTTGGCGGTTTTGTCGCCGTCGAATTTTATGTAGCCGTAATCGAGGATGTCCAACACGGCGATTTCGGTATTTTCCGGCAGGGCAGGATGCTTGCCGCAAAGATCTTCAAGAGCCTGAGCGGTTGCCTGTGCGGCGCTGCGATGGCCTGAGCCAACAGAGGCGTACGTGATGATGACCAGGGGACGATCCGATGTTTCAGCGCATGTGGTAGTGATCATCGCGCCTCCTTCCAGCTGTGATTTTGCGTTTTGCGGCAAACCCGAAAGGGGTATGCGCTCTTGTTCTGCTCGGCGCGAGACAGTATGCGCCAAATGTCGAGGTCCTGTTACGCTTAGTCTATCTAACCAGAAATAAGGCACAAACGGGAGCGGCGTTGTTGCAAAAACCGCGGTAAGAGCGTAAGCGGGTGGCCAATCTGCGGGAGTGGGCATTTTGACTCTTGCGGAAAAGTCGATCGTTGCGTATAATTCTCTGGCGCTTGTTTTTAGCGTCGGGAGTGCCAACGTGGCTCAGTTGGTAGAGCAACGCATTCGTAATGCGTGGGTCGCCGGTTCGAGTCCGGCCGTTGGCTCCATCGAATTTGCAGGTCAGTCGCTTACGCGGCTGGCCTTTTTGTTTCTCCTGACCCGAATAGCCCTCCCGAAAAAGCGGGAATACGGGGCAGATATCATTTCTTCGGCTTCAAAATATAGGCAAAAAGTTGCAAAGCGCCGGGCTTTTTTGCTCTGAGAAAACGGCACCTGTCCTGTACCCTCTCTTTCTTCGCGGCAGCGCTTTTGGAGGTTTACGTTTCTTGCTGTTCCTTTTGCTGGACTTTGATACTGTTGGAAAGAATCAAAATAGGCATGCTTGGTTTAGCATAATTTAAGGTGCGGCTGCGTTTGCGCGGCCGCTTGTAAAGAAGGACGGCTTTCGTGGCAGAGGGTTCAGCGCGCACAAAACTCGCAACGGTTGCATTGGTCATCGTGGGTTTTGCCTTGGGCTTTGCGGAGTTTATCGTTATCGGCATCACGCCCGATATCGCCGAGGAATATGGTATCTCCCTTGCTTCTGCTGGTAATCTGGTGGGCTTCTTTGCTATTTCATATGCGGTGTCGACGCCGATCATTGTGCTTTCAACTGGGCGTTTTCGCAGGTTTCCCTTGTTCGTGACGTTCCTTGCGGTATTCAACGCAGGCAACCTTCTGGCCATCGTGGCTCCTACGTACGAAACGCTGCTGGTTGCCCGTGTGCTTACCGCAGTGGTTTCGGGCGTGCTGCTGTCTACGGTAATGACATTTATCAACGACATCATTCCTCGTGAAAAATCGGCTCGCATCATTTCATTCGTTTACGCAGGTTTTTCTGTTGCCAGCGTCTTGGGTACGCCCATTGGCACGCTGCTTGCCGATGCATTCGGTATCAAGGCTGCGTTTATAGCGGTAGAAGCTGTAGCGCTCGTTGTTACGGTGTTGCTGCTTGTCTCTGTGCCGCGCTCTGGCTCCACCGATGTTTCTTCTCGTGTGCGCGATCAGCTGGTAATCCTGAAGGATCGTCGCATCATCTTGGTGCTCATCATGAAAGGATTCGGCATGGCGGCAACGTACGTGTTCTACGTGTACGTAACGCCTATCTTGGAAGGTGGCGTGGGCCTTTCGGTGTGGATGGTAAGTGTCGTGCTGTTCTTCTACGGTGCCGCAACTATTGTTTCCAATCTGGGTAGCGGCTCCATCGCTCAGCATTACGGCTTGGCGAAAATGCCTATCATGTTCGGTTTGCAGGCCCTTGTGCTTCTGCTGCTTGGCCCCAGCCTTGCTTCGGGCAACACCGCGCTTGCCGTGATTAACGTAGTGCTTACGGGCGTGTTCATCTATCACATGAATTCTCCGTTGCAAACGTTTCTGCTGCAAACCTCAGCTAAGGATTATCCGAAGGCGATTACCCTTGCGTCTGCCGTTATGCCCACCTCTTCCGACCTTGGTATTGCTACGGGGTCGTTCCTTGGCGGCGTGGTGGCTTCGGGCCCTGGTTTTGTGTGGGCGGGCCCAGTAGGTGCTCTGTTCGCGATTGTTGCTGCTGTTGCCGCCGTGCTGATCTTGCAGCCGGAAAACCGCAAGCGTGAAACCGCACAGTAGAAAAGAGCCGCGAAAAGAGCGCTACCTTGTGTGCGGCAGCCGATTTAGGGAGTCTGCCGTGTGAAAAAGAATAGTGAACCGCGAAGGGCTGCCCTGACGCTGTATTGAAACGCCCCTGTTTCTTCGAAGCAAGAAGCAGGGGCGTTCCCATTGGTTTCGATGTAGCCCTTTTGCGTTTTGCGAGTCGGTTCGGCGAACCTGCGGTTTACGAATTGTGCTTAGAAGACGTTGTTAGTACAGGAAGCCGAGCTTCTTCGCTTCGTAAGTAAGCTCGTCGCGGAAATCGGGATGGGCGATGCTGATAAGGCGCTGTGCGCGGGTGGGAATGTCGGCCCAGCGCAGATCGACTACGCCGTATTCGGTTGCAATGAAATGCACGTCGTTGCGAAGGCTGGTTATGGCGCTGCCTGGTGCCAAGGTGGGCACGATTTTCGAAACAGGACCGTTCTTGGTGTGCGCCACGCTCGTTACGGCAATAAAGCCGCGCCCGCCCTTCGAATTTTTTACGCCCCGCACGAAGTCAAACTGCCCGCCGCTTGCAGAGTACTGGCGTGCGCCGATGCTTTCAGCGCACACTTGCCCGGTAAGGTCGATGCTTACGGCGGTGTTCACTGAAACCAGGTTGTCGTTCTTCGCGATAAGGGCGGGATTGCACACCGTTTCGTAGGATGTGTAGTACATGCTGGGGTTTTCGTGGATGAAATCGTACAGGCGCTGTGTGCCAGTCGAATACCCTGCAACCGAAACGCCTGGCATGAAGTTCTTTCGCGAGTTGTCTATGACGCCTTTTTGCTGCAGTTCAACAAAAGCGTCCGAGAACATCTCGGTGAAGCAGCCCAGATGCTGCTTGCTTTCCAAACCTGCGGCGATAGCGTTGATGATGCCGCCGATGCCCAGCTGAATGGTGTCGCCATCGTTTACGCGATTGACGATGAACTCTGCAACCTTCGCCTCTTCAGGCGTCGGTGCGGGCACCTGTACATCTTCGAGCAGCTCTTCTTGCATTACGAAGGCATCGATGGTGCTTACGTGATAGTTGTGCGAGTCGCCGAATACGCGGGGAAGGCGCGGATTGATCTGCGCAATGATGTGCTTTGCACCACGCAATGCGCCCTGTTCGAATCCCAAGGGCCCAATGTTGCAATTGCCTTGAGCGTCGGGCGGCGTCATTTGGACAACGGCGTAGTCGAGCCCAACTTCTTCCAACATGCGATTGGTGTCCGAGAAATGAACGGGAATGTGCGCAACGCACTTTGATCCGTTAGCAAAGCCGGTGCGCTCGTTGGGCCCGGCGAAGTAGGTGTGGTAGCGGAACTGCTCGGGGGTTACATCGAGCTCCGCGAAGGTAATATTGCCGTTCATCCAGTTGCCGAAAAGATCAATGCCGGTAAGGGTGCCCGTTGCAACCCTGTCAATCAGCGCATTGATGATGGTGGTGGGTACGTGAAGGCCACCCGTATAAATTTTCTGGTTGCCGGTTAGATGCTGCTCGAATACCTGGTTTACGGTTATTTTCTTCCGCTCGTATTCATCCTGCCAGTCCATGGTCCCTCCTGGTAGTTCCTGTTTTACTTAGGCGAAAAGGCCCAAGGCCCCTGAATATGAGAAAACGGCGGTCGCGCAATCCCCATTGCACGCCGCCGTTTAATTGTAGCGCTGTTTGCCCTGCTACATTTCGTCTGGTGAAAGCGGGAAATCTACGCCCGTCCAGATCTCAAAGGCGCGGGCACCCTGGAAGAACAGCATTCCCTCGCCGTTGATGGTGGTGCAGCCTGCTTCTTTGCCCATTTTCAGTAGCTCGGTTTCTGCTGGCTGGTAAATAGCGTCTTGGATTACCAGGCCTGGATGCAAGAACGATGCGTCGGGGATAGGGGACCGTCCTTCGAGCTTGCCCATGCCGATGGGGGTGGCGTTTGCCAGAAGATCGGCGTCAGCCAGCTGTGCGCGCAAGTCGTCCAAATCGTTTGCGTCGTGACGGCTGATTTTGCAGCCGGTTTTTTCAGCAACGAGGGCTACTTCTTCAGCAACACGATCCCATGATTTGCCCGTGCTGGGGCTGAATACCACGATTTCGCCTACGCCGTCGAGTGCTGCCTGTGCGGCAATGGGGGTTCCAGCGCCACCCATGCCCATCAGGACCATTTTCTTCCCTTTGGCATCGACGCCGTGTTCTTCGAATGACTTCATGAAGCCGTAGCCATCGGTGCTGTATCCAGTGAGAACTCCGTCTTCGTTGACGATGGTGTTGACGGCGCCTACCATCTCGGCGATGGGATCAAGCTTGTCCAGGAATGGGATAACCGCAATCTTGTTCGGCATAGTAAGGTTGCAGCCGCGCATATTCAGAAGACGGATTGCATCGGTTGCCTGCTTCATATCTTCGCTAGGAACGCGGAAGGCCATATAAGCGTAATTCAGGCCGGCGCGTTCGAATGCTCGGTTATGAAGGTGGGGTGATTTGCTGTGTGCGACGGGGTCGCCGAACAGGCAAATTAGACGCGTTGCGCCATTGATGTCTTGCGTCATGGTGGCTTCTCTCTCCTCGAATGATGGGCGCCAGGGCGGCACTGCGGCGGTTTGCCGAAGGCAAGCCGATGGCTGGATTCGTATTCCTGTCAGAAAACGTATCAATCCTTGCTTGGATTCTATCATTGCGCTTCTATATTGTTGCATTCAAGCTATTGCGGATAACTATAGTCCCAAGGGCTTGCTGGCAAACAGCCTGATTGCAGCATGGGATGCTGGCGTTGCTTTCGGTATTTTTTTCAGCACTGCAAAGGTGTGCTCTGCCTGACTTTTCCCAGAGCCTCAAAGAAGCGCGTTGCCCGGTATCCCCTCGGAGCCGTATAGGCATGCGCTGCCTGGTGCTCTTCTGAAAGAAGACGAAATGCAGGCCGCACTCCGCATCGGCAAATGCTCGATGCAGTGCGCCGTCGGCTATCGAATCCGTATCTGCTTTGAATATCAGAGCGTGCCTTTGCTGGAATAAAATGAAGAAGCAGGCCGCAGGGGCGTGTCTATTGCTTTTCGACTTTCGTTGTTTTAGAACTAATCACACAAAGAATTTTTGTTGCATAACAGAATCCGTTTGTTTCCAGTTTGTTATCGTTCACCAAAGTACGCTTTTTGATGCGCAAGCGGGGTGTACTATCTAGTCTCGTAGTTGAAAGGAATATTCATGGAAGACCATAAGCTTTCCCTATACGATAACATCGCAAAGGTCAATGCCGTCGATCCGGAACTGTACGAGCGTTACCCCGTAAAGCGCGGTTTGCGCAACAGCGATGGTTCTGGCGTAATCGCGGGCGTTACGAATATCTCTAACGTGCACGGTTACCTGATGAATGAGGGCGATAAGGTTCCCGACGAAGGCAAGCTCACCTTCCGTGGCTACAGCATCTACGATCTTGTTGGCGGCGATGCCACCAAGCGTCGCGGCTTTGAGGAGATCGTGTATCTGCTGCTTATGGGGGAGCTTCCCACGTCAAGCCAGCTCGATGTGCTTGTTGAGGCACTTGATGCTCAGCGCAATTTGCCCGATGGCTTCACCGCTTCGAAGATCATGAGCACGCCTTCTCATAACATCATGAACCTTCTGCAGCGTTCGGTGCTCATGTTGTATGCTGACGACCCAAAGGCGGAAGAGCGTTCCTTCGAGCACGAGATCAGTGCGGCAATCTCTCTTATTTCCCGTCTGCCGCGCATCATGGTGCTGGCTCACTATGCCAAGCGTGCCGCGTTCTACAATGAGTCGATGATCATGCATCGCTTCATTCCGGGGCAGTCCACTTCCGAAACCATCCTTTCCATGTTGCGTCCCAACCGGGAGTTCACTCCTGAAGAAGCACGCATGCTCGACATCATGATGTCTCTGCACGCTGAGCACGGTGGCGGTAACAACTCCACCTTTACTTGCCGTGTTCTTTCCTCTGCCGACACCGATCCGTATGCTGCTTACGCGGCCGCTATCGGTTCTTTGAAGGGCAGTAAGCATGGCGGTGCAAACCATAAGGTTCTGGCCATGCAGAAGGAAATCAAGGAAAACGTTAAGAATTGGGAAGATGAAGACGAAGTAGCTTCCTATATTGCCAAGATCGTAAACAAACAGGCATACGATCATACCGGATTGATCTACGGTATGGGTCATGCGGTGTACACGCTTTCCGATCCGCGCGCAGTTATCTGCAAGAACTTTGCAACAAGGCTTGCCAAGGGTACTGAGTTTGAAGCGGAGCTGAATTTGCTCAAGCTCATCGAGCGCCTAAGCCCTGAAGTTATCCTGCAGGAAAAGGGCACCAAGAAGGATATGTGCGCAAACGTTGATATGTATTCTGGATTCGTGTACTCCATGATGGGCATTCCGCAGGATATGATCACTCCGCTGTTTGCCTGCTCTCGTATGGCAGGTTGGGCTGCCCACCGTTTCGAGGAACTGGTAAGCGGCAAGCGCATCATCCGCCCCGCATACAAGACGGGTGTGAAGGCTCGCGAATACAAGCCTATCGAAGAGCGCTAAGCGTTTCTTGCTGGCTGTATCTGCAGGCACAAACAAAAAGGCCCCTTCGGGGCCTTTTTGTTTGCTTGTTGCCATGTCTTGTTTGGAGTTTCCTCAAAACAGCGAGGTGATATGCCTGCATGCTTTGTTCGGGTGCATTGCTCGAGGTCTTAGATGGTGAGTCCGCATACTTCGATCCTGGGAGTATTCAAGCAAAAGAAAGGGAGTCCCGAAGGACTCCCTTATGGTGCGTTTTGATGCGATATGCCTATGCAGCTTCCTTGTTGCCGAACACGCGTGTTGCAATAACAACCACGAGGGCAACAGCGATGCCGCCGATAAGCGAAGGCCAAGGCGAACCGGTGAAGCCGGCAAGCAGATATCCAAACAGGCAGATGACGGCAACCAGGGAAGCGTAGGGAAGCTGGGTTGCCACGTGGCGCAGGTGGTTACATTCCGCACCAGCAGAAGAAAGGATGGTGGTGTCAGAAATAGGCGAGATGTGGTCGCCGTATACCGCGCCAGCAAGCGTTGCTCCGATGGTAACCAGGAATAGCGGGTCGCTTTCGGGGAATACGCCCAAAACGATGGGCAGGATCAAGGCAGCGGTGCCCCAGGAAGTGCCCATGGCGAATCCGATGAAGCCGGAAACCGCGAAGATAACGGCAGGCAGGAACGAAAGTTCAAAGCCCATGGTGGTAAGGAAGTTGGAAACGAATTCGCCCGTGCCCAGCATGTAGCGGCATGCGCCGCCCAGGCTCCATGCCAAAACAAGGATCATGATAGCGCCAACCATAGAGCGAACGCCTTCGGAAGCGCCTTCGGTAAAGCCAACCAGTGTGGTGAGCTTACGGGGCAGGAACATACATGCAGCAACAACCAATGCCACAGCGGCACCGATGCACAATCCGCCGATGGGGTTTTCGCCAACAGCTGTTGCGAAATCTACGCCCTCAAAGAAGCCGCCAACATACAGCATGCCCGTGATGGAGAATACGATAAGCACCACGATAGGGATAACCAGGTCGAATACCCTGCCATTGGGGGAAACATCCAGGCCCTTGAACTGCTCGACCGCTTTCGTGGCGCCCTCCAGGTCGGACTGCTCGGTGATAACGGTTTCGACGGCTTCAGGATTGCTGGGAACGCCTGCCTTGGACACCGTTTCTAGAGCGGAGGCATGGGGAGGAATGTGGCTGTAGGTATGAGCGTCGCAGTCGCGCTGGGCCTTGCCCATGCTGAAGAAGTCTTTGCCGAAACCGCACATAGCGAACACAAACACAATGGTGACCAGTGCGTAGAGGTTGTACGGAATGGAGGCAACGAACGTGTTGAAGCCGTTTTCACCCATGTAGCCGCCCATGGCAACCGCCCACGAGGAAACAGGGGCAATAATGCACACCGGAGCTGCGGTGGAGTCGATGATCCACGCCAGCTTTTCGTGGCTGATGCGGAACTTGTCGGTTACGGGGCGCATGACGGCACCAACAGTGAGGCAGTTGAAGTAGTCGTCAACGAATACCACGATGCCCAAAAGAGCCGTCATAACGGTTGCCATGCGTGCGCTCTTGATGTGTTTCGCGGCCCATTCAGCGTATGCGCGCGAACCGCCAGCAATGGCGATGATGACGACTAACGCGCCCAATAATGCCAAGAACAAGATAAGCGCCGCATTCGACGAGATTTGCTCCGCCATAACCTGAGGGATGAGCGTAAATGCGGTGATGAGCTGGTCGAAGCCGACACCTTCAAGGCAGAACTCGTAAATGATCAGGCCTGAGAACACGCCAACCAGCAGGGAGGAATACACCTCCTTGGTAATTAGGGCAAGGCCTAGCGCCAGAAGCGGCGGCAGGATAGACCAAGCACCGGTGGAAAGAAGCTCGAAGCCTTCCATGTACAGTCTCCTTACTGTAAATAGGGCGCAGGCGATGCTGCGCTGGGAAGGCGGCGGCTAGCGAAGCCGCGCATGATGCATTTCCAGCGCAGCCTTGCATGCGCTTTTTTAACTGTGCCGATTATAGGCTAGCTTCGTTGCCACGGTGTTGCATTTATGAGCGGTGGAGGGCGTAACGGGTGGGCGGCGCGTTAAGACGGGCGGTTACAGGAAATACTTTCCTGCATTTGCCCCCACAACAATAAGGTCCACGCCTCGAAGAAGAGCGAACAGCGCAATGAACAGTGCGAGCATTTCGGGCATGGAGAAGAACATGAATCCGATAACGATGGAAATGACGCCCGAGAACAGCATCCAGCCCCAAAGGGGAAGGCCTGCGCGCTTGACCATGAAGGTTGCCACAACTTCATATATGCCGAAAACCAGAACGAACGCGCCGATAACCCAAGGCAGCACTGCCGCAAAAGCGAAGGGGTGAATCACGAACATGGCACCAATGAGCACGTCAAGGATGCCGTATGCCAAGATCCATCCCGAAAAGCCCAGAAGATCGCGGTCGCGAATGAACGTTGCGATATTGACTACGCCGGAAACCACAAAGGCGGCACCAACAATAAAGGCGATAGATGCAAGAGTGAGACCTGGGAAAAATGCGCATACCAAGCCAAAGATGATAAACAATATGCCAGCAACAATAAGCTGCCAGTTCCGTTCGGTTTTCGTGTTCATGGTAACCCCGCTATGTTGGCGTTTTCTTCATTGTAGTGCGCTTTGCTGCAGGTGAGGGCGTATGTAAGGGAAATGAAACAACACGAGCGCGAGTGGGGTTTTGCCCCATCGCTGCTCTCAGCTGATGCTCCCGGCATTTTTTTGCCACCCGCCCTGAGCCACCCTGAAGCGAAGCTTTTCCCTAAGCGGTAACGAAGGGAAGGGGGATGTCGTGGTCTTCTACGGGGATGGGGGAAACCTCCTGTTCGGTAAAGGCGACGCCGACAACATGGCATGCATCAGTAAGTTGGCAAAGGTAGCGGTCGTAGTTGCCTGCCCCGTATCCTAGGCGGTTGCCGTGCGCATCGAACCCCACAGCGGGAACCACAATGAAGGCGAACTCGTCGGCGGCAAGGTAGGGCATGGGGGTAAGTTCAGGGCTGTTGTGGCGATATTCCTTTAGCGGGTCATTCAGAAACGGCACGCCGTTGCTGCGGAATGCCTCGGCGCTAACCGAGCGCATTTCCATAGTTTGCTGAGTGACATGCTGGGCGTTGGGGCCCGACCCTGGTTTGCGCATCCCGCGCCCAGGAGCATCGGGAATGCCATGGGCATCGGGCATCATGCAGGGAAAGGCAACAGTGCAGCCTCGCAGGTAGGCATAGTCGATGAAGATGCCCAGGTCAACTTCCCATGGGAATGCGGAGTATACGCCGACAACGGGTTTGCCCTGAGGCGTTTCGGCTATCAAGGCATCAAGGTGTTGGGTCAGCTTCGCGCAGATCTGTTTGCTCTTGCTCGCACGCGTTTCGGGCGCAAGAGCGGAGCGCGCTTTTTTTGCTTGGACCCTTAGGCGGCTGCGGATTTCCTCGGGGGTTTCGTTGCTGGGCGTGGGGGTATGTTTGCTATTGGTGCTCATACCGGGCATTGTACGCCTGGTGGGCGTGATAGGGGAAACGCGCTGGTGAGTGTACGCCTGGTGGGCGCAATAGGGAAACGTGTTGGCAAAAGCCGCAAAAGGAAAGGCGGCGGCCGAGGTGTTCCCTCGAATGAAGCTTGCGCTCGCTAGTGCTCAAGGGGCTCGGTGAGCGCGGCGGAGCAGAGCCCTGCGCGGGATTGTGTGTCTGATTTGCGGTATATGGAGGTCAAGTGCTTCTGCAACGCGCGAAGGGATATTCCCATGTCATCGGCGATGCACTGGAGCGTTTCCTCGCTTGAGCATACTGCGGAAAGAACGTCGCGTTCGCGTGGGGTAAGGCTATATCGCTCCGAGAATGCCGCAAGGTGCTTGTCGGGGGGCGCTTTTATCAGCGGGAGCTTTGGCTTCCGGTTCTTCTTGGGGCTTGGCGGTTTGCATTTGTGCGGCGGTGAGCTTCGCTAGCTTTATGGCTTCGACCTCGGCCTTATGCCGCGCGGTGCGACGCACGTTTTCGAGCGCGTGGGCAACAAGGAGGGTAACCATGGCTAGCGCAATGGTCATCGACGAGATAAGCATGATGTCGCCCGACAAGATCAAGGCCATGGAAGGCATGGCTACAAGTGCGGCGCAGGCGTTGTTGGCGGCGCGTCCCATGCCCGCCCAAAGCGATGGGTTTGCACAGCGCATTGCAATGCGCAAAAACGACGAGGTGAAAAAGACCACGAAAAAGCCCGATGAAAGGTAAAAAATTACCAAACCCAGAAGAACTTCGGAGCCGGTTTGGATGGCAAGGGCGGAAACCAGGGAAAACATGGCTACACACAGTATGGTAACAGTGGAATAGCGATGCTTAGTGAGGTCGAATATGAAGCCAGCCGCAATGCCGCTGACGGCAAGAAGCAGGCGAGGCCAGGTTGAAAGGTCGAACATGCCTTGCGCGTTTGCCAGGGTAACCACGTTGTCGAGTGTGCTGAAAACGCAGGCAATTAGGGATACGCAGGCGAGCAGCAGGATTGCTTCCTTGAGGGCATCGCGTTCGTTGGCGGTTCGCTGGTCTTTTTCGGGAAGTGCGCTTCTGACGGGGACTACGTGCAGCACGTTGCGGCGCGCTGCAAGAGCGAAGCCAAGTGCGATGATCGAAGCTCCGATAATCGCGGCTTCGATAACGCTGTTTGGCGCCAAAGAATGAAGCAGGAACTGAGCGAGCAATCCTGCGGCATACGAGGTGCCCACCAGACGGGAAAGGGAGTTGCTGGCATAGTGGGTTTGCGCAACGGAAAAGTAGGTGGCGTTTCCCAACATACCCAAAATCAAGAACAACAAGCATCCCAGCGACAGCAAGGCGTTGGCGTTCTGGGTTAGCTGAGTTGCGACAAGGAGCAAGGCGGAAACGGTTCCCAGCACGCCGGCAAGAATGCTTCGATGCCTTGCGGCTGCCGTTCGATTCACCAATGAATAGCCCACAAGCCCTATGGCGCTTGTGGCAAGGATGGATGCCTGTGCGCCGACTACCGAATCGGGGCCGGCGAGCTCGCCATAAGCGATGTCGAAGTGATATTCGCTGCCCAAAAACACGAAAATGAACAATGCCATAACGGCAAACGTGAAAAGATGTGCTTTGGGCTTTGGCTCCATGGCGCTTTTCCGAGGGGGCGCAAAGCGGGCTTCGTCGCTTGCCCTCGATGTGCTCCTTTCTATGTTTTCCCTGCTAATTCATTATTGCGCAACAAGGGTAGCCTTATGGCTTGGTTTCTTCTTGCGGAAACAAAAACCACTCCTATGGGCAGTGCGCACAAGGAGTTTAATGCGAAGAGCTGGCTTGGAGGGTGCTGACTACTAGCGGTATCGGCTGAAGCGTCAGGGCGTGTCCTGGGGCTCCCATCGCGTTTGCGGGGCTAGTTAGTGGTTTGTTTGACTGAGTGTTCAAGAGCGGTAATGGGCCAGCTGCGCAGCACGCTGCCGCCATTACCGTTACCGTCGTCGCGTGCTTCCTATGAGGCGCAACGTCAGCGCTGAATTATCCGATTCCCAGTACCTGCATAACCAAGCAAATGGCGGAAAGAATGCCCACCACCACGATAGTGAAGCATAGGATTATGCGGGTGAATTTACCCACCGTGTATTTGCCCATAACGTGTTTGTCGGTGCAGATGATGGCCATGAACACCAGCAATACAGGCAAAATGACGCCGTTTACAAACTGTGCGGTGAGCATGATTCCCATCAAGTCGATGTTGGGAATAAGAATAACCACTGCAGAAACGACGATGACAAACGTAAAGATGCCCTTGAAGAGGGGCGCTTCTTTCCAGGTGAACGAAACGCCTGCCTCCCAGCCGAATGCTTCGCAGATAACGAAAGCGGTGGTAAGGGGCAGAACGCATGCGGCCAGCAAACTGGCGGCTACCAGGCCGATGGCGAACAGTGCTTTAGCGTATTGGCCCGCGAAAGGTTCGAGCGCAGCTGCAGCCGCTTCGGCGCTTTCTACTTCGATGCCCTGCGGGAACAGCACGGTGCCAGTGGTTACGATGATGAACCATGCTACGATGCAGCCCACCACAGCACCAGTTACTGCATCGATGCGCTGATAGGGAAGATCGCGTACGCGCACACCCTTTTCGACCACGTTGCTCTGGGCGAAGAACATCATCCAAGGGGCGATAGTGGTGCCAACCATTGCGACGGTAAGCGAAAGGAAGCCCAAATCCGAACTTGCTGCTGGCACCAGGGTGTGCTGGAAGGTTTCGTTCCAATCGGGTTGTGCCAAGAATGCCGCAACGATGTAGGTGGCAAATACGCATGAAAGCACCAGGAAGATGTTCTGCACGCGTTTGTAGCTGCCTCCCACGATAAGGCCCCAAACGGCTGCCGCGGCAACGGGGACTGATATCCATCGCGGCACCCCGAATATTTCCATGCCAGAAGCTACGCCTGCGAATTCTGAAAAGGTGGTGGCAACGTTGCCGATAAGCAGTGCCAACATGGCAAGTGCTGTAAGGCGGATGCCAAAGCTCTCGCGGATCAACGCCGAAAAGCCCTTACCGGTAACAACGCCCATGCGTGTTGCGGTGGTTTGTACCACGATAAGCAGAACGCACATAACAGGAATGATCCACAGCGTCATGTAGCCGAATTTGGCACCTACGGTGGAATAGGTTGAAATGCCGCCGGCGTCGTTGCCTGCCATGGCGGTTACGATACCAGGGCCCATGGCGGCCAGCACCAGAAACGCTTTCGAGTGCTGCTTCTTGCCGTCGTTTTCGCCGCCCTGATCGGGAACTTGCGGGGAAGCCTTGGCTGCCAGGGCGGTGTCCTGCGCTGTACTTTCCTTAAGTGTCATGTAAAAGCCTCGATCCTAGTTGTGTCCGAACATGCGAAGGACGAAGAAGGTATAGGGAATCATCAGTACGATAAACACGGCAAGTGTGATGGCGAACTGCCCCCATGCCCAGCGTGTGCGACCTTCCTCCACGTTGTCTTCGATGACCTCCATTGCGTCGTCGACGGTGACGATGCCCAGCATCTGTCCGTTCTCATCGACGACAGGCATGGCCATCAGGTCGTACTTGGAGATATCGGCTGCAACTTCATCTTCTGGCTCTTCGGGCAACGAAGTGATGAGCTCATCGAACATGATGTCGGAAAGCGGGGTGTTGTCTTTTGCGAGCACCAGGGTGCGGAGCGAAAGCACGCCTACGAGCTTGTCGTACTCATCGAGTACGTACACGTAGTTCACCGTGGGGTGGTCTTCGTCCAAGCCGCGAAGAACCTCGGTGGTTTCTTGCACGGTGTCGGAGGTGTGCATCGCCACGAACTGCGTGGTCATCAGGCCGCCAGCGGTGTCTTCCTTGTATCCCAGCAGCTTGCGAATTTCTGCGGCGTTATCGACGCCCATCAGGCGAAGCAGCGTTTCGGCTTTCTCATAGGGCAAGTCGCCTACGATGTCGGCGGCGTCGTCAGGGTCCATATCGCGCAGCAGACGGGATGCGCGCTTTTCGTCCAGGCCCTCGATGATGTCGGCCTGAAATTCGTCTTCCATTTCTGAAATGGCGTCGCCGGCCTGTGCGTCATCTAAGTGCTGGAACACATTGGCGCGCTGCTTCGGATCGAGCTGCTCTAGGATGTCTGCCACGTCGGCAGGGTGCAGCTCTTCCAAGCGCGTGTGGCTGACGGAGAGCTGAACCTTGGAAAGGTCGCGGTCGAGCAGTTCCATGTAGTTCCACGCGATGATGCGTTCGTCGATGCTCTTGCCGAACGCCTTGGCGATGCCGCAGGCGGCTTTTTCCACCCACGGAGCCAAGCCGCGCAGAATGCCGCGAACGCCCACTTCTGCACCAAGAAGGCGCAGCTGCGTTCCGGAAACGGAGAGCTTCAAGTCGTTTACGCGCACAACCTTCATGCCCTGCGTGTCTACGATCTGCCTATCGAGCAGGTCGCGCGCAAGGAGCACTTCGGCAGGCTGAAGGTAGCTGAAGCGGATGGCGGTGCGGTCGACTTTCAGGCGAATGCCCTCGTCTTCATCGAAGTTGTCCACGTATTTACGCCAAGAGATCATGAAAGGCGTTTTGCCAGGTCCCAGGAATGCCAGGCTGGTGATGCGAGGGAACACTTCGCCGGTTTGGATGGCCAGGTCGGATATGGAACCGATTTTTTCACCATTTGCATCAACGACGGGTTCGCCGAGCATTTGAGATAGATAGAGCATGCAATTCTCCCTTGGGATTGCCGCCGCGTGTCAGCGTTGTTGTGCGGGCAGTTGATCTGCGCAGCGCACAGCAATACCGACAGGCGCAATCCGTTCATGTCGCAGTCGTCCTTCGACCACTACATGACGGGTGTGAAAATGCAGAGGCCGAAGGCTAATTACTGTGAGGTTTCGATTTTCGAACCTTCAAGTAATGTCCTTTCCTAAATGTGTAAATGGCAGCGCAAGGCAAGAGTGCCCTAAACGCAGCAAACTTGATTTTACGCGAATGCGGTGCGTAGGGGATGCGATAGAGGTGAAAAGAAAGTAAAAAACGGGTTTTATCTGCAAAGGGCAGTTAACAATTACGCAGAACGTGTTTTTGCAGGGATTTAGGGCTCCTGCTTGCGCCGACGGTTTGTTCTGCGGGCCGTTAAGGGCATCGGTTCGTGCCAGCAGATGTCTGCAGGGTGCCAGCGGATGACGCGCAGCGAGATGGCGGATGGTTTGCGATGGGCTGGCGGGTATCGCGCGGTGAGCTGGCGGGCAGATGGCTTGCAGGGAGCCGACGGATGCTGCGCAGGGGCCAGAGGATGGCGCGCAGCGAGATGGCGGATGCTGTGCAGGGGGTCGCCAGGTGCTGCGCAGAACGACGGCAGATGGCTTGCGGGGGGGGTCGCCAGATGTTGCGCCGTGTGTTGCAGATGGTTTGTGGCGCGTCGGCAGATGGCGCGCAGAGGGTCGAAGAATGCTGCGCCGGAAGCAAGCGGATGGTGCGTGGAGGGTCGGCGAGTTGCCAACAGAAGGCGCTCAGGGACTATATTTAGCCCGCTAGAGCTATAGCTCATTTCGGCAAAAGGGCTATTCATCAGGTGAAACGGGTTTGCTTTCCATAATTCCTTCATATTTAAAGAAAAGTGTTGACGAAGACAGGGCAAACGAGGATACTAATTTTCGTTGCGAAACGCGCCGTTACCTCAGCTGGATAGAGGGACTGACTACGAATCAGTACGTCGGGGGTTCGAATCCCTCACGGCGCACCATCGAAACTGCAGGCCACCGAGGCTTTTACCTCGGTGGCTTTTTTGTTTTCACGGGCTCATTTCGTCCCGTGGGTGCTATTTGGGTGCTAAGCGCCGCCCATCGAACCCTTCGTTCTCTGAGCATTGCAGCCGCTTTAGGACTCTAACTGGCAAGAATCGCGTTGTATGCATTCTCTTTTTGCTGAATGCATTCAGATTGCCGCTTTCCTGGCAAAACTCGTTCGAAATGTATGCATTTCGACTTAACGATGGTAAGATTTTTGCTCCATGCATGCATTTTCAGATGCAATTAGGGAATTCGGAATACATAGCGTAAGGATCTTGCCGGCAAAGGTTCTATTTCACGTCGGGAGCCTCGAAATCATGCATGCTGTACGATTCTTGCCATGGGGGATTAGTTCCTGAAGTCCGTGCACGGTATGCGCCGCTGCGATCTCTCTTGAGTATCGGGTGAAACATGAGTACCAGGCGAGCATGAGCGTTAGACGAAATGTGGCCATCAGGTGAACATGGTCGTCGAGTGAAACACGAGCATCGTGCTGGTATGGGTGCCAGTCGAAACGCGAGCACCAGGCGAACATAGGGGCCAGGCGAGCATGGACGCCGGGTGGGAATGAGTGCCAGTCGAAACGCGAGCACCGTCGAAACGTTGGCTGGCGTCGGGTTCATCTATGGATAAGCCCCCCTTTTTTCGGATGGCTTGTTGGGCTCTATAAGTCCAGGTTGTTGCGGGGTTGCCCAAACCGCCTCTTTGGAATTATAGCCGTAGATAGGGAAGTGAACCGTTTCGTCCCTCGTTGTTCGGGAGGCGGAAGGCGGTTTGAAGGCTGGCATCGAGTGCATTTGGCGTTGCTCAGGCTCTATTGCTTATTTGTGATTGCTTTCGCATCTATTTAAGGTTCGGCCGATAAGATTTCCCCATGGTGCTTTTTATCGGACATTCAAGTGCAATCAGGTTGCTTCGCTCGCTCGAGGATTTCGAAGACATTCGGTCTGCGCGGGCTATGCCGTCTCTCAAGGATGTTCCGACGTTGCCGAAATCGTTCAGAGAAAGTTCATCTCTAGCAACGCTCCCTCGTCCGCTGGAGGTCGTTGTCTTATCGGGAAAAACAAGAAGTCAATCCAAGCGGTTTCACAACAATATTTGGAAACTTCCCGATAGGGCACCTTGCTTTCTCTCCTTTGAAAGCGGGGTATATTTAAGCAATCCTGAATTCTGTTTCGTGCAGCTTGCGCGGTCATGTAGCGTGATCGACCTAATCAAATTAGGATTTGAGCTATGCGGAACTTACCGAATAGACCCTGCAAGCCCCATTGGATTTCGGCCTGCTCAGCCCCTTTCGAGCACAGAGGCGATCAATCGCTTTATAGACAAAATGCATGGCAAAGTGCCTCGGAAAGCAAAAACAGCTATTCGTTATGTCTGCGACGGTTCGGCATCGCCGATGGAAACATGTTTGGCGCTATTGCTGGGCCTGCCCGCCCGCTATGGCGGTTACGGATTAGGCATGCCGGAGATGAATGCTAAGGTTCTGATCCCCGCAAGGCTAGGCAAGCGAACCACATATCGCGAATACCACTGCGATCTATATTGGTCCGAACAGAACGTTGCCATCGAATACAATAGCCGCGAATTCCATGTAAATGAACTTGCGGTGGAGCGGGATGCGTCACGCATCAACAATCTCAAAGCTGCGGGGATTGAGGCTCTTGCTGTTACTCGCGCGCATGTCGCCGACAACGTGAAGTTCGATGCCATTGCCCATTCTGCGGCAAGCCTCATGGGAAAGCGTATCAGGATCGCCTATGTCGACATCGATGAGCGTCGAATGAGCTTGCGCAAGCAGCTTTTCTCCAAGGATCCTTGGTGCTGAGCTGTCTTGCTAATTGTTTCATGCTGCGAGGATTGGTGCCCTTGCGGGAATCGTCTTGGTGACAGGTTGATTTGAGCGTTGCTTCGGGCTGCCAGAACAATGGTCTTGTGGGTGTCGCCTTGGTGTTGGGCGATTTGGCTGTTGTTCCAGGATCTTTTTTTGGTTGGCGTTCTGTCTGCCTATTGATTTGTTGTGTCTATCTTCGAGGTTGCTTTGGCTGCTGTGGCAAGATTCGCGCGCCATGTATTCTCTTTTCGCTGATTGCACGAAAAAGGGGGCCTCCCTGGCAGCGTTTGCGCGAAATGCATGCTTTTCGCGCTGAAGCTGGCAGGATCTTCGTCCCATGTATCCGTTTCGGGGTGCAATCGGGCGATTTCGGATACATAGCGCGCGAATCTTGCCAGGGAGGCCCCTTTTTTGCGTCGAGGTCCCTGGAATCATGCATGGGGCGAAGATCCTGCCAACGCTCGGCGTTGCGCGGGCCTCTCCGCTCCGGCGGGCAGAATAAGGGCCCGTGCTGTGTGAAAAAAGGGCATGCGCATGTGGCATGTTCATTCCCAGCATCAGCTTCCCTCGATACGAGAAGGCTGAAGAAGGCGGCAATCTTGCCGTTTATGGAAAACGGCCGATGCGATCGCGGGAGGTGTCTAGCCCGTTTGCGGAAGAGCTTGCGCTGAAGAGCCTAGCCTTGCCGCTTGGTTGGTGATGGAGCCAGAAATGCGTACGCCGCTTTCGTCTTTGATGGTCACGTGGCTGTTAACGGCGCCATCCTTTACGGCAACAACAGTGCCCTCGATCTGATTGCGAGCGGAAATGTTTGGGATCTTTTCGTTGCGAACATGACATTGGTAGCCTTGATTACCGCATAGCACTCTTTGCCTTCGGCAAGCTCCAGCTGCTTTACCGATTCCATGGTGATATCTGCTTTGATGGGGTTGTGGTGCCGCGGCAGATAACCACAACGGAGTTAACGGTGCCTTCTTTGACCTCTTTGACGGTGCCCTTAATTTGGTTGCGAACGGAGATCTTCGTGTTGTCCTCCTTTGTATTTGAGTGATTGAACTGGGAAAAAGCGGAGCAAGTATCTTTATTCTCAAGAGAAAAGGAAAACCTACTATTCCTAATGCTCCATAGTTGCGCCAATAAAAAATGGACGCCCTAGGGCGTCCATTTCGTGTGCTATGCAAAATGTGCGGCAATGCCGCGATGAAAAGCTACTCGATCTTGCCGTAGCGCTCTTCGGTGATTTGGTCGAGCGTCTTGCCCTGGGTCTTGGGGCACCAGATAACGCCCACAACCAGGGAGATAAGAAGAACGACGCACATGATAACAGCTGCGGGGAAGAAGCCGGCAGGGTTCGTGGAAATGTCGCCCATGATGGCGCCAACGCCCACGAGCGACCAAATGCCCAAAGCGCCACGAACCAAGAAGAACATGATGCCCTGAGCACCGCCGCGATACTGTGTGGGGAACAGCTCGGTACCCCACAGAGCGTAGAAGCACTGAGCGGAGAAACCTGCGGAAATGCCCCACAAGATTACGTATACCCAAAGAACCCAGCCCATGGATTCGGTGTCGCCGCTCTGGATGGCGAGGCCGAATACGGCAATAGCAACCCAAGACAGCAGCGCCAACAGCGCAGAGGCACCGAACAGCACGCGGTGGGAGACAATGTCGCCGAAGCGGCTGAAGATTGCCAGCGAGCAGACGGCAACCAGTACCCACTGAACTACGCCCAAGAGGCTCTGGCCGGTTGCATCGATGTTGCCTGCGGCAGCATAGAGGTATGGCATAAACTGGCCGTTCGTGCCTGCAGCCAGGTTCCAGGTCAGGTACACGGCAACCAGGAAGATGATGGTCTTCACGTTCACAGGGTTCTTCAAAGCGGTTGCCATCATTTTGCCGAAAGACTGCTTCTCGGTGGCAGCAGCGTTCTTTTCGGCCCAGTCGGCGGATTCCTGCAGCTGACGCTGAAGGTTCCAGGCGATAAGGGCAACGATGAACAGAACCAGGAACAGCAGGCGGGTTGCCAGCATGCCGTCAAACGGGCCGTAGGTGCCTGCGGGGAGCAGGGTGGTGCCATCAGACTCGAAGCCAGGGATGATGAAGCTCATGACCAGCGAAAGGATGAAGATGATGGCGGGACCGCAGCTCCATGCGAACTGGCTAATGCCGATGTTGGAAGCGCGCTTCGTGGAGGTAGACGTTTCGGAGATATAGCTCCAGGAGGCGGGAACGCCAGCGCCTACGGAAAGGCCGGACAGCACAACGCCCACTACGACCATGGGAAGGTTCACGGCAACCATGGCGATGAATACGCCGGCAGCGTAAACCAGCAGATTGTACTTATAAATAGTGGTGCGGCCGAACTTGTCGGTCAGGAAGCCGCCGATCAGCGCGCCAACAGCTGCGCCGAAAGCGTTTGCGCCGATGGCGCCCAGGATTGCGGTCCAGGCGGAGCCGAAGTTGAATGCAGCTGCCCAAGCGGTAAGGGCAAGGCTGCTGGCTACGATGCAGCCAGAGTCAAGGAAGTTGGTCAGGGAAACCGCCATGGTTCCCTTGCGTTCTTGGGAAAGCGCCAATGCTTTACCTTTCTAGTCGAGGTGGAATGCGCAGGGCAGGTCTACGGAAACGGGCGAATTGTCTGCATTCGTTTCCATGACGCTTGCCATGAAATCCCACCATTTCTTGCAGATATCGGTCTTGGCAGACTCGGCATAGCGTTCAGGGTCGTCAAGCTCGATATATCCGAAGAGGATGTTAGTTTCCTCGTCGATGAAAATGGAGTAGTTGTGTCCACCGTATTTGTGGAGCATGTCGGCCATTTCGGGCCACAATTCGTTGTGGCGCTTCTCGTACTCCTCGGCAAAGCCCGGGTAGAGCTTCATCTTGAAGCCTGAGATGGTGCGCCCATCGGCAGTTTTACGGATAGTCATCGAAGTGCCGCCTTAGTCCAGGAACTCATCATTGACGGTGAGGCCGAAATCGATGCCGATCTGGCGCAGGCCTTCGTCGGAAATAGTGTTCAGGAATTCGTCGGAGCCGCCATTCATCTGGCGAGCGCGACGATATACATCAGCAGCCTTTTCGATGGTGTGCATCAGGCCGAAGGTGGTGTCGAAATCGGGGCCGGAAACGAACAGGCCGTGCTGTGCCCAAACAGCTGCCTCGTACTTCTTCATGAGTTCGGAGGTTGCCTTTGCGATCTCAGCGCCACCGGGAACCATCCAAGGCACAACGCCAACGCCAGAGGGGAATACCACGATACATTCAGTCATGGCCTTCCACAGGGCGCGGGTGAAGTAGCGTGCGTCAAGCGGGCATACGAACGTCATAGCAATGACGTTGATGGGATGAGCATGGTAAATCACGCGGCATTCGTTGTTGGTGGCCTCCATGCGCACGGCATGGTTCATGAAATGCGTGGGGAATTCGGAAGTGGGCTTGCCACCGTCGGTCAGGCCCCATACGATGCGCCAGGAATCGCCGGCGTCATTGATTTCGACGATGCCGATGTTGTGGGAAGGGTCGCTCATGACGTTGCGCATATAGCGGCCAGAGCCGGTGGTAAGGAAGAACGCGCCGCGCAGGCTATCTGCCTGTACGCCCATGTTCACCCACTCGCCGGGGTTTGCGTTGAAGAAGGGACGAGCCTGCTCTACTTCCTCTTCCTTCATGCGGTAGGTAAGGTTGCCGCCATTGCGCTCGTGCCAACCCTGCTTCCAACCGTCGTCGCACAGACGGCGGAAGCCGCGCACGAAGCCCAGCTGCTCGACGGCAACGCCAGAAACTGCGCCGCGAGCTGCGGAAACGCCGCTTTTAAGCGTGTCCATAGCACTGTCGATAATGTCCATCATTGTCCTTTCGTTCTGAAGTACCGAATGATCGGTTTCGGAAAAGCCGCTCGGGTAAGTGGCTTTTTCGAAACGCATTCGGCTTGCGTTTACGGAGTTGAATCTCGGCATCGGACCCTTCCGGCAAGGGCCTTCCGGTGCCCGGTGCGTTTCGACAAGGGTTTCTCGGTGCCAGAGGCTTCGACGATGGTTCCCTCGGCACCGGACGCCCCGGCAAGGGCTTCCACCTTGCCTTCTAGGCGCAGAAAGCGCCCCTCGAGAAGAGGGGCGCTGAAAAATGCGCAGGCTTACTGGCGCTTGGAGAGCACCTCGTCTTCGTAGGCCTTAACCTCGTCCCATAGCTGGTCTTCGGCAACTACGCCCTGACGTGCGCAGTACTCGTCCCAAACCGCGGTCCAAGGCATGGTCTTGAACTGCTCGGTAACGATCATCTTCTCGGAGAACTGGTAGGTATCCTGCAGCTCCTTCAGGCGATCCCAAGGCTGCAGCAGTTCGAACAGCAGGCACTTTTCCATGGCGCGCATGCCGGTAGCCCAAGCGCCGATGCGGTTGATGGAAGCATCGAAGAAGTCCATGCCGATAAGGACCTTGTCCATGCCCTCGGGGCAGCGAACAACCTCAGCAGCGATGTCCTTGATGGAATCCTCGAACAGAACAACGTGGTCGGAGTCCCAATGCATAGAGCGGGTAACGTGAAGCGGCACGTAGGGGAAGAACTGCAGCAGGCTGGGCAGCTTGTCGGAAATGCTTTCCATGGGGTTGAAGTGACCCGCATCGATAAGCACTACATGGTTGCCGCCTTTCTTGGCAGCGTAGGATACGTAGAACTCCTGGTTGCCGGTGGTGAAGCCTTCAACACCGATGCCGAATACCTTCTGTTCAACCGCATCGATAACATGTGGGGTTTCGAAGGAATAGATTTCGTCGAGGGAGTCCTTCAGGCGTGCACGCAGGCCATAAGCGTCAGCGGCATAGTCCTTCAAGCCGTCAGGGATCCAGAAGTTGTTCAGGACCATGTCGTCCATTTCCTCGCCGATGCGCTCTGCGATCTGGCGGCAGGCGATGCAGTGACGGATCCAGAAATCGCGTACTTCTTTTTCGGGGCTGGAAACGGTAAGGCCTTCCTTTACCAGCGGGTGGCTGAACAAGGTGGGGTTGAAGTCGATGCCGAAGCCGTTCTTCTTTGCCCAGGTTACCCAGGGCTCGAAGTGCTTGTACTCGAGCTTGTCGCGATCAACCCAGGGGTTTTCCTCGGTGAAGATGGCGTAGCTCGCGTGCAGGTTGATGCGCTTCTTGCCGGGGATCAGGCTTGCTGCCTTCTCGAAGTCGGCCATGAGCTGTTCGGGGGTGGCGGCGCGGCCAGGGTAGTTGCCCGTGGTCATGATGCCACCGGAAGCTGCGTTATCGTCGCCCTGATCGAAGCCGACAACATCGTCGCCCTGCCAGCAGTGCATGGAGATGGCCTTGTTTGCCAGGGTTTCGATCACTGCCTCGGTGTCGATACCCTGCTTGGCATACGCTTCGCGCGCCAATTCGTACATAGTGGTCATGAATGCTCCTTATCTGTACCTAAAAGGTTGGTTGCTGTTATTCGAATCGCTTCACGTCGAATGACGTTGCGATAGCGTCGCGGACGCTTTGAAGGTCGGGGAATGCGCCATCGGCGATCATCTGCACGGCAAGGTTGCCCAAGCTTGTTCCCTCAACTGGACCGGCGAACACGGGGATGCCGCATGCGCGGGTGGTGAGTTCGTTCAAATATGCATCTTGGCAACCGCCTCCAACGATGTTGATGGAAGTGTAGGTGCGTCCGGTAAGCGATGCCATTTCTGCAATGGATTCCGCATAGCAGGAGGAAAGGCTTACATATACGCAGCGCATAAGCTGACCGACGGTTTGGGGCACGTCCTGCCCGGTTTCAAAGCAGGCGCGGCGAATCTCGTCGATCATGGAATCAGGCGCCAGGAAGCGGTCGTCGTTCACGTTCACGTGGGCTTCGAAGCTGTCTGCCTCTTTTGCGTGGGCAATGAGGTCGGGGAAGCCCCACTCGATTGCCTCATGCGTGAAGGGGGGCAGCTCGTCTTCATCGGTTTGCTGATGGGTGTCTTTTCCCTCTACGTAGGAAACGCCGTTCAGCTCGCGGCGAATAGACTGGATCATCCACAGGCCCATGATGTTCTTCAAGAAGCGGAAGCGCAGCTCAAAGCCGCCTTCATTGGTGAAGTTCTGGAAACGGGAGGCATCTGAGGTGATGGGGCCTTCGTTTTCAACGCCCAGCAAGCTCCAGGTGCCCGAAGAAAGGAACACCGCATCGGCGTCGCGCGCGGGAACAGCCAGGTAAGCGCTGCCCGTGTCATGCGTGGCAGGCGCGATGATATGCGTGGGGTAGCCGATTGCTCCTTCGATTTCAGCGGTGACGGCACCCAAATCGGTGCCGGGCATAACCACGTCGCAGAACATGCTGCGCGGAATGTCGAATGCCTCCAAGATGGTTTCATCCCACTGCTGGGTGCGAGCGTTCATCAGGCATGTAGTGGAAGCGTTGGTGTATTCGTTGGCCTTGGTGCCGGTTAGCAGGAAGGCCAGGTAGTCGGGGATCATCAAAAACGTTTCAGCGTTTTCAATCTGTTCAGGGTGCTCACGCTGGAGCGCCAGCAGCTGATAGATGGTATTGAACGGCTGGCGCTGAATACCCGTGCGGCGATACACCTCATCAGGCGAAACGATAGCATCTGCCACGGCGTACATGCCGCTGGTGCGCTCATCGCGGTAGGCTACCGCATCACCGAGCATGTGGTCTTCGGCATCGAGCAGCACGAAGTCGACCGCCCAGGTGTCGATACCCACGGTTTTGGGCGCATAGCCTGCTTCTTTGCATTTTGCCAAGCCAGCAACGGTTTCGCGGAACAGCATATCCACGTCCCAGCAGTCGTGACCGCCGGAGCGTTTCTGGATATTATCGAAGCGATGGATCTCGGTAAGCTCGATGGTTCCTTGCGGGGTAACCTCGCCGATTACCACGCGGCCGGAAGAGGCGCCGATATCGACGGCGGCATAGCAGTTGGTTTTGATTTCCATTAGTTATCCCCCTCTGCTTCAACGTCGATTTGCACGATCTGCATTACGTTGGTGGGGCGCGGCGAAGGCGCAGTTGGGTCGAAGCTTACAGCGTCGCCCGTTTGGCTGATGCGGGGAGAAGTGGTGCGGTCTCCCAAAGTGAACACGCAGATATCACCTTTGTTCACGAAGTTCTTTTTCACAACGACGCTGCGAGCTTGCTCAAGAACGTACGAGGCGTCACCAACAACTTTGCCCAAAAGCGGCGTAACGCCCCAGTTCAGCTGCAAAGAGCGTCGGTATTCTTCCGAAGTGGTTACCGCATAGATGGGCATCTTCGGACGGTAATTGGAAACGATACGGGCCGTGCGGCCGGTCATCGTAGGGGTAACGATGCAGCAAGCGCCCACGTTTTCTGCGGCGGTTACGGCAGCCAAGCCCACAACAGCGGAAATGCTCTTCTGCTCTGCGTTGCGGTTGGGGATGGAGCCTTCGTCGTAGATATGCGATTCGCTTGCCTCGGCAATGCGTGCCATGGTTTGTACTGCGGGAACTGGATACATACCGATGGCGGTTTCACCGGAAAGGGTAACGGCATCGGTTCCGTCGTAGATGGCGTTTGCCACGTCGGCAACCTCTGCGCGCGTTGGGCGGGGGTTGCGGATCATGGAATCGAGCATCTGCGTGGCGGTGATAACCGGACGGTAGGCGCGGTTGCAGGCTTTGATGATCTTCTTCTGCAAGTGCGGAACCTGGTTGGAGGGAACCTCCACGCCCAGGTCGCCGCGGGCAACCATTACGGCATCGGAGACTCCGATGATTTCTTCGATGTGATCTACTGCATGCGCGTTTTCGATTTTCGCTACGATTCGAATGCTTTCGCCGCCGTTTTCTGCGAGGAAAGCGCGAATGGCACGCACGTCTTCGCCACAGCTTACGAATGATGCTGCTACGAAATCGACGCCCTGCTGAATGCCGAACAGGAGGTCTTCCTTATCCTGTTCGGTCATAACGGGCAGCGGAACGTTGGTGCCAGGCAAGTTAAGCTGCTTGCATTCGCCGAGCATGCCGGAGTTCTGAACGGTACATTGGATATCGGACCCCAGGATGCGATCGACGGCGAGTTCGATTAGGCCGTCGTCGATAAGGATGATGGTGCCGGGTTCAACATACTTATAGAGCCCTTTGAACGTTTGATGCACGCGGCGGGAAGTGCCGGCGATGTCATCTTCGGTGAGGAAGAAGTTGTCGCCCGCGCGGAGCAGCACGGGCTCGTTGCCCTCAAGCTTGCCGGTGCGGATAGAGGGCCCTTTCGTATCGAGCATGAGGGCGCAGGGTGCGTCCAGTTCGCGACGAACCTTTTTCAGGCGGTCCATGCGCGCTTTATGCTCGGCGCGGGAGCCATGTGAGAAGTTGCAGCGGGCAACGTCCATGCCTGCTAGCACAAGATTTTTCAATGCTGACTCAGAGTCCACGGCGGGACCCAGGGTGCAGATGATCTTGGTTCGCTTCATCATAGGGATGATGCGCCTTTCGACCGTGCGGTAAACGCCCGTTCGTGGGGTTAGTTCGACCGCTAAACGACAATACGTTCAGAATTGTAAACGAAAATTAAGAAGTATGCTTGTGTTCATCGTTTTTTCTAAAGCTGCATACATTGCAGCAGGTGTTGGCTGCGTTCGTCTGGGTGCCGATTGCGCCGGCTCGTGTTACGCGGAATGTTACGCGCACTGTTTCGATGCTGCCGTAGGTGCCAGTCGTGGTAGTCTGATGGGGAGAATCGAAAGGCGGCCATTATGACCTGCAGCAACCCAAATGCCACCGAATCGGCAAACGTAACCGAGAAGTTGAAAGCCCACGCGCGAGAGCTCGAGCCTTACGTTATCGAGCGTCGGCGCCACTTCCATGCGTATCCCGAATTGAGCGCTCGTGAGGTCTCCACTTCGCGCACGATTGCCGAAGAGCTCGATAAGCTTGGTATCGAATATGTGCGAGCGGGGGGAACGGGGTTCATTGCCACCATCAAAGGTACCGCGCCCGATGCGTATGACAAAGAGGGCAAGCCGCGCCGTCGCATTGCGCTTCGAACCGATATGGATGCGTTGCCCGTTTTGGAGCAGACGAAGCTACCCTTCGCGTCGCGGAACGAAGGGGTTATGCATGCCTGTGGCCACGACTGTCACATGGCAATGATGCTCGGCGCTGTTCACCTGCTTCTGGGCATTCGAGACCAACTGCATGGCGAGGTGCGTGTCTTGTTCCAGCCGGCGGAAGAGATATCGGTCGGTTCGCGCAAGATGATTGCTGAAGGTGCGCTCGATGGGGTGGATACCATTTATGCTGCTCATATTTGGAGCGAAGTGGAAGCGGGTACCATTTCCGCCGAAGCGGGGCCGCGCATGGCGAATTGCGACTGGTTCCGCATTGATGTTGCGGGAGCTAGCGCGCATGGTGCCATGCCCCACAAGGGCGTCGATGCCATCGTTGTGGGCGCAGCGGTTATCGATGCGTTGCAGGTTATCGTTAGCCGCGACGTTTCCCCGTTCGATCCCGCGGTTATCACGATTGGCGAATTCCATGGCGGTGTTGCGCGAAACATCATGGCGGGCACAGCGTACCTGACGGGCACGGTTCGCTCATTCACGCCCGAAGTGCGCGATTACATCAAGGAGCGCATGGCCCACGTGGTTGAAGAAGTGGCGCTTTCGTATGGCGCAACCGCGAAGTTCGAGTGGACGTACGGCAATTCGTGCCTGGTGAACGACGAGGCTTGTGCCGCACGTGCGCAAAACGCCATTGCAAAGGTTCTTGGTGAAGAGGCGCTTTGCCATTATGAGGGTACGCTTTCGGGCGAAGACTTCACCGAGTACCTGGCAAAGGTTCCCGGCGTGCTCGTGTTTATTGGTGCCCGTAATCCGGAAGTGGGCGCAACGTATCCGCAGCACAGTTGTTTCTACAATGTCGACGAAAGCGTTCTGGTGGGTGGCTCGCTTGCTGCAGCGCAGTATGCCTTCGATTTCCTCTCTGAAGAATAGAAGGGCTGCAGTTTTCGGCCTTGCTGCCTTGCCTGCCTGTTTCACTGATTTGCGCCGTCGCTCCCTTGCCCGGGGCGGCGGCGTTTTTTATGTGGTGAGGCGTCTGGCCTGCAGTTTGGCCATTTTCCCGTCCGTATGGCACTACCGCCTCCCGTGCCCGCCCGATACGATTTTTCCATCTGATGAACACATGAACGAGGGGAGCGGTCATGAATGCCAGGGACAACATGCACAGAACAGGCAGCTGCACCGAAGGCGGCTTCGCCAAGGCGTCTGCGCGCTTCGGCGTGGTAACCGCGCAGGGCGGCTGGCGCAAGGTGACGTGGGGCGTCGTCGCCGGGGTGGCCGCCGTTGCCACCGCGGGGTCGCTGATGGCGCCGAGCGCCGCGCTCGCGGCCGAATGCGTCAACGTCGGCGGCACCCAGTACAACGCCGGTACCGCGGCAGGCGACGACGCCGGCACCTGGGCCTGGGACGGCGCCGACGACATGAAGCTCAACGGCTACAACGGCGGCGCGATCAAGGCCGCCGGCAAGCTCAACATTGCCTATGAGGGCAAGAACACCGTGAAAACCGAGCCTGATTACACCGGAGCCGCCATCAAGGCGCAGGACGGCACTAGCCAGAAAGCAGAGCTGAACATAACGAGCTCGAATAGCACGGATGAGCTCAATGTGACAGCCGAGGCCGATGCAATTAAATCCACAGGCGACCTCTCCATTTCCGGCCCAGGCACTGTGAACACCACAAGCACTGCTTCCGACGGAATTGAGGCAAAGGGCGATCTCTCTATCACGGGCTCGGGCACCGTGAATGCAGCGGGCGGTACCGAAGGCATCCAATCCAAGGGCAAGACCACTATCGATTCCTCTGGCACAGTGATCGCTAAAGGAGGCGAAGGTTACGGCATCGCCGCGGGCAGTGACCTGATCATCAAAGGTGGCGGCAAGGTAGAGGCAAGCTCTATAGGAGAAGCGGCGATTTGGGCTGACGACGGCATTAACATCTCGGGCGGCAGCCAGGTCGAGGCGAGCTCCAGGGAAACTCTTGCCGTCGACACCGATGGCAGTCTCACGGTCGCGGACGCCTCCCTTAACGCAAGCGGTGTTGAATATGGTGTCTATGGCTACAAGGGCATTGCGCTCGACCACGCGACCGTGACGGTCCGTACAAGCGGGGGCGGCGGCCAAGCTATCGCACTCTTCACCGACGGGGACGACATCGTCATCAAAAATGGTTCCATCGTGGACGCGTTCGCAGAAGGAGAGTTCTCAGCTGCGATCTCTACCAGAAACCACCAGCCCAACATCGCGGGTGGCCATATCTACATCAGCGACTCCGTTGTCAAGGCTATAGCCCGCTATGTCGAGTCCGGTAGCGACGGCCCCGATCACTACAGCAACGACCAAAGCGGCGAGGTCATCCCCGAGCATAGGGGCATGAACCTGGGCATCTTCGCCCAGACCTACGAGGGCATCACGCCCGCGACCATCTCGATCGTTCGCAGCAAGGTCACGGCCGAGGGAGACACGGCGGCAATCTTCGCCCTTGCCATAAGCGCGGACGGCAAGGCGATCGGCACTATCGAGATCGAAGGCGCCATCATCCAGACGCCTGCAGGCGGCAAGATCATTGACTATCGCTACGAGGAAGAGTACAGCCGCGGCATCTCCTACGAGGCAGGTCAAACCATCGGCACGGGCGATGCCGTAGTCGACTCCCCCTATAACGAAGCTGTTGCCAAGAGCACGGTCATCGCGCCTTTCGAGGAGGCCAAGCCCGAGGCCAACCCTGAGGAAGCCACGCCCGTGGTGAAGCCAGCCAAGCAGCAAACGCTCGTGACGGGCGCCAAGGCCGAGCCTGCGGAGGCAAAGAAGAACCTTCCTGCGACGGGGGACGCATCGCCTGTAGGGCTTGCTGCCACAGCTTTTGCTGGCGTGGCTGCGGCATTCGCGAGCTTGGCCGCTCTGCTCGCCGGGTTCGTCGCTCGCCGCAAGCGAGAATAAGAGCTGCGTTTTAAGCGAAGTGTGTATTTCGCTTGGATGATTTGTTCAATGTGGCTGGCGCCAGTGCGGTGCCAGCCACGCTATTTCAGCATGAATTCTTTCAGCCCCGAGCGGCTGGTTATTCCCAGCTTCGCATACGTTGTTGAAAGCCTGTTTTTCACCGTACCGCGTGAAATCCCCATATGATCTGCGATTTCAGTGTTGGACCAACCGCGGCATGCCAGCATCGAAATGGCGAATTCCGTTGTGGTAAGACTGTCGGCAACGGTTTTGTGTGCTGCGGGGTTATGAACATGCCGCCATCCGCGGCTGAATCGGTAGGTGATTTCGATTACCCGTGCAAATTCGTGCGAGTAATCTTTTTTGAGGCACGCTTCAGGCAGACCCTGAAGAAGACCGTGGTGTTCCCCGATTGTTTCGATCAGGTCGTCTGCTTGGGCTATGCTCCAAGCTTCCATAAAGTGGCATTCTGCCTTTTCGGGTTGTCGTTTGCTCATCCAACCCATTGCCGCCACAAGATGAAGGAACGTTTCAGAGATGGGGTAGCGCGCCTGCTTCATCCCCAGGGCGTTTCTGCCATTCCTATGCAGCGGCCGTAATCGCCGGCAAGGTATGCCTGGTGAGCCATGGCGTAGGTCGCGAATAGGAGGAGGCCTTCGGGCAGCAGGGCGGCAACTTTGTAAAAATCATCTGCTGTTACAGGTGGCTTCAGGTGCAGTAGGACGCTCGATGACGCCGTGAATAGTAAATAGGCGGCACGTTCTCGGTCGCCGTATTCATCGTTGAGGTGCTCTTCTGATGACGCCAGGTTAAGCAGGCAGGCGCGAGCGGCGTGGGCGTGGTCGAGCGATAGGTTTGCGAACCCGCAGATGAAGCATGACGAGATGCGCAATGCCAAGACGTCCGAGGTAAGGAAGGGCTCTGCAAGGCGGCATGCTTCGTCGGCCTTGCCGCGAAAATAGGCAGCTTCTGCCAACGCGATGGTTCGGTAGTCGCTGTCGGGCATGGCCTCGATAGCGCCATCGAGGTGGCCCGGTTCGAACGACGAGCAGATGAGCGGCATGGGGGCATGCCATATGTTCGGCTGGGGGGTTGGCCACGGTGCCTCCTCGAAATATACGTATTGCCGGTTCAGCCGTTAGGGACAGAGTGGCAGGCCGAAGGCAGTCTAGCCGAAAGTCGGATAACCTCAAAGCGTGCACCCTCAAAAGGTAGATAAAGCCAAAAACGAACAAGTCGTATCTCATGTAGTGCTAAGAGAGAACAGATCATGTGGCAAGTAACGCCGAAGGCGAACAAGCCAAAAGGTGAAGATCCTAAGCCCTAAAGCAAAACCGTTTCATTTCGATAATAGCGCGAATGAAAACGCAATAGATTGGATATTAGACCAATTGCCGGAGCGAACGCGCTTCGTGTCCAGACTGCATGCCCTGCCGCTTCTTCGCTTCTCGAGCTTTTCTGCGCCCGTGCCGCACCCCCCCTCCCTCACGTGCCGCACCCGTGCCCCATAGCGCTATGACGCTGCGCCCGCGGCAGCGCCGATTCACGGTGCCGACATCGTGCTATCCACGGTGCCGCGTCTGCACTCGTGCCCCATAGCGCTATGACGCTGCATGTTGTCACCCCCCCTGCTGTATCTCAGCCACCTCCGCAGCGCCGCAATGGGCTTGCCCTATAGCTCCGAACCGGGCCGATTCCCACAATGGCACTGCCTCGAAGCTGTCCTTGAGGGCCCAGAAACAGAAAATTGGCCCGTGCTGCAACTTTTTTGCGATTAGGGATTGCTACGGATCCCTCCAACCGCAGACTGGATCGTAAAAGCGCAGGTGGTCTGCTGCAAAGTGGCTATTTTTCGCTTTGCAGAGGCGGAGGGGAGCCCCTAATCGCAAAAAAGTTGCAAAAACGCTCTGATTTTTGTTTTTGCGGTAGGTGGATCGCTGCAGCGGGGCAAATCCTGCAAAAGACGGATCGTCGCAGCGGGGGGCGGATCCTGCAAAAGACGGATCGTCGCAGCGGGGCGGCTCCCGGAAGGGGGGGGTTGCCGCAGCGGGGCAGATCTTACGAAGGGCTGGTTCAGCGCGAAGCGGTGTGTCCGTTCGCATCCATTTTGCTACGCGCTTTGCTTGCGACGATGATACAGTTTGTGTAACGGAATGCGCCCCTTTTTGGTTGGCTCCAACGTTGTGGGGCTGATCGCATGTGGGGTTTTAGGTGCGCATGAGAGGGAGGCATCATGGCTCAGAAAGAGGTAATTAGGTGGGGCGTCATCGGTTGCGGTGACGTTGTGGAAACGAAAAATGGCCCTGGCCTATATTTGGCCGACGGATCGGAGCTAGTTGGTATCTGGAATCGGACGAAGCAGAAAGCGGTTGACTGGTGTGAGCGCCACGGTCATGGGCGAGCATTTGATTCGCTGAATGAGCTTCTGAACTGTCCCGATATCGACATTGTCTACGTCGCCACAACGCCAAACTGCCACAAAGAGCATGCTATTGCCGTTGCCGAGGCGGGCAAGGATTGCTATCTCGAAAAGCCTATTGCGCTTTCATGGGACGAGGCGCAAGAGATAAAGGCCGCGTTCGAGAGGGCGGGGAAGCGTTGCTTTGTGGCTCATTATCGTCGCGGAATGCCACGTTACCGCGAGCTTAAGCAGGTGCTTGATGCGGGCAAGATTGGCACTGTTCGCGGCGTTCAGGTTATTCGTACTCAGCGTCAAACCGCCGAAGAGATGCTTCCCGAGGCGGAAAAGCCTTGGCGTGTTCGCCCTGAGGTTTCCGGGGGCAGCCATTTCTTCGAGGGCGATGCGCATATGCTCGACCTTATTGCGTTTCTTGCGGGAACCATCACTGATTTCAACCTGAAGGTAGACAACCGCACGGGGTTCTACCCAGGCGAAGACACGGTTGCCCTTTCGGGCGAGACCGAAAACCGCGTTATGGTTTCGGGGATTTGGTGCTATGCCACGTATAAGGCCATCGACCGATTCCTTATTTATGGAGACAAGGGAAGCGTCGAGTTTTCTTACTATGACAACGCTGCGCCGATCCGCATCGAGACGCTTGCCGATGGCGATGCGGTAGCGCACGAAGGCGTGATGGGCGGCGTTCGCAAGGAAGCGGAACTGGTGCAAGAAGAGCTGTGTCCGCCTGTGGAGAGCTATCCGGGAAATGGCCAGATTCAGGACATCGTCGATGTTCTGCGCGGCGTGCCCGGTGCCGAATGTACGAGCACGCTCGATAACGCCATGAACACCCTTCGCATAACCTGGGCCGCTCATGAACTGCGCGCAAAACAACGAGGCGAAGCGCGTGAAACAGCGTAGCGAATGAAGACGCAGCTTGATTGCCTGCCGGAATCCTGATTGCGTTTCTGCTCTTGGAACAATCAACAAGTAAAAAGAAAGGGGCTCGGCAACAGTGCCGAGCCCCTAGAGTAAGTTCTTGCTTGTAGCGTTTGTCCTAATCCATCTTGTGGTTGATGCCGTAACCGAACAGGGGCTTCGACTGAATTGCCAGGTAGATGCAGAATAACAGGCCAACAATAGCCGCTGCGAGCAGCAGGCCCATCATGGTGTACAGTGCGCCGGTTTCTCCCATGGCAGTAGTCATCGCGCCAACGATGAAGGGAAGGAAGGTTGCGCCAACACCCATGAAGGTCATGTACATTCCGGTGTTGCGACCCTTAGGGCCGGGGCAGTAGTTCTGGCGAACAACCAAGCCCGTCTGCAAAGCGCCGCCAGCAGCGAAGAAGCCGAGCAGCGCGATGGCAACGTATACGATGGCGACATTGGGAACAACCAATACCAAAGCCAGGGCCAGAGCGGAGAAAGCGAAGTCGATCAACAGAACCTTCAGCGGGTTCCAACGAAGTTTGCCCATTACTACTGCCCAGAAGAACACAGCGGTAATGGAACCCACGGTGTAAATGGAGGCAAGAGCGGCACCGCCCATTTCGTCGAGGCCAAGGTTGGCCATGCCGAATGCCTTGGTGTACTGCTGTGCGCCGTACATGATAAACATGCAGATGAAGGCCATGACCAGGGTGAATACCTGAACCAGCACGCCTGGCTTCTTAAGCATGGCGTCTTTTGCCGCCTGAATTTCAGCCTGAGCTTCGTCTATGCCGTTGTTGCCATCGGTTTTGGTGGCACGTTCGTCATCGTAGCGGAAGGGCGTGACGATGGTCATGATCAGGCATACAACGGAAAGCACGATAGGCAGATAGATGTTAACGTGCCAAATATGAGGTGCACTGAATGCTGCAACGAAGATGGGGTAGATAACGCCCATAACGGAAACGGCAGCCTTGATGCCGATAACGCCAGAGGCAGCGTATTTGGGCTCTGCTTCCTGTGCGGCGGGGTAGAGGGCTGCGTCCCAGAAGCCGGATGTTGCAACGCCAGACAAGAAGGCGGCGATGTAACAAGCGGTTGCGTCGGTTGCCAGCAGCATCATGGTGAAGCAGATGATGTAGGCAACAGCGCCTGCGACGGCGAACTTCTTACGTCCGACGCGGTCGGAGAGCTCGCCGCCAATCCATACGCTTAGCAGTTTGCCGAATCCCATGGCGGCAATTGCCATCGAAACCGCAGCGGAACCTGCGGTGGGGTCGGTGATGCCCCATTGGGTGTAGAAGTTGACTTTGTTCTGGCTCAAGATCAGGGCCTGGATGCCGTAGGTGAAATAGCACATGTACACCGTTGCCAGCGCGAAGCCGTAGTGCTTTACCTTTTCTGCTGCTGCAGACAATTCGTTCTCCTTACATTCTTTGGACATGCTGCTCGTTTGAAACGAAGACGGTATCCCCTGCAAGGAGCCTCCCTCGGGCCCACTCATGACGCCTTGGATTCGTAGAGTTCTGTTGCGCGGGCGCGCAAACGTTTGTGTATGCTACTCCTCGGTAAAAAACCGAACATGTTCGATGCGAATGGGTAATATTCATTTTCGAATAGGAATCGATAGCCTTTAGCTATGATACGAGGAAGAGGTGAATTATTTCTCGATCTATTGGGAATCTATTCGTCTATCCCATTCAATTTCTATGGATTCATTTCTTACGAATATAGATAGGTAACGGATGGCGATGCCGTGCAGATGCCCAGTGGTGCAGGTGGTATTCTTATGCTCATCGTATAAAACGCGCGCCTTTTAGGCTTGCCCTGCGTTAAAGCGAAGCATGTATTCGAAGCAGCGCGTGCTCGTGGCAAAGTGAGTAGAGATCGTTGAGCTTTGCCTTTGATGGCGGGGCTGTGATTTGCGCTTAGGGTGAAGCAACAAAGGGGAAATGGCGTGCGTGTAGAGAGAGGGCATTCGGCATAGCAATCATGCTGGATGAATTTGTACGGAGGGATGCTGGATGAGCTCCAAGAAAAAGAACCAGAAAACCAATCCCAATAAAAGAAAGAACGACGAAACGGTGATTATCTGCCCGTATTGCGGCGGCACCCATTTTGAGTACACGGCTGAAAAGCGCCGCGTTCCCAGCAAATGGTATGTGCATGTAATCACGGCGATCGTTATTATCGGCATCGCATTTGTAATGCCATATTTCTCTATCGCGTTTGCCATCGCTTACGTCGTGCTGACATTCATGCCTCGCAAGGTTCTGGTGGGCACATGCAAAGATTGTGGTGAAGAAACGCTGTTCAATCGTCCGGAGGATGGCAGCATGAAGCCGAGCTTCGATCAGCCTCACCTGTAAAAGGCTCTGCAGTCTGAGCCCGGTCTTGTTGACGGGGAGTCTTTTCGGTCAGAATCAGCTTCATCTGTGGACGTTTCGGTCTGGTCCGGCCTCGTCTTTTAAGGTTTCGACCCGATCGTCTCTATTTGCAAGGGCGTTTTCGGTCCGAATCGGCCTCGTCCATAAGATCGCTTTGTTTTGGATTGGCTGCATCCGCAAAAGGTGCTTGTGACTCGAGGGGCCTTCGTTTTCGAAGGGGACGATTCGGAAACGACCCAACATGGCAACAAAACCGTTGTACAACGGAAATACTTCGCAGTTACGATGAATGCGAAAACAAACGAGGGTGTCCCATTCTATTAGCGAATGGGACACCCTCTATAATTCATCGGAGGTGCGGTTATGGCTAAAAACGTGAAGAACGCAAGCAAGGCACAGGCCGAAGGCCTGAAGTATGTTCCCATGCGTAAAGCCGCTCGGGCTATGACGTTTGTTGCGGGCTCTTTATCCTCAGGCATCGTAGTATTTTCCGTCGCTGAAGCGGCGTGGGCGTGGGCAGCGGTCTTTGCGGCGATGACGGCTGTGGCGTTCTATCTTGCGTACGCTATGACTATTGATCTACACGAAGCGCACTGAATTAGCAAGATGCCGCGCTAGTTATTGGTGGGGTCAAATCCCCACATACGCACTTCGGTTTCAAGCGTAACGCCGAACTGGTCTGCTACTGCCGCTTGCACGTCGCGGATAACCTGCAGGACATCGGCTGCACTTGCGTTGCCGGTATTCACTACGAAACCAGCATGCTTGGTGGAAACCTGGGCATCCCCAACTGAATGGCCTTGCATGCCTGAATCCTGAATGAGCTTGCCTGCAAAATAGCCTTCTGGGCGCTTGAACGTGCTGCCTGCGCTTGCCATTTCGAGAGGCTGCTTGGAAGAGCGGCGTTGGGACAAGTCGTCCATCTTGGCGCGAATCTCATCCTTGTCTCCTGCCGCAAGTTGAAGGGTTGCCCCCAGCACAACAAGCCCCTTATCGCTCATCATGCTGTGGCGATAACTCCAATCGGCTTTTTCTGCAGGGATTTCGCGAACTGTGCCATCGGGGAAGAGGCAGGAAACGCTAACCGCAACGTCTTTGAACTCGCCATCGTAGGCGCCTGCGTTCATGATTGCCGCTCCACCAACAGAACCTGGGATTCCGCTGGCAAACTCGTAACCTGTAAGCTCCGCTTCGAGCGCTGCTTGCGCAACTGCTTCATTGGTTGCTCCAGCTTGAGCATGAACAACGGATCCGTCGATGGAAATGTGGGCCATGCGCTTGCCGATTTCGATAACCACACCAGGCAAGCCTGCATCGGAAACGAGCAAATCGCTTCCGCAGCCTACGATCCACCAGGGGGCATCTGCCTTTTCGGCGGCGCTGATTGCCGCGGTAATGTCTGCGGCATTGCTTGCTCGTACGAAGAACTGGGCAGGACCGCCGCAGCGGAACGTGGTGTGTTTGCTCATAGGCTCATTTTTTAGCAGGTCGTCGCTGGCAAAGATTTGAGCAAGAGCGGTATTGAGTTCTTCGATATTCATATATGCCTACTTATCGTGTTTGGTTCCGAGTGTTTTGTTGCGGCTGCGCAAATGTGCCTGCCTATTTGACTGATGGCTTGCGGTAACCGCAAGAGATAAATTGGTTTTTGATTTGCGTGGTGGTTTTAGCGCACCGTGTAAATCCGTTTAAGTGTAGCGTAATCGGGCGATGCGGTGAAAATGGCGAAAGCAAGTGCTGTGTGCTTGTGGGACGCCGTCAATCGACGAGGCGGGCGCAAGAGCTTTGCGTTGCCCTCATTGGGACACGACGTTGACGCGGCATCATTCTGGACGCAAAACCCGTTTAACCTACATCGGACGTGAAAACTGCATGGTCGGCACTTAGCGCAATTTGTGCCGATATCGAAACTTCACAGAGCCTGCATTACGTGGAGTCTGGCAGATCCTGCATTGTTGGGAAGCCCAATGAAGCCCGCTCTGGGCAACGATGCCGACGTTGCCTTTAATTGCCAATAAAACCTGCAGGGCGCTTTTCCCTGTCGGTTTTGCACTATTTACTCCACAAGAGTAAAGTGGCTTCCATATTCGCGGATGAAATGCGCCTGGGGGGAGGCGCGTTAAAGGGGAAGTTCATGGAAAAATACCTATTCTGGGGCACGTTTTTCTTCGCCTACCTAATTAACGGTATTACCGGCTTCGCGGGCAATATCTTCGCAATGCCAGTGGGCATGGCCACCATTGGCCACGAAGAGTCCATCGTGGTGCTGAACTGTACCGGATTTCTTGCCAGCGTGCTTATTGCTTTCACAGGTATCAAGCATGTGGTGTGGAAAGAACTGGCGAAGATGTGCGTGATCATGGCGATTTTCATGGCCATTGGCGCGTGGATCAACACCATTGCCCCGCTGAGTATCCTTTCTAAGGTATACGGCGTTGCGGTTTTGATTATTGCTATCCGCGGTTTGTTCTTTAACAAGAAAAATAAGCTTTTACCCGATTGGCTTCTGTACTGCATTCTTGCCATAGCTGGTCTTATTCAGGGCATGTTTGTTTCCGGCGGCTCTTTTCTGGCTATTTACGCTTTGCAGAAGATTCGGGATAAGGAAGCGTTCCGGGCAACCACCACTATGACCTGGGTGTTCCTAAACGGCGCCTATGCTCTTTATGGCATTCAGGGCGGCTCCCTTGGTGGTGATGGCTTGCTTACGTTGGCAGTGTGCATCCCCTTGCTTATTCTTTCCACCTGGTTGGGTGGCCTTATCCAGAAGCGCATCAGCCAAGAGCAGTTCGTGAAGTTCACCTACGTCCTGCTTACCGTAATTGGCTGCGTGCTTTTAATTAAGTAAGGGTTCGGAATGCGCGCCGCATGGCGGTGTCGGGCTGAGGTCTGGAGCGCCTCAAGCCACCCATTCCGCTGTTCAAAAGGAGGCTACGGGCCTCCTTTTTCATGCGCTTCATTGCTTCAAGCTGAATGAAGATGCTCTTTGAGCATCTAACAGGAATGGCGTTCAGAGTGGCTTTCGCGGCTCCAGACCTCAGCCCGACACCGCCATGCGGCGCGCATTCCGAACCTAACAAAAAGCAGCTGATTGCAGTGAGTTTTCCGGGCTTCGCGAATTGTTCTTGGCTGATGCGCTTTTGTCGTAATCCCTTGGGCGCAAGGAAAGAAAGAGCTCGCATCTGCGAGCTCTTGATTAGCGGTTTGCTTTTAGGCGTGCGAAAAGGCTGGTGCTGTTTTGGCGCACCCAGCTTATGAATTCGCTTTCCGTCATGGTGAGCGTGATGTTACCCATACGCAAGGGCGCCAATACCAGGTACATCATCTTGGTGCGGGGTCGCGCCTTCTTCAACGCTTCGCGTGCGTGAGGAGTGGATATCATTTGCTTGATGGCGGCGCGCTTTTCTTCCTTCGAAAGCGTGCAGTTGCGGTTAGTTACGTTTTCGATGCAGCCAACTAGCCGTTCTGCGTAGCGACGGGCTAAGAACTCCTCGATTTCGGGGGAATCCAAGTTCCAATACGCGTATAGCTCGTTCATCCAGCGATGTTCTTCTTCACGTTTGTCGTACATGTCAGGACGGTACTTGGTGTTTTCGCTTTCGGCGCGAGCACGCAGGAAGTGGTAGTAGTGACCGTCGATGCACCCCACGCGTTCGACGTCTCGCATGACATCGAGGTTGAACGGCAGATCGTCCCAGAACGTGCCAGGGAATCGGATGCCCTTTTCCTTGATGTAGCTGCGACGATACAGCTTGTTCCACGGCGCATACAGAAGTTGGGCATCGAAAAGCTGGCAGGCATTTGCGCGGAATTCTTCTTGCGATTCGAAGATGCGATCGGGTGCATTGCGCAGCTCGCGATAGTACTTGCCTTCGTCGTCGTAGTACGTGTCGATGGTAAAACCGGTAATAAGAAGGTCGAGGTTGCGCTCGGAAGCAACGCGGTACATGTCCTTCAGCATGGTGCGATCGCACCAGTCGTCGCCGTCCATGAAGTACAGGTAATCGCCACGAGCAATTTCGATAGCGGCGTTGCGTGCAGTGGCGGCTCCCTGGTTTTCCTGATGGATTACACGGATGCGCACATCGTCATCGGCAAGTTTGTCGCACAGAGCGCCACTGCCATCGGTGCTTCCATCGTCTACCAGCAGAATCTCGTAGCTGGTGCATGTTTGATTCTGCAGCGAGCCAACGGCACGACGCAGCCAAGATTCTACGTTGTAGACAGGAATAATGACGCTTATCGCGGGACTGTGTGACACGAACACCTTCTCCTGAATCTACGGGTTTCAACTCGCTCATTCTACACAATGCAGTAGTGCTGCATGTGTTGCCTGACGGGGAGTACAAGGTACTTCCACGTTTTGGTGGCTGCTCTCCACAAAGGCTGCAAAAGTAAGCTGTTGGCAGAGGGGAACTGCAAGGTTCTTTGGCGCGGGCACGGGTGGTCCGAACTTCTTACGGTTGCGATTCCCGAAGCGGGGGGGGCGTGCTCGCGCAAGTCAGGGCCATGCGAAAAACCGATATAATCCGGCGGTTGTTTTTCTGCGCCGATGTAGTTGGCGGCCTCCCCCTCTTTGCGCTTGCGATGCCGTTAGTTAGCTGTAGTCGGGGGAAGCGTCTCTTCGGTATATAATCATCATTTGGCGTGAGCGCGTTCTGCCGCGCTATCCAATAAGTTCGAGAAAGAGGGGGGCGCATGGACTGGCTTGAATACGGCGTTCTCTTTGCCGTTGCCGCAGTGGTTACCATTGCCTTGACCCCTCTTGCCCGCAAGCTTGCTATCAAGCTCGATGCCATAGATTACCCCAGTGCTCGTCGTGTAAACATGCTTCCCATTCCGCGTATGGGTGGTGTGGCTATTTTTGGCGGCATTTTGGCGGCGCTTGCCGTTGCTGGTTTTGGTGTCTATGCCTTCGGATGGGTTGACCCCTTCATCGACTACAATGGCATTGAGGTTAACTATTGGGGCGTTTTGCTGGGCACGGTTTTGATATTTCTCGTGGGCGCCGTTGACGATGTGGTCGACCTAAACCCCAAAGCAAAGATGCTGGGACAGATAGTTGCTGCTTGTGTGGTTGCCGGTTCTGGCCTGCTATTTTCCAGTATCCATAATCCTTTTGGCGAAGGGTACATTGAATTTGGCTGGGTCGCCTACCCTCTAACGGTGTTTTACCTGGTGGCTTTTGCCAACGTTATCAACTTGATTGACGGCCTCGATGGCTTGGCGGCAGGTATTACGGGTATTTCCGCGATAACCATCTTGCTGTTCGCGGTGCTTACCGGACGTTTCGATGCAGCGCTGTTCAGTGTCATTCTTGTTGGCGTGTGCGCAGGTTTCCTGAAGTCCAATTTCTTCCCCGCATCTATCTTTATGGGTGATTCAGGCGCACTGCTTCTGGGTTTTTCGCTGGGCGTCATTTCCCTGTTTGCTGTAGCGCGGTCGGCCTTGTTCGTTTCGCTGTTGGTGCCTATTCTGGCGGCTGGTGTTCCGATCCTCGATACGTTCTTCGCCATTGTGCGTCGAAAGCGCGAGCATCGTCCTATCGACGAAGCAGACAAGGGGCACATCCACCATCGCCTAATGCGTGCAGGATTCAGTCAACGCGCAACCGTGCTTATCATGTGGGCTTGGACGGCGCTCCTTGCTGCCTGTGGCGTAATCATTACCTGGGCTGACAATCTGGTGCGCATCCCCATTTTCCTTATTGCCTGCGCGGTTACGGCATACGCCATCGTGAAGCTGCGTCTGTTGGGCGATGCTCTGAGCCATCATTTCAACCCTCGTCGCAAGCCCGAGCTCAGGGATCCTCAAGAACTCAAACAGGACTAGTAAATCTCGAACAGGATAGGCCCTGGCGTAAATCGAGCCGATGGGCCAAGAGAAGAACTGCCGCCCCACAAACATGGGTGCCTATTCGATGCTTTTCAGTGCTTCGATCATGTTGATCTTTGCCAGGGTGCGGTTGGAGAGCTGCGCCACGATGAAGGCGAACAGCAGTGTGAGGCCGCATGCGTAGGCGTAGCTGATTGGATCGATGGTCACCGCAAAGTAAATGGAAGGCATTTTCAGTACATAGGTGAGCATGTGGCTGAATGCGTATCCTGCGGGGATGCCTAAAACTACGCCGATAATGGTTAGCAGCACCGTTTCCTTATTCACATAGTGGTTAACTTCGCGTTTGCGGAAACCCAGCACCTTGATGGTTGCCAGTTCGCGCGTGCGTTCGGATATGTTGGTTGTGGAAAGCGTGAACAGCACCACGAATGCCAACGCCGCTGCCAAGAAGACGATAACGTACACAATGGTGTTGATCAGGTCGAACGATTTAGAGAATTCCTCGTTCATCTGCTGAGTACTGGAAACGGAAAGGAATTCGTTGCGTTCAGCCAAGCTGTCGGCGAATGCCTCTTTTTCGGTGTTGCTGCCTGAAAGTGCAAGGTAGAAGCCGTTGGGCTGAACCTCTTCATCGAACAGCTGCTCATAGGCGCTTTGCGTAAGATAGGCGGCATTGCCCAAGTAGTTGTCTGCAATGTGGGCAATGGGCACGGTCGCTTCGTCGAGTGCGCTCGTTTTTACGGTAATTTCGTCGTTTGCGCCTACTCCTAAAAGGTCGGCAGCGTTTCGCGTGAGAATCATGCCGTTTTCGGAAAGAGGCAATGCCTCTTCATCGCTTTTAAGCGAAACATAGGGAGAAAGATCGGCACCATCGGGGAGCACGAACAGTTGCAGCGATTCGTCGTCGCCGTTGGAGGTGAGGGTTATCGAATCGACGGCAACTTCCTGGATAGAGGAAACTTCCTCGCTTCCCTCAAGCAGTGTTTCGCATTCTTTGAAGTTGTTGGGGCCGGTGATGGCCAAGGCGTCATAGCGATAAATGTCGCCATATTGCATAGGGGAAAGGGCATACACGGAGTCTTTGATGGCAAATCCGCAGATAAGCAAAGCCATGCACCCCATGATTCCGAATACCGTCATGAAGAAGCGCTTCTTGTAGCGAAGCAAGTTGCGCGCCGTTACCTTATCTAGGAATGCCAAACGCTTCCAGATGAAGGGGATTCGCTCAAGAAGGATGCGCGAGCCAGAGCGGGGCGCTTTTGGACGCATGAGCGTGGCAGGCGTTTGTGCAAGCTCGGCGCGGCAGGCGAATACTGCAGCCCCAACAATTCCTGCAATGAAGAACAGCATACTGCCCACGCCATAGAGCGTGTCGAATGAAAGCAGGTACGTGGGCAGGAGGTACATGATTTGGAACACGGAGAACAGGAATGCGGGGAAAAGCACGAATCCGCAGAACTCGCCCACGGCGCTACCCAGGAGGCACGCCAAAAGCGCATACGTTAGGTACTTGCCCAAGATGGCGCGGTTGCGGTACCCCAGTGATTTGTAGGTGCCGATAAGCCCTCGTTCTTCTTCAACCAAACGGGTGATGGTGGTAAGCGCGATGAGCACGGCAACTACGATGAACACTACGGGGAACACGAACCCGATAGCCTCAATGGAAGAAGCATCCGATTCGACGCTGGCATAGCCTGCGTTTGATTCGCGTGTTTGCACATACCAGCGCCCTTGCTCGATGTCATCCACTTCGGCCCGGGCGTCTTCGAATTTTGCGCGGGCCTCAGCTTTGCTGCTTTCGAACTGCGCGCGCTGTTCGTCGAGCTCGGCCTGGCCTTCTGTGAGCTCTGTCTCGGCGGCGGAAAGCTGCTGTTTGCCCGATTTCAGCTGCTGTTTGCCTGCGGAAAGTTGTTCTCGGCCCTGCGAGATTGCCTTCATCCCCGCTGAAACCTGCGCTGCCTGGGCGTCGAGCTCCTGCTTAGCGGCGGAAAGCTGTTTTTCCTGGGCATCGAGCTGGGCAAGCGTTTGAGCGCGCTGCGCTTCGATGCCCGCAAGCTGTGCCGAGGCTTCCTCTTGGCTTATCATGCCAGCAGCCAAAGCGGCTTTAACTTGCGCCGCTGCATCATCGCAAGCGGCATTTGCCTGGGCTCGGCCTTCGTCGATCTGAGCTTGCCCATTTGAGATTGCAGCATAGCCATCCTCAATTTTCTTTGAGGCGCTTGCCAGCTGATTCTCTTGCCGTCGAAGTTCGGCTTCTGATTGAGCTAGGGTGCTTTCACTGTTGCGCAAAGTGCGCTTGTTTGCGGCAATTTCCCGTTTGCCTGAATCAAGCGTGCTTTGCGCGTCGTCGATTTTTCGCTGTGCATCGGAAAGTTCTTCATTTACCTCGGCTTCTGCTTCGGCGATTTCGTCGAGCGCGTCCTGACGAATCTGCTCTGTTCGCGCCTCCTCGCGCTGTTTTTTGATTCCTTCAATTTGGGTGGTGAGGTTGTCGAGAAGCGAGGAATATTCTGGAGAAAAGCTTTTCGCGCCTGTGCTGTTCTTGGCTTTCACGTATATGGCGGTGAACACATCGGCGGTTACGGCATCGGGTGTTACGAAGAACGAGTAGTCGGGAGATGCGCTGGCTCGTATGGCGATGGATCCATTGGGGTTGGTGAGCTCGGTTGGGTCGATCACGCTAGCGGTGATGGTGTATTGGGTTCGCTCGAATACCTCGTTGTCGTTTTCTTCAAGCGTTACGGTATCGCCGAGCGAAAGACCCGAGTCGGTTAGGTAGTTTTCAGTCACGGCAACTTCGTGCTCATTTGCGGGTAGGGAGCCATCAAGAACCTTGGGTGTGTTGAACCCCCCGCTTGAAAGGGCCTTTACCCCTACGCTTGCGCGTTTTTGGCCGAGCGGCGTATAGGTCTCTTCTTCCCATGCTCCTTCTGCAACGGCAACTCCTTCTAGCGAAGAAACGGCTGCAACATCGTCTGTGGTCAGCCCTAAGGTTGACTGCACGCATACGTCGTAGAGGCCTTGCTCGCTGAAGAAAGCATCGGCGGAATTGCGCAGGTCAACGCAGGATGCGCGCAGGCCGCACACCATGGTTACGCCCAACGCGCAAATGACCAGGATGGAAATAAAGCGCTTCTTGCTGTTGGCGATAGTGCGAAAGGTGTCTTTAGAAAATGCTCGTGCCATGATTGGCTACCATTCAATTTCAGCAATTGGCATGGGGTGTGCGTTTGTTTCGATGCTGGTTACCCGTCCGCTGTTCATGCGGATAACGCGGTCGGCCATAGGGGCCAGGGCAGCGTTGTGGGTGATAACCAGCGCAGTAATGTGCGAAGAGCGGCAGGTGTCCTGCAGCAGCTGAAGAATCTGTTTGCCGGTGCGGTAATCGAGAGCTCCTGTGGGCTCGTCGCACAAGAGGAGCTTGGGGTTTTTCGCGAGTGCTCGGGCGATGGCAACGCGCTGCTGCTCGCCGCCGGAAAGCTGGGCGGGGAAGTTGTTGAGGCGCTTTTCCAGTCCAACGCGGCAGAGCGTTTCGGCGGCATTGAGGGAATCGGGGCAGATCTGTGAAGCAAGCTCAACATTTTCAAGCGCCGTAAGGTTGGGAACTAGGTTGTAGAACTGGAACACGAACCCCACGGCGGCGCGGCGGTATTCTACCAGTTGTGATTCGCTGCTGCGAGCGATATCCTGCCCGTCGATGAGAACGCTGCCATCGGTGGCGCTGTCCATACCACCCAAGATGTTCAGGGCGGTGGTTTTGCCGGCGCCTGACGCGCCAAGGATTACGGCGAGCTCGCCTTTCTCGACGGAAAAAGACGCGCCATCAAGGGCCCTGATTTCTGCTGCACCCGACCCGTACCGCTTAACAACGTTGCTGAATTCGATGTACGACATGTCGGCCCCTCGCTTTGCTGCGTACGAAACGGTGCTTCGAATGGGTTTCGCGATAGAGATTAGCTTGCGAAGCCATGCGACGCAGAGCACCTTCTACTTTGTTTAGTATACGGGAAATCACCAGGTCTGTGGCGCTTCCGATTCCGCCTGAATCGGGTTGCGCTAAAAGAATGCCCCCATTTCTCATGTCCAAGAAATGGGGGCGGTTCAAGTTAGGGAATGGGGGGGGCAATTAAAAGGTCAGAGGATCATTCTGACTATGTCGGAGCTACCTGGATGGGGATGACAGGCGCTAGGGCTAATCGATGGAAATAAGGCGCTTGCGATCTTCAGGCTTGGGCAGTTCCTTCTTGGGTACATTTATGCTCAAGATGCCGTTTTCGAACTTAGCGGAAATGTCGTCTTCCGAAACATCGTCGCCAACGTAGAAGCTGCGGCGGCATGAACCAACGAAGCGTTCCTTGCGAAGGAAGGTGCCGTTTTCGTCCTTGTCTTCCTTCTCTTCATTGGTAGAAGCGTTGATAGTGAGGTAGCCATCGTTTAGCTCGATTTGAACGTTTTCCTTGTCGAACCCAGGCAAATCGATATCGAGTTCGTAGGCTTTGTCGGTTTCTTTGACATCGGTCTTCATCAGAGATGCGTTTGCCTTAGGCGCTGGTTCGGTTCCGAAGAATCCGAAATCGAAAGGATCGCTCATAAAGTCATTGAAAAAGTTCCTACGTGCCAACATCCTTATCATCTTCTTTCTTTGCCACGCAAGGGGATTGTTGGCTTACCGATTTCCCTTGCGCGGCCGTTGCTTCTTTTGACAACTGCAATACTACGCGGTTTTTAGCACTCGAATACCGAGAGTGCTAATTAGGTACCATTCTGTAACCTTTTATAAGATTATCTAAGTGTCATATTGATAGATATTTCATTGCCTAAGGAGTCGTTTATGGAAGTGCGCGCTTGAGAAACTGGGCAAAATAATCCAATTTGTTTATCGCTCTTGGCTAGGCCGGGGTTGGAGTGTTAATTTTATGCAATTACGAGTCAATAACGCGTGTTCACCTGCTATTATGCGCTCATGAAAAACCGTCAGGCATCTTCTTCGCGAAGCGGGAGCCAGTACCGGGAGGAAAAATCTTCCCGATCGGGCAGCCGCACGGATCGCGCCAGAAGCACGCGTTCAGATGAAGCGCGTGCTGGTTCTGAGCGCTCTTCGAACCGTTCTGGCGGGCGAAACGAATCGGCGCGTGGACGCGGTTCCCTCGGTCGCGATGTCCGCGGTGCTCGCACCGAGCATCGGGTGCGCGGCGAAGGACGCGGGTGTGAATACGCCCGTGCAGCGCGTAGCTATTCCGAAGGCGGAAATTGTGCCGATCGCAATTTCGGCGATTCCTCTTCTTGTCGTAGTGACAGAACGCGCGAGCGCGAAGTGCATGTGGGCGCGGGCAATCGTGGTTTCAGCCCGCGCAAGGGTCAGGGCCTTAACTCATCGTGGATGGCTGATCGCGTTGCTTCGTTCCCTTTGCCCCTCGCCACGCTTGCGCCTGTCTTGTGCATAGCCGTTGTGGTGCTGATTGCCATTTTCCTGGTGACCGGCATCGGCTCTTGCGTTTCTTCGGCCGATAATTCCTCGCAGGGCGACGGCGCGCAGGCCGACCAAATGGAAATCAGCTACACTCCCTCCATCCAAGCCATTGATGGTGTGTCGGATCCAGGAACCAACGTCCAGGGCATTTCTCTAGCCGATTCGAATGCGAACTATGTACCGCAATTAAGCGAAGAGGGAGCCACGCAGGTGGGGGAGGCTATTTCGGCCATTACGGCGAACAACAAGACTGTTGGTTTTGCGTTTATCGATCTGCAAACCGGCAGCGGATACGTCTACAACCTCGATCAACGCGTATACGGCGCTTCTTCGTTCAAAGGTCCTGTGCTTATCTATGGATGTCAGCAGGCGCTTGAAACGGGAAAAACAAGCATTTCGCGGGTGAACTCAAGCGCGCAAGATGCCATCATCAATTCCGACAATACCTCTTATTACCGCATGCGTAATGCGTTTGAAAGATCGGCCTCCAAATCGCTTTCTGCATGGCTTTCGTCCATGAATATCTCTACTACGCTTGCTAACGACACGTCTTTTCCCCACTACTCGGCTCGTGAATCGCTGAAGTTGTGGATGAACGCTTTCCTTTATTTGAGCTCGCCTGATTCCAATAAGGAAATCACCGAGTGGGCAAAAAAGATGTTCTCCGGCACTGCCGTTTCGATGATTCGTAGCGGTGTGGACCCAACCTCCAACTCAGTAAGCCGTGAAAAGGCGGAAAGCGTTGCCCAGGAGCTCCTTGGCACGTTGTGTACTGGCAAGAAAACGGTAGAGGTTGGCGAAGCTAAGAAGACGAAGACAAGTTCGGCCGACGAATCGGCAACGGTGTATGACAAGGCTGGCTGGATCAATGGGTCGAGCGACGACGCCATATGCGATGCCGGCATCATCGAAGAAGATGGCAAATACTACCTTATTACGATCATGACGAATCTTGCCGACGGCGAAACCAGCCGCGCCGAGGTTAGCGGGCTTGCTGCTGCGTTGTGGGATCAGCGCTCAACGCTTGCCCCCGAACAAGGATACAAACAGGTTTAAAGCGGAATCGGGCGCAGCTTGCACTTTTAGGTGATTTGTTTGCCCGATAATCCTGCAGAAAACGTGAAGATTTTCGCATAGGCCCAAATCGGTTCGTTGCGATGATTGACGAAGGACACGAATGCAGTATAAACTGCAAAAGTTCGCTTTCAAAAGCCCCGTACATGCTTGCGATTCGAACTCTTTTCCGCCTGAAAACGTCCCTGCGCCGGCCAAGCTGGTCCAGAGCTTTTCGGCAGCACCGTTTGCGGGAAGGAAAGAGATGCGGAGTAGGATCCCGCGCCTCGGGTTGGCAGCAACTTTTGAAAAACGACACTTGTTACTTTATTGGAGGAACACTGTGAAGACCTATTACGCAAAGCCCAACGAAGTTGAGCGCGAATGGCTTCTCATCGACGCTGAGGACCAGGTTCTTGGTCGCGTCGCTTCGAAGGCCGCTCATATTCTCAAGGGTAAGCACAAGCCCACCTACACGCCTCACGTTGACACCGGCGACTTCGTCGTAATCATCAACGCTGACAAGATCAAGATCTCTGGCGTTAAGGCTACCAGCAAGGAATACTATCGTCACAGCGGTTATCCCGGCGGCCTGAAGTGCGAAACCTTCCAGGAGGCCATGCAGAAGCATCCCGAGCGCGTTATCGAGCACGCAGTAAAGGGCATGCTCCCCAAGAACACGCTCGGTCGTGCAATGGGCATGAAGCTCAAGGTTTACGCTGGCGCAGAGCATCCGCATGCAGCGCAGCAGCCCCGCGAGATCAAGATGGAGGATAACTAATGGCAGGCGAAGCAATGTATTACGGCACCGGCCGTCGCAAGAACGCTGTTGCTCGCGTTCGCATCGTTCCCGGTACTGGCAAGGTAACCGTTAACGGTCGCGAAGGTGTTGAGTTCTTCGGCCGTCAGGCTCTTCTCGACTACGCAACCACCCCGTTCGTTGTTACCGACACTCAGGGTCACTTCGACGTAATCGCTCGCTGCAATGGCGGCGGCGTTTCCGGCCAGGCTGGCGCTCTGCGCCACGGCATCGCTCGCGCTCTTCTCGAGGCTGGCGACTACCGTGCAGACCTGAAGAAGGCTGGCTACCTCACGCGCGACTCCCGTATGGTTGAGCGCAAGAAGTACGGCCTGAAGAAGGCTCGTAAGCGTCCGCAGTTCTCGAAGCGCTAAGCGTTACATTATCTACGCGATGTATTGGAAGGCTCCCATTTTGGGGGCCTTCTCTTTTTTTGACCTTTGCTCGGTAATCAACTTGCGGAATCGCGTGGCCCCGAATGCCATGAAGCGGTTGTGTTGCTGTTTAATGCCGCTCCGATCAGCTTGCGTTCATTTGCTTCCACGGTTGATGTCGGCTTGGTCCCTGAAGGGGAGCAGAAGGCGAGCGGTCCTTTTGGCGCGCAACCCTTCAGAAGGGTGCCTCGTGGTTGATTTCGGCGATGTTTTCAGGCGCCTGCTTCTTAGCCGCCAGCGCTTATTGGTAATGAAGCACGTTCGAAAAGCTTAAACGGCAAATAGCCAGTTAGAAGCGTTGTATTGAAATACGCAATAATACTCAAATGGAAAAGCCGATATTATAGTGTCTTTTTGTTCGGGAAAATAGCGATTATGAAGAAAATGTGGTGAAAATGGCCATCAATATTAACTAAATGGGTAATTATTTCAAATGAACGCGTTTTGAACGCGATCATAACCCGTTCATGCACCAAAACAAGCAAAAGCCCTGCTTGAAACCTTGCATTCCATTCTGACGGTCGTAATATGAACCCGCAATTTGAGTTCAGCGCAAAGCGGATTTCAGTTGCCAAGCAACGGTTTAAATTTCGGTTTGATAGAAACCGGGTACGTCCAGGAGGATTGATCATCTATGGCATATGTAGTAGCTATTTCCGCGTTCTTTGTTGTTGCGGCATTCGGCATGTTCATTAAGTACGATTGCGGCAACGGCGCTCAGCTCGAGGCTATGGCTTCCGAGGCTCGCGCTCAGAAGCAGGCTCAGTTCGCAGTTGAGTCTCGCAACGTATACCTGCGCCAGTTCGATGAGGCTGCAGCTAGCTTCGCCAAGTAGTCGTTTGACGCTGAACTTCTAATAATCAAGCAAGCTTGGAAAAGGTCCCGTAAGGGGCCTTTTCCATTTGTACGTAATGAGCGAATTGCATCGAATTGAAATGCATGATTCGGTTCGGTAGGACTTTGGCGGCGAGTGGCGCAGAGTTGGTAAAGGCCAAAAGTATGTATGGCATGCGCAGGAGAAGGGTGCTACTCTTATGCGCCATGACTATTTCAAAGAACATACGAGGTTTCTGCTTTGCGTTGCTCGGAGGCATCAGTTGGGGCTTCTCTGGCGCCTGTGCGCAATACCTCTTTCATCATTACAATGTTGATCCGCTCTGGGTGTCTTCGGTTCGAATGCTGTGCGCTGGTATCGTGCTGTGTGCATTTGCCCTTGCAATAGCGCGTGGTCCGTTTCTTGCGATGTGGCGCAATCGAAATACCGTGGGATCGCTTGTAATTTTTTCGGTGTTTGGCCTGGCGTCGTGCCAAATTACCTACCTGCTCGCAATTCAGCACTCGAACGCGGGTACGGCAACGGTAATCCAATACATTGCCCCCGTCCTTGTCGTGCTGTATCTGTGCATAAGGAGCCATCGCCGTCCTCTTAAACGCGAGGTTTTGGCAATCGCGCTTGTGATGATGGGTACGTTCCTTGTTGCCACGCACGGAAACCCTAACTCTCTGGCGCTAACCCCTGCAGGTTTGTTCTGGTCGTTGGTTTCGGCCGTCACGTATGCCATGTACACCCTTATCCCTCGTAGACTGATGCTCCACTACGGAAGCGTTCCTGTTGTTGCTGGTGCACTTCTCATTGGCGGAATTATGCTTTCCCTCGTTCTTCAGTCATGGACGGTAAACCCTGGGTTTGACTTCTCGGGCTGGTTGCTCCTGTTCCTTGGTTTGGTGTTGTTTGGCACCATCATTGGCTTTACGTTGTATTTCCAGGCGGTCAAAGATATTGGCGCAACGAAAACGGGCATTGTCGCCAGCATCGAAACGGTTTCGGCTACTTTGTTCGCGGTGCTGTGGCTGGGAACTTCGTTTAGCTGGATAGACATTGTTGGTTTTGTATTCATCATGGCCACGGTATTCGTTCTTGCAAAGCACCCTGGTGATGGCGACATCAAATCCGAGGGCTGACCTGCCTGGCCCTTCGTGCATCCGGCGATCCATGCAGGCGATTGGTGTGTTTGATCGCTTCGTATTAGCGCCTGATGGGGGATTGGTTCGGTTGAGGCTTCTTCGAGTGGCCGATTTGCAAGAGTGCTAACTTGGAGTTTTGCCTATGCGGTTGAAGCGTTGCGTCAGCAACGACTGTGACCACCGCCATGCCGAGCTCTATCTATGCTGTCTGGGCAATTGCCTTTTGAAAAGTGTCTGCTGAACCGTTGCTCTCGATAAGACCCAAAAGCTGGTCTATTCCGATTAGTGTTAAAAAGGAGCCCTTGTCGATAATTGCTTATCAGATTTGTAAATATAACATGCTCATTTTTATTATTTCCAATAAGAGAATTGCGCAACAGTGCGCAATAATGAGTTCAGCAAGTTACTGCTCCTGCTTGGGGAAGCAAGAGCGTGGCTCCCGTTCAAACGTGCTGGGGGGCACGTAGTAATGGGAAGGTGAACGCCAATGGGGATCGGAGTTCACCAATTGGCAATCTTACAGGGGAGTGAGGTTGCTCATGTGGAGAGGGCGCTCGTAAGGGTGCCCGCTGCATTTCTAGGATTTGAGGCCCACAAGGAGGGGCATCATTTTCGCTCATGTAAGCCGGGCTTTTGCCCGGCTTTTTGTTTCATGGTTGCGTCCGTGCCATTTCACCCAGTTCACCGCGCCAGACCGGTCTGGATCATCTCGTAGAAACGGACTTGTGTAGCCATAAGGTCATTCCGTGGCGCCTCGGGCAGCCGTCGGATCATCCCGCAGCGCCGAACCTGGATCGCGCCCAGGTCATCTCGCAGATCCGAACCTGGATCGCGTCCGGACCATCATCGGATCACCTCGCGGTACCATGCCCAAACCGTCGTCGATTTATTCCGCAACGCCAAATTTGACCCGCACTCGAACCCTCTTGCGGCGCCTAACTTGGGTTCCCCTGCCCCGATACCGCCCCGAAGCCATTGCGAGGAGACCGAAAACAAAAAATCGGCTCGAATTGCAACTTTTTTGCGATTAGCGATTATTATGGGCTCCTCCGATCGCGGATCGCGGTGCAAAAGCGCAGATAATCGGCTGTTCAGCAGCGTATTTCCGCTTTAGGGGAATAGAAAGGAGCCCCTAATCGCAAAAAAGTTGCAAAAATGTCGGAGTATTTGTTTTTGCGAGGCGCCGATCGTTGCAACGCGACAGATCCCGCAAAGGGTAAGTCGCCCCAATGGGGGGGTCATGCGAAAGACGAATTGACGTGCGTTGGCAGCAGCAAGCTGCCCTTTTCGAGCCGTGGCCTATGGTTTTCGGAAAGTTAGTTCCCCAATCACGTTCATCCGGCGAATGGTTAGCATCGAAAACGCGTTCCAAATTGAACGTGTTCGATGCTCTTTACATGGGGCTTTGCTGTTATGATCGTTTTACATGCACGAATGCGCAGCTTGGTTTATGCCAGGCAGCTCGTGTTCTGCAGAGGAGGGGGAAATGAGAGTTGAAGATTTACGCTACTTTGAGCATCTTGCTGAAGTGCTCAACTACACACGCGCATCAAAAGATCTAGAAATTTCACAGCCAACGCTTTCATTGGCAATCAAGCGCCTTGAAGAAGAATGGGGCGTGCAACTTTTTTCACGAAATCGTTCCACTGTTGAACTTACCGATATCGGACGGGATATCTCAGACTGCGTTACCGGCGCCCTGCGTAGCCTCGACAGGGCGCGTGTGCTTGCCGAAGAATCTCTTGGCACTGAAAACGCCACGATCAATCTCGGAACTATCTACGCCATGCAGGGCAAGTTCTGGTCACAGGCGTTGTTCAAGTTTCGAGAAAAGAGCCCATTCGATCCGCATATCACGGTTACGCAGGCCTATTCGCGCGAACTGCTTCGCAGATTGCGCACAGGGCAGCTTGACGTTGCTTTTGCCAGCCGCATAGAGGACACACCCGACTTGCGTTACAACCTTTGCTGGTCCCAGCCGTTGGTTTTGGGTGTCAACAAAAAGCATCCATTGGCGAAAAAGAAAGAGGTTTCGTTGGCGGAACTGAAGAGGCAAGAAATTCTTTCCTACGATCCTGCTTCGCCCGTTTACCAGGAAATCGTCGACTTAATTGAGGGCTACGACCTTAACGTGCAGTTCTCTTACGATGACGAGATCACCCTCTCGTCGTTGGTTGCTGGCAACGAATCGAAAACCGCTCTGTTCTGCTACTCGTTGATGATCAACGCGTTCGACGATGTGGTGTGTATTCCTGTGCGTGAGGCGCCGATCGACTTCCACAAAACCTATGTTGTTAGCCGTGATGAAGGTCGCCAGCCGAAAGTCGTGCAAGAATTCATCGATTTCATGAGCGCCCACCGTTTTCCCCGATTATTGAGTTAATATAGAACGCGTTCAGAACGTGTTCTAAAACGTGTTCGTTGTTCAGGATCGGGAATACCTGGGTCAGCGTCATTGCGTTTTCTGAGCACAGTCGAGGGGATGTGTTCATGATGCAAAAGGGACAGCATGATCAAAGCAAAGTAAACGTAGCGTATTCGTACGCTAGCGAGCAGGGACTGCAGCAGAAGGCAACAGCTCCGAATCCACCTACGGAAACGCAGCTGGCTGATCCTCTTTCCTTTATGGCAAAGGCGCGTTGGTTTGCGCTCGGCCTGCTTGGCGGAATCTTCGCCATGATCGTCAAGCTCGCCCTTCCTACCAAGATGAGCTTTGAGCAGCGTAAGCAGTCAGAATGGGCTGTGTGGGCAGGCTTTGCAGTCAATACCTTCTTGCTGGTTGTGCTCATCAACACTGGCTGCTTGGATATGCTTATCGCTGGCTTGTCGGGCACGGCGGCAGCTCCTGCATATGTTTCCCCTGCATTCGGTTAGGCGAAACCAAGCACAACGTACTTTTTTGACAGCGAAACGGCTCGAGCGTAATGTTCGAGCCGTTTTTTGTGGTTCCTGTCTGGTTTTCGTTGAGGCGTAAGCTGGCCAGGATGCTCTTTTGAGGTCGTATCGAACCAGTTAGGCGCGACAGTATTTGGCCACTTACCGCTATCACCTTCCGTTTGCGTGGAAAATAGCGTTAAAACCATGCTCCGACGAGTGAAACAAACCCGTTTCGCGAGCGAAAACTGATCGAAACAAATGCTGATTAGGGTTGAGAGGTACCGAAAAGGCGGCGGTGGTTATGGCAAAATAACCAAAAGCCGTTAAGCAGTCGCATAAGCGTCAATACCTAAAAGGAGAAAAGATGGCCCACGTTTCTGAAATCTACGGATCGATGGTGTTCAACGAGCACGTCATGAAGGAACGCCTTCCCTCCGCAACCTATAAGAGCCTCACCAAAACCATTAAGGAAGGTAAGCCTCTCGATATCGAAGTTGCGAATGTCGTTGCTCACGCCATGAAGGAATGGGCTATCGAGCACGGTGCTACCCATTACACGCACTGGTTTCAGCCTCTTTCGGGCATCACCTCTGAAAAGCATGACAGCTTCCTGAACCCCGTAGGTGACGGCACCGCAATCATGACCTTCAGCGGCAAGGAACTTATCCAGGGTGAGCCCGATGCATCGAGTTTCCCCTCTGGCGGTTTGCGTGCCACGTTCGAGGCTCGCGGCTACACCGCATGGGATCCTACCAGCTTTGCATTCATCAAGGACGAAGTGCTGTGCATTCCTACCGCATTCTGCTCCTACACCGGTGAAGCACTCGACAAGAAAACCCCGCTTCTCCGTTCCATGAGCGCTGTTAATGAACAGGCTCAGCGCGTCTTGAAGTTCTTCGGCGAAGATGGCCATCGCGTGGTTTCCACCGTTGGTGCAGAGCAGGAGTACTTCCTGATTTCCGAGAAGGATTACGTGAAGCGTCAGGACCTTATCATGACGGGCCGCACCCTGTTCGGCGCTGCTCCGCTTAAGGGCCAGGAGCTTGAAGAGCATTACTTCGGCGCCATCCGACCTACCGTCAGCGAATTCATGAAGGAAGTCGATGACGACCTGTGGGCGCTGGGCGTTTCTGCAAAAACCAAGCACAACGAGGTTGCCCCTGCACAGCACGAGCTTGCTCCGCTGTTCACCAACTCGAACCGCGCAATCGACGAAAACCTGCTCACGATGGAAAAGATGCGCCTCGATGCATCCCATCATGGCCTGGTTTGCCTGCAGCATGAAAAGCCATTCGAGGGCATCAACGGTTCCGGCAAGCACAACAACTGGTCGCTTTCCTACGACAAGGTTAACCTGCTTGATCCCGGCGACGACCCGATGGATAATCTGCGCTTCCTCGTATTCCTTGCCTGCGTAATCGAATCGGTTGATGAATATCAGGAATTGCTGCGCATGTCGGTTGCCTCTGCTGGCAACGATCATCGCCTGGGCGCAAACGAGGCACCTCCGGCTATCATCTCCATTTTCTTGGGCAGCGAGCTGGGCGCTATCGTAGATGCCCTTATCTCTGGCGACGAATACCATTCCGCCGATGCTATCGCAATGGACTTGGGCGTTGCCGTTCTTCCGAAGTTTATGAAGGACAACACCGACCGCAACCGCACCAGCCCCTTCGCGTTCACGGGCAACAAGTTCGAATTCCGCATGCCTGGCTCTTCGGTTAACCTTTCCGACTGCAACATGATCCTGAACACCGCAATGGCAAAGAGCTTGAAGGGCTTCGCCGATGCGCTTGAAGGTGCCGAAGGTGCCGACTTCGAAAAGAAGGCCATCGCTTACATCAAGAAGACGCTCACTGACCACCAGCGCATCATCTTCAACGGCAATGGCTATTCCGAGGAATGGGAGAAGGAAGCTGAGAAGCGCGGCCTTGCAAACCATCGCAACACCGCAGAGGCTCTGCCCTGCTTCGTAGACCAGAAGTCGCTCGATCTGTTTAACGAATTCAACGTTCTTACCGAGCCTGAGGCACGTAGCCGTTACGAGGTAAAGCTCGACAAGTACAATAAGCTTCTGAACATCGAGGCACGCACCATGATCCGCATGGTTCGCCGTGCCTACCTGCCCGCCATCACCGACTACATGGCCGATTTGGCAAGCAATATCACTACAGTGAAGGCCGCTATCTCTGGTGCAGATATGACTGAGGCCGAAAGCGTACTTGAGGTCATCATCGCCGGTGCCGATAAGGCCGCAAAGGCAACGCGCGAGCTTATCAAGGTTCACAATGCAGCCGAGGCAATCGAGGCGCCGCAGGAGCAGGCTAACGCTTACGCCAACGAGGTAATTCCTGCTATGGATGCCCTTCGCGCCGAGATCGATGCCCTTGAATGTGTGGTAGAGCGCGATTATTGGCCCGTTCCCACCTATAACGACATCCTTTTCTACGCGTAACGCCAAACCGGGAATATAGGGACAGGTCCTATTTCCCCACTTCGCGAAGAGAGCTCCGCTTGCTAAGTATCATGCAAGCGGAGCTTTTTTGTGCGCTATGCCAAACCGGGAAAGTCCCTATATTCCCAGGGGGGGGTAGAGTGGCTTAGGCTTTTGTGATCTGTCAATTGCGGAGCGTTACCAACCTGCAACGATCTTTCCCAATAATTGACATGTGCGGAGAATCTTTCGTGGAGTGCTGTTCGGACTTGCCATGGCTGGCTAAGATGGGAGCGAAACGGTTTCCGACAACGAAGGGTCTAAAAGCATGGCAAGCGAAAAGGCGCCTGACAAGCAGTTGGCCAAATCAACGGAGCAGTATCAGCTGTTCGAGCAGGCAAGCAGGCCTCTATTCAAGAAATACGAGGCTGCTATTCGCGAAATGCGCACGCGTTTCGAGATTCTTGATGCTGATCTGGAGTATCGCTTAAGTCGCAACCCGATCCATCACATTGAATCGCGTATTAAGGCGCCCAAAAGCGTGTATGACAAACTGTATCGTTACGGTGTGCCGGTAACGCTGAAATCCATGGAAGAAAACATCCTCGACATTGCGGGCATGCGCGTAATTGTTTCCTATATCGACGATGTGAGCGCCCTGCTGAAGGTTCTTTCCCTGCAGGACGATTTGCAGATCGTAAAGGTGAAAGACTATATCACGCACCCCAAGCCAAACGGATACCGTAGCCTTCACATCATTGTGAAGGTGCCCGTCTATTTCCTTGACCGGAAACAATATGTGCCTGTTGAAATCCAGCTGCGCACCATAGCGATGGACTTTTGGGCATCGCTTGAGCATACGTTGAAGTACAAGCAAGATGCCAAGGTTGAAGGCATTGACATGTTCGACGAGCTGAAAGACTGCTCCGATATCATCCAAGACGTCGAGCGTCGTATGCAGATCTTGATGCACGCTGTGCAGACGTCTGACGTCGAAGAGGCTGCCAGCAGGCGTCGTGCTCAGATCGAGGAGCAAGAAAAGGTTGTTGCTGGCGTTGCCGATGCGGCGTCGGGGAAGCCCGAGCGCGCTATATCCTCCAGCACCAAAACGGTAACCGAGGCTGCAGTGCAGCGATCGATCTCCGATGCCGCCGCCGTCCGTGAGAAAACCGAGTAGCGCACAGGCTGGAGCGTTGCTTTGCTAAGGGCGTGGCGTATATGCGCTTTTCCCTGCAGGTCGAGGCACTGCCTGCCGGGGCTGGCTGATTCCCGCAGCGCTGTTTCCGCAGGCTGAGATACTATTGTCGATCTACACCGCAGGGGTGGTCGCGCTAGGCTGCCAGGTTGAGTCCCTGCAGATTTGATTGACGTGGGGCTTTGCGAAGGTGGCAGCCTCGGGCGGTAGAGCCTTTTCGGGGATGGTCTTACCTTTTACGGAGTAGGAGGCCCCAGTTGCTGCCTTTTTGTGCTGAACTACATCACTCTACTTAGTTGGAGTAGAATAGAAAACCGAAAAAGATCCCAGCGGGGCGTGCTTACGCGTCCTGGGCTTTAGGGGAAGAAGAACCGCGAAAGGAAGAACAATGGCTGACGTGCAACCTGTTAAATACATTTGGAAGAACGGCGAAATGGTGCCGTGGGAGCAGGCAACGACGCACGTTTTGACCCATGCTCTTCATTACGGTTCCGGCGTGTTCGAGGGCATCCGTTGCTACCACAACGAAGAAACCGATGAAGCGGTTATCTTCCGCCTTCGTGACCATATGGAACGCCTGCAGCGCAGCTCCAAGATTGCCATGATGGATCTTCCCTACAGCGTAGACGAGCTGTGCGAAGCAACCGTTGAACTTATCAAGAAGAACGAATTGAAGTCTTGCTACATTCGTCCTCTTGCCTACTATGGCTATGGCCAGATGGGCGTAGACCCGACGGGTGCTCCTGTAGACGTTATCATCGCAGTATGGCCTTGGGGCGCTTACATGGGCGAAGATGCCCTTAAGAACGGCATCCCTGTGGGTGTTTCTTCCTGGCGTCAGCGTTCCTTCAACGCAATTCCTCCTGCCGTTAAATCCTCCGCTTCCTACATGAACTCTATCCTGGCAAAGCTCGAGGCAAAGAACCACGGCTATGCCGAGGCCGTTATGCTCAACGAGCAGGGTTATGTTTGCGAAGGCACGGGCGAAAACCTCTTCACCGTTCGCAACGGCATCCTCTCTACGCCTCCGCTGTCCGATGGCCTGCTTGAGGGCATCACTCGTGACACCATCCTGCATATCGCTTCCGACATGGACCTTCTCGTTATCGAGGAATCCCTTACGCGCTCCGATCTGTACATCGCCGATGAGATGTTCATGTGCGGTTCCGCCGCTGAACTCACGCCTGTTCGCAGTGTAGACGACCGCGAAATCGGTCCTATGGGCCCCATTACGAAGAAGCTGCAGGAGCGCTATTTCGAGGTTGCCTACGGTAAGGCACCGGAATACGAAGAGTGGATCACTCGCTTCTAGTCGGATTGCGCTATCAGTGCGCTTTCTTCAAGCCGCATCCCCCTTTGCCGCAAGGCGCAGGGGTGCGGCTTGTTTTTTCAGGGGACAACATGTGCGCTGTCCGTAAGGGCAATGCATCAGGGGAATCATCAACGGTGAAAGGGGTATGGGATATGCCGGAGCTTAGAACGAGAGAAGTGGAAGATCTGCTTGAGGTCTTTGCGGGCTTAACCCGTCCTGATGATGTATTTGCCCTGCTGGAAGATTTGTTCACCGTTCGCGAGATCAAGGATACCTCGCAGCGTTTGGATGTTGCGCGTATGCTGCGAAAGGGCAGCTCATACGCTGTTATCGAAAAGGCAACCGGCGCCTCTGCGACAACCATCGCCCGCGTATCGAAGGCGTTGAACTACGGTGCAGGCGGATATGGTTTGGCATTTGAGGTGCTTGATGCCAAAGAGGCCGAAGACGGGAAAGCCGCTGAATCGGAAAACCCCGCAACCAAAGGCGAAAACTAAAAGGAGAGCAACGTCCATGTTGCCTCGTGAAGCCGCCAAAGCGCGGCTTCTTTATTGAAAGGAACAAAGAGCCAATGAGCTCGTTCGCAGCATTCTGCAAACGCAAGGATATCGAGATTTCCGTTCAACGTTATCTAATTGACGCTTTGGGCGCCATGGCGCAAGGCCTGTTTGCCTCGCTGCTCATGGGTACCATTCTTTCGACCATCGGCCAGCAGGCTGGAATCGACGTATTGGTGCAGGTGGGTGATTTCGCTAAAAGCGCCGCTGGTCCCGCCATGGCTGTATCCATCGGGTTTGCGCTGAAGGCGCCATCGCTGGTGCTGTTTTCCCTGGTTGCAGTTGGTTATGCAGCGAACAGCTTGGGCGGTGCGGGTGGCCCATTGGCGGTACTCGTGGTTGCCATCGTGGCTTCTGAATGCGGCAAGTTGGTCGCCAATGAAACGAAGATCGACATCCTGGTCACTCCTTCGGTCACCATCCTGGTGGGGTGTTTGCTCTCCATGGCGTGCGCACCTTCCATCGGTGCGGGTGCTACTGCGGTAGGTTCGCTTATTATGTGGGCTACGGAGCTTCAGCCGTTCTTCATGGGCATTTTGGTATCGGCTTTGGTGGGCATTGCCCTTACGCTGCCAATCTCCTCGGCGGCTATCTGCGCAGCATTGAGCCTTACTGGTTTGGCGGGAGGCGCTGCTGTTGCCGGCTGCTGCGCTCAGATGGTCGGTTTCGCGGTAATGAGTTTCAAAGAAAACCGCTGGGGCGGATTGATCTCGCAAGGTTTGGGAACGTCGATGTTGCAAATGGGCAATATCGTGCGTAACCCACGCATCTGGATTCCTCCTACGTTGGCTTCCGCGATCACTGGCCCCATCGCCACCTGCATTTTCCAGCTCAAGATGAACGGTCCCGCCATTTCGTCGGGCATGGGCACCTGTGGTCTGGTTGGTCCTATTGGTGTGTACACAGGCTGGGTTGCCGATATGGCATCGGGTGCAATGACAGCCATCACTGCTATGGATTGGGCCGGTCTGGTGCTTATCTGTTTCGTGCTTCCTGCGGTATTAACCTACGCGTTCGGTCTTGTTTTGCGTAAGATTGGCTGGATCAAAGAAGGCGACCTTACGCTTGAATCTGCCGACGACATGGTGAAAGCCGAATAAGGCAGCAGGTTTTCTTGGTTGTTTTTCGCTGAAGGGAGGGAAGGATATGGCAAAACGGTTTGTGGCGGTTCTGGTAACGCTTTGTGCGGCACTGGCTGCGTTGTGCCTTTCAGGTTGTGCGGAAGAAGGCGGCAAACCCAGCTACCAGTTGGTAAGCGAGGGCAAACTTACTGTTGCTATGGCGCCTAATTTTCCTCCGTTTGACTCCCTAGACGGTGAGACCCCTACGGGTTTCGATGTGAGTGTTGCCCGTGAGGTGGCGAATCGTTTGGGGCTTCAGCTTGAGATCAAGGCAGTTCCGTTCGATGAACTGGTGCAGGGCGTGCACGACGGTACCTACGATGTTGCCATTTCGGCGCTCTCCATCAACCCCAGCCGGTCGGAGTTAGTCGATTTTTCATCTCCGTATTACCTGGTTGATCAAGCGATTGTTTCGAAGAAGGGCGTGTACGAAAAGGTGTCCGAGCTGAAAGGCAAGCAAGTTGCCGCTGAGGCTGAAGCCACGGGTTATGACTATGCCATGGCGAACGTCACGCAAAATGTTGTTACCTACAAGACCGCCGCCGAATGCTTTGCTGCTCTTGAGGCGGGGCAAGTTGCCGCTGTGGTAACCGATGAGCCTGCCGCAGCATATTTCATGAACAGCACCTACTCCAATTGCGTTGCCCTGGAAACTGTGGCAACGTGCGAGAAATATGCCGTTGCCGTGAACAAGGACAATCGGGCCTTAACAGATGCCATCAATGACGCCCTCGACCAGATGGACAAAGATGGAACCCTTGCCGAGTTCCAAAAGCAAGTAGGGTAGGGGTTTCGCGCCACTGCGGAGCGCCCTTTTTGGATATGGCTCTTACCCCAGACGGCGAGTGCGCGGTTCGGCGCTGGCGGCAGAGGTCAAGCAGTCGTGGCCCTTGCCTCAGGTGAAAAGCGCATGAGACATATACCTGAATTCGGCAGACCTTAGAAGTTACTTGTGATACGGCTCGTGGCGGATAATTTTGAATGCCCGATAAATCTGTTCAAGCAGAACAACTCGAGCAAGGTTGTGGGGTAGGGTTATGGGCCCAAAGCTGATACGCTCTGTGGCGCGCTGCTTCACTTCTTTTGTTACGCCATCGCTTCCGCCGATGATAAAGGAAATATGCGAATCGCTGTTGAGCGCATAATTGTCAATTTTTTGTGCCAGGCATTCGCTGGAAGTTTCTTTGCCGCGGATATCCATCAAGATAATGGGCCCGCGTTCTGGCAATGCGGAAAGCAAAGCTGAGGCTTCCTTTTCTGCATTGGAGTCGGGGAGTTCTCGCACTTCGATTTTTGCGTATCCACCAAGGCGTTTCAGGTATTCTGCGACAGCGTCTTTCCAGAACTGTTCTTTGAGCTTACCCACGGCAAATATGGTTATACGAAGCATGGTGGCCTCCTATCGTGCTGGCGTTACCAGCTTGAAAAGAAACATTGGTACAGTAGTTATTCGCACGGTATTATATCGGTCGAACAAGAAGCGCGTATGCGCATACCCACGCAACACCTAAGGAAGCAGGCGTTATGTCACTCCCCGTATCTGACCTGAACAAGAAGGCTGATGGCCTTACCACCATGGAATTGGGCAAGGTTTTGCCCCTTACCGCTGAAGTGAAAGACGATCATCTTTTCATCGGCGGCTGCGATATGGTGGAAATTGCTAAGGAATTCGGCACCGCATTGTACGTGTTTGACCAGGCCGATCTTGAAGCGCGCATGGACGAATACGTGCAGTCTTTCAAGAAGTACTACGGCGATCGTGCCGAAGTTGCCTATGCTTCCAAAGCGTTCCAGAACAAAGCCATTGTGCAGCTTGCCAATGAGCATGGCATGTGCCTGGATGTTTCTGGCGGTGGCGAACTCGCCTGCGCGCTTGCTGCGGGTTTTCCTGCCAAGCGTGTAGTAGTTCATGGCAACAACAAAACCCCTCAAGAACTGCGTGAAGCCATCGAAGCTGGTGTGGGGTGCATTGTTGTCGACTCCCGTATTGAATTGGGCCGCATTTCCGCTATTGCCCAAGAACTGGGCGTTACGCAGGATATTTACATGCGCATTACTCCTGGCGTAGAAGCTGATACGCACGAATTCATCCGCACGGGTTGCGAGGACTCCAAGTTCGGCTTCACCATGCGTGAGGATTTCGCTTTCAAATGTGTGAAGGATGTTTTGGAAACTCCGGGCGTCCGTCTTGCCGGTCTGCATTGCCACATCGGTTCTCAGATTTTTGCCCTGCATTCGTTCCGTGAAGCCATCGATGTCATGATCCAATTCATCAAGCGCATCAACGAAGAATACAACTACGAAATCGAAGGCCTCGATTTGGGTGGTGGCTTGGGTATTGCTTACGTAAAAGAGGAGGAGCCTCCCACAATCGAGTCGTTCGCGAAGCTTACCTGCACCGCAGTGAAAGAGCTATGTGCCCACTATGGCGTGAAGGAGCCTCGCATTGCGGTCGAGCCGGGTCGTTCCATTGCGGCAACGCCGGGCGTGACGCTCTATACCGTGGGCATCCTGAAGACGTTGCCGGGTATTCGCAATATCGTCGCTATCGACGGCGGCATGTCCGACAACATTCGTACTGCACTCTATGGTGCGGAATACGAGTCCGTTATCGCTAACAAGGCCAACCAGCCACGTACGAAAGTGGTAACGCTGGTGGGCAAGCACTGCGAATCTGGCGATGCGGTTGCCGCCGACGCTTCGATTCAGAACCCCGATCTGGGCGATATCGTATGCATGTTTGGCACGGGTGCGTACTGCCATTCCATGAGCAGTCGCTATAACGGTCAGCCCAGGCCCGGTATTGTGTTCGTCAAGGATGGCAAGGCTCGCTTGGTAACCCGTCGCGAATCCTACGCCGACCTGATGAGCTGCGATCTGTAGGTTCTTCTTTTGCAGCCGTTTGGTTGGGCTGCGATGATCTTATGCGGGGTTCTGACGGAATGAACCAAGGTTGATTCGACGCAGTAAGCGCGGTCGACTCCTGTTCATGCTTGTCAGGACCCCGTTTCGTTTTTTTGTACGATAAGGCCGCTTCGCTTATCCATTTAACGGATCAGTGACAAACGGTAATGTCTTTACGTTTACAATAGAAGGAATATAACTTCTACGGAAAGGTGCGCTTCATGGCTGTCAAGGTTGGCTTGGTCGGAACGGGCACGGTTGGTGGCGGATGCTTGGACATCCTTCGCAACCACAAGGAAGAATTCAAACGTCATTTTGGCATCGACATTGAGCTGACCCGCGTATGTTCTCGTCAGCCAGAGGTTGCCGAATCATATGGTTTGAGTGACATTTTCACCACCGATTTCCATGAAGTGATTGAAGATCCTGAGGTTGATCTGGTTATCGAACTCATCGGCGGTACTGCCTTTGCCAAGGAAGTGGTAATCGGTGCTCTGCAAAACGGCAAGAGCGTGGTTACTGCCAACAAGGCCCTTATGGCTTCTTGCGGCGAAGAGGTTATGAGCTTGGCGGAAGAAAAGGGCGTAGAAATTGCGTTTGAGGCCAGCGTTGGTGGCGCTATTCCCATCATCGTTCCCTTGAAGCACTCCCTTATTGCCAACCGCATCGATTCCATCATGGGTATCGTGAACGGTACTACCAACTACATGCTCACGCGCATGGACGAAGACGGCATGAGCTATGAGGACGCTCTGAAGGAAGCTCAGGAAAGGGGCTTTGCAGAAGCTGATCCCACTGCCGACGTTGACGGCCTTGATGCTGCTGCTAAGATTGCCATCTTGGCTTCCATTGCGTTCAATTCCCGTGTAACCATGAACCAGGTGTTCACCGAGGGCATTCGCCGCATTTCCCCTGTAGATTTGGCGATGGCTCACGAAATGGGCTATGCGGTGAAGCTTCTTGCCCACGCATACCGCTCCGATGGGGGCATTGACGTTCGCGTGCATCCCACGATGATCCCTGAAAGCCATCAGCTTGCTACGGTCAATGGCGTATTCAACGCAATTTATACCGTAGGCGACGCTGCGGGCGAAAACATGTTCTTTGGTGAAGGCGCTGGAGCGGGTCCTGCTGCTAGCGCCGTTATGGGCGATGTGCTTGAGGTTGCTCGCCATTTGCAGATGGGCATCAAGCCAATTGTCGGATGCACGTGCACCGACGAGCTGCCTATCCTTTCCGTTGAGGACCTCCATACGAAGTACTACATCCGTTTTGTGGTTGCCGACCGCAGTGGTGTTTTGGCTTCCGCGGCAGATATTTTTGCTAAGTACGATGTTTCGGTTAAGACGGTTACCCAGCGCGGCAACGCTGCACGCGATGACGTCGATCTGGTGTTTGTTACCCATACGGCTGAAGAGCGCAATGTGCGCAAGGCCATCGATGACATCCTGGCTTTGGAGGGTGTTGTTACGGGCGGATTCCCGTCGGTCATCCGCGTACAGGACTAACAGGCGTTCATGCGGCTGGTTTGGCAATTCGCTTCTCCTGCAATTTGAAAGGGCACGCGCTTTGGCGCGTGCCCTTCTTTTTGTGATGCTGCGACTTCCGATTGGATTCGTTGGTTTGTTTCGGTGTGGGTTGCTTTATTCGGGCATGTTTTCCAAGTCGTAGGGCGTTGCCTGGTAAACATAATAGTTAAGCCAGTTGGTGTATAACAGCTGAGCCGTGGCTCGCCAGTTGGAAACAGGCTTCTGCTTTGGGTCGTCGTTGGGGAAGTAGTGCTTCGGCATGTCGGGGTTCAAACCCTTTTCCGTGTCGCGATGGAATTCGCCTGCCAGGGTGTCGGTGTCGTATTCGGGATGGCCGAATACGAAAAAGTGACGGCTATCGGTGCTTTTAGCGATGAATACGCCGGCTTCATCCGATACGGAGATCAGCTCTAGTTCGGGAACCTTCTCGATGTCTTCCGCATGAACCTCGGTCCAGCGAGAATGGGGCGCATGAATGACGGTATCGAAACCACGGACCAGAGGAGAAGTGGGTTTCAAGATCTTGTGCTCGAAAACCCCCGTCATCTTGTGCTGCCTTAGATACTTTGGAATCCCGAAATGATAGTAGGCACCCGCCTGCGCGCCCCAGCAGAGGTACAAAGTTGAGAATACATTGGTTTTTGCCCATTCGAAGATGTCGCACAATTCAGGCCAGTAGTCCACATCTTCAAAGGGGAGCTTTTCGACTGGTGCTCCGGTGACGATCATGCCGTCATAGCGCTTGTTGCGAATGTCATCCAGATCCACGTAGAACGATTCCATGTGCTTGGGGGGTACGTGCGTTGCTTTATGCGTGACGGTTTGCAGAAGGTCGACCTCAACCTGCAAGGGCGTATTCGAGAGCTTGCGCAGAATTTGGGTTTCTGTTTCGATTTTCAGGGGCATCAAATTCAAGATGAGCACACGCAGTGGACGAATGTCCTGATGGATGGCGCGGTGCTCGGTCATAACAAAGATGTTCTCGCTTTCCAAGACCTCTGTTGCCGGCAAGGCATCGGGGATGCGAATTGGCATAAGTGCTCCTTTATTGATAACGATACATTCGTGTGTTGATGTAACAGCAACCACGATTGTACGCGCGAGTGCCCGAGCCTTCTACGTCCGTCAGCCAATCTATAGCCAGTTATAGGTAATTGCATTGACCAGGCTTTTTACTTGTTGATCTATTGCACCATCTTTTGGCGACGTACTTTTACAATAGACACTATCGCTTCACGCACCTCTGTTGCGTGGGCGGGCTTTGGGAAGAAAGGAATACGCAATGAGCGAATCATTGGCCACAACCTGCGTGCAGGGCGGCTATCGTCCTGGCGATGCCGAGCCTCGTCAGGTGCCAATTTACCAATCAACTACTTGGAAATACGATACAAGCGAGCATATGGGCCGTTTGTTCGATCTGGAAGAATCTGGATACTTCTATACCCGCCTGCAGAATCCTACAAACGACTTTGTTGCTGCAAAAATCTGCGAGCTGGAGGGTGGCAGCGCTGCAATGCTCACTTCATCGGGGCAGGCGGCAAATTTCTTTGCTGTGTTCAATATTGCCGGGCAAGGCGACCATGTAGTGGCTTCTTCGGCTATCTACGGCGGTACGTACAATTTGCTGTGCCATACCATGGCACGCATGGGCCTGGAGTGCACCTTTGTTTCTCCTGACTGCTCTGATGATGAGCTTGAAGCGGCATTTCGCCCGAACACCAAAGCGGTTTTCGGCGAAACCATTGCAAACCCAGCGCTTAATGTTTTGGATATCGAGCGTTTTGCCAATGCGGCTCATGCGCATGGTGTGCCGCTGATCGTGGACAACACGTTCCCCACGCCGGTAAATTGCCGTCCCTTCGAATGGGGCGCTGATATCGTCACCCATTCCACCACGAAATACATGGACGGCCACGGCGCTGGTGTTGGCGGCTGCATTGTTGATTCCGGCAAGTTCGACTGGAACGCTCATGCCGATAAGTTCCCTGGTCTTACTACACCCGACGAAAGCTACCATGGCGTGGTGTATACCGAACGCTTTGGGCTGGAAGGCGCGTTTATCACCAAGGCCACCTCGCAGCTTATGCGTGATCTTGGCTCTATTCAGTCGCCGCAGAATGCGTTTCTGCTGAACATGGGGCTGGAGAGTCTCCACGTTCGCATGGCGCAGCATTGCAAGAACGGCCAGTCGGTTGCCGAGTTCCTTTCCGACCACCCGAAAGTGGCATGGGTTCGTTACTGTGGCTTGCCCGATGACCCGAATTATGATTTGGCGCAGAAGTACCTGCCCAATGGCTCATGCGGTGTTGTGAGCTTTGGCGTAAAAGGCGGGCGCGAAGCGGCAGAGCGCTTCATGGCTAACTTGAAGTTGGCGCAGATCGCTACCCATGTCGCCGATGCTCGCACCTGTGTTCTTCATCCTGCAAATGCAACTCATCGCCAAATGAATGACGAAGAGCTTGCTGCAGCTGGCATCAGCCCCGATCTTGTGCGTCTTTCGTGCGGTATCGAAGACACCGCCGATCTCATTGCTGATATTGACCAGGCTCTTTCGTTTGCGTAGTCGATGCATCAGTGCAGATGCCACGAAGTGATAGTTCTTCTGTATAAGCGTTTGCTGCCGTGTACGCCGCCCCCGACTTGTTCGGGGGGCGGTTTTTTATGGCTTACGTATATAATGGCAGGTGGTTTGGTTCTGCGTGAGTAGACATGTTCACGTAAATGCCCGCCTATCACAATCCATTAAGCTAGAGGGTCCCTTTCGCCATGCGTGACGTACACTGCCATATTCTTCCTGGAGTAGATGATGGTGCTCGCACCATGCAGGAATCGCTGCTAATGCTTTCCGAGGCCATGAGAGCGGGCATCACTTCCATCGTATGCACGCCACGGTGCTGCGACCCCTGGTTCGACTTCTCCCGTATGTGGCAGGCGTATCTTCAGCTAAAGCGCCATGCGTCTGCTATCCCTGGCGCACCTGAGCTTTCTATGGGCTTTGAAGTCGACTATCACAAACTGAAGAAGCTTGGGATGGACGCAGCTGTTCAGCTCGGCAACGATCAGGGGGAATTTCTACTGGAACTTCCCCAGGGCACCTTGCCACTCGATTGGGAATTCATGGTTCACAATCTGCAACGTAAGGGTTTCAAGGTCATAATCGCCAACCCGGAGCGATGCCGTGAAGTCCAGAAGGATATCGATGTTGCGCGCCGTTTCGTTTCGGCTGGCTGTGAATTGCAAATATCTGCGGACTGTATATACGGGGGCTTTCTGGATCCTTCGCGCCGTGCGGCGAAGAAGCTGGTGCAGGCCGGCTTGGTTCGCCATTTGGCCAGTGATGCTCGCCACCCTTCCGACTACGAGTTGTTTACCGAAGCGATGGATTATTTCAGACGCTTTGCCGATTCTGGGGCTATGGAAAACAAGAGCATAGAAGAAGTTGAGCGCGAGTGCGCCGAGGCGGAAGCTCGTGCTGACCAAAAGAGAAAAGGGCATGGATCCGGCTTTGATAGGGGGAAGGCGTCCTCCAGGGTGGATGACTTTGCTCGTCAGGCTGTTGCAGGCGGTAAACGCCCCCTTGATCCTGAGGCAGAGACATATCGTAGCGCCATGGCAGCTATAGAGGGTATCGGTGGAAATGCGGAGGGCGTTGGGTCCCGGGGTGCCATTGCACCTAGTGTGGTCCGCTCTTCCGGAAGCAGAAGAGCCATATCGGAAAACCCTGTAGCCAACCCAGGGAAGCTGCCCCTTCCGGTTGAAGGTGGTACTGCTCGTGCGTCGTATCTTGAGCCAGCCGAGCGTTCCTCGGATGCGGCTCTCGATGCCATGTTCGACGACATTCCCGTTCGCGGAAAGCATGCGCGAAGGGACTAGGGTTTGCTGGATCTCCGTTCTATTTGGATGGATTAACAACGTTAATAAGTAGCCTCTCACCTCTATATATAGGATTCGCCTATAGATAAATCTCTATTTATAGGTTTCATTCCTGGGGCCTTGGTGCGACAATAAAATTGTTAGCGATACCGAAGCTAGCAGCTTTGTCGCATGCGCCCCACGCGATACCCCTCTCGCGCGCGGGCGCTTTTGTGCGAGGGGAATTCCTCTTCTTGCTTTTGTTCTTATTCAGCCATGCGTGCGCATGTTTTGCTTGCTACTGCGCTGCGCTTAGCAAGCTTCTGTTGTGGCCCCATCCTTTAATATGGCGCTTCCTTGCACGCCGCATGGTTTTCGATATGCGTTGCAATTGTCGCCAGTCTCGTTTTTATTGCCAGTCAGTTTGTTCGGCGATCGTGTTTTTGTGCCTTGCGATTGGTTAGCTCTTCAGGGGCGCCGCATGCACAACCTACGGGAACGTCGGGCGATCCGTCGCCCTCCGAGGGCATGCTTGCTGCGCGGGCGGGCGGTTATTTTTCGACGGCGAACGTTTTTCTATAAAAATGTTATTGACGGCTAACTTTATTCTTGTTAAGTTAATCACGGTTAACTTAGAGGAAGCAAAACTTCCGGTGAAGAACTTCTACACCTCTTCATCGGCAATGTTCTCTTCGGGCTCATATTGGGATGTTGCCACTGCTTTGTCCTTTTATTCGCCGGGAGTTGCGCCGACTCGAAATCTCTTGCTTTTGGACAGGAGTGTGAACGAGAAAGAACCCGCCTTATGGCGGGTTCTTTCTGTTTGGGCTACTTGTGCAGGCTCGTGGGGCTTGGGTAATCGGGGGCAAAAAAGACGCGGCGGGGGTTCTTTCTCGCTTTCGATTTATTTATCATTCGGCGTTTTCGTTTTTCTGAACCCGAAGCGGGTTAGCGCAGAACCAACAAGAGTTGCAACGGTATCTACCACCCAATCGGCAGGGTCGCAGCTTCGGCTGGGGACGAACAGCTGATGCCACTCGTCGGTTATGCCGTAGAGGCTTCCAATGGCTAATGCTGCAAGAAGCGCGGTGCGAGGGTTTAGGTGAAAGCGCAGCGCATTGAATAACAGTGCGCCGAAAACAAGATACTCGGTGAAGTGGCCAACAGGTGAAACGTCAACTTCATGGCCGAATATCCACTGAGCGCCTGCTGAAAGCATGCCTTTGATTGCCGAGATGATGCCAAGTCCGCTGCTTATCGATTCGCCGGTATTGGCAGACATCCAGAAAATTGCTGCTGCCATAACGGCAACTGCTAACCAGCTGAGGGCGATTTTTGCAGAGCGGGAAAGATGGTGGGGTAAGCAAGCGTTCATGGATGCCTTCCGGGTAGTAGGTGACAGCCTTTTGCGTTGTTCAAAAGCACTAGTAGGGTACGTCATCATGTTGTTGGGAGGGCGCAGTGCAGCGCTGCGGTAAGATAAATTACAGCATTTCGTCACCAAGGAGGGATTTTGTTGGAAGAGGGCAAGCGGGCTCAAACGCAGGTAATTGTGCTTATTTCCATCGTTATCCTTGGTTCGTGCTTGGGAAATCTCTCGCAAACCGCTCTGAACGCCATGTTTTCTGGCATGGCTGCCGACTTCGGTGTTCAGATGGAGCTTGGTCAGTGGGTTACTACGTTGTATATGTTGGTGCTGGGAATCACCGTGCCTGTGGTTACCTATCTTATGCGCCGTTTCCCGCTGAAAAACGTGGTGCTGGCGGCATTGCTGCTGTTGGTGATAGGTGCCGCTATCGATGTGGCAGCCCCCAGTTTTGAGGTGCTGGTTGCCGGTCGTGCCCTTCAGGCGGTATCGGCGGGCATTACCATGCCCATGATGATCAGCATCGTTATGACTTCCTTCCCGCGCGATAAACAGGCAACCGTTATGGGCATTGCAGGCATCGCTATGGGCTTTGCTCCCAACATTGGACCTACCATTGGCGGATGGATGATCGGGTTTGCTGGGTGGCGCAGCTTTTTCGTGGCGCTGTTTGTCTGCGCGTTAGTTCTTCTGCTGCTAGCTGCGGTATTGATTACGCGCCGTCCCCAGGCAAATTCGTCTGCAAGGCTCGACGTTTTGTCATTATTGCTTTCCGCTTTGGGCTTCGGCGGTTTGTTGCTGGGGTTCTCCAATGCTTCAAGCTTTGGGTTGGCAAGCCCATATATTTGGGTTCCCGCAATTCTTGGTGCGTTGTTCTTGGCGTTGTACCTGCGTAGGCAAAAGCACGTCGAGCATCCTCTTACCAATTTGCGCATCTTCGATTCGTGGCGTTACCGCGTGAGCTTCTGGGCGGCAAACGCATTGTTCGCCAGCTTTATGGGCATTACGCTGATAATTCCGCTGTTTATTGAGAACCAGTGGGGAGGTACAGCGCTTCAGGCGGGCTTGGCCTTACTGCCAGGTACGGTGGCGGCTTTTATCGTGAATCCCCTGGCTGGTTGGCTGGTGGACCGCATTGGGGCCCGTCCTGTAGTTGTGGTTGCTTCGGTGTTTCTGGCGGTTGGCGCGGTTTCCATGGCCTTCATTGACGAAGCCACTCCATTTTGGGCCATTGTTGCGCTGCAAGGAGTTCGTGCCACCGGCGTTTCGGGTTTGATTGGGCCGTTGACCTCGTGGGGTATGGCCGATTTGCCGCACGAGATCATGACCGATGGTTCTTCGTTTGGCACCGCGGTCCGTCAGGCATGTGCTTCTGTTGGCACGGCGCTTATGGTGTTTGCCATTGCTGCAGGCGCATCGGCGGGAATGTCCTTGATGGGTTTTCATGCGGCATTTGCCGTTTCTGGCGCTTTTGCGGTAATGGTGTTCGGCCTTGTTGTTGCTCGCGTTCGTTAGATGCGTGCGTTGCTAAAGCGAAAATCGGAACGGCCTGTGCCGAATTGCGGGGAAGCGCAAAAATTCTTCGGTAGCTCTCTTTTCGTGCGCTGTTTGCGTGGGTAGAATACGTCCCATGGATACTGAAATTAAAATACGCATGGCAACGAAGGAAGACGCTCCCGCGTTGCTGGAAATCTACACTCCTTACGTTCTCGAAACGGCGGTAACGTTCGAAATAGAACCGCCCTCGTTGGAGGAGTTCTCCGCGCGTGTCGAGCGCGTTCTTGAGCGTTACCCCTACATCGTGGCTGAAAAAGACGGCCTTATTCTTGGCTATGCCTACGCTCAGGCGTTCCGCCCGCGTGCGGCATATGCCCATTCCGCCGAAACCTCAATTTATGTTCGCAAAGACCTGCGAAGCCGCGGTTTGGGTCGTCGTATGTACGAAGCGCTGGCTAAGCTGCTTTTGCTGCAAAACGTATTCAATATGGAAGCGTGCATCGCTCATTGCGATCCCGCTGATGAATATGTGCCCGCAACAAGCCGCCTTTTCCACACCCGCTTGGGCTTCGAGCATGCAGGTCGTTTCAACAAATGCGCGCTGAAGTTTGGGCGTTGGTACGACATGATCTGGATGGAGCGTATTTTGGCGAAGCCTGCGGCGCAGGAAACCAGCCCTTTCCGTCCCTTGCCCGATATCGATCAGCCCTATATCGACTCAATTTTGAGCAGGGCTTAACCACCTTTCCCGTTTCACTGATTACGAAGGCTGCCTTGTTGCAGCCTTTTTTCGTCAAAAACAAGGCGGCTCTCTTTCGCGTGGCAGCGTAAGGTGCCACGCGCGTCCGAGGCGCCGCGGGGAACGATGGGCACAGTTGCGCCGCCGTCCATGGTAAGGTGCCACGCATGTGCGGGGTGTCGGTGTATTCGATGCGAAGCTCAATATCCGCTTGCGGGCGAAAGGTGTCCGTCTGCGCGGTAAAACAGGGGGAGCTTTCTTCTGCCTCATTCGCTTCGGCACTTTAGTGTGCTATACTGCGGTCTGCTTTAGTTAAGTAAAGTCTTACCGCTGAAATGAGGTAGTAATGAAGAAGAAGTTCCTTTCGGTGTTGGCCGTGGCTTGCGTTGCCTGCCTTTCTGCCGCCCTGCTTGCGGGTTGCTCGCAGCAGCAGTCCAGCTCCAATGACGGTAACCCTGCCGACAACAAGCTCATCGTGGGCTTCGATAACAGCTATCCGCCGTATGGTTTTATGGATGAGAGCAACAACCCTACTGGTTTTGACCTTGATCTTGCTCAGGAAGTTGCCAACCGTAACGGTTGGGACATCGAGCTTTCTGCCATCGATTGGGATACCAAGGATGCTCAGCTGAACCAGGGTACCATCAACTGCATTTGGAACGGCTTCACCATGGAAGGCCGCGAAGATGACTACACCTTCTCCGAGCCCTACATGCTCAACGAGCAGGTAATCGTTGTTAAGAAGGATTCCGGCATCACGTCCCTTTCCGACCTTGCTGGCAAGACGGTGGTAACCCAGGCTGACTCTGCTGCGCTCGACGTACTTGAGGGCGACAAGAAGGACGTTGCCGATACCTTCAAGAGCCTGCAGACGCTTCCCGATTACAACAACGCATTCATGCAGCTTGAGTCTGGGATGGTAGATGCCGTTGCTTGTGACCTTTCCATCGCCCAGTACCAGATCGCTGCTAAGCCCGATGCCTATCAGCAGCTTGACCCCCTGAGCAGCGAGCACTATGCCGTTGGCTTCAAGAAGGGCGACGACGCTCTGGCGGCTAAGGTTACCAGCACACTTAAGGATATGTACAACGATGGCACGGTTGAAAAGCTCATCGAGAAGTATGCCGATTACGGCATGAGTGCTGAGAACTGGGTGCTTAAGTAAGGAAAACAAAGCGAGTCTGCGCTCTTTTTCGGCTTCCCCGGAAGCTGATGCAAGAGCGGTGATCTCGACACTGCTGGGCGGAAGGCTACCCCTTCCGCCCTTTGTTGCGTTCGGCGGTTGAATCGCATGGCGCATAAAGGAGGAAGATTATGGAACTTGGCGTTATGGTTGGCGCCTTGGTGGATGGCTTGGGGCTTTCCGCCTGGATTTTCGTGGTTACGCTGGTTGGCTCTTTGCCGCTGGGCATCGTGGTTGCCTTGTGTCGAATGAGCTCATTCAAGCCGCTATCGCTGCTTGCCCAGTTCTACATTTCCATTCTGCGTGGCACTCCGCTGATGCTGCAGTTGATGGCCTTTATGTTTGGTCCTTATTATCTGCTGGGAATGAATATGGGCACCGACTGGAAATTCGGTGCTTGCGCCGTGGGCTTCATCTTGAACTATTCGGCTTATTTTGCCGAAATATACCGTTCGGGCATTCAGTCTATTCCGAAGGGCCAGTACGAGGCTGCTTTGGTTTTGGGCTACTCCCGTTCGCAAACTTTCTTCAAGATCGTGCTGCCCCAGGTGATCAAGCGCATTTTGCCTGCAATGGGCAATGAGATCATCACCCTGGTAAAAGATACTTCTTTGGCATTTGTATTGGGTATGGCGGAAATGTTCTCGGTTGCCAAGGCCCTTGCCGCAAGCAACGTATCTATGATCCCCTATGCCATTGCTGCGCTTATCTACTGGGTGTTCTGCCTCTTCATCGAATTCATTTTGGGGCGCGTGGAAAAGAAGCTTGCCTACTACCACGACTAGCGTGTTGGCTTGAAGAATATGGGAAAAGGGGTTTCCTCTATGGAAAATATGCCGGTTGTGAACCTAGGCCATGCGCGCAAGGCGTTTGGCAGCAATGAGGTTCTAAAAGATATTTCGCTTACGGTAAACCAGGGCGATGTGCTGTCTATTATTGGTCCTTCGGGCGGCGGCAAGTCCACGCTTTTGCGTTGCATGACGCTGCTCGAAACGCTGGATGCTGGTTCGCTTGCATATGGTGATGTGAAAGTTGCTGAAGCTGACTCCACGGGCAAAGCGGTGTATGGCGGCAAAGATGTGCTTGCTCAGGCTAAGGAACGCTACGGCCTGGTTTTCCAGAATTTCAATCTGTTCCCGCATTTCACGGTGTTGCAGAACGTGACCGATGCCCTGATTAGCGTGCAGAAGCGCCCAAAGGAAGAAGCGCTTGCACGCGGACGCGAGCTGCTTGCCAAAATGGGGTTGGCTGATAAAGAGGATATGGTTCCTTGCGAGCTTTCCGGTGGCCAACAGCAGCGCGTTGCCATTGCCCGTGCTTTGGCGCTTGACCCCGATGTGCTGTTCTTCGATGAACCCACGTCTGCGCTCGACCCAGAGCTTACGCAAGAGGTCCTGCGCGTTATTCGTGAGCTTGCCGACGAGCACATGACCATGGTTATCGTGACGCATGAAATGGCGTTTGCTCGTGACGTTGCCGATCGCGTTGCGTTTATGGATGGCGGCGTTATCGTCGAGGAAGGCCCAGCTCAGCAGGTTATCAACAACCCGCAGCATAACCGCACCAAGGCATTCCTCGCGCGTTTCCAGGAAGGCGCAGCCGATTAAGTATTACAGAGCCCTTGTTTCTGCAGGGGCTCTTTTGTTTAGTGCGCGGTATTAGCGCGTAGTTTTGGTATGCACAGTATGCTGGCTTTGAAAGGGGATAAGCATGATAGTTTCCATTGAAGGTCATACGCCAGATGTTTCCAGTGCTGCGTTTGTGGCTGATAACGCCACGGTTTGCGGTGATGTGAAGGTAGGGGAGAATTCCTCTATCTGGTTCGGTGCGGTGTTGCGTGCTGAGTGCGAGCCGCTGCGCATCGGCGATCGGACTAACGTGCAGGATAACGTTGTCGTGCACATCGATAGCGGTTTTCCCGTAACTATCGGCAGTGACGTTACAGTGGGACACGGCGCGATAGTGCATGGCTGCACCGTGGAAGATGGCGTGCTGATAGGCATGGGGTCTACCATTCTCAATGGTGCCGTAATTGGCGAGGGTTCGGTAGTTGCTGCGGGAGCTTTGGTGCTTGAAGGGGCTGTAGTGCCGCCTTATTCGCTGGTTGCCGGTGTCCCTGCGAAGGTGAAGAAAGCCCTTAGTGCTGAAGAAGTGAAGAACCGTATTGACTATTACACGCCTCGCTATGTAAGAGAGGCCAAGTTGTACGCGGGGTCGAATTAGAGATATGTAGGACAACTTCCATATGCCTTATTGGCTTGTGGGATATCGTTCTACTAAAAAGAAAGGGCCCGCTTATGCGAGCCCTTTCTAGGTTGCGGAATGATTGCCTATTCCTCGGTTGCCTTCAGCAGACCGTAGCCGCCATTGTCACGGCGATACAGGATGTTTACAGCATTGGTGTCGCGATCGATGTAGGCGAAGAAGTCATGACCAAGCAGGTCGATCTGAACCAGGGCCTCTTCTTCGGTGAGGGGCTCGAGGACCAGTTCCTTCACGCGTACTACTTCGTCATCAGCGGAAAGCTCCTGCATCAGACCATCGATGTCGAGCTTGGCGCCAGCCTTGGCGGGAGCGTCTGCGATCTTCTTGTCGATGATGCGGGTCTTGTATTTGCGGAGCTGGCGCAGAACTTTAGCAGCGGCAACGTCAATTGCGGCGTACATGTTCTCGTCGGTTTCTTCTACGCGGATGATGTGGCCGCGTGCGCGCATGGTAACCTCGCACTTAGCGGGGGTGGGGTTAGCAGGATTCTTTTCGACCTGCAGTACAACCTCGGCAGTAAGGGGGTTGATGTCCATGACCTTCATGGAGTTGCCGATTTTTTCTTCGGCATAAGCGCGGATGGGATCCGTGATGGGCATCCTGCGGCCGGTGATGGTGATTTCCATGATTTCACCTCTCAAACTGAAACGAACTTCGCGGTTTTTCGAGGGGCCCCTCATGAAACTGGAATGTCGAAAACGACAATTCATGCTGTGCGGAATGCGTGTTGGATGCACCTTTGCAGCACCTTCTGTAATGGGAGGCGGTTTCGTATTTCCCCTCGTCAACCGTCTTCGCTTATTAGTCTAGCGCACTTCTTTCTGATTTCATCAATAAAAATGAACTTGTTCTAAAACGTTGTATAAACGTTGCTATTGGTAAGGCATTTTGAATGATTCGCTCTGTTATTGTGGAACGCTGAAGAGAAGCGGAGGAATACCCCATGGCCCACAAACCGCATAAGGAAACCGGCATCTTCATTAACGAGGTGTCTTCCCATCAGCGTCGCTACCATAAGGTGCTGGAGCTCACCCATTCAACCACCAAGGCGGCGGGCGTCATGCTCCTTGGCGCTATTGTTGCACTGGTGGTGGCGAATACGGCAGCGCACGAAGGGTTTATCGAGTTCTGGCACACCGAAGTATCCTTTGGGTTTGGCGCAGAGCACGCAGAGATGTCGTTGGCCCACATCATCAATGATGTGCTTATGGCCATTTTCTTCCTGTTGGTTGGACTGGAAATCAAGTACGAAATGACGGTGGGCGAACTTACCGATGTTCGCCAGGCTATTCTGCCTGTTGCTGCTGCTATTGGCGGCGTGCTCATGCCTGTAGGCATCTACCTGCTGTTCAACGCAAGCAACCCCGAAACGGTTATGGGTTGGGGCGTGCCCACTGCAACCGACATTGCTTTCGCGCTTGGTATTTTAGCGTTGTTGGGATCGCGCGTTCCTGCCGGCTTGCGTGTGTTCCTCAGTACTCTTGCGGTAGCCGATGACATTGTGGCCATCTTGGTCATTGCCGTCTTCTACGGGCACAGCCCTTCAATGATGTGGTTGGCGGCTGCAGCGGTGGTCATGGTTGTGCTTGTTGCGCTGAACCGTACCCATGTGTATTCATTAGTGCCTTATTTGCTGGTGGGCGCAGTTCTGTGGTACTGCATATTTATGTCGGGGGTTCACTCGACCATTGCCGGCGTGCTACTGGCCTTTGCCATTCCTTCCCGTTCGCATGTGAGGTTGAAGAGCTTCGCAAGCTGGTCGGGGCAGCGTGTGAAGGAAGCAGAGGAAAGCTATGTCCCCGACGAGCCGGTAATCGGTCAGACCGACTACTTGGCTAGCGTAACGCGCTTGGCGCGCGTTTCCCGCCAGGTGGTCCCTCCTGCAACGCGCTTGGAGCGCAGACTGTACCCATGGGTGTACTTTGCGATTCTTCCCTTGTTCGCCCTGACCAATGCTGATGTGGCATTCATACAAGTGCCTGCGGGTGATATTCTTTCGAGCCCTATCTTTTTGGGCGTGTTCTTTGGATTGGTAATAGGCAAGCCTGCGGGCATCATGCTTATGAGCTTCATTATCGTGAAAACGAAACTATCTACTTTGCCCGAAAACGTGAATTGGTCCCATATGCTTGGTGCGGCGCTTTTGGGCGGCGTGGGCTTTACCATGTCCATCTTTGTGGCCAACTTGGCTTTTGCCGACGCTGCGTACGTAATGGTTGCCAAGGTGGCCATTTTGGCGGCATCGTTGGTGGCAGGCGTTTTGGGTTTCACGTTCTTGTTCTTCCAGGCGAAAGCCGCCACGCGTCGAGGTCAGCGTTTCGAAATGGAGCTTCCCTCCGCCAACAACAGGCAGTCGCACGCCGCGCACGAGGCTGAGAGACGTTATAAGCGAGAGCTCATTCAAGACGAGAATGAATAGTCATATTCCGTTGAGCTGGCGTTATGAAGCGCACCTTCACATATCTTTGCGTTGTTCGATGCGGGTTTGTTACCATTGCAAAAGCTGAATTCTTGCACTAGAGATACGTCTCGAATATGTGCAAGGTCAACGCGAAAGTGCTAGGAGGCCCTTTCATATGACAAAACAGACATGCGCTTCCAAGTCTAAGGTGGCTTTGAATGCTGCTTTTGCTGCCATTTTGGCCGTTGGACTCTCCGTCCCTGCAGCCAGTGCGTTCGCTGCGCCTTCCGACGATAAGCAGGCAGAGGCTCAGGCTGCCCTGCAAAAGCTCAATCAGTATCAGAGCGAGCTTGATCAGGCTTCTGCTAATTATGAAGCTGCTCATCAGGAGCAGATCGATGCCCAGAATCGTGTAGACGAAGCTCAGAAGCAGATCGAAGAGAAGACCGCTCAGATCGAAAAGGATCAGCAGCGTCTTTCCGATCGTGCTCGCGATATGTACCGTTCGGGTGACACCAATTTCTTGGACGTTATCTTGGGTGCATCCTCTTTTGAACAGTTCGCCACTACCTGGAATATGTTGGAAACACTGAATGGCAATGATGCTGAACTGGTTTCCGAAACCAAGACCGCTCGCGAAGATCTTCAGGCTGCAAAGCAGGAAGCTGAAGAGCAGGCCAAGGTAGCATCCGATAAGGCAGAGGAAGCCAAGTCTGTTGCTGAGGCAGCAGACCAGAAGGCATCTGAGATGCAGCAGACCTATAACAGCCTTTCCGCTGAGGCTCAGGAGCTTATTAGCCAGGAGCGTGCTGCCCAGGAAGCTCAGCAGCAGGCTGCCGCAGCAGCTGCCGAGCAGAATGGCACGGCAGGTAACGATGCTGCAACCACCATCACGAACAACAATCGCAACAACACAACCTCTAACAATTCGAGCAGCAGCTCCAACTCCAACAAGAACAATGCTTCAAGCTCGGCAACCAACAACAGCAAGCCCCAGTCCGTTTCGGGCAATAGCGTGGTAAACCGCGCTTACTCCCAGCTGGGTAAGCCCTACCAGTGGGGCGCAGTTGGCCCGAACTCATTCGACTGCTCTGGTTTGGTAAGCTACTGCCTCACCGGCAGCTACAGCCGCTTGGGTACCACGGGTACCTTCATGGGCTGGACGCGTGTTTCCAGCCCTCAGCCTGGTGATATTTGCGTAAACAGCCATCACTGCGGTATTTACATCGGCGGCGGTCAGATGATCCATGCTCCTCGGACGGGCGACGTGGTCAAGGTAAGCTCCGTGCACAGTGGCATGATTTACGTTCGCTACTAGCGAATCGCTATCACATGATTCTTTGAAAACCCGCTTCGGCGGGTTTTCTTGTTTATACAGGCGAAATTTGAGCGTTCATAATTCAAGCGTAAAATGCACATACGGCTTTGACCTGGTGCTATTTGTGAATATTGCGCATTGAAACTTTGAATACGGCACGGTGGCGTTGCGGCGCAAACCGTTTGCTTGTTAAACTGATCCAGCTATCGCTTAATCGCACCACAACACCACCAGGGGGAACTCACGATGGGTATTTCTATCGCAAAACATAAGCGAGCACTTGCTTCGGCTGCAATGGCCGTGGTTCTTGTTGCGGGTCTTGCCGTGCCTACTACGGTTGCTTTGGCAGAACCTACCGCCGCCGAAAAACAGGCTGAAGCGCAGCAGGCGCTCAATAAACTCAACGAGATGCAGCAAAAGCTCGATGAGGCTTCGAATAACTACTACACGGCTATCGACGAGCAGAAGGCCGCCGAAAAAAAGGTGGAGGAAGCTCAGGAAAAGGTAGACCAGAAAACCAGGGAAATTGAAGGCTACCAGGAAAAGCTTGGTACCCGCGCTCGCGATATGTATCGCTCGGGCAATACCGGGTTCCTCGACGTAATCCTGGGCGCTTCTTCATTTGAGCAGTTTGCCACCACATGGAATACGCTTGAGCGGCTTAACGAAAACGATGCCGAATTGGTAACCGAAACCAAGAACGCACGCGAAGAACTGGAAAACGCCAAGCAGGAAGCCGAAGAGCAGGCTGAGGTTGCCGCCAACAAGGCCGCAGAAGCCAAATCCGTAAAGGACGAAGCTGAGGCAACCACCGCTCAGATGCAGCAGACCTACGACAGCCTTTCTGCCGAAGCGCAGGAATTGATGCGCAAGGAAGAAGAGGCTGCCGAAAAGGCTCGTCAGGAAGCTGCCGCCCGTGAAGCAGCTGCCGCTGCCGCGGCATCGAAGAACAATGGGGGCGGTACGGTAGACAACAGTGCCGTCCAAACCGTAACAGGCAACACGGTAGTTGATCGAGCCTATGCCCAGCTTGGCAAACCTTATGTATGGGGTGCAGCTGGCCCGAACTCCTTTGACTGCTCTGGCCTGGTTGGATACTGCATCACTGGCAAAATGGGTAATCATTGGTGTACCACTTACACCATGGCAAGCTGGAAGCGTGTTACCAATCCTCAGCCTGGCGACTTCTGCCTAAACAGCCACCATACGGGTGTTTATATTGGCAATGGCCAGATGATTCACGCGCCGCGAACGGGCGACGTGGTTAAGATCAGTGCTGTTCATTCTGGCATGTGGTACGTTCGCTATTAAACGGTGTTCCGCCAAGCGGGTGAAGTGTTTGCAGGTAGGCGCTGCTTTGGATAGGTAACGAACTGGTATTCGTATTTATGGAGGGCATTTGCATGCCCTCTTTTCTTTTGCAGGAAGTGTGGTACTATAGCACCCGCTAATCACAACAGCGGGATGTGGCTCAGCTTGGTAGAGCGCTGCGTTCGGGACGCAGAGGTCGCAGGTTCGAATCCTGTCATCCCGACCATTACAACCACTGAGGGGTATCCTGAAAAGGGTACCGTTCTTTTTTTGTTAGAGTGCTTTTATATGTACTCGCAGTAAGAAGTTGGGGCTCTCGCAGGGCGCCAACTCACCACCACGGAGGTGCTTCATGAAGATTGGACCTTTCGGTCCCCTTGAGATCGTCATCATCCTCGTTGTAATTCTCGTTCTTTTCGGACCCAAGAACCTTCCCAAGCTTGGTACCGCAATCGGCAAGGCAGTTAAGAATCTGCGCGAAGGCCTAGGCGGCGGCAAGAAGGTTGAAGAGGCTGAAGAGCCCGCTCCTAAGGCGGCAGACGCCAAGGAAGAAATCGAAGTTGAGGTGATCGACAAGCCCGCGCCTGGCAAGAAGGCAGAGGCTGCCGAAGAGGCTAAAAAAGAAGAAGCATAGAGCTAACCGCTTCGCTTCATCACTGGTATGCAAAGGGCACGCTTCTTATGGAGGCGCGCCCTTTTCGCGAGTATAGGAAAGGAAGACTGGCCAGCATATGCATGGCCGAGGGGTGTAAACCATGGAAAACAACTACGTTCTTACTCAGGAAGGCAAGGAAAAGCTGGAGCAGGAGCTCCATTTCTTGGAAACCGAAAAGCGCGCAGAGATCGGCGATCGTATCCGCGTTGCCCGCGAATTCGGCGATATTTCCGAGAACTCTGAGTACGACGACGCAAAGAATGAGCAGGCTGCAAACGAGGTCCGCATCGCAGAGATCACTCGTATCCTCGGCGAGGCAACCATTGTGGAGGCTCCCACCGAATCTGGTCGCGTTAACATCGGCAGCCGCGTAACGGTAGATATGGGTGGCCGCGAGCGCGTATTCACCATTGTTGGTGGCGCAGAGGCAAACTCCGCCGAGGGCAAGATTTCCAACGAATCTCCCGTAGGCGCTGCCCTTTTGGGCCATAAGCAGGGCGAAGCCGTAGAGGCTCAGGGTCCCACCGGCCGCGTTATCAAGATGACCATTCAGGCAATCGAGCGCTAAGCAAGCTTTAAGGAATTCACATGGCAGAAGAAAACAACGAGCAAGTAATCGAAGACGATCCGATTGAGGTGCGCCGCGCCAAGCGCGAGGCTCTATTGGCAGAGGGCAAGAACCCTTATGGTCACGCTGCATTCGAGTACTCCCATCACATTGTCGACTTGGATGAAAAGTACGCCGAGCTGGCCGATGGCGAAAACACCGAAGATGCTGTTTCCATTGCGGGCCGTGTTATGGCCAAGCGTGTTCAGGGCAAAATCATCTTCTTCGAGCTTCAGGATGCCACCGGTCGCATTCAGCTCTTCTGCCGCATCAACGCTTTGGGCGAAGACGTCTTTGCCGAGATGAAAGACCTCGACCTGGGCGACTGGATTGGCGCGCATGGCCTTATGATGCGCACGCGTCGCGGCCAGCTCTCTGTTGCCGTTGATTCGTTCCAGTTGCTCTCCAAGGCGTTGCGTCCGCTGCCTGAAAAGTTTCATGGCCTGAACGATAAAGAAACCCGTTACCGCCAGCGCTATGTCGATCTTATCGTTAACGATGAAGTGCGCGGTACCTTCCAGAAGCGCTCGAAGATCCTCTCGGCTTTTCGCCGCTACATGGAGGCGGACGGTTATTACGAGGTGGAAACGCCTATCCTGCAAACCGTGCAGGGCGGCGCAACCGCTAAGCCGTTTATTACACACTTCAATGCGCTGAATCAGGAAAACTATCTGCGTATTGCCACCGAGCTTCACTTGAAGCGTTTGCTGGTTGGCGGTTTCGAGCGCGTGTTCGAAATCGGTCGTATCTTCCGCAACGAAGGTATGGATCCCACTCACAACCCTGAGTTCACTACCATGGAAGCCTACTGCGCTTTCAGCGACCTGCAAGGCATGAAGAAGCTTGCTCAGGGTGTTATCAAGGCAGCCAACGCCGCAGTGAACGACTCCGAACAGCTTGAGTACCAGGGTCAGACCATCGACATTTCGGGCGAATGGCCTTCCATTCCCATGACGGAAATCGTTTCCAAAGCACTCGGCGAAGAGGTTACGCTTGACACGCCTGTTAGCCATCTGGCCGAGGTTGCCAAGAAGAACGGCATAGAGGTGAAGCCCGAGTGGACTGCCGGCAAGCTTATTGCCGAGCTGTACGACGAAATCGGTGAGCCTACCATCGTGAACCCCACCTTTGTTGTGGATTACCCGGTTGAGGTAAGCCCACTAGCCAAGCGCTTCGAGGACGACCCTCGTCTGACTGATCGTTTTGAGCTTGTTATTGCAGGCCATGAGTACGCCAATGCCTTTAGCGAGCTAAATGACCCGGTTGACCAGGCAGAGCGCTTCCAGAAGCAGATGGAGGAAAAGGCTTCTGGCGATGACGAGGCCATGGAGTATGACACCGACTACATCCGTGCTCTTGAGTACGGCATGCCTCCTGCGGGCGGCATCGGTATCGGCATTGACCGTGTAGTTATGCTCCTTACGAACCAGCCGAGCATTCGCGACGTGTTGCTGTTCCCCCACATGCGTCCTGAGGCCAAATAGAAGAACCCCTGTTTTATCCGAACAGGGATGATCTTGTGTGAAATAGCGGGTGAGAATTTCGGGACTGTCCCCAAAATTCTCACCCGCTTCTGTATTCTAGTCACAGATTGTTAACGGGTTAGCACTCGCTGTTTTTGAGTGCTAGCATTATTCAGAATTAAACTTACTTGCCGAGAGAATCGAGGCTTACATGTCCTTCGACAAGTTTACCGACAAGGCCAGAAAGGTACTGGTGCTTGCCCAGGAAGAGGCTCGTGCGCTGCACCAGCCTTATGTGGGCACTGAGCACGTCCTTTTGGCTTTGCTGAAGGAAAAAGAAGGCTTAGCCGCCCAGGCGCTTGACCATCTGGGCGTTACGTACGAAGCCACCCTTACCTGCGTGCAGCAACTCATTAAAGGCGATGCGTCAGCTGACGTTTCGGGTCATTTGAGCTTTACCCCGCGCGTAAAGCGCGTATTGGAAAACTCACTGCGTGAAGCCATGCAGATGGGCAAAAGCTATATCTCTACCGAGCATCTGCTGCTGGGCATTGTCCGTGAAGGCGAAGGCACAGCGATTGACGTATTGCGCAAGCTCGGAGTGGAAGGTGATGCCATTCGCTCTTCCTTAAACGATATGGTGGGTCAGTCTGCGGTGTTCGCGGGCGCTACCAATTTCGATCCCAACGCGGGCGCTTCCGACAGCATGCTGAAGGAATTCGGCGTCGACCTCACCAAAAAGGCCAAGGACGGCAAACTCGATCCCGTAATCGGACGAGCTGGCGAAATCGAGCGCGTGATGCAGATCCTCTCGCGTCGCCAAAAGAACAACCCGCTCCTTATCGGTGAGCCCGGCGTGGGCAAAACCGCTATTGCCGAAGGCTTGGCTCAGCTTATCGTTGCCGACCAGGTACCCGATATCATTCGCAATATGCGTATCGTCACGCTTGACGTATCTGCCCTGGTGGCAGGCTCCAAGTACCGTGGTGAATTCGAAGAGCGTTTGAAGAAGTGCATTAAGGAAGTTGAGCAGGCGGGCGACATCATCCTGTTCATCGACGAGTTGCATACCCTTATCGGCGCTGGCGCCGCTGAAGGCTCCATCGATGCGGCTGCCATTTTGAAGCCGCCCCTGTCGCGTGGCGAAATTCAGATTATCGGCGCTACCACGCTCGACGAATACCGCAAACACTTGGAAAAGGATTCCGCTTTCGAGCGTCGCTTCCAGACGGTAATGGTGAAGGAGCCAAGCGAAGAGCAGGCAGTGCGCATCCTCGAAGGCTTGCGCGATCGCTACGAGGCGCATCATCACGTGCATTTCACCGATGACGCACTGCGCGCCGCAGTAAGCCTTTCCGATCGCTACATCCAGGATCGTTTCCTTCCCGATAAGGCCATTGACGTTTTGGACGAGGCTGGCGCTCGCATGCGCATCCGCAACATGGTCCTACCCGAAGAGGTGCAGAAGATCGCCGATGAACTGCGCAACGTCCGCACTCAGAAGGATGATGCCATCGCCAAGCAGGACTTCAAGCGCGCAGATATCCTGCACGAAAAGGAAGTAGAGCTTGTCGCCAAGCGCGATGAGGCGCGCAAGGCGTGGGAAGAAAAGAACAGCAACACGATTAACGAGGTTGCGGTAGAAGACGTTGCCGATGTGGTTTCCATGACTACTGGCGTGCCCGTTTCCAACCTTACTGAGGCGGAAACCGAAAAGCTGCTCCGCATGGAACAGGTGCTCCATGAGCGCGTTATCGGTCAAGATGAAGCAGTTACGGCTCTTTCGAAGGCTATTCGTCGTTCACGTTCGGGCCTGAAAGACCCGAAGCGTCCTGGCGGATCATTTATTTTCCTTGGTCCTTCGGGCGTGGGCAAAACCGAGCTTTCCAAAGCTTTGGCGGAATTTCTCTTCAATTCCGAAGATGCGCTTATCTCCTTCGATATGTCCGAGTACATGGAAAAGCACTCGGTGTCGCGTCTGGTTGGCTCGCCTCCAGGCTATGTGGGCTACGATGAGGGCGGTCAGCTTACCACGGCAGTGCGTCAGCGTCCGTATTCGGTTGTGCTGTTCGATGAAATCGAAAAGGCCCACCCCGATGTGTTCAATATCTTGCTTCAGATCTTGGAGGAGGGGCGCCTTACCGATTCGCAGGGTCGCGTTGTTGATTTCCGCAACACGGTTATCATCATGACTTCCAACGTCGGTGCGCGCGAAATCACGGCTACCACCCCCTTGGGCTTCACCTCAAGCGCCAATGGTGGCATGGACGACAAGGAAATGAAGCAGCGCGTGATGGGTGAGGTAAAGAAGCTTTTCCGCCCTGAATTCCTGAACCGCATCGATGAGATCATCGTCTTCAAGAGCCTTACCGAAGAAGAAATCGTGAAGATCGTCGATCTTATGATTGCCGATTTGCGCGAGCGTCTTATCGAGCAGAACATGTCCATCAACCTGACGCCCGAAGCGAGCCGCTTTGTTGCCAAGGAAGGCACCGACCTTTCCTTCGGAGCTCGTCCATTGCGTCGTGCTATCCAGCGCCTCATCGAGGATCCGCTTTCCGAGCAGCTTCTTGAGGGCCGTTGGAGCAGTGGCTCGGTTATCGATATCGATGTGGAAGATGACAAGCTCGTATTCAATGCGGGTACTGGCTCTATCCCGGCACCGCGCAAGCGTGATACCATAGCTGCCGAGGCTGAATTGCTTCTTGCCGGCTATGATCTTGGTCACGCGGGTATTTCTTCGCGTGGCGGCTCTTCTGCAGGAGGCCAGGCAGCCGACTGAGCCTGAAGTGCACCAGCGCTGCGGCTCTGAATCCGCACCAGGTGTACAGGAGCTATCATGACTGAAAAGACCATCGATCCGATTTTTGCCCCTTCCGTGCTTGAGCACGCAATGGCTATGTTCGATGATGTCAATTTCGATGCCCTCAAGGCGGAACCCCGCCTTGAGGGTGTCGTTGATAAGAACCCCAAAACTGCTGCGATTATCTTGGCCGGCGGCAGCGGCGAGCGTTTTGGTCACGAAGGTGGCAAGCAGCTCGTGGAAATTGCCGGCAAGCCCATCCTCACCCGTTCTGCCGAAGTGTTCGATGCTGTAGGCGATGTGGGCCTTATCGTTATCGTGTGCCCCGAAGAGCGCATGAGCGAATACCTTTCTAAAGCAATCGATCCGTTCCCCTTTGTGACGCCCATTGTTACGGCTCCCGCTGGATCGATTCGCCAAGAATCTGCCTTTTCCGGCCTTGAGCTGGTGCCCGAGGAATACGAGTTCGTTATGCTCCACGATGGCGCAAGGCCTCTTATCACCAAAGAGATCATCGAACACACCATCAGCACGCTCAAAGGCAATATTGATTGCGACGGCGCATTGGTGGGGCATCCCTCCATCGATACGTTGAAAGTTGTCGAAAACGGGGTAGTGGTTGGCACGCCCGACCGCTCGGTGTTCTGGAACGCTCAAACCCCTCAGGTTTTTCGTGCTGGCATCTACCGCCGCGCTCATGCTTCGGCCCTCTCCGATGGATTTGTGGGTACAGACGATTCTTCGCTTATTGAACGTTTGGGTGGCCGTGTGCTCATGGTTGAGGGAAAGCGCGACAACATCAAACTCACCGTTCCTGAAGACTATCTGATTATCTCTGCGGCAATTCGCGCGGCAATTGAAGATCGCCGAGAGGAGCAACTCTAAGTGACTGAGCAAAACCAAGTTATATCTGCCGTGCCCATGCGTGTGGGTCTCGGTTACGATGTGCATGCCTTTGCCCCTGATCGCAAACTGATTTTGGGTGGCGTAGAAATCCCTCATTATCAGGGGCTTTTAGGTCATTCTGACGCCGATGTGTTGGCTCATGCGGTGGCCGATGCCCTGCTCGGCGCGATTCGAGGTGGCGATATCGGCAAGCTTTTCCCCGATACCGATCCTGCTTATGAGGGTGCCGATTCTCTGAAGCTGTTGGCTGCGGTTGCGAATCTTGTGCGTGAACAAGGCTTTTCTATCGTTGACATTGATTGCGTAATTGCCGCCCAAGCTCCAAAGCTTTCGCCTTATCGCGATATGATGCGTGAAAACCTGGCGACTGCCTGCGGGATCGCGGTAGAAAACTTGGGAGTGAAGGCAACTACTACCGAGCACCTTGGCTTTGAGGGCCGAGAAGAGGGCATTTCTGCTCAGGCTGTGGCGTTGGTATGCCGCTGTAAGTAGCCCGTAGAGCGGGTCCCTTCCTACTGGTAGAATTCGCGTGCGGCAGTTGCCGCATATGCTGTTTCGAGGAGATTGCATGATCAAGATTTATGATACCAAGGCGCGTGAAAAGCGTCCCTTTGTTCCCGTTGCCGACGGCAAGGTGAATATGTATGTATGCGGCCCAACTGTGTACAACTACATTCATATCGGAAATGCTCGCACGTTTATTTCGTTTGACACCATTCGCCGCTATCTGATTTGGCGTGGCTACGAGGTGAAGTTCGTGCAGAACATCACCGACGTGGACGACAAGATCATCAAAAAGGCAAACGAAGAGAGCCGTAGCGCTTCTGAGGTTGCTGCGGAATACGCCCAGGCCTTTATCGATGATATGCGTGCTGCCGGCGTAATGGACCCGGATGTTCGCCCTCGTGCCACTGAGGAAATCGACGAGATGATCGCGCTGGTCGAAAAACTCATCGAAGGCGGTCATGCCTACGAGGTTGAAGGCGACGTATACTTTGCGGTTCGTTCGTATGAGGGCTACGGTCAGCTTTCTGGCCGCAATGTCGACGAAATGGAGTCGGGCCATCGTGAGCTGCGCGCAGACGGCCAGGGCTTGGAAGATCGCAAGCATGATCCCCTTGATTTCGCCCTGTGGAAGGCTGCCAAGCCAGGCGAGCCTTCGTGGGATTCTCCTTGGGGCAAAGGCCGTCCCGGCTGGCATATCGAGTGCTCGGCTATGTCGAAGAAGTACCTGGGCCTCCCGTTCGATATCCACGGTGGTGGCGCAGACCTGGCGTTCCCTCATCACGAAAACGAGCGTGCTCAGTCAGAAGCTGCTTTTGGTTGCACATTCTCCAACTACTGGATGCATGGCGGCATGCTTCAGATCAACCACGAAAAGATGTCAAAGTCGCTGGGCAATTTCCTGTTGCTGCGCGATGTGCTCAAAACCAACGACGCCCGTGTGCTTCGAATGCTGATGCTGCAAACGCACTACCGAAGCCCGCTCGACTTCTCGGACGAGCGTTTGGGCGAATCGGAGGCAATGCTTTCCCGTCTTACCAACTTCGTTAAGAACACCGCATGGTTGTGCGCCAACGCCGAAGGTGAAACCACGGTCGACCTTGTTGCTTATCAAAAAGCGATCGACGATATGTGCGATTCGTTTATTGAGGCAATGGACGATGATTTCAATACGGCGGGTGCCCTGGGCGCTATCTGTTCGTTTGTGCGCGAAGCAAACACGATCCTCGCTGAGACTGCGGTAAGCAGCAAAGATGCTGCCGCAGTGCTTGCCGGTGCCGATGCGGTGTGCGACCTGCTTAGTGTTCTCGGTGTCGATCTCAATGCTTGCGAAGACAAGGAGTGCGATTCCTCGAACGAGGTTGTTGCCTTGGCTGTTGAGCTTGCTGGATTTACGGGATGTGACGCCGAGGGGGCTATCGAAGCGCTGCTGGTGCGTCGTGCTGAAGCCCGTAAGGAAAAGAACTTCGCCCTTGCTGATGCGGTACGCGATCGATTGGGCGATCTGGGCTTTGTGGTTGAAGATACACCGCAAGGCGCACGTGTGAGCCGCGCATAGCAAAATGAATACGGGGCCTTGTGCCCCCGTTTGCTTTTACTGGTGGCAGGTTTGCAGAAGGTATCGTGTTTGCGACGATTGGATTCTCATCGCATGGTATAACCTTGTTAGAACATGTTCATTTGTTGGAGCGATTCGTGCAATATAACGTAATCGTGTATGGTGCGGAAGACTGCGGAAAACTGGAAGGGGATTGCTCATGATAAGGCGGAACCAGTATGTGTCTGTTCATGAAACAAGGGCTCAGGTGACGCGCGAAAAGCTTTTGAAAGCCGCTATCAAGCTCGTGAACCGCGATGGCATGAAGCAGCTTACCGTTCGCAACATTTGCGATGAGGCCGGGCTTTCAACAGGTAGTTTCTACAACCTGTTCAGCGGCAAGGAGGATCTTATCTCCTATTACTTGAAGTACGCTTTCGCACCTTATCGCGAAAAGGCTCTTGAGGGCAGTGACGGATATGGCCCAGTTGAGCGCGTCCTTCTTTTGTATCGTGCTTATGTTGAGTACTGCAAGGATATGGGTCTTGAATTCGTTTCCGGCCTGTATGCTTCCAATCACAATCCTTTCTTCGACTTCATGCATCGCGATGCTGAAGACGATTTCATCATTGTTTCGGTTCGCAATTATCTTGCAGAAGCTATCGAGTTGGGTATTGTGCGTGACGATGTCGATCTTGACGAAGCCATGCTTCGCATTGCCGCCGCGTCGACGGGCTTGCTGTTCTACTGGTGCGTGTTTGATGGCGATATCGACATTGAATACGAAGTTGATGAAGCCATCAAAACCTATTTGCTTTCTATTACCGTAGATCCAAACATGAAGCTTAACATCGAGCCTCTGGAGTCAAAGGGCTGCTTTTTGAAGTAACCGTCTTTGTCTGGCGTTTTCGGCACACGCTTCGGTGTCCTGTTCTGCGGTGTGTGCTTCCAAGACCGTGCGATGAAAGCCCATGAAAGGCCTCCCGTTTCATGCCGAAAGAAGCGGGAGGCCTTTTTGTGCGTGGAGGATGTCGGGTGTTGTCGTTGGGGTGTTCAAAATAGCCAAACGTATAGCTTATGGAATCGTAAATGATTATTAATTATTGCAATTCATTTGCTTTGAACTGGCTATTTAGTTCTATTGAATACTGTTCGAGAACATGTGAACGTGTTATCCTTGAACCATCAGAAGCAGGCATGCACCGTAGGCGTGCGAGGGGCTTGCTGCAACACTTCAAGGAGGGGTAACGATGGTTTTCGAAAACGTTGTCGTTGCATATGATGGATCCGACCAGGCTCTTGCTGCCGTGAAGAAGGCTGCTGAAATCGTTGGCGGCGAAGAAGCCGCAAAGCTTCATGTGGTATTTGTAACCACGCATCCCAACGCTCAGCTTCCCGCGAACTTCAACAGTGCTTCGTTCGATCCTCAGCAGTACCTGCTTTCCGTTGAAGACATCATGGCCCTTTACAACAAGACCATTGATGAAGAAACCGAAAAGGTTAAGGAAGGCATTGGCGATTCGCTCGATTCCTTGGGCGATAAGGCAACCATCGAGGTAATTCCTGGCTATACGCCGGCCGCTGACATTCTCGGCTATGCTGAAAAGGTTAACGCCGACCTTATCGTAATGGGCTCTCGTGGCCTTGGCGCAATTCGCGGTGTTCTCGGTTCGGTTTCCTACGCTGTTCTGCGTGAAGCACCGATGCCCGTATTGGTAATCAAATAAATAAGGACAGAAGGCTCGCTCTGGGAGCGGGTCTTCCCTTTGTGTCGTAAGGCCCTTAATGGGGCTAGCGGTTACTTTCAAATGGGCTGGATGCGCAAAAGCGCATCCAGCCCATTTTTGTTGATGGGCGAAGTTTTGGCTTATGGGGGCATTCGATTACGCAGGCCGGTTTATCTAATGGTCTCGCTCGGCGTTAAGCCAGTTTCGTTGGCTTTTCCGCCGTATCAATCGATTCTATTGCTTTTTTCACAACATTGAATAGCAGGTCAATGTGGTCTTCGCGGTGGTTTAAGCAGGGAATATAGGTGACGTCTGCAGTAATGTCGTTTTGGCTGCACAGAGTGCAGAAGAAATCGCACGCTACCGACTTAATGTCATAGAGCGATTCCAAACAGTCGGAAGCAAAGCCGGGCGTTACAAGGGCTATCCGCGAAACTCCCTCGGCAGCCCATTGGGCCAGTTGGGTTTTGGGATGGGGCGTAACCCACGCACGCGAATCCTCGAAGCGCGAGTGGTAGGCAATGGCCCAGTCGGATTGGGGTATTCCAAGCAGCTCCATTGCTTGATTCACGCTGGCTTCGATCTGCTCCACATAGGTATCACCCGCTTCGATGTCTGCAAGGGGGATAGAGTGGAACGAGAGAAGAAGCTTGCTGCCTGGACGATACTCCCAAGCATCGCGTATGGATGCAGCGAGTGCCTGTGTGTATAAAGGGTTGTCGTTGTAGCCTTCGACAATTGCCTCGAGCGATAGGTTGGGATGCTTGCCAACCTGATCCTGCATGGCTTCCTTGCAAGTTTTAACGGTGCTGAAGGCGGTTTGAGGAAACAGAGGCAGTGCAACAATTTTGCTGCATCCAGCCGCTTCGAGCCTTTGCAGAGCATGGTTTATTGAAGGGTTGCCATAGCGCATGCCAACTTCGCACAGAGCGTTGATGCCCGCTTTGGCAAGGCGCTTGTTTAATGCATCGCACTGAGCGCGCGATTCAACTGCAAGTGGCGAACCATTGGGGGTCCATATCTGCTGGTAGCGCGGAGCTGTTTTCTTCGGCCTGGTTCGGGCGATGAAAAGACGCAAGATGGGTTGCCAGATAGCTGGCGGAACCTTGATGATGTTTCGGTCGGAAAGAAATTCGATCAGGTACGGGCGAATGTCCTGCGGATCAGGGGAGTCGGGGGAGCCCGTATTTATGAGAACAATGCCGATCTTTTCTTTCTTTAAATCCATAATTGAGACTATAGCAAAATCATGAGCCGGAAAAATTACGGTACGGAGGATGCACGGTTTTTGCGGTGAATCGCGGTGTCAATGGCGCCTCGAGGAAGTTGCGAAGCAATCGTGCTGTGCTCTTGAAGATATGTGCTAATGCTGGCCTGAGGGCGGCGGATGAAGCGGAAATGCAGATATACTCATATGATGGCTTTCCGAAAAAGGTGAGGTGCGAACAAAGGAGCAACAGGCAATGGCCTTTCTGTTTGGCTGTGAAAATGTGCATTTGGAATATCCCACGAAGGTGATCTTCGAATCGCTTTCCCTTGGCGTTGACGATGGCGATTGCGTGGGTGTTGTTGGTCGTAACGGTGACGGCAAATCGTCGCTTTTAGGTTTATTCGACGGAACGGTTGAACCCGATGATGGCCGCGTGCTGCGAACGGGTGGTGTTCGCTTTGCCTCTCTTCGCCAGGCAGATGAGTTAGACGACGCAAAGTCCATTGGATGGAATGTGGTGGGCGATACACCCGAATACGAATGGGCATCCGATGCTCGCATTCGCGACATCATTGACGGCATGATCGGCGACTTGGACTGGAATGCCGAAGTCGGCACGCTTTCCGGCGGCCAGCGCCGCCGCGTTGACCTTGCCCGCGTACTGATTGCCGATGCTGACGTGTTGCTGCTTGACGAGCCCACCAACCATCTTGATGTGGTTGCCATCAACTGGTTGGCAAAGCACCTTAAGAAGCGCTTTTCACGAGGCGCTGGTGCCTTGGTGGTAGTAACGCACGACCGCTGGTTCCTCGACGAGGTATGCCTTCGCATGTGGGAAGTGCACGATGGCATCGCCGAACCATTTGAGGGTGGCTATTCCGCTTATATTCTCCAACGGGTGGAGCGTCAGCGCCAGGCCGAGGTGGCGGAACAGAAAAGACAGAACCTTATTCGCCGTGAATTGGCATTTCTTTCCCGTGGCGCTCGGGCGCGCTCTAGCAAGCCACGTTTTCATGTTGAAACGGCACGTGCCCTTATTGCGGAAGAGCCTCCGCTTCGTAACACCACAGAACTTAAGCGTGCTGCTATTTCTCGATTGGGAAAGAAGTGCGTTGACGTGATCGACGCCTCGTTCTCCTACGGGCAGAACAAGGTTCTCGATGATGTTACCTGGATGATCGGTCCTGGTGACCGCTATGGCCTTTTGGGTGCGAACGGTGCTGGCAAATCGACGTTGCTCGATATCGTTCAGGGCAAGCTCCGCCCTCAAACGGGTCGCGTGAAAATTGGCAAGACCGTGAAATTCGCTTTCCTTTCCCAGAAGCTCGAAGAGCTGGAAAAGCTGAAGGGCGATCGCGTTCGCGAGGTTCTTTCTCGATACAACGCTCGTTACATGATAGACGGCAAGGAAGTTTCCCCTGCTCAGTTGCTTGAGCAGTTGGGATTCACTAATGCCCATTTGAATATGCCGGTCGAAACGCTTTCCGGTGGTCAGAAGCGCCGTTTGCAGTTGATGCTGATTCTGCTTGATTCGCCGAACGTGCTTATCCTTGACGAGCCCAGCAATGATCTTGACACCGATATGACTGTGGCCATGGAAAATCTGCTCGATACCTGGCCAGGCACGTTGATCGTGGTAAGCCACGATCGCTACCTGATGGAACGCGTAACCGATGATCAGTTCGCGCTTATCGACGGCAAACTCACGCATTGTCCTCGTGGCGTGGACGAGTACCTTGAATTGCTTGAAGAAGACCGCAGGGCCCAATCAAGCAAGACGACAAACGCATCAAAGCAGGGTAGTGCTGCCCAGCCTCAGGCCCAATCGGGGCTTTCTGCCGCCGAGGTTCGAGAGCTTAAAAAGCAGGCGCGCTCCATCGAGAACAAGATGAAGACTCAGGAAAAGAAGCTCGCCCAGGCCAAGGAGGATCTGCTGAAGGTTGATCCTTATGACTATCAGGCATTAGGTGAAGCGCAGGCGGGTATTCACGAGCTTGAGCAGCGCATTGAAGCGCTGGAAGAGGAATGGCTGCTAGTGGCTGAGCAAATGGAAGGTTAGCCTGTTGCGTACCCACGGTGGGAAATGCCGTTTCTTTTCACGCGACTGGGCTTGCGGTAGAGTTGTTTTCAGCGTAATTCGTCCAATGAATGGGCGTTTGCGAGCATGGCTCGCGTGATGGGAAGGGTTGTATGGACGCGGTAACTCGTATTTCCGGCTCTACAAGGCTGGTGGGTCTTATTGGCTCACCCGTAACGTATTCTGGCTCGCCGGCTATCCACAATGCTGTGTTTGAGAGGATGGGCTACGATTACGCCTTTGTTCCCTTCAATGTGAAACCAGAGAACTTGGAATCGGCTGTGCGTGGCATGGAGGCGCTTGGCTTTTTGGGCTATAACGTAACGGCACCGTATAAGAATGCCATCGTCCCTTATCTTCATGAAATTTCTCGGACGGCAGAAATTATGGGTGCGGTAAGCACTGTGGTAATTCAGAATGGCCGTTCTTTGGGCGACAACGCCGACGGTGCCGCTTTTATGCGCAACTTGGTACTGAATGGCATTAATGTGCGCGGAAAGAAGATAACCGTGTTGGGCGCTGGTGGCGCAGCTTCCGCCGTTGCTGTTCAGGCGGCGCTCGATGGAGTGGCGCAGATCGATGTGTTCAATAGGAAGGAGTCGTATCTGCAAAGGGGATATGAGCTGATCGATCGATTACATGGGTATTCTCCCTGTGAGATTTCCCTTTATGCTCTTTCTGACGAAGATCAGCTAAGGGCATCGCTTGCCGAATCAGCCCTGGTGGTAAATACAACCACCGTGGGGTATCCCGATGATCCCGGCTGTCTTCTGACGGCGGATATGTTGCGACCCGAGCTTATCGTGGCGGATCTGGTGTACAACCCCCGCAACACCGAACTCATACAGCTGGCGCGTTCCTGCGGCTGTAAAACCGTTGACGGCGCTGGCCCCTTTGTGCAGCAGGCGGCAATTGCCGAGCGTCTTTGGCTGGGTCGTGAAATGCCTGTCGATTTTGCGATGGAAACCTTTTTCGCTGATTAGTCAATTGCGTTGCGGGGTCAGACAGGGGGGGTCGTGAAATGCCCGTCGCCCTGCAAGTGGACAAGATGACGCAAAAGGCTGGCTGCTGCTGGTTTTACAGTAGGTAAAACAAAAAGCCCGTTCAATGAACGGGCTTGGAAATTCTGGCGGAGGAAGTAGGATTTGAACCCACGGTGCCTTGCGGCACAACGGTTTTCAAGACCGCCGCATTCAACCACTCTGCCATTCCTCCGAATCGGTAGGGATTAGGATAGCATAACTTGGTGGTGAGGTATGGAGCTCATTTCTTCAGATGCACAAGATATTGAATTCATGCGTCTGGCCATTGCCGAAGCGCGCAAGGCGGAACTGCTTGACGAAGTGCCCATCGGCGCAGTGGTGGTGCGCGACGGAGGGGTAATTGCCGCTGCATATAATCGCCGCGAGACGGATGCCGACCCTGCCGGCCATGCGGAATTCCTTGCAATGAAACAAGCCTCAAACAAATTAGGCGTTTGGCGTTTATCGGGGTGTACGGTGTACGTTACGCTTGAGCCATGCATCATGTGCGCGGGGCTTATGCACCAGGCGCGCATCGATCGTTGTGTGTTTGGTGCATTTGATCCGAAGGCAGGCGCGTTAGGTTCGCTGTATCAGGTGAATGCCGACGAGCGGTTGAACCATGTGTTCGAGGTTACGCCTGGGGTATGCGAAGAGGATTGCGCATCGTTGCTGCAAACGTTTTTTCGCGAAAAACGCAAGCGCAATAAAGCAAGAAAGGTCGCAGCGCGCGCCGAGGAAGCAAATGAACCCGCTGCTGCGATAAACGAGTAGAACAATAAAGAATCGAATCAGGATGGTGCTTCTGCATGAGGCTTGAAGGTTTGCCAATGAAAAACGTTACAAAAATCATTTCGCCTGCAAAGGTGAACCTGGTTTTGGCTGTGGGTGAAAAGCAGGAAAGCGGGTTCCACGAGGTGCAAACCATCATGCACTCGCTTGCCCTGCACGACACGCTTTCCATGCGTCGTTTCGATGACGAGGGTTCGGGGGAGGGCCTTCAGGTGATGCTGAAGTGCGAAAGCTCTTTTACCATTGACCCGCTTTTGATCAAGGCCGAGGAAAACATCGCCTACAAGGCCGTGGTTGAGCTGGCAAAGGCTTTGGGCCGCACGCAGGATGAAACCATCGAAATGGTTCTCAACAAGGTAATTCCTGCCGAAGCGGGCTTGGGCGGCGGCTCTTCCAATGCGGCCGCTGCGTTGGTCGGTGCGGCAACGCTGTGGGGCGTTGGCGTGGAAGATGAGCGTGTGCAGGAAGTGGCATCGCATTTGGGCGCCGATGTTTCCTTCTTCCTGAAAGGCGGTTGCGCGCGTCTTTCGGGTAAGGGCGATGTGTTCGAGGTTCAGCTTGAGCCCCGTTCTGGCTTCGTTCTGCTTGTTCGCCCTGATGCTGGCGTATCTACGGGTAAGGCCTATGCGGCGTTTGATGAAGATCCTGTTTTGCCCAGTTCAGAGTATCTTTCGTCGATTGCAGCTTTGGATGCTGCGGCTGATGTTTCCCTGTACAACAACCTCGAAAAGGCGGCTTGTTCGGTAACGCCGGTGGTTGCTCAAGTCCTTGAGTGGGGAAGGGCTGCTGCTGGTGAGGAAAATGTGGTGCTGTGCGGAAGCGGTTCGGCGGTGTGCTGCATTTTCGGTAGCTACCAGGCGGCGTGCGAGGCTTCGGTTGAGGCGCGCAAGCATGAATGGTGGACGCGCGTAACGTCTTTCTCTCCATTGGGCGCTGCCATTGTGGAGGCTTTATAATAGAAGCATCGAGTAATTCGAGGCAAGGTGGCGAAAATCACCAGTGGTTTTCCCGCATCATTGCAGCGCGTCTGCGGGCGTGGCTGCGCGAGAAACGCTAGGAGCAAGTTATGGAAGCAATTATTGCAATCGTTGTTGTGGTGGTGATTCTGGCCATCGTCCTTATTGCCCTGTACAACAACCTCGTTCAGCTGCGCAACCGCGTTGACAATGCTTGGTCGCAAATTGATGTTCAGCTGCAGCGCCGTTTGGATCTTATTCCCAATTTGGTGGAAACGGTGAAGGGCTATGCTGCCCACGAAAGCGGTACGCTCCAAAAGGTAACCGAAGCGCGTTCTGCGGTATGCAACGCTACGACGCCCGAGCAGAAGATGGCTGCCGATAACTTCCTTTCGGGTACGCTGAAGAGCTTATTCGCGGTTTCTGAGGCTTATCCCGACTTGAAAGCAAATGCTAATTTCCAGCAGCTGCAAGCTGAGATCTCCGCTACGGAAGACAAAATCAGCTATATGCGTCAGAGCTACAACGACACGGTAATGAAATACAACAGTGCGATCCAGACGTTCCCTGGAGTGCTGGTTGCCGGCCTTTTCAAGTTCACTGCGCGTGAGAACTTCGATGCCAATGCGGCTGCTTCGGCTGCGCCGGTTGTTTCCTTTGGCCAGGGCAACGATGCTGCGCAGGCTCCCTTGGTAAACATGGGAACCGCCCCTAAAGATCCGTCGGATACGCCTTCAGTGAAATAGGGTATCCAGCGGAGCTTTCTGCTAACATCCTATTTCCAATAAAACTTGATCGATGCTTTTTACTGGGCATCGATGGATGACAAAGACGCCGCCTATGTGGGCGGCGTCTTTGCTTTGGCGCAGCTGTCTTCCAGCTGCCGGTTTGTGAGCGCCGACAGCGTTTTGGCAAATTGACCAAGGCTATCTTGCCAAAACAGTGGGGTTTCCTGAGTGATTCGGTGCCGAATGTGAAATCGGGGCCAATTGCGCAATTGGGTCAGTTGTGCAATAAAGTTCCTGTTTGCCATTGAGTCGTCTAAAATGAAAAAGCCCGTTCGAAATGAACGGGCTCGATATACGGTGGCGGAGAGCTGGGGATTCGAACCCCAGATACGCTTTTGGCGTATACTCGCTTAGCAGGCGAGCACCTTCGGCCTCTCGGTCAGCTCTCCGTATATGCGAATTGAAATGATAACCTGCCCGCCCTCATCTTGCAAGGAGAAGAGCAGTGCAAAACCATGCTTTCATCAAAAAAAATCGCCAAAATGGTCAATTCGCCACACTTGTGGTCGAAAATCAGGTCATAAGCAGCTTTGGCAAGGGCGTAGCCCTTGCTGTTGCAGTTTTGGCGCTGGCGTTTGCCTGCCTGTGCTTCATGCCGCAGCAGGCTCATGCAAAGTCATACGAAATGCCGCATACGACCATCAATGCAACGGTGCAGCCTAACGGCGACTTGCATGTGGTTGAGCAGCGCACGTTTGATTTCAGCGGTGCCTTTACGGCGGTATGGTGGAACTTCGATAGCTTGCCTTCTGGCTCCGATATCAAGATCAACAGCGTAAGCATGGGTTCTTCGGCGAAATCTCTCTCGGAGTTTCCCAGCGTACCTTTCCAGCTTGATTGGCGTGAGTCGGGCGGTCCCGGCGGCGACGCTTACTCATTCGATAAGCCCAAGAGCACCGTCTATGTGTTCTTCTCGGTGGAAGACGAAGTGGACGTTGTGCAGCTGGACTACACCGTGACCAAGGCTGCGCAGGCATACTCCGATGTGGGAGAGCTGTACTGGCAGTTTGTGGGCAGCGGCTGGGCTGAAGATTCCAGTGATGTGACCATGGCGTTGAACCTTCCCATCGCTTCGGGGGCCAAGGTTACGGCGGGTGAAAATGTGCGCGCGTGGGGTCATGGTCCTCTAGATGCTACGGTTGCCATCAATGGTGACGGCACGGTAAGTTACAGCGTTCCCCACGTAAACGCAGGTTCCTATGCAGAAGCGCGTGTGGTGTTTCCCGTTGAGTGGCTGTCGGGCATAGTTTCCGGAGCCGACAACATGCACGAATCTACCGCTCGTCTTGATACTGTTCTTTCCGAAGAGCAGACATGGGCAGACCGCGCCAATGCGCAGCGCGCGCTCTCGCTCGGGTTGCTTATTGTGGTAATCCTTGTTTGCTTGGCGTTGCTGGTATGGGGCGTTCGTTCCTTTGTTCGCTACGGCAAGGAGCTCAAGCCTACCTTCGAGGATGAATATTGGCGTGATGTGCCGGAAGCTGGCGCCCACCCTGCTGTGATCGGTCGTTTGTGGACCTTCGATAAGGAAAGTTCAACCGATTTCACGGCAACCATCATGCATCTTGCCAATGCTGGTGCGATCTTGATCAACAAGGGTTCATACGAACAGGGTGGTGTCATTCGAAAGAAGCAAGTCGATGACTACTACCTTACGCGTGTACCTCAGGTAGAGCTTTCGCTCAATAGCACGATTGACCGCAAGGCTATGTCATTCCTGTTCGATACGGTAGCGCAAGGCCAGCCTTCGCTGTGGTTGGGAACCATCAAAGCGTATGCAGAAAGCAATCCCGAAGAATTCAACGACGCTATGTCCGATTGGCAGGGTTTGGTAACTTCGCATGTGATAACAGCCGAGTACTTTGAAAGCTACTCGAAGTCGAAGCGCTTCCGTATGCTTTCGGTGGCAATTGCGCTGATACTGGGATGTTTTATCATCGCGTGTATCTTCGAGAACTTCCTCGTTCTTGTTCCCGGCATCATCACGGGAGTGGCTCTTATTGTGGTTTCTCGTTTCATGGAGCGCCGCACGCAGAAGGGTGCCGATGTCTATGCGCACTGCAAAGGGCTGCGTAAATGGCTTACGGAATTCTCTGCGTTGGATGAACGCCCTGCCGCCGATGTGAAGGTATGGGGCGAATTCATGGTGTATGCCTATCTGTTCGGCGTAGCTGAACAGGCTATTGGTGAGCTACGCAAGAAGGTGCCCGAGATGTTCCAGCTGAATAACGATGAGGCGCTGGACAGCTCGTACGTGCCATGGTGGGGGCTGTATACCCCGACGTACTATGCGAACACCACCATGCCCGATCTTGGCTCGATGCTGAACACTTCGGTATCGGAATCTATCCAGGCAGTGCAGTCGGCGCTTTCGGGCGATTCCTCCGATGGCTCTGGCGGCGGCGGTGGATTCTCCAGCGGCGGTGGCGGCGGCTTCGGCGGCGGTGGCGGCGCCCGTTAGAATTTGCCTGTCTGATGCTTTCTGCCTGCGGTTCTGGTTGGTCTGGTGCGAAGGGCGGCTGCTGTTCGCTGCGATTGAAGGCGGGATGCATGCTGGGAATGCCCGATTGCGGTCAGGTTGCCTTAGGAGATCTGTTGCCGATAGCGGCGATTACGCCGCCGATGGGAATGCTGGGCAGGTGCCTATCGGGTATTCTGCAGCGGGAAGCCGTATTGCTCCTAGATCGAGCCAGTGCCGTGCAATTGCCCCTTGCGGGGAGCGGCTTGGTTATAATGGGCACTTATGATTGCTCTTTCTGAAATACCTTCATGGGTTTATAAAATACTGTTGGTTTTGGCCGCAATGATTTGGGGCTTCAGCTTCGTGGTCATGAAGGATGTGGTCGCGGTTATGCCGCCGGCGTGGCTTTTGGGCATCCGCTTCACGTTGGCGGGCTTCATTCTTCTTTTTATTTTGCGTAAGCGGGTGAAGGCACATTTCTCAAAGCGCGCCTTGGGCGCGGGTATGGTGCTAGCAGTGTTCGATTTTTCAGCATTCCTGGCGCAAACCGTAGGTCTACAGCATACAACGCCGGGCATCAACGCATTTCTTACTGCAACGTATTGCGTCGTGGTTCCGTTTGCCTGGTGGGTCCTTATGCGTAAGCGCCCCTCCTTTTTCAATATAGGGGCTGCTAGCATTGCCGTTGTGGGTATTTGGCTGGTTTCGGTTACTACATCAGGGCAGACATTTTCCATTGGCTTTGGCGAATCCCTGACAATGGTCAGCTCGGTTTTGTTTGCGGTTCACATCGTCTTTGTGTCCAAGTTCACTGAAAAGCACGACGCACTGATGCTCACGGTGTTCCAATTCATCACCGAAGGTTGTTTCGGATGCATCGTTGGTGCAGTCACGGAAACGATTCCTACGGCTGCGGTGATAACGCCTACCATTGTTGGTCAGATGGCCTTTCTCATCGTGTTCGCGTCGATCATCGCGTTTGGCATCCAGAACGTTTCACTCGCGTACGTTAACCCCTCGCAGGCAGCGTTGCTTCTTAGCTTGGAATCGGTATTTGGCGTGCTGTTCTCCGTTCTGCTGTACGGAGAGGTTATGACGAGCCGTTTGCTGGTCGGATTTGCGTTGATTTTCGTAGCCATCTTGGTGAACGAGGTGGTGGCTCCGAGGGTTGAAGCGAAACGTGCTATAGTTGCTTTCGGTAGAGATAAATGGAAAGAGGACGGGCCTCATGACTAACACCACCGAGAACATCATCCTTATTGGCATGCCGGGCGCTGGCAAGTCAACCTTGGGCGTTGTTTTGGCGAAGATCCTTGGCTATGAATTCATCGATGCCGACTTGCTTATTCAGGGCAAGCTCGACAAGACGCTGCAGAAGATTATCGATGCATGCGGTCCTGATGGCTTTATCGAAGTGGAAAATGAAGTGCTGTGCACGCTTTCCACGAGCCATGCCATTATTGCTACGGGTGGTTCTGCTGTCTATTCCGATGAGGCCATGAAGCATCTGTCTTCTATTGGCACGGTTGTGTACCTGCAGGTTTCCTACGAAGAGCTGGAAAACCGTCTAGGCGGCCTTCATGAGCGCGGCGTCGTTATGAAGAACGGTATTGGTATGAGCTTGGCCGACCTGTACGAGGAGCGCGTGCCCCTGTACGAAAAGTACGCCGATCTTACTATCGACATCAACGGCCTTTCGGTTCGCGATGCGGCACGAAAGCTCGTCGATCAAATCTCGATGCTGTAAAGTTTGGCGCCGGTCATGGACCGGCGCTTTTTTGTTTTATTGGGTTTTGTTCCGAGTTGGTGGGGCACGGTGATTGCTTTTCTGGGCGGTTGTGCATCGCCGAGGACTTCAGGTTTCTGGCAAGCCGGCTCACATGCCGTCAGATAAACAGGAGGCCCCGTCCGGGCTTTTGTGAATCCGTCCCGTAGTTTGGACGCGGGACGGATTCGTTGCCGGGCGGGGCCTGATGCAAATGCGTTGTATGCGCTTTGACGCCTTTACAGCTCGATGCTCCTGGAAGAGCCGTCAATGTCATCGATCTTGGCAATGCCTTCTTTCAAGGAGAAGAACGTCAGGCGCGGATCGCCCCAGTCTTCGTAAGTTTCGCCAAGTGCCGTCATGTGCTCGTAGCCTGCTTTGCGAACCTCATCGCCTGCGGTGTCGTTCAAATCGGCTACGCCCGTAACGATGATCCAGCCGCGGCCGGGCTTCCATGCAGAAAGCTCGAATTTGGGGTTCTGCTGCAGCTGATGATAGACATCTTTGTTGGTTGCAGTACAGAACCACAGGGTGTCGCCTTCGCGCATAACGAAGCTGAAGGGGCGAACGCGGGGCTGGTCGCCTTCGCAGGTTGCCAGGTACCATGCGGGTACTGCGGTAAGGTATTCAATGATGTCGTCCATGATGTTCCTTTCAGGTGATTGAGGTTGCCTTGGTTTGCTAGGGCCGTTAGATGTTGTTATGGCTCGATGCACTCGCGGTTTGGGGTTTGACGCTTGCGTGCTGGTTTTCCTTACTGGACCGGGTTTTGCACGAGTGGGGAAGTGGCGAGGTGTACGGTTCTGCGTTTACAGCAGCATGTTCAAGACGAGGTCGGTCGTCAGTACGGCTGCAGTGCCGATTCCTAAATAAACGGTACCGGCGATATCGCGCTTGCTGAAAGAGAGTTCTTTTAAGCGGGTGCGGTTTTCGCCTCCATGATAGCAGCGCGCATCCATGCCCAAAGAAAGCGTTTCGGCGTGTCGGAACGCGCTGGTAAACAGAGGCACAATAAGCGAAGTCATCATAGCAACGCCCCCCTTGGGTCCCTTGCCGAAATTTGCGCCGCGGCTAATCTGTGCACGGTAGATAGTGCGCAGTTCGATGGCGAACTGGGGCAGGAAGCGCAGAGCGATTCCCATCATCATAGACAGCTCATGAGCGGGCAATCCGAAGCGTTTGAAGGGCTCTAGAAGGCGCTCGAAGCCATCGGTGAGATCGAGCGTGGTGGTGGCCAGCGTAAGCAGGCTCACGCCCAGCAGCAGCATAGTAAGGCGGATAGCGATAAAGAGTGCCTGGTGCAAGCCTTGTTGGCTAATGCAGATGATCCATAGCTGAAAGTACACTTCGCCGCCCTGAACGAAGAAAATGTTCAGCAGCGCAGTGAAAACCACCAGAATGGCCAGAGGCGCGATGGAAGTGAACGCTTGGCGAAGTGAGATGTGCGCGAAAGCGAACATTCCCGCAGTAAACAATGCGGCGACGCCCAACGATACGTACGACCCTGCGGCAAACACCATAACCATGAACAGGATTGAAAGCAGGAGCTTTGCGCGAGGGTCCATGCGGTGAACAGCGGAATCCTTGGCGATGTAGCGACCGAATACGGCGTCTATATTCATGATTGCACAGCCTCGCTTCCACCAAGGACGCGAGCAATTTCATCTGCTAACGATTCGGGAAGATAGAGCTTTTCGGGTAAGGGCATGCCTTCTGCGCGAAGCTGGTTTGCCAGGGTTTGGGCATGGGGGATGCCGAGGCCAATTTCGCGCAATTCGATAGCATGCTTGGTGAAAATTTCCTCCGGTGTGCCCAGGAACGCCACTTCGCCTTCGTGCATGACCAGCATACGATCTGCAAGAAGGGCGATGTCGTTCATGTTATGTGAAACCATTACCACCGTAAGGTCGCGTTGTTCGTGGAGCTGTTTGATGAGGTCGAGGAAATCGGTGCGTGATGCTGGGTCAAGACCAGCAACCGGTTCGTCGAGTACCAACGTGGTGGGGCGCATGGCAAGCACGCCGGCAAACGCCACACGGCGTTGCTGACCGCCTGAAAGCTCGAAAGGGCTGCGTTTGCTCAGCGTATCGAAATCAAGATGTACGTCGGCGAGCGCTTCACGGATGCGGGCATCAACCTCATCTTCGGGCAAGCCCATATTGCGGGGGCCGAATGCCACATCCTCATAGACCGTTTCGGCAAACAGCTGGTGTTCGGGGTACTGGAATACCACGCCGATGTCGCCGCGAGCGCAGTTCGCGTTTTTGCGGTCTGCCAGATCTTTGCCGTTCCAGAGCACACGTCCTTCGGTGGGGTTTGCAAGGCCGTTCAGATGCTGTACCAGGGTGGATTTACCAGACCCCGTATGTCCTGCAATGGCAAGGAATTCGCCATCGTTGAGGGTGAAGCTGACATTGCGCAAGGCGTAGCGTTGCACTTCCCCAGCTTTCTTTTGTCGTTTGGTGAGCGGCGTGTAGCTGAAGCTTACCTGTTCGAAAGCGATCGACACAGTTCCTCCTTCAGCGTTGCGGTTTCGATATGGGTGCCAACGTTGATGCCACGATCTTGCAGAAGGCGCGACATGTGGGTGGCGAAGGGTACATCAAGATTAAGGTCGCGAAGAACGTGGTCCTGCGTAAGCACTTCGTCGGGAGTGCCGTCGAGTACGCAGTGTCCATCGTTCAGTACGATCACGCGATCGGCCTCCGCGGCTTCTTCCATGAAGTGAGTGATCATGATAACGGTCATGCCCTGTTCGTGGAGCTCTTTGCATACGCGCATCAAGCCGCGGCGTCCGCGCGGATCAAGCATGGCCGAAGCCTCATCGAAAATCAGAATGGAGGGATGCATTGCCAGCACGCCTGCAATGGCGACGCGTTGTTTCTGGCCTCCAGAAAGGGCTGCGGTTTCGCGCTTGCCGGAGCCGACTAAGCCGACTTTTGCCAACGATTCTTCTACGCGTTGACGAAGCTCGGGGTTTTCTATGCCCAGGTTTTCGGGGCCAAATGCCACATCGTTTTCAACGAGACTGGCGACGATCTGGTCATCGGGGTTCTGGAATACCGCACCTGCCGTGCTGCGTATGGCGAAGGTGTTGTCTGGATTGTTGGTTTCCAGGTTGTTCACGGTTACGGTGCCGGTATCAGGCACCAAGAGTGCGTTGATGAGCTTCGAGAACGTCGATTTACCTGAGCCGTTGGCGCCCAAAACGCAGACGAACTGACCCTCTTCGATAGAGAGAGCCAGTTCGGAAAGTACCTTGGTTTCGCCTGTATAGGTAAAGGAAACGTCGGAAAAGGTAATCACGGTTTAGCGACCCTTCGTCTGGTCCTTCTTAGGAGTAATAAGGTTGGAGATTGATTTGTAGATAACCAGCGTCAAAACCCCGTTGAGCAAACCCTTAAGCAGGTTGAAAGGAATAAGAATGGGGATGATCATTGCCGTTACCGCTTCGAAGGGGACGCCCAACCACATAGGGGTGACAACGAGGTTGCCCACAACAGCGCCAGCCATCGCGGCGATGATGCTGAGAGCCAAGCCGCCAATGGCGGCGGGATAGGTGCGCTTCTTCTTGTAGATGATGGCGGCGGGCAATACGAAGCACGTGACGGTGAGCACATTCATAAGTGCACCGGTGAAGTCTGCCATGAGCAGGCCGTGAATGATGGCGGTTAAGATGCCTACCGCAACGCCGGCGCCAGGACCGAACGCGAAGCCGGAAACCATGGCAGGCATATTCGAAGCGTCGAATTTAAGCCAGGTTACGCCGGGCAGCAAAGGGAATTCAATGAACGAAAGAAGAACGCCAATGGCGCACATGAGGGCCATGGTGACCAGTTGCTTGGTGGACCATGCGTTGGTGTTCTTGGTGGGGGTGTTCGGGGTAGACAAAGTAAGCCTCCTGTCTCTTCCATCCGGACTGTAACCGTTGGCTTCGGATTTGCACCAAATCAGTCTGCTTAGCCGCCAGGCCAAGCAGGGTTGCGGGCTTCAGATGAAGCTAGGTTGCTTCGGGGGATCTGTTACCGCCAGTGAGGAATTTCACCTCGCCCTGAAACAGCGTTCGCGGGTTATCCTACCATTCTCTAGTGCCTTGCTCAACCTGAACAGCTCCTTTGTGGGCGGTTTCCGTCCCTGCAATAACGAAGCTCTTGCGGGAGCCCCGCCTGGAGCAAAGGTGCCATTGCGGGAGTTCTTCCCTTGCAGTGAAGGGTCCTTTGCCAACGTCGTAAAGTGGCCGGCATCCATCGGCAATCTCCCCTTTGGCAGAGGGGCGTTTTGGAGCTTCCCTGCATCGAAGAGACCTTTGCGGGAGTTTTCCTCCGCATGGTAAAGAAGGTGGGACTGGAAAGGGTTGTGAAGGATGTTTTGATGCGTCTATGGGGAGTGCAGAAGGGGTGTGCTAAGATAGCAGAGCTGATTGTCAGCATCCTTTTTGCCCCCGTAGCTCAGAGGATAGAGCGTCGGTTTCCTAAACCGTGCGTCGGAGGTTCGAGTCCTCTCGGGGGCGCCAGTATCTTCAGGTCCGCCTTTGGCGGGCCTTTTTTATTGAGCGTTGCGCGTTACGGGAAATGACTCAAAAAACGTGCCTCGTGGTTATTCGGTCTATGGGACAGTTTTTGGTCGTCGCTTTTATAGCGGTACAGACCTCGTCATTGCGTCGTCCCCTGCCCCTGCCTATGGTATCGCCTCACAGTACCGCCTGCCTGATCCGCTTATAGCGCTGGTTCGATGCCGCCTTGGGAGCTCGAAAACAAAAATACGGTCCGAATTGCAACTTTTTTGCGATTAGGGATTGTTTCGGAGCGGCAAAGCAGGGATATCGGCTCGAAATCGCAGTAAATCGGCCGCAAAACGGCCTGTTTTCGCTTTGTGGGAACAGGAGAGAGTCCCTAATCGAAAAAAAGTTGCAAAGAAGTCGGAATTTTTGTTTTTACAAGGGGCGGACCGGCCCAGCGGGGCAGACTCTGCGAAAGACGCGTGGCGCGCAGCAGATCTTGCGCAAGACGCGCGGTATCGCGGTGACGGCGACGAGGCAAGTTTCCGCGAGAAAGATAAGCGGCTCATCGCCTTCCTCCCGGTATTGTCCGTCGTTTTTAGCGATTCAAACTCGTGGTTTTAAGGTTATAGCCCCTTTGCTGATATCGAGGGTTCTGGTGCTTTCAGCTTTGATTCGGGCAGTTGCTGCGGGTTTTCTGTTGTTTGGTGGGCAGTGCGTGTTATGCAGAATGGCCTGTAAAAAATAAGGCCTCGCGTTGCTGCGAAGCCTTATTGTGCCAGTCGTTGTACTTGTCGCCGTGCTGGTTAGTTGTTTCCTGATCCGCCGGATCCTTGGTTGTTGTTGCTGCTAGGGCCATCGGAAATAGTAAGGGTAACCGTGCTGCCGCTAGTGCTCTGCGAGATAACATTTCCCTTTGCTACCGTTGAATCGGACTTGTATTTCAGATCGTATTTGTAACCTGCTTTGTCGAGGGTTTCCTTTGCTTTGCTCTCGGACATGCCAACTACATTGGGGGCTTCGCCAAGACCGCTGGAAATGGTGATGGTAATGGTGGTTCCCTTGGTGGCGGTGCCTGTTTTGCTCTGCTTTGTAACGTTGCCCTTTTCGACATCCTTGCTGGTTTCGGTCGTGGTGTTAACCGCGAAGCCCGCACTTTCCAGCTTGGAGGTTGCCTGCGACTGCGTCATGCCCACAACATTGGGGATGGTCACCTTTTCAGAGCCCTTAGAAAGGTGGAATACCACCGTATCTCCCTTGTTTGCCGTGGTGCCCGAAGGGGTTTCCTGCGATGCGACCATGTTTTCGTCAACGTCATCTGAGAATACGGAATCGCCTTGCTGGCCCGTCAGACCTGCTTCATTCAATGCCTTTTGGGCTTCGTCGGCAGATTTGCCCTTCAAATCGGGGACGGTAACTTGTTCGGTTCCCTTAGATACATTGATCTTTATGGTAGAGCCCTTTACGGCTTGCTCGCCTGCCTGTGGGTCGGTGCTTACTACGCTGCCAGCAGGAACGGTGCTGCTATACACTTCCGTTTCGGTGCCAACCTTGAAGCCTGCCTGTTCAAGCGTGGTGCGTGCCTGGGCAATAGACTTGTTCGTTACATCAGGCACAGTAACCTTATCGCCGCTGCCATTCATGGCGAACATAGCACCCGCAATGCCGATGATGCATAGCAGCGCCACGACAACACCGATAATGGTGTTGCGCTTCTTCTTTTTGGCTGCCGCCTCTTCGTCTTCGGCGGAATATACGCGTGGGCTTACCTGGGTAAAACCACCGGTAGCTTGGCCGCCGGCAACAGGGCTCATAACAGCGGTGCCGTTTTGCATAGGTGCAACGCCGCCCATAACCTGGGTTTTAAGGCCGCTGATATCATCGCCAAGCGCAATGGGACGACCTGCCAGGAAGTCGTTCAGCACATGACGCATCTCTGAAGCGTCCTTGAAGCGCTTATTGGGATCCTTTTCCAGGGCCTTCATGATGATGGCTTCCAGGCCAGGATCGATGTTCGGATTGATGGTGCTAGGCGGTGCGGGAAGCTCGTTGACCTGCTTCACGGCAACGCTTACCGCGTCTTGCCCGTCGAAGGGAAGCTTTCCGGTGGTGGCTTCGTAGAGGACTACGCCCAACGAGTAGATATCGCTGGTGCCGGTGAGCTCCTTGCCCTGAGCCTGCTCGGGCGATACGTAGTGGGCAGTGCCCAGAACGGTTGCCGTTTGGGAAAGCCCCGCGTCGCCTGCGCGCGCAATACCGAAGTCCATTACCTTGATGTTGCCATCAGGCTGGATCATGATGTTCTGCGGCTTGATGTCACGGTGGATTACGCCGCCTTCATGTGCAACGGAAAGCGCCTGAGCAATCTGGCTGCCGATTTCGGCCGCCTTTCGCTGATTGATTGCGCCTCGTTCATTGATGGCGGTTTTAAGATCGGTTCCGCGGAGGAACTCCATAACAATATAGTAGGTTTCGCCGTCTAGGCCCCAGTCGTAAATGCTTACGATATAGGGGCTCTGCAGGTTAGCGGCAGATGCCGCTTCCTGACGGAAACGCTTGGTAAAGGTTGGGTCGGCTGCATACTGGGGCAGCATAACCTTTACGGCTACCGTGCGGCCCAGGACGTTGTCCTGTGCGCGGTATACCTCTGCCATGCCACCAAGGCCGACTCGTTCAGTTAGCGTGTAACGGTTGTTGAATGTTCTGCCAACCATGCTTCCAGCCACGTTTGTACTCCCTTTGGATCCATGCTTAACGACCATCGCATAAGCATATCGTATTACCATGTCAAGTTCCTCGTTTTTGCAAGGCTTTCACGAGGAATCAGGAAACGTTTTTCTTACAGATTCCCTTGTACTTCAAGTGCTGCCCTCAGTACGCCTTGGGCGCGTCCGGCTGCACCGCCGGAAAGGCTCTCGCCAGCCTCTTCGAGGACGACGGCTACTACTACCGAACAGTCATCGGACGGGCCCATGCCCACAAACCAACGGTCGTCCTTTTCCTTGCCAGTTTCTGCGGTGCCGGTTTTGCCGGCAATCTGCACGCCGGAAATGGCTGCCGCCTTACCAGTGCCGTTGTTCACAACTCCCTCAAGCACCGTGCGCACGCGTTTGGCCACCGACGAAGAGCATACGTTCGACATCGTGGAAGGCGTTGCGCGATAGCTGTTCTTGCCGTCGGAGTTGTTCACGCTGTCTACCAGGTAGGGCTGCATGATAGTGCCGTTGTTGGCGATTGCGCAGCCCACCAATGCCATCTGCAAAACGGTTGCCTGCGGGCCCGCGGGGCTGGCGTGTTCGCCTACCGGCTCGCCTGCTGCAGCCCATGCGGTTTCCCATTCGGTCATTTCGTTCGGGTCCGGCATCAGCGATTTAGCAAGCGGCAAATCGAAGTTCAGCGCGTTGTTGAAGCCGAATTTCTCAGAAGAGGAAACAAGGCCGTCTGCGCCAATCTGGTCGCCGAGCTGCGCGAATACGGTGTTGGCGGAAAGCTCGGTTGCGCGTTGCAGCGTAATAGTGCCATATGACGAGTTGTTGAAGTTCGTCACCTTGCCACCGCCGATGTCGAGTGTGGAGGGGGAATCGTACTGAGTCGATTCGGTTGCCACATTGTTTGCCAGCGCGGTGGTCAGCGTTACGATCTTGAACGTGGAGCCAGGAGAATACAGCGCCTGGGTTGCGCGGTTATACAGTGCCGAAGAATCGCCGCCGGAAGAAAGGATGTTGTCAACGTCGTCGGCATCATAGGTGGGCGAAGAAGCGAGTGCCAAAACCGCTCCCGTTTTCGGGTCGATGGCGACGCAGGCGCCCTTGTAGCCCTTCAGCGAGTCTTGAGCAGCTTTCTGAATGGTTGAGTTGATGGTGAGCTTCACATCGTTGCCTGCGGTGCCGGCACCGGAATAGGAATTCAGCACATCAATCCATGAAGCGTAGTTGCTTTCGCCCTTCAGCGTATCGTTGCAGGATGCTTCGATACCGGAGGTGCCGTATGTGTCGGAGGCGTATCCCACCACGTGCGCAGCGAGGTTGCCTGCGGGGTATTCGCGCTTGTAGGAGCCATCGTCTTGTAGCACGGAATGAGCCAGGAGCACATTGTCGTATGTGGTGATGGCGCCGCGCTCGGTTTTGGATTCTTTTGCCAGCGTATGGTTGTTGATGGGCATGTTCTTATATTCATCTGCCTGGATAACCATGATCATCGTCAGGTTAGCAACCAACAGCGCAAACAAGGCGGAGAACACGATCATGGTGCCGGTAAGGCGCTTGCCCAGGGAAACGCGTCCCAGCGCACCGTTCAGGCTTACTACGCCCGTGCCCGATGCCATTTCGGTGCCCAGGCCCGTGCCCTGATCGCTTGCGCGCAACAGGAAGCCCAAGATGATGAAGCTCGCCAGAAGCGAGGAACCGCCTTGGCTTACAAACGGAAGGGTAAGGCCAGTAAGAGGGATAAGGCGCGTTACGCCGCCCACGATGATGAATGCCTGCAGCACGATAACGGCAGTGAAGCCTACTGCCATAAACGAGCTAACGTCGCTCTTTGCGCGAACGGAAATCAGAATGCCGCGGATGGCGAAGCACAGGTACAGAAGCAACACACCTGCAGCACCCAAAAGACCCGCTTCTTCGGCTATGGCGCTGAAGATGAAGTCGGATTCAACAATAGGAATCTGCTCGGCCATGCCATTGCCGATGCCCACGCCGAACAAGCCGCCGTCTGCGATGCTGAAGATAGATTGGACCAGCTGATAGCCCGTGTTGGCGGGATCCGCAAAGGGGTTGAGCCACGTATCGACGCGAACCTGAACATGGCTGAACAGGAAGTACACGAACACGAAGCCCACGGAAACCATCAGAAGGCTGATAACGATGTAGGCGTGCTTTCCGGTGGCCACGTAGAGCATTGTGACGAACACGAAGAACAGGACCAAAGCCGAGCCCAAGTCCTTTTCGAATACGATAACCAGCAAGGCCACGGCCCACATGATGATGACGGGAACCAGCGCACGCATGTCGGGTACACGGAAGGGCCCCAGCTTGTGATTGAAGACGGAAAGCATCTCGCGGTTTTGTGCCAGGTATGCTGCCAGGAAGATGACGATACAGATTTTTGCAAGCTCACCAGGCTGAATAGAGAAACCACCGATGGAAAGCCAAATGCGCGAACCGTAGATTTCGTTACCGATAACTGGAAGCATGGGCGACATCAGCAGCAGGATGCCGGCGATCATAATGGTGTATTTGTAGCTGCCAAGCTTGTCGAGATTCTTCACGAAAGCCAAGACGAGCACCATGAACACCACGCCAAGGAACAACCATCCAACCTGTTTCATAGCCAGGTCAGGTGCAAGGCGCGTGATGAAGGCAATGCCAACGCCTGATAGGGCGAATGAAAGCGGAAGAATGGCAGGATCGGCGCCAGGAGCTAGCTTGCGAATGGCCAGATGGGCCACCACGAAGGTGGCAAACATGCTCAAGGGCACCGTCAGGTTGTCAAGCGTTACCCGGTTTCCTTCATTGAGGGCAACCATGGCAAAAAGCAATATTACAAGAGGAGCTGCGATGCAAAGAAGCATCAGCTCGGTATTGCGTCGGGTCATTGACTACTCGCTTTCGTTGGCGCTCTTCTTCGTCTTCGAGGCAGAGGAGTCGGAAGATGCTGCTTTGTCGGTAGAAGCGGAGGCGTCGCTTTGTTTGGTTGCGGCATCCTGGCGGGCAATGTCTTCCCGATAGGAAGCGATAAGCTCATTTGCCTCATCCATGCTGCCAACCGAAATGCCATCGTTGATACGGCTTGCCACACTCGGTGAAAGCTTGTTCACATCGACATCGGTAACATGGTCGAGGCTAGAAAGAGGCATGCCGAACAGGTCGTCTTGCAAACCGCGGTATACGGCAACCTTGCCGTCCTGGTTCACCAAGTAAGCGGAGTTGTTCACATATTGATAGGCGGTAACGCCAGCGATTGCGAAAATGGCAATAACCGCTAGGACCAAGAACGTGTAGAGAATCTTCGATTTGCGCTGTGCTTTGCGTTCACGCACCTCGCGAAATCCTTCAACGTCCACCACCACGGCAGTTGCGTTATCGAACCCACCTGCCTCAAGCGCGGCAGCCACCAGATTGTCGGCGCATTCCTGCGCAGTGCGGCTGTGGCCCATAACGTGCTCGATCTGCGGATCTTCGATCATGGTGCAAATGCCGTCGGAGCACAGAAGGATGCGGTCGCCCGTTTCAACGTTCAGCTCGTAGATGTCGGGCTGCATATGAGGGTCGGAACCGATGGCTCGCGTGATAACCGAGCGGTTCGGGTGAACGCGGGCTTCGGCTTCTGTGAGCTGGCCGGCTTCGATCATGTCGGCCATGAGGCTATGGTCGCGCGTAAGCTGCTGGAGCTTTCCTTCATGCAGAAGGTATGCGCGCGAGTCGCCGACCTGGGCGATGATCAGGCGCTCACCTTCCAGGATGGCAGCGGTAAGCGTGGTGCCCATGCCTTCGCGGCCAATGCCTTTTGCGGGCGCTTTGATAACGTTGAGGTTTGCGGCAATCACGGCACGCGCCAACGCGTCAGAATCAGCGTGGTCGGGCGCAAGCTCCATGATGGTGTTGATGGCAATTTCCGAGGCGACTTCGCCTGCTTCGTGGCCACCCATGCCGTCGGCAACGGCAAAAAGCGGCGGAACCGCAACCAGGCTGTCTTCGTTATGTTCGCGGATGTGGCCAACTTCAGTGCGGCTTCCGAAGAAAGCGATGGCGTTGGACTCATCTGCGGCTTTGCGCTCGGCGCGGGCGTTGCGGGGAGTGGGCATAGTTAAATTCATCTTCCTCTTTTACTGGGCGAACCGTACGCGCATGGTTACATCGCCAACGGCAACTTTGTCGCCGTTCTTCAAAGCGGTGGGTTCAGAGATAAAGCGACCATTGACGGCAGTGCCGTTAGTAGAGCCTAGATCCTCCACGAAGAGGTTCTGGCCCATGAGCACAAAGCGCGCGTGGCGCGAAGATACGTATTCGGCACCGATGACGATATCGGATCCTGGGCTGCGGCCTACGATAACCGGGCCGTTGACGGCAATGTTCACGCCGCGAAGTTCCTTGGGCCCTTTTTCGATGGCAACGGTCCAGGTCTTTTCGCCTTTGCGCTGTCCGCGCACCAGACCAATGCCAGTTTTCATGATGGCGAAAAGGAACAGGTAGAGCAGTGCTACAAAAAGCAGTCTGCCTATGAGGAGGATTACGTCGATCACGGGTTAGCCTATCGTTTGAAACGGGTTTAAAAGGTGCGCAGAAAGCGCAAACGGGCTGTGCCAGCAAGTGACGCAGCCCGTTCAAGGAAAATCTCCCTATCGGAAGGTGAATAAGAACGTGGTGGTGCCAACAGTTATGCGGTCGCCTTCCTGCAACATGGTGGAAGCGATATGGTGGCCGTTCACCAGCGTGCCGTTGGTGGAGCCAAGGTCGGCAACACTCCAGGCGTTCGCATTTTCGCGACGAATTTCAGCGTGGGTACGGCTTACGTTCAAATCTTCAATAGCGATGTCGCTGGAAAGGGCGCGCCCCATTACGATCTGCGCCTTAGTGATGGGGAAAGAACGGTTTGTGGTGAGGTCGATAAGACGGGGCTGCTGATTGGCGGCGCGCTGCGGAACAGCTTCGGGGGCATTGAGCTCATCAAAGCGAACGGTTCGCGGAGCGGCAGCGGGTGCCTGCGATGGGGCAACAGGCGCTGCGTCGTAGGCGCCCTCTGCGTTTTCCATTGCCAGGGCATCTTCGGCCATTACGTCAATGCCCGAGCTAGCAAATTGCTGAGCCTGGGCAGGGGCTTCCTGCACGGGAGCATAAGCCTGCTGTTGGCCGTAGCTCTGGGGCGTAGGGATGTTTGCGGGAATGGGAGCGCCAGCGTCCTGCGCGGAGAGGCCGTAGCGCTGCATTTCCTCTGCGCGAAGCTGTGAGACGATGGGGGCGGAAACCAGTTCGGCCACCACGTCGAACTTGCCATGCTTCAGCTCGTCGTCGATGATGAAGCGCACTAAGGGAGAGCCGTCCATTACAAGACCTAGTTCCTGGGCCTTGCCGCGAAGATACGTTTCGGTTTCGCCTGCCAAAGTGGGGTAGTAGCCAAACAGGCGTTCATCGTCGTCAGGGTTTACCAGCACGGTGTACAGGGTTGGTGCGTATTCTTTGCCGGCGCCGACCATCTTTTCGCGGCGCATCTGCTTTTCGGCTTTTTTGGCAATCTGAACGGGGCTGATGGGGGCATCAAAAAACTTGTCGCCCATCTCATCGAAGCCATCTTCTACGCGGCGTTCGAATTTTGAGAAAAACCCCATGTGTGATCTCCTTTTACGGTGTATAAATCGTTGTATTGGGAGTGCGGTATATGGCCGCACGGTATTCCAACCATCAATCTTGCCATAAATAAGAGTACCGGTGGGCTTTTTCACCCCATCGCCATTAAACAAGCTGATAGTTTTTTGTAGGTGCGTAGGGGGCAGGACTCCCAGCTCGTTATTGATTTGTGCGTTTGTCTACGAAAAAGTTCACCATAGGTTACAATCTTTGCAACAGAAAGCTTATGTGAGGCATGTGCATATACGGCATTGGGGGATGTAATGAAAGTGCGCGCTGGAGATATGTCTAGGAAAAAAGCGAATGTGGCGTTTGCTTTGGGAGTCGCCGCCCTTGATGTTGGCGGGGCTTTGATTCTACGTGCATTGGGTTAAGCAAAATATTCCAAAGAAATTGAAATTTTTTCTTGCGTTGGATTAGTACCTAAGGTAATCTAACTCGTGCACAAAAGCTGCACATGCGGGTGTGGCGGAATTGGCAGACGCGTACGGTTCAGGTCCGTATGAGCTTCGGCTCATGAAGGTTCAAGTCCTTTCACCCGCACCATTTGCAAATCAGGCACCCAATCGGGTGCCTTTTTTATTATCATAAAACCCGTTTACTGGTTCGTAATGCATGGTAGTTAGGAGATCCTGTATGAGGCTCATTCATTGCTTGAACAACATTTCTGCCCAAGGTACCGATTTGCTTGATCCTAAGGCATATTCACTTACCGATTCACTGGATGAAGCAGAGGGCATTCTTGTTCGCAGTGCCGCCATGCATGATATGAAATTCCCCGCTGGTCTTCGCGCTATTGCGCGCGCGGGCGCTGGCGTGAACAACATTCCGCTCGATCGCTGTGCTGACGAAGGCATCGTGGTCTTTAACACCCCTGGCGCAAATGCCAACGCCGTTAAGGAAATCGTGCTTTGCGCGCTTCTGCTGGGTAGCCGCGACATTTTGGGTGGCATCGAATGGTGCCGCGAAAATGCGGATGACGAAAACATCACCAAGGCAGCGGAAAAGGCTAAGAAGCAGTTTGCGGGTCAGGAAATCAAGGGCAAGAAGCTGGGTGTTATCGGCTTGGGCGCTGTTGGTGCTGAAGTTGCCAATGCTGCAGTCGAGCTGGGCATGGACGTATATGGCTACGATCCGTTCGTTTCGGTAAGCGCCGCATGGAAAATCTCCAGCCCCGTTCATTACATCACTGATTTGAAGGACATTTTCCGCACGTGCGACTACATCACCATCCATGTTCCTGCGCTGAAGGACACCATCGGTATGGTCGATGCCCATATGTGCTCCCTTATGAAGGAAGGCGTAGTGCTGCTGAACTTCTCGCGCGATACGCTGGTCGACGAAGCCGCTCTGAAGGTTGTGCTGGATTCGGGCCGCGTGAAGCGCTACATCACCGACTTTGCAACGCCGGGCACTATGAAGATGAAGAACGCGGTTGTTATTCCTCACCTGGGCGCTTCCACCGAGGAGGCGGAAGATAACTGTGCCATCATGGCTGTTCGTGAGCTGATGGATTATTTCGAGAACGGCAACATTACAAACTCCGTGAACTATCCTGCATGCGACATGGGTGTATGCCCTGCGGATCTTACCCGTATTGCGCTGCTGCATAAGAACGTGCCGAACATGATTGCTCAGATTTCCAGCATCCTTGGCGATGACAACGTGAACATTGCCAACTTCATGAACAAGGCTCGCGGCGACTATGCCTATACCCTGATCGATATGGACCAGGCTCCTTCGGACGGCGCCATTGCAAAGCTCCGTGAGATTGAGGGCGTTCGTCGCGTTCGTCTTATCTAGCTTGGTCGTTAGCGTTGCCGGGCAAGATCTGGCCGCGAGGCTGTTAGCTTAAATAGGAGATAGGGATAGGTTTCGATTTCTCTTTCCCAACAAACGCAAGAAGGCACCCGATTGGGTGCCTTCTTTTTCATGTAATAAGGAGCTTGTTCCTATTTTCCCGGAAAGCCTTTGTCCTCGATTTTGCCGGGGCCATCGGCTGCCGAGGTTGCCAGTTCGTCACAGCGCTCGTTTTCAGGATGGCCTGCATGGCCTTTTACCCAATGAAAGCTGACATTGTGGGGCTTCTTCGCCTCCAGGAGGCGTTTCCACAGGTCAGAGTTTTTTACTGGCTCTTTCTTGGAGTTCTTCCATCCGCGTTTGAGCCACCCTTCAACCCAGTGCTGGTTGAAGGCGTTTACCACGTATTGCGAATCGGAGTGGACTTCAACCGTGCAGGGACGTTTGAGTGCTTCCAGCCCAGTGATAACTCCCAGAAGTTCCATGCGGTTGTTAGTGGTGCAGGTATACCCTTGCGATAGTTCGCGCGTATGCAGTTTCCCGTTTGGGTCGGTGAAGTGCAAAACGGTACCAAAGCCGCCAGGGCCGGGGTTGCCGCGTGATGATCCGTCGCTGTAAAGAATAACTTTCATATAGGTGTCTCCTTGGGGAGGGTAGGGGCGCTTCCCTTGGGTGGGGTGGGGCGGACTATCGTTTCCCCGTTACCCTCTGTTGTTGTATGTGGTAGTGCTTTCGGTTATTTGCAGGCGGCTTCAATTAGTTTGCGCAACTCGTCAAAGCCTGTGCCCTTTTCCGATGAGCAGACCACCATGTTTACGCTATCGGGCAAGTTCAGCTGCTTTCGGATGGCGGCCTTCTGCTTGCTCGCCTCATTCTTGCTCACCTTGTCTGCTTTGGTGAGCGCAATCATGAAAGGGAGTTGACATTCGGTAAGGAAGTTCACCATCTGTTCATCGAGCTTAGTGGCGGGGTGACGGATGTCGATAAGCGAAACAACCAGCGCATAGTAGCGATATTGGTCGAAGTATCCGTTAATCATTTCCGACCAACGGGCCTTTTCGCTTTTTGCCACTTTTGCATAGCCGTACCCTGGAAGGTCGACAAAGTCGATTTCCTTGGTGGTGAAGAAGTTGATGGTGCTGGTTTTGCCCGGCATGGAGGAAACCTTAGCGAGCTTCTTGCGGTTGAAAAGGCGATTGATAAGGGAAGATTTTCCCACGTTAGAGCGACCCACAAATGAGACTTCGGGGCGTACCGACTTAGGGATTTGCGCGGAAGTGCCATAGGCTCCTTGGAATTCAACCAGGTTGTAGTTCATGGTGTGCTCCTTCTGCGTTTGTTTCTTCTTACTAATTAATAGGTTACGGTCGGCGAGTCGATGGAGCTCGTGGGGTGCGCTGGTCTTGCGAAATCACGCATGACACAGGCTAAGCGAGATGAAAGACTGGCTCGATACCGTGTACGGTTGGCTTGTGGCAGATTGCCCACGAGACGCTTTTGCCTTGCGTTTGGCCTGGGCGCTTCGCTTGTTGAGTTTCCATGATAGCGTTGATGCCCTTGCGATAATACGCAGATAATGGAAGTTCAAACAGCCCCCATTGTATTGATGTGCGGCTAATTCTGAAGGGAATAGGGCATATATGAGTGTTTTCGAGAACTTCATTTCAAGTATTACGGGCGGTGATTTGCTAGGAAAGCTAATCGTGGCAATTGTCCTGGTTTGTGCCATTGCGGTTGTTTCTCATGTGTTGGTGAAGTGGCTGCGCCATATTATGCAGCGTGACGATACCTCCATTCCCCAAAGTTCGATTTTCATCAATATTATGCGTGGCATAGTGTGGGGTTTGGGCTGCTGCTTTGTCTTGGACACGTGCTTCAATGTGAATATGTCGGCGCTTATAGCAGCTCTGGGCGTTGGAGGCATCGCCCTATCTCTCGGTTTTCAGGACACGCTTTCGAACCTTATTGGCGGTGTGCAAATATCCTTCATGAAGATCGTGAAGCCGGGCGACAACATTCAAGTTGGTTCAAGCAAGGGAGTGGTACAGGACGTTACGTGGCGTCATGCAACCATCAAGAACCGCTTGGGCGAAACGGTAATCATCCCCAATTCGGTAATTTCGAAGAATGCGGTAGTGCACCTGCCGCCACCAGAGCGCGTGTCGGTTCCCTTTGTTGCAACTACGTGTAAAGATCTGGATGCGGTTGCAGGGGAAGTTGAAAGGGTTGCACATGATATTGCCCTTGAGCATACCGGCATCGTGAAAGAGCCTTCGGTGCTATTCACTGAGATTACCGAGGGGGGCTTGGCGGGCAAGGTTGTTCTTGAGGTGGAGGACGCTGCCCAGGCGACTCCCGTTTCAGATGCAATTACTCGTGCGATTGCCCCTTTGGTGAGAGCCTAAGCATACCTTTAGAACATGTTCAATATTCATTTTTGAGATGTGCAAAATCTATTTCCTAACCTATAACTCACATGAATAGAATAGTGTTACTGTTCATTGTGATGGTGATAGATTCACAAATTTGAGAATGATGCTCAAATTGACAGAAATCAATATTGACCTGCGTAGATAGCTTCAGGAAATGAGTTGTTAAGGAGCGTTCTATCGGTCAGTTATTGCATATTATGCGCAGGTCAGGCTCTTTATAGTTTTTTGTTATTTAAGAAGACAAAAAGTTGTTTGCGATAACTGCACACGAACCTGAAAATGGGTATCCAGAAGTCGCGCTCCGGTTCGTTTGTTGGGTCGAACGGATCGAAGCAAGCCTGGTTTCGTTCAGTAGGGTGAAACGAAACAAGGCGCGCCAGGTTTCGTTAATTGGGTGGAACGAACCGGCATTTTTAGGGGAAAGGCCTTTGGGCCTTAAAAAGACTTCTAATGGAGTAAGAGTTTCCGAAAACAATTGAGGGTAATGAAGGGAATCCCTTTGCTTGGGGGCAAGGGGAACAAGTTGTCTTGCGCCCAGGGAGTGCAAGACAAAAAAATGAAAGGAAGGTAGGTGCAATATGTCCGACGCAATGCAAAGCTCGTATCACGGCATCGCAGCACGTCTTGACCGTATGCCTATCACTGGCTTCCACAAGAAGATCTTGTGGCTGCTCGCCGGTATCACGTTCTGCGACTCCGTAGATATGGCCGTTGGCGGTCCTATCGGTATGGTTCTCCAGTCCACCTATGATGCTGCAGGCAATCAGTGGATGACCTTGGAGCAGTTCGCACTGTTCAACTCTATCACCATGATCGGCTACCTCATTGGTGGTCTTATGGCAGGTGCCCTCTCTGACGGCATCGGCCGCAAGAAGGCGGTTCTCATCTGCGGTTCTATCTTCACCGTATTCTGCTTCGTCGCTGCAGGCTCCCCCGATGCAACGTTCCTGACCGCTTGCCGCTTCTTCATGGGTCTGGGCCTTGGCGCTGCGTTCCCCGCAGGCTACTCCGCCCTCACCGAGTTCACTCCTCCCACGAAGCGCGGTAAGTACCAGTCCTACGTTGGCCTGATCGCTAACTGCGGTACTTTGGTTGCCTCCGCTATGAACATGATCGTTCTGCCCATGCTCGGCTGGCGCCCCGTGTTCGTTATCTGCGGTATTGTTGGTGCTGCTGTTGTAATCCTCTGCTTCACATTCCTCGAGGAATCTCCTCGTTGGTTGGCCATGAAGGGCCAGACCGAAAAGGCAGACAAGATTGTTTCCAACATCGAGGCAAAGACTGCTGCTAAGGGCGTAGATGTTCCCGCTGTTCCCGAGGAAGAAATCCAGTGTCGTGAAAACGCTGAGGTAGTTAAGGATCTGCCGTGGTCGTTCCTCTTCAAGAAGAGCATGATCACCCGTACTCTTACCGCTATGTTCCTCTGCTTCGTTATGAACGTTCTGGTTTACACGGTTATTTCCTGGACGCCTACCATCTTGAAGGCAAACGGCTTCGATCCTCACATGTCCACGGTTCTCACCGTTGTTATGCAGCTCGGTATTCCTGTTGGCGTTGGCGCTCTTACCTTCTACGTTGAGAAGGTTAACCGCAAGACCATCCTGATCGTAACCTATGTTCTGATCGCAATCATCGGTCCTGTATGGGCTTCCCTGCCGACCGACAACACTGCGCTTATCATGTTCATTGGCTTCCTGCTCTGCGTCTGCACCTTCACCAACTCCGTTACCACCGCAGCTATCTACCTGTCCGAGCCTTTCCCGACGGCTTGCCGTATCCGCGGCGCTGGTGTTGCTAACGCCTTCGGTCGTCTGGGTGGTATCTTCAGCCCCATGTGGATCGCATTCTTCATGGGCACCTCGCTCGGCACCACCGGCGTATTCATCATCAACGCTTGCCTGGCTATCTTCATGGCAATCTGGCTGGCTATCTTCGGTGTTGAGACTCGCGGCCGTACGCTTGAGGACATCACCAAGGGTCTGCTCGACGACTAGTCGTTAAAGCTTCGATCCACCCATCGGGCACATAGCTACCCATGAACGGGACCTCCATAGGGGGTCCCGTTTTGTTATAGTGGGAAAGGTTCATTTGCGATGAAAACCAATAGTGAGGGTCTATAGGTTTGGTTTTCATTGCTGTAATGGAGGGAAACGCTGCATGAAGCTTGATCATCTACGTTATTTTGATCGTTTGGCCGATATGTTGAGTTATACCAACGCGGCCAAATCGCTCTACATTGCTCAGCCAACTCTTTCTGCTGCAATTAAGCGTATGGAGCAAGAAGTGGGACTCACGTTGTTTCGTCGTGCCGAAGGGGTGGCGTCGGGCGTTGAGCTTACTGAACAGGGCCGAATTTTCCACGAATACGTAGTTCAGGCGCTTGAGCGCTACGACACCGGTTTGAATTTGGCCCTTGAATCCCAGAATGAATCAGACAGCTTGTTGCGACTCGGGACGGTTTATTCCATGAAGGGCCGTTTTTGGTCTAAGGCCATCGATGACTTTATTAATCAGTGGGGGGGTTTGCCCCATTTCCATATGGAGCAGGCGTATTCTGCCGAGCTGGCAAAGCAGCTTAAAAGCCGTGGGATCGATGTCGCATTTGCCGCTATGACTCCTGAAGCTGCAGGGCTCAACCATGTTCATGTGTGGTCGCAATCGCTTGTGGCTTGCGTTAACGTTGAAAACCCTCTGGCGCAGCGAACCTCTATCACGTTAGATGAACTGAAGGACGAGCGTCTGCTCACTTATAGTGCGAAATCTTCGGTTTCGCCAAGCATCGATGAGCTGTTCGGTTCAAGGATGAAAGAATTCAACGTGGTTCGCAGCTTTGACGATGAGCTTTCGCTTTCGTCGTTCGTTTCTTCCCATTCGAACAATGTGGCGGTTATGGTGTACTCCATTCTGGTTAACGCCTTTGATGACGTGGTGTGCATTCCTATTACTGATGCTCCTGCCGATTTCCATAAGATATATCTCATGAGCCGAAACGAGCCGCATTCCAAGATCGTCGGTGATTTCATCGACTTCATGAGTTCGTACGAGTTCCCAGACATTTTTGCAGAGTCGCGCAACGCGCTGTAGGCTTCCTTTGCGCTGTGTCTCCTATGGCAGGAGTTTAATTGGGTGTATTGCGCGTGTCTGATTGGAGCGATTTGGTGAGTAATGGCGTTTTGCGGTTCGATGTCGTCACTGCCAGAACCCCTCATGTACGCGATTTTTTGAGCAGTTTGTGGTGTCGCTAAGACCACCGCAAAGACCTTCCCAATACAGGAGCGCGGCATAAGCTGCGCTCCTGTTGTTTTACCCTGCGAGTGCTAGCTGTAGGGCCATTCATTATTGACCATGAACACGTTCATGAACTGGGTAAATAGTTTTTCGTAATTGCTCCCGAATATGGGGGCTTTTTTGCTATTGGCTGAAATGAACCTGTTCAACAACAATGATCTTGTAGCAGGATTGGGCTGTTGACCTGCACTGAAATCAGGCTATGCCCTGAAGAGGGGTAGATGGTCAAGAGCCCACTTCGCTATCGAAGATCTATTGGGGGATTGATCTTCGAAGCCCTCTCGAAAACGAGAGGGGAGGGAAGCCCCAAATGGTAGGGGCATGAATAGAAAGAAGGTGGGTTATGAGTTCCGAAGCACAAACTTCCTATCATGGCATTGCTGCTCGTCTGGACCGCATCCCAATCACCGGCATGCACAGGAAAGTCCTGTGGCTGCTGGCAGGCATCACGTTCTGCGATTCGGTTGACATGGGTGTTGGTGGCCCGATTGGCGCAGTGCTCCAGTCAACCTACGATGCCGCTGGCAATCAGTGGATGACCTTGGAACAGTTCGCACTGTTCAACTCAATTACCATGATCGGCTATCTGGTTGGTGGCCTCATGGCAGGCGCTCTTTCCGACGGCATCGGCCGCAAGAAGGCAGTTCTCATCTGCGGTTCTATCTTCACCGTATTCTGCTTCGTCGCTGCAGGCTCCCCCGATGCAACGTTCCTGACCGCTTGCCGCTTCTTCATGGGTCTGGGCCTTGGCGCTGCGTTCCCCGCAGGCTACTCCGCCCTCACCGAGTTCACTCCTCCCACGAAGCGCGGTAAGTACCAGTCCTACGTTGGCCTGATCGCTAACTGCGGTACTTTGGTTGCCTCCGCTATGAACATGATCGTTCTGCCCATGCTCGGCTGGCGCCCCGTGTTCGTCATCTGCGGTATCTTGGGTACAGCAGTCGTAATTGCCTGCTTCTTCTTCCTTGAGGAATCTCCTCGTTGGCTGGCTATGAAGGGTCGCAACGACGAAGCGAACAAGATTTGCTGCGAATTTGAAGCCAGTGCCGAGAAAGTGACTGGTTCCAAGCTTGGGCCCGTAACTCAGGAAGAAATCCAGCGTCGTGTTGACGAGGGTGAGGTTAAGGAGCTTCCTTGGGCATTCCTCTTTAAGAAGAAGATGCTTGCTCGTACCCTTACCGCAATGCTTCTTTGCTTCACGATGAACGTGCTGGTTTACACCATCATTTCCTGGACCCCTTCCATCCTGAAGGCGAACGGCTTCGATGTTCATCTGGCAACCACGATGACCGTTGTTATGCAGCTCGGTATTCCTGTTGGCGTTGGCGCTCTTACCCTCTACGTTGAGAAGGTTAACCGCAAGACCATCCTGATCGTAACCTACGTTCTGATAGCAATCCTCGGTCCTATTTGGGCAATGCTCCCAACCGATCAGCCCGCTCTGGTAATGTTCTTCGGCTTCTTGATCTGCGTCTGCACCTTCACGAACTCCGTTACCACTTCGGCGATCTACCTGTCCGAGCCTTTCCCGACGGCCTGCCGTATCCGCGGCGCCGGTGTTGCTAACGCCTTCGGCCGCCTGGGTGGCATCCTGAGCCCTATGTGGATTGCGTTCTTCATGACCACCACCTTGGGCACTACCGGCTGCTACATCATTAACTCTGCGTTGGCCATCTTCACTGCAATCTGGCTGGCTATCTTCGGTGTTGAGACTCGTGGTCGTACGCTCGAGGACATCACCAAGGGTCTGCTTGACGACTAGCTGACATACGCTGAGAAATCAGCCCTCTCTGGAACGGGGCCTGGGACGGCCCCGTTCTTTTTGATGAAGCTGTTCGGACATAGCAGCTGCGTAGTAAATACAGAGTCTTTCATCTTGGGTTATGATGCGAAAAGGATTGGGCTGAATTCACAGAAGCGTCATTCGAGGGAAATTTACCTTGACTGATAAAAGGTAGAGAAGCGAATTATAGGAGGGGTTTGAATGAGTGCAGAAAATGCAAAGGAAATGGTTGAGCTTCTTGGTGATATCACGCAAGTAGGTATTGTCATCGAAGACATGGAAAAGGCCAAGGCGGGTATGTTGAAGGTATTTGGCCTCAAGCCCGATGCGGAAAGCGACAATCTCTACAAGAAGACGTGGTATCGCGGAGAGATTATCGATGCGCCGGTAAAAGCCGCATTCTATAATCAGCTGAATGTTCAGTTGGAATTTTTGCAGCCAGTGGGAGATACCGACACCATTTGGCACGACTATCTGGATGAGGGTTTCCGCAAGCATGGTCATGCCCTTCATCATCTACGCTTCGACGTTGAAGACAACGACGAGGTTACTAAAGCCATGGAGGAGCGCGGTATCGCCAAGTATATGGAAGGCAAATCGCTCGTTGACCCTACAGCGACGTTTACGTACTACGACTCTGTGGAGGCCCTGGGCTTCATCATTGAGGCGGTAACCAAGTCCAAGAAGTAGGTTTCTTTCGCATGCCCTTTCTAATGACTTAGCTCTTTTGGGCTAACCTTAAAGATCAATTTTCTTAATGAATAAATTCGATTCTGTAAGCTCACGACTTATGTCGTGAGCTTTTCTTATTGTGAAACATAATCAGAAACCTATGGTTTACCACCTAAAACCATACTATTGCGTTATGTAATAGTTAGCTCTTGAGCAGGAGTTATCACTATTGGATTCAACTGAAGCCCGACCGCATAATCAAAGTTGTCAGAGGGGATTACACCTAAGGAAGGGGATTCTGATGGATAAGATCAAGCTTGCGGTTCTCGGTTTGAACCAGGGCTCTAAAATCGCTCGCGATGCAAAGGCAAACCCGGAAATCGAACTGGTTGCTGTTGCTGGTTTTGGCGATCACGATGTAAAGGTTGCGGAAGAACTCGGCGTTCCTCTGTATAACGACTATACGTTGCTTCTCAAGCAGGAAGACCTGGATGCAGTTGCTATTGCGCTGCCTAATACACTCCATGTTCAGTCCACCGAGTTGGCTCTTGCCGCCGGTATCAAGAACATCTTGCTCGAGAAGCCCATCGCAAACACCGTTGAAGAGGCGGAGCACATCATCAAGATCTGCGAAGACGCTGGTGCAACGCTCCTGGTCGGCCATCATCGCCGCTCTTCCAATCGCTACCAGCTGCTTCGTCAGGTTATCGACTCCGGCAAGCTGGGCAAGATCGTCGGCATTCAGTCGAACTACGCTATCGCAAAGCCTCACGAGTACTTTGATGTTGAATGGCACACAAAGAAGGGCTCGGGTCCTCTTTTGATCAACGCTATCCACGACTTCGACGATTTGAACTTCGTAACGGGAATGAAGCCCACCAAGGTATACGCTGCGGCTCGCAACACCATTCGAGGTAATGAGGTTGAGGATTCTGTATCCGCTGTTGTTGAGTATGAGGGCGGCGTAACTGCTAGCTACTTTGTATCCGATGGCACTCCTGGTCCTTGGAACTATGACTTGGCAGCCGAGGAGAACACTTTCTTCACCATGTGCCCTGGCGAAAACAGCATGCGCGTATTCGGCACCAAGGGTTCGTTCGGCTTCCCGAACATGGATCTGTACTATCAGGACGACGACGCCTACGGTTGGTTGCAGCCCATCAAGCACGAGCACTTCGACGTTGAGAAGAACGATCCGATGACTGCCGAGCTCGAGCACTTCGTAGATCTGTGCTTGGGACGCGAAACCACTCCGCGTTGCACCGGCGACAATGCGCTCGATACCCTCAAGGTAATCAACGCAATTCAGAAATCTGCCGAAGACGAAACTCCGGTGAAGCTCTAAGCCTTCTCTCTGGTGTGCTTTGCTCTATCTACTCCAGGCAAAGCATGGCTATTGCCCCTCCCGGGCTACCACCCAACAAGCCCGGGAGGGAATTACCTCCCTTTTAAATCTCTTTATTACCTTTGGGGTTTCAACACCCCTAATCATTTGCTTGCTCCGAAGGTGGTGGGCGTTGCACGAAGCCCACCACCTTCTCTCCTGAAAGGATATTGTCATGGGAATCGACATCAACATCTCCGGCGCAACTAAACTCGTTGGCCTTGTAGGCTCTCCCGTTGAGCATTCTATGTCTCCAGTAATGCACAGCGATTCGTTCCAGAAGATGGGCGTGAATGCGGTTTACACGGCATTTGATGTGACGCCCGATAAGCTTGCCGATGTCGTTAAGGGCTTGGCCGAAATGGGTGCGGTTGGCTACAACGTAACGATGCCCTGCAAAACATGCGTTGGTCAGTACCTTGACGAGCTGACCCCTGCAGCAGAGCTGATGGGTGCCGTTAATACCGTTGTTATTAAAGACGGTAAGTCTATCGGCCACAACACTGACGGTGCTGGCTTTGTTGAGAACCTTCGTCGTCATGGCTTTGATCCTGAAGGCAAAGTAGTAACCATTGTTGGCGCTGGTGGTGCAGGTTCCGCTATCTTCACCCAGCTTGCTCTTGACGGCGTTGCTTGTGTAAACGTCTTCAATCTTAAGGACGATTTCTGGGCTGCAACTCGTGAGCGTGTTGTTGATCTTTCTCATAAGACGGGCGTTCCTATGGTTTTGAACGACCTCGACAACAAGGAACAGCTTGCACGTGCCGTGAAGAACTCTCAGCTCTTCATCAATGCAACCCGTGTTGGCATGCCCCCGCTGGACAACGAATGCACCATCGACGAAGAAATGCTGCACGATAACCTGTTTGTTGCGGACACCGTCTACGATCCGCGTGAAACTAAGCTCATCAAGATGGCAAAAGCCCATGGCTTGGAAACTGCTCCTGGTATCGAGATGCTTCTGCAGCAGGCGGCCCTAGGTGAAAAGATCTGGTTCGATATCGAGATGCCGACCGACTATATCGAGGAGAAGTACTTCTAGTTCTCATCTTTATCTTTCGGTTGAGCCCCGGCGTCAATGACGTCGGGGTTTTCTTCTCTATCTGTAGGTAGAATCATTCATTGCGATGATTGATTTACGGATAATTCATAACTTATCTGTTCAGATAATCTACAATCGGTTCGAAAGAAGTAAAACTCAGCATTAAGGAGACTTTCAGATGAGACTTGATTACCTGAGGTACTTCGATCATCTAGCTGAGGTATTAAACTACACTCGCGCAGCCGAAGATCTCTACATTGCGCAACCGACACTTTCGGTGGCTATTAAGCGTATGGAAAAAGAGCTCGGTATCAAGCTGTTTCAGCGCAGCGAGGGCTCAACGCGTATCGAACTTACCGAAATGGGTAAGGCGTATCACGAGTATGTTGCATTGGCGTTGAAGGACTTGGACAAGGGGCTGCGCATTGTTCGTGAAATTCAGGGGGAGATGAATTCTTCGGTTCGCGTTGGAACGATCTATGCCATGCAGGGGCGTTTTTGGTCCGAGGCTATTGAGTCTTTTATCTCTTCTTCGCAGGTAAAGCCCCAAATTGCTATTGAGCAGGCATTTTCTCCAGAATTGACTCAGCGCTTGCGCAAGGGCGACATCGATGTAGCGTTTTGCTCTCGTGTAGAAGGGTGCGACGATTTCAACCATGTATTGGTATGGTCGCAGCCGTTTGTTTTGGGCGTTCATAAGGACAGCCCCCTTGCAAAGCGAAAGAGCATCAACCTTTCTGAGCTTGGCGGCAAGGAAGTGCTTACCTACAGCTCTTCTTCTCCGACCGATTCGTCTATCACGAAGCTTCTGCCTTTGGACAGCATGAATCTGCGTCGTGAGTATACAGACGAGATCACTATGTGTTCGCTGGTAACTTCGAGTAAAGACAAAATGGCGCTCTTTTGCTATTCCTTCTTGGTTTCGGCTTTCCAAGATGTTGTCTGCTTGCGCATCAACGACCTACCTGCTGACTTCCACAAGGTGTACTTGACCAGCCGAAGGGAAACGCACCCTAAAGTGGTAGATGACTTTATCGAGTTCATGAGCGCCTACCGATTCCCCAACATCATGTCTCAAGAATAGGCGCGCAGTTCGACTTTGATTTGGACTAGGGACTCTAGGTGGGACATGCCGTGCTGAAGTGCCCTAGCTCTGCGGTTGTAGATGCCGGTTTGCGTTTTCGCCCCGCCGACTGGCAGCAGCGGGCGGGGCTTTCGCGGCGGTAAACGGCTTGTATGGTGGTCATTGCGTTTGGTTTGAGGGGCTCAGGTGGGCAATTTGTCCCAAGATGACCGATATTCGGTGGAAATCCGCATCGATTTCTGGGTAAAATCGCAACTTTTCGGAAAAAAATACCCAATCCCGAATTACTGACCGTCCCAACGAGAACCGAGGATGCCGATACTTAATAAGGTAATGTTGTTTGCCTTGAGTGCAGCGTGCGCGGTCTTCCGACAGCTTTCCCAAGGTGAATTTCATGGGTTTGTGATAATGGAAGGAGAACAGTCTGTATGTCCACTACAGATAAACTCAACGGCTTCGGCCCTCTCGCAGGCGTCAAAGTTGTAGAACTCTGCGAATGGGTTGCCGCTCCTGCTGCAGTACGCTGCCTGTCCGAAATGGGCGCTACCGTCATCAAGACCGAGCCCCTGCACGGCGACGCTCAGCGCACCCAGGGTCCTGGCTTCGGTTGCGAAAAGAACGACTACGAAGATCCTACGTTCGACCTGAACAACACCAACAAGGACCTCGTTGCCATCAACCTCAAGGACGAGGACGGCATGAAGTTCATGAAGAAGCTTCTTGCTGATGCTGACGTTTTCGTTGTTAACCTGCGCGATAAGGCTCTGAAGAAGCTTGGTCTCGACTGGGAAACCATTCATGCTGAGTTCCCTCACCTGATCTGGGCTCAGATGCGCGGCTATGGCGAATTCGGCCCCGAGAAGGATTCTCCTGGTTATGACGCAGTATGCTGGGCTGCTCGTGGTGGCGTTGCCAACGTTTTCCGTGAGAAGGATCAGTCTCCTGCTATCGCTCCTCAGGCATTCGGCGACAACAACGCTGCATGCATGCTGGCTGGCGGTATCTGTGCTGCTCTGTTCAACCGCACCCGTACCGGCGTGGGCGACAAGGTTGTAACCAACCTCTATGCTGCTGCCATCTTCGCATCCGACATCGGTATTTGCGCTCAGCAGTTCGGCGCTGACTATCCTAAGTCCCGCACCGACGTTCCTAACCCCTTCAACAACACTTATCGCACCTCTGACGACAAGTGGATCTACATCTGCATGCCTCAGTACGACAAGTACTATGCAATGATGATGAAGCTCTTCGGCCGTCAGGATCAGGTAGACAACGTTGATACCCGTGACCTGTCTCACCTCAAGGCTTCCGGCAAGAACAAGGAAGTTATTGGCTGGCTCGAAGAAGCATTCGCAAAGCAGCCGTTCGAGTACTGGATGGAGCAGTTCCGCGAGCATCAGGTACCGGCCCAGAAGCTCTTCCGCTTCCCCGACATCTTGCGCGACGAAGAGGCTTACATCAACGACTCCCTGCGTACTGTTGAATACGACGAGTTCGGCAAGCATGCCCTGCCTATGACTCCGCTTCGCTTCGAGTCTGCTGGCGATCCTCCGGTTATCCTGGCAAAGCCCATCGGCTACCACACCAAGGAAATCATGGAGAAGTATGGTTACTCCGCAGAAGAAATTGCTGCTATCGAGGAAAAGGGCGGCGTAGGCATCTACCACGGCGAGCCTATTCCCGACACCATTTTCAAGTCCAAGCGCCAGGAGGCTGGCGACGCAGCTTGCACTTGGGAATAAGCTGAACCCATAGTTTCTTATCAAGAAAGGCCACCTTCAGGTGGCCTTTCTTTTTTGATGAGCTTTTCAAGCTTCAGCATATTGGTAAGAATCTGGAAAGCTCGATTCTTGCCAATTAATGAATTTCAACTATTTTGCCGGATTTCGCCGATTCGATGGTCGCATTAATGATCTTAAGAGAGGCAAGTCCCTGCTCTCCGGTGCAGCGTGGGGTGCTGGCCCTTCCGGCGCACAGATCGATGAAATGCAGTATTTCCGATTCCATAGGATTGTTTGGCTCGACGCTGAATACTTCCTTCTCGAGTGGGTGTCGCCAGCCATATTCTTCGTCTTTGTCGGATGGGTAATGATAGAAGGTCATGGACGGGAATCCGAATGAGCCCTTTGTGCCGAAAATATGCATCGAATCTGGGCCAAGCTCCTGTGCCCACTGCTCGTTTTCCCCTGCTAGCAAGTCGTAATTCCACGGAGAGGGTGTGCCGTCTGAAATGAAGTACGTTGCGGTAGCTCCTCCCTCGAACTCGAACAGGGCCGACACGGAATCTTCTGCATTGTAGCCTCTAATGGTGTTGCGCTTTGCGGCATATACCCTTGTAGCCTTCATGCTCAAAACGTTGTTCAAATCGTCGAGGTCGTGAATGGCATTGACCAGCAAGATGGCCCCCTCAGGCTCTTTATGCCATTCTGCATCCCAGTAGTGCTTTTCTTTTGCGATCGCAAAACTGCTCTGAATGCCAATGATGTCTCCAAGTTTCCCTGTTGCGAGGAACTCCTTGAGAAAGAGAAACAGGTTCGAAGAGCGACGGTGATGGCCGATTAAGAGTGTTGCGTTGTGTTCGTTGCAGCAATCGATTATCGCTTGACCTTCTTCCGGCGTGTTGGCGATGGGCTTCTCAAGGAGAATATTCTTTATACCAGCCTCGCAGCAGGCTTTTGTTGCGGAAAGATGGAGGCTGTTTGGAAGGGCAATAGCCACTCCGTCGAGCGTCTCGTTTGCAAGAAGATCGTTGTAGTCTTCATAGAGCTTCGCTCCAACTTCGCTCGCCACATCGATCGCTTGTTGGCCAAATCCTGCGACTGCCGTTAGTTCAACTTCATCGTTTTCCTTAAAAAGGCGAGCGATTCGTGCACCCTGGTTTAAGCCGAATACAGCCATTTTGATTTTATCCATGATTCCTCCTGAATGCTGACTATGTGATCCCTATACCTAGGAGGATAGAAGGGCTGGTGGTTGTAAACCAGTTAATTATGCTCGGCAAAGTACACGAAAAGAAATGAGAGATGCCCGATTGATGCGACGGCTTCCCGGATTGTTATGGCTGCAGGTCTATCAATTTGCATCACTCTCGCGAAGCGAGACGTTAGATAAATTGGTAACCGATTTCGAGGGGTTCATTGAAGTCGATTGCATTTGAGGCGTTGACGATGAAATCGATAAAGGGCTTGAGCCTCTTTGAGTCCCCGTCTACTGTTTTCCATGCAAATCCAACTTGGTGATAAGGCGTTAATGCCTCTTTGATCGGAATCATGCGAAGCGAATCCCAGATAACGTCACGAGTGGTGTCAAGCGTGATGCAAACTGCGCCTTTGTTGATTGCAGCGACGGATAGCGAGCTTATCTCGTTTTCGAAAGCAGGCTGAACATGTAGACCTTTATGGTCAAACAGGCCCTTTAATGCGTAATACATATATGAAGGGGGCCTATATGAATACATCTCGTAATTTGAAAGCTCATCGAAGGAAACGGTGCTGAGGCTGGCTAAGGGATGTGATTGGTCGACAACCGCAACGATATATTGCTCAACTAGCGGAACCCATGAGATACCGATTTCGTTGACGGGATTACCGCAGAAGGCGCAGTCAAGGAGATTGCTTCTCATGTTGAATAGGGCTTCTCTTGTGGAGTCTTGCTGGGAAATGCTGAAAATCAAGGGTGATTTAGCGCTTTTGTTGAAATCGTTGAGCATGTTAGAAAGAGGTCCCCGGAGAAGCGCTGCAACTGATCCGACCCTAACGGCGGGTTTATTCGCTTCGTCTTCTTGTCGGGCTTCCGCTATTCCGTGGTCAAGTTCAGCTAATGCTTTTGAGACGGACTTATAAAGTCTTTTCCCTGATTGGGTTAAAGTAACGTTCCTGCCGACGTTTTCAAATAGCGTGAACCCAAGTTCCTTTTCGAGTCTGCTTATGGCGTTTGAGAGAGCCGGCTGAGTAATGAAGAGAGCATTCGCCGCTTTTCCGTAGTGTTCGAATTGTGCGACGGCGGCGAAATATCTAAGTTGCGAGAGATTCATAACGAGACACTCCCCTCATGCCCACGAACATCTCGTATTGATATTATGCATCAACGCAGTCGGCGCCCTGATGCTTTTTTGGCAACGGGGCGCCGACTTATTGATTGGACCTCTTACTCTTCGGGGCCATGGATCCCGTAACTCAGTTCCAGAGTGCCTTTCGGGGGCGTTTCGCCTTTGTATTCATAAAGAGCACCAGCGCTAATGAGCTTATCGATGTCGGTATCGGATAGTCCATATTCTTTGGCGATAATCCTGGTTTCATAGCCTACGGGTAAAGACCTTTTTAAAGCGGGATCGCCAATACTTTTCAGTCTAACCGGCGTCGTGGTGATGGTGTATGAGTTGTCGCTGCCGTATCCTTGTCCATCGTCGTAAACGACTCGGCGTAGTTGATCGTTTTTGAATGCCTCTTCGTCTTCGAGGACATCTTTCACCGATTGGATTTTTTCAAACGGAATGTCGTTTTTGCGAAAACGCTCTTGGATTTCATCAAAAGTTAGTGCAAGACATGCCTCATGCAATGCTGCCACAACATCGGTGTATTTTCCGTTTTCTGCAAGCATTTCAAGGGAGGAGTATTGAGGGTCCGTCCACCACTTCTCATCCATCCCAAGCGTTTCGAATACTAGCTTATGGTATTTGTTGTAATGGCCGAAGCACATCAAAAACCATATTCCATCAGATGATACATAGGAATTGTTGGTTGGGCATTTAGCCTCCATGCGATTCTTTGGATAGTCGCATCCCTGTTGTTGGGCTACAAGAGCGGCGGTCATTCCCCATGTTCCAACGTGGTATAGACTCGTTGTTACTTTGTCTCCTTTACCAGTTTTTAGCGTATTGGAGTATGCGGCAACTAGACCAACTGCCAGGGCGATGCTTGCATTCCAATCTCCAAAAGCAATGGGGGAATTTCCTGGTTCGAAATGTTCATTTGCTTGAGGGATCGCATGCACGAATCCTGATCGTGCGGCAAAGGAGGTTGCATCGAACCCTTTTGCATCTTTCATTGGGCCATATTCGCCGTATCCGCGCATTTGACCGAATACGAGCTTGGGGAACTTTGAGTGGATCGTTTCGTAATCAAGCCCAAGCCTCTTCAACGCCCCGTCCCTGAGGGATGTAACGAAAATGTCCGCTGTTTCAAGCATTTTGTACATAAGGGCAATGCCTTCGTCTGATTTAAGATTGATAGAGATGTATCTCTTGTTGAAGGATGCGCAGTCGAAGGCGACATCGTCGAATTCAGTGCGAAATTGCAAACCCCAGGCCATGCCTTGTGTTCTCATCTCGTCACCGGTAAACGGTTCAACTTTGATCACATCGGCGCCCAAATCTCCTAGCAAACGACAGCAAGCTGGACCCGCGACGTATTGAGTAAGGTCAATCACCTTGACATTCTGAAGCCCACTCATGGTTGATTCCTTTCCTTGTTAATTGGCTAATCGAAGTACGCAAAAACTGATCAAGGGGCGGTGGGATTATTGTCTTGATAGTCGTAGTCGACGGGAGCTCCCAGGAATATAGCTTTCTCCTGCGCCATTTTTTCAATAGCTGATCGGTCTATTCCGAGACTCATGAGCACTTCTTCAGTGTTTTCCCCTAGGAGCGCCGCTTCGTTAAAAGACTCGATATGGGTTTGAAGATTTGAGATATTGTGGGGGATATTGGTTTGAAGTACCCTTCCGACATTGGGGAAGGTGACGTAGTTAAGCATTTCGGGCTTGTTATTGACAATTGCCGGAATGGCCTCATCTTTGGTCAAGATCTTCGTGATGCTGTATTCCTTATCGCTAAGCCAGTTTTCCCACTCTGCTAAGCTTTTGCTCTTTACGAATGCGCGCATTTTCTCGAAGGAATCAGGCGCCTGCCATTCTCTTTTTCTGCAGTCGTCCCGTAATTCTTCCAGTCCAGTTTCCTGAGTGAAGGGAACCCAGAATTTTTCTTCGATCATGGCAAACATGAGAGCTGCGCCATCGCTTGTTTCGTAAATGTTGTAGCCGACGGAGGGATACTCCAGGTCGTTACGCTTGTGAATTTTTCCGTTGAAGAGCCAGCGTGAGTCGATAAGCGATTGCCACCATAGAAAACAATTGAACATAGCTATGTCGATGTAGGACCCTTCTCCGGTTTTGTCCCTATTGAAGAGAGACGCAAGAAGTGCTTGACCTGCGACCATGCCTGTCGCGTAGTCGCAGAGCGGAAGAGGGAATGCGTTGTCGTTCTGAAGGTCAAGGTAACCCGTTGAGGCAATCATCGCAAAATCATGCCAAGCTTTTTGAGAGCGTGGGTCTTCTTGTCCGAAGGCACTTATCGAAGCATAGATAACATCTGGGTTTTTCTGGCGGATGGATTCGTAGTCGATTCCGAGCCTTTTTGTTACTCCTGGTCGGAAGCTCTCTATGATGATGCCCGCCTTTTTTGATAGCTCCTGAAAACAATCATTTGCTTCTTTGTTTTTCAGGTCTAAAGAGATCGATTTTTTGTTTCGGCAGAGCGCAGTGCTGTAGTAGGAAATGCCGTGTTTGGTGGGTGGGTCGTATCTGCAGAAATCACCGCGTTTGGTATCTTCGACTTTGATTACCGTTGCGCCCCAGTCAGCGAGTATCTGCGTTGCAAAGCCGCCGGGCATGTACCTTGTCAGATCTAAAACGAGTAAGTCTTCGAAAGCGTTTCCATTTCTTGCCATCATTGCAATTGTCTCCTCTCTCCCCAATAAAGACGCATTGATTGGCTTGATCGTATTCGTATGACATGGTGCGGACCAATTCAAACAAGTACCAAAAAACGACGAATCAAAATATTTCAAACAGTGAAGCATGAGCCCGTCTTGGTATTTGTTTCGGTTCGTCTTGCCCCTATACCCTAGGAACAGGAGCTAACTAGTACTGCCCCAAAGAAAGACGCAAGCTCCTGATTCCTTGATTTTTGCCAAGGGAATTTTCGTATCTATTACTACAAAAGGAGGGATTGTAATGGGTTCTTCAAGCATGGTCGAGGCGAGGCTGGACGCGGTCCAAGACTCGATCGACGGCTCGATCGGGAAATCCTATCATGGCATTGCTGCACGTCTTGATAGGATTCCTGCAGGTAAGGCGGTGCGTGTCGTCTTATGGCTTTCCGGTGGTATTTGCTTTTGCGATTCTATCGATATGAATATTGCCGGTCCGATCATCGCTCAGTTTTTAACAACAGGCTGGTCGGACAGCATGCAGAATGCGACATTTGTTTCCGTTACTGCATTGGGCTATTTGGTTGGCGGCTTAATCTCAGGCATTGTCTCTGACGGTTTGGGGCGAAAGAAAGCGCTAATCATATTCCCGTCAATTTTTGTTGCCTTTGCGTTTGTTGCGTCTTTTGCGCCAAATATGATGTTTTTGACGTTTTGCAGATTCTGTATGGGTGTTGGCTTGGGGGCAACATACCCATGCGGATATGGCGCAATGAGCGAATTCAGCCCCATCGACAAACGCGGTCGCTATCAAGCTTGGGTGGGTCTGATTGCAAATACGGGTACTCCTACAGCATCGCTGCTTTGTACGTTCTTGCTTCCAGTTGTTGGTTGGCGCGCCATGTTCATCTTGGCAGGTTGCCTCGGCTTAACCGTGCTTCTATGTGTTATCAAGTGGTTCCCGGAATCGCCGCGTTGGTTGGCTCAGCATGGTCGCAACGATGAGGCTGATGCCCGCGTGACAAAGATGGAGAACCAGATGCGTGAGCTTGGTCATGTTGTTGATCCTGTTCCCGCCGAAGAAATAAAGAGGCTTGAGGAAGAAGCGAAGAATCAGCCCAAAGAGCTCCCTTATCGTTTCCTGTTCTCCAAGAAGATGCTGCCTCGTACCATCGTTGCAGGAACCATCCAATTCTGTAATTTCGTGGTTTCATATACGATCATTACTTGGACGCCAACCATCTTCATTGGGCGCGGCCTTGAGCTTCAGTATTCGACGGCTTTGACCACTTTGATTCTTATTGGCATTCCGACAGGCATTGCGCTGCTAAGCTTGCTTGTCGATAAGTTTGGACGAAAGCCACAGTTGATTATTGGCATCTTGGGTTCTGGCATTATTGGCTATCTTTGGACTTTGATCCCGATTGACCAGGTGATACCTATCGTTGTTCTTGGTTTCGTCTTGGCTGCCTGGACGAATTATTGGGGCCTCATTGCTTCATCGGTTTATCTGCCAGAGCCTTTCCCCACTCAAATTCGTGTTCGCGGAGCAGGCATCGGTAATGCCATCGGACGTGTGGGCGCTGTCCTCTCACCGTTTTGGATTGCGGCGCTTTTGGATTCGTCCCTTGGGGCAACTGGAGTGTACTTGGTAAATGGCCTCGTTTGCGTTGTCGGTGCTGTTATCGTTGCGATCTTTGCTGTTGAGACCAGGGGTCGATCCCTGGAAGAGGTCAGCGCTGACGTTCTCGAGGGAGCAGATAAATACATCAAGTAGAAGACTTGGAAATTGGGGCGGCAGTTGCAGGTACGGTCCCGGCGTCAATTGCTTTGGGAGGGGGATTGGCGCCGGGATCCTCTCGCTGCTTTGTGCAGAATATGCAACCCTTGACAGTGTGGCGCTTCGCAGGGGAGAAGAGTGGAGGTTTTTGCCATGTTTTCATCATTTATGGAAAAGAGAAATCTTCAAAACAAGATCTACGATGAAATGATCGAAGACGCAAAGAGAGAAGAGGAGGAGAAACGTCGGAAGCAAGAGTCTAGATGGGGGTGCGAATGGCGGGGGAGCCTATCTTCCTGGCAGTATTCGGAAACGGAGCAAGCCCTTTTGTCTGAACTTCGAGATAGAGCTTTGGTTTCGCTGGATATGCCCAGTGTGTATTCCGATAAAGCTGCGCTAGCTATTTGCCGTCAATTGGGTATGTTGGGAAAAGGGAGATCGAAGACAGGCGAATGGGTGCTGAGCTCTTTGGCCAACGCTCGTTATATGACTGAGATTCGTAGTTATTTGCTCCGTTATCCAAAGGCGACGATTATAAATATCGGCAACGACCTCAGCACTTTATTTTATCGTGTCAACAACAAGCAATTGACCTGGTGCAATATAGCAGATGAATCAGTATTGGACATGCGAAACAGGCTTGCTATCGATGATTTTCCCAATGTGCATCAAATCTGCGCTGACCCCGAAGACCTCTCCTGGTTTGATCGGGTTCCTCGTAATGAGAAAACCGGGTTGGTTATTTTGGCCGACACTGCTATTAGGGCATGGAACCCCAGCAACGTAAAATCCATGCTTCTTACGCTCAATCAGAAATATCCTGGATCGCTTTTGCTCATGAATTGTTCTGGAGGAAAGGCAGGGAATGGCAAAGACGCATTTACTTTTTACTCGTTGAATGCTGGGGACGCTATTCGTTCGTGGCTTGATGGGCCCCGGTCTCGAGTGTATGCGTACAGCTACCCGGATAAAAGTTTGCTGGAGACTCTGGATGGTGCCTCGCGTTACAGGATGAAGGCCCTGCATCGTGCTGGAAACCAGATTCTGACGATTGTGAAGATGTAGCGCTGTCGGATTGCGAGAAAGGCTCAACAATGAAAGACGGTACCGTAATTCACCGCATCGGAGATGATGGATGCTATATGACCAAAAAGCGAATCATTGCCCATCAATCTTTGAACGTCGTTCTAGTCTGGGGCGTTGTGGTTCTTCTGGCCACGATCGTGTTTGCTTCCGTGGCGCATCTCCAAGGGCAGACATTGTCTCAGTTTGAATTAATCGCTACGGGCGGTAATCAATATAGAGGTTTTTACACTGCCGACCTCCTGCGTTGCGAGGCTGCATTTTGCTTCTTGGGGGGATTGATGATGGTCGGCATCCATTTGCATGGCTTTGTGTGGCTTTATGAAAAAAATCGAGGGGGAATAGCGATTGCGCTCGCTGTCATTTTGATGGCTGCAAGCGTTTGCTGGTTCGCCTTTTTGGCGAGCATTATGGTATTTGATCCAGTTTCGTTTCTGACCTTCTTTTTGGTTTTGATCTTTTTGGTCTCAGGGGTGTTGGCGCAGAAAGAAAAGAAAGAATCGAATATCGGGGTCTAGCCCTTCATTGACAAGTTGTTAATTCGAGCCTTTTCTGGAGTTACTTTGGCAGTGTGAGTGGTAATTGTTGCAATTGTTCTTTCGTGGCCCATCCGCACCGTGGGCGATACACTGCCCCCTCAACGCAATGCTACCAGTCTTCTAGGAAATCGTTCTCAATGGGGCTTACCCACGACATGCTTTCAGACAATGACTCCATTTGAGATATGAATGCCTGGATATTGGTTTCGTAGGAGGATTTATCTCTGTAAGCCATTCCGATCCAATGGTAAGGACGCTGAAATTCTTTAATACTGAGGAGCTTAATGGAGTCCCATGCCACGTCTCTGACCGTGTCAAGCATGATTGTGACAGCGTCGGGGTTGACGCAAGTCGCCGAAAGGGCGCTAATCTCATCCTCGAACGCAGGCTGGGGGCTAAGATTGTATTTTTTGAACATTCCGCAGAAAGCGTAGTACATATATGAAGGCTCTCGATATGAGAGCTGTTTATAGTTTTGAAGGTCGGTCAGAGATACGCTTTGCATATTTGCGAGCGGGTGACTACTGCTTACGGCGACAATGGCATTTTCAGGAAAAAGGGGAATCCAGTTAAGTTCATTCGGCTTTGCTGGATTCCCGCAAAAGGCAATATCGAGTGTGTTGTTGAGTAGGTTTTGCTCGCACTCTTTGGTTGATCCCATATGGGATAGGTCGAATAGGATTGGCTCCTCTGCGTTTTCGTTGTATGAATTTAAAAGGCTTGAAAGAACTCCGCGCATAAGAGCGGCAACTGCTCCAAGCCTTGCTTTATTTTGACGCGCTTCCGTATCTGCTTGAATTTCGGAAATGGCGTTATCTAAGTCGTTGAGGATGGGCGATATCCTTGCGGCGAAAACTTTGCCTCTATCTGTCAGTACGGCATTTCTGCCCTGATGCTCGAACAACCGGACCCCTAGCTCCCCTTCGAGCTTTTTGATTGAATTCGATAAGGCCGATTGGGTGACGTACAGGGCTTTTGCCGCTTGTCCGTAATGCCCGAACTGGGAAATCGCAACGAAATACCTAAGTTGCCGAAGATTCATTCCCCTCATCTCCTGTTGTGCGCAAATGGAACCTAACCGCCCATCGTCGCCTATCTTCCCCTTCCAACGATAGCGGCTTTCTTTTTTATTATCCAATTAGAAAGGGGGTAGTTTGATGTCGGAATTAAATGTTTTGTTCCGAAATAGGTACTTTGCTCTTGGAATTGGAAACGATTCACGGCAGCAAATATATTTGAGCCAAAGAGAAGATTGACGTGATCAGAATCAATGGACGTTAATCTTACTGATTTAAGGAGGGGGATCGTCATGAAGATCGATCTGGCTATTTCGGGGGAAACAAAGTTGACGGGTCTTGTCGGTGGATCGGGGATTACAAGTTCGTTTTCCCCGCGTATGCACACTGCTTCTTTTGCTGAGGTTGGTGTTGATGCGGTGTATTTGAGCTTTCCGATCGCACCGGAAATGCTTGGCGAAGTAGTGCAAGGCTTGCAAGATATTGCTGTTGGATACAACGTCACGATGCCCTACAAGACTTATATCTGTAAATATCTCGATGGTCTTTCTCCGGCTGCAAGGCTTATGGGTGCCGTGAATACGGTAGAAATCAAAGATGGAAAATCATATGGGCATAATACTGATGGAGCTGGATTTAGCGAAAACCTTCGGGTCAATGGATTCAACCCTTCAGGCAAGAAGGTAACTATTGTGGGAGCTGGTGGAGCAGGTTCTGCTGTGTCAACTCAACTTGCTCTTGACGGCGCCGCCTCGATTTCGATTTTTAATATCAAGGATGAGTTCTGGGAGAAAACCGTTGGACGCATTAACCGTTTGGAGGAAGAGACCGGGGTGGGTGTTTCCTTGGAAGATCTTAACGATAGGGCTTCTTTGGCATCCTCCATTGCGGATTCCGACTTGTTTGTTAATGCAACTCGTGTTGGTGCTGGCGACTTGATTGATCAATGCGTGATCGACGAAGACATGCTCCATGAAGGTCTTACCGTTGCCGATACGGTTTATAACCCTGTTGAATCGAAGCTGATCAAGATGGCGAAAGCTCATGGTCTTGCGGCATATGGCGGCTTGGGCATGCTTCTTCAGCAAGCTGCTCTTGCTGAGAAGATCTGGTTTGGGACGGATATGCCCATTGAACTTATTCGAGAAAAACTGTTTTCATAACGTGCCTCTCTTCTCCTCGAAAGGCCACCTTCGGGTGGCCTTTCTTTTTTGTGTCGAGAAGATGACGAAAGAACGTTTTGAATGAAGTCCGTGTTCGGACTAACTATACTGCTCTTCTAAGATAGTCCGACATCGGACGAAAGGAACAGAGTGGACGCTGAAAACAAAAGCGAAGAAAGCGTGATGGATTTCTTAACGCCTCTTCTCGCTCGGTTTGACAAAATCTATTATGACCTGGCTAAACGCCACGGTGAATCCTACTTTGGCATGTGGGTGCTTGAAGAAATTGGAGATAAACCAGAAGGGGTAACCCAAAAACAGTTGTGCGAGATTTTGTACTCGCCCAAGCAAACGGTGAATTCTCTCATTGCGTCCTATGTGCGCCGTGGTTTGGTGGAAACAAAGCCCAATAGCAGCGACGGAAGAAGCAAGCTCCATGTGCTTACTGCGGCGGGCAAGGAAAAGCTTGATGCAATTCGCCGCGATGAGCGCATGCTCGGAATCTATTCGTTGGATGGAGTGAGCAGGGAAGAACTCGACCAGGTGCGAAGGGTTTTGTGCGGTATTGCCGATCGTTGTACTCAGGGAGTTGCGTTTCTTAACGCTAATGAGCCCTTTCCTTGGGAAGGCGGGGAATAGGCGTGGCTATCGAAGAAGCAAGCGCTAAAGGTTCGGTGCTTGCACATGAGCCTTCACGGCGTACTGTGATCGCCGTATTTGTGGCACTTATGGTTTGCGAGGTTATCGGTTCGCTTGATCAGACCATTGTGTCCACGGCCCTTCCAACCATTGTGGGCGACCTGGGCGGCGTCAACCATATGCTGTGGGTTATCGCAGCCTATGTGCTAACGTGCACAATCACTATGCCGGTATATGGCAAGATGGGTGACATGATTGGCAGGAAGGGCCTGTTCATCATTGCATCGGTGCTGTTTCTGGTCGGTTCGATCATGTGCGGTGCCGCAAACGACATGGCAATGCTCATTGCTGGTCGTGCGGTTGCCGGCTTGGGCGATGGTGGCTTGTTGGTTCTTTCTCAGGCCATTGTGGCTGACATCGTTCCTGCGCGTAAACGTGCCCTGTATTTGAACATTATGGGGATCGGCTGGGCGGTGCCTATGCTGGTGGGTCCCCTTTTGGGCGGAGTCTTCACCGATTTGGTTAGCTGGCGTTGGGCGTTCTGGATGAATATCCCGCTTACGGTGTTCTCTATTGCTATTTCGGCGGTGCTGTTGCCTACGTACTGCAAACGCGAATCCCTTGCGAACTTTGATTATTGGGGTATTGCATTTGTTGCTGCTGCGGTATGTTCGCTCACCTTGGCTACATCGTGGGGCGGCGTTGAGTATGCCTGGAATAGCCCTGTTATTATTTGCCTGGTTGCCGCTGCGGTTTTGTTTTCTGTGCTGTTCGCTGTTGCCGAGGCCAAGGCAAAGCACCCCATCATGCCATTGTTCCTGTTCAAGAACAGGAACTTCATGCTTACCACGGTAGGTGGGTTTATCATCCTTTTTGCTACGATGGCTGCCATGTCGTACCTGCCCACATATTTCCAGATTACCCACGATTTGAGTGCCACGGCGGCAGGATACATGCAAGTGCCTACGAGTATCGCGTATCTTATCGCTTCGACTATTTCGGGTGTGCTGATCAGCAAGAGCGGGCGTTACAAAAAGCTGATGGCGGTGAGCTTCGCCATTGCAACCGTGGGAACCGTTCTCATTGCGACCCTAACCGCCGATACCGCAGTAGTGCTGGCGGGACTTTATCTGGCTATTATGGGCTTTGGCATGGGATTGAGCTTCGAGGTGTTGGTGCTCATTGTTCAGAACGAGTTTCCTTCGGATATGGTTGGAGTCGCAACCAGCGCCACGAACTTCTTCCGCGAAATCGGCACTACGCTTGGTGCTTCTGTTGCTGGCGCCTTGTTTACGGCCAATATTGCAAGCCAGATGGCAGACAAGTTAGCTCCTTTTGGTGGGGTTGCCGCATTGGGCTTTGATGCCAATTCGCTTACCCCCGCACTGGCGAGAACCTTGCCTGATGAGCTGCAGCATGCGGTTGCCGTGGCGTACAACGATGCCCTGATGCCGGTGTTTCTGCTTATGGTTCCTCTAACGGTAATAGCTGGCCTGCTTATGATTGCGCTGAAAGAAAAGCCGCTCGCAGATTCGCTTCGCGATCAAGGCTCAGAGTAGTGGGTTACGCCCGTTTGGTTTTGGTAGGCCGCGTATAGACAATTGCCTGATTCATTTCTGCGGCAAAGGGGAAAAGCGCTATGTCATGGGTTTTGAGGACGTGCGCCTTCCCTTTGCCGTCAATTCGCGTTTTTGCCTTGCCAAGCCGTTATTATGGTCATTAGGGATTACTCTTCTCGGGCAAAGCGCGAAATGCTGCCTGGTATGAAGTTGGTTTTTAAGGAGAGGGTTTATGGATATCAAGCTTAATTATCGTGAGCAGGGTGATGGCTATCCGCTGATTCTTCTGCACGGCAACGGCGAAGACAGTAGCTGTTTTAGACATCAACTGGAGTTTTTCTCCAAAGAGTATCGCGTTATTGCTATCGATACGCGCGGCCAGGGAGAATCGCCTCGCGGAACAGCCCCTTTTACCTTTGAGCAGTTTGCTCAAGACTTGGAAGATTTCATGGATGAACATGGCATTTTCCGTGCGAACATCCTGGGCTTTTCCGATGGCGGCATCACCGCGCTTATCTTTGCACTCACGCGTCCCGAGCGTGTGAATAAGCTGATCCTGAACGGTGCCAACCTTGATCCTGAAGGCGTGGTTGAGCCTTTACGCACAAAGATTCAGGAAAAAGCGAAGGAAGCTGCGCAGACCAAGGACGAAAGTGCCGAAAACATGCAGCGTTATGAAAACCTGCGCCTTATGGCAGAGCAGCCCTCTATCGATCCGAAGGAGCTTTCCAAGGTCGAGGCTCCCACTTTGGTTATTGTGGGCACGCAGGATTTGATTGAAGGCGCTCACACCAAGCTTATCTACAGCAGTTTGCCCAACGCTGAATTGGTGTTCGTCCAGGGCGATCATTTCATTGCTTACGATAATCCTGTTGCGTTCAACGAAGCGGTGGATAAATTCCTCAAAGAGTTTTAGCTTGGGTATGGTAGCTGCCTTGTGGTGAACCGTGCTTCGAATGTGAGCGCGGCTCTGTTCCCTGGGCAGCAAAAGAGCTGAATCGAATATCTTTTATCAAGCGGCCCAGGTACTGCATCGGGGTCGCTTCATTTTCGTCTGCGCACATCGTGGTGGCGCGGGCAGCAATGGGGAAAGGCTCTTCTTTTTGAAACACCTTCCATTTCTTGCGTATCGAGAAATGGAAGGCGTTTCATTTTTGTGGGCTCTTTCCGTTGTATCGGACGAGGAAGGGCCGTTTTGCTCGATTGCCGAACGTGCGGAAGGTATGTGAGGGTGGCGAGTGGCACCCCAGAGTCCTTTTCTCTTTTAAAAGGATTTATTGCATATCTTTCGATAATGCGGCTATTGCACAAATTACTAATAATCTTGTGACGTGGGCCGACCTCTACAATGAAACCAGTGCACAAAGATGCGCCAAGGGGGAATGCAGAGGGGAAGGAAGAGCCATGAGGGTAGTGCTCTGCGGTGACCTGCTATTTTCGAGCAGGAACCTGAAGAACCGTTTGGATAAGCGCGTGATCGATCTGCTTGTAGATGCAGATGCGGTATTTGCAAATGCCGAGTTCAGTACGCCGAAAAGAAACACCCCTCCGGGTTTGTGCATGTATTTGACTTCAGTGCGTCAAGATATCCTCGATGAGTTGACCGACTTGAATATCAAGTTGGTTTCCTTTGCGAACAATCACACCATAGATTATGGTCCGCAGGGCTGCCTTGAAACCATAGAGGCAGCTGAGGCACGAGACATCATTCCGTGTGGTGTTGGCCGCAATCTTTGGGAGGCTCGCAAGGCGCGCTTCCTCGACACGGCGCAAGGTCGTGTAGCGGTGGTTGCATGCTCTTCGACCTGGGCCGAGCGCGCTTTGGCAAGCAACGAGAATGCCGATGTGGTGGCACGTCCGGGGTTGTGCCCGCTGCGTTGGGGGCGTTCGTATGTGCTGCCGAGCGAGCAATTTGAACAGCTTCGTGCTATTGATGCAATGTTGGGCACCGATAAAAGTTTCAAAGAAGTAAGCAAGATTGAAACGTGGGAGCCACCGACAGAAGATGCGTTCAAGTTCGGTTCTGCCATGAGCGGAAACTTGCAGATCGAGCGCGGTGACCGCGCCTATGTTCGCGATTACGTAAACGAATCTGATCAGGAAGCAATTCTGGAGAGCATTCGCGATGCTGCGCGCAGGTCGGATGTGGTTATCGCCACATTGCATACGCATGAAGGCGAAAACGAAAACTGGTATGCAACCTATGCGCCAAAATTCGTAGAAGAATTTGCCCGTAAAACCATCGATGCGGGGGCAACGTGCTTCGTAGGGCAGGGCGCCCACTTCCCGCGTGGTGTGGAAGTGTATAAGGGATGCCCCATTTTCTACAATCTGGGCAGCTTGCTGATGGAGTTCGAATCGGGCGAATCGATGATCTCGCCGGAAATGTATGAGACGTATCATTTAGGCCCTGATGCTCATCCGTCTGATCTGCATTCGAACCGCGCTCGGAAGCCTGATGGTTCTTGGAATGGATTCTACTCGGAACGCCGTTTCTCGACCAACTTCCTGGTCGTTCTCGACATCGATGAGGAAGGGGCAAACTACGAAATTGTTCCGCTTGATTTGGATATGCATCGTGAAGACAACCTGAAGCGCGGCTTGCCAGAGGTTTCCACTCCTGAAGAAGGAAAGAAGTTTGCTGATTATCTTGCGCATGCCAGCGAACGCTATGGGGTTGCGTTTGCATACTGCGAGGAAACAGGCGCTATATCGTTTGATGCTTAAACGAGGTGCGTCCCTGAAGGGTGACGGTGATTAGGTGCTGACAACCAGGGCTCTCACCGTTCGGGGTGCCAGCGCCCGCCCGTAGACTTTCAGTCGAGGCGATTGCGGCCGTCCTAGGCTTGTATGAGTAGCGTGATTGCCTGGCGATTGCTCGCAAGCGAGCGCGGTAAATTGTCTGCGGGACCATACCACGTGATTAGAGGAGGGGTTATGTCATTCAACACCATCAAAACCGAAGAGCGTGATGGTATCTATATCATCACGCTGAACAGGCCAAAGGCGAAAAATGCCATGAATAGCGAAATGTGGCAGGAGTTATGCTGGGCCTTTGACCATCTCGATGAAACCGATTCGCTCCGATGTTGCATCATCACCAATGCTGGTGATTGCTTCTGCGCCGGGAGCGACCTGAAGGAAATTGCCGCAGGCACCTATCATGCTCCTGAGGGGTATGAGAAAAGCGGGTTCTGCGGCATGACCAAACGTTATATCCCGAAGCCGATCATCGCGGCATGCCAGGGGCGTGTTTTAGGAGGTGGCGTAGAGGTTGTTATGGCGTGCGACCTGGCGGTCTGCTCAACCGAATCGACGTTTTCTCTTCCTGAGCCCCGGCGTGGCCTTACGGCTGCGGGCGGTGGCTTGCTGATGCGCATTATGCAGATGGTGCCGCAAAAAGCAGCCATGGAATTAATGCTTACCTGCGAGCCTTTTTCTGCCCAAAAGGCGCTTGACTGCTTCTTGGTAAATCGTGTTGTTGAGCCCGATCGGGTGCTTGATGAGGCTATTTCTCTGGCGAAACTAATCTGCAAGGGAGCGCCTTTGGCTGTCGAGTGCGCGAAGCGAACCGCCTACGAAACCATGGGAGAAAATGTGGTGTATCCTTCGCGAGGCTGGGAAATTCTCGAAGAGATTGAGCAAATCACCCAAAATAGCGAAGACAAGATTGAGGGTGCAACGGCATTTGCCGAAAAGCGTGAGCCAGTTTGGAAGGGCCGCTAGGAGCCTCAATTGGTTTGTTGGGGAAGGCGCTCCGTAAAGGGGCGCCTTCTTTTGGTCAAAAACGAGTAAATGGGGTATTTCGATTTCCTGGGATGTCTTGATAAGCGGGTTTGCGCTTTCGTCATATCCTAGAGAGGTTACATTTCGTCAAACTTGGGAATAGGTAAGAACCTTTTGGTACCGTATTCTTTTAACTGTGAAAAGAATGTATCAGGAGGGGTACCGTGGACTTCGCTTTGTCCGACAACCAGAAGAACATCATTGCCACATTTCGCGAATTCGGCGAATCGGTATTTACTCCTGAATCGGTATTCCAGTGGCGAAAAGATCAAGGCCTTCCCGATGAAGTGGTGAAGGGCTTCGTTGATCGCTACTTCGCACTGGACGATCAAAGCCCCGACGGCATGGGCATTATGTCGCAGACGCTTATCCTGGAAGAGCTTTGCCGTTGTGCGGGTGCCGCCCTCCCATTCCAAAATGACCTGTTCAATCTACAGATCATGGGCGGTTTTGCCGATGAGACGGTATCTTCGAGGGTATTGGACGACTACCGCCAAACGGGGCGCTTGATGTTTTCGCTGGGTGTTTCTGAGCCGAATGCGGGTTCTGACACCATGAGCATGACCACATCGGTTGAAACGCGCGATGGTCGTTTGGTGCTCAACGGCAAGAAAACCTATGTGAACAACGGCGAGTATTCGCCAAGCATCCTGTGCGCCGCCATCGACAAGGACACGCCTTCCGAAGACGAGTATCCGTCGCTTTCTTTTTGGCTTATTCCGCACGATTTACCAGGCATTCGCGCCGTACCCATCAACAAGATCGGCCAATCGATGGTTCCGTTTGCGTCGGTTTCCTTTGACGAGGTTGAGTTGAAGCCCGAGTATCGTTTGCGCGGTCACGAAGGGGGCTTTCGCCACCTGTTCAAGATGCTGGAATTCGGCCGTGTGTTCACGTGCGCAGCATCGCTGGGCATGGCACAAGCTGCCATGGAAGACGCGGTTGCCAACGCGCGTGTGCGAAAGGCGTTCGGCGTTTCTATCGGGCAATTCCAGCAGGTAGAGCAGATGCTTACCGACATGGAGGTGTCGCTGCGTACGATGCGCTCTATGCTGTACCAAGCTGCATGGGCCATTGAAACTGACCAGCCTGATAAGCGTTTGGCGGTTGCGTTGATGAAGCGCTACATCCCCAAGACGGCAACCGAGGTGGCAAGCAGCGCTATGCAGATCCTGGGCGGCTTGGGGTACACCGATAGTGCTCGAGTGAGCACTATCTGGCAGGATTGCCGCGGCAATCAGATCGCTGAAGGCACCGATCAGATCATGGTGTATATTTCCGCGCCCCTCATCATGAAGGAATATGAATAGAAAGCCCTGTTGGCGTGGTTTCGCGGGTTGTTATTCCGCGATCACCCGCGATTGGGTTGGGTGGCATTAACGGATTTTGCTCCAAAGAGATGCTGTTCTGAGCGCCCGTTGTCGGGCTCAGTGGCATTACCCAAGTTGATATTGCCCGAACGCCCGTGACTGAGCTGGATGGGCGTTACAGGTTACGCCTTAATTGCGCTTCTTTGATTTCGCTTTCCATGGAGCTGTGGATGATGTTGGAAAAAGGCCCTGCGTTGCTGATCAGATGCTTGGTGCCGGGCTGCTCGCACTTGTGCGTGAAATAGGAAAGGAACGCGCAGGTGTAGAACTCGCTTAAGAAGTCGATGTTTTCTTCTGGCAGGTAGCGGTTGGCCAAGATGATGGTGATGTCGTTGCGCAAGGCGGGCAAGTACAGATCGTATAGATACTCGCGCAGGGTGGCGGGCCCGGTTTCGGCAAAAGCCTGCATGTAGAAGGCGCGGTTTCGCTCTAGCACAATGGCAAAGGCGTCGAAGAATTTTGAGTGGTCAAGCGAGCGCACGCCCGATTTCTGCGTGATGTAGAACGGGAAGCTCGAAAGAGAAGGGTCTTCGTCCTTCTTGTAAACCAGGATGTTCTCGGGGAATCGGTGTTGAAGCTCGAGTCCCAGATCGTATCGGAACTTCCAAATAATGAGAGCATTCTTATCTTCGAAGTGGTAGTAGAACGTTTTGCGGTTCTTACCCGTGCACTCAACGATGTCGCTGATGGAAACCTTCTTCAGCGGCTGCTCTTCGCACAGCTGCACAAGCGCATCGGCAATTAGCAGTTTTGTGTCGAGTGTTCCCATTTCCCGGTCCTTTCAACCTTCCATACTTGGCTAGTTTAGCGCTACCGAGCATTCTTTTGGTCAAATCAATGAAAATGAGTAGTTGATTCAAAAACTATCGCAGTAGTTGGCTAGCAAATGCGCGATGAATGGATACTCATCGCGCAAATTATGCATAATGCCGCCAATTCGTCCGAATATCTGTTTTACAATAATTTACGCGAAGGAGTGCTCACGATTGGTCATCACTGGTATAGATCGTTGCATGTAGGGTAGGCGGCTTCCAGAAGGGGGAGGTCGTCGTTTTCATGTTCAGAAACGAATTGTGCCAGGTATGTCTAATCTGCTCTCAGAGGTTCACATCTTATGTTCTTAGGAAAGGGGCTGCGACGTGAAGTACGAATTACTGAACAAGCCGTTTAAGATCGGCAACGTGGAATTGCGAAACCGCTTTGTCATGCTGCCAATGACCATCGAAAAGACCGACAACTACCATGTTGGCGATGACCTCGTAGACTTCTACGAGCAGCGCGCAAAGGGCGGTGCCGCTCTGATCGAGCTCGGCTCTTGCTACGTTTGCGACGTTTTCGACACCCACCCCAAGTACCACACCACCACCGGCGCTGTAGGCGTTTGGGACGATTGCTTCATCCCCGGCCTTACCCGCACCGCTGAGGTTTGCCATAAGCATGGCGCAAAGCTTGCTGCTCAGCTGCAGCTTTGCTACGAGTGGCGTGCAACGGGTGAAGACGAGCTTCACTCCTATGCCCCTTCTATCGACGTTGCTTCCGGCCCCTTCGTTGGTATGCCTGAAAAGGAATTCACCAAGGAAGAAATCCAGCTCGTTGTAAAGCAGTACGGCGATGCTGCTAAGCGCTGCCAGAAGGCTGGCATCGACATCATCGAGATCCATGCAGGCATTGGCTACATGGTTATGCGCTTCATCTCCAAGTACTCCAACCATCGTACCGACGAGTACGGCGGAGACACCAAGGGTCGCTGCAAGCTTCTCACCGACATCATCGATGAGATCCACAAGCAGTGCGGCGAAGATTACCCGATCATCGTTCGTTACTCTGCAGACGACCTTATGCCCGGCGGTCAGCGCGTTGAAGACCTCAAGGAGGTTATCGAGGTTGTAGAGGCTCACGGCATCGACGCTTGGTCCATCCAGGCTGGCTTCCATGAGGCTCCTCGCCCCGTTGCTAACCAGCTCGTTCCCGAAGGTGAGTTCATCTACCTGTCCAAGGAAGCTAAGAAGTACACTTCTCTGCCTTGCTTCCCTGGCACCCGTATCAACCACCTCGACGTATGCGAGAAGATCCTCGCTGACGGCTCTGGCGACGCAGCTGGCATGGCTCGTCACTGGATCGCAGAGCCCGAGATCGGCATCAAGGTTGCCGAAGGTCGCTCCGAAGAAGTTCGTCCCTGCATCGTTTGCTCTCGCTGCTTGGACAACATCTTCATCGGCAAGCCCTGCAAGTGCTCCGTTAACCCCAACGTATACTTCTCCCAGTTCGGTCAGCCCGAAGACCACAAGGTATCCGGCGCAGAGGCTGAAAAGAAGATCCTCATCGTTGGTGCTGGCCCCTCCGGCCTGGAAGCTGCTCGTAACCTCAAGCTTCGCGGCTTCAAGAACGTTACCGTTGTTGACCAGAAGAAGAAGGCTTGCGGTCTTCTGAACCTCGCTCAGGTTCTGAACGAAGAGCTTCCTCCGATGGTTGATTGGTACAACAACGAAATCAAGCGTCTTGGCCTCGACGTTCGCCTGAACACCAAGGCTGACGCCAACTACATCAAGGACTTCGGCGCTGACGAGGTAATTCTCGCTGTTGGTCCTGAAACTTCTTCCCCCGACGTTCCCGGCAAGAACCGCAAGAACGTTATCGACTCCCACGCACTGAAGGAACTCGTAGAGGGCAAGAACACCCCGGGCATGGGTGCTATGTGGGGCCTGTCCTGCTTCGGCATGGGCATCCTGGGCGCACCTCTTGGCCTTATGAAGTGGGGCCTCGGTACGCACCTGCTGGTTAAGAAGCGTCTTGCTGTTATCGGCGGCGGCTTTGCTGGCATCGAGGTTGCATCTTCCATGAACGAGGGCCGCGAGGTTACCGTTATCGAGTCCGCCAAGAAGGCTGGCGCTGAAATCGGCATCATCGACAAGAACCCTGAGCTCCGCAAGCTCAAGAAGGAAGGCGTTAAGATCCTTACCCTCACCAAGGTTAAGGCTTACACCGACGAAGGCGTTCTGTGCGAAGACGCTGAGGGCAAGGAATTCACCGTTCCTGCTGACACCATCATCGCTGGTACGGTATGCGTTGATAACACCTCTCTCTACGAGCAGGTCAAGGCTGTGCTTGGTGAAGAGCATCTGCACCTCATCGGTAACGCATCTCCCCACACCGATTGGGAAGGCGTTGCAGCAAACGATCCCTACGGTACGCCTGAGTTCAAGCGTCTCCTCGAGGCCGTTCGCGACGGTTATCTCACCGCTATGAAGATGTAGTCATCTGCTGAAGCAGTTGATTTTGCACTAAGTGCATTTGGAAAGCCGCCCGTTTGGGCGGCTTTCTTGTTTTGTCGGCTTTGGCCTGCTATGCCCGCGCATGGGCTTAGTGGGCGATTGGTTGGAGGCGGCGTATGCGGAAAGCTCGGCGTGGGGCATTTCCTGTCCCGTTTTCGTCTGCGCATCGCCGTTCGTTTTCCATTGCGTGAACGTATCCTGCGTAAACGTTTAGCCACGGCCGTTGCGCGGTGTGGTTTGCTATCATGGGAACGTTCTAGAGTTGTGCCGTTTTTGGCATGAAAAACGATGAAGGAATACCATGACTCAGCATCTCACCGAAAAGGACGTACGCGGCATTGCCACGTATGCACGCATCGGGCTGACCGATGAAGAGGTTACGGAAATGACCGTTGACCTTAACAACATTATCGAAAGCCTGAAGCCTATTACTGAATACGACTTGGAGGGCGTAGAACCTACCTTCCATCCCATCGGAAATCTTTCCAATGTTATGCGCGAAGACGTTGAAGGCGAAAGCTTCACTCAGGAAGTTGCCCTTGAAAACGCACCGAAGCAGCAAGATGGCAGCTTCCTCATTCCCTCAATTCTGGGTGGAGGTGACGAGTAGTGGCTCAAGCATTCGCAGAGCTTTCAGTAGCTCAGATCCAGGCAGGCCTTACTGCCAAAGAATTCAGCGCCAAGGAAGTTGCAGAAAACTCCCTGGCACGTATCGTATCTGCCGACAAGGCGGTACATGCTTTCCTCGAAACCACTGAAGAAGCGGCCCTGGCCGCGGCGGCACGTGTTGATGCCGCCATCGCTGCGGGCGATATTGCCCAGGCTGGTCCGTTGGCGGGCGTGCCCGTTGCCTTTAAAGACAACATGAACCTGGAAGGCACCCACACCACCTGCTCTTCCCGCATGCTGGAAAACTACGTTTCGCCCTATACCGCAACGTGCGTAAGCAAGATCGTCGAAGCTGGTGGCATTCCGCTGGGCAAGCTCAACATGGACGAATTTGCCTTCGGTTCTTCCACGGAAACTTCGGCATTCGGTCGTACCTTCAACCCCTGGGATCTGGAGCGTGTACCCGGCGGCTCTTCTGGCGGCTCTTCTGCTGCGGTGGCTGCCGGCCTTGCAACGCTTACTCTGGGCTCCGACACGGGTGGCTCCATCCGTCAGCCTGGCAGCTTCTGCGGCACGGTTGCCGTGAAGCCGACGTATGGCGTGGTTTCCCGTTACGGCGTAGTGGCCTTCGGTTCCTCTCTCGACCAGGTGGGCCCGTTTGCTCGCAACGTTCAGGATGCCGCTCTTGCTATGAATGCTCTTGCTGGCCACGATCCGCTCGATTGCACCAGCCAGCCGGTAACCACCGATTTCACGGCGAATCTCGCCGAAGGCGTTTCAGGCATGCGCATCGGCGTTGTTCCCGCCTTTATGGAAGCAGAGGGTTTGGCTCCCGAGGTTCGTGCCAAGGTTGAAGAGGCGGTAGGGCATCTTCGTCAGATGGGCGCGGAAATCATAGAGGTTGAGCTCCCCAATGCTCAGGCGGCAATGAGCGCATACTATGTGCTTGGTCCCTGCGAGGCGTTCTCCAATCTGGCTCGTTTCGATTCCGTCCGTTATGGCTACTGCGAGCCTGGCTGCAAGGATCTGGGACATCAATATGAGGCTTCTCGTTCTGCGGGCTTCGGCCCCGAGGCACGTCGTCGCATCATGTTGGGCAGCTATCTGCTTTCCGCGGGCGTATACGAAAAGTACTACTACCCGGCTCAGCAGGTTCGTACCCTTATCACTCAGGACTACGTGAAAGCATACGAAAAGGTCGATTGCATCATCGCTCCGGTTGCTCCGCGCACCGCGTTCAAGTTCGGTGAAATCGCGGACCCCACCTCGATGTACCTTTCCGATATGTTCACCATTTCCATCAACATCGCCGGCAACGGCGGCATGAGCATGCCTGTTGGCCTGGGCGCCGATTCTGGCATGCCTGTGGGCGTTCAGCTCATTAGCCCTGCTTTCAAGGACGAAAACATGCTGCGTGCTGCCGCCGCACTAGAAACGGTATACGGCGCAGCTCCCGTTGCTCCGGCATTTGCCGATGGAAAGGATGGTGAATAACCGTGAAGAAGCTCGAACAAGTACTCGAAGATTGGGAAGCGGTTATCGGCCTGGAAATCCACGCCGAGCTCACCACGCTCGAAACCAAGATGTTCTGTAGCTGCAAGCTCGAATTTGGCGCTGAGCCCAACACGCATACCTGCCCGGTATGTCTCGGCTTGCCCGGTGCTTTGCCAGTGCCGAACAAGGCGGCAATCGAATCTATCGTGTTGGCTGGCCTTGCCACCAACTGCGATATCGAGAAGCGCTCTATGTTCTACCGCAAGAACTACATGTATCCCGATATGGCCAAGAACTTCCAGACCACGCAGGGCCCGGTTGCCTTCTGCATGCGCGGCCATCTGGATTTGGACGTTGACGGCGCTGCCGCTAAGGAGCGCATCGATCTGGCCGACCTGAAACCGGGCGAGCAGGGCACCGAAGGCACCACTGCTGCAAACGTTACCCGTACCGAAGACGGCTACGTTGCCCATGTGGGCATTGAGCGTATCCATATGGAAGAGGATGCGGGCAAGATGATTCACATCGGCGGCGGCGAAGGTCGTATTGCCGGTGCTACCCATTCGCTGGTTGACTATAACCGTGCAGGTACGCCCCTTATCGAGTTGGTAACCAAGCCCGATCTTCGTACGCCCGAAGAGGCTCGTCTGTTTATGCAGAAGCTTCGCCAGATTTATCTGGCCATTGGCATTTCCGACTGCTCGATGGAAGAAGGCTCGCTGCGTTGCGACGGCAACGTTTCCCTGCGTCGCCGTGGCTCTACTGAGCTGGGCACCAAAACCGAGCTCAAGAACATGAACTCCTTCAAGAACCTTCACGACGGCCTGGCTTACGAAATCTGCCGTCAGGCTGAGGTTTTGGAAGAGGGCGGCATCATTTACCAGGAAACCCGCCATTGGGATCCTAGCGCCAAGCGCACCATCGTTATGCGCGTGAAAGAAACGGCTGACGACTATCGCTTGTTCCCTGAGCCCGATTTGGCTCCCTATGACTTGTCCGATGAATTCATCGAAGGTGTTCGCGCCAAGTTGCCCGAACTTCCCGACGAAAAAGCAAAGCGCTTCGAATCGGAGTTCGGCCTTTCCGCTTACGACGCTCGCCACTTGGTGGAGCATCGCAGCACCGCGAATTTCTTCGAGGCTTGTATGGCTGAAGCAGCGGATGATTCAGGTAAGCTGGCCAAGCCTCTGGCGAACCTCATCATCAATGATGTTGCCGCTTATGCGAATGCCAACGGTGTTTCAGATATGGAGCAAACCGCCCTTTCGCCTGCGCGCGCGGTGGAACTGGTTAAGCTTCTTGCTGAAGACACCATTTCTTCTAAGCAGGCAAAGGAAGTGTTTGCCATCGTGCTCGAAGACGACAAGGATCCTTCCGTCGTCATCGAAGAGCGTGGCATGAAGCAGGTGTCCGATACGGGCGCTATTGAGGCTGTTGTCGATGGCGTGCTCGCTGCATTCCCCGACAAGGTTGAGCAGTATAAGGCAGGCAAAACCGGCCTGCTGGGCTTCTTCGTTGGCCAATGCATGAAGCAGATGAAGGGCCAGGGTAACCCGAAGGTTATCAACCAGCTGCTTGCTCAGAAGCTTTCGTAATCAAGCTATATACATGCGATGCGTTACCTACATGTGCGCATCGCTCCAAGCGCCCGGCCCGTTTTGGTCGGGCGCTTGGTGATTAAACAGAAAAAGCGGTGTTGCTGCATCATTTTTTCGATTAGGGATTCAAGGAAGCTCGATTTTGGACAAAATCGAGAATAAATTGCTCTTCTGGCGGGGTTTTGCCGAGGCCTGGGTCTGCTCGGTAGTTCCTAATCGAAAAAATGATGCAAAAAAGTTCATATTTTTGTTTTGGAGGATGTTCGGTGACCGAAGAATCGAACGAGGGAGCAATGGATGCCGCCCGTGCGGCGCTGAAAGAGTATTTCGGCTATGACGGTTTTCGTCCTGGTCAGGAAACACTGGTGGGAGCCGTGCTTTCCGGGCGTGATTGCCTGGGTGTGATGCCGACGGGTGCAGGCAAGTCGATTTGCTACCAAATACCAGGTGTGGTCTTGCCGGGCTTAACCCTGGTAGTGTCGCCCTTGGTTTCCCTTATGGGCGACCAGGTACGTGCCCTGCTCGATGCAGGTGTGCGCGGCTCGTATTTGAACTCTACGCTCACCCCTGGTCAGCAAGGCACCGTGATGCGTCGTGCGTTGACGGGTGCCTATGACATCATGTATGTAGCTCCCGAACGGTTGGCCGATTCTCGATTTATCGAATTTGCCTCTCAGGCAAACATTCCCCTAATCGCTATCGATGAAGCTCATTGCGTTTCGCAGTGGGGTCAGGATTTTCGCCCTGCTTACCTGGGAATAGGCGAATTCATCGACGCCCTGCCGAAGCGTCCCATTGTTGCAGCGCTTACGGCAACAGCAACAGAAAAGGTTCGCGAAGACATTGTTTCGCTGTTGGGTTTGCGCAATCCCGCTACGGTGGTTACCGGGTTTGATCGCCCTAACCTCCATTTTGCCGTTGAGCAGCTGCCCTCAAAACGCAAGTTGGCACGTATCGTTGCATACGCTCTGAATCATCCGCAAGACTCGGGTATTGTGTACTGCTCCACGCGCAAAGACGTCGAAAAGGTGCATGAGATGTTGGTGGAAGCTGGCGTGCAAGCGGTTCGCTACCATGCAGGTCTCTCGGTTCAAGAGCGCACCGATTCGCAGCGGGCGTTTGTGCTGGACGATGCACCCATTATGGTGGCTACCAATGCGTTTGGCATGGGCATTGACAAATCGAATGTGCGCTACGTTATCCATCACAATATGCCTGGTTCGTTGGAAGCGTATTACCAGGAAGCGGGTCGTGCTGGCCGCGATGGCGAGTCGTCGGAATGCTTGCTGCTGTGGAACGACGGCGATATCGGCACGTGTCGATTTTTTATCGAGCAAGAAGTTGAAAACGAAGCCCTTGCGCCTGAAGAGCGCGAATTGGTACGCGCCTCGCAGCGTCGCTTGCTGGCAGCCATGACGGGTTACTGCCTTACTACGCGTTGTTTGCGCGGCCATATCCTGGATTATTTCGGCGATAAATCTGCCACGGAGTGCGGCAATTGCTCCAATTGCGAGGGGCGGTATCAAGCGCTGGATGTAACCTTGCAGGCTCGCGCTGTTATGCGCTGTGTTCAGGAATTGCGCGGTCGTTTTGGTAAATCTGTGGTTGCCGATGTGCTGCATGGCTCCAAAAGCCAGCGCATTTTCGAGTTCGGCTTGGAAAGCTCGCGCACTTACGGCACTTTGCCCGACGATTCGGCAGCAAGAATCAAAGAGATCATTGAAATCCTGGCAAGCGAAGGTTACCTGCAGATAGGGGAGGGGCGCTATCCCCTTGTTGGCTTGGGTGTTCGTGCCCGCGAAGCGGCGGTGCCCGAATTCTCGCTTGCCATGAAGCGTCCTCCTGAGCGCATAACGCGTTTGAAGGGGGCCGAAGGGGCGAGTGCTGCTTTCGGCGCTGCTGGCTCTGATGCGCCGAAAAAAGCAAAGGCCGCAGAAGGGCTTGACCCGATGGATGCTGAGCTGTTCGAGCGTCTGCGCGCTTTGCGCAAGCGCATAGCAACCGAGGCTACCGTGCCTCCTTACGTGGTGTTTTCGGATGCGGCCTTGCGCGCCATGTGCCTTGCCCGCCCGAAGGACGAAGCCCAATTCCTGGATGTTCAGGGCGTTGGACAGAAAAAGCTTGAGCGGTACGGCGAAGAGTTCTTGCGCGAAATCAACGCCTAGTGAGGGGTCTGTTGGTAGGTAGCCTATGATAGCGCTTGCCGCTTTGCGTTTGCGCTTCGGGAGGCGCACATGCTGCCGCCCTCGAGGGAACGCGCTGTTTGCTTTGAGGAAAGGTAGCGTGTGTCGCTAGATTTGAGCGGGCGTACTCATACCCTGATGTTAGGCGTCTGTTCAGCGGATCTTGGAGCGGTACGGGGTGGACGGCCATTTGAATTGAGCCATCGAAACTGCCGGCTGTTTATCCCCGAATTCGAAGGCCGCGCACCGTTAGCTTGCTCACGGATGCGAATGGAATAGGTTGACACCCTGTTCCAGTTGCAAAACGCGTATCATTGAACGGTTATGTCTTTTGGCGTAACCGCTTTCGTTTTCGACAGAAAGGCGGCTTGCATGGCCAGCCAGAACACTACCAGCAACAATGCCTCTTCCGTAGACGGGCAAGGGCGCGAAGGATTCTCTAGCCGTTTGGGCTTTCTGCTTATCAGCGCAGGCTGCGCTATCGGCTTGGGCAACATCTGGCGCTTCCCCTACATCACGGGACAATACGGCGGTGCCGCGTTCGTTTTGATGATCCTATTCTTCCTGGTGGTGCTGGGCGTGCCGCTGTTGGTGATGGAATTTTCTGTAGGTCGCGCAAGCCATCGCTCGACGGCGCGAAGCTTTAATGCCTTGGAGCCGCGCGGCTCCAAGTGGCATTGGTTCAAGTGGTTTACCCTTGTAGGCAACTACGTGCTGATGATGTTTTACACCAGCGTGTGCGGTTGGATGGTTGCCTACCTGTTCAAAACCGGCATAGGAACCTTTGACGGAACGAATGATATTCCTACTGTTTTTTCTTCCATGATCGGCGACCCAGTTGAAATGGCGGGATGGATGCTGCTGGTAACGCTGGTCGGTTTCGCGATCTGCGCGGCAGGCGTGCAGAAGGGCGTAGAGCGAATCACCAAGGTAATGATGGCCGCCCTGTTTGTTTTGATGGCTGTCCTTTGCGTGCATTCATGTCTTCTTGAAGGTGGTCAGGAAGGTCTGGCATTCTACCTGCTGCCCAACTTCGATAACCTCTTCAACAATCCCAGCGCCAGTTTCGCTGAAATCCTGTATGCCGCAATGAGCCAGGCGTTCTTCATGCTTTCCGTTGGCATTGGCGGTATGTCCATTTTCGGCAGCTACATTGGACGTGACAACAAGCTCACGGGTGAGGCCGTACGCATTGCGGGTATGGATACCTTGGTTGCCATTATGGCGGGCCTTATCATCTTTCCCGCATGCTTCGCTTACGGGGTTGCGCCCGATGCCGGTCCCGACCTGGTGTTTCTTACCCTGCCTGCTGTGTTTGAACAAATGCCGCTCGGCCAGCTGTGGGGAACGATATTCTTCCTGTGCATGGCCTTTGCAGCGCTTTCAACCGTTATCGCGGTTTTTGAGAACATCCTGCGTTTTTCGATGGACCAGTGGGATGTCACGCGCAAACGAGCAGTTGCCATCAACGGGCCTTTGCTGGCACTGCTTTCCCTGCCGTGCGTTTTGGGCTTTTCGGTATGGTCGGGCATGCAGATTCCCGGCATCGGCGACATCCAGTCGTTGGAAGACTTCTTGGTTTCCAACAACTTCCTGGTGTTGGGCGCTTTGGTATTCGCCCTGTTCTGTACCCGCCGCTCTGGTTGGGGTTGGAAGAATTTCCTTGCTGAGGCAAACGAGGGCGAAGGTATGGCGTATCCGAAGTTCCTGTACGTTTGGACTCGTTACGGTGTGCCGCTGCTGATCATCGTTATTTTCGTAGCAGGATGGGTGCCTAAAATCACGTTCTGGCTGAATATGTAGCGGGCCACTCGGCTCTTGCCTGCCGAGACGATTCGGCGGCTTAGGGCTCTTGCGCTGGAGTGCAAGAGCGTATACTTCGAACATTGCAATTCAAAGCAGAGGAGAAACTGCCGTGGCAGATAAAGAAATCGTAGACGAGGGGCGTGAGAAGTTCTCAAGCCGCCTCGGGTTCATTCTCATCAGCGCTGGTTGCGCTATCGGCTTGGGCAACATCTGGCGCTTTCCCTACATCACGGGCGAATACGGTGGTGCGGCATTCGTTCTTCTCATCCTGTTTTTCCTGGTGGTGCTTGGCGTGCCTCTGCTGGTGATGGAGTTTGCCATGGGCCGCGCCAGCTATCGTTCGCTAGCGCGTAGCTACGAGGCTCTGGAGCCGCAGGGTTCGAAGTGGCATCGCTTCAAGTGGCTTGGTTTGGTTGGCTGCTATCTGCTTATGATGTTCTATACCGTGGTATGCGGTTGGACCATTGCCTACTTTGTGAAGGCGGCGATGGGCACATTTGACGGCACGGAAGATGTCACGATGGTGTTCGGGTCGATGCTCGGTAACCCTATGGAGCTTACGGGTTGGATGCTTTTGGTTGCCGTTATTGGTTTTGGTGTGTGCGCCATGGGCGTGCAAAAGGGCGTTGAGCGCATTACCAAGGTTATGATGGCGGCGCTGTTCGTTATCATGGCTCTTTTGTGCGTGCACTCTCTTACGCTGGAAGGCGGTCAGACTGGATTGGAGTTCTACCTGCTGCCCAACTTCGATAACCTCTTCAACAACCCTAATGCCAGCTTCCCTCAAATTGTCTACGCTGCTATGAGCCAAGCCATGTTCATGCTCTCGATCGGCGTTGGCTCCATGTCTATTTTTGGCAGCTACGTAACACGCGATAGGAAGCTCACGGGCGAAGCGGTAAACGTCGCCTTGCTTGATGCCTTGGTTGCCATTATGGCGGGCCTTATCATCTTCCCAGCTTGCTTCGCTTACGGCATCAACCCTGATGCCGGCCCTGGTTTGGTGTTCCTTACGTTGCCTACGGTATTCGAGCAGATGCCTTTGGGCCATTTGTGGAGTACGCTGTTCTTCCTGTTTGTTGCAGCGGCAGCGCTTTCTTCGGTCATTGCCGTGTTCGAGGCAATTCTTCGCTTCACCATGGATCAGTGGGATATTTCCCGCAAGCGTGCAGTGGCAATCAACGCGCCTATTTTGGTACTGCTTTCCCTGCCGTGCGTATTTGGCTACAACGTCTGGTCGGATTTTCTGGTGCCGGGCATCGGCGATGTGCAGTCGTTGGAAGACTTTATCCTTTCCAACAACATCCTGCCAATCGGTTGTTTGCTGTTTGTACTGTTCTGCACCACCAAGCGCGGTTGGGGTTGGGATAAATTCATGGCAGAAGCCGATCGTGGCGAGGGCGTTGCATTCCCGAAGTGGACGCGCTTATGGGTGAAGTATGGTGTGCCTGCGCTGATCCTTATCGTGTTTTTCACAGGTTGGGCGCCTACCATGCAAACTTGGCTCGATTTGGCGTAGCTGAACTTTTTCGTGCGATTAAGTCAGGTTCGGCGTTATTGCATCGAGCCTTTGGAGCTGGACCCGGAATGGTAGCTCATTCCGGGTCCGTTTGCGTTTGGCTAGTTTTAGTTTGGGTTGTTCGTTGAAGGCTGTTTTTTCCTGCGACTCCCATTGAAGCCTAAAACGAGAAAGAGCAGCGAGATTGCTCTCGCCGCCCTTTCTCGCGGAATATGCTAGATGTCACTTCCCATGAATGGGCTTTGCGGATAAGTGATTTCCTACTTAACCACCAGTACGGGAATTTCGGCGGAGCGAAGCACGCCGTAGCTGACCGAGCCGATTGCGCCTCGGATAGCGCCCAGTCCTCGCGAGCCCATGACGATAAGGTCGCAATCATAGTGCTTTGCCGTTTCGATGATGGTTTCGATGGTGTAGACGCCGAAGACCACTTCTGCGGTAAGAGCACCAGGGAAGCCTTCAACCACATCGGCGATGGTATCCTGCAGCTCCTTATCCTGCTCGGCGTTGCGCTCTTCGACCACCTTGGCGAAATCGCCCTTGGCTACGACCGAAACGCCCATGCCGAAACCGGTTTGGTTGATGCTGCTGTACACCAGGTCTTGCGGCGGAGCGACAACCTCAACTACATGGATTTTCGCTTCGGGATTTTCGCTAGCCATGTTAATGGCCTCTTTGAGTGCATTGTTTGCGTGCTCGGAGTTGTCGTATGGCACGAGGATGTTTTTGAACCCCATGTAAATCGCCCCCTCAGGCTCTGTTATTGCTTTTGATTATACGCCTTTTCTTCTATTGATGAACGTGTTCAGTTGTCTTGATCAGCTAATTTGAGTGAAGTTGTGGCGTAGCCTTCTTTGAGAAATGTAAAACTGACATGATTTAATTGCTTTAGCGCTCTACTGTGGTAAAGTACCACCAACGGAAACGTTGCCCCTCCTAATCGTTGGCAACCGATATGCCAGGCGTTTGGGCTGTCGTTGCTGCGATGCTTTCTCGGATGGTGGATCGCCGCGGTGCTCGCCCGAATGATGGATGCCGCGGGATATCAGCTGCAATCATATAGTGTTGCCTGATGCGTTTGGCATTGGTTGCTGCGATGATTTCAGGGGAAATGCTTTCGTAAAATGCCTGCAAAGATGCCAATCGCCAAACGCGGGGAAGCAGCAAGCAGGCATAATAAACAGGTTAACAACAATATGCTTTGCTTGCAGGCAAAGGCGCTTGGATCTTTTCGGCCAATACGTTATGCGAGCGTTCAGGAATAGCATGTGTTTAGGGAAGAAGGAATATGAACTACATCACTCCCGTTGGTTTTCGTGATGTGATGAGCGATGAGGCGCTTGTCCGCGAAGATCTTACGGCTCGGGTCCGTGCCTGCTTTGCGCAGAAGGGGTATCGCCCCGTAGAAACACCCACGTTGGAAGTGCTCGATGTGATGGAAGCTGGCGGCCATGTGCCCGAGGCTCCGTTCAAATTTTTCGATTCCCATGGAGACCTTTTAGCTATGCGCCCCGACGTTACCATGCAGATTGCCCGCATGTGTGCAACGCGCGGAGTGGCTCAGGATCAGCCATTGCGCCTTCGCTACACCCAGCGTGTATTCCGTGAGAAAACGGCAGAGGCTGCTGCCCGCGAATTAACGCAATGTGGTGCTGAATGCATTGGTGCGGCAGGGAGCGAAGCCGACGTCGAATTGGTCTCGCTGCTTGCTTCCGCTCTTTCCGAATGCGGTCTGGAAACGTTTACCATCGCTTTGGGTTCGGCGGGCGTTCTGCGTGATTTGCTTGATGCCAGCGGTGCTTCGGATCAGTGGAAAACTGCCGTTATGCAGGCCTACCACACTTCTAATTTTGTGTACTTGGAAGAACTTGTTGCCGCTGCTGAGCGTGCTGCCAATGGCGGCTCGAGCGAAGCGGAGGACAAATCCCGCTTCAAGCTGGCCGATCCTGCCATCGCCAATCCCGGCCGTGTGGTTCCCGCCATTGCCCGTGCCATCTTCTCTCTTTCCCGTTTACGCGGCGGAAAGGCCGAGCTTGCGCAGGTACGTGCAATGCTCGAGCCGTTGGGTTGCGCTCGCGGCATCAGCGAGCTGGAAGGCGTGTACGGCGCGCTGATCGAGTCGGGATTGGAAGGCAAGGTCCTTATCGATTTTTCGGTAATGAGCTCGTTTGACTATTACACGGGTCTGGTGTTCGAAGCGTACGCTCCCGGCCTGGGTTCGCCTTTGGGTGGCGGTGGCCGCTACGACAACTTGCTTGCCCAGTACGGAGCCGAAGAGGTTCCCGCTGCAGGCTTTGCATTCTACCTGGAACAGGTAATGGCGGCGCTGGAATCCTCCAAGGCAACGCGTCCCTTACGCATTGCTGTGCCGAAGGGCTCGCTGAAAGATGATGCCATTGCAACGCTTGAAGCGGCGGGACTCGACGTAACGGGGTTGGCCGATGCTGGCCGTACGCTGATGCTGCGCAATGGCGATGTGGAGTATCTGTTCGTGCGTCCTACCGATGCGCCGGTGTTCGTGGCCTTGGGTGCTGCCGATTGCGGCATCTGCGGCGAGGACTCCCTTATCGAAGCGTCGCCCGACGTTGTCGAACTCGCTGACCTGAAATTCGGAGGCTGTCGTTTCGTGGTGGCAGAATCGGCAGGCACTACCGAGGCGGTGGAAAGCCGCTATCGCAAGCTGGGGTCTATTCGCGTTGCCACGAAGTACCCCAACATCACCCGTTCCTACTATGCCAAGATGGGCATGCCCGTTGAAATCGTGAAGCTCCACGGAAACATCGAGCTTGCTCCCATCACTGGCATGGCAGAACGCATCATCGACATCACCGCAACGGGCACTACGCTGCGCGAGAACAACCTGGTGGTAGTTGACGACGTTCTTGCTTCCACCGCTCGCTTCTTTGCCAACCCGTGTTCGTACCGTACCAATCCGCGTGTTGGCCAGCTTGCCGACGTGCTCTATTCCCAGACGAAGGAGAACTAAACCATGAGAAGAATCGAACTTGCTCCCGGTCAGGTTTTCGAAGAGAAGATGCTCAACCGCGTTGGTGCTTTCAATGCCGATGCCCTGGTTGCTGCAACGAATATCGTCGAGGATGTGCGCAAGCGTGGCGACGAGGCCCTGCGTGAGTACACCGCCAAATTCGATGGTGTGGAAATGGAAGAGTTCCGTGTTTCGCAGGAAGCCATCGATGAAGCTATCGCCAAGGTCGACCCGAAGGTAGCCGCCGCCATTCAGAAAGCTGCTTCCCAGATCCGCGATTTCCATGAGCGTCAGAAGCAGCAGGGTTGGTTCACCATGCGCGAAGATGGCGCTTTGGTCGGTGCAAAGGTGGAGCCGCTCGATTCGGTGGGTATCTACGTTCCCGGCGGCAGAGCCCTGTACCCTTCCTCGGTTCTGATGAACGCCATCCCCGCTTCTGTTGCGGGCGTGAAGCGCATTGTGTGCGTAACACCGCCCACGAAGGACGGATCGCTTGATTCCGCCATTTTGGAAGCTTGCCGCGTTGCGGGCGTAACCGAGATTTATGCCGTGGGCGGCGCTCAGGCTATCGGCGCACTGGCATACGGAACCAAGAGCATCAAGCCGGTAGACAAGATCACCGGCCCTGGCAATGCTTTCGTTGCCGCTGCAAAGAAGCTCGTTTCCGGTGATGTGGGAATCGACATGATCGCGGGCCCTTCTGAGGTATGCGTGGTTGCCGATGAAACCGCTCTGCCCGAGCTGGTCGCCATCGATCTTATGGCGCAGGCTGAGCATGATCCGCTGGCAAGCTGTTACCTGGTAACCTTCAGTTCCGAATACGCCGATGCGGTTGAAGCTGCTATCGAAAAGCACATGGAGGGTTCTACGCGTGCGGAAATCACCACGGCTTCCCTTACCAATAAGGGCCTGATTATCGTATGCCCCGACACTGAAACTGCCCTCAACACCGTGAACATTATTGCTCCTGAGCATCTTGAGCTGCACCTGTCCAATGCCATGGAGCTGTTGGGTGCTATTCACCATGCAGGCGCTATCTTCCTGGGCGAATGGACGCCTGAGGCGGTGGGCGACTACGTTGCCGGCCCCAACCACACACTTCCCACCGGCGGTACGGCTCGTTTCTCCAGTCCGCTTTCCGTCGACGAGTTCGTGAAGAAGAGCAGCGTGCTGCAATATTCTCCCGCTGCCCTGATGCGTGATTCCGAGGCTGTTATCACTTTGGCTGATCACGAGGGGCTCTGGGCTCACGCCCAGAGCGTTCGCCTGCGCCGTAAGCTGGTTGAGCAGGCATTTGAGGATGCCCAGGCCGCCGGCGAGGTTGACGGTGCTGCGGAGGCGAAGTAACCCATGCACGGCGTACGCAACTCCCATCCGAACCTTGCGGGCATTGTCCCCTACGACCCAAAGTACCTGCCCGCCAAGCAGTACCTTTCCGCCAACGAAAATCCCAGCAACGTCCCAGAGGAAGTTCAGCTGGAAATCAGAAAGGCGCTGAAGGGCTTTCCCTTCAATCGCTATCCCGATCCATTGGGAAACGAGCTGCGTGATCTAATTGCCGAGGCAAACGGGCTTTCGCGCGAGAATGTGCTATTGGGAAACGGCGGCGACGAATTGCTCTTCAATTTGGCGCTTACCTGGGGCGGCCCCGGGCGCTCCTTCTTGAACGTACCGCCCACCTTTTCGGTGTACGAAGCCAATGCGCGCCTTACGGGCACCAAGGTGGTGAACATTCCGCGCAAGGAAAACTTCGATATCGACGAAGAGGCCGTGCTTGCCCGTATGGCCGAAGGCGACATCGACTTTGCCGTTATCACCAGCCCCAATAACCCTACTGGCAAGATGGCCAACGAGACGTTTTTGAAGAAGCTGCTCGATTCCTCCGATGCCCTTATCATGGTTGACGAGGCGTATTTCGAGTTCAGTCGTTTTTCGATGCGCCCGTATCTTGATCAGTATGAGAACTTGGTAATCTTACGCACCTTTTCGAAGGCATTTAGCCTTGCAGGTGTGCGCATGGGCTACCTGTTGGCCAATACCAGCGTTATCCGTGAGTTCCTGAAGGTGCGCCAGCCTTATTCGGTTGATTCCGTTTCGCAGGCTATTGCTACGGCGGTGTACCGAAACCGTTCGCTGTTTGTGCCTGGTATCAATCAGATAATCGAACAGCGCGGCGTGTTGCTCGAAGAGCTGAGGGAAATGCCTGGAGTTACTGCGTTCGACTCGGATTCGAACTACGTCCTGTTCCGTGTGGCTGACGCTGGCGAGGTTTGGCAGGGGCTCTACGATCGCGGTGTGCTGATCCGCGATTTCTCGCATTCTCAGTATCTGGAAAACTGCCTGCGTGTTTCCGTCGGTTCCCCTGAGGAAAACCAGGTGTTCTTGGATGTGTTGGCGGAGATTCTGAACGAAAGGAGCTAGCGGTGGCTCAAGAAGAACGTGTTGCGGAGCTTTCACGCACCACCAAGGAAACCGATATCTCGCTTTCGCTTGATATCGATGGAACGGGCAAGACCAGCATCGACACGGGCGTTGCCTTTTTTGACCACATGCTTGATGCATTCGGCCGTCATGGCTTGTTCGATTTGAATGTTAAGGCCGAAGGCGATATCGAAGTAGATGCCCATCATACGGTAGAAGATGTGGGAATTGTTCTTGGTAAGGCGTTTGCCCAGGCTATGGGTGAAAAGCGCGGTATCACGCGCTTTGCCTCCCAGTACCTTCCCATGGACGAGACCTTGGTGCTTGCCGCTGTTGATATTTCGGGCAGGGGCCAGTTGCATTGGGACGTTGACGTGCCGTTGTGCCTGCTTGGCGCGTTCGATACTTCGCTTGCCAAGGAATTCTTCATTGCGTTTGCGACGAATGCGCAGGTTACCCTGCATGTGCGCATGGTAGTTGGCGAAAACGCCCACCACATCGTGGAAGCGTGTTTCAAGGCGGTCGGTCGCGCTATGTGTCAAGCGCTTGAGATCAACCCGCGTATTGCAGGCGAGCTTCCCTCTACCAAGGGCTCTTTGTAGGAAACCAGGGGCGCAGTCCCCGTTTTCCGATTCTTCTTCCAGAAAGGCTGAAAGCAACCGATGATTGCCGTTGTTGACTATTGCAAGGGAAATTTGAAGAGCGTCGAACGCGGGCTTCGGGCGGTAGGCGGTGATGCCCATATCACCGACAACCCTGAGGTTATCCGAGCCGCCGATGCTGTTGTGCTGCCCGGTGTAGGCTCGTTTGCTGACGCTTCGCAGCATATGGTGGAATCGGGTCAGATGGGAGCGGTACGCGATGCTATCGCTGCCGGGAAACCCTTTCTGGGCATTTGCTTAGGTGAGCACTTGCTGTTCGAGGCAGGCGTGGAAGGTGCGGCTGGCCCGGGTGTCGATGGGGTTGTGGGAGACCCTCATTTGCCCGTTGGTTTGGGTGTGGTTTCCGGCACGGTGGCTCGCATGCCTTCCAAGGACGCTCGGGGCGTGCTGTACAAAGTGCCTCATGTGGGTTGGAACTCCGTTGAATTCACTGCTGAGTGCCCCCTGTTCGAGGGTATTGCCTCGGGCGAGTACTTCTATTTCACGCATAGCTACATTGCTCCCGAAAACGAATGCACCGTTGCCACCACCACGCATTCGGTAACGTTTCCGTGCGCAGTGCAGAAAGGGAAGGTGTTCGGCGTTCAATTCCATCCGGAAAAGTCGTCGGATGCCGGCGCTAAGGTGCTGGCAAACTTTCTGAATGTTGTCGAAGCCTGCAAATAGGGGGCATCGGCAAAGGCTTGCCTAGGTTTGTCCAGTTGAACCGAACAAACTGGGCCTCAGCGAAAGGAACATCATGGATATTCTTCCTGCTATTGATATTTTGGGCGGTAAGGCGGTTCGTCTGGCAAAGGGCGACTATAACGCAGTAACCGTATACAACGATGACCCTGCAGCTCAGGCTGCCCTCTTTAAGGAGCAGGGCGCGCGTTGGATCCACGTCGTCGATCTCGATGGAGCCCGAAGCGGTGTGCCTGAAAACATCGACATCATCGAGCGCATTATCAAAGAAACTGGCTTGAAGATCGAAGTGGGCGGTGGCATACGTAGCTTGGAAACCATCGATCGTTTGGCCGAGGCTGGTGTTTCGCGCGTGGTGCTGGGCACCACGTTGGTAACCGACCCTGAATTTGCTAAAGCTGCTCTTGCCAAGTACCCCGATATGCTTACTGCGGGTATCGATGCGAAGAACGGTGAAGTTGCCGTGGCTGGTTGGCGCGAAGGCGCAGGCGTTCCCGCCGAAGAGCTTATTGCCGAAATGGGCAAGCTTGGTTTCAAACACCTGGTGTATACCGATATTTCCCGCGATGGCATGCAGACGGGCATTGATGCAGCTCGCTATGTCGAAGTTGCGCGCGTGTTCGGCAATCCTGTTATTGCGTCGGGCGGTGTAGCGAGCATCGAAGACGTGAGGAATCTGGCTTCTGTTGCCGATTCTATCGAAGGGGTAATCGCAGGTCGCGCGGTGTATGAAGGCTCGCTGAGCGTCGAAGAGGCCGCGAAACTCTGCGGCTAAGGCCCATCCGTTCGGTGTTCGCGTTGCCCGATGGGTATTCGAGTCACCCACTCCGCTACCGCTCACCTTGCTCGCTATGCGCTGCGTTCCGTCGTTCAATTTTCTTAATTAATTAAATTTGAAACGCCGAGTGCTCTCGCCTACCCATCGGGCAATGCGAACACCTACGTTGACTCGTTTCGGTCTGTCACTTCAGAAAGGAAACCAATGCTTACGAAGCGCGTAATACCGTGTATGGATGTTAAAGACGGCCGTGTGGTTAAGGGCGTTAACTTCGTTAACCTGCGCGATGCGGGCGACCCTATCGAGCTGGCTCAGCGCTATGACGAGCAGCGTGCTGATGAGGTTATCTTCCTGGACATCACGGCAACGCACGAGGGTCGTGCAACCACGGTGGACATGGCAAGTCGCGCAAGCGAAGAACTGCATTTGCCTTACTGCGTGGGCGGCGGGTTCCGCAGCGTGGAAGACATTCGCACCATGATTGCCGCTGGCGCCGACAAGGTTTCCGTGAATTCCGCCGCCATCGCCGACCCCACACTAATTACTAAAGCGGCTGCGGCATTCGGCACGCAGGCTATTCTGTGCGCTATTGATGCCAAGCAGGTTCCCGGCAATCCCAACAAGTGGGAAGTGTATGTGCATGGCGGTCGCAAGAACACGGGCCTTGATGCTGTCGAGTGGGCTGCCGAGGCGGCACGTCGCGGCGCAGGCGAGATCCTCCTTACCAGCATGGATCGCGATGGTAGCAAGGACGGCTTTGACCTGGCGCTCACGCGAGCAGTTTCCCGTGCAGTGAACATCCCCGTCATTGCTTCCGGCGGCGTGGGCAAACTTGAGCACTTTGCTGAGGGCATCATCGAAGGCGAAGCCGATGCCGTGTTGGCGGCAAGCGTCTTCCATTTCGGTGAGCTCACTATCCGCGAGGTGAAGGAATATATGCGCTCCCAAGGGATTCCTGTAAGGCTCTAACAATGCCTACGCGAAGGAAAAGCGCTGCCGCCATTCGCTCTCAGCAAACTCGTTTCCTGATTTTCTTCGGTGCTATCGTGGCGTTGGTGGTGCTGACGGTTGTGACGATTCTGCCTGCTGCTGGGCCAGCTGAAGATCTTCCGCTTTGTGTGGAAGATCAAGATCCTGCACAGTTTCAGGAGCTGCAGCAATTGCGCCCCGAAGGCGATGGGTGGTCGGAGGGCTTGGCTTCCGCCTACAGTCTTGAAACCAACGATGGATGGGACGAAACCGCCTCAGGCATACCTTTGAACAACTATTCTCCAACCGTTGCAGTGCCGCAGGAAAACAAAGATCTTCTGGGGCGTAGCATTGAGGTTTTCTATGCGGGCAAAACGGTGGAAGCGAAGGTTACCGATACGGGGGCTTTGGCGCCTTTGGGCCGTGCGCTTGACTTAAGCCCCGCAACATGGCGTGCATTTGGCGCTAGCAGCATTAGCGATTGGGGCGTGCGTGGAGTGTTCTACCGATTTGTCGCCGAATGATTGCGGCAAGGGGTTTTGCTGCTGGATTTCGAATTGGCGGGGATATCGGGTTTGCGTACTATGGAACTCGTTTGCACTTTTGCGCTTTGGTGGTGCGGTTGTGCCACTCTTGCAGGTGGTAAAAGCAAGCATGCGCAGAGCTGCGCACGATGAAAGGGCCACCATGAATGAACGTGAAACCGCCGCGCTGCAGGTCGAGGATCTTACCTATAACGCCGATGGGCTTATCCCGTGCATCGTCCAGGATGAGCAAACACGTGAAGTGCTGATGATGGCATGGATGAATGAAGAAGCGGTGCGCCGCACCATCAGCCAGGGTACAACCTGGTTCTGGTCGCGTAGCCGTCAGAAATTCTGGCATAAGGGCGAAGAATCGGGCAATACACAGAAGCTGGTTGAACTTCGTTACGATTGTGATGCCGACACCTTGCTTGCCGTAGTAAATCCTGCAGGCCCTGCCTGTCATACAGGGGAAACCACCTGTTTCTATCGGTCTTTCTAGCATGGCCAATACGCTGAAAGCAACAGGTACGGAGGCATCGCCCTTCTTGCTCGGCCTTACCGCAGTGGCCCTGTTGGTTGCGGCCTTGGTTAAAAACCCCAGAAAGGCCGAGTGATCTGGGTGTTTGGCTATATACTTCCCAACCTGGAAAGCTTGGGCGAAGAAGAGAAGCTTCGCTATCATGCGGTGTACTGCGGCGTATGTCGGTCTATCCGCGCTCGTTATGGGCAGCGGTGCCGCTTGACTGCCTCCTACGACATGACGTTTCTTGCCATGGTTTTGGGTTCGTTATACGAGCCGGAAGAGCATGCTTCGCAAAAGCGTTGTCCCGTGCATCCGCTTCAGCCACGACAGGTGGCTCAGTCGGAATTTACTGATTATGCAGCGGATCTTAGCGTTGCTATGGCGTACCACAAGTGTTTGGACGATTGGCGCGATGATCATTCAGCCAAGGCAAGGGCAGCTGCGGTGGCGCTAGAAATGCCGTACCGCAAGGCAAAGCGTCGCATACCCCAAGCATGCCAAGCTATAGAAGATGCCATGGCGGGCATCCACTCCATAGAAGAGGCAGCGCTGGGCGAAAGTGATGACTCCCGAGTTCCTGAAGGCTGCTTGGCGGGTGGGGTGGTGAACCTCGATGCGGCGGCGAATCGCTTTGGGATCCTCCTGGGGAGCCTATTTGCCTACAAGGATGACTTTTGGGCAACGGATTTGCGGCGTTTTGGTGCGAGATTGGGAAAATTCGTCTATGTCATGGATGCCGTAATGGATCTGCGGCAAGATCAAGAGACGGGAAGCTACAATCCTTTTTCTTCTTCTGATCGTTCGATCGAAGACTTTCGTGAAGACTTGGAGCTTCTTGCTGCAGCTACAGCCGATGCGTTTGAGCGTTTGCCTCTGGAACGTGATGTGCATGTGCTGCGCAGCGTGCTGTATTCCGGAATATGGCAACGCTACAATGCAGAAGAGAGCAAGGTAGAACATGGTTAAGAACCCATACGAGGTTCTGGGCGTAAGTCCTAGTGCGTCGGCGGATGAAGTAAAGAAGGCCTACCGCAAGAAGGCGCGTGAGAATCATCCCGACTTGAACCCGAACGACCCCAAGGCCGCCGAGCGCATGAATGAGGTCAACGAGGCCTACGACCGCATAATCAATCCTGAAAAGTACGCAGCCAGTGACGCACGCGCTGCGGCGAGCGGCACAAGTGCAGGCTATCAGGGCCAGGGAAATCCTTTTGCGGGTAACCCTTATACGCGTGGATCGTACACAGGGGCTGGCCAACAGGGTCAGGGTGGTTACCAGTCGCAAGGGCCCTATGGCTGGACCACGGTCGATTTCGATGATCTGTTCGGCTTTGGAGGCTTCGGCGCTTCTGCCCCTATTCACCCTGAGGCTTCGGCAACCGATAGCGCTACGGTGCGTAGTGCCGTTGAGGCAATCAATGCCGGCCGATATGATCAGGCCCTTTCGTTGCTGAGCAGCGTTGTGAGCACCGAGCGCAATGCCCGCTGGTACTACCTAAGCGCGCTTGCGAACAAAGGCGCGGGCAATATGTTGGTTGCGCTTGAGCATATTCGCAAAGCGGTGAAACTCGATCCGAACAATGCTGACTATCGTCGCGCCTATCAGCAGTTCCAGATGGCTGGGCAGGCCTATCAGCAAGAAGGAACCAAGCGCGGATTTACCATAAGCGCTATGGATCCGGGCCTTATCTGCTGTGGGCTATGCCTGGCGCAGTATGCTTGTGCGGCAATGGGGCGTGGAGTGTACTTCTAGCAAGCAAGAAGCGAAGCCATGGGAGCTGATGCTCCTGAGGGGCTTCGCTTTTTTCGTTGTTGTGCAGATAGGGAATGAAGAAGGAATTAGTATGGCGCGCTTTGCGCTATAGGGCTTGGGACGAGCATCCAGCACGGCTCGGAAAAGTTTAATCCTTTGGGCTGGCTGATGCATTTGTTCTCTCGGCGTTTTACGGAAGAGGTAAACAAATAAGGAGGACCCATATGGGTGCGACAATAGGAATCGATCTCGGTACCACCAATAGCTGCATGGCGACTATGGAGGGCGGCCGCGTAACCATTATCCCCAATGCGGAAGGGGAGCGAACCACGCCTAGCGTAGTGGCCTTTTCGAAAGAAGGCGAACGCCTGGTGGGTAGCATCGCTCAGCGGCAAGCAGCGGTAAATCCCGACAGAACAATTTCTTCGGTTAAGCGCCATATGGGTAGTAAGTGGAAAGCCCGCGTGGACGGGAAGTCGTTCACTCCCCAGGAAATCTCTGCCATGATCCTGCGTAAAATGCGCCGAGATGCCGAGCAGTATCTGGGTAGGGATGTTACCGATGCCGTTATCACGGTACCTGCTTATTTCGACGATTCGCAGCGTCAGGCAACCAAAGATGCAGGTCGTATTGCCGGTTTGAATGTACTGCGTATTATCAATGAACCCACGAGTGCTGCGTTGGCATACGGTTTGGACAACGGCACGCCCCAGAAGGTTATGGTGTATGACCTGGGTGGCGGCACATTCGACGTTTCCATCATCGAGATTGGCGATGATGTTATTGAAGTTTTGGCAACATCGGGTGACAACCATTTGGGTGGCGACGATTTTGACGAGCGTTTGGTAGACCACGTTGTCCAGGCGTTCAAGCGCGAACAGGGCGAAGACCTGCGCCGCAATGCTATGGCTATGCAGCGTGTGATGGAGGCAGCCGAGCAGGCTAAAAAGGAACTTTCTGCAGGGTTTTCCGCTCAGATTAACTTGCCGTTCATTTCCCAGAATTCACAGGGACCCGTTCATTTGGATATGACTGTCACCCGCGCCGAGTTTGAGCAGATGACGCGCGATTTAGTGGAACGTACCACGGCTCCTGTTCGCATGGCCCTCGACGATGCGGGCATTGCCCCATCCGAGCTTGGGTGTGTTTTGCTGGTGGGCGGTTCGACGCGTATCCCTGCTGTTCAGGAACACGTACGCCGCATCACGGGCAAAGAGCCCTCTGCGTCGGTTAACCCCGATGAATGCGTGGCAACGGGAGCTGCCATTCAGGGCGATACCCTTTCTGGCGCTACTACGGGCATCGTTCGCTCAAACAGCTTGCTCCTGCTCGATGTAACGCCTCTTTCGCTCTCCATCGAAACGGTAGGCGGCGTGGCAACGCGCCTGGTAGAACGCAATTCCACGCTTCCTGTGCATTATTCCAAGACGTTTAGCACGGCGGCATCTTTCCAGACCAGCGTTGAGATCAAGGTTTTGCAGGGCGAACGCCCTATGGCCAAGGACAACAAGGCCATTGGCACCTTCCGTTTGAAGGGCATCAAGCGTGCGCCTGCGGGGGTTCCGCAAATTGAAGTGACCTTCGATATCGACGCAAACGGTATCCTCACTGTTTCCGCTAAGGACCTGGACACGGGAAAAGAGCAGTCGATCACCATCGACGACTCCGACCGCATGTCCGACGACGAGGTGCAGCAAGCTATTAACGACGCCGAGGAATATGCCGAGGAAGACGAGTTCCGTCGCGCCACCATGGAGGTGCGCCAACGTGCCGAAAAGCTCCTTTCCGAAGTGGACTCAGCGCTCTCCGCGGTGGGAAAGCAGCTCGAAAAGTCGGAGAAGAAGCAGGTGAAGGCCGATGCTGCCGAGCTGCGACGCGTTTTGATGCGGCGACCGAGCAAGAAGGAGCGTGCTGATCCGGAAGAAGAGGGAAGGCGCATTGTGGTGGCGGCCGAAAAACTGGATCGATCCAGCGCTCGTCTTCGCGAATTGGCCAGCCAGCAGCAAAGCTCGTAGCCTGCAGTGGCAAGCTTGTGAATTTCTGCGCAGCTGGCCGAGGGCATGGTTTCCCCGTCGCGTTCAAGCGCAAGTTTTATGGCTTTCGTGAGGGTGCGCGCTATGAAATGTTATACTTCCCAGCATATGCGATGACGAAGACAGCGCAGTGCTCTACCGCAAGTTCACAGAGAGGGGCCCTAGGCTGAAAGGCTCCAGCAAGCGTGCAGTGCGATTCCCTTTACCAGCATCGGAGTAAAAGCAGGGTGGCTCTGCCATGGATGTTATTAGCCCCGACGGGAGCTCCCGTTACAGAGCGGCATAAGTGGGTGCTTGTGCGGGTTTGCCGGACAGCATCAACCAGGGTGGTACCGCGAGAGTCCTTCTCGTCCTTGGATTTACCAAGACGAGAAGGGCTCTTTTTTATGTGCTGGGAATGCTTTCCTTGGGCAGCGTTCCTGCGGAAGTTGAAGAAAGGTTGCAAGGAATGTCAGTTATCGACGATATCAAGTCCCTGCATGCCGATACGCTTTCTGCTATCGGCAAAGTGCCTAACACCGATGCGTTGGAGAAGATCCGCGTAGAGGTTGTGGGCAAATCCGGTACGCTTACCGGCTACCTGCGCGCTATGGGCCAGGTTGCCAAAGAGCATCGTGCTGAAGTGGGCAAGACAGTAAACGCTGCCCGCAATGAAATCGAGGCAGCACTGGAAGCCAAGAAGCGCGAACTTGCCCATGCAGAACTCGAGGCCCGCATGGAAGCCGATGCCATCGACATCACGTTGCCTGGCCGCTCCCAGCAGATGGGCACGCGTCACCTGATCAACGCCATTTCCGATGAAATCTCCGAGATCTTCCTGGGTCTTGGCTACACCGTCGCAACCGGCCCTGAAGTTGAAACCGACTGGTACAACTTCACGGCGCTGAATGCCCCCGCCGATCATCCCAGTCGCTCCATGCAGGATACGTTCTACGTGCGCGACCTTTCGGGCGAGCGGTCAAACGTTCGCGGCGAGTCCGACGTGCTGCTACGCACTCAAACTTCCGGCGTTCAGGTTCACGTTATGGAAGACCAGGATCTTCCTATTTACATCATTGCTCCTGGCAAGGTATACCGTCGCGACGTTGCTGATCCTTCGCACCTTCCCCAGTTCACGCAGTGCGAAGGCCTGGTGGTAGACAAAGGTATCACGTTCGGCGACCTGAAAGGCACGCTCGAATACTTCTGCAAGCAGATGTTCGGCCCCGATCGCAAAACTCGCTTCCGTGCGCATTTCTTCCCGTTCACCGAGCCTTCCGCTGAAGCCGACGTAAGCTGCGGCGTATGCGGCGGTACCGGCCACCTGCACGACGGCGAACGTTGCCGCATGTGCAAAGGCACTGGCTGGCTGGAGATTCTGGGCTGTGGCATGGTTGACCCGAACGTTCTGCGCATGTCCGGCATCGACCCTGAGGTGTATTCCGGCTTTGCCTTCGGCGTGGGCGTGGAACGCGTAGCCTGTCTGAAGTACAACGTACCCGACCTTCGAATGCTGTTGGAAGGCGACATGCGCTTCTTGCGTCAGTTCTAATGTCATATTCACCCTCGCTGACTTTGGCAAAATCCGAACCTCTTCCACTGTGGAAGTGTCGGATTCTATTAATTTCCTTGCCGATTAAATTCGGCTCGTAGATAGAAAGAGATAAACATGAAAGTATCTTTGAAATGGCTTTCTGATTATGTTGAGGTCCCGCAGGACATCAAGGAATTCTGCGACCGTTTAGACCTTACCGGTACGGGCGTTGAAGGCGTGGAGCGCACGGGCGATGTGTTTGACGGCGTTGTCGTTGGGCATGTGCTCACCTGCGTCGATCACCCCGATAGCGACCATATGCATGTAACCACGGTAGACGTTGGCGCAGAAGAGCCCGTACAGATCGTATGTGGCGCTCCCAACATTGCCGCTGGGATCAAGGTTCCCGTTGCCACCATCGGCGCGGTGCTCCCCGGCGACTTCAAGATCAAGAAGTCGAAGCTGCGCGGCGTTGCAAGCTGTGGCATGTGCTGCTCTCAGCGCGAGCTGGGCATGGGCAACGAACATGATGGCATTTGGGTACTTCCCGACGATGCCCCAACCGGCCAGCCCATTGCCGATTACTTGAAGATGTCCGATACGGTACTCGATTTGGAAATCACCCCGAACCGCCCCGACTGCCTTTCCATGGTAGGCATGGCGCGCGAAGTGGGAGCTATGTACCAGAAGCCCTATACAAGCCCCTTGGCCGAGATGGCTGGCAAGCTCGAGCTTAGCAAGGAAGCGGCTGCTCTCGATTCCGAGGTAAGCATTTCCATCGCCGACGAGACTCGTTGCCCTCGTTATACCGCTCGCGTTATCCGTGGCTGCAAGGTGGGCCCCAGCCCCGATTGGATGGTAGAGCGTTTGGCTGCCATCGGTCAGCGTTCCATCAACAATATCGTTGACGTAACCAACTACATCCTGTTTCTGTTCGGGCAGCCGCTCCATGCGTTCGACTTGGACAAGCTTAAGAACGCCGAAGGCAAGGCAAACATCGTTGTTCGCGCTGCTGAAGAGGGAGAAAAGCTCACTACGCTCGATGGCGAAGAGCGTGTGCTTACGTCCGACATGACAGTTATTTCGACGCCCGATCAGGGTGCAGTTGCCTTGGCTGGCGTTATGGGTGGCCTGGCAACCGAGGTTACAGAAGAAACCACCGACGTTTTGCTGGAAACGGCTACGTTTGAAGCTGGCCGTACCAGCCGCACCAGTCGCAACCTGGGTCTTATCTCTGAAAGCTCTATGCGATACGAGCGCGGCGTCGACGATCATGGCATCGAAGAGCGCTCTGCTGCTGCCGCCGCGCTTATCGCTGCCGTTTCGGGCGGTACCGTAAGCTATGCCGAAGGAAACGAAGATGGCATCATCGACGTATGGCCGGTAAAGTCGGAAGAGTCTCACCTGCAGTTCCGCATTGACCGTTTCAATGGAATGATGGGTGCCCAGATTCCCCGCGAGTTCATCGTGGACATTCTGGGTCGTTTGGGCTGCAAGGTCGAAGACGGCGAAGCCGAGAACGTCCTTGAGGTTACGGCTCCCACCTTCCGTCCTGACCTTCCGCGTGAAATCGATCTGTACGAAGAAGTTTTGCGCCTGTACGGCATGGACCGCATTGAACCCACCCTGCCTGGTGGCCGCGGTCGCTTCGGCGTTCGCACCGAGGCTCAGCGTACGCTTGACGTGATTAACGACACCATGCGCGCATCGGGCTTGAACGAAACCATGACGTATTCTTTCGCCGACCCGCACGAGCTCGAGCAACTGCGTATGTCTACCGAGGACATGGGCGTTCCCGTTGAGTTGCTGAATCCGCTCAATGCCGAGCAGTCGGTTATGCGTCAGTCCATTATCCCCGGCCTTATGCGCAGCGTTGCTTACAATCAGTCCCGCGGCGTGCACAACGTTCAGCTCTACGAAACCGGCGTGGTGTTCTTCGGCGCTGAGGGTCATAAGAAGCCCAAGGAGCGCCAGCGTCTTGCTGCCGTTATGGCTGGTGGAATGGGTGACGATGCCTGGAATCGCAAAACCGTTGCCTTCGATTTCTTCGATGGTAAGGGCGTTATCGAAAACCTTATTCGCGAATTGGCCATTCCGAAGCCTCGTTTCAAGGCTCTTTCCGCAGAAGAAGCTCCTCACCTGCAGCCTGGGCGTGCTGCGCAGGTCCTTTCTGGCGGTACTGTGCTTGGCTGGGTTGGAGAAATCCATCCCATGGCGGCAGAAGCCTTTGAGGCTCAGGCTCCTATCGTTGCATTCGAGCTTGATCTCGATGCCCTGATCAAGGCTGCCCGTCCTGCTCGCGATTACGTTGATGTGCCGGTGTTCCCTGCAGTAACCATGGACGTTGCCTTTGTGGTGGACGAAGAGGTTACGCATGAAAAGCTTTTCCGTTGCATCAGCTCTGCGGGCGGTAAGCTTCTTTCCTCTGCCCAGCTCTTCGATGTGTATCGTGATGAAAAACGCGTGGGCGCTGGCAAGAAGTCGATGGCGTATGCGCTTGAATATCGTGCCGCCGATCGTACTCTTACCACTGAAGAGGTGGACAAGCAGCATGCACGTCTTATCAAGAAGGTATGCGGCGCTACGGGTGCCGAAGTTCGAGGATAGCTCCTGTTCTTGGCAAAGGCTTTTGCCTTCTAGTTCGGCAAAGCCAATTTGAAGCAGTTGGCAAGAAAGCGAGTTCGATTTATTTCGGGCTCGCTTTCTTACGTCTGTGGAACTTCAAAGGCTGCACAAGCGGGGCGATGGTTTCTATGCGCTATCATGGGCAAGAACAGTGGAAGGGGAGTTTGTGGTTCAAGAAGAGCTTGCTAAAAAGAAGAAACGCCAAAAGAAAGTGCGCATCTCCGCAGATGGAACTCCCTATACCGTATGGCAAACCCGTACGCGTATTCTGTGCTTGATCTATCTTGTTTGGGCATTGCTGGAAATTGCAGTAGGCGCCGGCTTTCTTACTATTCGCTCTATTGGCCTGTTTGATCCGACCGAACTCGTTCCCAACATCACGTTTGGTGGTTCTACGGTTCTTAGCGGCGTGTTTAACTTGATCATTGCCTTGTCTGGACTATGGGGTGCCCACGATCCGCGACGAATTACGCTGTTCTTCTGGTCAGCATTTCTTACGGCGCTGCTGTCGGTATGGCAGGTGGTCAGTGCATGGTCGATGGGGCAGGTAGACCCCGCCATGGTCTTTTCTCTCGTTGTGGTGCTTGTCTACGCGGCCTGCGCTTGGAACGTGCGTGGCCAAACGGGTTACTTCGACAATCACCCGAAACCCGAAGACGATGAGCTGCCCATCCAGCGCGATCAGCGTTTGCTCCAGAAAGCGGTAAGGGAAAAAGAATTGGAGCTTGCTGCCGCCAAAGAAGAGCTTGAAGACGTAAGGGCCCAATTCGAAAAGGCGAAGGCGGAGGGCTTGGCCCAGGTGCACGAAGAAGCTAAGTCCATTTCCTCAAAATTACCGTAATGGGTAGGTTAATTAAGGGAATCGTTTTTCGCTGTGGACAACATGCGATAATACGTAACAGTATTTTGCTTCGAGAAGGGGAGCCCTATGGCACTTTCTGATCTTCTGGGTATTGAGCTTGTCGAGAGTACGCCCGACAAGTATGTTACGCGTATGCTGGTTACCGAAAACATGCTTCAGCCCCATGGCGTGCTGCATGGTGGTATCAGCGCCGCTTTGGCTGAAAACGCTGCAAGCCAGTGCTGCACCGATCATTACGACAACGACAAGATGTTCTTTCTGGGCGTCGAGGTCTCCAGTACCCATCTCCTTCCTGTGAAGGCGGGCGATACGGTGAAAACGGTGGCGACGCCCATTCGCGCTGGCGGTCGCATTTCCCAATGGAAGGTCGAGCAATACCGCGAGTCCGATGGCGAATTGTTCAATGTTTCCCAGATGACTATGTATGGCAAGAAGAAATAGTTTATCTTTCGAACGTTTTTAGCCCGAGATACGTGCGGTAATGTTGGCGCGCATCTCGGGCTTTTCTATTTGTTGGTGTTGTCTGAGTTAGGCTTGGTGCCGTCTTTGTCGGCGTTGCCCAAGTCGCGTTTGTCGCAGTCCATCGCGCTCGTTGGGCCGACAACGCATCTGCCTGCTTTTGCGGTCGATCATTGCGTTTATAAACAGGAAGGTTCGCTTGCGCGAACCTTCTACCAATAACAAAGCGGGAGCCTAAGGTGCTCCCGCTTCATGCGATGCGACATATTGCCGGTTTTATTCGACGACCTCAACAAGGGTGATCTCGAAGTTCAGGTCTTTACCTGCCATTTCGTGGTTCAGATCGAAGGTTACGGTTTCGTCGGTAACTTCAACAACCAGGGCAGGGATGGGCTGTCCGCCAGGGCCCTGAAGGTAGATGCGCTGGCCAACGGGGAGGTCTTCGGCGCCAGGGATCTGGGCGGTGGGGATGGTCTGAACCAACTGTTCGTCATGTTCGCCGTATGCTTCGGATGCAGGCAGGTGAACGTTCTTGGTTTCGCCAACTTCCATTTCCTTCACAGTAGCATCAAAGCCTGGAATCATCTGGCCGGCCATGCACACGAATTCAAGGGGCTCGCCGCGCTCAACAGAAGAGTCGAATACCGTGCCGTCGTCGAACGTGCCGGTGTAGTGGGCGCGGACGCGCTTACCTTCATTGCTCATAATGGGTTCCTTTCAATAAAAGTGTTAGCAGCTAGTGTACCTGCTTGTGCTCGGCTTGGAAGCGCAATACCTGCATCGTGCTAAAAAGCGCCGCAATAGCCGTTTGAAAGAGTGGTTCCGTGTGCATGAAAAGACCCCGCAGAAGCGGGGTCTTTGCACTCATGGTTTTGGTTTCGTTCCTTGCTGCGTTAGGCAGTGCGAAAACTCAAAGCGTTTGCAGGGACGTCAAGTGGCAGAACCTTAGAACACGCAGAAACGAATCAGCAGCCATGCGCAGCTGATAGCGGTGAAGACCAGCATCAGCGGGAAGCCAACCTTGGTGTAGTCCATGAAGCTGATGGGGTAGCCATAGCGTCCAGACATACCCGAAAGCACTACGTTTGCAGAAGCGCCGATGAGCGTACCGATGCCGCCGATGCAGGCGCCCAGGGAAATAGCCCACCAGTAAGGCATAACGTCGACACCGGTGGATTCCATGGCAATCAAAATCGGGATAAGCGTAGCAACCATGGGGATGTTGTCCAGGAAGGAAGAGATGATAGCCGATGCCCATACCAGCACGATGATGGTGATCATCATGTCGCCGCCAGTGATATCGATAAGGCCATTGGCGAGCATATTGATAACGCCGGTTTCGGCCAAGCCGCCAACAACGATAAACAGGCCAGCGAAGAAGCCGATGGTTGCCCATTCAACGTCGAGCAGGATTTTCTCTACCTCTGCGCGGCTGATAAGCAACATGATGGCAGCTGCGGTAAGGGCGACAACGCTTGGTTCGACGCCCACCATGCTATGGCATACGAAGGCAACGGCAACCAGGGCAATCATCACAACGCTCTTATTGAAGAGCGACTTGTTCTTGATGGCTTCGTGTGCGTGAAGCTCCATGATGGACGCCTGTTGTTCGGCGGAAGCGCCCATATTGCGGCCATACATCACGTAGAAGATGGCAATGGCAACAACCATGATCGCGACAATGGCAGGGCCGTTGAATGCCAGGAAGTCCATGAAGGTCAGGTGGGCGGCGGAGCCGATCATGATGTTCGGCGGGTCGCCGATGAGCGTTGCCGTACCGCCGATGTTGGAGGCCATGATCTCGGTGATAAAGAACGGCACGGGGCTCAATTCGAGCATCTTGCAAACCGTGAAGGTAACGGGGCCGATAAGCAATACCGTAGTGACGTTGTCCAAGAACGCGGAAAGGACAGCGGTGATAATGCAGAACAACACCATGATTACCCACGGGTTGCCCTTCGCTATCTTCGCTGTTCGAATAGCGATGTATTCGAATATGCCCGAATTCTTAACTACGGCAACGAATATCATCATGCCTACCAAGACGCCCAGCGTGCCGAAGTCGATGTGCTCCATGCCGGTATCGAAACTGAGGATACCAGTCAGGATGAGCACAACGGCGCCCGCAAGCGCGGCGACCGTACGGTGGACCTTTTCCGAGATGATCAGCGCGAACACCACAATGAAGATCACTATTGAAATGATCTGCGGTGTAGTGAATTCAGGCATATACACCACTCCTAACTTAACCCCGTTCCCTGAGGGAACGGACCTTCTCTCTTGCGGGAAGCATAGCCCCCATAACCGATGCAATAAAACAAAAGAAGGCCATTGGCCTCCTAATGAGCATCGGACTTCCCTTATAGAAAGGGTACGGCTAGGCCATTTCAGCGTCAATAACGCGTTCATCTAATGGTCGTGAACAACGATTGGCATTTAGTGGGCGATTCATTCACAAAAAAGACCCCGCCGAAGCGGGGTCCTGTGCTATGCGTATGTGGCGCTGTGAGCACTTTTTGCCGTGTGCTGGGGCAGGATGCCGGACGCTAGACGAAAACGCAGAAGCGAAGCACCAGGTAAACGCAGCTGATAGCGGTGAATACCAACATCATGGGGAAGCCAACCTTGGTGTAGTCCATGAAGGTGATGGGATGGCCGTACTTGCCGGAGATACCCGCTAATACCACGTTGGCGGAAGCGCCGATGAGCGTGCCGATGCCACCGATGCAGGCGCCGAGCGATACCGCCCACCACAAAGGCGTTACGTCCATGCCCGTTGCTTCCATCGTGGTGATGATGGGAATAAGGGTGGCAACCAGCGGGATGTTGTCCAGGAAGGAAGAGATGATTGCCGATGCCCATACCAGTACGATGATGGTGATCATCATGTCGCCGCCGGTGATGTCAATCAGCGCGTAAGCCATCATTTCGATAACGCCGGTTTCGGCAAGGCCGCCAACAACCACGAACAGGCCAGCGAAGAAGCCGATGGTGGCCCATTCAACGTCCATAAGCGTATGTTCAACATCGGATTTGCCGATGAGCAGCATGATGGCTGCTGCAGTAAGGGCGACAACGCTCGGTTCGATGTGCAGCGCACCGTGAACCACAAAAGCCAGTGCAACCAGAGCGATCATCACAACGCTTTTCTTGAACAGGGTCTGGCTCTTGATTGCCTCATGGGCGTGCAGCTGCATGACCGAAGCCTGCTTTTCGGCGGATACGCCCATCTTCTTGCCGTACATAACGTAGAACATCAGCAGCGAAACAAGCAGGATGATGAGCACGGCAGGGCCGTTGATTGCCAGGAAGTCAAAGAACGTGAGGCCTGTGGCGGAGCCGATCATGATGTTCGGCGGGTCGCCGATGAGCGTTGCGGTGCCACCAACGTTCGAAGAAATGATTTCCGTCAGGAAGAACGGAATGGGGTTGATCTCCAACATCTTGCAAACGGTGTAGGTAACGGGGCCGATAAGCAAAACGGTGGTGACGTTGTCCAGGAATGCGGAAAGAACAGCGGTGATTAGGCAGAACAACACCATGATTATCCAGGGATTGCCCTTTGCCAGTTTGGCAGCTCTGATTGCCAGGTACTCGAAGATGCCCGAGTTCTTAACGACGGCAACGAAGATCATCATGCCAACCAGAACGCCAAGCGTTCCGAAGTCGATGTGCTCTACTCCGTTATCGAAGGTAAGAACCCCCGAAAGGATTAGGGCTACCGCGCCAGCGAGCGCGGCGGTGGTGCGATGCACTTTTTCGGAAATGATGAGTGCCATCACGACGACAAATATGACAATCGCGATGATCTGAGCGGTAGTTAAGGCGATCATTCCGTAGTGCTCCTCTCTTATATATAGGTGGAACAGATGCGAATTCTCGTCTTGAAGCACAGAGTCCCGGGTAACACACGTCCATTGCGATTAGCAACGCCCCACTCTGGCGTACCGACTCCAAAAAAAGATCCTCGAGAAAAGTTACGGGATCATGCTTATTTGCGTCAAGAAGGAAACGGTAAGTGCGCGAAAAACGATGAAACCAACGGAAATCAATAGATTGTGGGGTTCCATTTGCGTTCGCAATGAGTGCCATTTGCATTAATCGGTTGACAGAACGGTAACGCCGCAAGTCAGGGATATTGAGGGGCGAAAATGTGGATTCTGGTGATGGATGGAGCGTTTTGCATAACTTCGGTGAATATCATTCGCTTGAGCTATGTAAAACACGTTCGCAATCAATTAGAACATGTTCATCTAATGGAGAATAATCGCAATTGAGCCTAAGCGCCGCCCATCGGGGGATCGGGCACAAGGCGCAATAGTTCGTAGTAGGGACCATCTTCAAGGGATCGGGGGAAGTTGGGATTTCCGTTTGGCTTAGCCTTTGGAGCGAAAGCTCTAACAGCCAAGTGAAGCAGAACTCTCTCCAATTCTTTTCCCGATTGGTTGAAGGCGTTGGGTAAGCAAGCGTGCACGTGCAAGCCTGATGCAATCAAAGAAGGAGGAGAAAGATGGTCGATTTTATTTTTGCGCAGGAATGCGCAAGAGGAGAGAGGGGCTAAGCGATGGCTATGCTAAAGCGTGAATACGGTGGTATTCAGCCATGTTGGAAAGTTGGCCTATTCCGTATTCGTCTTCCGTTCATTCACTTCAAGATCTCACCACCTGAAGTAGTAACCGGCCTGATGAATGCTTGTACTTCGTACGGCGCTCTGGCTGTTCTTATCACCACTTTGGGCCTTGACCCAGCAGTTGCATGGGCCTTGGTTGTTTTCGAAACAATGATGTACACCTTGAACTGGCTGCTCGGTGAGCCTTCCATTTGCGGTTGGATCACCCCGGCAATGGCAATTATCGTCGTGTTCTTGGAATCGCTCGACCCAGGTGTTGCTCGATTGCAGATGCTAACAGCTATCCAGCTTGAATTAGGCATATTGTTCATCATATTGGGTGCAACAGGCCTATCGAAGAAGCTCAACACTATGGTACCTCCCGCCATCAAGGCTGGTATCGTAATGGGCGCTGGCGTTAACGCCGTAGCTGTTCGCCTGAAGACCGGCGGCGCTATCGATACCGTTACCGTTGGCTGCCTCTGCGGCTTGGTAGTTGTATTCATGCTTATGTTCTCCAAGCGCGTACGTAAGTACATGGATACCAACAAGTTCGTTGCTATCCTCGGCAACTACAGCTTCCTTTGGGCTGTTATCGCACTGCTCATCGCAGGCGGCGTTGCTGGCGAGTTCAACTTCCAGTGGTCTGGCGAAATCATCAAGGTTCCTGACTTCATGGGCCTGTTCGCAGCTGTTTCGCCTCTGTTCATCGGCTTTGCTACTGACCCCAGCGTTTGGATCGCTGCTCTGCCTTACGCAATCGTTGCATGGGTTATCGCATACGGCGACTTCGTAACCGTTCAGCAGCTTGGTCTCCAGGCAGCTCGCGACGACGAGTACATCGAGTTCGACCCGAACCGTACCAACGTCATCTGCGGTATTCGTAATGTAATCCTGTCCCTGTTCGCTCCTTATCCTGCACTCGCAGGCCCGCTGTCCGCTCCTTACTGCGTAGCTACTTATGCTCGCTATAAGCAGTCCGGTCGCCAGGGCATGGACTCCATCTACGATGGTTCCAGTACCAACCTGCTGTTCACCGTACTTGGTTTGTTCGTCTATCCTCTGTACGAGGCATCCCTTGCAGCATCTGCAGCACTCCTCGTAGTTGTACTGCTCATCCAAGGCTGGCTCTGCTCGCAGATCGCATTCGGTCTGGTACGCGATGATCTTGACAAGGGCATGACAGGCATGATCGCAGGCTTCATCGTAGCCCGCGGCGGTGGCGTCGGCTTCCTTGCCGCAATCGTCCTCTACCTGCTCATCTCCGACAACGACAAGATCCGCGCAGACTACGCCTACAACAAGGAACTGCAGCGCATCGAGGATGAAGAGACTGAGCGCCAGTTGGTTGCACTCCATGCTCGCTTGGAGGCCGCTAAGGCTGGTAAGCTTCAGGACGAGGAAAAATAACCTCACCTGACGGAAACGTCTAAAACTCGGAGCTAAAAGCTTTAAAGCTTGAAAGAACCCAGAGTGCACGCTCTGGGTTCTTTTTTTGTTGCGCTATTTTGCCGAAAGGATCAAGACGCGCAGTTCGGCATAGCGCTACGCAGGATTCTGGCGGCGTAGCTGCTATGCCATGCGCGTTTGACGGCGAAGCCCGGCCAGCTGCACCTTCATGGAATTTGACTTGTTGGCTTATTTGCGTATGTCTTGGTTTAAGGTTCGGTTTTTTTTGGGGGGGGGTGATTAAATCGGCTTGGGGCATTCGAAGAGATTCACGCACCGGTTTCCGCTGCTGCTTCCCCGTATTTCAAGGTGAAAAACAGCTTGCTCCTTGCTTATGATGAGTGGGCCATTCCCCTATAATTGTGAACATGTTCTGGAGGAGGGATAACTTATGAGTAATAACGTTGACGATCTTCGCAGCGCGCTTGAATTTCTGCGTGGGATCCCTGGTCATCTGGTGGAAACCGACGTCGAGGTAGACCCCGAGGCGGAGCTGTGCGGCGTGTATCGCCACGTCGGCGCAGGCGGTACGGTGCCCCGCCCCACGCAAGAAGGCCCCGCCATGGTGTTCAATAACATCAAGGGCCATCCCGATGCACGTGTTGCTATTGGCTTGCTCGCAAGTCGCGATAGGGTAGCGAAGCTGCTTGATGCTGATCCGAAGCGCTTGGGCTTCATGCTCAACGAAGCGGTATTGAACCCTGTGCCGCCCGTTGATGTGCCTGAAGAAGAGGCAGTATGCCGAGAAGTGGTGCACCTTGCCACTGAAGAAGGCTTCGATGTACGCAAGCTTGTTCCGGCACCTACCAATACGCCGGAAGATGCGGGTCCGTATATCACTTTGGGTATGTGCTACGCATCCGACCCGGAAACGCACGTCTCTGACATCACCATTCATCGCTTGTGCTTGCAGGGTCCCGATGAGATTTCCATCTATATGGTTCCTGGTGCTCGCCATATCGGCGCGTTCTACGAAAAGGCTGAAGCGCTGGGCAAGCCGCTTCCAATTTCTATCAGTATCGGCGTAGATCCTGCCATTGAATTGGCAACCTGCTTTGAGCCGCCCACCACGCCTTTGGGCTACGACGAGCTCAACGTTGCAGGCGCTCTGCGCGGAAAGCCGGTTCGCATGGCAAAGTGCCTCACCATTGAAGAGCGCTGCATTGCCAATGCTGAATACGTTATTGAAGGCGAGTTGCTGCCCGGAAAGCGTGTTGCGGAAGATCAAAATACCCATTCGGGCAAGGCTATGCCCGAATTCCCGGGCTACACTGGTCCTGCTGTGTCTGAGCTGCCCGTTATTAAGGTCAAGGCGGTAACTACGCGCAAGAATCCCATCATGCAAACTTGTATCGGCCCTTCCGAAGAGCACGTAAGCATGGCGGGCATCCCTACCGAGGCAAGCATCATTCAAATGGTTGAAAAGGCTATGCCTGGGCGCCTGCAGAACGTGTATTGTGCTACGCCTGGTGGCGGCAAGTACATGGCGGTGCTTCAAGTTAAGAAGATCATGCCTTCCGACGAGGGCCGTCAGCGTCAAATGGCCCTGTTGGCTTTCTCCGCTTTCAGCGAATTGAAGCATGTGTTCCTAGTTGACGAAGACGTTGACCCCTTCGACGTCAAAGATGTGCTGTGGGCGATGAACACGCGTTTCCAGGGCGATGTGGACATCGTTACCATTCCTGGCGTTCGCTGCCATCCGCTCGATCCGTCAAACGACCCATCATGTTCGCCTTCAATTCGCGACCATGGCATTGCCTGCAAAGTCATTTTCGATTGCACGGTGCCGTACAGCCAGAAAGACCGCTTCCAGCGCTGCCAGTTCAAGGAAGTGGATCCTAAGCACTGGCTGCCTGATTTTGAGGAGTAGGGCGTGAAGCGCATTGTTGTTGGAATAAGCGGTGCAAGCGGCACGCACCTGGCTTGTCGCTTCATAAGCCAGCTCAAGCAGTACACCGAATGTGAAGTGCATGTGGTGGTTACCGACAGCGGAAGGCTTACGGCAAGCTACGAAGAACCCGAACTGTTCGATAAGGCGCTTGCATTGGCCGATAACGTACATAGCAATGCTTCTTTAGGCGAATCGATTGCGAGCGGTACGTTCAAAACCGAAGGCATGGTTATTATTCCCTGCAGCATGAAAACGGTTGCGGGTATTGCCAGCGGCTATAGCGATAACCTATTGCTTCGCGCGGCGGATGTTACGTTGAAGGAGCAACGGCCGTTGGTCTTGGTCGCGCGTGAAACGCCGATGAATGCTATCCATTTGCGCAATTTGGCACAGCTGGCAAGTGTTCCCGGTATAACGCTGATGCCGCCGATGATGACGTACTACCACAACCCGCAAACTATCGACGACATGGAAGACCAACTAATTGGCAAGATATTCGATCGATTTGGGTTGGAATATCCGCCCTTCGAGCGTTGGGGCTAGGGTTTGCCGTTTTTTCAGCCTATTCCATCTAAAGAGTTGGTTAAACAGGACATCTTTGGATGTCCTGTTTCATTTTGCGGAGTATACTTCTAATCGAACACGTTCATGGTTAATGGGGATTATCTGTGAACGCGATTGCAGCAAGCTTAAGGGTTGGGGGCCTTATGTTTGAAACAGCAACGCATCGTTTTATCCAAGGGGCAAACGGTGTAGCCATTCACACGGTAGTGATGGGGGAAGGCGAGCCCCTTCTCCTGCTTCATGGGCATCCCGAAACATATCTTATGTGGCATAAGGTTGCAGGTGATTTAGCTCATCGTTTTACCGTGGTCATGTGCGATCTGCGTGGTTATGGCGACAGCGACAAGCCCGAAGGGCTGCCTGATCATAGCACCTATTCGAAACGCATCATGGCTGAAGATTGCATTGCCGTGATGGGCAAGCTGGGGTTCGACCGCTTTTCCGTCATGGGGCACGACCGTGGTGCCCGTGTCGCATACCGAATGGCGCTTGATCATCCAGAAGTAGTCAATAAGCTTGTGCTTCTCGATATCGTTTCGACGTATGACATGTATGCCTTAAGCTCGGCGGAGTTCGCAAAGGCGCTATTCCATTGGTATCTGCTTACGCAGGACGAGCCATTCCCTGAAGACCTTATTCTTTCCAGTCGGAAAATGTACTTCCGCAATGCGCTGCACATCGGTCGCTACAATTCGGAAAACGACACCTCTTCTGAAGCGTTCCCTCAAGAGGTGTACGACGAATACCTACGCCACTACAACATGGAATGCATTCACGCCATTTGCGAGGAATACCGTGCCGGCGAATGCATCGATCGCTTCCTTGACAAGGAAGACCTTGATGCGGGCAAGAAAATCACTGCTGAAACATTGGTGCTGTGGGGCGCAAACGGTCTGGTGGAAAAGTTCTTCAACCCACTGCAATGCTGGCTTAAGTTCTGCATAAACGTGCAGGGACGTACGCTTCCGTGCGGTCATTTTATTCCCGAGGAAGCGCCTATTCCGTTGCTGGCAGAAGTTCAGCGGTTTTTATAGAGCAGAAAACGCCGCATACTAGCGGTTTTTCAGGAGGGGTTGCGTTTGCTGGGCGTGGGGCCTGGCGGCGCAGCGAAATCAATCTTGTGAAGGGGAGCGCGAAAGCGTAGAAAGGAATGATTGAGATGGAGTTGATGGAGGCAATCAAGGGCAGGCGCAGCGTTAGGAAGTTCAAGCCTGATCCGATTCCGAAAGAAGATCTTGAAGAGATTATCCAAGCTGGCCTTTGCGCACCTTCGGCGCAGAACTTACAGCCGTGGTACTTCGTGGCTCTAACCAAAAAGGAAGATCTGTCCTACTTGTTCTCGGAATTGGGAACTACAGCGTTTTCTCACCGCAAGGAGCTTGAGGCGCGCTTCAAGAACAACCCTGAAGTGGTAGAGGAAACCATGGAATTCATGTCGGCAATGGGCGGCTCGCAGACCATTATTCTGGGCTTCTTGAACAAGCCCGATTATTCTGACGAGCTTCTTCCAAGCTGCATTGAGAGTGTTGCTGCCGCCATGGAAAACATGTGCCTTGCCGCATACGACAAGGGCATTGCGTCATGCTGGGTCGAAGCAGTGGTGCGCGCAGGCAACGCTTTGGGCAGCCACTTTGCAACCGGTCATGGCAAGCTGATTGGCGCTATTGTTCTGGGATACGCCGACATGGAGCCGAGGCCCATCAAGCAGAAGGGTGCTCGTTACGTAATTCGCTAAGCGAAGCATCAAAGGCCGCTTCTTTTTATGGGAGCAGGGCAATGAGCCAAATGCCCTATTCGCGTTTTTAGGTACGCCCGCAGGTTGTTCCTGCGGGCGTATTTTTGTTCCAAAGTGATTACGGGCGGGAAAATGAAGTCGGCCATGCCTTCCCGACCTTATAATTGCAGGGAACGATACGCGCATCTGCCTTGGTGCGTCCCTTGAGGAGGGTTTATGAAAGACGGGTTCATCACGGTTGCTACAGCAACGCCCCAAGTGGCGGTTGCCGATTGCGAAGCCAACACTCAGGCGATTCTTGCATGCATCAACGAAATGGCCGCAGCGCATGCAAAGGTAATGGTGCTTCCCGAGTTGTGCATTACGGGCTATACCTGCAGCGATTTGTTTTGGCAGACGAAATTGCTCGACGAGGCAGAGGCGGCGCTTTCCGTTATTGCGGAAGGGTCACGCCAGGTGGATGCCCTTATCGCAGTAGGAATGCCCCTTCGCGTGGCGGGGAAGCTGCTGAACGTTGCTGCCATACTGTGCCGGGGCAAGCTATTGGGCTTCGTTCCCAAGGTGAACTTGCCTGCATATAACGAGTTCTACGAAACACGACACTTTACGTCTGGGTCTGCTGATATGGGTATGGTCCAGTTCGGCGGCGAAGAGATACCCGTCGGCACCAACCTGCTGTTTTCTTGCGAAAACGTGGCGGATCTTTGCGTGGCCGCTGAAATATGCGAAGACTTGTGGGTCCCCAATCCGCCTAGTGTGCAGCATGCGTTGGCGGGGGCTAGCGTGATCTGCAACCTTTCCGCCAGCGATGAAATGGTGGGGAAGGGAAGCTATCGCCGAGATTTGGTGGCTGGGCAATCGGCCCGTTTGGTGTGCGCCTATCTGTACGCCACGGCCGGGGAGGGCGAATCCACTACCGATTTGGTGTTCGGCGGACAGAACCTTATCGCCGAAAATGGCACCGTGCTAGCGGAATCGGCCACGTTTGAAAACGAGATCAATGTGGCTACTATCGATGTACAGCGTCTTGCTTCGGAACGCCGCCGCATGAGCACGTTCCCCGCAGCTGAATCGAAGGAGTACCGCGAAATTTCCTTCGCTTTGGCCGAGGAGGAAACGAAGCTGGCGCGCTTCTTTGACGCTGATCCGTTCGTTCCCTCCAACGCAGATCAGCTCTCCGATCGCTGCGAGGAAATCCTGAACATCCAAGCGCTGGGTCTGAAAAAGCGTCTGGCTCACACGCATGCGAAAAGTGCCGTGGTTGGTATTTCCGGCGGCTTGGATTCAACCTTGGCACTGCTAGTAACGGCGCGTGCCTTCGACATGCTTGGACTGCCCCGTAAGGGCATCGTTGCGGTAACCATGCCGGGCTTCGGCACCACCGACCGCACTTACAACAATGCTGTTGCCATGATTAAAAGCTTGGGTGCCACGTTCAAAGAGGTTCCCATTGCCAAGGCGGTAATGCAGCATTTTGCCGATATCGATCATGATGCGTCGATCCACGATGTGACGTACGAAAACAGCCAGGCGCGCGAGCGCACGCAGATCCTGATGGACATTGCCAACCAGGCAAATGGCTTCGTTATAGGCACAGGTGATCTTTCCGAGCTTGCCCTGGGTTGGGCCACTTACAATGGCGACCACATGTCCATGTATGCGGTGAATGCTTCGGTTCCCAAAACGCTTGTGCGCCATTTGGTTCGCCACTATGCCGACACGAGTGCCGATGAAGTGCTTGCGGGGGTTCTGTACGACGTTCTCGATACGCCGGTGAGCCCAGAGCTTCTTCCTCCGGAAGACGGCGCTATCTCTCAGAAGACGGAAGATTTGGTAGGGCCGTATGAGCTGCACGATTTTTTCCTGTATCAGATGCTTCGCATGTGCTTTCCTCCCGCGAAGATCTATCGCGTTGCCAAGGAGGCTTTTGCGGGACGCTATAGCAACGAAACCATCCTGAAGTGGTTGCGCACGTTCTATTGGCGTTTTTTCTCGCAGCAGTTCAAACGTTCGTGTTTGCCCGACGGCCCTAAGGTGGGTAGCGTTGCGGTGTCTCCGCGAGGCGATCTGCGCATGCCTTCCGATGCTTGCGTGAGCGCATGGATCAAGGAAGTGGAAACGCTTCAGCTGTAAATTACGTCGCGAGCAATGAAGTCGTTGCGTTTGCGGGTGGGCAATACGATAGCCCCAGCGATGCCGGAATTGGCGTTTTAAGCAGTAAAGTCGCTCCGTTCGTAGGCGGGGGCTTCGAACGAAAGCAGATAGTCGATGAACGCTTGCGTGGCGGAGTTTAGTGCGTCGTCTTCGCGACGGGTGAGCGAAATAGGATAGAACTCTTCGGAACCTTCCACATCGAGCGGCAGGATAACCATGTCGGGGTTTGGCGCTAAATTCGAGGTGAGCATGGTTAGGGCTACGCTTGATTCGTGTACGGCAAGCGCACCCAGGATCACCTCGTCTTCGTAGTTGCGCACCAACGTTAGCTTGCTAAGGGGTGCGTTGGTTTCTTGCAGGAATGCTTCGAGGGTTTCCCCGCAAGCTATGCCGCGTCGGTAGGTGATTACGGTATGGCCGATTAGATTTTCGTAACGCACTTTTTTGAGCGCTGCTAGCGGATGGTCGCGACGCAACGCTACCACTAAGCGCTGATGAAAGAGTGTGGTGCAGGTGATCCCTGGCTTATGGACGGGCCCCGCAATTACCAGGTCGCATACACCCTGTTCGAGCTTTTGATTCAAAGGCGCTGTTTCGCCCTGTAATACATGAAACTCGGTTTTGTCTCCGAATTGTGAACGAAAACCCTGCATTGCTACGGGAAGATAGCCTGATCGCACCGTTGCGATAGCGCCTACGTTGATGGATCCGGAAAGGCCGTTGCTTCTGCGGTCGAGCTCGGCAATGCCTCTGTCGATGGAGGCAAGCCCCTCTGAAACGTACTTCAAGAATACTCGTCCATCATCGGTAAGCTGCACGTTGCGTCCCGCCTTACAAAATAGCCGGCATCCAAGTTCCTTTTCCAGGGAAGAAATGGAGTGGGAGAGGGCAGACTGTGAGACGTGAAGGCTTTCTGCCGAGCGCGTGTAGTGTTCGGTTTTCGCCAAATGGCAGAAATAGGTGAGTTGAGCGAGGTTCATCGAAGCATCTCCTCTTTAAGGCGCGCCCGTGAAATGGGTATATGCGCAATCATGAATCCTGCTCATATATTAGCGCAGGTTCTGCCAATACTTTGCAGCAGACGTAAAAGCCTTAGTGGAGTACCGTTTTTCTTGCGAGATCAAAAGGTTTCGCAAGGAATCGTTTGCGCATTGGTTGCTTGTTCTGCGGGAGGATCAATTGCGGCGTTTCGTTGTTTGGACCAGATTACCAAGTGGAAACCCTGACCAAACATTAGCTGGTTCGAAGTGCAACGAAACGCCGCATTGATCCGCAGGAGACGGTGACCGGCAGGAAGGGGATCGGCAATGACTAAGGTACCTTTGGAGGTTGGCAACAGCTGTTCGTTCACGAAGACGGTTAGCGAATCTGACGTATATCAGTTCGGCGGTATTACGGGAGATTACAGCCAGATGCACTTCAACGAGGCGTTCATGAAAACCACGAAGTACGGGACGCGCATCGTGCATGGCGTGCTTACCTTTGCCTTTGGTAGCACGGCTTCAACCCTCATTCAGCAAAAATACGAGTCTCCCATTCCCAGTGCATCGTATGGATACGATCATTTGCGCTTTACTGCACCCGTGTATTTTGGCGACACCCTTACAGCGACTTATACCGTAAAAGAGGTGGACGAGGCTGCCATGAAAACGTACGCCGATGTGGTTGTTACCAACCAGGACGGTACGGTGGTGTGCGTAGCGACGCATATCTTGAAGTTCTTCGAGGTGGAAGGCGAATAACATGGCGGCTCCGTGCGTTGAACATGTAGCGGTAAGAGTTCGCGATTTCGAAGCAGCTCTAGCGTTTTTCACCGACGTGATGGGCATGGAAATCACGTTGACTGACCCGGCGTCGGGCGAATCGCCTTTGAATCAGGCATGGGTTGGCGGCATTCAACTTCAGCGAGATGAAGCGGGCAGCGGCGACTACTCGGGCGATGTTTCCCACATTGGTCTGGTTGCCGACGACGTGGACGCTCTTTTGGAATCGGTGTATGCCCAGCGTGGCGTGAAGCAGGCTGAAGGCAAACCTCGCAATTGGTTTGTTACGCCGTTTGGTTTAACCATCGAGATCAACGGGCGGCAGTAGCTGCGGCTGGTGGAGGTGTCGCCGTCTACGGCTACGCTGCGGGTGTCGATTCCGCTGTTGGCGTGGGCGCGATTGATGGAGGCATCGTCACCAACGGCTGCTGTATCGCCTTGGCGCAGCGTTTCGCTGCGCCTGTTGGGGGATATTGAATTTGTTTAACTAGGGGGAGCAATGAAGGTTTGCGTTTTAGGGGCTGGCTCGCTGGGAAGCACCATCGGCGGTGCGTTGGCGAAAGCTGGCAACGAGGTTCATTTCGTGGGGCGCGCTCCGCACATGAATGCCATCAATGAAAATGGCCTGGTTATGGTAACGCCTACAGGAGAGGAAACCGTAAGGCTTTCGGGTCATACCACGCCAGATGGCATTGGGCCGTGCGACCTGGTCATCGTTTTGTGCAAGGCGTTCGATACCGCCAAGACCATGGAAGAGGGACGCGGGCTTGTTGGCCCCAACACTACGGTGATGTCGCTGCAGAACGGCCTTGGCGCAGAAGACGTGTTGTGCGATTGCGTCGGTGCCGAGCATATTATCGGCGGCAAAACCTATATCGGCGGAATGCTGCTGGAGCCGGGCCGCGTGCAGGCTACCATTCCTGGCAAGGATACCTTTATCGGCGAGCTTGATGGCAGCGTAACCGAGCGCACTCGCGCCATTGGCGCTGCGTTTGAGGAAGCGGGGATGCACTGCATCGTTTCCGACAACATTATGGGTGTTATCTGGGATAAGCTCCTGGTCAATGTTGCCACGGGCGCGGTGTGCGGCATCACGCATTTGCCCTATGGCGATATGTACGAAGAAGAAAAGCTGGTGGCTTGTTCCTGCGCCGCTGTTCAGGAAGGCATGGACGTTGCCAAGGCGGCTGGCGTGAAGCTTACCTATTCCAATCCCATGGACGTGCTTGAACTGGCGCGTGCCGGATTGCCGAAGAGCTTCAAGCCGTCTATTCTTCAGAGTCTCGAAAAGCATCGCCCTACGGAAGTGGGAGTTATCAACGGTGCCGTTGTGGCGCAGGGCGCCAAGTACAACGTGCCCACGCCTGTGAATGAAACGCTTGTTGCCTGCGTGACGGGTATCGAGCGCTACATTCGCGAGTATGTGAATAAATAGCCCTGCTTGTATCTTTCTTTTACGGGACCCAGGCCCATCGTCGGGGCTGGGTTCCGTGCGTTTTTCGCCAGTCTTTTTCGTCGCTGGGATTTTACATGTTTTCCGCAGGATCCGCCCCGTTGCGGCGATTCCTTCTAATGAGAAAACAAAAATCCTGGCTTCTCTGCAACTTTTTTGCGATTAGGGACTCTTTCCTGTCTCCGAAAAGCGGGAATGGCTCATTTTTACGGCTGATTTCCTGCGCTTTTGTGCTTCGATCCGCGATCGGGGGCCACGCAACAATCCCTAATCGCAAAAAAGTTGCAATTTGGGCCGCAATTTTGTTTTTAGGTTTCCGGAGCGGGTTCGGGCAGCGTGGAAGCGGCGCACGCGGCATCGATTGCCGTACGGGAAAGAAAGCAGCGCCATGGGGCGGGCCTGATGGGCATCACGGGATATTCAGGGCGGCGCTTGGAGACAGGTTCGGTCGCCCTGTTGATCGACGAGGCTCGGTATTGCGTGCCCCACCCCCATGCTTTCCTTGCCGTTGCTCGATGCCAGCTCATCGTTGTTATCCGCGGTTCCATTCCATACTTTTGTGGAGAGGGTTACCTAGCTGGCAGAATTGGAGTACCCTAAAGAAACCTGTAGTACAGGGTGCTTCATTAAAAGAACTCGCGCGGGTATCCGCGTTGGGCGATTAGATCGAAAGAAGGCTCAGCGAAATGTTGAAGGTCGGTATCGTAGGCGCAGCCGGATATGCAGGAGCAGAGCTGGTGCGCATCGTGCTGCGACATCCTGAATTCGATCTGCGCGTTATTACTTCCAATTCCGATGAAGGCGCAACCCTTGCAAGCGTATATCCCGCTTTTTCTGGCGCAACCAATCTGGTTTTCTCTCGTCATGACAATCCCGAGCTGTTTAACTGCGATGTGGTTTTCCTTGCCACGCCTCACACGGTTGCCATGAAATCTGCCCCTGGTCTTCTCGACTCAGGCGTCACGGTGGTTGATCTTTCCGCCGACTATCGTTTGCGCAGCCAGGAAACCTACGAAAAATGGTATAAGGTGCAGCACACCTCGCCTGATCTTCTTGCCACTGCCGCTTTTGGCCAGCCAGAGCTGAATCGTGAAGAGCTGAACGCCGCTGCCGAGCGTCACGCTAATGGCGAATCCGTCTTGGTGGCTTGCGCGGGCTGCTACCCAACTGCCACTTCTCTTGCTGCGGCCCCTGTCATTGCCCTTTCCGAGGGCGTCGTGGTTGCCGATGCAATCTCGGGTGTTTCCGGCGCTGGTCGCAGCGCTACGGCACGCACTCATTTTGTTTCCGCTAACGAAAACCTGGAGGCTTATGGCGTTGCCAGCCATCGCCATACTCCTGAAATCGAGCAGATTCTGGGCATCGAGGGTCGCCTGGTGTTCACGCCTCATCTGGCCCCTGCAACCCGTGGTCTCCTTTCCACGGTAACCATTCAGTTAACCCGGGAGGCTCAGCGAAACGAAACCGTTGAGTCGATTCATCGACGATACTGCGACGCCTACGCAAACTCGCCGTTCGTTACCGTGCTGCCTTTGGGCCAGCAGCCTAAAACCTCTTCGGTTGTGGGCACGAATCGTGCGCATGTAGGCGTCGCTTATAACGCTGACCTTGGCTGCGTTGTTGCCACCTGCGCTATCGACAATATCGTTAAAGGCGCGGCTGGCCAGGCAGTTCAATGTGCAAATATCGTCTGTGGCCTTCCCGAGGCTACGGCGATCGATACTGTTGCCAATCCCTCTTAGGAGTGAAAAATATGACTAAAGCGAACCTGATTACCATCGAAAACGGTGGCGTCTCGTCCGCCAAGGGCTTTCGCGCCGGTGGCATTCATGCCGGTTTTCGCGATGACCCCAACCGCCTTGACATGGCATTGGTCGAGGCAGACGAACTGTGTCCTGCTGCTGGGGTGTTTACCCAGAACGTGTTCTGCGCGGCTCCGGTAACCGTTTCTCGCGAACACCTTGACGGAGTCGGTTACGGCTTTGCTCGCGCTATGGTAATCAACTCTGGCATCGCCAACGCTGCAACTGGGTCAGTTGGGCTCGAAAACGCCCGCAAGACTGCCGGCATCGTTGCCTCAGCGGTCGGCTGCATGTCCGAAGACGTGCTGGTTGCCTCGACGGGTATCATCGGTCAGCAGCTTGATATTGCTCCCTTCGAAACCGGCGTTCCTGCGCTGCACGGAATCATCGGCGAAACCACGGGGAATAGTGCTGCTCGCGCCATCATGACCACCGACACCGTTTCGAAAGAGGCTGCTGTTTCTTTCGAAACTGCCGATGCCGAATATGCCGGCTGCACCTTTACTGTTGGCGGCATGGCGAAGGGCTCGGGCATGATCATGCCGAACATGGCCACCATGATTTCGGTGCTCACCACCGATGCCCCCATTCCCGCAGCGCTGCTGCATAAAGCGCTTTCTTCAGCGGTAAACCAGAGCTTCAATAAGGTAACCGTAGACGGCGACACTTCCACCAACGATACCTGTGTTCTGTTCGCTTCCGGCAAGGCAGCTGCTGCGTCTGCTCCCTTGGCGGGGGAAGATAGCGTGCTGTATGCCGAGTTCTGCCAGGCGCTTAATGCCGTAACCCAGAAGCTTGCTCGCAAGATGGCGAGCGACGGCGAAGGTGCCACGAAGCTCGTAACCGTTACGGTACGTGGTGCCGCAAACGATGCGGAAGCCGATTTGGCTGCGCGCACCGTAGCGAATTCGCCGCTGGTGAAAACGGCTATCTACGGGCACGATGCCAATTGGGGCCGAATTGCCGGTGCCCTGGGCCGCTCTGGCGCGAAATTTGCGCAGGAAAACGTCGACATTGACATCATGGGCATGCCTGTTCTGCGTGGCGGCCTCCCCGTTCCCTTTAGTGAGGAAGAGGCGCTGCGACGTTTTGAGGCCGACGAGATTGTGCTCGAAGCAAGCCTTGGTGCAGGTGATGCGGAAACCACCGTATGGACCTGCGACTTTTCCCACGAATACGTTTCGATTAATGGAGACTACCGTTCATGAAATACGCAAGAGACCGAAAGATAACTTCTTCTCATACCGCTGAGGTTCTTATTGAAGCGTTCCCGTGGATCAAGAACGCCACGGGCAAAACCATCCTTATCAAATACGGCGGCGCTGCCATGGTCGACCCTGAGCTGCGCAATGCCGTGATGAGCGATATCGTTATGCTGAAGATTATGGGCGTCAATCCCGTTATTGTTCATGGTGGCGGTGCCGCTATCAACAAGAACATGGACAAATTCGGAATTGATGTTGAGTTTAAGGATGGCCAGCGCGTAACCTCTGACGAAGCCATGGACGTTGTGAAGATGACCTTGGTGGGCAAGGTGAACGAAGAGCTGGTTCTTGCCATGAACGAGCATGGCAACCTGGCTGTAGGCGTAAACGGAACCGACGCTGGAACCATCATTGCTAAGCAGCGCAGCCCCGAACTGGGTCGTGTAGGTACGGTTACTGAAGTGAACCCCGCCTACATCAATGCGCTCATCGCCTCTGACTATGTGCCGATTATCGCTTCGGTGGGAAAGGGCGACGACGGCGGCTCCTACAACATCAACGCAGACGCTGCGGCATGTGCAATCGCTTCTGCAATTGGCGCCCATAAGATCATTTTCCTCACTGACGTTGACGGCTTCTACGAAGACTTCTCGGATAAGAGCTCGCTTATTTCCCAGATGACGGTAAACGAGACACGTGAAATGCTCGAATCCGGCAGCGTAAGCAGCGGAATGATTCCCAAGCTGCAGTCGTGCGTGGAAGCCATCGAAGGCGGCGTGCCGCGTGCTCACATCGTCAACGGCACCAAGCCTCATTCGATTTTGGTGGAGCTGCTTACCTCAAGCGGTGCAGGCACCCTGATCTACGACGACACGGTGGAATTCTCCAAGGAAGAGATGCGCCCGCTGGGCATCTTGGCATCTCGTCTGAGTGAGAACTTGTAGAAAACACTGTGCGTGGGGTATTCGCTAAACCCCCAAACTCGTAAAATGAACGGATGGGCTTCGACGCTCGGAAACGTTTGTGCCGATCCCCATCCGCAAAGAAAGGAACACCATGAGTTTTGAAGAAGCAAAGAAGCTCGACGACCATTTCGTCATGCATACCTTCGCTCGTAAGCCGGTACTGCTGGTCGAAGGCTCTGGCATGGAAGTTAAAGACGACGAAGGCAAGACCTACCTCGACTTTATTGCTGGCATCGGCGTAGACAGCCTGGGCCACTGCCATCCTGCCGTTGTGCGCGCCATCCAGGATCAGGCTGCCAAGCTCATTCACGTTAGCAACTACTATTACATCGAGCAGCGCGGCGAGGTTGCAAAGCTCCTCTCCGACATGCTGAATGTTTGCGTGCCCAAGTTCTTCCGCGCTCCTTGGCCGGTGTTCTTCGCCAACTCTGGCGCAGAAGCCAACGAATGCGCCATCAAGCTTGCTCGCCTGTATTCCAAGAAGATGGGCGGCGGCGGCCAGACCATCATTACGATGGATCGCAGCTTCCACGGCCGCACCCTGGCTACGCTTGCCGCCACGGCACAGCCCGCAAAGCAGGAAGCTTTCCAGCCTTTGCCGGGTGGCTTCCTGCATGTGCCCATGAACGACTTGAACGCGCTTCATCAGGCGGTTTACAACAACTTGGCAGATGTTTGCGCTGTTATGATCGAACCCGTGCAGGGCGAAGCGGGCGTATATCCTTGGGATCCCGATACGCTCTATGACGTTGCTCAGTTCTGCCGCAAGAACGGTTTGCTTCTCATTGTTGACGAGGTTCAGTCGGGCATTTTCCGCTGCGGCGAATTCCCCTTCGCCTTCCAGAATCTGGGCATTACACCCGACATTATCACCATGGCTAAGGGCATCGCTTCTGGCTTTCCCATGGGTGCTTGCGCTGCTCGCATCGAGGTTGCTGAAGCATTCGAGCCAGGCGACCATGGTTCCACCTTCGGCGGCAGCAACCTGGCTATGGCCGCTGCTCACGCAACGCTCGCAACGCTTTCGCGCGGCCATTACGACGACCGCGTAACCGAAGTGGGCGACTACTTCGCCGAGAAGCTTGCTCAGGTTGAAGGCGTCACTGAGGTTCGTGGCATGGGCCTGATGCTCGGTGCCGACTTGGAAGAGGGCATCGATGCTCATAAGGTTGTAGCTCAGGGCCTGGAAGAGGGCTTCCTGCTGAACGCAACCGGCAGCAATACGCTGCGCTTCCTGCCCCCGTTGATCGTCACCGAAACCGAGATCGACAAGCTTATCGATGCGCTGCCTGGCATGATCGCTGCGGTTCGCGAATAGCTTAAAACTTCGGGAAGGCGCAAGCCTTCCCTCCTATACCCCTTTAGTGGGTTTGAATTAATGAATAATTGCCAAGTGAAAGGTATTAAGGAAATGGCAAAGGATAAGTGCGTACTCGCATATTCTGGTGGCTTGGACACCAGCGTCTGCATCAAGTGGCTGCAGGACGAAAAGAACCTTGACGTTATCGCTGTAGTGGGCGAAGTTGGCCAGGAGCACGAAGGCCTCGAGCAGGTTAAGCAGCGCGCTCTGGAAACGGGTGCAATCGACTGCATCATCGCCGACATGCGTGAAGACTTTGCCGCAGACTACCTGTCCAAAGCTCTCTATGCCAACGCAAACTTCGAGAACAAGTATCCGTTGGTTTCCGCTCTTTCTCGTCCGCTGATCTCCAAGTACTTGGTAGATACCGCTCATAAGTACGGCGCCAAGTACGTTGCTCATGGCTGCACGGGCAAGGGCAACGACCAGGTTCGTTTCGAGACCTCCATCCAGGCTCTTGATCCTACGCTGGAAATCATTGCTCCCGTTCGTGAGTGGGATATGCACACTCGTCAGGAGGAAATGGACTGGGCAGAGGCCCATGGCGTTACCGTTCCTACCACCAAGAGCAAGCCGTATTCCATCGACGATAACCTGTGGGGCCGCGCAATCGAGTGTGGCGTTCTGGAAGACCCGATGAACCGTCCTCCGCTGGACATCTACACCATGACCACCGATCCCGAAAAGGCTCCTGAAGAGGCTACCGAGATCGAGGTTGAGTTCAAGGCCGGTCTGCCTGTTGCTATCGACGGGGAGCAGATGAGCTATCTGGACATCATCGCAAAGATGAACCAGATCGCTGGTGCTAATGGCTTTGGCCGCATCGACATGATCGAGAATCGTATGATCGGCGTTAAGAGCCGTGAATGCTACGAAGCTCCCGGTGCTCTGGCTCTGATCGTTGCTCATCGTGGTCTTGAGGACATGTGCCTCGAGCGCGAGGTTCTGCGCTACAAGCTTCACCTCGAGCATGACTGGGCAACCATGGTATACAACGGCCAGTGGTTCAGCCCCCTCAAGCATGCTGTCGATGCTTTCATGGCAACCACTCAGCAGTGCGTAACCGGCACCGTTCGCCTGAAGTTCTACAAGGGCAACTGCACCGTTACCGGCCGCAAGTCCGACTTCAGCCTTTACGATTACGGTCTGGCTACCTACGATGCAGCTGACACCTTTAACCACAAGGCGGCTAAGGGCTTCATCGACCTGTACGGCCTGTCCACCAAGGTTTGGGCTAAGAACCGCCGTGAGCAGGGTGTTACTGACGGCGAATAATCGATTGCGCTGTTCTATGAACGGCGCAATGTTCGCTTAAACCGTGATGACGCTGCGCGCGATTCTGACGGCGCAGGGAAACCCCAAAGGGCAAGGCATGGCGCGAAGGCCGATGCCTTGCCCCTTTTTGTTCCTCTTTTTCTAGCGGAACTGCACCTAGGCATTGATTAGGCTTGAAGGGATTATCGTTTGCGCGAAAAACGATATATCTAATGCTGCTTTGATAGATTTAAGTACAAATGTTCGATATAGTAGCTATTGCTATTGGAAGGAGCGAATTACGTGAAAAACAAAGTTATAGATATTTCTGCTCCAAAGACGGCAATTGAGTTTTTTTCTGGCATTGGACTTGCGCGAGCCGGCATGGCCCAAGCGGGGGTTAAGACCATTTGGGCGAACGACATTGATAAAACCAAGTGCATGCTATACCGGCAGCAATGGGGCGGGGAGCACCTGATCTGCGATGACGTATTCAACTTAAATCCACTTGATATTCCGTCTGCCGATATCGCATGGGCTTCGAGCCCTTGCACCAATCTCTCTCTTGCGGGTAAAAGGGAGGGGCTTTCCCGTGGTTCTGAATCGAAAGCCTTCTTTGGCTTCATTGATGCTGTCAGGGGCATGGGCGAAAGAAAGCCCAGGGCTTTGATTCTTGAAAACGTTTGTGGCCTTGCTACATCACATAATGGAGAAGATTATAGGAAGGTCGTTGAATGCTTTAACAATCTTGGTTATTCGGTTGATTCTTTTGAGCTGAATGCTAGGCGATGGCTTCCTCAGTCAAGGCCAAGAATGTTTGTCGTTGGCTTGCTCAACCCTATTGGTGAAGGGCGTTTGGATACTTCTGCTCGGCCCGATAAACTTCGTTGGATACATATGGATTCTTCTTTGAAGACGCATGTAACGCCTTTACCAGGATTGCCAGAATTGATGGTCTCTGGCTTTACAGAGATAACGGATAAAGTCAACGAAAGCGATGCACGCTGGTGGGATGAGGAGCGTGTGGAATGGTTTGTCGATTCCCTAAGCGAGAGTCAGCTGATTCGTTTTCGGGAGATGAAAAAAGGCAGCAAAATTGTGGCTCGGACGGCTTACAGGCGAACGCGTAATGGAAAGCCTGTTTGGGAGGTTCGAAATGACGATATTGCTGGTTGCCTGAGGACAGCGCGAGGTGGCTCATCTAAACAGGCTGTAGTTTTTCTAGGGAAGAATAATGTTCGTATTCGTTGGATGACTGGCAATGAATACGCAAAGCTCCAAGGAGCTAGTAAATACAAGACAGACGGATTTAGCGAATCGAAGATACAGTATGCGTTTGGAGATGCTGTCGCTGTCCCTGTTGTTAATTGGCTTCTAAGGGTGGCTGTGTTGCCGTCCCTGATTTCGGAAGACGAAGGAGTCGAGGTCAATGCGGAAGTATGCTGATCAGGTATCCTTGTTGAACGATATTGCGGAGCAATGGTATGAGTCTCACCGTAAAAAAGGGAGAGTCAATACCAATGTAATGACGGCGGGGATAGCGGTTGCGGAGCTTTTGAAACGGAACTATCCCCTTACAACTGAGAATGTCAGTACCAAAAACGGCAGCCAAGTTAGAGGTTTAAGCGGGTCTTTTGTAAGAAAAGTTCTGATTGACAATGGCGAAAATAGGCCTTTTACGTCAGAGGGAGGAAGAACTTCCAGGGGCACATTGAAGCAGGCTATTGAGCTTGCGGCGCTTATTAATGACGCGTTGGGGGATGCTGGAAACAATCCCGAATGCAGGGAAGCAGCGGCGACCTCTTTGCAGAGGTATTTTGTAAAGTGCATCGGAAAAGATTTTTTCGATAAGAAATGTTTGCAGGTTCCTATTGACCCCTCAAAACCTGTGTCGAAGATTGTGGACGATATTTTTGAAGTCGCGAAGAGCAGGAATGATAAACCTACGGGCGCTGTTGCCCAGCATCTTGTTGGGGCGAAGTTGACTTTACGGTTTCCGAATGCATTTGTCGGAATGGATAATGCAAATGCAGCTGACGTACAGACGGGCAGGCAAGGTGACTTCCAATTAGGGAATACGGCATTTCATGTTACGGTATCGCCCTCTGCTAAGCTGATAAATCGTGTTATCGAGAACGACAGAAATGGCTACAGGTCAGTGGTTCTTGTTCCAGCTTCTGAGGTTTCGTTTGCCTCGGGCTTGTTCAAGTCCGAGGGGCTGGATGGCAAAGTTGGAGTTCAGAGCATAGAAACTTTTGTCGGAACGAATATCGAAGAAATTTCAGGCTTCAGTACAAGCGGCATTCGTCGTGGCGTAGCTCGGCTTATTCGGAAATACAACGAAAGAATCGCCTTATGCGAGGCCGATCAGTCTCTCCGCATTGATGAGCCTGAGTGGATTTCAGATGAGTTGGAATCAATCATTTTGTATGGAACGGTAGACGAGTAAATCGCCTCCCCTGAAAAAGCGGGCATTCAGAGCCTTTCCTTCGTAAAGAGGGAAGGGTCCTGTTTTGTTATTATTGGAACGTTAATCAAGCAATACTCGTATAGGGCGCAGTTCTTGAAGGTTAGGAGCTCATATTATGGCGTTGTGGTCTGGACGTTTTGAAAAGGGTGTAAGCGAATTCACGCAGGAGTTCGGTGCATCCCTTCCGGTTGATAAGGCAATGTATCATCAGGATATTGCCGGCTCCCGCGCTCATGCACGCATGTTGGCAGCTCAGGGCGTAATTTCTGAAAAAGACGCCGAAGACATCGTTGCGGGTCTGATCGACATCGAAAAGACCATCGAAGAGGGCAACTTCACCTTCGACATCAACGACGAAGACATTCACATGTCCGTGGAAAAGGTGCTTACTCAGAATATCGGCGATGCGGGCGCTCGCCTGCACACCGGCCGCAGCCGCAACGATCAGGTAATCACCGACACTCGCCTGTATGCTAAGGAGCTTGCTTCCGAGCTCATGGCAGACGTGAATGCCATGCGTGAGACGCTCATCGAAGCTGCTCGAAAGAATATGGGCACCATCCTGCCTGGCTATACGCACATGCAGCATGCTCAGCCCGTGCTCCTTTCGCACCATTTCATGGCTTACTACTGGATGTTCTCACGCGACTTTGCTCGCCTGAAGCAGGCATTCGATGCCGCCAACGCCAATCCTTTGGGCTCTGCGGCGCTTGCTGGCACCACATACCCGCTCGATCGCCAGAAAACCACCGACGAACTGGGTTTCGATCACATGATCCCCAATTCCCTTGACGCGGTTTCCGATCGCGACTTCCTGCTTGACCTTGACTACGCATGCTCGGTTGCCATGATTCACCTTTCCCGTCTTTCCGAGGAAATCATTTTGTGGTCCACGTCCGAGTTCGGCTTCATCACCTTGGCAGATGAGTACTCTACGGGTTCGTCTATCATGCCCCAGAAGAAGAATCCCGACTTTGCCGAGCTTATCCGCGGCAAGTCTGGCCGCGTAGTAGGCGACCTTATGGCGCTGCTCACCACCATGAAGAGCCTTCCTTTGGCCTACAACAAGGACCTTCAGGAAGACAAGGAAGGCGTAATGGATGCCTGCAAAACCCTGCATGACTGCCTGGTTTGCATGGAGGGCATGATCTCCACCATGAAGGTGAATGCTGACGCAATGCGTGTTCAGTCGAAGAAGGGTTACCTTGCCGCAACTGACGTTGCCGACTATCTGGCCAAGAAGGGCTTGCCCTTCCGCAAGGCTCATGAAATCGTTGGTCATCTGGTTCTTCTGTGTGACAAGCGCGGTTGCGACCTGGACGATTTGAGCCTGGAAGACTTCAAAGAAGCATCCGATCTCTTCGAGGCCGACATTACCGAGGCTCTTGACCTTGAATCCATCGTTGCTGCCCGCACCACCTACGGCGGAACCGGCAACAGTGTAGTTGCTGAGCAGATCGAGCTCGGTGCTGCGAAGCTGGCAGAAGACAAGAAGCTTGTCGAGTAGTACGTTCCCAAAACAATAATTAAAAGCCGCAGTGCCTTAGGCGCTGCGGCTTTTTTGTTGCATTGATTGGCTCATAATGCCATCTCTATTAAAGATCCATGGTTTGTGCAGATTGGCGGTGGCAACAACAAGCGTGATAAAATGCAGAGAACTATATTTAGGGAGGTTCGATGGCTTCACGAGCTAGAAAAAGCAAGCACGGTGCTCGCCAGGAAAAAGCAGGTTTAAGGCTTGGCGTTGCGGGTGCTGTTATCTTGGGCGCGCTTGCTGCCTGCTGCATCGCTGTGGTTGCGTTGTGCACCGTCTGGTTGCAGGACTTGCCCGACTACAACGATGCTTCCGCTTATAACTATGCCGAGAAAACCAAGGTATACGCTAACGATGGCACGACGTTGCTTGCCGAGTTCTACCTTGAGAACCGTGATCCCATCGATCTCGACGAAATGGGTACCTATGTAACCAAGGGTACGGTTGCCACGGAAGACGAACGCTTCTATCAGCATAACGGCATCGATGTTTTGGGTATTGCGCGCGCGGTTTGGGTGAACGTTACCCATACCGGCCACGAAGGTGCGTCAACCATTACGCAGCAGTTTGTACGAAACACTATTTTGGCTGATGAGGCTACGGAATCTACGCTGAAGCGTAAGGTTCGCGAAGCGTATATTGCCATTAAGCTGGAAGAATCGTACTCGAAGGACGAAATCCTCCAGATGTACCTGAACACGATCAACTATGGTCAGGGCGCTTATGGTATCCAGGCAGCTGCGCAGCGCTACTACAGCAAGAATGCGAAAGACCTCACCATTGCTCAGGCGGCAACGCTGATTGGCATTCCCCAGTCGCCTACGTACAACAACCCCATCGACAATCCCGAAAACTGCAAGAACCGTCGCAACTTGGTTCTTGACCGTATGCTCACCAATGGCGTAATCACCCAAGAAGAGCACGATGCGGCACAGGCTGAAGATTTGAACCTGAACGTTTCAGAGGTAAGCACCGGCGACGGCATGTACAAGTACAAGTACTTCACCAGCTATGTTCGCGAAACGCTTTTGAAGGATTATTCAGCTGACGAGGTATTCAAGGGCGGCATGACGGTTGTTACTACGCTTGACCCCGCCATTCAGGAAGCGGCAGAATCCGCTGCCGATGCGAAGATGAACGGCCTCTCCGATAATCTTGAGCTCGCGCTAGTTTCCGTTGACCCCGATACCGGCTTCATCAAGGCTCTTATCGGTGGACGTGACTACGACGCCAATGAATTCAACTTGGCAACGCAGGCAAAACGCCAGCCGGGCTCTTCCTTCAAGACGTTTACCTTGCTTGCTGCTTTGAATGAAGGCGTTTCTCCTGAAACCAACCTTAACTGCGCCGGCCATGTGAATATCAACGGCTGGCAAGTAGAGAACTACGGTGGCACCGACTACGGCACGCGTTCCATCAGAAGTGCTTTCGCCGTTTCCTCTAACACTGGTTTTGCTGAGCTATGTACCGAAATCGGTCCTGAGAAAGTAGCGGACATGGCGAAGAAGTGCGGCATCGAATCCGAGTTGGACGCCTACCCTTCCATCACGCTGGGCTCCGAAGAGGTTACGGTGCGCGAAATGGCTCAGGCGTACGCCACCATTGCTAATGGCGGCACCAAGCGCGAAGCGGTATGCATCGAATCCATTAAGGATTCTAACGGCATCACCATCTTCCAGGCCGACACCAAGGGCGAAAAGGTTCTTGATACGGCACTCACTCAGGCTGCAACCGATGTAATGAAAGGTGTTGTTACCAACGGTACTGGCCGTGGAGCAAACATCAGTAACGGGCAGCCGGTAGCAGGCAAGACGGGTACTTCAGAAAATTGGCGCGATAAGTGGTTCTGCGGCATCACTCCGCAGCTTTCCACCGCAGTGTGGATCGGTGGCCGCGATGAGGTTCGCATGCCTTCTTCGGTTGCATGTGACGGTGTGTACGGCAACTTTATGAGTCAGGTTCTTGCGGGCCAGCCTATTGAGCAGTTCCCGACATCCGACACGAAGCTCACCTACAACACAACGGACTTCGGCAATGGTAGCGGAAGCACTGGTTCGTCCCCTGAGCATGAAGGCGATACGGAGATGACGGACGGCACGTCAGCTTCCGACACTACGAACAATGAGCAGCCAGGCACCAAGGAACCCGAGAAGGGGACCACAACCCCTAGCGGTGGCACGACGGGTGGCGGAAGTGGCACGAGCTCGGGCTCAGGTTCTAGCAGTGGCGGCTCAAGCGGCGGCAGCAGCGGTGGCTCGAGTGGCGGCTCCGGCTCCGGCAGCGGAGGCTCGAGCGGCGGAACCTCTGGCGGCGGCACCGAAGGCTCTGGCTCTGGCGGCGGCGCCGGCGGCACCGGCTCTGGCTCTGGCGGCACCGGAGAAGATTAACTTTTAAGGGCGCATCCTGAAGGGGATGCGCCCTTTTTGTTTGCTGAAGCAGCGACAGGCTGTGGATTCTTCGGGTAGAACATCAAACGCAAGCGCGCAGGTGGTAAAGAGCGTTTTTAATAGTAAGGAATGCGAAGCTCTATGGCTTTGCTGGTTTTTTACTCGGAAGGATCTTATGAAAACGAAAGCACGTTTTCTGGTAATTGCGGCATTCTGCCTTGCCTGTTTGGCAGCGCTTGTTGGCTGCGCAAGCAACAATGAGCAGACGGATGCCCAAACGCAAAACCGTCAATACATGTCTTCGGTCAACACCATCATGGAAACTCTGAACACAAATATGGGCGCCTTCTCCGAAGCGGTGAAGGATGGCGAAGTGGTTTCTCTTTCCGCTCAGCTTTCTGCGGTCGATCAGTGCGTGTCTGACCTTGAAGGCCTTTCCGTTCCCGATGCTATGGGCGACATCCATTCATCGTATGTGAGCGGTGCCAAGGAACTACAAACCGCGCTTTCGAGCTATGTTCAGCTGTATGAAGACGTTAAGGCTCCTGCAAACGGAGTAGCTCCGAGTGGTGCCGATTACGATAGCCGTATGGCTGAAATCCAGTCCCATTACGATGCGGGCATCAAGGCCCTGCAGGATGCGGACAGCAAGGCCGAATCCGCCTAGCGGAGTGCGGCATAGCAATGTAGTGAAACGGCCATCATGCTCGATGATGGCCGTTTTCTTGCCTTATCAAGAGGTTTAAGGACAAAGGTATGACTAACGAAACCATGAACAAGGAAGCCAATGAGCAGCACGAAGCTGGCGTGATGGCTGCTCCTTGCCCAAAGAACGTGGAGCTTTTGGCCCCTGCCGGCAACATGGAATGTCTGCACGCAGCCGTAAAAGCTGGCGCCGATGCAGTGTATTTGGGCGCAGGTCACTTTAACGCCCGTCGTGGTGCCGATAATTTCTCGCTCGAAAACTTGGCGGAAGCCTGCGATTATGCCCATCTTCGCGGGGTGAAGATCTATCTTACGCTGAACACTGTAGTGTTGCCCTCAGAGCTTCCCGATGCTTTGGAACTTGCTCGTCAGGCTTATCGCTGCGGCGTTGACGCCTTTATCGTGCAGGATATCGGTATTTCCATCGAGCTTTCCCGTATCATGCCTGATGTGGAAGTCCATGTATCCACTCAGATGAACATTCATGATGAAGACGGTCTGCGCGCAGCCGCCGCGCTGGGCGCCACGCGCGTAACACTTGCTCGTGAGCTCTCCTTGGCGGAAATTGCCCGTTTGCATGAGCTTGCAGAAGAACTTGGCGTCGAACTCGAGTCGTTTGCCCACGGCGCACTATGCATTTGCTATTCGGGCCAGTGCTTCATGTCGTCGCTGGTAGGTGGCCGCTCCGCCAATCGTGGCCGCTGTGCTCAGGCATGCCGTTTGCCGTACGAACTGCACAATCGTGCTCTGCGCAAAACCCTTGATGCTCCAGGCGAGCATCTGCTCTCTCCGAAAGACCTGTGCACGGCAAACCTTATTCCCGAGCTCCTGCACGCGGGTGTGGCTTCGCTGAAAATTGAAGGGCGCATGAAATCGCCCGAATACGTGCAAGCTGTAGTAGGGGTGTACCGTGCGGTGATTGACCGCGTTGAAGCGGCTATTGACCGTGATGGCATCGATTCTGTTGTTGCATCTGACGCTCCCGAACTTCGCGCAAGCGAGGAGGAGATGAACGTCTTATCCGAAGCTTTCTCTCGTGGGTTTACCACGGCTTACCTGAAGGGTAAGCGCGGCAATGAAATCATGAGCTACGGACGCCCGAATAATCGCGGTGTGTTCGTTGGTCGTGTTGCCAAGGTGCGTGAAGGCCTGGTGTTCATCGACCCCGAAACCGAGCTGCATGTTGGCGATCTGATCGAGTTCTGGACCAATCGCGGCCACTTCGTGCATACCATTGGCGAGTTCAAAACCGACCGAGCAGGGCGTGTCTTTTTCCCGGTGGAGCGTGCTGTGGGCAAGGGTGACCGCGTGTTCCGCGTGCGCAATGCCGAGGCTGCTTTCGTGGATGACGATAAGCTTCCTTCCGTTGCCGTTTGCGCTCGTGCTGAACTCCGCATCGGGCAGCCCGCTCTGCTTACCTTCACGGTAGCCGCTGGCGATGCAAGCGTTACCGTCGAAGGCCCCGAGGTGGAGGCTGCGCGCACCAAAGCCATCACCGAAGAAGAAGTGCGCGAGCATATCGACCGTATGGGAACCACGCCGTTTTACCTTTCTTCGCTTGAAATCGACTTGGACGAAGGCGTAGGCATGGGCTTTTCGATGCTGCATAAGTTGCGTGCTCGTGCCGCTGAAGAGTTGCAGGAAACGATTCTTGCGCACTATCACGCTCGCAAGCTTGAACGCACGCCCAGCCGCGCTTTCGCTCCCGTTGTTCGCAAGGGTTGGTGCAAGGTTGCGGCTTTGGCTACGAATCCTGCATGCGCCCGCGCCGCAAAGCGCGCCGGTGCCGACCTGATTTACGTGCCTGCCGCAAATTACCGTCGCGGGGAGGCTGTTATCGCGGGTCAGCTTTCCGATACTGCCGAGCAAGCCGGATATCCCAAGCAATGCATTCCGGTATTGCCCACCGTTTCGCAGATGTTCGATGAAGAGAAGCGCAACGGCTTTGATACTTGGAAACGCGTAAAGGCGGATAAACCGGTTATGGTTGAAAACCTCGGTCAGCTTCTCCATGCTACGGAAATGGGTGCCGCTCCTGAAGTTGGTCCGCATATTCCCGTTACCAACAAGCTTGACTTGCAGGCTATGGCCGACCTGGGCGCACAGCGCGTATGGCTCTCTCCTGAGCTTTCGCTGGTGCAGATCGAAGAGCTGGGCGACATGGCGCCCATGCCTTTGGGCCTTACCATCATGGGGCAGACCGAGCTCATGGTTACCGAGCACTGCTTGCTTATGAGCCAGGGTCCTTGCAATCAGAAGTGCACTGAGTGCGCTCGCCGCAAGAGCCCCCACTACCTGAAAGACCGCAAGGGCTATGAGATGCCGGTAATCACCGATTGCACTGGGCGCAGTCATTTGTACAATGCGGTGCAGATGGACGTTGCTCACCTGATGCCCGAGATTATCGGGGCGGGCGTTTCGACGGTGCTGGTCGACACCACGCTTATGAACGTGAAGGAAACCACCGAAAAGGTTGCCCGCGCTGTTCGTGCTCGCGATATCGCCCAGAAGGACGGCAACAAGGTTGCCAAGGCCGAAGGTGCAACATCGGGTCATTTGTTCCGCGGTGTTTCGTAGGTGCTTGGGCAAGATGAAAAACGCAAGGGCGCGCTTGTGCACAGAATGCGCGCGGAAAGCATACGTGCAGCTCTTGCCCCTACGCAGCGATAAGGGCGGCTGCGGGAAAACGCAGCCGACTCCCCTGTGCTAGAATCTTCGCCATACGCTAGAAAGAGGAATCATGATTTCACCTGAAGAGCAGTTTCACATTATCCAGTCCGGCGCCGCTCAGATCGTGCCCGAGAAGGCCCTCATGGACAAACTTAAGCGCGGTAAGCCGCTGAACATCAAGCTGGGTGTAGACCCTACGGCTCCCGATATCCATCTTGGCCACGCTGTTCCGTTGCGCAAGCTGCGCCAGTTCCAGGATCTGGGTCATCAGGTTACCCTTATCATCGGCGACGGAACCGCTCTTATCGGCGACCCTTCCGGCCGTAACTCCACGCGCCCTCAGCTTACGCGTGAACAGATCAAGGAAAATGCCCAGACTTACGTTGACCAGGCCTTTAAGGTACTTGATCCCGAAAAGACCACCCTTCGTTACAACTCCGAATGGATTCTTTCCTTGGGCATGGAAGACCTTCTGAAGATCGCTTCCAACTTTACCGTTGCACGCATCCTTGAACGCGACGACTTCCACAACCGCTACACGTCCGAGCTGCCTATCAGCCTGCACGAGTTCCTGTATCCCATCATGCAGGCGTACGATTCTGTAGTTATCAAGGCAGACGTTGAGCTGGGTGGCACTGACCAGTTGTTCAACTTGCTTGCTGGCCGTGAGCTTATGGAAAAGATGGGTATGGAGCCCCAGGTGTGCCTGACGCTTCCTTTGCTGGAGGGCACCGATGGCGTCAAGAAGATGTCCAAGAGCTACGGCAACTACATTGGTTTGACCGATGCCCCCAACGACATGTTCGGCAAGGTAATGTCCATCCCCGATGAGCTGATGGTGAAGTACTACCGTCTTGCTTCTACCGTGCCGGTAGATCAGATCGACGCCATCGAAAAGGGATTGGCTGCTGACGAGATTCATCCGAATCGCTGCAAGCGTGACTTGGCCCAGAACATCGTTGCTGCTTACTACGACGAGGAAGCGGCAAAGGAAGCAGAAGCGGCATTCGATCGCCAGTTTAAACAGCATGAGGTTCCAGAAGATATCCCTGAGTTTGCTGCTGATCTCACCCCTAACGAAGAGGGTACGGTATACCTGGCTAAACTCATTGCCGATTCGGGTCTTACCAAATCAACAGGCGATGCTCGTCGCATGATCGACCAGGGCGGCGTAAAGATCAACGGTGAAGCTGTTGCCGCTAAGGCCTATAACGTAGCCCCCGAGTCTCTGTCGGGTGCTGTGATCCAAGTAGGAAAGCGCAAGTTCGTTCGCTTGGTGTAAGGGCTGTAGGGCGTCGGGCAGACGCTGAGCAAAACCAAAGAGCTCTTCAATAGGGTCCCTATTTGGGGATCCTATTTTTATGCCCGCATTGAGTTGCTTGTGTTGTTCCGCTTGTTCCCTGGACGCGGTGGGTCCGCGCGGCTGGCGGGATGGGTGCGGCGCGCAGGTAGCGAGATGCATCGGTACGGGGACCGCGTGGCGGGTCTCGGACGGCGAAGCGCGAGAGCAGGGTGCAAAGCCCGTTCGGCCGGACCGCAGGCCGCGGCGGGCACAAGCGAGATGACAGGGGGGCGCATGCGGCAAGCAGGCCAGGCCCGCGCCGCAGGGCGCAAAGCCCGTTCGGCCATGCCGCGTGCCGCATGCCGCTGCCGCATGGCGCAAAGCCCGTTCGGTCGGACCGCAGGCTGCTTCCGGAGAAAGGCCGGGCGGCGCTGGCAACATCTTCGCGCCATGCGTGATTTCGGGCTCCTCGACGCGGAAAAGGGCCCTTGGCGGCAAGATTCGCGCGCCATGTATCCTAAATCGCCCGATTGCGCCCGGAAATGGATGCATGGGGCGAGGATGTTGCCATCTTGATCTCGAAAAGCATGCATTTCGGGCGGATGTTGCCAGGAAGGGGGCCTTTTTAGCGCATTCGGCGAAAGGGGGATGCATACGGTGCGATTCTTGCCAGCTAGGACCCCGGGGCCGACGCAACGCGAGAGGGTGACGCGGATGTCGGCACGCGGTGGGCGCGATGCGGACGGCGAAGCGCAACACGTATAAGACGGCGGCGCACGATGGTCGCGATGGGGGGGGGCGATGAGCGCGGAATCTGCTCGGTGGCGACATAGGGGGATGCGGATGGCGGCACGCAGTGGGGTAGATGCGATGCGGGCGACGGCATGCGGTGGGCGCGATGCGGACGAGGCGAGCCCAATGGGTGCGGGCGGCAGCGGGACGGTACTCAGGTGATGGGGCGCGATGGGAGCGGGCGGCGGCGCGAGGCAGGGATGGGGGCGCGGCATGGCGGGCGCCCTGGGAGCGGGTGACAGTGGGCCGTGGGCCGGATCGAGGTAAGCGCGGGACCGGGGAGCGGGCGGGCGGCGGAAAGCAACGCTGGGGAGTGGCGCCGGTGGCGCACAGGTGCAGGATGCGGGCGGCGGCTCATTTCTGGCGCAGTGGGACGGTTGCTGTAGGAGACGGTTACTGCGAGGGTGGTTGTGCAGGGAAGGGGAAAATGAAAAAGAGACCGCATATGCGGCCTCTTTACGTTAAAGCGATAAGTTTCGAACGCCTGTGTGGCAAGCTCGAGCGTGAGCTGCGTCTTAGTAGTTCTCGGCGTGTACCTCGAAGTAGCTCTTGGGGTGAGCGCATACGGGGCAAACTTCAGGAGCCTTGGTGCCAACAACGATGTGGCCGCAGTTACGGCATTCCCAAACCTTAACTTCGCTCTTCTCGAAAACCTGAGCGGTTTCGACGTTCTTCAGAAGGGCACGATAACGCTCTTCATGATGCTTCTCGATTTCGCCAACCATGCGGAACTTGGCCGCCAGAGCCTTGAAGCCCTCTTCTTCTGCGGTCTTGGCGAAGTCATCGTACATATCGGTCCACTCGTAGTTTTCGCCATCAGCTGCAGCTGCGAGGTTTGCTGCGGTGTCACCGATGCCGCCGAGCTCCTTGAACCACAATTTTGCGTGTTCCTTTTCATTATCGGCGGTCTTCAGGAACAGGGCGGAAATCTGCTCCATACCTTCCTTCTTAGCTACGGAAGCGAAGTAGGTGTACTTGTTGCGAGCCTGGGACTCGCCAGCAAATGCTGCCTGAAGATTTTTTTCGGTCTGGGTACCTGCATACTTGTTCTCGCTCATTTTGGGCTCCTTTCGCGAGATGATTGCTAGTTATGAAGGGCGTCTTTGCCAACGCGTGCTTCTGTACATTCAGGGCAGAGATAGGTGACGTTCAAATCATATGAAATGATCTGGGCACCAGAATCCCGCTGGATGGACTCAGTGAAATCTTCTAGCGAGACATCAACGAGCCTGCCACAATTCTGGCACACTAAATGGTCGTGCCGGGTGACGTTGTCGTAACGATCAGGAAAGCCGGGAACAGCCACTTTACGGATGAGGCCTTTGGCATAAAGACTGGCAAGGTTGTTGTACACCGTTGCCATGGAAACCTTTGTGCCCCGCTCCTTGAGGTGTAAATACACCTGTTCTGCCGTGGGGTGATCGGTAGAGGCATTGATGGTGTCAAGAATGATCTGTGCGTTCTTGTTCATTTATGCCCCTCCTTAAAACCTCGAATTAGAACAGTTCCAATTTACAGTGATATATGAGAGTAGTCAAGTATCATTTAGAGAAATTCAAATTCTGGTTAAGATTTGGGCGAACACGAGGGGTGCTTTAGACTCGGGCGGACACGAGGGGGATCTTTGGATCCGGGATGACATGAGTGGCTTTGGATGCGAGTAATCGTGGAGGGGAGCCTTGGATTCAAGCAACCGCGAAGTGCTGCTTTGGACTCGGGAGGGCATGAAGGGCTTTGGGCACAGGCAGGCTCGAGAGGGCGATTTGGATACAGGCCAACGCAAAGGGTCGCTTTGGGTTCGGCCAACGCAAAAGAGCGCCCTGGATGCAGATAATCGCAAGGGGTCGCTTTAGGTTCGGGCGAACACGAGAGACGCTTTGGGTGCATACAAGCCTGAAGGGGTGTTTTGGATACGGGCAGGTGAAAAAGAGCGTTTTGGGCATGGGCAAACGCTAATGGACGCCTGCGAGGGGCGCTTTGGAAGCGGAAAACCTTAAAGGCACCTTTGCGGAGCAATACTGAAACATATGCGTGGTATTCTTGCTGACCCGCCAAGTGCTCGGATTGCGTACTGTTGCTTTTGGGCGCTGTTTTGGCGCAGTCTGCACGGGCTGGCGGTTTCCGATGAGCGTCATCTGGCAGTATGTAGCGTTCTGCCTCACTGCTCTTCGGCAAATAAAATACGCCCTGATCATAATAAGGTGCACTTCTCAAACTCGGCCTTACCTTTTTCGATCGGAGTTCGAGAAGTGCAGCCCAAAATGATCAGGGCGTATAAGCAAAGCTTTGATTAATTACTGCAGCTCAAGTGCGCAGATGTTCTCTACGTGGTTGGTGTGGGGGAACATGTCGACAGGCTGAACCTCGGTAAGTTGGTATCCGTGCTTAACGAGATATTCAACGTCGCGTGCCTGCGTGTTGGGGTTGCAAGAGATGTAGACGATGCGCTTCGGTGCCAAGCTGCAAGCAGAACGAAGGAACTGTTCGTTTGATCCTGCGCGTGGCGGATCCATCAGCAAAACATCGAGCGATTCGCCTTCCTTTGCCAGCTTATCCATGAAATGCCCGGCATCTTCAGCGGTGAAATCGGCATTCTCGATGCCGTTGTGGCGCGCGTTTTCGCGCGCGTCTTTGATGGCGGATGCCACGTTGTCTACGCCGATCACGCGTGCGGCATGGGCGGTTTCGGCACCAGGCAGCCCCTTTGCCGCCACCAGGCCGATGGTGCCTGTTCCGCAGTAGGCGTCCATGGCTGTTTCGGTGCCGGTAAAATGCGCCATCTCGATGGCCTTTCGGTACAGCACCTCGGTTTGCGTGGCGTTGACCTGGTAAAACGAATGCGATGAAATACGGAACGTGAGCCCGCAGAGCTCGTCAATTATGAATCCTGGGCCATAGAGAGTCTTTTCGCCTTCATCGCCCAAGATCACGTTGGTTTGGCGGGTGTTTACGTTCTGCACCACGGTGGTGATGGCGGGGCAGCGCTTTTTCAGCTCGCGGCAAAAATTGCGCGAGGCGGGAAACTCCTTGCCGTTAGTAACGACGGTGACCAACAATTCGCCGGTGGTGTGCCCTACGCGTATAACGGCGTGACGAATGAAGCCTGTGTTGGCGTCTTCGTTATAAGGCTCCATGTGGTAGCGCTGCATGAGCGACCGAATAGCCAAAACCGCCTGCTTGGCATCTTTGTTTTCCAAGAGGCAGGAATCGGTGTTGATGACGCGGTGCGTGCCAGCTGCGTACATGCCGCAAAGGGTTTCGTGCTGCGGTGCGCCCTTGGCGCCGGCATTGCCCTTCTTGCCCTTCTTGCCCCGAGGTTTCTTTCCGCCTTTAGTTTTCCGTCCTGGAACATAGGGCGAAGTGACCTTGTTGCGGTAGTAATAGGGTTCGTCCATCCCTGCAATGGGGTTGAACACGGTGCCCTCGCCTGCGAAAGGCTTGAAGAGTTCAATCATCTTGTTTTGCTTGCGTTCCAGCTGTTTCTCGTAAGGAAGGGAAAGCAGCTGGCAGGCTCCGCATTGCTTTTGCGCAGAGCAGTGGGGCATGTTCATGGAAGGGGCTCCTTTAAGTGTGTGCACGTAAGAAGTGTAGCGGATGCAGCGCGCTTGCAGGGAAACGACATCGCAATACGAAAGCCTTTGCTTTAAGGTTTGCTTGGTTGCAGCGGGCTGTCTGTTCGGGTAACGGGGATAGGCTTGGGTGAATCGACTCGGCATCGACGATAGCCGCTTAGGGATTGTCTGTTTCCAACGAAGCCCTTCGGGAGCAGGGGCGCCAACAGTGAAAAAGAGGCCCGATAGCGGCAGTGCATTATCGGGTCGTGTGCGTTTGCCTATTGCTCGCTGAAGGACTGTTCTGAAACGTTCCGGTGCCGTAAGTCGGAATGCCTTTTTCGGTAAGGCGCAGGCTTCGGGATGGTGCGAGGGTATTCGAGCCACCTACTCCGCTACCGTTCGCTGCGTTCCTTCGTTCATTTTCTTAAATATTTTAATTTGAAACGCCGAGTGTCCTCGACCACCCTCGCGCCACCCCGAAGCCTGCGCTATTTTGCACTGCTGGCTGGAAGTCCCTATGGGCTCGTCGTCATCTACAACTAATCGTTAATGCCCTAAACCTTTTTTCCTTAATGCTGAATGGCCTGGCTGAATAGGCTGATTCATTATCGGTCGATTTGGGAATTCTGCTGAATTGCGAAAGTTTGAGCAAATGCTCCAATTCAGTTCGCAAAGGAGGGGTTCCCTTACAGAAGAGGTGTAGCTATGCGTTTCCTCAATGTTGTCATGTTGTTGGTGTTTGCCCTCGGATTGTTAGGCTGTGCAAACTCAAGCCAATCGGCGGATGACGCTTCAGGGAATACTCCATCGGGGCGGAACGTTTTTCTTGTTGACCAAGATCATAAAACGTTGCTTAGCTTGGGTGAGCCTTCTGTGCTGCTTGGCGGGGCCGAGGAAAATTGGCGTTGTCTTGCTTCGTACGATCTTGATGTCTCTTTTATTCTTGGGGAATCTGCCAGCTCCCTTGTCTCTCTTTCGGTTTCGGGGGAGGGCGAATGCGGTGTTTTCTCCGCGGCTGATCAGGATGAAATTCTTGAGTCGGGTTCGATGCCCAATCGTTGTGATGCGGGTTCTTCCTCTTTGAGAATTGGTTGTCTTGTCGATTTGGGCGAATCTGCCTGTTCCCAATTGGTGAATGACAACGGACCCCGGTGGCATCAACTTGCAGAAAAAGTCGCCTCTAAAATGGATGGGTTGATGATTGTGGCAACGATGGATTCGGGTGCTGAACACCAATGGGAGTTGGTCCAGGGCAAGTAGCAACAAATTGCAAAGTTTGGGGCAATCAGAAAGCCTATGCCTATAGGGGAATTACGATTACCCATAAAGCCGGGATAGAAGCTATGTCCTGGTCTGGAAGTCAGAATTACATTACGGGTTGGGCTTATGAAAAAACCAATAGTTCGATTGTGGAAGGCAAGATTGGTGCTAGTGCTGATCTTTATGATGGTGCTGGGTTGTTGATTAATTCGACAAAGCCGATTTGGAATGCCGCTGGCGAAAAAGACGTAGGCGTTGGCGCTGGTGCAGTTAGAAATGTTGGAGGGAGCTATTACGCTGAAGATAGGGAAACGCAGATAGGCGTCTTTGAGTTTTCTGATCCTTTGCGGAGTTAGTCTTATGCAAGAGGGTCGCCATTGACGGCTGGCGACCCTTTCTTTTTTGGAGGGGCAATGAATATCAGCCAACTTGAATATCTTGTTTCTGCGATTCATCTAGGGAGTTATTCCCGTGCCGCAAAAGAGCAGTTCGTAACTCCCCAGGCTGTTTCGAAGGCCATAAGAACTTTGGAGTCGGAACTGGGTTTGAAGCTGATTGTGCCATCGGGGAAAACTATATCGCCGACAGACGTGGGGTTGTTAATTGCCGAAGAGGCAGAAGAGGTTATCCATCATGCAGGCAAAATAGGCTCAATCGCTTCCTCGTATAGGTTACGTATTTCCGACGAGGGAAAAATGAGGTGCGCTATTGCGTCTTGGGGTGAAGGGGACTCCTTGATTCCTCCGTTTGTAAAGGGTCTGCTAGGAAATAGTGGTTGGGTGGAAAGTCTGATCGAATTGCCCAACGAGAGGTGCTTGTCCGGTTTGAGGTTGGGCTATATTGACTTTGCTGTCCTGCTCGGTACCCCGATGCTCGAGGGTTTTAAGCGAAAGTTTCTCTATTCTGTATCGCCTAATCTTCTAGTGGGGTCGAATAACCCGTTGGTATCTCGGGATGCACTTTCAGTGCATGATTTGAAAACGGTCAAACTTGCTTTGCCGTTTCATGCGGAAGAAGTTTGCCCTTATTTGAAAGATTTGGCTTCTGATTATGGGGTGAATCTTCATTTTGAGATGCTCAACAACAGTCGGGAGAGCATTGGGAATTTTTTTTCGGACAATGAAGATGCCGCCCTTCTCGCTATCAGCGGATCTGCTTGGGAGGTTTTGATACCTGACGTTGTCAGCCTTCCGTTTGTTTCGCAAGAAGGGGTTCACTTTCCGGTTTCGGCAATTTATTCGGATTCGAGAAACGAAAATGCTGACAGGCTTTGTGGCTTCATAACTTCAAATCTGAAAAACAAGTCAGATTAAGCTAAATAAATTGGGAATCCTGTGCATCGGGCTAACACCAAATAATATTTTTACCGCAGGGCGTATTTGCGTTTGATGCGTTCTAGTTTCCGTTTCCAGGGTAGGTAGAGGGCGGAAAGGAATATCACGGTGGCTACGCTATGGACCAAGTCTAGCGGCAGGCCGGCCAGGTAGGCTGCCAGCGCCCCTTGCCACGTTACCGGTACCAGGAATGCCACGATATACCAACTGTTCAGGATGAAGCCGTAGCCCAATCCTGACAGAAAGCCATAGCAGAGCAGAACGACGGTTCCCAAGCTGGGGCCATGGGCACCAAGCCGTTCGCTCAACGCAAATACGCCGTTGTTTGCCAATACGCCGGCAACGTATCCTACCAATCCCCAGGCATACATCTGCCAGGGCGTCCACGGTCCCTGTCCGAAAAAGAAGTTGGAGCATAGCGCCGCCAGCGCTCCCACCATGAAGCCGCTGTGCTTGCCGAACACCGCTCCGGCAATGATGCAGATGGCACTCACTGGCTTGAAGTCGGGAATGGGTGCAAATAGGATACGTCCCGCTGCTGCCAATGCCCCCAGGGTTGCCGTGGGCATGATTTGGCGCAGGGCGGGTTTTCCCGCCTCGAACCCGCAGAAGAATACCGCCAGTGCAGCGCAACCTACCAGCAGCGTGAGCAACCCCGACTGTTCGATCTGCAAGTATGCGCATGCCAACAAAGCGGCAAGGGGTGCCAGCAGGGCAACTGTTTCGGCGGCAGAGCGCAACATATGTTTTGCTGGGGTGCTCACAGGCTCCCCCAAGCGCGTGTGAAGTCGTTTTCGGTAGCGCGGTAGAACAAGTTGTTGTGGAAGAATTCGCTCGGTGTTTCGGTGCAAGCGTCTTCACCGTCGAAGAGCATGGTTATGGCGTCTGCTGCGCAAGCCGTAAAGGGCAGGTCGTGTGTCGCCATGACTATGGTGACTCCCTCTGCTGTCAGTGCGCGGCAGAGCTTTGCAACCATGAGCTTTGCTTCGGTATCGAGTCCTTTAGTTGCTTCGTCGAGAAGCAACAGCTTTGGGCGTGTGAGCAGCACTTTTGCGAACGCTAGCAGCTGTTGCTGGCCGCCGGAAAGATCATAGGGATGTAGGTTTTCCAGCCCCTGCAGCCTCAAGCGCCGCATCATGGCGTCAATTTCTTCGTCCCCATAGCCGCATGCGCGTTGCCAGTCGCGCAGTTCTTCGGCAACGGAGTCGCACACGAACAGCGCTTTCGGATCTTGCGGAATGAACCCTTGGCTTTCTCGAAGCGGCGCTTTTATGCGGCCGCGTTCGGGGCGCATTGTTCCCGCCGCAAGTGCCAGCAGGGTTGATTTGCCGCATCCGTTGCCGCCCACAATAGCGTGCAGGGTGCCTTTTTGCACGGTAAGGTTGCAGCCCTTAAGGACGAAGGGTGCTTTGCGCTCGTAGCGAAACGAAGCGTCGCGAACCTGCAGAACTGGTTCGTTAGTGCGTTGAACTGGGGTTTCAGTGGGCGCTGCAGGGATGTATACCTTAGACGTGGGGAGTGCCGCTTCCTTAAGCTGGCCGTTTTGCAGGGCGAGCCTTTGCGTGGCGTAGGGTGCCATAAGCTCGGGGGCATGGGTGGTGGCAAGCACGGTAATGCCCAGCTCGCGGTTAATGCGGAAGAGGGCGTGCGCCAGCGAATGGGCGGCCACGGGGTCTAGCTGACTGGTGGGTTCGTCGAGCAAGAGCAGGCAAGGGGCGCAGGCGAGTGCGCTGGCAAGAGCCAGCAATTGCTTTTGCCCTCCTGAAAGATCGTTCACGTTTTGATGCAGCCAGCTGTTCATGCCAAAGAAATGGGCAATCTCCGCAACGCGGCGACGCATGGCATCTTGGGAGACAGCCAAGTTTTCCAGGCCGAAAGCCAATTCGTGCCAAGGCTCAGAACATACCAGCTGGTTGTCAGGATTCTGCATAACGAAGCCAATGGTGCTTGCTGATTCTTCGACGCTCAGAGTGGAGGAATCTTTCCCGAAGATTTTGATCGCGCCCGTGTGGATCCCGTTGGGGGCAAGCTCTGGCTTGCAGCAGCGCAGCAGCGTGGTTTTGCCGCAGCCTGTGGTGCCGGTGATCAGCGTAAACGATCCTTCTTCGATTTCCGCGCAAAGGGGCCCGATAAGGGGGCGCCCGTCTTGGTTCGGTTGTGCGGCGAAGCGTTCTGTTAGCAGCTCTGCTTCAGCGGCGGCTTGGTAAGAGAACGCGAAATTGTCGAATGTTAAAGCGGCGCTCATCAGCGCACCTTTCCTAACAGTTCCAGCATGAGGGGGAAACACAGGGCCAGTGCATAGAGGGCAGCAAGCGGGTTGCCCAGGCTGCCATGGAAGGCGGGGAAGAATCCGAAGCCGTTCATGAGGGTGTAAGCGGCAGCGGCCGCTCCGACGGAGAGCAACGCGAGAGCGCCCAGCGCAAACGCGTCATAGGTGCGGAAGTGGTTCCGGCGGAAGGTTGTCCGCTTGCGGTTGGCGCCCCATCCGCGGCAGTGCATGGAATCGGCGGTTTCCAGCGAGTTTTCCATGCTCCACCCCATGAGCGTGGTGACAGTGCGCAGGTGATCGGCAAAGCGAATTGCGGAAAATCGCTGTGCGGGCTTGTTCGCACCATTTTGCTCGGCGCGTTGTTTCTGGTGGCGGGCGCGTTTCGCCTCGTGCTCTTCTTTGGCGGCTGGGGCGGATTCTGCCTCTTCGGCGAAAACATCACCGGAAACCATGGTGGTGCTGGGGTTACGTGCTGCGGTGCAAGCATTCAATGCGTTGCTGATGGCATGCCCGCGTCGTACGAATTGCGGAATAAGACGCATGATCATGGAGATCATCAGGCTGATGGTGGGCAAGATGCCGCCCAATGCGCCCATTACCTTGTCCGAACCCAGAACGGCATCGGCGTTGGCGAACCATTGCATCACGCACAGGAGCAGTAGTGCCATAGTGGCAGCGTTGGCGTAGCCTTCGGCATACACCGCCTGCGTGCCTATGCGGAACAGCTCGGTAGTGCCCGTGGAGCTGAACAGCGGGTTTACCGCAACGATAACGGCGAGTAGGGGAAGCTGCCATGCAAACGACCGTGCAACAGCTCTACCGCCGCGCAGCCGCACCCCATAGAGCGTCGCAACGGCAAAGGAAAGAGCCAGGAGTATTGGGTGGGGCGCGGCCATGGCAAGCACCAAGGCTACGGCGAAATAGACCAGAGCAAGTGCGGGGTGAAAGTTGTCGAAGGCGGTGGGCTTCATTTACTTAACGTAGTACCAGGAAACGGTGTCCCCGTCTTTGAGCACATATTTTCCGCAGGAAACGTTTGGCGCGCTTCCGTTGACGGAGTACATCCAGCCGCTTTTCCCGCCGTATTCGAATTCCGCCAAGCCGCCGATAGCGCTCACATAGAGCCCGTACTGGCTGCTCTTCGTGCTAACCGAAAGGCCGGTGGCGCACAGGGCATCGTAGGCGGTAGCGCCCTTCTTGAAGGTGGGGTGGGCGTTGCCCGAAACGCGTCCGTCGGCAGCGCTACTGGAAACGGATACCGACACCGTAACGGTGCTAGAAGCGGTGGAGCTTGCAGTAGTGCCTGGGGAGCTTCCGTTGCCGGTCTGCTTGTTGGTCGAGGCGTTGTTGGAGGAGCTTGCTTTATTGCCGGAGCTGCTTGGGGCGCTGCCCTTGTTTTCGGTGCTTTTGCCTTGGTTGCCCGACGTGTTGCTGCTTTCGCTCTGGGTGTTGCCGTCTTGGTCGGCCGCTTCGTCCGATTGGCCTTCTTGCGGAACGTCGTTGCCGTAGTCGGTTGAAGCGGAGTTTGCCTGTTGCGTAGCTTCGGCTTGATTGCCCTGGTTCAGCGCGTCGGGCGCAGCAAGCGCGAACGCCGAAATGCCAATAAGGCAGCAGCAAGCAGCCGAGATTATGCCAAGCGCTATCTTGTGGGCACGGGTGAGTTTTTTCGGATCTTCAGCCATAACTCCAGCCTACAAAGAACGGCGACGGAGCAGGAAGGCACCCACGGCAACCAAGCCGACGCAGCCCGCAACGATACCTGCGATGGGCAGCCAGGGAGCGCCCTTTGAATCGTTGCCGTTGTTGGATGAGGTGCCGCGAGCGGAAGATGCGCTGGTAACAGCGCTGCCGTTTTCCTCTTCGCTGGAGGCTTCATTTTCGGCCAGTGCTTCAGCATCGCTCAGGGGCGCTTGGGCTGCAGCAGATGCATTGCCAGCACTAATGGGGGTTGCGGCGGGAGCATGCTCGCTCGCATTGCTGCCAGGTGCCTTGTTGTTCTGCTGGTTGTTGGTTCCAGGTTTTTCAGGTGTTTGGGTGTTGTCGGAATTGCTGCCGTTGCCGCCATTTCCGGAAGAGGCGGCGTTTGCCAGGGCGAACAGCGTGCCGGAATCGTTGGTCCAGTACAGGGTGCCGTCAGCTCCCATGATGATGGATTTGGTGCACCAGTTGGCCATGCTGCCAGTTGCATCGAAAAGCTTCGTGGCGGTGTTGGTTTCCAGGCAGTAGACCCAGGCGCCGCCGCCGCTGGTGTAGTTCGGCCAGGTGCCCTCGGCTCCGTTGCAGGTGAAGTAGGCATATGTGTTGCCATCAGCTGCTTTGGCAACCAAGGGTGCGCTCTTCACTTCGAAGGGAAGGGAAGTTGAGTGCTTAACCTGCATGGTTGCAGCATCGATGACGCTGAGCGTTCCCGTGTAATCAGCTGCGCAGCCGCCAACGAACAGATTGCCCTGGAAAAGGGTTGCCGTGCTGGTGCTTTTGCTAGCGAAAGAAGCGGTGCCCAGTTCGGAAAGCGAGCCATTGGGGGCTACTGAAATCTTGTGCAGCGTGCCGTCGTTCGTTGTGACGTACACTTCGGTTTCAGCGTTGTTCGAGATTACCGTGGAGCGAATTGCGGAGGACAGCTTAAGTGCGGAAACGGTTTTGCCCGTTGCAGGGTCGACGGCGGTAAGCACGCCAGCGTCGTTGCCGTACAGCAAAACGTTGCCAACCTTGCAAGCGCCGCTCCAGTAGAAGCCCGTGTTTGCCTCTTCGTTTGCCCAAACCCGTTCGCCGGTGATGGCGTTAATGCCGAAGAACGTGCCCGTTGTGGCGTTGTAGTTCGTGTCAAGCGAATTGGCGGTGCCGGTGAACACCATGCCGCCAGAGGCGGTTACGGTGGAAATGCTCTGAGCGCCCGATACCCAAAGCGTTTTCATCTCGCTCGCAGATACGCCCTGCAAACGGCCGTTGGAAAGGGGAATGACGATAACGCCGTCGGTGTACGCCATGCGGCAGGTGGAAGCATCAATGGTGCCGAACAACTGAAGCGATGCGGTTTCCTCGCCTTTGGAGTTTAGGCGGTGCAGCACGGCGGTTTTCGGGGTCCAGTTGGCATTGAGGAGTGATGAGGCGAAGTAGATCGAATCGCCCAGCGTAAGGATTTCTGAGTAATTGCCGTTGCCGTAGGCTTTCTTCCAGGAAAGCGCCGCATTGTTGGAAGAGGTGGGAGCGGAGGTTGCCGCGCTGGTGTTGCCTTCGTTCTTTACGTACGAAGTGGTGTCGCTGCCCGTTGCCTTGTCGGGATGGGGAGCGTTAGGGCTGGTTGGATAGTCGCCCGTGCCGTTGTCGTATTTGGTGTTGGGATCGTTTGAGACGTAGCTCAGCTCGTAAGAAAAGCCGTCGGATTCAATCTTGTTGCCGTTGATGCCGTCGCTTTCCCAAGCTCCGTTAATGGTGCTCGACCAGTATTCCGAGTAGTTAGCGGGTTGGGTGTATGCGATGCCGTTTACGGTGATGCTGTTCACGTAGTATGCCGTGTAGCCAGGGTAGGGGGTGCCGTGAGAATAGTTGTTGATGTAGCCCTGTTCGACGGCCAAGTTCAGCATGTCTTCAACAGTTTTACCCTTTTCGATGCTGAAGGTGTGCGAAACCAAGGTGGTGCCGTAAACCGAGATCTTCAGTGTCGCTGAAACGGTATCTGCCTTGGTGCTGGATGCCTGGTTTGCGGGCTCGGCAGCGTTCGCGGATTGGCTCGGTGCTTTATTTGCGCTACTGGTGTCTGCCGATTCGCCCGCGTTTGCCTTTGAACTGCTGGTTGTTGCGTGCCCTGCGGCGCTGCTGGAGCCCGATGCCTGGCTCTCGCTGACATCTTGCGTGGCGTCTGCCTTGTTTGCAGCGGAGTCAGCCGTGGAAGGGCTGCTTGCGCTGTCAGCTGTGGGGTTTTGTTCTGCTGTGATTGATGCCGAGTTGTTGGCTTCTTCTGCTAGGGCGAAGCTGGGGGTTAGAGCGGTTGCCAGGGCGATTGCCGTAAGCAGCGCAAGGGCGCGCTTTGCTATGCCGTGAGGACGGCAGGTGGTGTTGCTCACGTGAGCTCCTTCTATCCAGGGCGCAGGCTGGCAGGCATTCCGACTTGATCGAGGGCTGCTCGAAGTTACGGTTACTGGTATAGCGAAGGACTTTCACCTTCATTCCCCTGCGGCTTGTGAGCACCTGCGCAAAAGGCGCAGCCAGCCGTTACCAAAAATATGCGGTCACATTATAAAGGGGGTCTTCTTTATGCGGCAAGTTGGCGCTGCGTGCATGGGCGAGCGAGATTCGTTCGCCCATGCCGACTACGCGCGTTGTGGCCCGTGAGGCATGGCTCCAAAAGCAAAACGCCCCGCATCAGGCCGAAAGTGAACTGAACCCACTTTTTGGACACGAGAAATGGGTGCAGTTCAAAGTTTGATGCGGGGCGGGAGAAAAGGAGGGTCTGGGTTGCTAGGCGTTTGCGGGCTTTGACCCCTTGGCAAGAGCTTCAATGGCAGCGAGGTTTGCCATGGTGGATCGAATAACGTCCGAGCGGGAAAGCGAGCCAACGAGCGTTCCGTCTTCGCTTACTACTGGTGCTTTCTTGATGCGCTTTTCAGCCAGCAGGCGGCATGCTTCGTCAAGTTCGGATCCGCTTTCAACGGAAATAGCGCCTTTGGTGGCAATGCGCATAACGTTCAAGTCAAGCAGTTCGGAAACGCGCTGCATGAAGTTTTCGTTGTCAGTGGCGCGGTACAGCATGAGAGTTGCGTCCAGAACGGCGCCTTCGCTGCGTCCGATGTACTTCATGATGTCGCCGTCGGAAATAAAGCCGACCACTTTCATATGTTCGTCGACCACGGGAACGCCAGAGGTTTTGTTGGTGGCAAGAATCTGCGCAACCTCGCGGATGGAGTCGGTGCTGTGGACGAAGTAGGGCTGCTTGTTCATAGCAAGGTCCACAGCGATGTGATCGTCTGCCTTGGTGGGCAGGCGCAGAGCATTGGCGCGCTCTGCGGCGGAAGGCTCCTTCTTAGTGTCGCGTACGGCGACAACGATAACTGCAAAGATTGCGATCATGATAAGCGCCGTGAAGGCGAATGCGATGCGGTCGCCTGCCATGGCCTGTTCGATTGCGGGCATCTCGGGGAACAGAAAGGTGGATGTTGCGGAAAGGGAAACCAAGATGGCTGTGCCCAACGACGCGCCTACCTGGTTCAACGTGTTCTGCAGTGCATTCGCGTGCTGGATAACACGGTTGTCCAGCGTGTTGATTCCCCAGGTGTTAAGCGGGGTGACCAGCGCCTGCATGCCAACGCCCAGGCAGGTGTAGATAACGATGATGAAGGGTACGGGCGTGTCGAGTCCGAAGCCAACCAGGCCGCAGCCGCCGATGGCCGCAACCAAGGCGCCTGGGATTACGATACGGCGAACGCCCAGCTTATCGAACAGGCGGCCAGCGAAGAAGCCCATGATGGCGCCCAGCACAGCGCCAGGCAGCATGATAAGGCCGGTTTCGAGGGCAGATACACCGAGCAGGTTTTGCAAATAGATGGGGAGCAAAACGCCTGTGCCAACCAGCGCGGCCTGGAGCAGGGCAACCAGAACGACAACGATGGCATATGAGCGGCTCTTCAGCACGTCGACTTTCAACAGCGGCACTTCGAGGCGGAGTTGCCTGCGTACGAAGAACGTCAAGAGAATGGCACCGGCAGCGATAAGGGCGATCGGGATGGCTGTGTTGGTTGCTGAAGTGATAGTGGCCAAGCCATACAGCAGCCCCAAAAGGCCCAGTGAGCACAAGGCAACGGATGGTTTGTCGAACGAGGTGGGTTCGAATTCGCCGTAGCTCTTGAGGAAGACGATGGCCAGGATGACGATAAGTACCGCCAGTGCGGTTACCAGCATAAAGAGCGAGCGCCAACCGACGGATTCGACCAGCAAGCCGGAAAGGGAAGGACCGACAGCAGGGGCAAAGCCGATAACCAAGGACACAATGCCCATGGCGCTGCCGCGCTTTTCGCGGGGGAATATCAGAAGAATCACGGTGAATACCATTGGCATAACTACGCCGGTGGCTGCTGCCTGGAAAATACGGCCCAGCAGCAGGATGCCGAAGAAGGGCGAAAACGCCGCCATAAGGGAACCCAAGGCGAATACCGAAACGCCTGCGATGAAAAGCTTTCGGGTGGGGAAGCGGCCAATAAGGAAGGCGGAAAGCGGGATGATAATGGCTTCGACCAAAGAATAAGCTGAGGTGAGCCACTGAACGGTGGTGGCGTCTGCCTGGAGGTCGGCCATGATGGAGGGGTATGCGGGCGAAAGGAGCGTCTGGTTCAAGACAACCAGCGTGGCGCCTGCCAGCAGAATGGCAACGATAACTACTTGATTACGGGTGAGACCCATCTAGTTTTCCTTTCTTGTGTGGGGATCGGTAGGGATGGTTTTGAGCTGGCTGTTGAGGCTTGCGAGCTTACGGAATGCTATAAACCCTTCGATGACCTGCTGCTGCAGCTCGGCAGCGTCGGGGTTTTCCTCGAAGAGGGCAGAAAACTCTGCATCGATGGCGGCCGATTCGGCGCGGCCTTTTTCCGTGAGGTAGATACGGAAGCTGCGCTTGTCGTTTTCGTCCTGCCTGCGTTCGATGAGGCCGCGTTCTTCCAAGGGCTGGGCGATAGGCTTGAAATTTGAGGGCTTTACGCACAAGTGATAAGCGAGTTCTTTGATAGTTTGGCCATCCTGCGAGGCTATTTCGCCCAGCAGGTGAGCCTGATAGGGGTTTAGCCCGTGCCTTGCAACGATGCTCGAAAGCGTTGATTTGATGAGTAGACTCATAAAGCGGGTTTCTTCGAACAAGGTTCGGCAGAAGTTGATTTTTTCCATGGTTAATGATCCTCCTTTCTGCTTCAGAGAATAAGAAAGCGCCCCAGGTAGGGGCGCTTATGAGCTTGTTTAACACTATAAATAGTACTAAAACATAATTATATTTTAGAAATAAATATCGTTTCTTCACAAGTGGGAATCTGACACCTGTTCCTATTTTCCCACCTTGATTGCGCCTTTGTCGCAGCGATTGCCCCAGGCGTCGATGAGGGTATCGTCCTTGTATACACACACGATTTCGCAGTGGTTGGCGCATTTCTGGCAGATGACTTCGCGGGTGGTGAACTCGAAATCGGAGATGTCGAAATTGAAGGGCTTGCGCTTCGAGGCAGGAGCGTCGGCCGCCAACAGTGCAGCGCCGTAGGCGCCCATCAGATGGCCGTCGGGGTCAACTAAAACAGGTTGGTTCAATGCTTCTTCGAAGAAATGAACCACGCCAACGTTCTTGCTCACTCCGCCCTGGAAGACGATGGGCGACTGAATGCGCTTGCCTTTGCCCACGTTATTCAGGTAGTTGGTGGCAACGGCCTTGCACAAGCCGGCGATAACGTCTTCGCGGGGATAGCCAACCTGCAATTTGTGCACCAAATCGCTTTCGGCGAACACCGTGCAGCGGGCAGCAATGTTGGCAGGTTTTTTCGAAGTTAGGGCAATGGGGCCGAACTCTTCCACTTCGACGCCAAGGCGGTGCGCCTGGCTCGACAGGAACGAACCAGTGCCTGCAGCGCATAGCGTGTTCATGGCATAGTCGGTGGCAATGCCGTTTTCGACGCAGATGATCTTCGAGTCTTGTCCGCCGATTTCAAGGATCGTGCGCACATCAGGGTGCAGGTGGGTGGTGCCAACGGCGTGGGCGGTAATCTCGTTCTTTACCACAGTGGCATCCAAGATAGAGCCAACCAGTCGCCGTGCGCTGCCAGTGGCGCCAACGGCAACCACGCTGATTTCTTCGGTGTTTATCTGGCTGTGCAGGTCTTCCACTACACGGCGCGCTGCATCGGTAGGGTTGCCTTCCGTCCAAAGGTAGGAGCGGGCGATAATCGTGCCATCAGGCAAAATGATGACGCCTTTAGTGGAAATAGAACCGGTATCGATACCAAGGAATGCGTTGCTCATCAACGGGCCTTTCTCATTGCAATCATGTCGTAGAACGCCTCGAGTCGGGTGTCGAGGCCGGTATCGCTCGTTTGCGAATCGTAACTCAGGTACAAAATAGGGATATGGTAGTCGCTGCTGATGCGCTGCAGAACGGGCATCACGTCAATCTCGGGCGTGCAGCCAGAAGACTTAAGGTGAACAATGCCGTCGAATCCCTTTTCGGCATAACTTTTTGCAGCGGCGATGGTCATGGTAGAAGTGGGACCCATGTCATAGCTTACGTATTCGCTCACGCCGCGGCGCAGGTTTTCCTCGTTGTAATGCAGGTTGCGGTGCGTGATGTTCAAGTACCGAGCGAGCGAAACGCCCATATCGATGAACTTGTCTTCGATGTAGAGATTCGAATGGGAATCAACGGCAGTGAAGTATTCGCCCACAATCCCGATGCGGATCGGGTCGGCGGGTTCTTGTGTGAGCAATTCCCGAAGAACGCCCATGCCGCGTTTGTAGACAGTGGTTATCTGGTTCAGATTGGTAACGGTGCGCATGTCGGCAAAGAAATCATTGCGGGCGCGCTTGAACGATCCACGCTCAGCTTCGAAGCCGGCCTTTGCCAGGTAGACGTCATTGTAGGAGTCTAGACATTCGATCATTTTGAAAAGTGCCAGGAACTGCTTTACTCCTTGCGGGATAGAAAGGTTCGGGTTCACTTTTTCTTTACAGATGGCGAGGTACTCTTGCATTGGCTTTCCTGTTACCGTGGCGAAGTTGAGCATCTCGAACTCGTAGCCCATGTCACGCAGGATGGATTCCTGCAACTCGCCGTAATACCCCAGGCGGCAGGGTCCGGCAAATTGAACAAGAACGTCGGCGCCGCGCTCTAGCGCTTCGATGTAGTCACCCAGGATGTGCTTGAACGGAGCGCATACGAAATCGTTACTGTGCTGGGCGCCCCGCTCCAGCGTGCGACGCGTAGGTTCGGGCAACGATACGTAGTCGGCGTCAAGCACCTGCTCAACGAAGTACTTGAAGGCAATGTCGTAGTAGGAATAGCGAAGGAAGGCAACTTTGGTACGCGCGTGACGATCAGCTTTTTTCTTTTGCTTCTTCTTGTTGCGGTGAGCGCGAAGGGCCTCGGGTGTGCCGGGGATAAAGGAAATGGATGCATTGGGGATTTCATCAGAATAGCGGCGTTTGAGGGTGTCGGCTGCCTTCTGTACGGCATTCAATGCAGTCAGTTTGCGGTTCGGCTCTCCGCCTTGCTGGTGGTTTGATTCGTTATTCATGCAGGTAGCCACCCCTTTGCTGGTAACGGAGGATATCGACAAAGCTTTCCAGGCGTGTTTCCAAGCCAGCGGTTCCGCTCTGCGCATCGACAGTGAGCGAAAGGATGGGCTTGCCTTTGATGCAGCGCATAAGGGCATCGTTGGTCATGGAGTCGGGCCCGCAAGGGAAGGCGCTTACCAAAACAATGCCGTCTATCTGGTCGTACAGGTCCAGAATGGTGCCGATGGTCTCGCGGTTGACAATCCAAGGCAGGGTGTCGGAAAACTCAAAGCTTTTTTCCAGCGCTTTTTCGTGATTGTGGCGATCGGCGAAAAGAACGCAGGTTTCCATTTCTCTTAGCATGTCAACAAGCGGTGAACCCACAAAGTCGTCATGAATCACGTAGGGGTGCGCCGCCAACAGAATTCGCAAAGGGCGTTCGCCTTCGGGCATTTTAGAAACGCGTTTTAACAGAGCTTCCTGTTTGTGGGCGCGTTTCTCGTCGCTATTCGTCTGAGCACGAACGGCGGCAGCGTAGGCTTTCTTTGATTCTTTTCTTGTTGCCCCAAGCTTTTGGCCGAGGTCAATGTAGGCTTCCTGCTCCTTGATGTGGCTGTCCGCTTGATCAACTTCGCAGGAAATGATGCGGGGACGTTGCGTGATAAAGGTATTGGCAACTAAATCTGGCAATGCTTGGAATTTGGTGCAGAAGCCTTTGAAGTTTCCCAAATTGTCGATGCTGGGAGCAAAAATGGCATCGCATTTTCCCAGAAGGCTGGCAACGTGACCCATATACAGTTTTGATGCCAGGCAGCATTCGTCGATGGAGAGGTGCGCTCCTGCTTCAAGGGTGCTGCGGTCGGATTTATCGCTTACCACAACGGTCCGGCCGAGTTCTTCAAAAAAGGTGCGCCACATGGTTTTGTAGCGAAAATACAGTAGGGCGCGAGGTATGCCGACGGTATGAACGTCAGCAAATTCTGCCTGCGCCTTGAGGTCTAAAGGGCTCATATTCCTCCATATTGATGAGGGCGTTGGGCTGCTTGGAACTGCCCCGTGCCTTTATTCTCTTCTTCTTGGGGCTTTGCTGGTTATGGTTTCATGTGGATTCCATCTTGCGTTATGCTTAAATACCCATTCCAATAACGTCGCTTCACGAAAGGAGCCGCATGACCAGGTACCGTGCCACAATCGTTTCGCCAAAAGGGGCGGCCCCTAAATCAAGCGTTATCGAGTTTGAAAGCGAGCATCGTGCTGGCTCTAAGCTGAACGTGCAAGACGCACGCTATAAAATGCTCGAACTCCATGGCTCCGAAGCGTTGGCATGGACTGTGAAAGATGTTGAAAAAGTGGCGGATTCCACTCCAGGTGATGCGCCCATGGAGCAGATGATGCTTGATTTCCGTGAGCCGGTTGAGCCTCCCAAGCGTAAGCGTCGTACGGTAAAGCGCGGCATTGCCGGTTAACTGTTGCGATAAGTGTTGAGCGTAGCAAGAAAAGCGAGCTGTCCGATGGTTCATTGAGCAGCTCGCGTTTTTGTTTAAGCCTTTGCGCTGGTGTTGGCGGCTATAGATTGTTTAGGATGGCCCGCCTTAACTCGTATCGTCGGCACAGTTTGGGAAACGCCAGGAGCCCGAAGGTGGTTGCTAGGGCTAAAACGACAAGGAGGGGTACGGGAGCGGAACCATCATTGGTTTTCGGCAATTTGGCGGCAACGGATTCCGCTGCTGTTTCGACTGGGTTGGTTGATTGGACAACCGAGTCTCTGTCTTCGTCATGAAGCTCTAAATTGCGGTGGGTGTTGATATTCGCGACATTCCACAGATCAACCGCATCGCCCGATAGTGTTTCCTCTGTTGCTTGCATGTGCAGGATGGCGGGAGCGTAAGCAATCATGCTGTCTTCTTCGCTGCGCGTTGGTCCCGCTGCTTCCTTCAAGTTGAATGAAGCTCGGTTTGCCGTCAGGTCGGAAAGGTCAACATTCTCATAGCGTTCGGGGCGCTCCCATTCCTTGGCATCTTGGGTATTGGTGCCAAAGCCCTCTTCGACTCTGCCGTGTTCGAAGGCTACGGCAATGATGAACTCTCCCTGCTCGAGCGAAAGATCGTTCACGGCAAGCTCTTGCGATCCTAGGGTCGAAATGTCTTGTTTCCAAATGCGCCAGCCACTGAAGTCGTGGATGCGTTTGTTGGTTGGATTGTCGGGGTTGTAGGGGTTTCCGGCGCAGGCATTTGGCTGTTCGTTGCTGGCGCTGCTTGCCTCGGTGTTGGCTTCGCCGATGCTGCCGGGCTTGCTTTTGCTCTGCTTTGCAGCGCTATTGCCGCTGGTCTTTCCCGTTTTGCCATCTTCTTCGCTTGCTGCTTTCTCCTGTTCTTTTTCCTGGTCGAAGTTGGTTCGATACCACACGTTCATCATGCCGTCGTAGTCTTCGAAGCTCACGGGTGTGGCGATGCCGGTAAGGTGGGCATAGCCGTTTTCTGCGCAGGTGATGGTATCGGTCATGGTGAATTCGTCCACCCAAGTGCTAGAGGTGGAACGATAGTCGATTGAGTAATCGAACGATCCTGCTTCGTTGAGGAGAGTTTCGCGCTTGTCGACTTCGCCTGAAATGGCAAGGGGGATGGTGTCGTTGTCAACGGTGCCCAGATCGAGCGTAGTATTGTCTCTGCTGATGGTTATTGTGAAGTGCGCCAGTACGGTGTCTTCATTTTCCTTACAAGGAAGTTCTTCTATTTCATAAGTGTCGTAGGGAAGGGCGCCAAGGTCGTCGTTGACCTTTGTTGCCCCGCCGTGCGAATCGCGCTCGAACCAGATGCCATCTTTTGCCGAGGTGCCAGCGTTGGTGTTGCGGGAATGAGGTACCCACGAAGACGCGGTGTTGGCCATGCCGTTTTCATCGGTTACCAGCACATGTTCTTCTCCTGTGGTGTGCGAAGTGATGCGGAATGGCACATTCGCCAGGTGCTCCATGGTGCCGCTTTTCGCTTTCGTGAAGGCCAGGTCGCCTCGAATTACCTGCTCTTCAAAGGAAAGGGGAGTCCAAGCGCTGATGTGCTCTTCTGCCCCTTCGCTGGTTAGCGATACCTTCCAGGGTGCATCGCAGCCGAGATACCCTGTTGGTGGCTGTATCTCCTCTACCAGGACGGTGCCTAGGGGAAGCGCTATAGCGTGGTTGGTGTCGTAATAAAACTCATCCCCCTCAACGAAATGGTTTTCATCGAAGGCGAATCTGCCTGTCTCGTCTGTTTTGAAAACCCACGTGCGTTTAGGGGTTTCGAGGTAATCCATGCTTTGCTTCGTTGTCTTCTGGCTGGAGGGATTGACGCTCGATCTGTTCGGGATTCCCCAAAGTGCCCTTGGTTCTTGTTCTCCTTGATCGAAGTAGCTAACGCGGAAGAGCGCTCCTTTCAGGGTCGCCGATCCGAGGGGGTAAGGGGTGTTGGTTTCTGCGTCGATCTTTTGGCCGATGAGGTTGATAAGCGTGTTTTGCGGTGCATCGGAAATGCTTGCTGTGGTGGTGCTGCCCGAGGTAATAGCTACGCTTGTGTCAGGTGCGGGAGCAAAGCCATCAGGAGCCGTTTCTTCGCGAATGGTGTACGTGCCTGCGGGTAGCAACGGGCTCTTGGCTGTTTTCCCATCGGGGCCCGTTGTTAGCTGGGCTACGCGCGACCCCTCTTGGTTGTATACGCCAAACACGGCTCCCTCCAGCGAATAGCAGCGATTGCCTTCGCTGATAGAAGGATTGGAGGAAGTTTTGACCACTTCAAGGTATCCGCCGAAGTTCTTCTTGATGACGGCTTTCAAGTACACCGTTTGATAACCGATAAGCCCCAGGCTGTTGCTTGGGCCGCCGGGGCGCGCCGCGCCAGGTGGCGTGATATTCACGTCGTAAACCACCTCACCTGCTTCGACGTTTACCTCTTTCAGGGTGGCTACGTAGTCTGCTCGGGTGTTTGAGGGCGGTGCGGCGCTGGGCAGCGAGCAGGTGCCAGTGCCGGCATAACCTTTGAGTTCACCGGTGAAATCAGAAATGGCAAATTTGGCGGGATGCACACTCCAGGTTGCGCCTATGTAGCAGCTGCCAGTTAGGGTTTTGGGAATGTCCTTTGTGGGGTCAAATGCTTCGACTTCAGCGGTGTTGGCAATCTTGAACAGGGCATATATGCTTGTTGATTTCTCTATGGGCTTCGTGAAATCGAAGGTGGAGTCGTCGGAGGTGTCCACCCACCGTACGAATTCCCATCCCCCTTTGGTAGGGGTGGCGGGTATGCTCCCGTAAGCCTGTTTGAACGAGCTGCCCCGAGGCGCTTTTACGGTAAGGTCGTCGGTTTTTGCATCGTTGAAAGAGACGCGGACCTCGTAATCGGCTTCAACGAGTGTTCCTGTGACGGTTGTGCTTTTCTCGATCTTTGTGGTTAGCCAATCGAACTCTTTCCCTGCTTCATCGTGCCATTTCAGGGTGAACCCTTGCGCCTCTTTTGACTCAATGAGCTTCGCCAGGGGCTGTTTGCCCGATTCGTCTGCCATATAAGCGGGGTTGGTACCAACGGGTTGCCCTAAGGTGAAATCGGTTCCAGCAACCAGGGTGGGTAGCGCTCCTGTATATCCTTCGACTTGAATGACGACGGTTGCTAGCTGCCCAGAGGTGTTTCCTGCCTGTGCCCAGCGGGGTGCGGCTGCTGAAGTAACAAGAAAACATGCCAGGGCAGCGACAAAGACGCACAGTAGTAAACGGTGATTTGCAGATGGGATTATCCATTCGCTGGTGCTTTTGCGGGGAAATCTTGTTTGGTGGAAGGCATCCCCTATGTGTTGCCTTGTGGGCGTGATGCGGTCTGTTGGTTTGTCGCCAATGCGTCGCACGCGCGCAGCGGCACGATTCTTTGCTTTCATGATGCAGCCTTTCCTTGCGGTGTTGCTTGCCGCAAGTGTTGCAGCCGTTGCTTAAGAACATGCGAAGCGCGTGAGAAAATTGTGCGAAAGCGGTGCGAAATATAGGGGAAACCATGAAAAGGTTACGCGACCGTTAAGTCATCGATCTCGAAAATATCTATTCTTATCAGGTGATATGCAACGAATACCGAAATATCTTATTTCTCCGATATGAATTATGGAATTAATACTTGACAATACCTACGGGGTTAGTAGGATTTGGAGTCAAGAAAAGGACTTCCTTTGAGGTTTCAAAGCTCAAGTTTGGTATTGCTTCGGTAAGGCAACGCAGTTTGCCAGCGAGCTAAAGGCCCGAAGGCGATTTGCCGTAGATGCGGCAGAAAGAAGGAATCATGGCAGTGTACAAGAGCGTTTCCGAGCTTATCGGCAATACCCCGTTGGTAGAACTCTCCAACTATGAGAAGAACCACAACCTGAATGCAACTATCATCGGCAAGGTCGAGCTGTTCAATCCCGCCGGCTCCATTAAAGACCGCATTGCCAAGGCAATGATCGATCAGGCGGAAGCCGACGGCAAGATCGATGCAGACACCGTGTTTATCGAGCCCACTTCAGGCAACACCGGTATTGGCCTTGCTGCTATTGCTGCCGCTCGTGGCAATCGCATTATCATCACCATGCCTGAAACGATGAGCGTTGAGCGCCGCAACCTTATGAAGGCTTACGGTGCTGAACTGGTTCTCACCGATGGCGCCAAGGGCATGAAGGGCGCAATCGCTCGCGCTGCCGAACTAGCCGAGGAAATTCCGAACTCCTTCATTCCCAGCCAGTTCACCAATCCCGCCAACCCCGCCGTTCATGAGGCAACTACTGGTCCCGAAATTTGGGAGGCAACCGAGGGCAAAGTGGACATCTTGGTTGCTGGTGTAGGTACTGGCGGAACGGTTTCCGGTACGGGCGCATATCTGAAGAAACAGAACCCCGAGGTCAAGGTTGTTGCCGTGGAGCCTGCTGGATCCCCTGTTCTTTCAGAAGGCCATCCGGGCGCTCACAAGATTCAGGGTATCGGCGCGGGATTTGTTCCTGATACACTGAATACCGAAATATATGATGAAGTTATCACCATCGCTGACGAAGAGGCTTTCGAGGCTGGCCGCGAGCTTGCTGCAAAGGATGGCTTGCTGGTGGGAATTTCCTCAGGCGCTGCTGTTGCTGCCGCTACTAAGCTCGCTCAGCGCCCCGAAAATGCCGGCAAGGTCATCGTTGCTATTCTCCCCGATACGGGCGAGCGTTATCTCTCTACGGCGATGTTCAACTTCGAGTAAGATCCGAGCAGGCGTCTTGACGCACTGCTCTGGCAAGTGAGGCATGAATGTCCTACGAGCAAGAGAACAAACAGGCACTGGTCGCTTACTTCAATGAGGGCGCGAAGGGGGACAAACCCCTTGGCGCCCTTGGCGTTGAAGTGGAGCACTTCGTGGTTACCGCCGAAGGCGAACATCCCGTATCGTACGCTGGGGGCGAAGGGGAATTTGGCGTTCGTGATGTGCTGGCGCATTTAGCTGATGCTTACCCGCAGCACACCTATGGCCTTGAAGGCGACCTCATCGGGCTTGCTAGCGATGAGGCCTCCATTACACTTGAGCCTGCTGCTCAGCTTGAAATAAGCATCGCTCCATATTTGTCTATCGGTCAGATCCTCCGTGTGTACAGCGAATTCCGTTCTAAAGTTGATCCGTTTTTGGCGGAGCACGGATGCAGGCTGGTTACCAGCGGTTATCATCCTACGGCGCGTGCGCTTGAGCTTACGCTTATTCCGAAACAACGCTACCGGTTCATGAACGACTATTTCATGAAAATCGGTACGCATGGCGAACGCATGATGCGCGCTTCTGCTTCTACGCAAGTTTCGGTGGATTATCGCGATGAAGCCGATGCCATTCGTAAAATGCGTATTGCCCAGGCGTTGGCGCCCATCTTTGCAAGTGTCACCGACAACACTGCGGTGTTCGAGGCGGAGCCTGCGCCCCGATTGGCGCGATTTGCCCTATGGCGCAACGTGGACAACGATCGATGCGGTTCGGTGCCGGGTCTTTTCAGCGAGGGTTATGGCTTTGCGGACTATGCCGATTGGATTCTTCGCACGTGCCCTATTTTCGTTACGCGCCCTTCCGCCGATGATCCTGCGGGGCCAAATTTGCGTGCGGTGTATGGGCAGTCTGCCTATGAAGCCTACGGTGACGCTCCCATGACCCGCGCCGATATCGAGCACGTGCTCTCTATGTTTTGGCCCGACGTGCGCTTGAAGAACTTTGTGGAAATTCGCCCAGCTGATTCGTTGCCTGCACCGCTTATGGCGGGATATGCGGCGCTTGTCAAAGGCATTTTCTATTCCGAGCGCTCTCTTTGCGCGATCGAGCAGGCATTTGGGGCAACGGAAGGCGTGTGGCTCTTGAACGATAGCAGCGCCAATCAGGCACTGGAAGCCATCCACCGTCATGGTGCCGAAGCGGTTATCTACGGCAAAACGCTTGCTGAATGGCAGGAACTTATCTTCGAAGTTGCAGATGAAGCGCTCAATGAAGAGGATGCAGCTCATTTGCACGACCTAGTGTCATTTGCCCGCAGCAGACGATAGCCCGTATGTCGGCATATTCGCCGTGCTATTATGGTCTTATTCCTATATGATTACAGGTTGTTTTGTGCATTGCCCGTTGCTTCGGGCTAATGCATTGATGATGTTTACCATTCCGTCAGGAGGCACCAATGAAGATATCTACCAAAGGGCTCTATGCAGTGCGCTTCATGGTGTTTTTGGCGGGGCATGGCGGTACGGAGCCGGTGCCATTGAAAGAAATCGCTGAGGCTACCAGCATTTCGCGTAAGTACTTGGAGCAAATTGCTTCGAGCTTGGCGGCGGCGCAGCTGGTTCGTAGCGCTCGCGGTGCTTCGGGAGGCTATCGCCTTGCGCGCAGTGCCATGAACATTACCATGCTCGACGTGCTCACCGTAACGGAGGGCTCGCTTGCGCCCGTTGATTATCTCGATGAGCTTTCCGGGGAAGCGTCTCCCGGTGAATCGTGCTATGAGATCTTCGTTTGGAAGGGTCTGCACGATTTGGTAAAGGGTTACCTGGGCGGTATTTCTTTGCAGGATGTGGTGGATCGTTCCTCCCAGCTTGCGATAGATAGCTACACCATCTAGTAATAAAAAGCGGCTGGCTTGTTTGCGCTGGCTTGCAGGAAGGGAACGTCATGACGGTAGCGAATGGAAGTGCTGGCAAGATTTCGCACCTGCCTGTCATCGGCATCGTTCCTTCCCAGAACACCACCGAAAAGATGGTGAGTTTTCCCGAGCGCTATGCTGACGCCATTATCAAGGCTGGCGGCGCCCCCTTGCTGCTGCCACTTTCGGGCAACTCCCATATTTACGAAACGCTTTTCCCTTTGATAGATGGTTTTGTTCTTACCGGTGGCAATGACATCGATCCAGCTCGCTATGGTGCTATTCGCGATAGCGGTAAAATCGACGAGCATACGCCTGAGCGTGAAGAACTTGAGTACTTGATTTTGAGCTATGCGTATCGCTTTGATTTACCGTTGATGGGTATCTGCCGAGGCATGCAGATGATAAATGTGTGCTTGGGAGGCACCTTATTCCGAGATTTGGGAGACCAGTTTTCCGGTGTGGCAAGAAAGGGCATTAACGACGATAAAGACGATTTGCCTCAACTTGCGCATTGGCAGCCAAAGCCTTATAGCGAGCCCACCCATCCAGTAACCATTCTGCCTAACTCCAAATTAGGGAAGTTGCTGGGCGTGCAGAATATCATGGTAAATTCTATGCATCATCAGGGAGTATGTGATCTCTCGACGCGTGTTGATGCTGTGGCATATGCGCCCGATGGCCTGGTTGAGGCCATAGAGGTGCGTGATAAGAGCTTTATGATCGGAGTGCAGTGGCACCCTGAGTTTTTCACGGGGCGCCATCGCATGGAATGCGTATTCGATGCGCTTATCGAGGCAGCGGCGCAGGGTCATGCCCATTGCGGTGAACGTGGCAGCGTTGCTATTACGCGCAGTGAACCTGCGGGCATTCAGGCGCAATGGCCCGAAATTACGTTTGCGGATTGCATCTGATCGGTCTATAAATGGTCAAACCCTCTGCAGACTGCTTTGCTTTCGCGCATGCTGCTTACCTTGCGATATGAGAATACAGACGTACGCGTTGCTCGAATTCTTGGAGCGAGATCCCCTGGGCATTGCTGATGCGGATGGCAAGGTAGTGGGCATTGTCTTTGATAGCGTAGATCATTTCCTCTGGGAAAGAAGAGTCGTCGAGCTTTCCCTCACGATAGAGATAATCGATAACACCGATCAGGCCGCTAATGGAATACTCAATGATAATCCGCGCATTGGTGGTGAGTTCCTCCTCCTCGTCACAGAGTATGGTTTGCCACATGTTGGCTATGATGGTGCGGATTTTCAATGCCACGCATTCTTGGCCGCAGTGCTTCATCACAAGGCCAAAGCGCTGTGTACGCTGGGGCAGTAGCATTTCCGTCAGCGCTTTGCTGTCGTTGCTGAGCATATAGAAAATGCCAAGTGGAAGGCCCTTGCTGTTAAGCAGCTCTTCCTCGATGACGGTGCACAGCAGCGCGTCGAGCGATTCGTAGTGGTAGTAAAACGTACCACGGTTGCAGTGGGCCTTTTGGGTGACCATATTCACCGTGATGTGCTTCAGGTCATTTTCCTCAAGCAATTCCCAGAATGCGTTTTTGATGCGTTCTACCGCAGCGGGTTCCTGTTGGTCTTTGCGGGGTCGTGCCATGATGGGTTCCTTCGTTGTGGGGCGATACGGGTTATGGCTCGTCCGCTAGGACGTGCGAGGTTTGCGCGCGTTCATGATGAGCATTTGCAGGCGGTTTTCGATGTTGGCGAAGCTAACGTCGGGATCGAAGTCGAGGGGCAGAATCTGCGCATCGGGGTACAGCTCCTTCAGGCGTTTCGATATACCGCGGCCTACTACGTGGTTGGGAAGGCACCCGAAGGGCTGTAGGATAACGAACGCGCGGCAACCCCGTTTTGCGTGGTGCAGAATCTCTGCGGGAATCAGAACGCCCTCACCAGCATCGAAGGTGTGGTGAATGATAGGGTCGCTTGCCTGCACCAATTCGGGCATACGGCACGGCGGTGTATACAGCGGGTGCGCCTTGGCAATTTTGTCGGTAGCATCATGCGCCAACTTGAAGAAGGCATCGGATATCGAATTGTTCAGCTTGGTGGGAAGCGGGCGATGCACCTTGTATTCACGTTGCTGAGATCGCTGGTAGAAGTACGTTTTGCGAATAACATCGGTCATGCGTGCTTCGATGATCTCCAACCCGTTGTTTTCCAAATACAGCTCCATATCGTGGTTTGCACCGGGATGGAAATTCAAGAGGTACTCGCCCACGATCAGCACGGTGGGGCGCGGCTTGCTTCGGTCGTATTTTACGGAAAGCATCGAAGCAATAGCTTTTTTGAAGCCTTTCTTCATGCCCCCGATACCGCCTTGGCGCAGGCCGCCTATAACGGCATCGATAGATTTGTCGAATGCTGCATCGGCGCTGCCAGGTTCCAGCTCGTAGGGACGTATCTTGCGCAGCAGCTCTTCCAGCGCGTCGATCATGGGCAAGCCGAATGCAATTTGCATAGCGGTTTTTAGGTTCATCTTGAAGCCAGGATGAACATTATGAGCGTCTTCCGCATCGTTGGTGATGATGGGAACTTGAGGATAGCCTGCATCGTCGAGCGCTTTACGCAGTAGCGCAGCGTAGTGAGTAAGACGGCAGTCACCGATGTACTTGCCGGTGGCAATAGCAACCTTGTCGGGGTCGTATTTGCCCGATTCAAGTGCCGCCAGTGCTTCGCCGATCACGATTTGGGCAGGAAAGCAGATGTCGTTATGGACATAGCGTTTCCCCAGGTAAATTGCGCGTTCACGGCCAATAGGAAGAGAAACGGTGTTCAGACCCTGATTGGCAAACGCCGCTGCCATAAGTTGGCTAAAAGCGTGCGAGGTATTGGGAACCAATACCGTTTTGGTGGCAGCGTCTTCCTTGGTGAATTTCTGCGGATAGGGATCGGCGAGCTTTTCTCCTGTGGCGCGAGCTAGGGCCTCGTCGATTATGCGTTCGAATGCGGCTGTGCAGGCTGCGCATTGCGAGGGTTCGCAGCTCTGTGTGCTGCCGCAGCAAGAGGCATTCAAGCTTCCCTGTCGATTTGCATCGATAGCATAGGCTGTCTGATCAGGTGTTGCTGCTTTTTCTTTTTCGCGACGCTCGTTGACCGTTTCGATAAACGAGCGAACGCGGATACCTAAGGGTCCGCGAATGTCGCTTTCGTCCACCTTGAGCACCAGTGGTGTTTTGTCGCTGATCTCTTTCATCAGACGGATGATCTCGTCGGAGAGATACGCATCGTGGCCGCAACCGAAGCTTACTATCTGCACATATTCCATGTTGGGGCTTTGTGCTGCCAAGGTTGCCGTTGAAAGCATGCGGGCGTGGAAGTTGTTCGCAATGTCGATCAGGCTGTTCTGGAGCGGTACTTGCGTGGCGCCTGGAACGGAATCGGCGGTGATGACGGGAATGCCGTGCTCGGTAAACAACGTTGGCAGTTCGTGGTTGACCAAGTCGTCGTTATGGTAGGGACGTCCTGCAAGCACCACAGCGTAGGTGCCTTCGTTGCGGGCATGAGCCAGCACTTCGGCGCCGCGCTGCTGAAGGGCAGCGCTGAACGATGCCTGCGCGTTGCGCGCCTGTTCAAGGGCGGCTAACGTTGCTTTCTCGGGAATTTGGAAGGTTTCCTTGAAGTACTTCACCAGCTGGTTGGTGCAGTCCTCTTCTGTGAACCAATGGAACATCGGGTTATCGAAGGGGATATCCCAACGACGGCTGGGGTTGTCGGAATTCTGCACCACCAGGGCGTATCCCTTAACCACGGCGCACATTGACTGGCTGTCCTTCGAGGTGTTTTCAGAGGGTACCGTGGTAACGATTGGCATGAAAATGCGGTCGACACCCTGTTTGTGCAGATCGCGAAGGTGGCCATGAACCAGTTTCGCGGGGAAGCATACGGTGTCGGACGTGACGGCAGAAAGACCGTTTTCGTAGATGGCGCGTGTTGATTTATGGGAGAGCTTTACGGTAAAGCCTAGTGCTTGCAGCAGCGTTTTCCAGAAAGGCATGCTATCCCAGAAAAACAGTACGCGCGGAATGCCCAAGGTTATTCCTTGGGAAGGCATAACGGGAGTACAGGGCCAATCTTTGAATAGCAATTGCTCTCGTTCGTTGTACAGATTCGGCACGCTTTCCATGGTCTGGTTTGCTTCGCGTACTTGCTCACGTACTTTTGTGTCGGAAAGTTCGCCTACGATTTCGCCCTTAGTGCAGCGATTGCCGGTAATCCATGAAGTGCCATTGGAAAACGTGATGCGTGTGCGGTTGCAGCGGTTTGAGCAGAACGGGCAGATCAGATTCGTTTCCTGCGAATAGCTAAAAGATTCCAGGGCATCCCAGCTGATAAAGGTAGAGGTTCGGTTTGCTTGCTCGCTTTCGCGGGCGATAAGTGCTACGCCTATAGCTCCCATAAGGCCAGGATAGGGCGCTCGAGTTACCTCTTGGCCAACGTATTGTTCGAATGCGCGCAGTACTGCGTCGTTCAGGAACGTGCCACCTTGGACCACGATGTGGTCGCCGAGCTTTTCTAGGTTGGAAACACGAATTACCTTGGTGAATACGTTTTCGATGATAGAGCGGCACAGACCCGCCATGATATCGTTTGGGTTCTTGCCGTTCTTCTGTTCGGTTACGATGCTGCTGTTCATGAACACCGTGCAACGGCTTCCCAGATCGGCGGGTGCGTTTGACTCGAAGGCAGCGCTGGCAATGCTTTTGGTGGGGATGTTCAACGTGGATGCAAAGCTTTCGAGGAACGATCCGCAGCCAGAAGAGCATGCCTCGTTTACTACAACATTGGTGATAACGCCGTTGTCGATCCAGATTGCCTTCATGTCTTGACCGCCAATATCCAGGATGAATGAGGCATTGGGGTCGAATTGCTGAACCGCGCGCGAATGGGCAACCGTTTCAACGGTGTGGCAATCGGCGCCAAGGGCGTTGGCGAACAGCATTTCGCCGTATCCAGTGGTACCACACCCTGCAACTTCAAGTTCGCATCCAGCATCTTGGTATCGTTTGTGCAAGCTGCGCAGTGCTTCCACGGCGACATCAATAGGTTCGCCTTCGTTGGAGGCATAAAACGAGTCGACGAGTTCACCTCCTTCGTTGAGCAGGGCGAACTTAGTAGTGGTGGACCCGCAGTCCACGCCAAGGTATACGCGGAGTGTTTTAGGAAGGTTTCCCTGTTCAAGTGCGGTCTTTGTTTGGGGCAGCTGATGGCGTTCGTTGAAGACGGCACGTTCTGCGTCGGTTTCGAAGAAAGGCTTGCCAGCATAGGCGCTTTGCGACGCGGCGCTGCCTGCCGCATCGTCTATGACCACGATGTGAGCCTCTTCCAGCGTCTTGATTGCTTGGGAAGGAACGAGGCGTGCCTGACGGCCGGCGAAGAGCTCTTCCAGGGCAAGTGCTGCGCCCACTGCAACGATGGTTTCGGGGTGATCGGGAATGATGATGTCTTTTCTGCCCAGCTCAAGGCGTTCGGCAAAAACGGCAATCAAGCGCGGGTTGAAGGTGAGGGGTCCGCCTTCGAATACAACAGGAGCCTCGATTTCCAGGCCCTGAGCCAAGCCGCCGATGGTCTGCTTGGCGATAGCGTGAAACGAAGATAGGGCGATATCGGCCTTCGGCACTCCTTGGTTGAGCAGGGGTTGAATATCGGTTTTTGCGTATACACCACAGCGGCCGGAAACGTTGTGGACGGCTTTTCCCTGTTGAGCGAGGTCGTTGAACTGTTCGGTGGGCACTTTAAGAAGTGTGGCGATTTCATCGATGAAGGCGCCTGTGCCGCCTGCGCAGCTTCCGTTCATGCGCATATCGGCAACTGACAGGCAGTTTGCCTCATTGTCGAATTTGAAGAAGATCATCTTCGCATCTTGGCCGCCGAGTTCGATGGCGGTGCGCGCGGTAGGATAATTCGCGCCTACTGCAAGGGAATTGGCCACAACCTCCTGCACATAGGGCAGGTCCAGGGCTTCAGCTAAAGCCGCACCGCCTGAACCGCACAAGGCGGCGCGCATGGGAATACCTTCGAACCGCTGGTCCAATTCGGCAAGCAAGCTCTTCAAGCAGTTTGCCTGCTGGGCATGATGGCGCACGTAGCGGCGCATGAGCATTTCATGGGACGCTGCATCCATAACGGCTATCTTCGCCGTCGTGGACCCAACATCTATACCTACAAGGAGTTGCGATGATTGGTTGTTCTGCACGGGTGAAGCCACGATAGTAAAAACTTCTTTCTAACTAAAACAACCCTGTCGAGCAGGGCATAGTTAGTTTACCCAACAAAATGTTCAATTAAAACAGACATTTGAGCTAACTCCATTTATTTTTCGTTGTTGTGGATTTGGTTTCGATCGATTGCGCAGCCGGGGGGATCCTCCTCTCTTGCGCCTTGAATGTCCCGTTTTCCTGAAACACGTTCAAGCCGCTGAAAAGCCGATATAATAGAGGACAGGGATCACAATCTACCTTGCTGAAATGGAGGGGTCATCATGGCTACTGAATTCGAAAAGGGTTTCCGCGATATTTTCCTGGCAGGCGTTGGCGCTATGGCCATCACTGGCGAAAAGGCGAAGGAAGTGCTCGATACCCTTATTGAAAAGGGCGGCGTTACAGTCGAGCAGGGTAAGGACATCAACCGCGAATTGCAGCATAAGGCAACTGAAACCGTTGCCAAGGTTCGCGAGGAAAGCATTGCCGCTGCGATGAAAACCATGAGCGCCGAAGAGCGTGCCGAGTTTGCTGCAACTGTTGCTAAGCTTGCCGCAGAGCCCGCTGCCGAGGAAGCCGAAGAGGCGCCTGCAGAGGAAAAGGCGGAATAACCCCGCATGCTCAGAACGTGGCAGGGTGCTCCTGCCACGTTCTTTTTATATAGGGGCGAAACCCCTGGTTTATTTGGTCGGTAGTACGTTCTGGGGCAAGTTTCAAAGGCGGCTGCCTTTGCGGTTGCTCGCTTCGTCCCTATAGCGCAAAACGCGTCCATCTATTTGTTCCGATGCTGGTTGGCCCATTAGAGGAATTTCATGAACGAAAACACCTTGCTCAAACGCTTTTTTGAAGACGGTATCGAATTCGATCCCGATAAGCAGTTTGGTTTAAGCCATAAGGTCCGCATACGTCGTATACGCGAAATCGTGCTGCTTATGCGTAAGCATCACGTTATGGACGGTCTTTCGCCTACGGAGCTGCGTGACATCCTTGTCGATTTGGGGCCAAGCTTCATCAAGATAGGCCAGATGCTCTCCCTTCGTTCGGAGATCTTGCCGCAGGCGTATTGCGATGCGCTTTCCGACTTGCAGATGGACTGCGACCCTATGCCATTCGACGAAACGGTAGCGGTGCTTCGGGGCATTTATGGCGATAAGTTCGACGCGATATTCAAGGAAATTGATCCGAAGCCATTGGGAAGCGCCTCTATGGCGCAGGTTCACCGCGCGGTTTTGACGAACGGTGACGAAGCAGCCGTTAAAGTGCAGCGTCCTGGCGTGCGCACTACCATGGCCCAGGACATCGATGTGATGCGTGCGGTTGCCAAGCAAGCTTCGCGTTTCATGAAAGATAATCAAATGCTCAATCTGCGCGATGTAGTGGAAGAGCTGTGGGTTACGTTCCTGGAGGAAACCGACTTCTTGAAAGAAGCGCGCAACTTGGAAGAGTTTGCGTTGCTCAACAAAGACGTGGTGTATATTTCCTGTCCGAAGCCCTATATGGAGTATTGCACTGAAGAAGTCTTGGTCATGGAATACGTTGATGGCATCTCCATCCGCGACACGAAGCGTCTGCTTGAAAATGGCTACGACCTGGAAGAAATCGGCGTAAAGGTTATGGACAATTACGCCACGCAGATTATGGAGCATGGCTTTTTCCATGCCGATCCTCATCCTGGAAATATCCTGGTTAAGGACGGCAAGGTAATCTACATCGACTTGGGCATTATGGGGCGCCTATCTGTTCGTGATCGCGGCGGTTTTAAGCGGATCGTTGAAGCGGTAGGGTCAAAGAACTCCGCTGAACTGAAAGACGCCCTCATCACGTTTTCCGTAGCGCATGATATGAATGCCATCGATCATCCGCGCTTCTTGGCGGAGCTCGATAACGTTTTGGAAAGCTACGGTTCAACCGACGTTGCCGATATTGATATTGGTGCTTTGTTGGGTGACATCATGGTGCTTACGCGCCAGTGCAAGGTTACCTTGCCCGCTTCGGTTACCGCTGTTTCGCGTGGCATCATTACCATGGAGGGCTCGCTGCAGGATTGTCTGGCAAATGCCAATATTGTCGACATCATCAATGGACATCTTCAACGCTCTAAAAACATCAAGACGGAGATCGAGAATCAAACAAGAGATTTGCTGATTTCGTTGAATTCGGCAACTCACAGCCTTATTAAAGCTGCCGAGTACTCAGGGGACACGCTTCACATGCTTTCGCGCGGTCAACTGAAAGTGAATATGGAAATGCTTAGTTCCCCCGAGCCGTTGTACAAGGTCGGGCGTATCATGAACCGCCTTGCCATGAGTTTGGTGATTGCCGGCTTGCTGGTAAGTGGCAGCCTTATTATTGCGGTAGATATGCCGCGTTTATTTGGGATGCCCGTCCTTTCTCTTGTCGAGCATGTTTCTGCGTTCGTCCTTTCGGTTTGGCTTGTGTGGGACATGTTCCGCAGAACAAGATAGAGCTGTTCGAAGCGCCTTTTCGCCGCATGGGCTATTGATTGATGCGGCAGGTCTGATTGCCAGAATTGGCTGATGGATGGGCTCTGAGCGATCACACTGTTGCCGTGGACGGCGTGCATTCGCCTTTGTGCTAGCAGATTGACATTTCCCTGTAATGATGTCGGTGGGGCAGCTCGGGTACAATGCTGTCAATGGTTTTGCCTACGAAAGGGGCTTTTGATGAATCCTGACTCTCGTGTTGTTCGGGGAGTAAGTATCGCAGCTATCGTTTTGTCTGCTTTGGGTATTTTGGGTGGCTTGGTGATTGCCTTGTTTATGGGAATCGCTTCGACTTCCTTGAATGATCCCGCTGTGGTCAATGCTCTTATCTCGGAGCTGGAATCGTCAAGCACCTCCTCGGCGTTTGATGGCTCTTCGTCGTATTCGTCATACGATTATTCCGGCATGACCCAGGATGAAGCCATGGTTGTGGCTTCTGCAAGCATTTTCTTAATGGTGGGTTTGAGCTTGGGGTATGTGCTTTGCAAGGTTGTCTGCCTGGTTGCGGGCATCATTGCTTTGCGCAACTGCAACAACCCCGCTAAATTGGGCAGTGCCTTCGGCTGGTCTATCGCCGCTGCTATTGTGAGTTTTTTGGTTGGTGGCATGATCTCTATGGTGCTGTTCATCGTTTCGGCGGTGTTCGTTAGTCGCGTTCGCAGAGCCTATGCAGCTGCACCAATGGGGGCCTACGGTTACCAACAGCCCCAGCAGTACCAGCAGGGATTTCAGGTTCCGCAGCAGCCTGTGAATCAGCAGGTGCCTCCGCAACCGCAGCAGCCGATGCAAGGTCGGGCTCCGGCTGCGCCTCAAGCTCCAGCAGCCCAGCAGCCAGCAGCTGCACCCCAGGCCCCATCGGCCCCGCAGGCCCCGGCCGCCCCGCAGCCTCCTGCTCAAAATGACCAGGGCGAAGATTCCAAGCAGCAATAATCTTGAGCAAAACAAAAAGCGCCGGCATCAAGCCGGCGCTTTTTTAGTGCTTTCGTTTCGATTGCCTTCGGGGCTTATTGCTTCCAAACCTCTTCGGCGACGTTTTTGATGAGTGCGATCTTTTTCCACTGATCCTCAGGCTCAATGATGTTGCCCTCTTCGGTGGACGAGAAGCCACACTGGGGGCTGATGCAGAGGTTGCGCAGCGGAACGTACTTGGCCGCTTCTTCAATGCGATGTTTCAGATCGGTCGGGTCTTCCAGGGCGCCGTCTTTGGAGGTAACCAGGCCGAGGACCACCTTCTGATCTGCAATATGGTGCAGTGGTCCGAAATCGCCCGCGCGTTCTGAGTCGTACTCTAGAAAGAAGCCGTCAACCTTCAAATTGGGGAACAGGATTGGCGCTACGGGGTCGTATCCGCCGGAAGAGAACCAAGTGGAACGGAAGTTGCCGCGGCAGATGTGAATGGTGACGGCCAGATCTTCGGGCTTGTCGCGCAAGGCCTCGTTAATCAGGTTAACGTAGTCGCGCTCCAGTTTGTCCAGGTCTAAGCCGCGTGCTTCATAAGCAGCGCGCTTGTTCGGGTCGCATAGCTCGCCCCAGGAAGTGTCGTCGAACTGCAGGTAGCGGCAGCCTGCATCGTAGAACGCCTGGACTACTTTGCGGTACGCGGCGGCAATATCGGCAAACAGGAGCTCTTCGTTGTTCTCGTAGCGAGCGATGGGCGTGTAATTCTCTTCGCGCACGCAGCAAATGAGGTGAAGCATGGTGGGGGAAGGAATGGTTTGCTTGACCAGCGTGTCACCTGCAACGCTGTTGGTGAAGGCAAAGTGCTTCAGGAAGGGGTGCTCACCGAAGTCAACCTTGTCGGTAATGACGACGGTCTTCGATTTCGGCTGATGGCCCTTGAAGTGAACCGACCAATGCTTTGCCCCTACCTCTTCGCAGCCAAGAAGCTCGGTAAGGAAGTCCAAATGCCACATGGAGCGGCGGAACTCGCCGTCGGTTACTGCGTGAAGGCCGGCGGCTTTTTCCTGAGCCACCAATTCCTTGATAGCTTCGTTTTCGACGGCTTCGAGCTCGTCGTGGGAAATGGCGCCTTCAGCGAATTGGGCGCGTGCGGTCTTGAGCTTTTCGGGGCGCAGGAAGCTGCCTACGATGTCGTAATGGAACGGTGCAGCGGTATCGGACATAGGGGTTTCTCCTTCAAGTTAGATAGGCACAACTGCCGTATTTACATGGGGTTTCGGGGCGAATTTGATGGTGCCCTTTGCACTTCATCGATTATAGGGGTGCTGCACCCTGTGTGGTTATAGGCATTGTTTCTAGCGAGTTATAGGCGGTTGGGGACGTGGCATGGTTCGCGGTTCGGGTGCGAATTGGCTACTTGCCAGGTTTTGTCAAAAAAAATGAGCCCCTTCGATAAGAAGGGGCTCGGCCTTGGAGAAGGTATGTTGGGGCAATGGGCTAGTCGAGTTTTGCGAAAGCCTGCTCGAGGTCCCAAATGATGTCATCAGCGTTTTCGGTGCCAATGGAAAGGCGGATAGTAGAAGGCGTGATGCCCTGATCGGCCAGTTCGGCTTCGGTGAGCTGGGAGTGCGTGGTAGAGGCAGGGTGGATTACGAGGCTCTTAACGTCTGCCACGTTTGCCAGCAAGGAAAAGATCTGAAGGTTGTCAATGAACTTCCAAGCTGCTTCCTTGTCGCCTTCGATTTCGAACGTGAAGATGGAAGCTCCTCCGTTGGGGAAGTACTTCTGGTACAGCTCGTGGTCGGGATGGTCGGGCAGGCTGGGATGGTTAACCTTGGCAACATGGGGGTTGTTCAGGAGGTATTCCACAACCTTCTTGGTGTTTTCCACATGGCGGTCTACGCGCAGCGAAAGCGTTTCAGTGCCCTGTAGAAGGATCCATGCATTGAAGGGGGAAATGCAGGGGCCTTCGTCGCGCAGCAGGATAGCGCGAATGTAGGTTACGAAGGCGGCAGGACCTACGGCATCTGCGAAGGAAACACCGTGATAGCTGGGGTTGGGAGCGGCGATGGGGGCGTACTTGCCGCTTGCCTTCCAGTCGAAGTTGCCACCATCGACGATTACGCCACCGAGGGAAGATCCGTGACCGCCGATGAACTTCGTTGCGGAGTGGACAACGATGTTGGCGCCATGCTCAAGGGGGCGGAACAGGTAGGGAGTACCGAAGGTGTTGTCAACTACAACGGGCAAGCCGTGCTTCTTGGCGATTTCGGAAATTGCGTCGATGTTGGGGATGTCGGAGTTGGGGTTGCCTAGGGTTTCCAGGTAGATGGCCTTGGTGTTTTCCTTGATGGCACCTTCGACCTCTGCGAGATTGTGGGCATCGACGAAGGTGGTCTCAACGTCGAATTGGGAAATGGTGTGCTCCAGGAAATTGAAGGAGCCGCCGTAGATGGTCTTCTGCGCCACGATGTGGTCGCCTGCTTGGGCAAGTGCCTGAATGGTAAGGGTGATTGCCGCAGCGCCGGATGCTACTGCCAGGCCAGCAACGCCGCCTTCAAGAGCAGCGATGCGATCTTCGAAGACGCCCTGGGTGGAATTGGTAAGGCGACCGTAGATGTTGCCTGCGTCCGCCAGGCCGAAGCGGTCGGCGGCATGCTGGGAGTTGCGGAAAACATAGCTGGTGGTTTGGTAGATCGGCACGGCGCGGGAATCGGAGGCGGGGTCTGCTTTTTCCTGGCCTACATGGAGAGCCAAGGTGTCGAATTGGAATTTATGATCGGGGTTGTTTACGAACTGGCTCATTGCGAGTTCCTTTCTGTATGGGGAAGCGTTTTTCGTTTGCGTGGTTGCTAGCAGAACGAAGTAAACAGCTTGAATTCCTGTGGGTCAATGGGAAAAGTAGGTTTTAGCCATCTGCATATCGGATAACAGGGATTAAGCGCACTCTATAGCGGCTTTGAACTGGGGTAATGAAGAGAATCAAGAGGCTTTTCGGGTTGATTTGGTCAACTGGAAGCATGGGGAGAATGCAGTGAAAAGGCGTTTCGAAACACGGTTGAAACAAATCAGAGGGCTCTACGGATCAAGGCGTTTGGTGCTTGAGGCCACAGATTGCTGGCGCCAAAACTAGTGGCGGCTACTGCTGCTACTGTCTGCGCAACGAGTTGTCGGGGATGCGTTCCTGCATTTCGGTGATATTGCCCCAAAGGCGTTTAGGCATGAAGCTACGTTGCAATTCGGGGTTGTAACGGTCTTTGATGGATACGGCGTCGTAGAAGCGTTTCCAGGCATCTGCCATAAGCGCTTCGTCTGTGGTTTCCTCGGGCAGTGTGAGCGAGTCGCTTTTTACTAGAGTCCATGCGCCGTTGCGCGAAACCCCAGCGATGCCATGTGCTTCGTCAAAGATGATAAAGGGCTGCGTATTGAAGCGCGCGGAAAACCAATCCATGAGGATGGGGACCACATTCGCCTTGGGGTTACAGGCGGCAAACCACACGCCGCCTTGCATTTCACGGAATCGTAGAAACTGCATCATGTAGTGTCGTTCGTTCATTACGAATCGGTGCAGTTTCACCATCGGCTCCACGCAGGGGTGGGCAATTTGCCCGAGTACATTAGCCTTTTCCCTCATGGCGTAGCGCACGAAAGAACAAATTGCTGTACCTTTATCGGGCTCATCGGAAAGGAACGCCACTCCAATGGCGCTGAAAGTGCTGCGGCCGCAATCGCGGCACAGGCCGTCTTTTACGCGCTGGGCTATGGCGGGGCTAGTGGGAATGGTTATCGGTTGCTGTCCTAGGCGCAGCTGTAGGTTTTCTTCTGTGACGATTTCGCTTGGGACGAGCTTTTGGCGATATGTTTCGAATATGGCGCATAGCAGGCCCTCTAGAGTGCCGTCATAGATGAATGCATAGGAGCTGTCCCGTTTGGGATAGGGCATCACGCGCCCCATCCCGGAAGTGAGGAAACGGTACTTGTTTCTATTTTTCCACTCTGTGCATTGGGCAGATTCAAGCGCGTGGAGAACGCGGGTTGCGCTTCGGTTTTTGCTTGAGGCTGTAAATCGAATATGCTCATTTGGCCTGGTGCAACCTTAGCGCTACGGCTGCCGTGTTTGCCGCCGTTTATGGGCGCGGCAAGCTTGGCGCGCAAAGCGTTGGGGTTGAATTCGGCGTCGCACCCCTGGTACTTTCCTGCGCAAGTTATGAAGTAACGGGCCCGCTTGAAGGCGATGCCGAGTTTGCGCAGCTCTGGTTCGCGTAAACAAGTACTGCGTCGTGCACGGATGATGTTTCGGGCACCGCGCGGGCCAATGCCAGGTACGCGCAGCAGCATTTCAAGGTTGGTGGTATTCACTTCAACAGGGAAAATATCCAAGTTGCTCAGTGCCCAGTTGGCTTTCGGATCAAGCTCGGGGTCTAAAAATGGATGAGCTTCGTCGATCAGTTCAGTTGCATCAAATTTATAGAAGCGCATAAGCCAGTCAGCCTGGTAGAGGCGATGCTCGCGGTTCAGCTGCACGCCGGCATTTGGCAGGCGCTTATCAGCGTTCACGGGTAAGTATGCGCTGAAGAACACGCGCTTCAACGAAAGCGTGCGGTACAGGGCGCTGGAAAGGGCGAGTATTTGGTAATCCGATTCGGGTGTGGCGCCGATTATCATTTGCGTTGATTGCCCAGCAGGGGCAAACGCGCGTGTTTTGCGTGCAATGGGCGCCTGCGAGTAATAGGTGGTGTTGCGGCGCATAAGGGCGCGGGTGTCGCGGTCTTCGGCGATAGAGTTCTTTATCTGCCGCATGGGTGCAATAATATTCTGTTTCGATTTGTCGGGCGCTAACAGTGCCAAGCTTTGGCGCGAAGGCAGTTCCATATTCACACTCATACGGTCGGCTAAATGCCCCAGTTGCTCCACCAATTCAGGAGAGGTGCCAGGCACGGCTTTGGCGTGGATGTAGCCACGGAACTTGTATTCGTTGCGCAGGATTGAAAGAGTGCAAATCATGAGTTCGGTGGTGTAATCGGGGCTTTTGATAACGCCCGAACTTAAGAATAAGCCCTCTATATAGTTACGACGGTAGAAGCCAATGGTAAGGTCGGCAAGTTCGCGGGGTTTGAAGACCGCGCGGCGCACTTCATTTTCGGCACGGTTTACACAGTAGGCACAGTTGTAGATGCACGCATTGGTCATAAGCACTTTGAGCAGTGTGATACAGCGCCCATCGGCTGTGAAACTATGGCAAATGCCGGCGTCTATCGTGTTACCCAGTTCGCCCTTTTTCGCGGAACGGTTAACGCCTGAAGAAGTACAGGCAACATCGTATTTAGCCGCATCGGCCAGTATTTCCAGCTTAGTTGCAATATCCATACGTACATCCGTTCGTTAATTCAGATCCTAAGGATATGCGAACACTTGTACGCTGTCAAATGGCAGCCTAACACCGCGAATGGCTTTCTTTGTCTTGAAATAGGAGAAAGAAAGGCCGGTAGCCTATTGCAGCAGCCGCGCTGCATGTTTTTTCGCGTTTTGAGCTTGGAAAATGATAAACAGTAAGCAAGCGCGCTTTTCGTAAATGAGCTGATAGGAGGTCGCAATGGGGTTCACGGCAAAGATAACGAGATTCGTTTACGGTACGGTAATCGTTCTAATATTCGTTTTAATTGCTGCTGCTGTCTCTTTTCCGAAAACCGCTTTCGGCGAGGAGAAAATCGAGCTAACGCCAGCGCTAGCTAGCGAAGTGGCTCTTGATTTTAGGGCATCGTTAAATGGAAGCCAGGAGGTGCTCACCGCTGAGCCAATAAAGTTTTTCAACGATTCCGGCCAGGCTATTGGATATATTGTTGAATACCAATTAGCCGACGGAAGTCCAGAGGGTTATGTCGTGCTTGACAATAGCGATGCAAGCCTTTTTTCTGAATGGTCGTTCGAGGATGGGGCTCGTTCCCCGATTTCTTCTTCGCTTGGCGAAATCTCTGTTTACGCGACCAACGGCTCATCGCCTTTTGTAATCAAATCCGCTCCTTTTTCTTATGTCGTATCTATTCCAGATAGAGGCATAATTTTGAGCGAGGAGGGGGAGGACATATCCTCGGATTTCAGCATTCCTGCAGAGTATAGCTCTACCCCCAATTCGCCAGATTGGTATGTGATATTTATTGATGGTTTTAGTTCCGACTACACAATGAGTACGTTCAAAAATGCCGTTGACGAGTTTATCTGTTTTAGCGAAAGCGAAGCTAAATCGAGGACAGGGAAATATGGCTGTGCTGTTACGGCGATGCTGAACTGTGCTCCTCATTATGTAAACTCATTTAATTGGAACAACTGGGGCGCAGACTACAATAGCCTTTGGAACTTGTCCAATACGACTGTCGAGCATACTTCTGGCGGTATTACTTATGGTTCTACCCCAAACAACAAAATCGGGCCCGCTTTCGCATCGTATTGTGAGGGCAATGGGACGACCGTCCACTACTCGAACAGCATGAATCCATTTTGGGATTTTTCAAATCAACCGTCGATAGGGGCGATCTTAGCATTTTTTGTGCAGGGATAAATATCAATGGTGCGAGATCCGGCCATGCTATGGCGGTTGAAGGCTATTCGATCCTTCGTCCTTCAAGCGGAGCAGGCGAAAACATCTATACACTGTTTGTTGCTGATGGATGGGATCAGGGTCGCTTTGTTAACTTCTACTACACTAGGTACACTGACACATATGGCGTTGCGTTTAGCAGATAGGACACTCAGTTTGCGGATTTGCTTGCCTGCTTTAACGTTGGCTGTTTTGCTGTCGTTCGCCTTTCTGACGGCTTGCAATTGGAAGGAAGCCGATGTTAGTTCCAGTGAGTGCGAGGAAGAAATGAGCGAAATGAAAGTAAACGATACCCCTCAAGACCATCTCCCCGTACTGAATTCAAAGGCTTTGTCCGAGCTGAAGGGAACCCCAGAAGGAACGAGCGGAGGCTTGATGTCTCATCAATGGGAGGTGAGTGGCCGGGTGGTTGCGTGTGACGAGGAAAGCGGCGCTGTTGCCGTATCCGTCGACAGCGACAACGATTACGCCCAGTATTTGAACAGCCCGATTCTGGTTTCCGCTGGGAACGAGGCAGGATTTGCCGTGGGGGATGGAGTCGTTGTAACGTTTCTGCCTCCTGGCAGCGAAGAAACCGTTTTGCATCCAAGCAACCTGGTGAAAAGCCGGTAAAAGAAAAAGGGGAATCGCAGGTAAACTGCGGCTCCCCTTTTTAGACGCCCATCCTGCGAACGGCCGCTATTCCTTTTCTGCGGCTTCAGGCAGGAAGGCGCGGGCGTTGTAGGCGGAGATGCCTATGGTGCCGGAGTTGTGCAGCAGGGAAGATGCCTGCGGCGTTATGATGCCGCCAATGCCCAGTGCCAACAACAGCGAATTGAATCCGATGGTGAAGCGATAACCCTGGTGCATGCGCTTTTCCAGAATGCAGGATAGTTGGCGCAGCTCAACGAGCGAATGCAAGTCGTCGGATACCAGCGAGATGTCGGCGGCTTCGCGTGCCACGGCGCTGCCTGCGCTCATAGCGATGCTTACGTGCGCTGCCGCCAGCGCGGGTGAATCGTTTACGCCGTCACCGATCATAACCACGCGGTGGCCTTCAGCTTGCAGCTGTTCCACAATCTCGTGCTTATGCTCGGGCAACAAGTCGGCTTTGAATTCCGTGATGCCGGTTTTTGCGGCAATGCGACGGGCGGAGCGCTCGTTGTCACCGGTGAGCATGATCACGCGCTTGAAGCCTTCGGCGCGCAGCTCTTCCACCACCTCGGCCACGTTTTCTTTCAGCGGATCCTCGATGTACAGCACACCCCACAGGGTGTTGTCCACCGCCAGGAACAAAGGTGAAGTTCCCGCAGCTTTTTCGTGGATGGATTCCAGTTCTTCGGTGGGAATGGCCACATGCTCGTCTTCCAGCACGAAGTGCTCAGAGCCGATAACGCAGCGTTTGCCGTTGATGCTGGAAGCAATGCCGTGGGCAACCACATATTCCACTTCCGCATGGCGCTCGCGATGCTCCAGCCCCTGCTTCAGCGCCTCGTTCACTACGGCGCGTGCCACGGGGTGGGGGAAATGCTCTTCCAAGCAGGCGGCCAGGCGAAGCACCTCTTCAGTGGGCATTTCGTTGTAGCTGGTTACTTCGCGCACGGAAGGTGATGCCTGGGTGAGCGTGCCCGTTTTGTCGAACACGACAACGTCGGCTTCTGCCATGTGCTTGAAGTAGCGTGAGCCCTTCACCGTGAAGCCGCGCTTGGCGCTTTCGCTCTGCGCGGCCATGACGGCAATGGAGCCAGAAAGGCGCAACGCGCAGGAGTAGTCCACCATCAGCGCAGCGGCCGTCTTGGTAAGGTCGCGCGTGGTTGCCGCCACGATGCCTGCCAAAAGGAAGTTCCACGGTACCAGCTTGTCTGCCATGGCTTCGATATGCTTTTGGTCGGAGCTCTTCAACGCTTCGGACTGTTCAACCATCGAAATGATGGAGCGCAGCTTGCTTTTTTCGGGGTTGCCGGAAATGCGGATGAAGATCTCGCCTTCCTCGACTGCGGTACCAGCGTATACGGTGTCGCCCGTTTTGCGCACGATTGCCAGCGGCTCGCCGGTAAGCGAGCTTTGGTTTACGCCCGCTTCGCCTGAAATGATCTCGCCATCGGCGGGAATCTGGCAGCCAAGGCGAGCAACTACCACATCGCCGTGTTTCAGCTCACCAATGGCAACCTCGCGTTCAACATCGCCTTCCACCACGGTGGCGGTGCTGGGGATGTCGAGCAGCGAGCGCACCAGGCTGCTTTCGCTGCGGCGCTGGGTGTAATCTTCCAGGATTTCGCCCACCTTCAGAAGGAAGATGGTGCTGCCTGCGGTTGCAGGCTTGCCCTGGATGAAGCCCATGGCAATGGCGGCACCGTCTAAGACGGGCACATCAAGGCGGCCATGACGCAGAGAATCGAACGCTGCTTTCCAGAACGGGATGGCGGAAATAATGGCCCACGCGGTGCGTAGCGGTGCCGGCAGGAACCAGCGGCGCATGGCACGGAACATTATCATGTTGGCAATCTGCGTGAACAGATGACGCGGGCGCGGCGCCAGCATCAGCGAGTTTTCGGGTTCCCAGGCTTTAACTTCCTTGTACGTAAGCGCTTTGAGCTTGCTTACAACGGTAGTGCGTGCCAGGGCAAGCGTTGCTTTGTCGGTTCCCTCGAAGGCTACGGAAAGCGAGCCCGCCTTCGGGTAGGCAACGCACTTGGTTACGCAGGGGAGTGCCAAAAACGTTTCCTCGAGCGCGATAGCGTCATGCTCAGGGATTTTCCCCTGAAGATCGAATCGGATCCTTCCGGGGATCTCGTGTTTGATCGCGAAACGCATGGTTGCTACTTGCCTTCTGCTTCCTGAGCTTCGGCAAGTTCCTTGGCAGCTTCTTCTTCGGTTTCTTCCTCGCCCTTGTCGTATCCTGCTTCGGCGAGGATGTCGTCGAGTTCTGCCTTTGCTTCGTCCACGATGGATTCAGCCTCTTCCTTGACCTTCAAGCCCTGAGCGACAGTTGCTACAGCCGCCTTGCGTACCGGCTCGCTTTTCAGCGCCTTAACGCCGAGGGTTCCCAGTAAAAAGCCTGCTCCCACGAGAATTCCATGGTTCATTGCGTCCTCCTTAGAACTGCTTTGCGTGGTGAAAATTCACCACCTTTAACATTTAAAGTTTACCACTGCAAACATTGGCTGGTTGAAAAAGTTTGCTAGTGTTAACAGAGATGAAGGTTGGCGGTTCTAGGCAGGTACGACTGCTTGCATGAGAAAGGCAGCTCCAGCGCGAAGTGCTTCAGGTAGGCTGTGGGTGCTAAATCAGCGAGTAATGGAAAACGCCTTGCGCGTCTTCTTCTCGATTTATCTGGCCTTTATCGGCAAGGTACTCCAAATACGAAAACGTCATGGCAATGCGCCGTACGCGCATGCCGAATTCCAGCTCGTCGAACGCCCCATGGGAACGCTGCGCGGAGGCGGCGACTTCTTTCGCTGTTGCGGTTTCTAGCTGATTTATGATTTCCATTCGCTTTGCCAGCGGCTTTTTGAATTTGCCAATCATGTATTCGTAGAACGCATCGATATGATCTGCCCCGTAGAGCGGTTCATGGTGGGACATGAATACCGTTTCGAAGTCCATCGCTTTGAGGCGGGGGAATGTGTTCAGGAAATGGTCGAGCAGATGGTCGTTGCGTCCGAACTGAACAAGGGAGGGCGCGGCGTCTACCACGTGGTCGCCGCTGAACAATATCTTTTTTCGTGCATCGCCAAAGCACTGGTGCTCAGGCGCGTGGCCAGGTGTTTCGATTGTGGAAATAGCCCAATCGCCAACCGAAATGGTATCGCCATCGTGAAGGATGGTCGCGTGGGGCGCGGAAGGTTGTTGCACCTGCATGATGTACAGCAGTGTGTCGCGAAATTCCTCCCAGCAAGTATCCAGCGCGTCAGGCCACCCGATCACGCGTGCGTAATCGCGGCAAAATTCTTCGTTTACCTGCGGCAAGGTGCCATGGTATACCGTGCGTCCCCCTTGACTCAAAAAATAGGGGAGGTTGCCAACGTGGTCGGCGTGAAAATGGGTTATAGCAACATCGGTATTGCTCCAGGGCACTTCAGCTCTTTGGAGCATGGCATCAAGGTGCTCTGTTCCAGTGAGTTGGGGGTGGCCGAGGTCAATGAACAAGCCCTGTTTGCCACGCTCAAAAAGCAGATACCGATCAATGCGATCGGCGAAGTAGAAATTCTTGACGTCGAAAACTGCATGCAAAAGCCCGGGCACTGGTTCTTCCAGCGAAACCATTTCGTACGTTACATCACCGAGCATATCGTCAAAACCGCTTTTGTCTGCGGTTGAACTGCTAAAGGTATCGGCTTTCGCGGTTGGCTGAATCGTGGGGATGGGTTGTGCTGGGCGCTGAGGCATGGGGATTCCTTTCATCATTCCCATGATACGGGTCATATGCTCTGTTTTGTGCGCAGATTGCTGCTATTCGCCCATGAGCAGCCGATTTTCGGTTGTAGCTTTGGCTTGCTGTCTCAATTTGCCCGCGGATTAGCTCTCTGCCCCGCTGCCGCAACAAATTTTCGCGCGAGTTTGCAAGAAAATTGCGATTGCGGACGATTGGGGGCTCGTAAGCTTGGGGTTTTTCGGGCAATTCCCCTCGTTTGAGGGCTAAAATCGCCGTTTTGCGCCAAGTGCAATTCGTCGAGGGACCCCCAATCGCAATTTTCTTGCAAATCGAACTGAAATTTTGTTTTTGGCTTTTGTCTTATGGGCGCTTCTGCGGGGAGCGCCCCTGCAATTCAGGCGTGGCGCCCTATTCGCATGCGAGCGTACTGAATTTGCGCGTGAGTGGAGGGGCGTTTCCCGCCACTGGGGGAATTAGCTCGCTTGCCGATGAAGCGTGTGGCGGACGAGCGTGGATTGGCATGCTGGCTACCATTGAATGCAGTGGACATCTGCCAGAACCCGCTTAGCCCTTCTTCGACGGGTTCGGCCCCTGCCTGATGCTGGTGCATTGGGCAGGGTCTGTCCGCAAAACGCACACGAATCCGGAAGGAGACCTATGAAGATCGCTGTCCTGGAACCGCTGGGAATATCTGACGATAGCCTGCGTGGCCTGCTTGCCAAGGCAACTGACGGCCATGAAGTTGAGGTGGTAACGTATCCCGACCGTAAAGAGGACGAGGCTTCGCTGATCGAGCGCAGCGCCGATGCCGATATCGTGGTGGTGTCGAACATCAAATATCCCTCTTCTGTGATGGAGAAAAATCCCAACCTTAAATATGTGTGCGTCGCATTCACCGGCTACGACCATGTAGATATGGCGTATTGCCGCGAGCGCGGCATCCAGGTTTCCAACTGTGCTGGTTATTCCACGGTTGCTGTTGCTGATTTGGTGTTCGGTTTGACTTTAGACGTTCTGCGCAACATTTCTACCCTGAACGCTATTGTTCGTCAGGGTGGTACGAAGGACGGGCTGGTGGGGCCTGAGCTGGAAGGGAAGCGTTTTGGCGTTGTTGGCGCTGGCGCTATCGGTTCGCGCGTGATGCGCATCGCCCAGGCGTTTGGCTGCGAAGTAGTGTGCTACTCCCGTACCAAGAAGGACATTCCGGGTGTTGAATTCATCGAGCTTGATGAACTGCTGAAGACATCTGATGTGGTAAGCCTGCATATCCCGCAGACTCCTGAAACCACGGGTCTTATCGATGCGGAGAAGATTGCGCTTATGAGGCCTACGGCGGTGCTTATTAATTGCGCCCGTGGCCCTGTCGTCGACTCCGAGGCGCTTGCGGCTGCTCTCAATGAGGGTCGTATTGCTGGTGCTGGCATCGATGTTTTGGAGATGGAGCCTCCGTTCCCTGCTGATCACCCGCTTCTGAACAGCAAGAACACTGTGGTAACTCCTCATGTTGCCTTTGCTTCACATCAGGCAATGGAAAAGCGTGCCGTTATCGTGGCGGACAATGTTGCGTCCTACCTGGAAGGCAATACGGCAAACCTGGTTTCATAGCAAGTGGGGAAAATAGGGATAGGTACCAGATTCCACTTAGACATAGTTCACAAAGGCAGGGCCTCGCTTGTGCGATTGTTCGCAAGCGAGGTCCTGCTTGTTAGGCGCGAATTTGGCGCCTACCCCTATTTCCCCACTTATCCCAATCCTTCTGTTATTGGCTCAGCCTAATACCGGCTATGGGGAATAGTGGGGTACCGAACGGGATTATCGACGCTCATAATTGCAGTCATGCACAAGCTTTACTTCGCATACGGATCAAACATGGACTTCGATCAGATGAAGTTCCGCTGCCCTGGGGCTGAATACCTGGGCGTAGCAACGCTGCCCAATTACGAGTTGAAAATGGATGCAGCTGGCTTCGCAACGGTAATCCCTGCGCCAGGCAAGCATGTGCAGGGTGCGCTTTGGGACTTGAGCAACGCCAACGAAAACAAGATGGACGGCTTCGAGGGTGTTTCTTCCCATTGCTACGAGAAAAGCTATGTGGAAGTTCAGTACGCTGGTAACCATACTGAAAGCACCATCATCTCGGGTGCGTTCGGCTTCGGCGAATTCGAACCCGCTGCTCAGGATGCCTGCACGTTGGAAGCTCTCATCTATCTTTCTTTACGTGGACCCTTCTACGATTGGTCGTTCCGCGAAGATTACGTAACCAAGGTGCGAAACGGTGCTGCCGGTATTGGCGTCGACGCCCACACCCTTAACCAGTTGCAGAACATACAGATCATTCCCAACGCGTATGTTGCTTAAGCTGTAACGCCGCTCAATGAGCGGCGTTTTTTGCGTGCATGCGACCAAGCCCTTTGCCCTTGAGAACCCGCCGCTTCACTAACTCACAACATTTCGCTGCTATTCTTTGAGTAAAGGTATTCAGGCGCTCTTCGGGGCGCCTTGTTGTTCGGAAGGGAAGCGCATGACGGTTTTGGGTAGCGTGAAGCGCCACTATGAAAAGGTTATCTGCGTTTGCTGCTTCTTGATTCTGTTTACCAATATCGGGTTGCCCTCAACTTCGTTTTCCGTATATCAGCCCTACCTTGTTGCTATCCCGGGGGTTGGGCATGCGGGTGGTTCGGTAATCCTGTCTGTGCGCACGTTTGTTTCCCTTGTTGCCATGTTTTTTGTGGCGCGCTATTACAGCTGGCTCAATTGCCGCATTGGTGCTTTTGTTGCCTCGATTTGCGTGGCTATTGGTTTCGGTCTGTACGCGCTTAACACCGAAAGTTATGCCGGCCTATGCGTTGCCTCGGTGTTTACGGGGCTGGGATATGGCTTGGGCGGCATGATCTGCTCAACCATGCTTATCGGTCGTTGGTTTGAGACGAATGTTGCAACGGTTGCGGGCGTTGCTGCCGTGGGTTCGGGCGTTGCCGCCGTAGTTTTGCCGCCTATTGTGGTTGCGGTAGTGAATGCTACTTCGCTTTCTGCTGCATTTGCCCTGGAGGCCGCCTTGGCGTTGTTACTGGGACTTTTGGTATTCGCATTGCTGCGCAATTTTCCGGAGGATATGGGTTTGAAACCCTATGTTTCAAAAAAAGCCGAAAAAGGCACGGGCAAGTCGAAGCGCGCTCGCGTGAACAGGAATGTGCCCCATTCGTTTTTGCCGGTACTGATGGTTGCCATGGTGTTTGTGGGCTGCGCAAGTGTGGGTGGCAATGGCTATTTGGGCGTCCTGTTCACCTCCGAAGGGTTCTCGACCGAAGCTGCAGCTGCCCTCATCGCCGTGAGTGGCGCTTGTTTGATGGTGTCAAAGCTCTTCAACGGGGTTATCTTCGATGCCATTGGTACGCGAAATGGTTCGGTGTTGTTCTTCTTGCTCTTTATCGGAGGAACAGGTCTTCTGTGCTTGAGTGATATGGGGTCGAGCTGGTTGGCAACAGCGGCTGCAGTCATGTTTGGCCTGGGACTTTCCTTGGGCACGGTGGGCATTTCGGTATGGTCTATCGAGCTTGCGCCAAAGGGCAGGGAAGTGCAGACCATTCGCAACTTCCAAATTTGTTATGCCCTGGGTGGCTTTATTTTCATGCTGCTGCCAGGCTTCCTCGCCGAGGCGTTTGGCACCTATCTGGTTTCCTATGCGGCGTTGTTCTTTATGCTCATTGCTGCCGCGGCAGTGATTGTGGGGTTGTACACCATCTGCGATCTAAAAGCCGCTCGCAATGGCAAGGATCGTTAGGTCGGAGTTCGGCTCGCCTGCTAAATCCCTTCCGCTTCTTTCCTTGTCCATGGCGGGATGCAGGGTTTGCCTCAAACGTAACAATGATTAACTCCGCTTTACATTTATGTAAGATTTCGCTTGCTAAGCTTGCATCCGCAATAAGGGAAACCATGCGGATTTGCGGGCGGCAGAAACTCGGATGAAGCTCGTCGGAAACTCTGGTAATTCCCTTTGCGCGTGATTGTGAATGAAAAGGGAGGAACAGAGAAAGACATGGATATCGCAACACTGGTTGTCGTTGTGCTGGTTATCGCGGTGGCGTTAACGTTCGACTTCACGAATGGCTTTCACGATACGGCAAACGCCATGGCAACCTCAATTGCAACGGGTGCGTTGAAGCCGAAGACGGCGGTTATCGCGGCCGGTACGTTGAACCTGATTGGTGCTTTTTTGTCCACCGAGGTGGCAAAAACCATTTCGGGCGGCATCATCAATGAGCAACAAGTTACCATCGGCGCCGAATTCATATTTGCTGGATTGGTAGGCGCTATTCTGTGGAACCTGATGACGTGGCTGGTTGGCCTTCCTTCAAGCTCTTCTCATGCGCTGTTCGGCGGCTTGGTGGGCGCGGTAATCGTGGGCGCAGGCGTTGAGGGCGTTAACTTTGGCGCTGTTATTGCTAAGGTTCTTGTTCCTGCTCTTATTTCTCCTATCGTTGCTGGCTTGGCAGCATTCGTGGCGGTGAAATTAATATATTTCATTGTTCGCAAGCTGGACGAAAAGTATGTCGAGACGGGCTTCCGCCATGGTCAGACCATTACGGCATGCCTAGTAGCGCTTTCCCATGGCACCAACGACGCCCAGAAGACCATGGGCATCATCACCCTTACGCTTATCGCTGTCGGCTTGCAGCCTTCTGGTTCTGGCCCTCAGCTGTGGGTTATCGCTGTGTGCGGTCTTGCAATTGCCTTGGGCACCTATATGGGCGGCTGGCGAGTAATCCGTACGCTTGGCAAGGGTCTTACCGAAATCGCAACGCCTCAGGGCTTTGCTGCAGAGGCTAGCTCGGCAACCACCATTCTGGTTTCTTCCCATTTGGGTTTCGCTCTTTCCACCACGCAGGTTTGCTCCGGTTCTATCATCGGCTCCGGCCTGGGCAAGAAGGGCGGCGCGATTGACTGGAAGGTTGCCGCTCGCATGCTTATCGCCTGGTTGGTAACGTTCCCTGCTGCGGGTGTAATTGGCGCCGCCGCCTGCGCTGTTGCCAAGATCAACGTTTGGGGCACGCTTGCTGTTGCCGCAATCGCCGTTGTTGCAGCGCTCATTATCTTCAGGCTTTCGCGCCGCAACCCCATTAATGCGATGAACGTAAATGAAGGCTCCGAAGTCAAGGTAAACGCCAAGGTTGCAACTGCCGCGGCTGCAGCGTAGAAAGGGAATCACATGCAAGAACTTATGAATTTTGCAACGGTTCTGATCGTTGCGGTGGGCATTGCTGGTTGCATTGGCGTGATGTACGCATCGGGCCTGCGCCTGTGGGCAAAGAGCGGTGCTCCTGAGGGTGGAGATGGCTCCCCTAACTATCTGTTTCGATTCGCTTCGGTGGCATGTTTTGCGGCATGCGTGGTCGTAGTGCTATTTGCACTGTGGCTGATGATTCCGATGTTCCATTAATAACGAGGGGATAAGAACTTGGAAACTTTGGAAAGTATTCTGGTAGGTATCGACGGTAGCGAGCGCGGCAAGAAAGCACTGAAATGGGCTGCTCGTCTAGCCAACCGTGAAGGTGCTCATTTGACGCTGCTTGCGGTAATCGACCCTGCATCAAATGAGCTCGTTGGCTCTGACCATCGCGTTTTGCGCGAAGCTGTGGAAAATGTGCTGGGCGAGGCTCAGGATTTTGTTCGCGGCGATTATCCCGAGTTGGCTATGGACGCTTCGTATGTGAGCGGCGATATCGTAGAGGCTCTAGTCGGTGCGGCTGAAAGCCACGATATGATCGTAATGGGCTCTCACCATGGCGCTTCGGTTGCGGAACGTGTATGGGGCGCAAAGGGCCTGCGCGTTTCGGTTTCGGCAAGCGTTCCCACGGTGGTTGTTCCCGCCGACTGGGATCCTTACAACGAGGCCAAGGGTATTGTGGTAGGCGTTGGCCCACAGGATGAGGTTAGCGACAAGGCTGTTGGGCTGGGTGTTCATTTGGCCAAGGTTCTCGAAGAGCCGCTCGAGCTTATTTCTTCCTGGGGCATCCCCACCTTGCTTTCGCGCTCTGCTGAATTCATGGGTGGTGGCTTGGCGCCGGTTGGCGAATCTTTCCAGCGCAACCTCGACGCACGTGTTGCGGCTATTCGTGCAGCAGAGCCTGCCCTTGAGGTTGAAGGTCATTCAATTGAGGCTCCTTCCCCTACGCAGGCTTTGATGCAGCGCAGCAAGGATTGCCGTGTTCTGCTGCTGGGCACGCATGCTCGTTCCGCGGTAAGTAGGGCGCTGTTTGGTTCTACCACCTGTGGCGTGCTGGCTCACCTGCAGGTACCTACTGCAGTTGTGCCTATGGAGTAACCTGTTTAATTGCAGAAAGCGCGTTGAGGCTAATGCTTCAACGCGCTTTTTTTGTTTTTGGTCGGGATGGCCTCTGGGCGGGGGCGATGCCCGGCTGCTGGGGCGTCTGGGTACTGAAAGCTGGATGACTGGGGCGTGCCCAGCTACCGAAGCGATGTCTGGTCAGGCGCGGCATCCGACAAGGCGCAAAGCCCGGTGAGTAGGGTGCGGTATTCGGCCCAGCGAGCGGCGCGTGATGCCTGGCTCGCTCATGTGATGCTGACGCTACTCTTTCTTTCTCATCTCGAAGGAATCGGCGGGGTAGAAGCGACGGCAGTTTTCGCACGTGGTGAGCACCACGCGCCCCTCATTCACCAGATATACCAGGTGGGCAAAGGTTTCGCCCAGCGAATAGAATTTCTGGTCGATGGTCCATTCGTCCCAGTTGGGGTGCTTCCACGAGGCATTGCGTGCGATATCAATCAGGCTGGCATGGCCGTCGACCACCAGCTGGTACAGTTCTTCCAGTCGGTTAGCGTGGAAGCTTTTCAGAAAATCGACGCGTTCGGCTACTCCCGTGAAGGGACGGCCGTGACCGGGCAGAATAAGATCAACGTCCAAATCGCGTACCTTGTCCAGGCTTGTCAGGAATTCCCTTAACGCATCGTACGAACAAACCCAACTCATGATGGTGGGCGTGATGCGCTCCAGTACGTGGTCGCCCGCAATGAGAATTTTCGCCGTAGGTTCGTATAGACAGATATGCCAGTCGTCGTGGCCGGGCGTGGTTATGACGCGAAAGCGGTAACTGCCGTTGTGATACACGTCGCCATCGGCCAGGTAAAACAGATCAGGCTGGTTTTTTAGCGGAAGAAGCTCGGCAGAAACGCGGTAGGTAGAAGCGTCGCGTGCCTGCATGCTGCGTTCATCGTACGTGTTGGGGTGTGTAAGGTAGCCGATGAGCGGGTTAAATACCGTTGCTTGCATGTTCATGAGGTTTTGCACTTCTTGAATAGAGTGCATGTTGGCGTATATGCGCATCCAGCGTCGCCATATGCGGTCGAGGTTGCTGGTGTGGTCGGGGTGGGAATGGGTAAGGACGATCTCCACTGATTCCCAGGTGCGGCCCAATTTGTGCAAGGCATTGTCAAGTGCTTTTTCGCAGTCGGGGTGGTCGAAACCTACGTCGACAATGGTGGTTTTATCATCACTCAGGATGAAGTACGAGTTCAGGTAATTCAGCGGGTTGTCGGGAAGGGGCACAGGCACGCGCCAAATGCGCGGAAACACCTCTTCAATTTCGCCGTTGTTATATTGGTCTGCGTAGTTCGCCGCCATGATGATTCCTAACGGAACGTGTTCATTGTTCTTGGAACCAGCGTAGCGCAAAAGTCGTCGAGTGGTACGGTAGGATGGGTGGCGTTGATGAATCGTGGGCGAGCGCTATGCCTGACCTGCGAGTGTGCGGGGAGGTGCGGTAAGTGGCAGCCTATAGCGAAAAGGCGGAGAAGGCAACGGACCTCCAACTTTCCGATGCCCATTTCCATCTGGGGTTCGTTTTGGATCTGGTCGATTTTGCTGCGGATGTCCAGCGTGCCAGGTCGCTCGTCTTTGCCGCGTCGGTTACCCCTGGCGAGTATCGAGATACCAAAAGGGCGCTTAGCCGCTCGTTCAATTTCACTCAGACGAACCTCGGCCCGGCCAACCAGGACGCCAAAGAGGCGCTTCGCTGCGCGCTTAATTCCAGCCAAGCGAAAGCTGAGGCAACCATTGAGGCCGCTAAGGGAGCGCTCCGTCGAGCGGCAGCTCCTTCGCAGCAAGCTGCTCATTTCCCCTTCATCAAGCTTGCGGTGGGATTGCATCCCTGGTGGGTTTCCGCGGACGAAGGCTGTCTTGCAGAAGAACTGCGTGCATTCGATAGCGCTTTGCCCGAAACGCGCTACGTGGGTGAAGTTGGCCTGGACTTCTCGAAGCGCAGAATAGCAACGCGGAATGCCCAGCTCTGGGCATTCCGCCATATCGCAAATGCATGCGCAAAGGACGGCGGCAAGGTTCTTTCCATCCATTGCGTTAAAGCATATGACGATGTTTTGAGTATTTTGGATAACTCTGGTTGTTTCGTGTCGTGCGCCTGCATCTTCCATTGGTTTAGCGGTTCGTTCCAACAGCTGGGGCAAGCGGTGGATGCAGGTTGCTTCTTTTCGGTCAGCGCACGTACGCTCGAAACGAAAAGAGGGCGTGAATACGCAAAGGCGATTCCCTTGCGAAAACTTCTTTTGGAGACCGATGCCCCTGCCGCGATTGATCCTGAACGAGAACATCCTTCGGTACTTTATTCATACGACCAGATGAGGCTCCAGCTTGTAGAGACTCTAAAGCGACTCGCTCGAATAAGGGGCATTGGCGAATCGGAGCTTGCTGCCATAGTTCAGCAAAATGCGTTCGAGGTTTTTTGCTAGATCGTCTTCTTGCGGCGCTATCATGGGCGCTATGGAAAATGCTCTTTTAACAGTTGCCTCGCTTACCGCCATCATCGCGCTCGGTTTTGTCGTTGCGCGAACAATGGAGTTGCCCAGAGGCTTTACCGGCACGCTTTCGAAAATCGTCTTCCGTATCACTTTGCCTTGTGCGATTTTCCACGCTTTTGCCTCGAATGGCTTTGATGCCTCGTTGCTGCTTCTTGCCTTGGTGGGGTTGGGTTGCACGTTCATTCCGTGGTTAATCGGCACCTTACTTACTGCGCGCGAAGACCGAGATCATCGGATCCTGATGATGATGAATATATCGGGCTTCAATATTGGCTGCTTTGTGCTTCCCTTTGCCCAAGCGCTCTTTCCGCCGGCTGCGGCACTTGCTGTGTGCCTGTTCGATGCCGGTAATGCTTTGATGATGAGCGGGGGAACGTATGCGTTCTCAAGTGCGATCCTCGACAAGGGAGGATCCCATTACGAGCGTGCCGTGTTGGCTGCGAAGCGCCTGTTTTCGTCTGTGCCATTCGACTTGTATTGTGCGCTCATTGTCATTTCACTGATGGGCGTTACCATTCCTGAGCAGGTGGTTTCGTTTATCGAGCCAATTTCAAACGCCAATTCATTCTTGGCTATGTTCATGCTGGGTTTAATGGTTCAGTTTTCGTTGGGTAAAGGAAAAGTGTTCCAGCTGGTGCGCTTGCTGGGCTTGCGTTTCCTGTTCTCTGCCGTGATGAGCATCGGCGCAATGACACTGCTTCCCTTCGATCCCGTTACCCGTATGGTAATTGCCGTCTTATTGTGGTCTCCCATGGGCGCACTCGGGCCGGTATACACCCTTTGGGCAAAAGGTGATGTGGGCCTGGCTGGTTTTGCCAATGTGGTCACGGTTGCGGTGGGCATTGTTGCCATGACGGCTGCCGCGATGATGATCGCGTAGTTTTTTGTTAGGTGCCGCAGACGGTTTTAGCCCTGCCTCCAAAGGGGTATATGCTCTTCCACTGAACAAATTTCTGCCCGGCGGGGGGCGTATCATCAGGACTAGTTCAAAACGACATGCTTAAACGACTCTTCGATTGGCAGTCCGGTAGTGTACACACCGTAGCTGTGGCTGCCATCCTTGGGAAGCGAAAGACTACCAGGGTTGAACAGCCAAACTGTAGGATCTTCCGAGCAGGGTTCGTTCGCTTTGACATGGGTGTGTCCGTACAAAAGTGCGGTATTGACTGGCATCTGGGGAAGATTGCCTATTGCTCCGTCTCTGTCGGGGCCGAATACATGCCCGTGGGTGAGGAATAGCGTTCGGGGAGTTTGCATTTCGTACCCTGCATCTTCATCGATGTATTCGGGATCAAGGATGGTGGAATAGTCCGCCATGCAGGGGAAGTCGAGCACCATCTGATCAACTTCGGCGTCGCAGTTGCCGCGTACGGCAAGTATGCGATCGGCTAGGGGATTGAGCAGGGAAATTACTTCCTTGGGGTCGTAACCGTTGGGCAGGTCGTTGCGCGGCCCATGGTACAAGATATCGCCCAGCAAGATGATCTTGTCGGGTTTTTCTGCGTGAATAGCATCAATGAATTTGCGGCACCACGTTGCAGAGCCGTGAATGTCAGAAGCAATCAAAAACTTCAAGGCAGCCTCTTTCCGTATGCGATGGTCGGTCTAATTGTATCGCTCGCTGCTATTTTGCAGACAAATGCGAAAAATGGAACATGGCGAATTTGCCTCTATTGCAGCTGTTGGGACAAAAGTTTCTCAGGTCTCTATTGCAGCTGTTCAGACGCGGGTTGCCTAGGTTTCTATCGTGGCCGTTTAGCCAGGAACTATCCAGGTGCCCATCGTTAAAGCGAAGTTTCATCTGCAGAAAAATTGTTGACAGGAAAGATATTTCGGGAAAGAATAACCACAGTTTCGTAAGCGAACATGATTCGCTGAGGAAACCACCAAACCGTTGAAGCGGAAGTCAAAGCGAGTAGGCGCGCACAGAGAGTCCGGGATGCTGGGATCCGGATCGAAAAGCCGTTCGCCAAATGGACCGCTGAGGGCGCATGCGAATGCAATTTGCTAGTAGGGTGCGACGTGAGGGCATACGTTAGTTGCCGGGGATATGTTGGTATCCTGCTAAGCGCACGATTCGTTTCGTGAACCAAGGTGGCACCGCGAGCTTTGTATTTTCTAAAGCCCGTCCTTGATCGTAGAAGTATCAGGGATGGGCTTTTTTATTGTCCTTCCCGCGTAAGGAAAGGGCAATTCGATGGACACTACGCCGTTGCAGCCGGGCTTGGAAGAAGTTCGTGCTTTGGCCGCGCAGCCCAGTATTCGCCGCGTTCCTGTGAAACGCGAGCTTTTCGCCGACCGCATTACCACTATCGAAGCAATGCGTGCGCTGCGTGCTGCCAGCAATCATTGCTTCTTGCTGGAAAGCGCCGAGGCCGATCAGCGTTGGGGCCGCTACTCTTTTTTGGGCTTCAACCCCACGCTCGAGATTACCTGCCTGAATGGGCAGCTCAGCATTCGCCGCAATGTCGAAGGTGGCGAACCGTCGCGTGAAACGCGCCAGGTTGAGCACCCCGGCGAGGCTATTCGTCAGATTATTGCAGAGAACAAGAGCGCCAAGGTTGAAGGATTCCCGGCATTTACCGGTGGTCTGGTAGGCTACTTCTCGTACGACTACCTCAAGTACGCCGAACCCACATTGCGTCGTCCCGGTTTAGACCGTGAGGATTTTCTCGATGTTGACCTGATGTTGTTCGACCAGGTTATCTGCTTCGACAATTACCGCCAAAAGATCATCCTCATCGCGGGTGTTCGCACCGACGATGTTGAGGGTTCCTACGCTCAGGCGCAAGCAAAACTCGACGAGATCGAGGGCTTGTTGACGAGGACTGCTCGCTACGAATTTGCTCCCTTGCGGTTGAAGGAACCGCTTACGCCGCAGTTTTCGACCGAAGAGTTCTGCGAGAAGGTGAAAACCGCCAAGCGTCATATTTTCGAGGGCAACATATTCCAGGTGGTGCCCTCCAATCCTCGAACCGCGAAAGCGGAAGGAAGCCTGTTCGACACCTATCGCGTATTGCGCGGCCAGAATCCTTCCCCGTACATGTTCTACTTCACCAGCGAAGATGTGGAAATTGCAGGCGCATCCCCTGAAACGCTGGCGCGCTTGCAGGATGGCAGGCTGTTCACCTACCCCTTGGCGGGCACCCGCCCACGCGGCGCAACCCCGGAAGAGGACCAGGCCTTGGAGGCGGAGCTTCTTGCCGATGAAAAGGAACGAGCTGAGCACGATATGCTCGTTGACCTGGGACGCAACGACTTGGGTCGCATATCGCAACTGGGCAGCGTAGCGGTAGAGGAATATCGAAACGTACTGCGCTTTTCGCGAATCATGCACATCGGATCAACCGTTACCGGTCAGCTTGCCAAAGGGAAAGACGCGGTGGACGTGATGGATTCCATTCTCCCGGCAGGCACCCTTTCCGGGGCACCCAAGCTGCGCGCCTGTCAGATCATCCAGGATTTGGAGGGCGCTAAGCGTGGCATCTACGGCGGCGCCATCGGCTACTTGGATTTCACGGGCAATCTTGATACCTGCATCGGGATCCGCCTTGTTTACAAGAAAAATGGCCGCGTATGCGTGCAGACCGGTGCTGGCATTGTGGCTGACAGCGTTCCCGAAAACGAAGACTGCGAATGCTACAACAAGGCGCGCGCTGTAATGGAAGCGCTGAAAACCGCCGAAGGGGGCCTGGCATGATCTACCTTATCGATAACTACGACAGCTTTTCCTACAACTTGTATCAGCTGATAGGCGAAGTGAATCCCGCTATTGAAGTTCTTCGAAACGATGCGCTTACGGTCGAAGAGCTTGAAGAGAAAAACCCCGAAGCAGTGATTCTTTCCCCTGGCCCTGGGCGCCCTGCTGATGCAGGCATTTGCGAAGAAGTGGCGCTGAAGCTGTCTGGCAAAGTCCCTATCTTGGGCGTGTGCTTGGGACATCAGGCCATATGCGAGGCATTCGGAGGCACGGTGGGGTATGCCAAGGAACTGATGCACGGTAAATCGTCTTTGGTAAAGGTGGATGAGCAATCTCCCCTGTTCAAAGGCTTGCCAGCTAAGGTCCGGGTTGCTCGTTACCATTCGCTCGCGGCTGATGAAGGAAGTCTCCCTGAATGTTTGCAGGTTGTTTCCCGCGCCGATGACGGGGAAGTGATGGCTGTGCAGCATGCCGAGTTTCCCACCTTTGGTGTTCAGTTTCATCCCGAATCGATCCTCACTCCTGATGGCCGGGCGATGATCGGAAACTTCTTGGCCATAGCAACGAAGTAGTACACGGCGGTTGCGCCGATTGTCCGAAAGGAGCCAACAATGATCAGGGAAGCAATTTTCAAGCTGGTAGATAAACAGGACCTAACCTACGACGAGGCCTACGATGTGATCAACGAGATCATGTCGGGTGAAACCACGCAGGTGCAGACGGCGGCATTCCTTTCCGCCCTTTCCACGAAGTCGACCAAGAGCGAAACTATCGCGGAAATTGCAGGTTGCGCTGCCGCCATGCGCAGTCACGCTACCAAGGTTGATTACGATAAGCCTCTGCTCGAGATTGTGGGCACAGGTGGGGATAAAGCCGGAAGCTTCAACATTTCCACCACCGCAGCGTTCATTGTTGCGGCAGGTGGGGCAAAGGTTGCCAAGCATGGAAACCGGGCAGCATCGAGCAAGTCGGGTACGGCAGATTGCCAAGAAGCTTTGGGCGTGAATATCGAGCAGAGTCCCGATCTGTGCAAAAAGCTGCTTGATGAAGTGGGCATGTGCTTCTTCTTCGCCCAGAAATACCACACGGCTATGCGCTATGTGGGTCCTATTCGCAAGGAACTGGGTTTCCGCACCGTGTTCAACATTTTGGGTCCGCTCACCAACCCCGCATCGCCTGAAACGATGATTCTCGGCGTATATGACGAATCCCTGGTGCAGCCCTTGGCGCGTGTGCTGACGAGCCTGGGTGTGAAGGATGGCATGGTGGTGTACGGACAGGATTGTCTGGACGAACTTTCTACGGCCTGCCCCACCACGGTGTGCGAATTCCATGGTGACGATTATCTGTCTTACGTGCTCATGCCCGAGGAATTGGGCATGAAACGCTGCACGAAAGAAGACCTTCGGGGCGGCTCGCCGGATGAAAACGCGCAGATCACGCGCGATATTCTTTCCGGCAAAGAAACGGGGGCAAAGCGAGATACCGTTTTGGTGAATGCCGCTGCAGGTCTTTATATAGCCGGCCTGGCTCCTTCCCTGAAAGATGGCGTTGCGAAAGCCCAAGAACTTATTAACAACGGTAAAGCAGCTGAAACGCTTGAAGAGTACATCCGCGTATCAAACCAGGAGGTTTAGGTGACCATCCTTGATGAAATAGCGGTCTACACGAGTAAGCGTATGACAGTCGAGGGGGAGCGGGTGTCAACCGCTAGCCTTCGGCGGCAAGCCCTTGCCATGGCATCGGCGGAACGCGAGGCGAATGGAGGAGCGTTCCCATTTCGGTTCAGCGCCGCGCTGGCAAAGCCGGGCCTTTCGTTTATCTGCGAAGTTAAGAAAGCGTCCCCTTCGAAGGGGGTTATTGCCGAAGAGTTTCCGTATCTTGATATCGCAAAGAGCTACGAGGCGGCAGGGGCGGCGGCAATCTCCTGTTTAACTGAGCCGAAATGGTTCATGGGAGCCGATACTTACTTGACCGAAATTGTGGCAGGAACGTCTGTGCCTGTGCTGCGAAAGGATTTTGTGGTATGCGAGCGCATGATTTACCAAGCCAAAGTGCTTGGCGCTTCTGCAGTACTTCTGATCTGCGCTATTTTGAACGATGAGCAACTAATTGCTTATCGTGAGCTTGCCGAAAGCCTGGGCCTTTCGGTTTTGGTTGAGGCTCATGACGAAGAGGAAATTGAGCGCGCGGTTGAATCGGGTGCAAAGATCGTTGGCGTGAACAACCGCAATCTGAAGGATTTCAGCGTCGACTTCGGTAACGCCCGCCGTCTTCGCTCGTGCATTCCTGAAGGCGTTTTGTACGTGGCGGAATCAGGCGTGGCAAGCGCTGATGACGTTGCGGCTATCGCCCAATTGGATGCGGATGCTGCATTGATCGGGGAAGCCTTGATGCGTGCCGAAGATAAGCCGGCAATGCTGGCAGAATTCCGTGCTGCAGCGGAGGTGGCGCAATGAGTCCGGCAAGCCGCCAGCATCAGGCAAGAGAATGGTTACTGTCGTCGCAGGGGTTAGGGCGGCCTTATGTGAAGCTGTGCGGGATGTCGCGCGAAGAGGATATACGCGCAGTCGCCCAGGCGCGTCCCGATATGTCTGGCTTCATCGTGAATTTCCCCCAATCGCACCGAAGCGTTTCAACGGAGCGTTTGACGGAATTATGCGAGCTGCTCGATGAGGAGGATGCCAAGGTGGCAGCGTGCATGGCAACTAGCGGTAATCCGGTGAGCCTTCATCCGATATGGCGTGTAGGTGTGTTTATCGATGAGCCGCTCGATTCCTTGATCCGCATCGTTTCGAATGGTTCAGTTGATCTGGTGCAGCTCCATGGAAACGAAAGCAACGCCTATATTTCCGAGTTGAGGCATCGAACCCGAGTAGGAACCATCCAGGCTTTTCGTGTGAGTGGCAGCGAGGATGTTTCCCGCGCCGAAGGAAGCAGCGCCGATATGATCATGCTCGACAGCGGGCAAGGCTCGGGCAGGGTATTTGACTGGGGCATTGTTTCATCTGTTCATCGGCCGTTTATTTTGGCTGGTGGGCTTACCCCGGAAACCATCGGCAAGGCGCTAACGGAAGTGAATCCCTGGGGTGTTGATATGAGCTCTGGCATCGAAACCGACAAGGTGAAGGATCCCGCAAAAATTGCAGCAGCTGTTGACGAAGTCCGTCGATGGCGGTTGTAGTCCTTCCGGCGCTGATCAAGACGCTGATCGCTTCAAGGCCCCCGTTCCGCTGTTTGGTTTTGAATCTGCGATTCAAAACCTGCATGCGCTGCACTGCTTCATGCATCTAATTGAAGATTTGCTATCGCAAATCTATCAGGAATGGTGTTCAGAGGGCCCTTCAGCGTTCAACGCCTCGATCAGCGTGGACAGTTCTAGCGTGCTGATAAATCAGCGGCTTATCCACTTAAGTAGAACCATCAGGCAAAATGCCTGATTCATGAAAGGATACATTATGACGAAGGGGAGATTCGGCATCCATGGTGGGCAGTACATGCCTGAAACGCTGATGAATGCCGTTATCGAGCTCGAGGAAGCTTACGATCGCTACAAAGATGATCCAGAATTCAAGACGGAGCTGAACAAGCTTCTGAACGAATACGCCAATCGTCCTTCGCTTCTGTACTATGCCGAGCGTCTGACCAAGGCGTTGGGTGGCGCAAAGATCTACCTGAAGCGTGAAGACTTGAACCACACCGGTGCGCATAAGATCAATAACGTGCTCGGGCAGGTTTTGCTTGCCAAGAAGATGGGTAAAACGCGCGTTATTGCTGAAACGGGCGCAGGTCAGCACGGTGTTGCTACGGCTACGGCGGCGGCGCTGATGGACATGGAATGCGAAGTGTTCATGGGCAAGGAAGATACCGAACGCCAAGCCCTCAACGTATACAAGATGCGCTTGCTGGGTGCTAAGGTGCATGCCGTGGAAACAGGGACGGCAACGCTGAAAGATGCCGTATCGGAAACCATGCGCGAATGGACCAACCGCATTGCCGACACGCACTATGTGCTTGGCTCCACCATGGGTCCTCATCCTTTCCCCACCATTGTGCGCGATTTTCAGTCGGTAATCTCGCAAGAGATCATCGATCAATGCATGCAAAAGGAAGGGCGCTTGCCCGATTGCGTTCTTGCTTGTGTGGGCGGCGGTTCAAACGCTATGGGCACCTTCTATCATTTCATCGAGCATTCTGAAGTCCAGCTAATTGGATGCGAGGCGGCTGGTCGCGGTATCGACACCTTCGAAACGGCGGCAACCATTAACACGGGCAGCCTTGGCGTATTCCATGGTATGAAATCGTATTTCTGCCAGGACGAGTATGGTCAAATCGCGCCAGTGTACTCCATCAGCGCCGGGCTTGATTACCCCGGAATTGGGCCTGAGCATGCATGGTTACACGATACCGGCCGTGCTCAGTATGTGCCTGTCACCGACGACGAAGCGGTGGACGCCTTCGAGTATTTGAGCCGCTTGGAAGGCATTATCCCCGCTATCGAAAGTGCGCATGCGGTGGCTTATGCCTGCAAGATCGCGCCGAAGATGAACAAAGATCAAATCATGGTAGTCACGCTTTCTGGCCGCGGCGACAAGGACTGTGCCGCTATCGCTCGTTACCGAGGAGAAGATATCAATGAGTAGTCCCCGTATCAAAGCCGCTTTTCAGGATGGTAAAGCCTTTATTCCTTTTGTAACCTGCGGCGATCCAAGCCTGGAAACCACCAAGAAGATTGTTGCTGAGCTTGCGCAGGCAGGTGCTGCCGTTATCGAGTTGGGCATTCCGTTTTCGGACCCTACGGCAGAAGGGCCGGTAATTCAATCAGCCAATATGCGTGCGCTTGGGGCAGGAACCACCACCGATAAGGTGTTTGATATGGTTGCTGATCTGCGCAAAACCGTCGATACGCCTTTTGTGTTCATGACCTATGCAAACGTGGTGTTCCATTACGGCATCGAAAAGTTTTGTGTTCGCGCAGCTGAGGCAGGTGTGGATGGCCTTATCCTTCCCGATGTTCCCTTTGAAGAAAAGGAAGAGTTTGCGGGTCCGTGCCGCAAGCATGGTATAGACCTTATCAGCATGATTGCGCCCACGTCTGAGGAACGCATCGATACCATTGCGCGTGAAGCGGAAGGTTTCATTTACTGCGTAAGCTCGTTGGGCGTTACGGGTACCCGTTCGAGCATCACTACCGATCTGGATTCCATCGTGGCGCGCATTCGCGCAGTTACCGATACCCCCATCGCCATCGGGTTCGGCATCTCCAATCCCGAGCAAGCGGCAGCCATGGCAGCAAAGAGCGATGGCGCCATTGTTGGTTCCGCTATCGTGAAGATCATTGCTGCGGAAGGCGAAAATGCCGTTTCTGCGGTTGGCGAATTTGCCCGTAAGATGGTGGAGGCTATTCGCGCATAGTTGCTGACCATTCAACAAATACCACCCCCCCAATCCGCTCAAACGGACCCGAAGCTTGGCCTTCAGGTCCGTTTTTGTTGGGAGAGGTCGGGTTATTACGGCGCTCCCATAACCGGGGATTGCCACTGCCAGAACGCTTGACTGCGAAAGCTGGTCCGTTTTCGCTGCATCGACTCGGAGCGCCTTGAAGGAGCAGGCATGGATTTGCCGTGGTTATCGAGCGATGAAACGGTGACAGCTTGGTCAAGAATGAGTGAAGAGCGCGTGGAAGGGGTGGCACTCTGCATTCAGGCTGCTAGGTTGGAAAGCCGAGAGAAAGGAAACGCATCGATGGCGAATTCGGTTCAGCAAAGTGGCGATGGTGCTAAGAAGGGCAAACTGGCGGTACTGTTCGAAGATCTTTCGATTGCTCAGGTGATTGCTGGTGCCCTAGCGGCTGCAACGGTGTTTTTGCTGTCTTCCGTTATCGGCGTTGCCGGCTCATTGATTGGTGCGGCGGTTGGCTCGATCGTTTCTGCCGTTTCCTCTCAGGTGTATAAGAAGATGTTGTCCGCTTCTGCCGACAAGATTCGCGATGTTGCGCCAGATGGAGCATCGGCAAATCAGGCGGATTCCAACGAAACGCGTTTGATGAAACCTGTTTCATCGAGCGAAACCCGCGTTATCGATTCGAACAAGATTGCTGCAAGCGCAACGAAGGTTATGGGCGCCGATGATATCCGTTACCAATCCCACGCTTCATCGGATAAGGCGGTAGATCCTGCGCTGCAACGTGCGCATGTGCGTCGTCGTCGCAAGGCTCGCGTTCAGCGGAGCGTGATCATTGTTTCTATCGTTTCCGCGCTGATTGCCATTGTGGTTTCGGCAGGGCTTATCCATGTATTCACCGATGGCCAGGGTATTGGTGAAAAGACGGAGCCTATATTCACGGCAAGTGAAGCATCTCAGGCAAAACAAGGCTCTTCGGCTAGCAACGGCGCTACGAAGGAAACAGCTGCTAATGAATCGACGTCCTCTAAGTCGAACGAAGGCTCGTCTCAGTCGGGGAAATCCTCGAGTGCCGATTCATCTAACTCCTCCACTTCGGCTAGTGGCAGCGGTTCTGGCTCGGGATCTTCGGACTCCTCTGCCTCATCAAATGGCGGATCGTCGTCTTCTGGCAGTAGTTCGGAGAATGCCGGATCTTCATCGAAGCCAGGTTCTGGTTCGTCGGGCAGTGGCAATTCGGGGTCTTCTTCTGGAAACGGCTCTTCTGGTTCGGGTTCGTCTTCTGGCTCTTCCGACAGCGGTTCCCCCTCTGCTGGTTCTGGCAATTAATGGGCACCAGGCATCACAGGCGTAATTGCTGCTTCGGCTCGCCTATATTGTCTGACTAGGCTTTTGTGGCTTTCATTTCCCTTACGTCGGCGCTTGCGACATGCGGAAAAGGGTATGATGGTAGTTCTAAGGAAAGGAACGCCCCATGGCTCTTGTTGCCCGACTTCTTCAGTCGTTACCGCTTGTCATAGTGCTGGTCATTCTAGCTCTGGTTATCTATTTTGTGGTGTCGTGGGCTCGTTCGCCTGAGCGCGCAAAGGAAGTGCTCATCAAGTTTTTCACCGTGTTCAATTCGATTCTTTCGATTTTCTTCCTTTTGGCCACTGCGTATGCGTTCTTCGAAGGCAATCAGCCAGTATTGGAGCTTACGGTTTCATTCCTGGTGGTTGCGGTGTTGGCCCTTGTTATCACCCGTGTCTGCCGCTGGCGCTTCGTGAAGAATCACCCCCATTACATGGATAAAAGCCAGAGGGTTACGTTCTTATAGAAAAGGCGACCCTACCTGAATTGAGCCCCTGATGTTGGACCCAGAATGAAGATTCATTCTGGGTCTATTTTGCGTTAGGAGCAGGCCGAGGTAGGCGGTTGGTTGCTGGGACGACTGACCTGTTTGGCTTAGGCAACGCATTGTCCCTGCGATTAACGCTCTTCTTGAACGCCGTTAGACGAATTCAATAAAGTGTTGGGTTTTTGAGGGTTTGAACAACGGGATGCTTTCATGCGGGTAACCGTACCGTCTGGCTTTGCTGAAGCGCGCTGGGAGAGCGTCATACTGATGGTTATAAGGTTGGTGACCGAATGCGAGCGAGCAAAGCTTGTCCGTCTATCGCCAAGGGGGAATAACTGTGAGCACTGTTGACAAGAAACTCATGGGGCAAATGCTCCGATTTGCCAAAACCGTTGTAATTACCAGCGCGAACGCAAAGGAAGGCACCTCGGTTTCCGATTGCGAAAGGCCCGGTAAACGCGATGCTCAATACCTACGTGCCATTATGGAGCGAGGGCTTCGCACCCTGCCCCTTGAGCAGCGCGTCCTTTCTGAGGCTGCTTTTGACAAGCGCGCATTCGACTTGGGCAAAGTGTTTGTTATTCGCCAGTTGGGCATTTGGGAAATGATGAGCTACGAAACCTTGCGCCGCGATAGCGAGTACGTGGCTTTTCCCGAATTGCTTGACGGCATGGAAAAAGAGGGCCTGGTAAAACGCGTTGTTGACACTGTCGATGGGAAAGACAACGACGTGGTTATGCTTACCGAAGCGGGCAAGCAGATGTTCTCCGAGCAAGAAGAGGCCCTGGAAAAGCGCGCCGAAGAATTGTTTGGTGATCTTACTGAAGGCGAGAAAATGCAGCTCTATGTGCTGCTGCGCAAGGTTCAGGGAACTCCAGCATATGAACCGGAATCTCCTTCCGATGTGCGCAAACGAGCAGGAATTGCATAAGTGCCAGAGTAAAGCAGCGACCTTGTTGCTTTAGATAAGCCTGGCCCAATAAACTCGGGGCTAGGAGAAACAAAGGGCCTTAGGGGAATTTCCCTAAGGCCCTTTGTGGTGTTTGGAAAACGCGTTTTGCTAGTGCTTTTCAGCTTTGAGTTTGCGGCAGGCTTTTGCCATTTCGTCGACCATTTCATCGAAGAGCTTCAGAGCGTCTTCGACGGGTTCGGGGCTGAGCATGTCAACGCCAGCGCCACGTAGAAGGTCGATTGGGGGTTTGGAGCTGCCGCCTTTCAGGAAGCCCAAGTAGTCTTCGCGGCCTTGTTCCCCCAGGTCCAAAATACGCTGAGAGAGCGCAATGGCGGCCGCAAAGCCCGTGGCGTATTGGTATACGTAGAAGCGGTAATAGAAGTGCGGGATGCGCGCCCATTCGAGGGCGATGTTCTCGTCGAGCGCAATGCCATCGCCGAAGTACTGTGCGTTCAGCTCCTTATAGATGCCGCAGAGCGCATCGGCGGTGATGCCGGCGCCCTGTGCGGTGAGCTCAGCCACTTTCAGCTCGAATTCAGCGAACATGGTTTGGCGGTACAGCGTTGCGCGGAACTGCTCCAAGAAGTGGTTTAGGAAATAGGCGCGTTCGCGTTCGTTTTTCGCGTGGTCGAGGAGGTAGCGCGTAAGCAGAGCTTCGTTGCAGGTAGACGCTACTTCGGCGACGAATATGACGTAGTCGGAATAGCACACGGGTTGGTTGGCGCAGGAGAGATACGTGTGGATGGAGTGGCCCATCTCATGGATCAGCGTGAACACATCATCGAGTTTGCCCTGGAAGTTGAGCAGGATCACTGGGTGCATGCCGTAGCCGCCGGCAGAGTAGGCGCCACTACGTTTACCCGGCGTTTCGTATACGTCAATCCAACGCTCAGAAAGGCCGCGGCGCACCAAGGCCAGGTAGTTTTCACCCATGGGGCGCAGCGCTTCTAAGATGATGTCGCAGGCTTCTTCGTAAGTGAAGGTGAGCTCCACATCATCGACGATGGGTACGTACAAGTCGGAGAAATGCAGCTCGTCTACGTCTAGAAGTTCCTTGCGCAAGGCCACGTATTTGTACATGGCGTCCATATTGTTGTGCACGGTTTCAATGAGATTCGTGTACACCTGGGTTGGCACTTCGTTGGCAGAAAGCGCTGCTTCCAGGGCCGATTCGTAACGACGAGCTTCTGCAAAGAACTTCAGCTGCTTGTTCTGGGCGCCTAGTGTTGCAGCGAAGGTGTTGCGGAATTGGCGATAGCTGGAATAGAGCGATTCATAGGCGGATTCACGCAGCGTTCGATCGGCCGACATCATAAGGGGGATGTAGCTGCCGTGGGTTACCGGATGTGCAGTGCCTTTGGCATCGTGCGCATCGGGGAAGGTGAGGTCGGCGTCGTTGAGCAGGGAAAAGATGTTGTCGGGCTGGTTGGCCATGTCTCCTGCGGCAGCCAAGAGCTTTTCTTCGGCGGGGGAGAGTACGTGCTCGCGCCTGCTGAAGATGACATCCAAGCAGCGGCGGTACAGTTCCAGTTCCGGTTCCTGTGAGTAGAACCCTTCCATTTCCTGCTCGCTTAAGCTAAGCAGCTCGGAGGTAAACCAAGAAGAAGCGCTGGAGAGCGAAACCCAGAGCGTCATAACCTGGCTCGAGTAGTCTTGGTAGCGCGATTCGCGCGTGTCTTCGTCGCTTTTTCGTTCGGCGTAGTTCGCCAGCTTGGTGAGGATCAATCCTGCTTCATCGTCGAGCTTTAGATAAGCAAGCAGATTGGCTGCCGAAGCGCTGATCTTCCCTTGGAATGATGCGAACCGGGGAGGAAGTTTCTTTGCTTCTTCAAGCGCAGCCAAAAAGGCTTCGTCGCTTTCGAAGATGCTGGAAAGATCCCAGCGATACTGCTCGTCTATTTCTTCGCGGGAAGAATACGTTGTCATTGCGTGCTCCTTGTGTATGCTCGGCAGCTTTTCTGCCCGTTGAGTTATTTGGCTTCAGCGGGAGGGCTGCGGCTCTCAGCGGGAATGGCTGCCGAGTGATTTATCTTTTCGCAAGCAATACTACGACATTGGCTGCAGCATGCGTTGCTGGTACAGCCCATTGTCATAGAAACCGAGTTTTCGGTAATAACCACGCGTCCCCACGGCGCTGATAACGTTGATGCGTTGGTATCCCGCCCGCGAGGCAAGCTCGCAAGCACGGTTTACCAGCTTGGTGCCCAGGCCACGATGCTGGGCGTTGTTGATGCCAGCGTGCTGCAGCTTTTCCACGCGACCATAAACGTGCACCTCGCGAATCATCGCTTCTTCCGCCTGGAGTGGGAAGGGGAGGGTGTGTCTTTGTTCCGCTGTCTTAGATGTTGCCGCTTCGTACTCTTCGTTCAGCTGGGCTATCGCATTGGCGTGAGGCAGCGAAAGACGCAAGAAACCCGCGATCTTCCCCTGCGGCGTTACCCATTGAAGGAAGCGTTCGCTGGTGGCGGTGGTTTCGTACTCAACCACTTCAAGCGAAAGGTCTTCAGCGGCAACGTTGGCAAGGCTCACTTCGCGATGGCGGATTTCAGCTGTGGCAAGGCCCTCAGAATCGATTCGTTGCTCAACCAGCTGGCGCAGGTTCACCTTTTTATTGCCCGCCTTGATGTCGGGTGCCGATATATCTCGAATCATGCGGGAAATGCGTGTAAACGCAGGTGTTGCGCAGGTATCGGAGACCAATACGTCTACTAGGCTGGGTTCAGAGTAAGGCTGCCAGGTGCGATCCTCGAAGCGTTCGCAGAGTCCGGTTCCCTCTACGAGGACACATGGATAGAGCTTCACCTCATCGGGCTGAAAAGCGGCATCGTTGCAAAGGCGCAGGTAGTCGGCTTTATCCGATTCCGGTGTGGCGCCCAGCAAATTCACCATGGCATGCACGTGGGTTTTGAAGCCGAACAAGCGCAGCAACTCGAATGCTCGTTGGATTTGCTGCGTAGAGGTATGGCGGTCGTTGAGCGTGCGCACTTTTTCGTCCAAGCTTTGGATGCCCATTTGGACTTTGGTGCAGCCCATGCGACGCAGTGCGGCCAAGTGAGTGGGCGTTATGCGCTCAGGCCGTGTTTCTATTACCAGGCCTACTACGCGGTGCTGCCCGTCGACATTGGCATCCTGCTCGGCTTCGAGCTCTTCCCACGTTGCCTTTTGCCATTGGGATACCGACGCCCACGCAGCGTTTTCGCCGTAGAGACGGTCGAATGCCTGGTTGTACGTTGTTTCTCGGTTGTCGATACGACGCTGCTCTTCGGCAACGAATGCCTTAAGGATTTCCGGGTCGCAAGAGATCCCTGCCGATTCGTAGGCATGCTTGCGCGCAGGGAGGTTCCCGATCGCCTGGGAGCCATCGTTCAATGCGCGGAACAGTTCACGGATGAACCAGATCTGGTAGTTTTCCGGGTAGTCACTCCAGGTGCCGCCCAAAACGATGAGTTCGACTTTGTCGGTGATGTGCCCCATTTCGGTGAGGGCTTTAAGGCGCGCGGCAACCTGCAGGTAGGGATCGAAGAAGGTGCGTTCGGCGCGTTGGCATGCAGGCTCGTCTGCCAAGTAGCTTTTGGGCATGCGCAAGTCGTTGGGGCAGTACAAGCAGTTGCTGGAGCACTTCCACGGCTTGGTGAGCACGGTGATGGTAGCAACGCCTGAAGCGGTGCGGCGGGGTTTCATCTGCAGAGTGCGGACAAGGCGGCGCTGCTGCTCATCGCTCAAGCACCAACTGCTCCAACGCTCGGGCTGGTTCTTCTGCACATCAAGATAGAAGGCCATGAGTTGGCGCTTCGAGAGAGGGCGTGCCTTCGCCGGCTCCGAGGGTGCGGGTAGATGGTTTTGTGTGCTCCCGCTGCCGTTCGGTTCATCACAGTTGCCGAAGCGTCTCGTTTCAAGGATGCGTTTGTTGTGGCGGTTGATTATCTTTGTGAGTTCGCGCTCGTCAAGGCGCTCCTTTGCCTTGAGCGCATCAAGTATGTCAAAAAGAGCTTGTTCCATGTGCCTGATTATAGGCGAAGGCGGAATCGGTCACAGCAGTGTGCGGGTGCGCCTTGGGGCAATGTGCCTCTTGGCGCCCTATGCGAACATCATGAACAGGTGGGCAAGAAGGAAGCCGATAAGGCCGCAGGCGGGGAAAGTAAGCACCCACGCAAGAACCATGTTGCGGGCAATTCCCCAGTTAACGCGTTTGAATGATTTGCTGGCACCGACGCCCATGATTGCCGAGGTGTTGCAGTGGCCGGTGGAAACGGGCATGCCAGTAAGACTGGCGAACAGTAGCGTGAAGGTGGTGGAGAAGTTGGCGGCTACGCCTTGGTACTTCTCGAGCTTGACCATGTCCATGCCAACCGATTTGATGATGCGCTTGCCGCCCACGATGGTGCCAAGTGAAATGGCGAGCGAGCAGATGATCATGAGCCACATGGGGAACCCGTTGGAATCGGGGGTCGGGTTGCCGAAGGAAAGGGCAACGCCCAGCATGGCGATGGACATGAACTTCTGGCCGTCCTGAGCGCCATGTAAAAACGAGAGAGCCACAGCGCATACGTCTTGGATGCCGGTAAAAGCATGGTTTGCTGCTTGGCGGTTTACATGCGTGCAGGCCTTTTCAATGACCTTGACGAACAGCCAGCCAAGAAAGAAGCCCGCTACCAGCGAAAATACCATGCCATAAATAACCTTGGCCCATTCTGCGGGAACCACGCCTGCAAGGCCGTTCAGGGCAATAGCGCCGCCCGTTACGCCAGCGATAAGGCTGTGCGATTTTGAGCAGGGAATGCCGAAGAACCAACAGAAGATACCCCATAAAATGGCGCCAATCATGGCCGCCATCAGAGCATAGAGGGCCGCATCGGTATTGCCTGAGAAGTCGACCATCCCGAACATCGTTTTAGCTACGGCGGTTGAAATGTAGGTCATTCCTACAAGGCCCACGAAATTGAATACCGCTGCCAGACCGATGGCAACGCTGGGCTTTAAGCAACGAGTGGAAACAACGGTGGCAATAGCGTTTGGCGCATCAGTAGCGCCCGATACGGCGGTAACGCCGATTACTAGAATCAGAATGACGAAGAGGCTGGGTTGAGCCATGGCCTGAGAGATGAAATCAACAAAAGAAAGCGCCATTACGTTCCTTATATTTCCTTGTATGATCGCAATTCAACATTGTATTTTTGTAACAGTCGGGGGTCGTATTTGACCAATTGTTAACAATGCTACCCCACGTGCGCCCTTCAAATGATTGCAAACTGGATGCTTTCAATAATTTCCTGCTATTTGGCTTATTTTGCCCATCGTTTCTCTTCAGATGTTGCATTTTTCAGTCGAGCCAGCGCGGGATTTTTGCCAAGGGTGAGGGCATGAGTGCTTGTATGGTCGATGCGCTGTGGTTCCGTGCTGCTGCTCGGCCTGATTGGCATTGAAGGCACACGTGTCTTTCGCAAGAATTGCTCCGTTGCGACGATCCGTTTCGCAGAAACAAAAATTCCGACTTCTGTGCAACTTTTTTGCGATTGCGGACTCCTTTCCGTCCTCCGCGAGGCGGAAATGGGCCGCTGTGCGTCCGATTTGCCGCTTTTCCGGGCGTCAATCCGCGTTTTGACGCCTCGCGGCAATTCGCAATCGCAAAAAAGTTGCAATTTTGGGCGTATTTCTGTTTTTTGGGCACCCGGATCGGCCTCATGCTGGTGCCATGGGCGGGGTGGCCTGGGCGCGGCGCCTTTGTTTGATGACTTTGGGCAGCGTTGTGGGCGGGGCGGGCTCGGCAGCGCGGTGCGGGGATGCCTCTGGTGGCGCAACGTGGGCGGCTGGATGCCTTGGACAACGCGACGCCGTGAATGGAGTGGGCCTGGCGTGACTCCATTGGTGGCTTTGGAGACCCTGCGAGTCGGCGCCTGGAGCGGCGCTGCGGGACGGCATAAGAAGTGTTTGCGGTTGCTGGCGTCCGTTCGCGAGGGCAAGTCCATTTGCTGGGCGGCATACTGGCGTTTTGCCTCTCCTCGGTCTCGGGCTTTTTCGCTTGCCGCATCCGTGGGCGCTCTTACCCTCATTCCATCGCAGCACCAGCTGTACTGCGGTATCATGATAAGAACTATTTCAAAAGAGCTTTGAAGTGCATTTGCGTTCAAAACAAGCAGGAAAAGGCACCCAGCATACTAAAGAAGGGTAGGATTCATGGTTTCTCGCATTTATGTTGAGAAAAAGCCCGGTTTCGATGTCGAGGCGGGGCAGCTCTTGCACGAGCTGCAGACGATCTTGGGCGTGAAGGCGCTTACGGGTCTGCGCCTTGTTAATCGCTACGATGTCGAGGGCATTTCCGATGAACTGTTCAAGCAGTGCATCCCCGTGGTATTCAGCGAGCCCCAGGTAGATACGTCTTGCGAAAGCTGCCCTGAGGTCGAGGCTGCCCTGAAGGGCGAAAGCCCTGCGGGCCAGACGGTTTTTGCCATCGAGTTCCTTCCCGGTCAGTTTGACCAGCGCGCTGATTCTGCGAGTGAATGCATTCAGCTCATCAGCCAGGGTGAACGCCCCGCAGTTCGCAGCGCCAAAGTGTATGTGCTTGAGGGCGAACTTTCTGAGGCGGACGTTGCTGCCATCAAGCATTACGTTATCAACCCAGTTGAAGCGCGCGAAGCTGCGCTTGAGGCACGCGAAACGCTTGAGATGCAGGTGCCCGAACCCGAGCCGGTAGAGGTTATCGAGGGCTTCACCGAACTCGATAACGCGGGTCTTGCCCAGTTCCGCGAAGAGCGCGGTCTTGCCATGGACCAGGCGGATATCGAATTCTTCCAGGCTCACTTCAAGGAAATCGGGCGCAACCCCACTATCACCGAGGTTCGCGTTGTTGATACGTACTGGTCCGATCATTGCCGTCACACCACGTTCGGCACCGAGCTTACCGATGTCAAGATCGACGACGAAACGGTGCAGCTCGCATTCCAGAAGTATCTTGCTATGCGCTCCGAGCTGGGTCGCGAGCATAAGCCGGTATGCCTGATGGATATGGGCACCATTGGCGCCAAGTACCTGCGTGCGCATGGCGGCCTTCAGGGGCTCGACGAATCCGATGAAGTTAATGCCTGCACGGTAAAGTGCAAGGTCGACGTTGACGGCGAAGAGCAGGATTGGCTGTTCCTGTTCAAGAACGAAACCCACAACCACCCCACGGAAATCGAGCCCTTCGGCGGCGCGGCAACGTGTGTAGGTGGCGCTATCCGCGACCCTCTTTCGGGCCGCAGCTATGTTTATCAGGCGATGCGCGTAACCGGTGCAGGCGATCCGACCGCTCCTGTTTCTGAAACGCTCGAAGGCAAGCTCCCCCAGCGTAAGTTGGTCACCACCGCTGCTGCCGGCTATTCTTCTTACGGCAACCAGATTGGTCTTGCTACCGGCCAGGTTCACGAGCTGTACCATCCGGGCTATGTTGCCAAGCGCATGGAAGTGGGCGCGGTAGTGGGCGCAACACCTGCTGACCACGTTCGTCGCGAAGAGCCCGCTCCGGGCGACAAGATTGTTCTGCTGGGCGGTCGCACTGGTCGCGACGGCATCGGTGGCGCAACCGGCTCCTCCAAAACGCAGAACGTTGAAAGCGTGGAAAAGTCCGGTGCAGAAGTGCAGAAGGGCAACGCTCCGGTAGAGCGCAAGATTCAGCGCTTGTTCCGTCGCGGCGAGGCATGCCGTCTTATCAAGCGATGCAACGACTTTGGCGCTGGTGGCGTATCTGTTTCCATCGGCGAGCTGTGCGATGGCCTGCTCATCAACCTGAACGCTGTTCCTAAGAAGTACGAAGGCTTGGATGGCACCGAGCTTGCAATCTCCGAAAGCCAGGAGCGCATGTCGTGCGCTCTTGCCGCAGAAGATGTCGAAGAATTCATCGGCTATGCGCACGAGGAAAACCTTGAGGCAACAGTTGTCGCTACGGTAACCGAAGAAAAGCGCTTGCTCATGGAATGGAACGGCGAGGCTATCGTCGACATTAGCCGTGCTTTCCTCGATACCAACGGTGCTCCGAAGTATCAGGACGTTCACGTTCAGGCGGGCGAGTCGTATGCTCCTGCATGGGAAGGTTCCACGCTTGAAGAGCGCATGACTTCGCTGGTTACCGACCAGAACATCTGCTCGAACAAGGGTTTGGGTGAGCGTTTCGACTCCACCATCGGTGCGGCTACCGTGCTTATGCCCTTCGGCGGCAAGCGTCAACTCACGCCTTCGCAGGCTATGGTTGCCAAGTTCCCCGTCGATGGCGAAACCACCACAGCAAGCGCTATGGCTTGGGGCTTCAATCCGTATCTTTCCGAGAAGAACCAGTTCAAGGGTGCCTATCTTGCCGTTGTGGAAAGCGTGGCGCGTCTGGTTGCTACGGGCTTCACTCGTGAATCGGCCTATCTTTCCTTGCAGGAGTACTTCGAGCGTCTGCGTGACATCCCCGAGCGTTGGGGCAAGCCTACCGCTTCCGTTCTGGGCGCTTTGATGGCTCAGGTTGATTTGGGCATTGGTGCCATCGGCGGCAAAGACTCCATGTCGGGCAGCTTCGAAGAGGGCGATACCGAAATTCACGTTCCTCCTACGCTCATCAGCTTTGCGGTTTCCACTGGCTCTATCGACCGCGTGGTTTCCCCTGAGTTCAAACGTGCTGGATCGCGCATCATCAGCATTGCGCCTGCATTCTACGATATGGATTCCCTGGTCCCCGAAGCGGACGGCATGAATGCCGCATTCAGCTTGGTTGAAACGCTTATCGGTGAAGGCAAGGTTTCCGCTGCGGCAACGTTGGGTTACGGCTGCGCTGCCGAGGCTCTGTTCAAGATGAGCGTTGGCAATGGCGTAGGTGTAAAGCTTTCCGATGAAGTTGAGGCAGACGACCTGTTCAGCCTGGCTTATGGCAGCTTCATTGTCGAGCTCACTGACGACGCTGAGATTCCCGCCAATACCGATCTGGTAACCGTTTCCGAACTTGGCTGCACCACCGAAGCCTACGAGTTTGCGGCATGCGGTGAGGTTATCAACATGGCGAAGCTGCAGGAAGCTTGGGAGGGCGGCATCGAATCCGTATTCCCGTATCGCGGTGAAGGTGAAAAGGTTGAGCAGGTTAGCTGGTCGGAAAAGCTTCCTTTGGTTTGCGGCGAATCGTTCGCGAAGCCGCGCGTTGTCATCCCGGTATTCCCTGGCACCAACTGCGAATACGATACCGCTCACGCCTTTAAGCGCGCTGGTGCTGAACCTGAGGTCCTGGTGATCAACAACCTTACGCCAGCAGCGGTTGCCGAAAGCACCGATGCGTTGGTGAAGGCTATCAACAACAGCCAAATCGTTATGCTTCCCGGCGGTTTCTCCGGCGGTGACGAGCCCGACGGTTCAGCGAAGTTCATCACGGCTTTCTTCCGTGCGCCCGCCGTTACCGAAGCGGTACGTGAGCTGCTTCAGAAGCGCGATGGTCTGATGCTGGGTATTTGCAATGGCTTCCAGGCGCTTATCAAGTTGGGCTTGGTTCCCTATGGCGACATCGTTCCTGCAACGCCCGAGGCTCCCACGCTTACATTTAACACCATCGGTCGCCATCAGAGCGGCCTGGTTCGCACGCGCATTGCTTCGAGCCTTTCCCCTTGGCTTTCGCGCTGCAATGTGGGCGATATCCACACGGTTGCCATCAGCCACGGCGAGGGCCGTTTCGTGGCAAGCCCTGAAACGGTTGCTCAGCTTGCTGCGGCAGGCCAGATTGCAACGCAATATGTTGATGAGGCGGGTAATCCTTCGATGGACCTTTCGGTTAATCCCAACGGTTCCATCTTGGCAATCGAAGGTATCACCAGCCCCGATGGTCGCGTTCTGGGCAAGATGGGTCATACCGAGCGTTCCGGCAACGGCTTGTACAAGAACGTTTCTGGCAATCTATACCAGCCTCTGTTCGAAGGCGGTGTAGAGTACTTCAAGTAAGGCCGTAAGATAACGGGATTAATCCCCGCTATTTCGAAGAAAGGGCTGGCACCCGATGGATGCCAGCCCTTTCTGTTGCTGCGGTATAAGAGAGCGGCTAGCCCCAAACTTCCTTGGCGATTTCCTGCACCAGGGCGATTTTAGCCCATTGCTCTTCTTCGGTGAGCTTATTGCCGATTTCGCAGCTGGCAAAGCCGCACTGTGGGGAAAGGCAGAGGTGGTCGAGTGGAACGTACTTCGATGCTTCTGCGATGCGGGCCTTTACTGTTTCTTTGTTCTCAAGGCCTGGCTGCTTTGAAGTGACCAGGCCGAGCACAACGTATTTGCCATCGGCGATATGCGCTAAAGATTCGAATCCGCCAGCACGCGGCGTATCGAATTCCAGATAAAATGCACGGGCGTTTTCCTTAGCGAACAGATACGGCGCGATGGGGTCGTAGCTGCCTTCGAAGGCATAGGTAGAATGGTAATTGCCGCGACATACATGGGTGTTAATTGCCAGATCGTCAGGTTGATCTTCGATGGCTGCGTTGTTCAGGCGCACGCCAAGCTCGCAAATCTTCTGGATATCATCGGGCTTCAGGCCGATTTGCGCTGCAAAGGTGGTGTCGCAGTACATGCCCCAGGTGCAGTCGTCGAACTGGATGTTGCGGCATCCCGCTTTGTATAAGTCGGCAATTACCTGGCGATATGCTGCCGCTATAGCATCAGCGAGTGCTTCATCGGTGGGATAGACGGCGCGCAGGATTTCGGTCTGTCCGTCGCACCTATCAAGCGTCACTTCTGCGAAGGTTTGGATGGGGGCGGGTATGGTCTGACGAGCAACGTGGTTTTCGTCGGAAAGGGCATTGACGAATTTGAAATGCTCAACGAAGGGGTGGTTTTCGCCGCTGACAGGGCCAGTTACCACTGCGGTGTCGGCCGTGGTCTCCTCGTCGTGAAATTGATAGCCCTCGCGGCTGGCGCGGCGCTCGATGCCCTGGAGGCCCCACATGAAGTCGAGGTGCCAATAGCTGCGACGGAATTCGCCATCAGTGATTACCTTCAACCCAGCGGCTTTTTGCTTTGCCACCAAATCTCGGATCGCAATGTCTTCGACGGTCTTGAGTTGATTGGCATCGATGGCACCTGCCTCAAAATCAGCACGTGCTTGCTTCAGCACATCGGGCCGCAGGAAGCTGCCAACTATATCGCAGCGAAACGGTGCGTTTTCTCCAAAAGTAATAGCCATGTTGGTTTCCTTGTTCGTTTGATCTGATGTAACGAAACAAAGTATGGCGGGAGAGTTTGCGATTGTGAAATACCAATAATATAGCAATGGCAATAGACGTTTCCTATTGTGGAATATGACGCTTCAGGGCTTCGAGATAGGCGGAACCGTAACGGGTTCGTTGCGTTCCCTTGCGGTATATAACTCCAATTTCCATGTGCTCATCGATTTCGAGTGACACTGATATGATGGAAGGTCCATTCAGCTCGGCGGAGATAACGCCCGAGCAAACGGTGTAACCGTTTAGTCCTATGAGCAGGTTGAACAAGGTGGCGCGGTCGCGGACTCGGATGTTCTTGCAGCGGTCGAGCGTGGAGGTGAGCTCCTCTGAGTAATAAAAAGAGTTGTAGCTTCCCTGTTCGTAAGAGAGAAAGGGGTAATCTGCCATATCTTCAAGCGTTACTGATTTCCGTTCCGCCAGAGGATGGTCCGAGCAGATGAATACATGTGGTTCTGCTTTGAACAGGGATTCGAATATCAGGCTGTTGGCGTTGAGCATCCTGCAGATAACCTCGCGGTTTCGCGCGGAAAGGTACAGGATGCCCAGTTCGCTTTTCATATGGGCGACGTCTTCGATGATCTCGTGCGTTTGTTCTTCGCGAATGGTGAAGTCGTAGCTTGCTGAGTCGAATTCGCGGATAACGTCAACGAATGCGTTTACCGCGAAGGAATAGTGCTGGCATGAGATGCTGAAATGTGGAGCTTGCTGCGACCTGCCCTTGTAGCGTGATTCCAGCAGGTCGGCCTGTTCAAGCACCTGCCGCGCATACCCCAGAAATGTTTCGCCTTCCTCCGATACTGTGACGCCCTTGTTGGTGCGATCGAAGATGCGCACGTCCATTTCCTTTTCCAGATCGCTGATGGCAGCGGTTATGGACGGCTGGGATACGAACAGCTTGCGGGACGCCTCGGTAATGCTTCCGCATTCCGCCACTTTAACGGCATAGATAAGCTGTTGCAGTTTCATTGTTCCCCGTTTCGTTTCGATGCCTGAATCACATGATACCGTGATCCTGGTGAGGGCTGTATTGTTTGCGATGCTGCGTTGCAAACGATTATCCGAAAATGGCTCAAACCGTATCGTTGCAATTTTGCAACTGTTGGACTTCCAATGATCTTGACTGTTGCTTTTGCCGTGCAAGACGCCTCGATCAGCGATGTGCTTTGGTGAAATTAATCGAATATAGGATAATAAAAATAAGTATGCACATTGCTGGCCACCAGCATCCCTCGTGAAAGGAATCTTTGTGGCTGAATTCATTTATCAGATGTATCAAGCGCGCAAAGCTCACGGCGACAAGGTTATCTTGGACGATGTGACGCTTTCGTTTTACCCTGGCGCAAAAATCGGCGTAGTAGGCCCTAATGGCATGGGCAAGTCTACCTTGCTGAAGGTTATGGCTGGTCTTGAAGAGGTTTCCGCGGGCGACGCACGCCTTACTCCCGGCTACACGGTTGGTATTCTTCAGCAGGAGCCCCCGCTCGACGAAGAGGCTACGGTAATCGAGAATATCCGTATGGCATTTGCCGACGTGCTTGCTAAAGTTGAGCGCTTCAATGCCATCGGTGCGGAAATGGCCGATCCTGATGCCGATTTCGATGCTCTGATGGAAGAAATGGGCGCGCTTCAAAACGATATCGATGCTGCAAACGGATGGGATCTGGACAGTCAGCTTTCCCAGGCAATGGATGCTCTGCAGTGCCCCGACCCCGATGCTCCTGTAAAGGTGCTTTCCGGTGGCGAGCGCCGTCGCGTTGCGTTGTGCAAGCTTCTGCTTGAAGCGCCTGACCTGCTTCTTTTGGACGAGCCTACCAACCACTTGGATGCCGAATCGGTGCTGTGGTTGGAGCAATTCCTTCATCGCTATCCTGGTGCGGTGCTTGCGGTAACGCACGATCGTTACTTCCTCGACAACGTCGCTAAATGGATCTGCGAAGTTGATCGTGGTCATTTGTATCCCTACAAGGGCAATTACTCTACCTACCTGGAAACCAAGGCTGCCCGCCTGGAATCGCAGGGTCAGCAGCAGGCTAAGCTGGCAAAGCGCATGAAGAACGAGTTGGAATGGGTTCGTTCCAGCCCGAAGGCGCGCCAGGCAAAGAACAAGGCCCGCCTTGAACGCTATGAGCAAATGGAGGCTGAGGCACGCAGCGCCAAGAGCGTCGACTTCACCGACATCACCATTCCCGTTGGTCCTCGTTTGGGCTCTAAGGTCCTTGAAGTCGAGCATTTGCATAAGCAGTTCGGTGATCGTGTTCTTATCGACGATCTTTCATTCAGTTTGCCGCGCAACGGCATCGTGGGTGTTATCGGCCCCAATGGTGTTGGCAAGTCGACCCTGTTCAAGATGATTGTGGGCAAAGAGCCGGTTTCTGGCGGCATGCTTGAGTTGGGCGAAACCGTACAGATTTCCTACGTTGACCAGAATCGTGAAGGTCTTGACCCGAAAAAGACGCTTTGGGAAGTGGTTTCAGACGGGTTGGATTATATCCGTGTAGGTGAAACCGAGATTCCCAGCCGTGCGTATGTGGCAAACTTCGGCTTTAAGGGCTCTGACCAGCAAAAGCCCGCCGGCGTTCTTTCTGGCGGTGAGCGCAATCGTTTGAACCTCGCTCTCACGCTGAAGCAGGGGGGCAACCTGCTCCTGCTCGACGAGCCCACGAACGACCTGGACGTAGAAACGCTCGAAAGTCTCGAAGAAGCGTTGCTGGCGTTCCCCGGCTGCGCAGTAATAACCAGCCACGACCGTATGTTCCTTGACCGCATTGCCACGCATATTCTTGCGTGGGAGGGTACCGATGAAAACCCCGGCAATTGGCATTGGTTCGAAGGCAACTTCGATTCTTATCAGAAGAACAAGATCGAACGCCTGGGCGAAGAAGCCGCAAAGCCCCATCGCCTGCATCGCAAGCTTACGCGCGATTAGTGTTTAGCGGCTAGTTTTTCGAACGCTCGAAAACAGAGGCAGCCTCTTTCGGGGCTGCCTCTTTATGTTGGCTGGGACTCCCGAGGCTGCTTTGGTTTGGTGCTAAGCGAAAACAAAGCCCAGCGGTGCAGTAGCGGCAATCGAAAAGCTTGAAGATACGAATAAACAAAAAGGCAACCTCGAAAAAGGTTGCCTTTTCATGTGCTAGCTTGCCGGGATTGAGGAAAGTGAAACTTACTTGGCCTTGCCCTGGTTTGCTACAGCATTGATTTTGGCGTTGATGGTTTCTTCGTCGCCAACGTATTTCTTGTCAAGAACGTTGAAATCCTGGTCAAAGGTGTAAACCAGCGGCACACCCGTAGGGATGTTTACGCCTACGATTTCATCGTCGGAAAGCTTGTCGAACTGCTTTACCAGAGCACGCAGAGAATTGCCGTGAGCAACGATGAGCACGCGCTTACCGGCGCGCATCTGGGGTTCGATTTCCTCTTCGAAGTAAGGCCATGCGCGAGCGATGGTGTCCTTCAGGCATTCTGCAAGAGGCATTTCATCAGCGGGAGCGTTGCGGTAAGGAGCCATAAGGCGAGGATTGCGCTCGTCGGCTTCCTCTAATGCGGGAGGACGTACGTCGAAGCTGCGGCGCCAGATTTTAACCTGGTCTTCGCCGTATTTTGCAGCGGTTTCAGCCTTATTCAGACCCTGAAGAGCACCGTAGTGACGCTCGTTCAGACGCCATGTCTTGTTGACGGGCAGCCATTCGCGATCCATTGCCTGAAGAATGTGGTTCAGCGTGTGGATAGCGCGCTTGAGGTACGAGGTGTAGCACACATCGAAGTCAAAGCCAGCTTCAGCAAGGGCGCGGCCGCCATCGGATGCTTCTTTGCGGCCCGTATCGGTAAGGTCGACGTCCATCCAGCCGGTGAAAAGGTTCAGCTTGTTCCATTCGCTTTCGCCGTGGCGGACCAAGACGAGTTGCATGGTCGAATCAGTCATGATTCCTTCTCTTTCTCGTAGTAAGCGGGTTGCCCCGAGTTTATTCGTAATGTGCGTTATGCGCTAAGCAAAGAGAGCTGAGAACACAGGCGCAACATATTCAGTATGACGTTTCGACGAACGTGTGGGGCACTGGTCGGGGAGCGTTACCGTGCTTTCGTTGGACGGTGCATTTGAGCTGGATGTGTCACTTCTCTGTCCCCTGTGCTGTACACGCAGCGTGGCGATGGGTTGGTATGATGGAACGAAAAGAATCTGCGCTTTAAGGAGCTTACGCATGAACGAAATAAAATGCCCACACTGCGGAAAGGTGTTCCAGGTCGACGAGCGCGGTTTTGCCGATATTTTACGTCAGGTGCGCACTGCTGAATTCGATAAGGAAATAGCCCAGCGAGAAGGCATGCTGCAAGAGCAGAATGCCCAGGCGGTAAAGCTCGCCGTTGCTAAGGCTCAACAGGATGCTCAGGCGGAAACCGCTCAGCGCGATGCTCGTATCGCTGAGCTGGAAACGCGCCTTGCTGCCGAAAAGCGCGAACGCGAACAGGCCGAAAAGTCATCTCAGATTGAACATGCCAACGAACTTGAAGCGGCGCTTGCGAAGAAGCAAGCCGAAATTGTCCAGCTGCAGGCGGACGTGAAAAAGCTATCGGCCGACCACGATGCGCAAAATCGCATTGCCAAGGCAGAGCATGAGCGCTTGCTCTCTGACGCAACCGCGCAGCGCGATGCGGAAATTGCGGCATTGCGCCAGCAGATTTCTTCCCAGGAAAGCGCCTTCAAGCAGCAGCTTGAATCGCAGGTTCAGCAGTACTCCCAGAAGATTGCCGCTGATAAAGCGGAAAGTGCTCGTGTGGCCGCCGAGGAATCTGCAAAGCTCCAGCAAACCATTGTTGCGCAGAAGCAGCAGTTGAAATCGCAAACTCAGCAGTTCAGAGCCGAAAAAGAACTTGCGGTAAGCGAAGCCCGTGCCGCAGCTGAGCGTCAGCGCGACGAGCTGGCTGCCCAGGTTAAGCTCCAGGAAGCCCAAGCGGCTCAGGAGCGGGCTGCCTTGCGTGAGAAAATGACCAACGAGCTTGCTGCAAAAGACGAGCTCATCAAGTACAAGGACGAAGAAATTGCCCGCGTTAAGGAAATGAAGGCGCGCCTTTCCACCAAGATGGTCGGTGAATCGCTCGAACGTCATTGCGAGACCGAATTCAACAAAATCCGTGCTACGGCGTTCCCACATGCGTATTTCGAAAAAGACAACGATGTGGTCGATGGCACCAAAGGCGATTTTGTCTTCCGCGAAACCGATCCCGCAACGGGCGAAGAAGTGGTTTCCATCATGTTCGAGATGAAGAATGAAAACGACGAAACGCGCACTAAGCACAAGAATGAGGATTTCTTCGCCAAGCTCGACTCCGACCGCAAGAAGAAGGGCTGCGAGTATGCGGTTCTATGCACCATGCTTGAACCCGAAAACGAGCTCTATAACGAAGGCATTGTCGACGTGAGCTACCGATATGAAAAGATGTACGTTATTCGTCCGCAATTCTTCATACCCATCATTTCCATTCTGCGCAACGCTGCGCTGTCTGCCCTGCAGTACAAAACCGAGCTTGCCGAAGTGCGCAATCAGAATATCGACATCACGAACTTCGAAAACTCGATGGAAGATTTCAAAACAAAGTTTGCGCGCAATTACGACCTTGCTAGCCGTAAGTTCCAGACGGCTATAGATGAAATCGATAAGACGATTGACCATCTGCAGAAAACAAAAGAGGCACTGCTGGGTAGCGAGAGGAACCTACGCCTGGCAAACGACAAGGCGCAAGACCTTACCATTAAAAAGCTTACGCGTAAGAACCCTACGATGAAGGCGAAGTTTGATGCGCTGAAGGAAGGGGAAAACGCCCTGCCCGAGGCTGCCGATCAAGAGGGTTAGAAAGCCAGCACACGCTTCTTCCGTTTTTGTAAATCTTTCCCGAATAGCCTGAAAGGGGAAGGCGACAGAGCTCGCTTCGGCTTAGAATGGCTTCGTTTTGTTTAAGAGCGGAATTTCAGGAGCGCTTGGTGACCCAGAAAATGACAGGTAAGCAATGGCTCGCCCTCGCAGGCATCGCTGTTGCGGCGTTTGTGTTCAATTCTTCGGAATTCATGCCAGTTGGCTTGCTTACCGATATCGGAAAGACGTTTGGAACCAACGAGGCTACGACGGGCATGCTGGTTTCGGTATATGCGTGGGCGGTAATGCTTCTTTCCGTGCCATTGATGATTATCGCAACGCGCCTGGACTTTCGTAGGCTGCTCTTGGTGGTTATCGTGGTGTTCCTGGTTGGGCAGGTTCTTACGTCGTTGTCGACAAGCTACTGGATGCTCATGGCGGCGCGCATGGTAGTTGCTTGCGCGCATTCGGTATTTTGGGCTATTGCCGCGCCTATTGCGGTGCGTTTGGTGCCGAAAAACAAGCGCGCTCTTGCTTTAAGCGTTGTCGAGACGGGCACTGCTGTTGCGGCTATTGTTGGCTTGCCATTGGGCCGAGCTATTGGCTTGGCGGTTGGATGGCGCCTGACGTTTGCCATTGTTGCGGTAATCTCTGCGCTTTTGCTGGTGTACCTGCTTATCACTTTGCCTTGGGTTCCTGGCGCAGAGCCCTTCAGCATTGGGCAGTTGCCGGGGTTGTTCCAAAACAAGGGCTTGGTGGCGCTGTTTATTCTTACGGCGTTGTATGCATGGGGCTACTACACAGGCTATAGCTACATCGAGCCATTCTTGCTACAGGTGGCGGGGCTGGAAAACGACGTGGTCACCTTAGTCCTTTCCGTGTTTGGTGTTGCAAGCATCATCGGCAGTATATTGTGTTCAAAGCTGTATCCCCGTTTCCGTTTCCCGTTCTTTAGGGCTATCACCATCGGTGTGCCGGTAGCCTTGCTGCTGATGCATGCGGCGGCGGGTTTGGGCCTTGCGGCAATACTTGGTGTTGTTGTTCTGTGGGGCATAAGCGCGGCTTCGGTGAGCGTTGTGTACCAGGCAGAGATCATCAATGTTTCTTCCGATGAAGAGGAAACGGTTGCCATGGCGTTTTTCTCGGGCATCTTCAACTTCGGCATCGGCACTGGTGCGCTTTTGGGCGGTCAGGTGGTTAACACGCTGGGCATCGCGAGCGTGTTTTATGCGGGCGGCATCATCGGCATGGTCTCTATTCTGTTCTGTTTGGTGGTGGCCGTTGGACGCCTTAAGCGCTATTCCGTGAAATAGCCCAAAGCGCATGGTTTCCGCTTGGCGCTTTGAGGGGGGGCGACGGCTCCCGTGGGCGCCGTCGCGCTGTACGGTACGCGCCGCGCGTCCAGCACCATGCTGTGCAGTATGCGGTTGCCGCCCACAGGATCCGCCGCGAAGCCGCTCGCGATGCTACGCTGGGTCCGCCCTGACCAAATCGTCATGTTGAAGCTGCTCCGAGAGTCCAGAAACAAAAATCTCGACTTTTTTGCAACTTTTTTGCGATTAGGGATTGTTCCGAGCTTTCCAACCAGGGATTGAGGTGCAAAAGCGCAGGTTAATCGGTTTCATGGCGGCCTGTTTTCGCTTTGTGGGGATGGAAGTGAGCCCCTAATCGCAAAAAAGTTGCAAAGATGCCGCAATTTTTGTTTTCACGATGGGCGGATTGCCCCAACGGATAGATATCGCAATGGGGTCGGGTGCGTAGGTCTTTTCTCATCAGGCTTTATTTCGTCTTTGTTTCGAAAATGTCCAGACTCTGTGACGATGCGAGATTAATTGATGTTGAACAATTGCAACTTTTGCCGAAAGGACGAATATAGAGCCATCGAACGCAAGGGGCGTTCGGAATAAGCGCTTCGGTGCTTGCACGTTAGGACGAACTTTTGAATTATCGCAACCTGCATACAGAAATTATCAGCTCCATTATTTAGGGCTCGGGTTGCTTTGATCAGCTGCCCGAACCCTAATCGGGCAGCTGATGGTTTTGAATCCGGAGGCTGTTTAAAGAAACGGCTTCCGGATTTTTTATTCCCTTGACATCTGCTCCCTCGCGTCGTCTTCTTCAAACAGCCTTTCGATTCCAAACCTTGATTCATCGGTTCACGGATTGAAGGAAAAGAAGGAAACGAAATGTCAAGTACGGCAGCAACAGCAGCGGCAATGGCGCCTGTGGGCGTCGGATCGAAAGGGAAGAATTCAACAGCTGAAATTGTGGCAGCTTCAATGGTGGGAACCGCCATCGAGTTCTACGACAATTACTGCTACAGTATCGCGGCGGCAAGCTATTTTGGGCTGATCTTCTTTACCGATGTTGCGAAGTCCGATCCGGTGTTGGCAACGTTGCTTTCGTTCGTGACTTTCGCCGTTTCATTTTTGGCACGTCCGTTTGGTTCATTGATATTCGGTCATTTTGGCGACAAGCTCGGCCGCAAGAAAACACTGGTGGTTGCCCTGATGCTTATGGGTATCGCAACCTTTGTGGTGGGTTTGCTTCCCGGGTATGAGGTTCTTGGCCCTACTTCCGTTGTCCTTTTGTGCGTGTGCCGCGCTTGCCAGGGTTTGGGCCTTGGCGGCGAATGGTCCGGTGCTGCCTTAGTGGCGACCGAAAATGCCCCGAAGGGGAAGCGAGCTCTGTATGGTGCGTTTCCCAACATGGGCGCCCCCATCGGCTTTTTCTGCGCATATGGCGTAAACCTGCTGCTTGATTCTTCCTTGCCTGCCGATGCGATGGTTGCGTGGGGTTGGCGCATTCCGTTCCTACTCTCCGCATTGCTGGTGGTAGTTGGGCTGGTTGTGCGCTTGCGCATGACAGAAACTCCCGTATTCCAGAAAGCGCAGCGTGAAAACCGCACGGTAAAGATGCCTCTTGCCATGCTTCTTCGTTACAACTGGAGGCAGGTTGTGCTCGGCACCTGCGCGGTTAGCATTACCTATACGCTCTTCTATGTGTTGGGAACCTGGTCGCTTTCCTACGGTGTGTCAACCTTGGGCTTCACTCAGCAGCAGTATCTGGGAATGCAGATGGTATCGGTATTCTTCTTTGCGGGTTTCATCGTTGTTGGTTGCTTGAGCGCTGATCGTTTCGGCAGGAAGGCCGTGGTTGCACTTGCTACCGTGGCAACCTTGGTGTTTGCGCTCTTTGCTCCCATGCTGCTTTCGGTTCATAGCGCCTTGAACGTGATGCTGTTCCTCTGCATTGGTTTTATGTGCATGGGTGCTGTTTTCGGGCCCACTGGTTCGTACTTGCCTGAGTTGTTCCCCGCCCGCGTTCGTTATTGCGGTTCTGGTCTCTCCTATAACTTGGCTGCAATTGTCGGCGGCGCCTTCGCTCCCACTATTGCTTCGGCGCTTGTTATGAATTTCGGCATCATGTCGTTGGGTTGGTACCTGGGAGGTATGGCGGTTGTCTCCCTTGTCGCCCTGTTCTTCTTCCGTGAAAGCAAGGATGTCAACTACGAGGAATAGCGTCAGGCATCGGCTTGCTTAGAAAGCAAAGAATGTCCCAAGATGTAGCGTTGAACTGCCCCGCGCTTTCTTTATCCAAGGAATGGGGGGGGCGGTTCACGGTGCGTCGAGGGGCATTCTTTGCTTGATGGGGCGGGATCGTTTGCGGTGATGCTATTATGGTGTACATAAAAGTACCCAGTACTGGTTCAGTCGAAAGGTTTGCCGTGGCAACTGCAGCTCAGAAACTCAAGCTTATGTATCTGGCAAAGCTCTTAGAGAGTGAAACTGATGACGAACATGGCCTTACCGGTCCGCAGATCATTCAGCGCTTGGCTGAGTTGGGTATCGCGGTTGAGCGGAAGACGCTCTATCGCGATTTGGATTGTCTGCGAGAATTCGGCTACAACATCGTGAAGTACCAGCGTTCACCTATTGAATATGGTCTTGCTTCGCGTGAGTTCCAGGAAAGCGAATTGCTGCTGTTGGCGGATGCGGTGCAATCTTCCCGTTTCCTTACCGAGCGTAAGTCGAATGCGTTAGTGAAGGCCATTGGTAAGCTGGGTAGCAAATACTTGGCGGACGATCTAAGAAGGAACCTTCACGTTGAGGGGCGTATCAGGTCGCAGAATGAATCGGTGTTCTACAACATCGACGCTATTCAGCGAGCTATTTCCGCTAAGAAAAAAGTACGTTTCCGTTACTTCAAGTACGACAATCGGAAGAAACGAGTCCTGCAGCGCGATGGACGTTTCTATGAGGAAACGCCATTGCATCTGGTGTATATGGATGACTGCTATTACCTGGTTGCCTGGAACGATAAGCATGAAAGCACCACTAATTATCGCGTGGACAGAATGCTGAACATCGATGTGTCCGAAGAAGATGCAACGAGTAATGAGCAAACGGCCGAATTTGATGCGGCGAAGTATCAGAAGAGGGTATTCGGCATGTACAGCGGCGAGGCAGTTGCGGTTACCTTGCTTGTGAAACCAGATGCCATCAGCACAGTAATCGACCGCTTCGGCGATGCAGCTGATGCCGAAGCGGTCGAGGATGGCTCGATGCGCGTGCGCACCAAGGTTATGCAGGCGCCTACATTCTATGGCTGGTTGGCGACTCTGGGAACCAGCGTGATAATCGAGCAGCCGCAATTCTTGAAAGAGGAGTACCGAACGTACCTCCAAGGGATTATCGAGCAGTACTGAGCACGTACGACATTCATTGCAGTTCCTCCCATTTCCAGGAATCAATGAACTCGTTTACGCGAAGTGACATATGGGAAGTGAGGCCCGTCATGCATCTGAGGGCGTTTACGTAAGCGACCTTAAGGGGAAGGTCGTGTTCGGTTCTGAAATCCTCAGGCTCTCTGATTTCGTGTTCCAATTCGTCGATGAGGTAGTTTAGGTCGTCTTTGATGCTGATGAGTTCATCAAAATCTCTGCTATCGAGTGTCTTGAGGAACTTGGTTGGTGATTCGAACATGATGCCTACCTTGGTCGAATATCGGTTACGTACAGGCCAACACGAACCTGCTTCCAAGGAGCAGCTTCTTTGTCGACTTGAAGAATGCGGCACTCGAGGATGTTCCTGTGGCCAAAGTGAAATAAGGTCGAGGCTAGGCTGTTCTGGTCGGCGGGGATATAGCCGATCATGACGCCGTTGAAGTACAGGGCGATTGATTCTGGGTCGTAGGGATTGCCCGGCTCGGGGCAAAGCTCGATGCTGTCGCCAATGCTCATCTGATTAATAACGAGTGCGCCATCGTAGTGCTGGAATCCTGCAATGAAAAATGTTGAGAGATGTCGGCTGGGCTGATACATGGCTTCCTCCTTGAAGCGGCTGGGATGGCAAGAGGCAAGGGGTTGGTAAAGTGCCAGCCCCTTTTGTCGACCACAGCAAGCAAATTCGAAAGGGTGAAAGCGAGTGAAATGACAAGGAGTTTATTTTGCTTGTATGTGGCGGCCTCGATAGGAATGGCCTCTTGATGGTTTGAATAATACGCAGGTCGCAGCTTGTGCGTGGGTATCGCAGTGGACATCAAATAAAAAATTGGGAAAAGAAAGAAAAAGGCTCGCATTGGCGAGCCTTCGATGGTTGTAAGTATGAATGGTTCCGCTTAGCGCATTTTGCGTGAGCTGGCGTGCTTGTCCGGATGGGAATAGGAGTCAGCTCCGCTGCTTCTATTGTCCGATCTTCGATCCGCAAGCGATGCAGAAAGCGTTTTCGGAGTCTTGCCTTGTTCCACACTTAGGGCAGTACTGAACGGACGGATCGATAACAGGTTGCTCCTTTGCTGCGGGCGCAGTGGTTTCCGAGTTCTTCTTTGGGGCTTCTTGCGGCGCTGGAGCCTTCGGGGCTTCCTGTGGTGCCGAAGCGGCTTTGGTTTTCGGTGCTGAAGAGGCTGAAGGGGCTGCGCTGTCTGCGTTTGGGCCCTCGGCGGAAGATTGCGCTGCTTTCTGTTCCTTGTTGTGCGCAATCCCTTCGAAGATGAGGCCCAAGATAGCAGGGAAAAAGAACCCAATGGTTTCGAACAGCGCCGGTCCGCTGCTGAAGTCGATGAATTCTTGCCCTGTGATGATGGCGCATATAATTGCGAGTGCCTGGATAACGTAGAGGACGATGGCTGCTGTTTTCAAGGCTTCTCCTTCTGGTCGTGTATGCGTTGCGGGAACTATTGTCCTGCCAGGTCTTTTGCGACTTCGGCGCCGATAGCCAAGCCCATTGCCGCAGGAACGAAGGCGTTGCTGCCGGGAACGCTACGCCGGTCAAGGCAGGTGCGCTCGCTGTTGGGCGGGCATACGCACCCTGCGGCACAGCCGGCCTTGCCGTCTTCTTCGGACTTTACGGTAGGTTCTGGCGAATAAGCAACCTTCAAATTATGGATGCCGCGTTTGCGTAGTTCTTTGCGGATAATGCGTGCTAGGCGGCAGATGGAAGTCTCTGAGATATCAGCGATGCGAATGGCTGTGGGATCAAGTTTGTTGCCAGCACCCATAGCGGAGATAATGGGCGTTCCTGCTGTCTTTGCCTGGGCAACCAGATGAAGCTTTGCTGTTACCGTGTCGACGCAATCGACGATGTAGTCGTATTTCGAAAGGTCGAATTCGCTTGCCGAATCGGGTAGGTAGAAGCATTTGTGCTTGGTGATTTTACAGCTGGGGTTTATGTCGAGCAGGCGCTCTTCCATGGCATCGACTTTATCCATACCGACGGTTTTCCAGGTTGCAATTATCTGGCGGTTTATATTTGTCAGGCATACCTTGTCGTCGTCAACAATGTCGATGGCGCCCAACCCACTGCGCACGAGCGATTCGCAAACATAGCCGCCTACGCCACCGCAGCCGAACACGATAACGTGGGCCTTCTGCAGCGATTCGACGCCGTTGCTGCCAAGTGTCAAACGGGTGCGTGAAAACTGATCGAGCACGGTATACCTTCCCTAAATTTCGACAACCCACTGCTAAACGTTGCCATTGTAGAACAAAAGAGCCTGCTCGAACGAGCAGGCTCTTCATGCGCGCTGTGTAGGCGATGCTTACTGCTGACGTGCCGCAGGCATTCCCCAGGCAAAGTGGTCGGAATGCAGCAGCTGTTCTGCCTTTTCGGAGTTCGGTTCGCCGAAGTACTTTTCATAGCATTCAACGACCGAAGGATTCTCGTGGCTGAAGCGCAGCTTCGAATTGGTGTCGATGTCGCGCAGGATAAGTTCACGTTCGGCTGCGCATTCGCGGCCCTCGTGGATGGGCTGGCCGCCGCCGCCAACGCAGCCGCCAGGGCATGCCATAACCTCGACGAAATCGTAATCAACCTCGCCGTTTTCGATGGCGTTGCACAGGTTGTCAGCATTCTGGAGACCGCTGACGATGGCAACGGTAAGTTCTTTGCCTGCCAGGTTGTAGGTTACCTCGCGCCAGCCTTCGCAACCGCGTACGGCGCTGAAAGCATCAGGATCGGGGTTTTCGCCGGTGACCAGGAAGTGGGCGCTGCGAAGAGCCGCCTCCATTACGCCGCCGGTGGCGCCGAAGATGTGACCTGCGCCAGTGGCTTCGCCTAAGGGCATGTCGAACTCTTCTTCGGGTAAGTTCCTTACGTTGATGAACTGAGCCTTCAGCATGCGTCCGAGTTCGCGCGTGGTAAGCACTACGTCAACATCGGGACCGGTTCCGGTGGTGTCCATGTCCTCATAAGCGCATTCTGCCTTCTTGGCAACGCACGGCATGATGGACACTACGGCAATTTTCGCAGGATCGACGCCTAGGATTTCTGCGTAGTAATTCTTCGCAATGGCGCCGAAGATCTGCTGTGGCGATTTCGTGGTGGAAAGATGCTTTACCAGGCTGGGATGCTTTGCCTTCAGGAAGCGCACCCAACCAGGGCAGCACGAGGTAAACATGGGCTGCCCTGGCTCTTCTTTCAGGTGATGAAGAAGCTCGGTGCCTTCTTCCATGATGGTCATGTCTGCTGCGAAGTCGGTATCAAAGACATAATCGAAGCCCAGTTTGCGCACGGCGGCAACCATGCGGCCCATCGTGGCTTCTTCCTTTGAAAGGGATACGGATTCGCCCCAGGCCGTTCGGATGGAGGGCGCGATCTGGACGATGGCGATACGCTCAGGGTCGGCGATGATGTCGAATACCTTCTGGGTATCGTCGCGTTCGGAAAGAGCACCGCAGGGGCAATGCGTGATGCACTGGCCACACAGCGCGCATGCCGCTTCGGATATGTCGCGGCAACCCGCAGCGCCCACATGGGCGTTCGAGCCTGTGCGGGTGAGGTCCCACACGTTCAGGCTCTGAACCTTGCTGCATTCACTTACGCAGCGCATGCAGCTGATGCATTTGGAAGCGTCGCGAACGAGCGGGAAATCGGTGGGGTTCTTCTGCTGGTCGTATTCGACAGGGTAGGGGATGTTGGTGATGTTCAGTGCAGCTGCGTTGCGCTGGATCATGCAGTTGCCGTTGCGCGTGCATGTGGTGCATTCGCTTTTATGGCGCGAAAGAATAAGCGCCATCGTTTCACGGCGGGAGGCAACGACACGGGGGCTCATGGTGTTTACCACCATGCCCTCGGCAACTTCGTTGTTGCAGGAGGAAACGAGCTTGTCAGTGCCTTCCACCTCTACAACACAGATGCGGCAGGCGCCGATTTCGTTAATGTCTTTCAGGTAGCACAGCGTGGGAATCATGGAGCCTGCCTGATAGGCGGCGTTCAAGATGGTGGTGTGCTCGGGAACGGAGACTTCCTTCCCGTCGATGGTCAACGTTACCATGCTCGGCTCCTTCCGCCCTTGAATGCACCGTAGCCGAAGTGATCGCACCCCAGGCAGCGGCCTGCTTCTTGCATCATTTCCTCTTCAGACATGCCGATTTCGCACAACTCGAAATCGCAGCTGCGCTCTGCGCCAGGGCGCTCCTTCATGGTTACGCGACCGCAGGGAACGCGATCTGCCAGGTTAGGGGCGGGGATGTCCACGTCGCAACGGATTTCGTGGTTACCGCCCAGATAGGTGTCGATTGCACGCGCTGCAACTTTGCCGCCCTCAATGGCGCGAATGACGGTTGCCGGGCCCCAGCTGCAGTCGCCGCCGGTGAAGAAGCCAGGCTTTTCAGGGATGCTGGAATCGGGTTGTGCTTGGATTTCGTTCCACTTGCAGGGCAAACCGAATTTCTCGAATGCGCCAGAGTCGATGTTCTGACCGATGGCAACAATGATGGTGGTTGCGGGAATGCGAACCTCGGGCTTGTTTGCTGCTTTGGGAGAGGGGCGGCCGCCGCGTACCGTGGAGATCATCTGGGGCTGGCCCCAGAGTGCCACGGCATGGCCTTCATCGTTGACTTCAACATGTGCAGGGGCAACAAGCTCCATAAGCTCGCAGCCATCCTCGATGGCTCCGTCGATTTCTTCAGCGAGTGCTGTCATGTCGGCGCGGCGACGACGATATACAATCTTTACCGACTTGGCGCCCATGCGGCGTGCGCTTCGAGCGGCGTCCATGGCAACGTTGCCGCCGCCAACGACAACAACATCTTGACCGGAGAGGTCGGCGATGTTGCCGTCGCCGATTTCGCGCAGCATGGCAACGGCGGGAACTACGCCCGGTGCGTCTTCGCCTTCGATGCGGAGTTTCTTGTCTGAGTGAGCGCCGATGCATACGTAAACGGCATCGAAGTCGCGTTCGAGATCGGCGATTGCAACGTCCTTGCCAATGGAAACGCCCAGCTTAACCTCTACGCCCAAAGAGGTGATGTGCTCGATTTCGGTGTCGAGCAGGGTTTTGGGCAGGCGATAGTTGGGGATGCCGTAGCGGAGCATGCCGCCGAGCTTGGCGCGCTGCTCGTATACCGTTACGGAATGGCCCATGCGGGTGAGGTAATACGCTGCGGTAAGACCACCAGGACCACCACCGATAACGGCAACCTTCTTACCGGTGGGTTCTGCCACCGTAGTGGGGCGGTTGGGCGTTTCGTGATCGCAGGCGTAACGCTTCAGGCCGCGGATGTTGACGGCGGAATCAACGAAGCTGCGACGACAGGTGTTTTCGCAGGGATGCTCGCAAACATAGGCGCAAGCGCTTGGGAAGGGGTTGTCTTTACAGATGAGCTCAATGGCGTCGTCGAAGCGGCCAGCTTTTACCAGTGCGATGTAGCCAGGGATATCGACATTTGCGGGGCAGCCCTGAACGCAGGGAACAGGGTGGTCGGACGTGCACAGGCAGCGGCCTTCTGCATGGAGCTCGTAGTCTTCGCGGAAAGCGCGTACTCCGGTAAGGGCCATTTCGGCAGCCTGGGTACCGATTGCGCAATCTGCCGAAACGCGTACGTTTTCAGCGAGTGCCTCGATTCGCGCAAGGTCGGCTTCGGTTGCCGTTCCTTCCAACACGCTGTCGAGCAGCGATTCGATCTGTGCCAAGCCAATGCGGCAGGGAACGCACTTGCCGCATGTTTGCGTGCGGCACAAGGCGATAAGGCCGCGTGTCACATCAACGGGACAGGTACCTTGAGGATGCGAAACAAGACGACGGGCCATATCTTGACATACGCCGCGCACGGTCTTCTCCGCTTCGCTCGAGGTGCGGATTTCCAATGGGCTCATGGAATTCTCCTCGGTCTGTATGGTTGAGCTGGTATTTTCCAGCCTTGCGCATACGGCTCCGCCGAAAAGAATCGGCGCTTTGTCCTATGAGCGCGCATGCTTATACAAAGTATAGCAACGGGCAAGGGTGAGCGGGGTTGGTTAACCGATGAACGGCAATAAAACGAAATTGCACCCATGGAAATCTGGTGTCCATGGGTGCAATTGTCCACTGCAAGGTTGTGGTTTTAGCGCTGGTTCTCTTTCAGAAATTGTTCCATGCCTGGGAATGCTTTGATGGATCGATCGAATACGCCCATTAAATAGGCAAGGGTTAAACCGTAGTTGGATACTGGCACGCCTGCGTGCACGCATGCTTGGATGCGAGAGAGCACGGCGCGGCGGTTGAATGTGCAGCCCCCACAGTGAATTACCAGGTCGTAGCTGGAAAGATCTTCTGGGAAGTCTACGCCCCGCACGTTTTCGACGGTAAGACCTTGCCCGATACGAGCGCGAAGCAGACGGGGGATCTTCACTGTGCCGATATCTTCTTCAATGAGGTGATGGGTACAGGCTTCCGCTATGAGCACGCGGGATTTTTCTGTGAGCTTGTCGATGGCAAGCGTCCCTAGGGCTTGGGTGGGCAAGTCTCCCTTGAAGCGGGCAAACGCAACCGAAAAGCCAGTAAGGGGAACGTTTTCCGGCACGATTGCCGCCACCTTGTCGAACGCTTGGGAATCGGTAACCACCAAGGCGGGCGGTTCTTTCAGCGTCGCCAATGCGTGCGGCAGTTCCTTGTCGGTAACGCAAAGTGAAAGGCAGCTGGAGTCGAGCAAATCGCGAATGGCTTGAACCTGAGGGAGGATAAGGCGCCCTTTTGGCGCTTCTTTGTCGATGGGGATAACCAAGATAACCACCGAGCCTGGATCAACGATGTCTCCGATGATTTTCGGGTCGTTCACGAACTCTTCGGGCGCGTTGTCGAGCAGGGCTTGGCGCAGCTCAAGTACGCCTTCTCGCTTTGCCGCGCACATGCAAACCAGAGGTTTTTGCTGGAGGTCACGGGGAAGGGTGCTGCGGCATGCTGCGATAAGCGCTTCTTGCTGGGGGTCGACGACGGTTCCTCGCGGTGTGTGACTTTCGGCCGAGCCAGGGGAGTCGGAATTAGATCCTTGGGCGCCAACGGGAAGCAGATCTGTTTTGTTGCACACAATGATGAAGGGGATGCTTCGCTTGGAAAGCTGGGCGGCAATTTCCTCTTCGTAGGGACCCCAGGTGCCAGCCTCGGCTACGATGACGCCCATATCGCAACGGTCAAATACCTTTTTGGTGCGTTGAGTGCGTAGCTCGCCAACGGTTTCCTGGTCATCGTCGATACCTGCAGTGTCGATGAACAGCACGGGGCCCAAAGGCAGGAGTTCCATAGGTTTGTCTACCGGGTCGGCGGTGGTGCCTGCTACGGCGGAAACGATGCTGGTTTGCTGGTTGGTAATGGCGTTCAGCACGCTCGATTTGCCTACATTGCGTCGCCCGAACAGGCCGATCGCCATACGCATGCCCTTTGGGGTACGCATGAGTGCAGGGCCGCTTTCGGCAAGAAGAGGCGTGCCTGTAGAAGATGATTGTGGCGTTTGCCCCCGTGGGTGTCTTTTTTGCGCGATGCCCATATGAACCCTTTCCCGTGCGTCTTTCTAGGAATGTTCCCATTGTATTGTTTCGTTTCTTTAACAGATTATGGTGCCGTTTGTAGATGAGCGTGGTTTCTGGTGAGCGGGCTGTCTCAATTAGCAGTAGATTAGACACAGTTGCGCATACGTGCGATAACCATATCTTCGGCAAAGGTGATGCCCGTTTGCTTTTGCCGTTTGTTTCTATAAAGGCAAAGCGAAAGAAGAACTAATGACGGAATTCCGCTACGATCCGAAATCGCTTCGCGCCGACGAGTTCATCAACGACGCGGAGATCCTCGATTCCATCGCCTACGCTGATGCGCATAAAGACGATATCGAGTTGTGCCGCCGCATTTTGGACAAGGCACGTGCCAACCTGCATCCTTCTGCCGATCATGGTGCGGTTATAACCCATCGTGAGGCAAGCGTTCTTCTGGCCTGCGAAGATCCGCAGATCAATAGGGAAATCAAAGAACTGGCGCACCAGATTAAGCTGGCCTACTACGGTAATCGTATTGTTCTTTTTGCGCCGCTGTATCTTTCTAACTACTGCGTGAACGGCTGCTTGTATTGCCCGTATCACGCAAAGAATCGCACCATCCCCCGCAGGAAGCTCACTCAGGAAGAGATTCGCGCTGAGGTTATTGCCTTGCAAGATATGGGTCATAAGCGCCTGGCCATCGAAGCAGGCGAAGATCCGAAGCACAACCCCATCGAATACATCCTGGAGAGCATGGAAACCATCTATTCCATCAAACACCGCAATGGCGCAATCAGACGCGTTAACGTGAACATTGCCGCGACCACGGTCGAAGAGTACCGCATGCTTAAAGAAGCAGAGATTGGCACATACATTCTGTTCCAGGAAACGTATAACAAAAAGGGTTACCAGGAGCTGCATCCCACAGGTCCGAAGCGTGATTATGATTGGCATACCGAAGCGATGGACCGCGCCATGGAGGGCGGCATCGACGATGTGGGCCTGGGTGTATTGTTTGGATTGCAGGGATATCGCTACGAGTTTGCCGGCCTGATCATGCACGCTGAGCATTTGGAGGCAGTGCACGGCGTGGGCCCGCACACCATCAGCGTTCCGCGTGTTAAGCCTGCGATGGACATTGACCCAGATATGTTTGACAACGGCATTCCTGACGAAATGTTCGAGAAGATCATTGCCCTCATTCGCATCACCGTGCCCTATACCGGCATGATTATCTCTACCCGCGAAGGCCAGCAGGTGCGTGAGCGCGCTTTGCAGTATGGCGTAAGCCAGATTTCCGGTGGGTCCCGCACCAGTGTTGGCGGTTACAACGAGCCGGAGCGCCCGCATGATACCGAGCAGTTTGACGTATCGGATCAGCGTACGCTCGATGAGGTTATCAGCTGGCTGATGGACAATAACCACATTCCTAGTTTCTGCACGGCTTGCTATCGGGCAGGGCGCACGGGCGATAGGTTCATGAGCTTCTGCAAGAACGGTGAGATCCTTAACTACTGCCATCCGAATGCCTTGATGACACTCACGGAGTATTTGGCCGATTATGCCACTCCCGAAACCAAGGAAAAGGGCCTTGCTATGGTGAAGCGTGAACTGTTGAACATCCCCAACGAAAAGACACGACGTATTGCCGAACAGCATGTTGGCGAAATTCTTGCAGGAACGGGAAGCGATTTCAGGTTTTAAAGAGCGATAAGATTATGTGCGGGCCGGCACTTGCCAGCCCGTATTTTTATTTCATGGCGAAAGAGGTGCACTATGCGGGCAACCGAGGAAGACATCGAGGCATTTGTTACAGAGCAGTGGCCGGCATTTTTGACCGATGCCCAACGCTTGATTTCCATTGATAGCTCGCTTGATGCCGAGCACGCGGCACTCGGTGCGCCTTTCGGCCCGGGGCCTCGTGCGGCGCTTGACGAAGCGCTTGCCATTGCCCAGCGGATGGGGTTGGAGCCTCATGATGGAGATGGGTACGCCGGTTTTGCCGATTTGCCAGGCGAAAGCGGGCAACAGATTGGCGTTATCGGCCATGTTGATGTGGTTCCCGCTGGGGAGGGTTGGGATTTCGATCCGTTCAGCCTTACTTGCAAGGATGGCGTGCTTGTTGGACGCGGCACCTCCGACGATAAGGCTCCGCTGCTCACGGCGTTGTATGCCTTGAAATTCTGGCTTGATCGCGGTGCGAACCTGCGCCATGCGGTGCGTTTCATTTTTGGCTGCAATGAGGAGTCGGGGATGGGCGATGTCCCCTACTACTTGGAGCACAACGATGCCCCCGATTTCCTGTTTACTCCCGATGCCGAATTCCCCTTGTGCTATGGCGAGAAAGGGCAATTTGGAGCAACACTAACCTCTGGAATCATTGAAGGTGCTATTGCCTCTTTTACAGCAGGAACAGCCCCTAATGCGGTGCCCGGCATAGCGCGTGCTGTGGTTTGCGCTGATGCGGAAAATCTGCCAAAGGCCGATCGCATAGAAGTTTCCTCTTGCGAAGAAGGGGCCCTTGTTACTGCAACGGGTATTGCGGGGCATGCCTCGCTCCCTGAAGGCACGTTGAATGCCATCGGTATTCTGTGCCGCTATCTTGTTTCTGCTGGTGTGTGTTCTGGTGAAGAAAATGCATGGTTGCAATTTGCTGCCAGCATGGCTGAATGCACCGATGGGGCAATTGCCGATATTGCCTGTTCAGATGCTGATTTTGGCAATTTGACCAGCGTTGTTGGCATGATGAACAAGGTCAACGGCGCTTTTGTCATGACCGAGGACATTCGCTTCCCCGCGGCAATTACCGGCAGCGAGCTCAGCACTGCATTTGAGGCATTGTCGCATGCCCAAGGCGCTTCGATTGCCGTTACCGCATGCAAGGATCCTTTTGTGGTGGACCCCGATACGGCCCCCGTTCGTGCGCTCATGGATGCGTATTGCTCCACCACAGGCAAAAAGGTGCGTCCTTTCACCATGGGAGGTGGCACCTATGCCCGCGAGTTCCCCAATGCCGTAAGCTTTGGCCCCGCAGAAGAGGGGGCGTATCCCGTACCGAGTTGGGTAGGGGGCATGCATGCTGCCAACGAGGGCATTGCCGAAGAAGAGCTGAAGCGCGCTTTGCGCATCTATATCAGGGCGTTTGGTAACCTTGCGGAAGTGGAAGACCTGCACAAATAAGCTTTTTGCTTATGACGGAAACGCCTAGTTGCAGGAATGGGTGGTTGTTCAAAGCGTTACCGCCGGACAATTCGCAGCACTGTTGAAATTGCAGAATATCAGAGAAGAAGAAGTAGCATCTGGTCTTGATGGATGCCACTTCTTTGCATGCTGATAGTGGGCTAAACGCTTTCGATGCTTATGCTGCGCCAATCCCCTTGGGCGGTTGGCGCGTCAATAGAGGTATACCCTATGCGGCGAGCATAGCGATAGGCCTCATGGACGTTATCGCCAATGCGGTTTGCGTGGTGGGCATCAGAGCCCACGGTCAGTGGCACGCCAGCCTGGAAAAAGCGCTTCAGCAAGGGTTCCTGCGGATAAAAATCGGCAAAGTCCTTGGTCAAGCCTGCCGTGTTGATCTCAACGTGGACTTTGCCCTCGCGGGCTGCCTGCGCCATGGAATCGAATAGCGGAGCAAGGTCGAGCGAAGGCGCATAGCCGGAAAGGCTAAACAGGCGCGGCAAGTCGGGATGCGCCATGGAATCGAACAGGCCGCTTGTTGCCGCCTTGCACCATTCTTCAGCGTAGAGCCGCCAAAGCTCGTTTGCCCCCAGCTCTTCCCAGATGCGCATGTCTTCATCCCAGTCGAGTGCCTTTTCTTGAAGGTAGTGGATGGATCCGAGAAGGAACGTTGCGTTGCCGCGTGTTTCCGTCAAATCGGTGCTGCAGCCCGGGTACCAGTCTGCTTCCAGGCCATGCACAATTTCAAGTTCGGGAAATTCGCCCCGCACGCGCTCGATTGCGAAAGCGTACTGCTTGAGCTTGCCTTCTTCGATGGAGCAATCGATGAAGCTTGGCCTGCCCCAATGGTCGGTGCAGGCTATGGTTGTTATTCCCTTCGCTAGGGCTTCCTGCATGTTTTCCTGAAAAGTGCTTTTCCCGTCGGAAAACACGGTGTGGGTATGGCAATCAACCAGTTCGATGGGCATAACGTTCCTTCCGGGACGGGTTATTTTGATGTAATGCCGCTTGTTGCTATGCGGATGGCTTCTTCATGGCTGTCGGTAACGGTGAACAAGTCGATGTCGGATTCGCTGATCATGTTCTGATCAAGCAAGGGCCCTTTGATCCACTTGACCAGGTCTTGCCAATATTCGGTGCCGAACAGCACGATAGGCATGTTCCCGATCTTATGTGTTTGCGCCAGCACCAGCACTTCGAACATCTCGTCAAGCGTGCCGTAGCCTCCAGGGAAGAAGATTGCGCCCGAAGAGTACTTCACGAACATGGTCTTGCGGACGAAGAAATAGCGGAATTCGATTCCAAGATTTACCCAATCGTTGGTGGTTTCTTCGAAGGGGAGCTCAATGGAAAGACCCACCGAAGTGCCTCCCGCAAGCGCTGCTCCGCGGTTGGCCGCCTCCATGATGCCGGGGCCGCCGCCGGTAATGACGGCGATGTCCTTATTGGCGAGCTTGCCTGCAATTTGCATGGCGTGTTCATAGTAAGGGTCGGTTGGTTCGGTTCGAGCCGATCCGAATATGGATACCGCCGGCCCTAATTTGGCAAGAGCGTCAAAGCCGTCTACGAACTCAGACTGGATGCGTAGTGTGCGCCAAGGGTCGGCATCGCGCCAATCAGTGCCCGGCTCTTCGCTGATCAGCTTTCCTGTGGTGCTGTGGCGAGGGACCATCTTTCCGCGCAGGGTTACCGAGCCACGGCGGTAGGGCGTTCCGAGGGGCGAAGTGTCGCCGGTCTGTTTTCCTTCATCGGCGCTAAGCGTTGTTGAAAGATATTTTTCCAAGGCGTTTTCAACCGCTGCCGCGGTCTCTTTCCTTGCCTGCTTCTTCGTGATTTTCTTTGCCATTTCGGTCCCTTCCCCTCGCGCCGATACGCTCTTTCAGCATACCCGATGAACCGCGTTAAATGCACCGAGCGGCACCATACTGCTACACTGGCATGAAAAGTCGTCGTTCCATCGGAGGGAAGGTTTGGAGCGGCGGATCGAGGGGGAAAGAAGATTACCATGGGAAGCACCGCAACAGGGGAAGGCAAGGCTGCCATAACCCGCTCCATGCCTTTGCGCGTAGCCATATATTTTGGTGGCATTTTGATTTTGGGCGTTGGTGTTGTCTTGAGTGCGCGAAGTGATTTCGGCGCGCCGGCATTCCAGTCGATACCGTTGGTGTTCAGCGAAGGCACCCATCTGCTTACCTTGGGGCAATCGTGCATATGCCTATACTGCATCGATATCCTTATTCAGGTTCTGGTGTTTCGAACGCTCAATGTCAAAATCGCTCTTCAGATTCCTTTTGCCTTTGCGTTCGGTTGCCTGATCGACCTATTTGACTTCGTATTGGGGCTTGATTTCTTCTGGTTTTGCCATGACCCAAGCCTGCTAACCAGCTGCATTATGTTCACGATCGGCATCACACTTATCGGCATAGGGGTAAGCGCCATGGTGGCTATGAATTTCGTTTTGAACCCCGCCGATGGCTGCACGCAGGCCTTTATGAAAATCACCCATCTTCCCTTCGGTAAGGCGAAGATCATCAACGACGTGTTGCGTTTCTCTATTGCATGCGTAATGGCGCTTGCGATGATGGGCCACCTGTTCGGCGTGGGCGTTGGTACGGTTATTTCAATGGTTGCCATTGGCGCCATATGCCAGGTGGTATCTGATGGCGCCCGCGGTTTTTACCGTCGTGCCTATGTGCCTGCGAGCTTTGCATGATGCTTTGAACCACTTATTTCATGCGTGTTAACTCTTGAAATCTGCTTTGTTACGTATCGAAACGAAGCCAAAAGCTGCCTGCCGAAGGCGGTACCTTGTTTGCTAGCGAATTATCCCCACCTTTCTTAAAACGGGAAAGGCAAACGGTTCGCGAAAGTCGTTGAGCGGAGAGGACAAGCACTCAGCGGCTTTTCGATTGTGAGAGTGAGAGGTTCAGAATGCAAACACGGAACGTGCCTGCGCAAAGCGGGCTGTATCGTCCTGAGTTCGAGCATGATGCGTGCGGTATTGGCGCGCTGGCACATCTGAAGGGTGTGCGCTCGCATCAGATGATCGACGATGCCCTTTCGGTCCTTGTCAATCTGGAGCATCGCGGTGGTAAAGGTTTGGAGCATAATACGGGTGATGGCGCCGGTATCTTGTTCCAGGTTCCGCACCACTTCTTCCGTAAGGAAGCGCAGAAGTACGGTCATCTTCTTCCCGATGAAGGCGACTACGGCGTGGCTATGCTCTTTTTTCCCCAAGACGAGCGTGGCGTAGAGGTTTCCAAGCGCATTTTCGAAGAAGGTTGTGCGAAGGCTGGCTTGCCCCTGCTGTTTTGGCGCGAGGTTCCCATCGATCCCCACGATTTGGGCTCCACCGCACGCGCCTGCATGCCTACTATCCTGCAGGCATTCGTAGGTCGTCCCGAAGACGTTGATCGCGGCGAAGCGTTCGAGCGCCGTCTGTACGTATGCCGCCGTATGGTGGAAAAGGCAGCCGATGCCGAGCATGCGCTGAAGGGCCATATCTTCTATGTGTGCTCTTTCAGCGCACGTACCATCGTGTACAAGGGCATGCTTGTTGCTACCCAGATGCGCCGTTTCTACCTGGACCTTTCCGATGCAGCGGTGAAGACCGCAATCGCATTGGTTCATTCGCGCTACTCCACGAACACCACCCCTTCGTGGGAACGTGCCCATCCGAATCGTTACATCATCCATAATGGCGAAATCAATACGTTGAAGGGCAACGTGAACTGGATTCGCGCCCGCGAACCAAACCTGTACTCGCCGGTTTTGGGCAAGGATCTGGAATCTGTTCTGCCTATCATCAACAAGGAAGGTTCCGACTCCGCCATCCTCGATAATGTGCTCGAGTTCTTGGTGATGAATGGTCGCGATATGACCCGCGCCGTTTCCATGTTGCTGCCCGAGCCGTGGGACCACAACGAAACGCTCCCCGCTCGTCGCCGTGCCTATGACGAGTACCAGTCCATGCTCATGGAGCCGTGGGACGGCCCCGCTGCTATCGCCTACACCGATGGCTCCACGTTCGGTGCTGCGCTCGACCGCAACGGCCTGCGTCCTGCTCGTTACTACGTCACGCGTGACGATCGCTTCCTGCTTTCATCCGAGGTTGGAACCATCGAAATCGAGCCCTCCAACATCCTTACCGCAGGTTGCCTTGGTCCTGGCGAAATGGTGGAGATCGACACTACGGCCGATCGCGTTATTTGGAATGATGAACTGCGCGCCCGCTATGCAAAGGAAAAGCCCTACAGCGATTGGGTAAAGGAAGAAAAGATCGAAGTTTCCGATCTTGACGCACCTGTTCAAAACGATGCTGCACGCGATGCCGAGGTTCCCATGACCGTACGCATGGCAAAGCTGGGCTATCACTGGGATGACGTGGATGAGGTGGTTCGCGCCATGGCTGAAAAGGGCGGTGTGCCCCTGGCTTCCATGGGAATCGACGCTTCTCTCGCATGCCTTTCGAAAAAGAACCGTTCCTTCTTCGATTACTTCTACCAGCTGTTTGCCCAGGTAACCAATCCACCTATCGATGCTTTGCGTGAGAGCCTGGTTACTTCGAGCGTGCTCTATATTGGCAACCACGGCAATCTTCTGGAAGATTCCCGCACGGCATGCCAGCTGATTCGCCTCGATGGCCCTATGCTGACGAAGGATCAGTTCGATCGCATCTGCGCGGTTGATCGCGTTGGTTTCAAAGCCCAGCGCTTCAGCGCTACGTATCGTCGCGAAGACGGTGAAAACGCACTGGAACAGGCGCTGGAAAACTTGGCATGCAGCGTTGAAAAGGCTGTGCGCAACGGGGTAAGCATCATCGTGCTTTCCGACCGTGCTGCAGAAGGCGAAGTGCCTATTCCTTCGCTTCTGGCGGTTTCTTCTGTTCACAACCACCTTATTCGTGTGGGCGTTCGCACCTTTGCCGATTTCGTGGTTGAGACGGGCGATGCCATTTCCGCACACGACTTCGCTGCTTTGGTTGGTTATTCCGCTTCGGGCATTTACCCCTATATGGCCCATGAGTGCATCGCTGATTTGGCGGCAAAGGGCGCTTTGTCCGTATCTGCCGAAGAGGGCGTTGCGAACTACAACAAGGCGGTAACCGCGGGAATCACCTCCATCATGTCGAAGATGGGTATTTCCACGGTTCAGAGCTACCATTCCGCTCAGATCTTTGAGGCTGTTGGCTTCAAGCAGGAATTCGTCGATCAGTATTTTGCTGGCACTGTTTCCCGTGTGGGCGGCTTGGGCGTTGCCGATGTTCAGCGCGAAGAGGATCAGCGCTACGACGATGCCGTGGCTATCCTCAACACGCCGGCGCCTGAGCAGCTGCCTTCCTTGGGCCTTACCAAGTGGCGTCCGCAGGGCGGTGAAGAACATCTTATCGATCCGCAGACCATCTACTTGTTGCAACATGCTTGCCGTGAGGGCAATTATGAGATGTTCAAGGAATACAGCGATCATCTGCATCAGGAAGGGCGCGCGATTCGCTTGCGCGATCTGCTCGACTTCGTAACTGATCGTACCCCTGTTCCATTGGAAGAGGTTGAGCCCGCCACAAGCATCGCCAAGCGTTTCAACACGGGCGCTATGAGCTACGGTTCCATTTCCGAGGAAGCTCACAAGTGCATGGCTATTGCCATGAACCGTCTGGGCGGCCGCTCGAATTCTGGTGAAGGCGGCGAAGACCCGAAGCGCGAGACTCCGCTTCCTAACGGCGATTCCATGAATTCTGCCATCAAGCAGATTGCTTCCGGTCGCTTCGGTGTAACGAGCCGCTATCTTTCTTCGGCTATCGAGATTCAGATCAAGATGGCTCAAGGCGCAAAGCCTGGCGAAGGCGGCCACCTGCCTGGTAAGAAGGTGTATCCCTGGATCGCCGAAGTTCGCCAGTCTACTCCGGGCATTGGCTTGATTTCGCCTCCGCCGCATCATGACATCTACTCCATCGAAGACTTGGCAGAGCTGATCTTCGACTTGAAGAACGCAAACCCCAATGCGCGCGTTTCCGTGAAGCTCGTTTCCGAGGCCGGCGTTGGCACCATCGCAACCGGCGTTGCCAAGGGCGCTGCCGACAAGATCTTGATCTCTGGCCACAATGGCGGTTCGGGCGCTGCTCCGCGCGATTCTATCTGGCATGCAGGTTTGCCTCTCGAGCTTGGCATTGCCGAGGCTCAGCAGACGCTGCTGCAGAACGGCCTGCGTTCGCGCGTTGTTCTTGAGGCTGACGGCAAGCTGATGGACGGCAAGGATGTTGCCGTGGCCTGCTTGCTTGGCGCTGAAGAGTTCGGTTTTGCGACGATGCCGCTCATTGCTATGGGCTGCCTGATGCAACGCGACTGCCAGCAGGATACGTGCCCCGCTGGTATTGCCACGCAGAACTGCCGCTTGCGCAAGTGCTTCCGCGGCAAGCCCGAGCACGTGGTGAACTTCATGCTCTTCGTTGCCGAGCAGCTGCGTGAGGTTATGGCATCGCTTGGCTTCCGCACGGTAGATGAAATGGTTGGCCATCCCGAGTGCTTGCGCCAGGTTGAAGTGCCGGGCAACTGGAAGGCTAACCTGCTCGACCTTTCTCCGGTGCTCGCCAATGGCGAATGCGAGTTCGGCGCCCATATTCCTGGTGCTGCTGGTCGTCATTTCTTGCCTCAGATGAAGTACGACGTGGAGCTGGAAAAGTCGCTTGACTCCACGTTGTTCCTGCCCATGACTGAGCAGGCTCGCAAGCACATGAAGCCGGTTCGTTTCCGTGCCGATATCGCCAACGTAAATCGTTGCGTGGGCACCATCTTGGGCGCTGCGGTAACCAAGGCGCACCCCGAAGGCCTGCCCGATGGTTCGGTGACGGTTGACTGCGAAGGCTCTGCCGGCCAGAGCTTCGGCGCCTTCATCCCGAAGGGCGTTACGCTCAACGTTACGGGCGATGCGAACGACTACTTCGGCAAGGGCCTTTCCGGCGGTATCCTTTCGGTTCATCCTTCCGAAGATGCCACGTACAAGTTCGACGAGAACACTATTGTGGGCAACGTTGCCTTCTTTGGAGCAACGTCGGGTCGCGGTTTTGTAAACGGCCTTGCTGGTCAACGCTTCGGTGTACGCAATTCCGGTGCCACCATCGTGGTTGAAGGCGTTGGCAACCATGGCTGCGAATACATGACCGGTGGCACTGCCCTGATCTTGGGCGAGGTTGGCTTGAACTTTGCAGCGGGCATGACCGGTGGCGTAGCTTACGTGTACGACGAGTACGGTACGTTGGAAAGCCGCTGCAACATGGGCTCGGTAAAGCTTGAAGTTCCCACCGAGGCCGAAATTGAGCTTATCCATAGCCTTATCGAAGAGCATGTCGGTTATACGCAGAGCCCCCTTGGCATCAAGATGCTGTATCGCTTCGAAGCTATGAAGCGGCACTTCGTAAAGGTAATCCCGGTTGAATATGAGCGTGTTCTGCAGATCGTTGCCGCGGCAGAGGCTGAAGGCAAGAGCCATGAGGAAGCGCTTGAAGAGGCATACGAGATTGTAGGAAAGGGGCGCCAGTAATGGGCAAAGCAGGAGCATATCTCGAGCACGATCGCGTTGCTCATGGTGAACGTACGGCGTTGGAGGCCATTGAAGACTTCAAGGAATTCGCCTTGCCACTTTCCGAAGAGGAGCAGCAGGTCCAGGCGAGCCGTTGCATGATGTGCGGTGTGGCGTTTTGCCAGGCTGGCTACAGTTTCGGCAAGGCGCGCCCTTCGGGCTGCCCGCTGCACAACCTTATTCCTGAATGGAATGATTTGGTGTATCGCGGTTTGTGGGACGAAGCGGCCGAACGACTGTCGCTCACCAATCCGTTCCCTGAGTTCACGGGCCGTGTATGCCCGGCGCTGTGCGAGGCTGCTTGCAACCTTGCCTCCATCGAGGGCCCTACCACCATCCGTGACAACGAGCGCGCCATTTCCGATCATCAGTGGGCAGCGGGCGGTCCTAAGCCCTTGCCGAAACCTGCGGCGGGTGCGCCGAAGGTTGCGGTGATTGGTTCTGGCCCCTGTGGTTTGGGAGCTGCTTGGCAGCTGGCCGAAGCGGGCATTCGCGTAACCGTATTTGAGCGCCATGACCGCGCTGGCGGTCTGCTGATGTACGGTATCCCGAACATGAAGTTGCCGAAGGAAATCGTTGATCGTCGCATCAAGTTCCTCGAAGAAGGAGGCATTTCCTTCGAACTGAATACCGATGCATCCGAAGAAGCGGTGGCGGCGCGCCTGAAGTCCGACTTCGATGCGGTCGTTGTTGCCGTTGGCGCAGCGGCTCCGCGTGGTCTTGCCGCTCCTGGTGCCGACCAAAAAGGCGTGGTGTTCGCGGTTGATTACCTTACTTCTTCCACGAAATCGGTAATCAACGGCACTGAACCGGCAATTTCTGCCAAGGACCTGGATGTTGTTGTTATCGGTGGTGGCGACACGGGCACCGACTGCATCGCAACGGCTCTTCGCCAGGGCGCAAAGAGCGTGCATCAGCTGGAGTACAACGCTGCGCCTCCCGAGGTGCGTGCTGCTTCCAACCAGTGGCCCGAATGGCCTTTCGTGAAAAAGACCGACTACGGCCAACGTGAGGCAATCGAGCATTTCAAAGAAGATCCGCGCTCGTTCGCTGCCGATACGGTAGAGGTTCTGGGTGAAGAAGGTCACGTAACTGGCTTGCGCGTGGTTACGCTTGATTGGAGCCAGGGCGCTCCCCAGCGTCAGATGGATACCGAGCGCGTTATGCCTGCTCAGCTGGTTCTAATTGCATGCGGTTTTACCGGACCCGAACGTGGCATCTATGATGCTCTGGGTGCTGAGGTTGTCGACGGACGCGGAGTTCGCCCCGTTATGGTTGAGGGCACGCATCGCGTTAAGCACGAGGGCGAGACGCCCATCTATGCTGCAGGTGACGCGAAGCATGGTTCCACCTTGGTGGTCAATTCGCTTGCCGATGGCTTGGCTTGCGCAAAAGAAGTTGCTGCTGATCTGCTGAAATAGCATTTGGTAAAGCAAATGGGGCTCCTTGGTGGAGCCCCATTTTTTATGCGCTGGTACCGGTATTATGCGCTATGCATCGCTTCCAAAGACATTTCGGATGCTCTGTACCGTGGTATCGCGGTTCATCTGGGCGATAGAGGTGGTAAGGGGAATGTCTTTGGGGCATACCCGAACGCAATTTTGGGCATTGCCACAGCTGGTTATGCCATCGGCTCCCATGATTGAACGCAGACGCTCTTGTTTGTTCAACTTGCCGGTGGGATGGGCATTGAACAAGCGGACCTGGGAAATGGCGGCAGGTCCGAGGAACTGATTTGCATGCCCGGTATTAGGGCAGGCTTCGAAGCAGCAGCCACAGGTCATGCAGCGAGACAGCTCATATGCCCAGCTTTGAGTGCGTGCGGACATGCGTGGTCCCGGTCCTAAATCGAAAGGACCATCTATGTCGATCCAGGCATGGGTCTTTTTCAAAGCATCAAACAAAAGGGTTCTGTCCACTTTCAAGTCGCGTACCAGGGGGAACTTGGTTAGTGGCTCCAAACGAATGGGTTGCGTTAGATCGTCGATAAGAGCCGAACAGGCTTGGCGTGGTGTGCCGTTGATGATCATGGTGCAGGCTCCACAAACCTCTTCAAGGCATACGCTTTCCCAAACCACGGGGGTGGTTGGTTTGCCTTGGGCGTTTACGGGGTTCTTCCTAATTTCCATCAGGGCTGACACCACGTTCATATGCGGTTGATGGGCAACGCTGAATTCTTCCCAATGCGGTTTTGCGTTGGGGCCTTCTTGTCGCTTGACGATGAGACGAATATGGTCATGGCCTGCGGTTTCGGTATTCATGGCAAGCCTCCTTCTAATGAGCTTTCGTGTAATCGCGTTTACGGGGCGCAATAAGTGAGGTGTCTACCTTTTCGTAGCTGAGCACCGGGCTGCGCGAAGCAATATCGTAACGAGCGATGGTGGTTTTAAGCCATTCCTCATCGTTGCGATCGGGGAATTCCGGTTTAAAGTGGCTTCCCCTGCTTTCGTTTCGCTCCAACGCGCCCTTTGTGATGACCATGGCGAGATCAACCATGCCATAAAGCTGACGAATGAACGGCACATTTGCGTTGCTCCAGGTTGCTTTGTCTTGAACGCCGATACGGGAAAGTCGTTCATCGATTTCTTCGAGCTTAACCAACGTTTCGGCCAAATCCGCGTTGTTGCGAACCACGGTGACATTCTTTGTCATCAGCTCGCCCATTTCCTGATGCAGGCGGTAGGCGTTTTCGGCGCCATCAAGCTTCAAAATGCTTCGATAATCTGATTCATCCTTTGCAGTGGCTGCTTCGTAGACGCTTTGGGGGATGTTCTGGCCTTCTGGGAGCCCCTTGGCATAGGCGGCGGCGTTGGGTCCGGCTGTCATGCCGGCGAATACGGCAGAGAGAAGGGAATTCGCTCCAAGGCGGTTGGCTCCATGTTGGGTATAGTCGCATTCACCTGCGGCAAACAAGCCTGGGATGTTTGTTTGCTGATCGAGTCCGACCCAAAGCCCGCCCATTGAGTAATGGACGCTGGGCGCTACGCGCATGGGCACCTTGCGCGGGTCGTCGCCTACGAACTTCTGGTAGATATCCAGTATGCCTTCCAGCTTCGCGTTTAAAACGGATGCGGGGATATGGGAAACGTCCAGGTACACCACGTTTTGGCCGTTGATACCCAGGTGCTGGTTCACGCATACGTCGAAGATTTCGCGCGTGGCAATATCGCGTGGCACCAGATTGCCGTACGCGGGATACTTTTCTTCTAGGAAATACCAAGGCTTTCCATCCTTGTAGGTCCAGACCCTGCCGCCTTCTCCGCGTGCCGATTCGCTCATCAGACGGTTTTTATCGAAGCCGGGAATTGCAGTGGGATGGATTTGGATGAACTCGCCGTTGGCGTAGAGCGCTCCTTGTTGGTAGCAACGAGTTGCAGCGTAGCCGGTGTTGATGGTGGAGTTGGTTGATTTGCCGAATACGGCACCGCAACCTCCGGTTGCGACAACAACCGCATCGGCGGGGAAGGCGCGTATCTCCATGGACGAAAGAGCTTGCGCGGTGATTCCGCAGCATACGCCGTTATGGATTATGGTGGAAACGAATTCCCATCCAACATAGGTGCGCACCTTGCCTTCAACTTCAAGAGTGCGCACCTGTTCGTCGAGCGCATAGAGGAGCTGCTGACCGGTTGTAGCACCAGCAAAGGCGGTGCGTCGTTTTTGCGTACCGCCAAATCTGCGCAGGTCAAGCAAGCCCTCAGGGGTTCTATTGAACATTACGCCCATGCGGTCGAACATGTTGACGATTTTTGGGGCAGCTTCGCACATGGCGCGTACCTGCGGCTGGTTCGCCAAAAAGTCGCCACCGTAAATGGTGTCGTCGAAGTGCTCGTCTATCGAATCACCTTCACCTTTGGTGTTCAGCGCGGCGTTTATACCCCCTTGCGCACAGGCGGAATGCGAGCGCTTGAAGGGAACGAGCGAAAACAAGTCAACGCTCAAGCCTGCTTCTACGATTTTCAAAGTTGCCATCAGCCCCGCAAGGCCTCCGCCAACAACTGCGATTGATCCTTTGCCCATAACAGCCTCTTTCTTGTAGCGTGCGGGTTTAGCCGGCAAAGGCGGACAGTGCCTTTAGGCCAAACGCAGCGAATGCGATAAACAGGGCGAACAGTACGTAGCCTGATATTTTTTGGGAGCGGGGTGAAACGGTGATTCCCCAGGTAATAAGGAACGTCCAAAGGCCATTACAGAAGTGGTAGATGCTGCAAAGAAGGCCTATGGCAAACAGCGTAAGCCCGATTGGTGTGGCAACGATTCCCGCCACCATGGCATAGCTTGGGTCAACGCCGGTAAGTTCAACTTGTAGTTTTGTGCCATAGATATGCCAAATCACAAAGAGCAGTGTGACGATGCCCGCTATACGTTGCAGCACGTAGCACCAGTTGCGGAAGTAGCGATAGCGTTTCACGGTAACGCTTGAGGTGAGGGAGATGTAGACGCCATAGAGGGCATGGAATAAAAGGGGCAGGAAAATTACGAATGTTTCCAGCACAACCTTGTAGGGCATATGGGCCATAAATGAGCCCATGGTGTCGTATGGGGTGGTTCCCCAGTTTGCGGAGTAGTTTACGCACATATGGAAGCAGAGAAAGATTCCCAGTGGAAATACGCCTGCGAAGGAGTGCAGTTTCCGCAGGAAGTTGGCGCGGCGGTCTTTGTCCATGATCCCCTCGATTCCGTCGCCTTTTGGTTGTTAGACGGTTTGTGTTCAGGTGGGCGCTGCGATTCCCCGTGCAGCTGCTAGCCTGATGCTGAAGCTGGGCATCAATGCAAAATCCCAGCTCATCTTTAAAAAGTATACCGTTTTCCTTGCGGGTGCTTGTGGAGTGCCCGGTGCCGATTCATTGCATTTTCCCGGCGATTCATACATTGGCAATCAGGTAGGGCTCGTTCCTGCACTTGAAGTTGGCGCTGAGCTCTAGTGGTGCCACAAGCTGAGGGCAATGTGAAACAGGGCGGGTAAGAAGCTGGTTGGCCCAACAAGGTGCCTTCGCTAGGCGGCGGTGGGCGAACACCGCTAACGAAATTGGAGTGCATAGTTGCCCAGGAGGCTTTGGGGCCAGCAGCAGACTAAATTCCATCAACAGCATGGTGACCGTTGGTTTTTAACGGGCTTGAACAGGGGTATTCTTGTGGATGGAAAAAACGAGGGGGTACCCATGAAGAGAGCAAACTTCCATGCAGCTAATACCGTGTTGATGTTCGAGGGCGGTGGGATGCGTGCGAGCTATACGGCCGCAATGGCATCGCTTCTGCTCGAACAGAATATAACCTTTGGTCACGTGTGCGGTATTTCTGCTGGTTCAAGCCATACCGTGAATTATCTTTCAGGAGATATCTGGCGCACCCGTGCCAGCTTTACTGATTTTGTGATGGAGCCCGAATTCGGTGGCGCTAAAACATTTGCTCAGGGTAAGGGCATGTTTTCAGCTCATTGGATCTATGAGGAAGCGGGTTTGCCCGAAGGTGTATTGCCGTTTAATTTCGAGGCGTTTGCCCAAAACCCAACTCCTTGCTCAATTCAAGCATTTGATCGCGATACGGGCGAATCGGTGGTCTGGCATAAGGAAGATATGGCAACGTTGGAGGACTTGATGGTGCGCGTGCGTGCCAGCAGCACTCTTCCAGTGGTAATGCCGCCGGTCCATATTGGCGATCACGTGTACTACGATGGCGGCTTGGGCGTTGGCGCCGGCATTCCGTTGCAGCTGGCACTCGATTCGGGGTGTCCCCGTATTCTGGCTGTCCTCACGAGAGCCAAGGGCTTCCGCAAGCCCGTTGACGACATCGGCGCAAGTGCCAAGGCTATCGCTAACAGCTATCACAGGTACCCGAAGGTGAAAGAAGCCCTGCTTACACGCAATAAGCGCTATAACGCTGAACTTGAAAAGCTCGAAGCGCTGGCGGAAGAGGGGAAGGCATGCATCGTATATGCTGACAAGATGGCCGTAAGCAACAGCACCACCGATCTGGAACGTTTGCGTGCTAGCTACTTCGACGGGTACAACCAATATCAAGATCAGCTGCCAGAAATCCTGGAATGGCTTAAAGCGGGGGAATAGCAACTACATAAAGGTGATGCCCAGCGCTTGGAACAGGAGCCCCCATGCAACGCCCGTGGCATACAGTCCAGCGAGGATTGCCACGTTTTGCCTGATGCGACGATTTTCGCCGAAGAGCACCAGGATACCCACTCCTGCAGACACCAACAGGCCAGAAAGCATGGCGCCCGTGCCCAGCATGCCATCAAGGTACAGCTGGGTTATCACTACGCTGGCTCCGCAGTTGGGGATAAGGCCAACCAGCGCCGAGCCGAAGATAGCAAGGCCGGGGTTCGAAGCGAGGAACGTGGCAACTGCCTCTTCTCCGGCAACTTCCATGACGGCAACCAGTGCGAGCGAGATAAGAAACACGATTATCGAGACTTCAAGAGTGTGCTTAACCGCGCTTACTGCGATTTCGGTCCAGCCAGTATGCGCGCTGGCACAATGGCAACTGGGGTTGTGGCAATGGTCGGGTCCGAAAGCATGGTCTTCGGCGTGCTCGTGTTTGCAATTGCAGAAGCGGGCGTGCTCGTGGTTGTGCTCTTGCGTTGCTTTGGTTTGGGCAAGATGGAGGCGGAAACGCAAAACTCCATCGATTGCAAAGCCCATGATCATGCCGATAGCGACTTTTACGCCAACAATGCCTGCCATTACGTGCCAATCAACCTGTTCGGCGATGAACAACGGCAGCATTTCATCGGACGTGGAAAGCAGTACCGCAAAGAGGGTGCCCAGAGTGATGGCCCTGCTGGAAAACAGCGCAGCACCAGCGGCGGAAAAGCCGCATTGGGGGATGGCGCCCAGCACGGCGGCCACGGCGGGGCCGAGCTTGCCTGCTTTCTGTACCAATTCTTCGGTTCGGTTGCCGGCCTTGTGCTCGAGGGCTTCAAGGAGAAAATACGTCACCAGCAAAAACGGAACAAGATAAATGGTGTCTTCGAAGGCGTGTTCGAGAAGATGGGGGATAAGCTCGAGCATCCGCTACTCACCGCGCTTTGCCAGGCATGCTTCGCACAGGCCGTACAGCACCGTCTTCGTGGGGTTGATGCGTACGTGATGGTGCTCGATCACATGCTCGTAGAGCTTCTGCAGCTCACCGCAATCGATAGGGGAAAGATTCCCGCACTCTTCGCACTTCAGGAAGAAGTACACGTCTTCAGGGGCGTCGGGAAGAAAACGGTAACAAATGCTGGATGTGCCTTCGATGCTGGTACGGGCGATGATGCCCTCTTCTTCAAGACGCTCAAGGTTGCGATACACCGTGGCGGTTCCCACTTTGGTGCCCTGGTCGGCCAAGGCGCTTGTGATATCTTTGCTGGTGAAAAAAGCACCCTGGTGTGCCTGGATGCATGAAAGGATAAGCTCCTTTTGTTTGGTGCGGTATTGCTTGGTATTGCCCGTGCTCGCCATGCCTTGTCTTCCGTTCGTGTGCGTGAATGCGTCACCCAAGAGGGGCGGTGCATAAAATGAAAACGAGTCTCATTTTATTGGCGGAACGACGTTAGTCAATAGAAATGAGAAAAGTTCTCATTTCTGAGAACTTTCGATAACACATGCAGGTATGTTCAAGTGAGAGCGTGTTGTTGCCAAGTGGATATGCGTGAGACGTCTACCTGGCGCTTCCGTGGAGCTAAGGCAAATTGCGAACTATTTTCAGGCAGTCGCCGTGAAACCTCTATGCGATTTGCCCCACGTTTTAATGGAAGGCGATTGTGCAGCTTGTGATGCGATGAAGGCGTTGGGCGCGTGACCAGACCGGGTGCTACTCCTGGTTCGTTGGGTCTTCATCGTTTTCTAAATCGTCTCCTTTGTTTTTGCCGGCTTTCTTTTTTGCCAGCCTTGCCCAGGCTGAGTCGGAACAAACAAGAAGCACACCTAGTATGAACCAGACGGCAGGGTGGATGCCCAGCACGGGAGCTTGCCCGGCAAGGTCGACGATTCCGATGCATATCATCGCAAAGCCAAGGATGACCGATCCGATTTTCATGAATTTGCTCCTTTCTATGTCGGTGCTGTTATTCGCAGGTTACTTCCCATGATAGGACTTAATGGGGAATCGTTTTCCCATATCGGCAAAGGATCTGGCAATCTCGTGCATTCCCCGTGCGCGTTTCCTGTTGCATTCCTTTGGGCAGCGCGGCGCGGAGTTGGGGGATCTATACTTATTGGGATGCAGGTTGTCCTGCGTTTGTGATATTTGCGCTTTCGGCGCCGCACAAAGAAAGGCTAGCTTCTATCAGCATGCAGGGAAGACACGCGAAGAATACGCAAGGCGGTCAATCCTTCAGGGAACGCGCACGCACTACTGCGCAGCAGGCGAGCAAAAAGGGGTCGACGGTTTCTTTTGCCGACACCTTCCGCGAAACGCGCGGCAACGGCAGACGTCGGCAGAGGCCCGATAGCAAACCCCGCAAACCCCGCAAGATGAATCCAGTCAAAAAGGCGGTTAACAATTGGTGCAACCGTCTCCTTGGTGTTGTTTCTGAAGGGTCGTTCGACCAGGAAGAAGAATTTGCTTCTCATAAAACAACGCGTGATTATATTTGCAACACCATCGGCACGGGTGCGTGGGGCATGGTATTCCCCATCCTTACTATTGTGGTAACGCAGCTGTGCGGTGTCGAGCAGGCGGGCATGTTTTCCATGGCGTTCATCATCGGCACTCTGCTGATGATCATCGGCAATTATGGCATGCGTACCTATCAAGTTTCCGACATCAAGGAAACGCATTCGTTTTCGGACTACCAGATCAGTCGCGTAATCACGTGTATCGCGATGATGGCAGTGGCATATGTGTACTGCGGAATTCGCGGTTACAGCGAGCAGATGTTCACCATCTGCATGGGCGTGTGCGTGTACAAGATGATCGACGGCTTGGCTGATGTGTATGAAGGGCGCCTTCAGCAGAAAGACAAGCTGTACCTTGCGGGAATCTCTCAGGCATTTCGCTCGGTAGTTGTGTTCGTGGTGTTCTCTCTATTCCTTCTGGTAACGCGTGACCTGGGGGTTTCCAGTATTGCAATGGCAGTGGCAGCCATTGCTACGTTCTTGGTGCTTACGTTCCCCTTGGCGTTGTTGGAAACACCGAAATCGCGCAGGCAGAGCGTCCAGAGCATCATCGCCCTCTTCAAACAGTGTTTCCCGGTGTTCATCGCGCTGTTCATGTATGCCCTTATCGACAACATGCCGAAGTTCGTTATGGAAACGGCGCTCAGCTATGACAACCAGCTGTATTTCAACGCGTTGTATTTCCCCGCACAGGCTATCCTGCTTACGGTTGGCTTTGTATACAAGCCACTGTTGGTGCGCATGGCTCAGATGTGGGCTGATGCCGAAAAGCGCAATCGATTCCATCTGGTTATCTTGGCCATTGTCGCTATGGTTATCGCGCTAACGCTGGTGGTTATCTTCCTTATGGGCTGGATCGGTATCCCCATCATGAGCTTCATGTACGGTGTCGATTTTGAGCAATTCAGGGGCTTGAGCTTCATCATGATTGCTGCAGGCGGCGTAACGGCTATTATCGACTTCCTGTATCAGGTAATCACGGTGCTGCGTCGCCAGAAGTCGGTCATGAAACTGTACGTTATCACCTTCGGCTTTTCGCTGTTCGTGCCCATCTTGCTCATTGATTTTACGGGCTTGCCTGGTGCGGTGATTGGCTATCTTATTGTTATGACTATCTTGATGGTTTTGCTGGTGTGGGAGTACGTCAGCATCTGCCTCGACCTTTCCAAGCACCCCGTTTCGCAAAGTCCTGTCTCTGTTTCCGTCGATGAATAGTGTTGGGGATGCCCCGATGGGTGTTGCTGTGATTGGGGAGGATGGTATCTCTTCGGATTAAAAAGGAGCGGCATCCGCGTTGACTGCGGATGCCGCTCCTTTAATAGCTAGCAGCTTTGAGGTTAAGGTTTTGCCGTTAAGAGCGCGCCAAGCCGTCTACAGAAAGAACCACACCGGAGATGTAGCTTGCCATGTCCGAGGCGAGGAATACGTATGCGTTGGCAATGTCTTCCGGTTCGCCCATGCGACCAAGCGGAATAGTGGCAATAAGAGGATCAATCACTTCTTTGGGCAGGGCATCTACCATGTCGGTGTGCGTAACGCCCGGTGCTACTGCGTTGACGCGAATCTGGTCAGCGGCAAGCTCTCGCGCGAGTGACTTCGTCAGACCGTTTACCGCAAACTTGGATGCAGGGTAGGCACAGCCTGAAGGCTGACCGTAGATGCTGACCATAGAGCTTGTGTTGATAATGGCACCGCCGCCCTGGGCGCGCATGAAAGGTGCAACTGCCTTGCAGCAGTAGAACACGGCATTGACGTTGAGCGCCATGGTTTTATCGAATGCGGCGGGGTCGTAGTCGTAGATGGACTCGCGGGCGGAAACACCAGCGTTGTTGCCAAGGATATCGATGCGGCCGAAGGCTTCGTTTACCTTCGCGAATTCTGCGGCAATGGAGTCGGGATCCGTCATGTCGGGCCAGATGCCCATTACCTCATAGTCGGGGTTGATCGCATTCAGTTTTTCAACGGCTGCGCTTGCCGTTCCTTCGCGTGAGCCGCACAGGGCAACTTTGGCCCCGTTGTCCAGAAATGCCTTAACAATAGCGAATCCGATACCGCGCGTACCGCCAGTAACGATTGCGGTTTTTCCCTTGAGCAATTCCATGTCATCCTCCTTGGAGTGGAATAGGTACCTTTCCATTCTTTCATTCAGCCATAGGGAACGGAGGGGAGTTTGGAGCGAGTGGGAGAAGTTCACGGCTGTCGGTTGATTATCTGATTCGAGAATAATTGCGTTGCTGGTTGCTTGTATGGTCGATTGGCGCCGTCTGTTGCGGCATTGATTGTCTGTTTGAGTGGCTCCACTCTTGCTGCGCAAGCTGGGCTCGGGCTGGGGCACCCTTGCTCGCAAGCTGGGTACCAGGTTGGCACAACCCTTGCCGCGCAAGCCGGGTACCAAGCTGGCAAAGCCCTTGCCGCCACCAAGCTGGTGCAGCCCCTGCCGTGTATGTCTGCGCCGGATTGGCGTCGACAACACTAGTGAGACGCGGCTGGGCAAAGTTAGCCGACGTCATGTGGGAAAAGCACGCCGATGCCCCTCGATTTCGTTGCCTTGACCACTACTAACCAATATCTAGCGATTCGTTTTCCCCGATAGGTAGGCATAATTCGCGCTAATGCTGCCGCGTAAAGGCAGTTGAGGATCTGAGAGGAGAGTAATAATGGCTATTTCGGCCGAGATCGTAGGCAAGACCTTCGGACCGTTTGTGCGCGACTACACCTTCAAGGATTTGGAGATTTGCGCGTTGGGGTGCGGTGCTGGCTGGGACGGCCGCGTCGATCTGGACTATGTTAACGAAGGCGATGCGAAAAACCCTGAGCTTAAGGTTCTGCCCATCTTCGCAGTGCCGCTTACAGTTAACGAGGAAATGACCACCACGCTCGATTACGGTTTCGATTATTCTGGATCGCTGCATTACGGCATTGACGTTCATTTTCATGCGCCGTTCAAGATGGCCGACCACATTGAGACCTATGTAACCCAGGAAGCCATTTGGGATCGTGGTGAGGGACGCGGATCTCTTTCCAAGCAGGTAGGCAAGTCCTACTCTTCCGACGGTACGCATCTGTGCACGGTGGATACGTACGACTGCTGTATCTATGATGGCGGCTGGGGTGGCGAGCAGCCTCCGAAGGATGTTGTCGAGTATCCCGACCGTGAGCCCGACTTCGTCTACGAGGAAACCTATGGTTTGAATTGGCCTCTCGTGTATCGTTTGATGGGAGACTGGCATCAGCAGCACATCGACTGGTCCTACACCGAGCAGACTGGTCTTGAGCGCCCTATCGCTCATGGTGTAAGCAGCGCTGGCGTGGCAATGCGCCATGTAATCTCCCTGCTGCTCCCTGGTCATCCCGAGGCAATGACTCGCTTCAAGTGTCGCTTCACTTCACCGGTTCTTCCTGGTGTTCGTTTGCGCACTGAGGTTTGGAGGACCGCCGAGGGTGAGGCAAGGTTCCGTATGGTTAACGCCGATGCTCCCGATTCCAAGCCGTTCTTGAACAGCTGCATCGTGGAGTGGGATCCCTCGCTCGCATAGCGAATTCGTTCCTGAAAAGGCCCGCCGAAGCCTCGGCGGGCCTTTTTTCTTGCGCCCCATATCTGTATTGCAGCTCCCTTTTTTTGTCTTGCGAGCCCCCTTGTTTTGTAGCCCTCCTTCGTGAGATTTGCCCCGCCGCCGTTGCTAGGGGTCGTGTGGTTTTTGCGGGGCCCCTCTTGCCCCCGCTGGGACTCTTGTGAGTTTCTCGGGTTCTGCCCTGCCGCCGTTGCTAGGACCCTGCGCTTTCGCAGAGTCTGCCCAGTTAATCTAGCTGGCTCGTGTGGTTTTGCTTTCTTGCTTTTTTTTGGGGGGGGGATGCCCTTTTGCCCTTGCTGGGGGATTTCACGCGTTTTTCGTTTGGTCTCGTTCCTGTCGTAGCGACCTGCCCGTTGTGAAAACAAAAATCTCGCTCTTTTTGCAACTTTTTTGCGATTAGGGGCTCATTTTTCAATCTCGCAAAGTGAAAACGGCCGCTAAGCGACGGATTACCTGCGGCTTTGTATTTCGATCTGCGATCGGAAGGCTCGCAACAATTGCCAATCGCAAAAAAGTTGCAGTTTGAGTCGAATTTTTGTTTTCAGTCTCCCGTAGACGGCTTCTTAGCGGTGCCATGGGCGGGGAGACTCGGCCGCGGCGTGTGCATCGTCGGGAAGTCCAGCGAAGTGGGGCTATGGGAAAAGTGGGCCATAGGACAAAAAGGGGTTATAGGACAAAAAGCGCGCTTGGTTAGTTTGTTGCGTACCCATGTGGACAGTTCAGGCTAGGGCCCGGAATGGCCCTAAGAACCAAAACGGCTCGAGCGCGCTTTTCCTATAATCTAAATTTGCTGGCTAGAAAACAAAAAGCCTGCAACCGAAGTTGCAGGCTGAACACTTGGTAGCCTCGATCGGATTCGAACCGACGATCTCCGCCTTGAGAGGGCGGCGTCCTAAACCGCTAGACGACGAGGCCATGAGCGCATATTGGCTGGGGTGGAAGGAGTCGAACCCTCACATACGGTACCAGAAACCGCTGTCCTACCATTAGACGACACCCCAATGAGTTGTGCGTTGCTTTCGCATCGCTTCCTCGGTGGTGTTACCCTTTGCCAAGGCGCGAATCAGTATATTACGGATCGGGGCACTCTCCGTCAAGCCCCTTTTTGAAAAAATTTGCTGATTCTGCAGGTAATATATAAAACCCCAGGTGAGCATGGTGTAGGTGGGTCTTTTATGAAAAACTACCGCAGCACCGTGCGTTCGCGTACGATGAAAACCATCTACCCACCGTTGCGTGGGTAGTTTGCTGTTTGTCGTTCATTGCTAGGCAAATTGCATCAAGCACTCTACGGAAGGGAAGCGCATGTCGCCTGACATTCTTGTTGAAGCCTTAAAGGCGTTGCTGCTCGGTATCACCGAGGGCATCACCGAATGGCTCCCTATTTCCTCGACAGGTCATATGATTTTGGTCGACGAATTCGTGAAGCTCAATGTAAGCGATAAGTTCCTGGAGCTGTTTTTGGTGGTCATCCAGATTGGTTCCATCATGGCGGTTGTGGTTACCTTCTGGCATAAGCTGAATCCCGTTTCGCGTACAAAGGACGAAACCGAGCGCCGCAACACATGGCACATGTGGGGCATGGTTGTTATCGGCAGCATTCCTGCTGCGGTTTTGGGTCTTGCCCTGGACGACTGGGTTCACGACCATTTCTATAACGCCTATACCGTTGCCGCCATGCTTATCCTGTATGGCATCATCTTCATTGTCCTGGAAGTGCACAACCGCAAGCGCGCTCGCGAGGTTATCGAATCGGCAGAGCAGCCGCGCGGCAAGCATGCCCGTAAAATCGACGCTTCCGACCCCGAGTCGGTTGAAAGCGCTCTGTTCCGCATCACCGATCCGTATGACATGGATTGGAAAACCGCTCTGAAGATCGGCTTCTTTGAGGTTTTGGCAATCGTTCCCGGCACCAGCCGTTCGGGCGCCACCATCATCGGTGGTATGTTGTGCGGCTGCTCTCGTACTGCTGCAGCAGAATTCACGTTCTTCTTGGCCATCCCTGTAATGTTTGGCTGGGGTATGGTTAAAGCCATCAAGTTCTTCTTGGCGGGCATTGCCATGACGCAGGTTGAAATTGCGGTCCTGGTGGTTGGTATTGTTTCAGCTTTCGCCATGGGTATGATCGCCATCCGCTTCTTGATGGGCTACATCAAGCAGAACGACTTCACCGTTTTCGGTGTGTACCGTATATTTGTTGGCTTGGTTGTGTTGGGTTACTTTGGCACTAAGGCCCTTGGTATTTTCTAAGGCGTTGAATGGTATCCTTAAACCATGAGCGAAGGAAGAAAACATACTCGACGCAAAGCTCTTTCCGAAGAGGAAAAGGAGCAGTTGCGGGAACGGTCCAATAAGTGCATTTCCCGTTACTGCAATTATGCTGCGCTTGTCATCATTTTGGTGGCGCTCGCTTCCTATGTGGTGGGGAAGGGAGATGTATTCTTCGGCCAGTTCGGCATCATGGTTTCCATCGCGTTATTGGCTATAGCGGCCATCAACGATCCAGCACGAAAATAGAACTGCTCTAGCGGCCCTTCGGGGCCGTTTTTCATATGAATGGGTTCCTAATGTTTCCAGCCTGTTTCAATAATGCCCAACCCGGGTAATAGCGGCGCAAGCAGGCTTATTGGCCTGGCATTTTGTTATCATAGGCTAACAGCGCCTTTAGGGTGCGTTTACCGTCTTTTCGTGAAAGGAGTATGAGATGCCGGAAAAGAACGAGGCATTCGAGGAAATCGAGAAGCATCGTGCCGAGATCGACGCAATCGATCAAAAGCTCGTCGCTCTTCTGAATGAGCGAGCCGGTCATTCCTTGGACATCCGAGCCCTTAAGCCCGATGCCCACATGGGTTTGTATGACCCGAAACGCGAGGAAGAGATCTTTGCGCGCGTTGCAACGTACAACGAGGGCCCTCTGTATAACGAAAACCTTACTGAGATCTATCGCGGAATCCTTAAGGTTATGAAAGAGGTACCCTCCCGTGATTAATCCACTTTCCTCACTCCCCAATTACGGCACTCGCACCAACGAGATCACCATTTACGCTGGTCCCTGCTCTGTTGAATCTGAAGAGCAGTTCAATGAAGTTGCCGAATGCATTGCCGGCCTTGGCCTTACCTGGATTCGCGGTGGCGCCTTCAAACCCCGCACGAACCCCCATTCGTTCCAGGGTCTGGGCGAAGAAGGCTTGCAGATCATGAAGGCTGGAGCTGAAAAGTACGGCCTGAAAACCCTCACCGAGGTAATGGACTCTGCCCATTGCGAAATGGTGCATTCCTATGTTGACGGTCTTCAGATCGGTGCTCGCAACATGCAGAACTTCAGCTTACTGAAGAACGTTGGCAAGGTTACCGCGCAGTCTCACAAGATGGTGTTGCTGAAGCGCGGCCTTGCGGGCAGTATTTCCGAGTGGCTTTCCGCTACGGAATATCTGACCATGGGCGGCAACGACAACATCGTGCTGTGCGAGCGCGGCTTGCGCACCTTCGAAACCGCTACGCGCTTCACGCTTGATATTTCTGCTGTTCCGGTTATTCACAAGCAGTCGATATTTCCTATTTGCGTGGATGTTTCGCATCCCGCTGGAGTACGCGACTTGGTGCCTTCTTTGGCATATGCCGCCGTCGCCGCTGGTTGCGACAGCATCATGATTGAAGTTCACCCGAACCCCGCTGAAGCGCTTTCCGATGGTCCCCAGCAGCTTACGCCTGCTCAGTTCACCGAACTGGTAGCCCAGCTGCGCGAGATCGCCGCAGTTTTCGGCAAGAAGATCGTCTAGGTTGCGCTGATCTACGATCAGCGCAACTCTCGCATGAGACGTTATGACGCTGCTTTGCGATTGCGCCGTTCTGCCGAACGGCGCAAGACTCGCGAAACGTGATGACGCTGCGCGGGATTCTGACGGCACAGCTGCCGCTCCAAGCCCGCTGGACGTGCGAAGCACGCCTGGCACGGTCTTTCGCGGCATCTGTGCTCGCCAGAATCCCGCTCGCTGTTACGTCCGATAATGTGAGTCCATTAACGCCCTTTCGGGCGTTTTTTGTTTTTGGGTGAAGGAACTGTCAAATAGGGACTGATGCTTTTAGTGCTTTCGGACAATTTGCAAGCAAAGTGAAATGCGCCAAAAGCCCCATCTTTTTAGATGCTTGCCGCAGGGCGAAAATTCTGTTCAATCAGGACGTTTTTCAAGCCTTATCAGCCAAAACAATGTTAAGGTCGCTCATATCCTTCCGGGAGAAAGGAAGAAAATGCGCCTTTCGAAGAACGTACAATCGCGAGTTGTTGCTGTGTTGGTTTCGCTGTTCTTGGGTTTTGTCATGCCCTGGGTTCTCCAGGCCAACCGGGATTTTCGCGGGGAAGCTCAATTTAAGTTCGACCCATCGGCTATGTTCGCCAGCACGGTTGCTGAGGTTCTTGTTAGCATCGTGTTTGCCGCGGTGTTCGTCGTTTCGCTTCTTTACCTCGCAAATCAATCGAACTCTCGAAAGCTGCTTTTGTTCGCAGGTGTCATATCTCTAGTTGCTTTTGTCGGATTCACCATGACCTATTCGCTTTTCGTTCATGGCAGCATAGATGGTTGGATCTACTACGCTCTTTCCCAAATGTTTCTTGGCCTAATTCTCGTAGTGGGTTATGTCGTGTCAGCAGTTGTTTGCTCTCATCTCAGGAGTTGGTCCCATTCGAACAAACCGTAGGGATACTGCGGATAGGGTGGGGCATTGCCGCTTGGCGCGGTAGAATAGCAACCCGAAATAAAACGTGAGTGCCGCGCAGGCCTTAAAGCCTGTGCGGTTTGTTGTGTTAGGACGAATTGCATGCCCATCGATCTTGATACCCTGAATGGCCCTCAGCGCGAAGCGGTGTTGTGCACGGAAGGCCCTCTGTTGGTTTTGGCGGGTGCCGGTTCCGGTAAAACCCGCGTACTTACCCATCGCATTGCCCATCTGGTGGAAGATCTGAACGTTGCCCCTTGGCAGATTATGGCCATCACGTTTACCAATAAGGCCGCTGCTGAAATGCGCGAGCGTCTGCAGAGCCTTATCGGTGGCGGCGCGCGTGGCATGTGGGTTTCCACCTTCCACAGCATGTGCGTGCGTATCTTGCGCACCGACTGCGAGCGCGTAGGGTTCGCCAAGGGTTTCACCATCTACGATGACAGCGATTCAAAGCGCCTGGTCGAACAGATCATGGATGAGCTCAACATCGACAAAAAGCGCTATCCCATCCCTGCGCTTCGCAACCGTATTTCGCAGGCAAAGAACGACCTGCAGGTGGCAGAAGTGTTTGCCGAAAAGACATCCGACCAGGTAGGCCAGGTGGCTGCGCGCGTGTACACGCGTCTACAGGAGCGCCTGCGTCAGCTAAATGCCTTCGACTTCGACGACTTGCTGCTGTACACCTGGCTTCTGTTGAAGAACCACCCCGATGTGTTGGCTGCCTATCAGAACCGTTTCCGTTACCTGATGGTGGACGAATACCAGGATACCAATCATGCTCAGTATGTGCTTACCCAGCTCTTGGCGGCAGCGCATAAGAACATCATGGTAGTAGGCGACGACGACCAGTCAATTTACTCGTGGCGTGGCGCTGACTTGCGCAATATTCTCGATTTCGAGAAGGATTACCCCGAAGCCCGCGTGGTGAAACTGGAAGAAAACTACCGTTCCATGGGCAATATTCTGGCGGCAGCAAATGCGGTAATTGCCAATAACCTTACGCGCAAGCCCAAGAAGCTGTTCACCTCAAAGCCTGCGGGCGACAAAATCTCGGTGTACAGCGCAACCGACGAACGCGACGAAGGTCGTTGGATTGCATCGGAAATCGAGCATCAGCACGGTGAAGGCATGTCGTACAACCAAATTGCGGTGTTCTATCGCACCAATGCGCAGAGCCGTATGCTTGAAGATATGCTAATGCGCGCCGGTGTGCCGTATAGGCTTATCGGCGGTACGCGCTTCTTCGATCGCGCGGAAATCCGCGATGTAATGGCGTACTTGAATCTGGTAGTCAATCCCGCCAACGACGTTGCCGCTCATCGCGTTATCAACGTGCCCAAGCGCGGCATCGGCAAAACCACGGTAGAGCACATCGATTACGTTGCTCGCGAAACGGGTATTACGTTCTTGCAGGCTGCCGAGCTGTGCATTGCCGACGATCAGATTCGCTCCGCAACGCGCAAGGCCATTGCGGAATTCGTGGCGCTCATCCACGAGGCCCAGGGCTATGCCGGCGATCTTCGCAAGGTGGTTGAGGCCATCGTAGACAAGGCGGGACTTATTCGTGTCCTTGAAGCGGAAAACTCCGACGATGCCGCTGGTCGCATCGAGAATATTCAGGAGCTCTTCGGCGTAGTAGACGAATACGCCCAAACGCACGACGATGCCGATGCACTGTTCGGGCCTCCTACGGCAGAAGACGCGCCTGAGGCAGACGACGAGCCGCCCGTACGCACCTTCCAGGCAAATTCCTTGCCTGACTTCGTGGAATGGGTAACGCTGCGTACCGATATGGATACGGTGGCGGAAGACGGCGAAGCCATCACCATGATGACCATCCATGCCGCAAAGGGCCTGGAATTCGACTGTGTATTTGTGGCGGGCATGGAAGAATCGCTGTTCCCTCACGGAAATTCGTCCCAAGATTCGCAGGGCCTGGAAGAAGAACGCCGCTTGGCTTACGTTGCCATCACCCGTGCGCGCAAGAAGCTCTACCTTACCAACGCCTTCACGCGACAGATTTTCGGTCAGTCAAGCGCCAACCCGCCTTCGCGCTTCATCGGTGAAATTCCGCTTGAATTGCGCAAGGGCATCGGAATGGGCTCTGCTGGATTCTCTGGTTCTGGCTGGGAAAAGCGCGGCAGCCGTCGCGGCATTGCCGGCTCTGGTTCCGAGGCGGGCGGCGGTCGCGTGTTCGGTCAGTCGAGCGCTTCAGGGTCGCGCCCTCGTCAGCAGACGCGCCCTGCGGTGAAGCCCGAGGCCCAGAAGAAGGCGGCAGCGAAGATGACGTTTACCAAGGGCGATACGGTCGACCACAAGGTGTTTGGCCGTGGCACCATCACCAAGGTGGACGGCGATACGCTGCATGTACGCTTCAGTCGCACCGGCCAAACCAAGAAACTGCTGAAGGACTACGCACCTATCGTAAAGATCGGTTGATGCTGTGAAGGAGCTGGGCGGCAAATGCCCTAGAAGGCTTTTGGCGAAGGCCGCACGTAAACGTGCGGCCTTCTTTCATTTCGCGTTACAATAGATAAGTTCTACACGTTTGCGCGCACCGAAGCGCGCTTGTTGAGGAGGCTACATGGCTAACCAGGTTTTTATCGTAGGTCATAAGAACCCAGACAACGACTCCATCGCAGCAGCGGTGAGCTACGCATATTTGAAGAACGCCCTTGAGGCAAAGAAGGCTGAGCCGGAGGCAGAATATGTTGCCTGCTGCCTGGGCCCGCTTCCTCAGGAATCCGCAACTATCCTTGAGCAGGTTGGCCTGCCCGCTCCGAAGCTTATCGAAAAGGTTGGCGAAGGCGACAAGGTTATCCTGGTTGACCATAACGAGTCCACCCAGATGGTTGACGGCATTGCCGATGCTGAAATCGTTGAGGTTGTAGACCATCATCGCATCGCTGGCGATGTGGTTACCGGCAACCCCATCCTGTACCTGAACATCCCTGTTGGCTCTACGGCAACTATCGTAACCAAGCTCTATGAGCAGCTTGGTGTTGAGGTAACCCCTGCTATTGCTACGGTGCTTCTTTCCGCGATTATGACCGATACCGTAATTACCAAGAGCCCCACCTGCACTGATTACGACTTGGTTCAGGCGGAAAAGCTTGGCGCCATCATTGGCAAGAAGCCTACCGAATTCGGTCTTGAGGTATTTAAGATGCGCGGCGGCGACAACGATCTTTCCGTTGAAGAGCTGTGCACGCACGACTCCAAGGAATTCAAGAAGGGCGACGACGTATACATGGTCGCCCAGCACGAAACGGTAACGCTCGATGTTGCCATGGAGCGCGAGGCTGAATACCGTGAGTTCCTGCGCCAGAAGGTTGCCGAAAACGGCTACAAGTTTGCTCTTCTGCTTGTTACCGACATCTTCAACGAGGGCTCCAAGTTCATCTGCGAAGGCGACGTTGCTCCCGTATCCGAAGCATTCGGTATCGACGCTACGAAGGCTGAATGGGTAGACGGCATCCTGTCTCGCAAGAAGCAGGTTATTCCTCCTCTGTCATAGGAGACGTTACGACGTTGCGCGCCATTCTGGCGGCATAGGGAAATTTCAAAGGGCTAAGCATGAGACAAAGATCTACGCTTAGCCCTTTTCAATTCCCTCCGCACTCATCAGAATGACACTTGCATTCGGCTGGGCTACTCTCATTGAGATTCCAAGGCAATAAAAACGGGCACCCGATTGGGTGCCCGTTTCGTTTCGGTAGGGAAATGCTTGTTGCTTACTTCAAGTCTTCCAGCTTGCCGTGCTTTTCGTAGCGGGTAAGACGACTGATCTTGTTGTTGTCGTCTACGAATACCACGTGAGGCGCATGCTCCGGATCGGCGAACTCTTCGGGAGTCATCTGGCAATAGTTCATGATGATTACCTTGTCGCCTACGGTAACCAAGTGGGCGGCTGCGCCATTCAGACAGATTACGCCACTGCCTGCCTCGCCGGCAATAACATAGGTTTCAAGGCGATTGCCATTGTTGCAATCGGAGATGGTAACCAGTTCGTATTCCTGGATGCCGGCTGCTTCCATCAGTTCAGAGTCGATGGTGATGGAGCCGATGTAATCAAGTTCCGCCTGGGTGACGGTTGCACGATGAATTTTGCCCTTAAGCACATTCAGCAGCATAAGGTTTGAACCTTCCTTCTTCGCATGATGTTCCACTCGAGGTTTCACTGCGTAGTAGCCATTATGCGCGGTTGCGCATAACCTGCCGTATTCTTGCGCAATATTGCGCTGTGTGCAAGCTTATTCGTCAAAATCGAACAAGTAATTGTCAATAAGGCGAGTTTTTCCGATATAAACGGCAATAGCAACCAGGCCAGATTCGCCGAGCGAATCAACGGGCTGCATGTTGCCCAAGTCAACTACTTCGATGTAGTCGATCTGCGCCAATGGCTCTGCTTCGATGATTTCGCGAACGGCAGTGCGAACGATATCCGCATTGCGCTCGCCGCCTTCAATAAGATCCTGTGCTGCAAAGATGGAGCGGGAAAGGCACAGTGCTGCCTTACGCTCTTCTGCGGAAAGGTAGCTGTTGCGCGAGCTCTTTGCCAGCCCATCCTCTTCGCGAACGATGGGGCAGCCGTATACCTTCACGTTCATGTTGAGGTCGGCAACCATGCGCTTGATGATGGCAAGCTGCTGGGCATCCTTCTGGCCGAAGAATGCCTTGTCGGGCTGCACGATGTTGAACAGTTTGTTAACAACCGTGCATACGCCGCGGAAGTGGCCGGGGCGTTTTGCGCCGCAAAGCGTGTCGGTCAGAGTTTCCATAACTACATAGGTGTTGTAGTTCTTGGGATACATCTCTTCGGGCTCGGGATGGAACACCACGTTAACGCCCTTTGATTCTGCGATAGCTGCATCGCGTTCCAGGTCGCGGGGGTAGTTGTCGTAGTCTTCGTTAGGACCGAACTGAATGGGGTTCACGAAGACGCTGGCAACTACGCGGTCGCATTCCTTTACGGCGCGCTCCATCAGCGACATATGACCTTCGTGCAAAGCGCCCATGGTGGGCGTAAGACCGATGGTGAGCCCCTCAGCTTTCCATTCGGCGACCTGTGCCTTCATTTCGGCAACAGTGGTGATGATTTTCATTGTTTTCCTTTCGTCGTTCTGTCGAACGACGAAGGATCGCACAAGACGTCCTTACGCTGCGCGGCGCCCCAATAAGCATCTTGCCCCTCAATCGTCGCTCACGTACGAAGTACGCTTCGCTCCTTTTTCGGGGCAATCTATCTTATTGGATGCGCCGCTCGCTGACGTATATGCAATCCCTCGTTTGACTTCCGTTGGTACTAGGATAACGCTCTTTAAAAGAAAAGGCCGAGTTTGCTCTCAGCCTTTTCTTTGGGTTAGTAAAGTTTTTCCAGGGCTTCTTCGTCGATCTTGAAGGTGTGCTCTTCTGAAGGGAAGGTGCCAGCCTTGACTTCTTCGTCGTATGCCTTGAAAGCGGCGGTCATTTGCGGGCCAATATTGCCGAAGTGCTTTACGAATTTAGGTTTAAAATCGCTGAACAAGGCGAGCATGTCCTGATAGACCAGAACCTGGCCGTCGCAACCTGCACCTGCGCCAATGCCAATGGTGGGGATGTCGAGCTTTTCGGAGATGATAGCGGCAAGCTTTGCGGGAACGCATTCCAGCACAACGGCGAATGCGCCTGCTTCCTGGACTGCCAAGGCATCTTTGACCATCTGTTGGGCCGCTTCAGCTGTTTTGCCCTGTACCTTGAAGCCACCGAAAGCATTGACCGACTGAGGCGTAAGGCCAATATGGGCACATACGGGAATGCCCGCCTTGGTGATGGCCTTGATCTGCTCGGCAACGCGCACACCGCCTTCGAGCTTTACCGCGTTGGCGCGCCCTTCCTTCATCAGACGACCGGCGTTGATAACAGCCTGTTCGACCGATACCTCGTAGCTCATGAATGGCATGTCACCGACGACAAGCGCATTCTTAGCGCCGCGGGCTACGGCGGCGGTGTGATGGATCATGTCTTCCATCGTTACCGAAAGTGTATCTTCGTAGCCGAGCATAACCATGCCCAGGGAATCTCCGACAAGGATCGAATTGATTCCGGCTTCGTCAACCAACTTTGCGGTGGAGTAGTCGTAAGCAGTCAACATAGAGATCTTGGTGCCCTCATTCTTCATCTTCTTGAATGTGGCAACAGTATTCTTCATGTTCCCCTTCTTTCTCTTACGTTGTGCAGCTCCTTACTATATATAAGTAACGCGCTGCACCTTGAAGGCGAAGCGCGCGTCGGAGCTGCGTTGTCTCGATGCCTGTATTGTACACGCAGGCTTGTGTTTCGGAATGGTTTCGGGAATGTTTTGCCGTTCGGCATCTATAAGCGGTAAATAGCTCTTCTCGCATCGGATAAAAAAGTCCAGAATTATTTGAAAAATGGAAGGGAATTACTGAGCGCCGATACATTAATCGCTCATTTACCAGCGAAAACGGATTGTGAAGAGATAGATACGCCCGGGTGCGTGGCGTTTGACAAGGTATATACCCGGTGATAAAGTTCATTTTCGCGTTTCGGGTAGAAACGTATGTTTTCGCGTGCGTATCTGCAGAACGCACAGAAAGCAAAGTTAGTAAGTGATAGTAAAGAAAAGGAGCTGAAGCTTTGCCTACTATCAATCAGTTGGTCCGTAAGGGCCGCGCCAAGCAGGTCGACAAGCAGAAGACCCCGGCGCTCAAGGGCAACCCCCAGAAGCGTGGCGTTTGCACCCGCGTGTACACCACCACCCCTAAGAAGCCTAACTCGGCACTTCGTAAGGTTGCTCGTGTCCGTCTCGTAAACGGCATGGAAGTTACCGCATACATCCCCGGCGAAGGTCACAACCTCCAGGAGCACTCCATGGTGCTTATCCGCGGCGGTCGTGTAAAGGACCTTCCTGGTGTTCGTTATAAGATCATCCGCGCTGCTCTCGACTGTGCAGCTGTCGACAGCCGTCGTCAGGCACGCAGCCGCTATGGCGCTAAGAAGCCCAAGAACTAAGTAACCCTCGCGATTCAGTTAGTCGCATAAACCGAAAGGAAGATATATGCCGCGTCGTGCAGCAGCAGTCCGCCGCGAAACGCAGCCGGACGCTAAGTACAACAACCGTTTGGTCACGCAGCTGATCAACAAGGTGTTGCTTGACGGTAAGAAGTCTACCGCAGAAGGTATCGTTTACGATGCATTCGACATCGTTGCAGAGAAGACCGGCCAGGACGCCCTGACCGTATTCAAGAAGGCAATGGACAACATCCGCCCCACGCTCGAGGTTAAGCCCAAGCGTGTTGGTGGCGCTACCTACCAGGTACCCATGGAGGTTAACTCCCGCCGCGCAACCACCCTCGCTATTCGCTGGATGGTTGACTTCTCCCGCAAGCGCAAGGAAAACACCATGAAGGAGCGTCTCGCAGGCGAAATCATGGACGCAGCCGAAAACACCGGCGCATCCATCAAGAAGCGCGAAGACCTCTACAAGATGGCAGAATCCAACCGTGCATTCTCGCACTATCGTTGGTAGGAGAAGGAATAATGGCTAAGACTTCTCTGGAGCATACTCGCAACATCGGCATTATGGCTCACATCGATGCCGGTAAAACCACCACTACCGAGCGTATCCTGTACTACACGGGCAAGACGCACAAGATCGGTGAGGTTCATGATGGCGCAGCTACCATGGACTGGATGGTTCAGGAGCAGGAGCGTGGCGTAACCATTACCGCTGCAGCTACCACCTGCTTCTGGAAGAAGGATGGTCAGGAATACCGCTTCCAGATCATCGACACCCCCGGCCACGTTGACTTCACCGCTGAGGTAGAGCGCTCCCTGCGCGTACTCGACGGCTCCGTGGCTGTATTCGACGCAGTTGCCGGCGTACAGCCTCAGTCCGAAACCGTATGGCGTCAGGCTGACCGCTATGGTGTACCCCGCATTGCCTACATCAACAAGTACGACCGTGTTGGCGCTGACTTCTTCCATGCAATTCAGACCATGCGCGACCGTCTTGATGCACCTGCTGTTGCCGCTCAGATGCCCATGGGCGCTGAGGACAACTTCTGGGGCGTAATCGACCTGGTTACCATGACCGCATGGGACTTCAAGGCCGACGACAAGGGCATGACCTACCCTGAGCCTATGGACGAGATTCCCGCTGAGTTCAAGGAAGACGCAGAGCTCTACCATCAGGAACTTCTCGAAGCAGCTGCAGACTGCGACGACGACCTGATGGAAAAGGTCCTCATGGAAGAGGAAGTTTCCGTTGAGGAACTCAAGGCTGCTATCCGCAAGGGCACCATCGCTTGCAAGCTCCATCCTGTATTCGTAGGTTCTTCCTACAAGAACAAGGGTGTTCAGGAGCTTCTCGACGCTGTTGTCGATTACATGCCTTCTCCTATTGATGTTCCTGCTATTAAGGGCACCAACCCCGAGACTGGCGAAGAAGACGAGCGTCCTTCCGATCCGAAGGCTCCCTTCTCTTCTTTGGCATTCAAGATCATGACCGACCCGTTTGTTGGCAAGCTTACTTACCTGCGTGTATACTCCGGTACTCTTGACTCCGGCTCCTACGTGGTAAACGCTTCTAAGGACAAGAAAGAACGCATCGGTCGTCTTCTGCAGATGCACTCCAACAACCGTATCGACGTTGACACTTGCTCTGCTGGCGACATTGTTGCTGTAGTTGGTTTGAAGAACACCACCACCGGTGACACGCTCTGCGACGAGAACGCTCCTATCATTCTCGAGTCCATGCAGTTCGCTGATCCTGTTATCGACATTGCTGTTGAGCCTAAGACCAAGGCAGAGCAGGACAAGATGAGCATCGCTCTTCAGAAGCTCGCTGAGGAAGACCCGACGTTCCGCGTTTCCACCAACCATGAAACCGGTCAGACCATCATCGCTGGCATGGGTGAGCTTCACCTCGAGATCATCGTTGACCGTCTGCTCCGCGAGTTCAAGGTTGAGGCTAACGTTGGTAAGCCCCAGGTTGCTTACCGTGAGCGTCCTGGCCATGAAGTACTCAACGCTGAGGGCAAGTTCGTTCGTCAGTCCGGTGGTCGTGGTCAGTATGGTCATGCCATCATCAACATGTATCCGCAGGAAGCTGGCGCTGGCTATGTCTTCGAGAACAAGATCGTTGGCGGCGTAGTTCCCAAGGAATACATCCCCGCTATCGACAAGGGCATTCAGGAAGCACTCAACTCTGGCGTTCTGGCTGGTTACCCTGTTGAGGACATCAAGGTTGAGCTCATCGACGGTTCTTACCACGATGTAGACTCCTCCGAAGCTGCATTTAAGGTTGCTGGTTCTATGGCAATCAAGGATGCACTGAAGAAGTCCGATCCTGTTATCCTCGAGCCTGTTATGGCTGTTGAGGTTGAGACTCCTGAAGAGTACACCGGCTTCGTTATGGGCGATATCCCCAGCCGCCGTGGTCTCATCCAGGGCCAGGAGCAGCGTGGCAACGCAGTTTGCATCTCTGCTAAGGTTCCGCTGAGCCAGATGTTCGGTTATGCAACCGACCTGCGCAGTGGCACTCAGGGTCGTGCTACGTACACCATGCAGTTCGACACCTACGAGCCCGTGCCCAAGAACGTGGCAGAAGAGATTATCAGCAAGGCTGGTGGCAACGCTTAAGCCCTCGGGCTCAAAGCTTTCCCACCGCTCACTATGGAGGTAAAAGTGGCTAAAGAGAATATCCGCATCCGCTTGAAGGGTTACGATCATGAGATCGTGGATCAGTCCACCAAGCTCATCGTAGACACCGCTCAGAAGACGGGTGCTAAGGTTTCCGGTCCTATTCCGCTGCCGACCGAGCGCAACCTTTATTGCGTAGTTAAGGGTCCGCACGTAAACAAGGACTCTCGCGAGCAGTTTGAAATGCGCACTCATAAGCGCCTGATCGACATCCTGGATCCGACCCCTTCCACGGTTGATTCCTTGATGCGTCTCGATCTTCCTGCTGGCGTTGACATCGAGATCAAGCTGTAGGGGAGTGTGATACTGAATGATTAACGCTATCTACGGTACCAAGATCGGCATGACCCAGCTCTTCGACGAAGACGGCCAGGTTACGCCTGTTACAGTTATCAAGGCAGACCCCAACAAGGTATGCCAGGTTAAGACCGCTGCTACCGATGGTTACGAAGCAGTTCAGCTCGGCTTCGGCACCATCAAGGAAAAGAAGGTCAACAAGCCCATGGCTGGCCATTTCGCCAAGCAGGGCGTTGAGCCTGTTCGCCATCTCCGCGAGGTTCGCGTAGAGGATGCTTCCGAGCATGCTATTGGCGAAGAAGTTACCGTTGCCGCATTCGCCGAGGTGAAGAAGGTAGACGTAACCGGTACTTCTAAGGGTAAGGGCTTCGCAGGTGTTATGCGTCGTTACAACTTCGCAGGCGGCCCTGGCGGACACGGTGCACACTTCCATCGTGCTCCCGGTTCCGTTGGCCAGTGCGCATATCCTTCCCGTGTGTTCAAGGGCGTTCGCCTTCCGGGTCACATGGGTTGCGATACCGTTACGACCAAGAACCTTGAAGTAATCCGCGTTGACGAAGAGGCGAACCTCATCATGCTCAAGGGTGCAGTTCCCGGCGGCAAGAATGGCGTAGTTCGCGTTCGCATGGCGTAAGAACGGTGCGAAGGAGTTTATAAATTATGGCAACTATTGAAATGAAGGACGCGAGCGGCAAGAAGGTCAAAGACGCCGAGCTTTCCGCAGCAGTCTTCGAGATTGAGCCTAACGTGCATGTTATGCACGAAGTGGTTCGCTCCCAGCGCGCTGCAAGGCGCCAGGGAACCCACGACACCCTGACCCGCGGTCAGGTTCGTGGTGGCGGCAAGAAGCCTTGGCGCCAGAAGGGTACTGGCCGTGCTCGTCAGGGTACGATCCGTGCTCCTCAATGGGCAGGCGGCGGCACCGTATTCGGTCCTCATCCCCGCTCTTATGCCTTCAAGGTACCTGCCAAGGTTGTAAAGCTGGCTATGCGCTCTGCGCTTTCCGCTAAGCTTGCCGACGGCGAGATCGTTGTTGTTGATCAGCTTTCCTTCGAGAAGCCTTCTACCAAGCAGGCTGCCGAAGTACTGAAGAACCTCGGTCTTGAAGGTCGCGTTACCATCATCGTTCCCGATGACGAGGTGAACACCTTCCTGTCTTTCCGCAACCTCTCCAAGGTTCGCGTGATCGGCGTTTCCGAGCTCAACACGCTCGACTTCATCGATAACAAGGCACTCGTTCTTACTGACGCTGCCCTGACCCGCATCGAGGAGGTGCTTGCATAATGAAGGATCCCCGCGAGGTAATCATTCGCCCGATCATTTCGGAGCACTCTTATGAAGGCATGGAAAACAATGTCTACACCTTCGAGGTAGCAAAGTCTGCTAACAAGATCGAGATTGCTCAGGCAATCGAAGCCATCTTCGATGTAAAGGTCGTTAAGGTTAACACCATTAACGTTAAGCCCAAGCCGAAGCGCGTTCGCTATCAGCTTGGTAAGACCCGCACCTGGAAGAAGGCCATGGTTACGGTTGCTGAAGGCGACCAGATCGAGATCTTCGCTCAGGCATAGGCTGTCTAGCAAAGAACCGCTCTTCGGAGCGGTTCTTTTTTGCCCTGGAATTGCTGTTGCATTCCAGGGTTTTTCTTTTTTCGCTATCTTAAGGGCAAGGGTGTACGCTAAGTTGGTACGTCAAGGAGGTACCAATGCTGCAGGATATAGCGCCTTATTCATTTTGCAATGATTTTGCATGGATCAATCCAGAGCCTACTGACAGGGTTCTTGTATATCGAGGCTCTTCTGTTCTTGTGGCGGTTGATACCACCCCTCAGAACGCTTCAGGGGAAGCCAGGGAGGGTACGTTGCGCTTTCCGACATTTGAGATGCTTAACAGTATCGGCGCGGTGGTTTCTGATTCTGCGGAAATAATTCAGCGAGCTGACGGAATGACGCCTGAAGCGGTTTTCCTATTCACGGTTGGAGATACCGGTTACTTTCGTTGCGAGACAGATTGCAATGTTCTCGATGAATTAATTGAAGGCCGCTGTATTGGCTGCGCAGACGATCTATGCGCTCAAACAAAATGGCAATTCATGCCAATTTCTCAGCTCAAGCAATTCGGTCCGAAGCATAGGGCATTTGCTGGATTAGTGGGTTTCGAATACGACGCTTGGTATGCGACGCGTAGATTCTGTGGCCGTTGCGGAACTCCATTGGTACACGACATGGTGGAGCGCATGGTGCGATGCCCTCAATGTGGCGCAATGGAATTCCCTAAGCTCTTTCCGGCGGTAATTGTGGGTATCGTCGATACGCAGCGCAACAAGATTCTTGTATCCCGTTACGCGAACCGTGAATACAAGCGCTATGCCCTTATCGCCGGGTTCTGCGAGATGGGAGAAACCGTCGAAGAAACTGTTCACCGGGAAGTAATGGAGGAAGTGGGGCTTAGGGTGAAGAATCTTCGCTACTACAAAAGTCAGCCATGGCCTCCTTCCTCGTCACTGCTCTTCGGTTTCTTTTGCGAGCTTGATGGCTCGAATAGCATCAAGCTCGACGATCATGAGTTAGAGAGCGCCGAGTGGATAGATAGAGATAAGCTTCCTTGCGACGAAGACTATTCGTTAACGCGAGACATGATGCAGGTACTCCGCGATGGCGGGGAGCTAGACTATTAGTTCTCAACTTACTTGTCGGTTATTGGCTTTCTGTATGCACTTGGGTTCTTTGCTCATCAGGGAGGAACTCCAGGAGATTCGACCAGTTTTAACCTTGCCTTGCGGAAATAAAAAACGGGTGCTCGAAACACTCGAGCACCCGTTTTATGCCTTAGGCCTATTGTTGGCAGGGAACTACTCAGCTGTAGAAGGCTTCCATTCGTCTGCGTCTTTGCCAACCTGGAAGGGCACACCAGCTTCACGGCGTTCCTTGTAGTCGGCGGTGGCGGTGAACAGTGCGTCGGAAAGGGAGTTAAGGGCCGTTTCAACAGAGTCCTGAATAACGCCGATTACGAAGCCAACGCCCACAACTTGCATGGCGATATCGTTGCTGATGCCGAACAAGGAGCAGCACAGCGGAATAAGAAGCAGAGAGCCGCCGGCAACACCGGAAGCACCGCAGGCGCTAACTGCAGCTAGAACGCAGAGGATGCCAGCAGTAACGGGGTTGATGGCAATGCCCATGGTGTGTGCAGCAGCCATAGCCATTACGGTAATGGTAATGGCAGCGCCAGCCATGTTGATGGTGGCACCCAGCGGGATGGAAACAGAGTAAGTGTCCTTGCGAATACCAAGACGCTTACACAGCTCCATGTTTACGGGGATGTTAGCGGCAGAGCTGCGAGTAAAGAAGGCGTACATGCCGGAGTCCTTTATGCAGCGGAATACGATGGGGTAGGGGTTCTTGCGAATGTTGATGAACACCAACAGCGGGTTTACAACGAGGCAGATGAAGAACATGGCGCCCAGAAGAACAAGGAGCAGCTGGCCGTATTCGATGAAGATCTCAGGGCCGTTTTGAGAAACAGAAGTGTAGATAAGACCCATGATGCCGAACGGAGCGCACGTGATAATCCAGCGAACAACGATAGAGATAACGTGCGACATATTCGCAAAGAAGTCTTTGGTGGGTTCGGTGGTGTAGCGCATTGCGATACCCAGAAGAACTGCCCAAACCAGGATGCCGATATAGTTTGCATTGAGAAGCGCATCAACAGGGTTAACTACCATGTTGCCAATGAGCGTGGTAAGCACTTCGGCAATTTCGGTAGGTGCTGCCTTGTCTGCGGCCTCAACGCCCGAAAGGGTGAGCTCAACGGGGAATGCAAAGCTGATTGCCACTGCGGTGAAGGCGGCAGCAAGGGTGCTAACCACGTACAGCACCACGATGGTCTTCATGGATTTAGGAAGCTTTGTATGGCACAAAGCATTGATAACCAAGAAAAATACCAAGAACGGCGCAACGGCCTTCAGGGCGCTAACGAACAAGGTGCCAAGCATTTCGATAACGGCAAGATCTTTAGGGCCAAAGGCGCCAAGCAAAGCGCCGATAACAAGGCCGATGATAATGCGCTTGATAAGGCTCAAGCTCGACCATGCTTCTGCAATTTTTTTCATAGATGTCTCCTTGAATGGGAGGATTGGGGATAGGATGCAGCTTCGAACGTGCAGACGCTCTAGACCGCAATTTTTTAGTATACCGATCCGTTACAGAATTGTTTCGAGAGTAATCCTATTTAACTAAGCGGAAAAGAAACTAGGTAAACGGTGCATAAGCGCAAAAAAGCGACCCCAAATAGGGGTCGCTTTGCGAAAAGAGTGCAGGTGAAGAGGCGGATTACTTTGCCTTGTACTTCTTAACCAGCTGACGGCCGGCGATGTAGTCCATGATTTCAGTGGTGCCGCCGCCCATTTCGTTACCGCGGAGGTCTGCCCAGATGCGGCCAACGCGGATTTCCTTGGTGTAGCCGATGGCTGCGTAGATTGCCATTGCGAGGTCGGCAACGCGGGTGAGCTCGCGGCAAGCATAGCCCTTGAGCAGTGCGGACTCGAGGCGAGTGGATTCGCCGTTGTCGATCATGGTAACAACCTGATACAGGCGGGTGCGTACGTTCTGGATGATGTTCTCCATCTCGCACAGGTGCAGCTGGATCTGGGTCTGGTGAGCGATAGGCTTGTTGAAGCAGATGCGCTCAGATGCATAGGCGCCTGCATCGTTCAGAGCAGCCTGTGCAAGGCCGAGGGAGGATGCAACAACCAGGCAGCGTTCGAACTCAAGCTTCTTCATGAGAAGTTTCCAGCCCATGCCGGGCTCGCCCAGACGCATGTCCTCGGTGAGAACTACGTTGTCGAAGAACTGGTCAACGAACGGAATAGCCTGCTGACCAACCTTGTCGAGATGGCCGATGGTGAAGCCGGGGGTGTCGTTGGGAACGAGCCACAGAGAGTACTTGTCGTTCTCGTAGGAAGGATCTTCGTCCTTTGCTACAACCATGGTGTAGATGGAGAGGCCACCCAGGGTAACCCAGGTCTTCTGGCCGTTCAACAGATAGGTGCCGTCGGGCTGCTTCTTGGTAACGCAGGTCATGGCGTTGTTGTCTGAACCAGCTGCAGGCTCAGAAATAGCGGAGCAAGCGATGCAGGTGCTCTCGACGTTCTCGATAGCGTCCATGATCATTTCCTGCTGCTCTTTGGTGCCGAAGTCAATTACGTCGGTGATGGTGTTGAAGTCGGTAACGAAGGGGAGGGTTACGCCAGTGTACTCATGAAGCTTCTCTACCAGGAGAACCTCGGTAAGTTTGTCTACCGGAACACCGCCAACTTCTTCGGGGAGGCCCAGAAGCATGAAGCCTGCCTCGCGGTAAGCCATAGCAGCTTCGATGCTGATGTGATGATCTACTTCATATGCCTGCTTTACTGCTTCATCGGTGAAGTAGCGAGTAGCATATTCGTGTGCGCTCTCAATGAGCAGCTCCTGCTCGTCGGTAAGCTTGAAATCCATAATGTGTTCCTCTCCTTATTCCTGTGTTGAATGGAACCGAGATTCAGACAAGAATCGAATCAGCAGCTCAATGGCTATCCTAGCATTTGAACGCGTTTTTCTCTATGCACCTAAGTATTCCTGTTTTGTATAAGAATTGCACTAATTCGATAATTCGTGTTATATCAGGTGTCCCTACGTGTTTGATCAGGTTAAACGCATCGATTTGATTGAGTGAAAACACCACAAATATGGATATTTGACCAGTTGAATCAATGAAGCCGAAAAAGAAGTTGCGCCTTGTTGTAATACATGACGTGAAAAGACCTGCTGCATCATGAGGGATGGTTCGGTGCGGTAGGGCTTTGCGATACCCCCCCCTCCAATGAATGCCTTGCAGATGAGTCTCTTGAAGCGCACGGGTGCTCAAGGCGGTAGGAGGCGGCAAATCCAAACAGCTAAATGCAGATAACCTGGCGTTTTCATATTCGATAATTCCCGCACGTGCAGAATAGGGCTAAGTGAAGGATAATAAACAGGTTATGCCGCCATTGGATGCGGCTGCAAACGCTATAAACAACGCTCACTGGTGAACAGGAGAATGAAATGAAATACTTTGGCACAGACGGCTTCCGCGGCGTTGCCGGCACTGACCTTACCGTTGAGCATGCATACAAAATCGGCCGTTTTATTGGTTGGTACTATGGCGCACGCCAGGGTCGCAAGGCTCGTATCGTTGTGGGCAAAGATACTCGTCGTTCCAGCTACATGTTGGAAAGCGGCATGGTCTCTGGTCTTGTTGCCTCAGGTGCAGACGCCTATATGCTGCACGTTATTCCCACTCCGGGCCTTTCGTATGAAACCACCGATGGTGCGTTCGATTGCGGCGTGATGATTACCGCTAGCCATAATCCTTATACGGATAATGGCATCAAGCTGGTTAATTCCCAGGGCTTCAAGATGGAAGAGCCTCTGCTTCAGCTTATCGAGCAGTACATTGACGGCGAATATGCCGAAGAGGTTCCTATGGTGTCTGGTGACGCAATTGGCGCAACGGTTGATTATATGCAGGGCCGTAATCGCTACATCGCTCACCTTATTGCCAGCGCGAATTTCTCTTTGCAGGGCGTAAAGGTTGGTCTTGATTGCGCCAATGGTGCCGCCTCTTCGGTTGCAAAGCCTGTTTTTGATGCCTTGGGTGCCGACGTTCGCGTTATCAGCAATGCCCCCGATGGCTTCAATATCAACGTTGATTGCGGTTCCACGCATATCGACCGTTTGCAGCGCCTTGTTGTGGAGCAGGGCCTTGATGTGGGCTTTGCCTATGATGGCGATGCGGACCGCTGCCTTGCGGTGGACGAGCGCGGCCATGTGGTAGACGGCGACCTTATCCTGTATGTGTGCGGTGTGTACCTGAACAAGCATGGTCGCTTGTCGGGCGGTACGGTTGTCCCCACGGTTATGAGCAACTTCGGCGTGCTGAAAGCCTTTGAACAGGCGAACTTGAACTACGAAACCACTGCAGTGGGCGACAAGAACGTATTTGCCTGCATGCATGCCAATGGCTACAGCTTGGGCGGCGAGCAGTCGGGCCATGTTATTTTCGGCGATATCGCAAGCACCGGAGATGGCATTCTTACCTCTTTGCGGCTGATGGAGGCCATCCGCGCCGAGCGCGAAACCCTCTCGCAGCTGTGCGCTCCGGTGAAGCTGTATCCTCAGTTGCTGACCAATGTGCGTGTCGCCGACAAAGACGCAGCCATGAATGATGCCGCTGTGCTTGAATCGGTTAAGGCGGCAGAAGAGTTCCTGGGCGATCGCGGCCGCGTGCTTCTGCGAGCCAGCGGCACCGAACCTCTTATTCGCGTGTTGGCTGAAGCGCCCACCGACGAGCTGTGCGCCGAAGCAAGCGAGTTCATGCTGAAGGCGCTCGAGCCTTTGCGCGCTGAGTAATGGCGCTTGCTTCTGATTCAAACGCATTCGGAAGCCCGCTTCGGCGGGCTTTCTTTATATATACTTACGGGTTATGGCAACCTACCAACATATATCCCACGGGTTTGATCCCGTGTTCAACGAGCGCTCGACTGTACTGGTTTTGGGGTCGTTTCCCTCTGTGCTTTCTCGTAAGAACGATTTTTATTACGGCAACCCTCAAAATCGCTTTTGGCGTGTGCTTGCTGCCCTTGCGAAGGCGCCTGTGCCTGAAACTACTTCCGAAAAGAAGGAAATGCTGCTTTCGTGCGGCATTGCGCTATGGGACGTTATCCAGGAATGCGACATCAAAGGATCGAGCGACGCCAGCATCAAGAATGTGATTCCCGCTCAAGTGGGGTTCATCACGTGCGCGGCCCCCATCAAGCGCGTTATCTGCAATGGCGCTACAGCGGGTCGCCTATATAAAAAGTACCTACTATATAAAGTAGGGATTGAAGCTGAAGTGTTGCCTTCCACAAGCCCCGCAAATGCGGCGTGGGGTTTCGATCGCCTAAGTGAACGTTGGCTCGCGGCACTTGATGGTGTGCGGCCTGCAACTGATGATGAAGTGGATTCGTTCGAATGCGAACGGAAGAGCGCCAAGCGTGCAGGCAAGGGCGAAGTTGAGTATGCCCATGTGCGTATTCCAGCGCCCGATGCATCGAGCTATGCGGTGCATAAATCCATGCAAGGCAACAAGCGAAAAGACACCAAACCCGAATTACTGGTTCGGCAGCGCCTTCGCGAAGCGGGCCTGGGCGGCTATCGTTTGCAATGGAAAGTGCCGGGGCACCCCGATGTTGCGTGGCCAGGTAAGAAGGTGGCGCTATTCATACACGGATGTTATTGGCACCGCTGCCCGCATTGCAACCTTTCCCTTCCCAAGAAGAACACCGAATATTGGGTGGCAAAGTTCAACCGAAACCAGGAACGCGATGCTCAAAACGAAGCGGCGCTTATCGCAGATGGCTGGAAGGTGCATGTGGTATGGGAATGCGAGTTGAAGAAAGGCAAGCGTGAGGAAACGTTCGCAAAGCTTTTGCCCGTGCTCGCGCATGAGCTTGGCAAGGAGCTTCGCTAAACGATGCAGGCTTTTGTGCCGATATTACGGGAAAGCATCGGGGCTATGATGAAATAGCAGGGGAGCCAAATTGCCGTTTACTGTCAATTTCGGCTCAATTCGTGCAAGGTTGTGAATCTTTTGCGAATACTTGCCTCGATTTGATTATCTCTTGCGCATTACATAGGCAATCAGTATACTTTTCGGTTGCGTCTGGCTGTTGATGGATACACCCGGACGCGTGGAAACTCGGAATCGCCGAGGGCTGTCTCCCAAAGGCCCCCATGGCGGTGATGGAGTCCACATAAGACCAAGGGTTCGAACCCGCAGTTCGTACCCGTAGAAAGGAAGAAAATGGGAGTAAAACAGTTCAAGCCCACGAGCCCTGGACGCCGCTTCCAGACTGTCTCGGACTTTGCTGAGATCACCAGCACTACGCCCGAGAAGTCCCTGTTGGCGCCCCTGCCCAAGAAGGCTGGCCGCAACAACAATGGCCGTATCACTACGCGTCATCAGGGTGGCGGCAACAAGCGTCGTTACCGCATCATCGACTTCAAGCGCAACAAGGACGGTATCCCCGCTAAGGTTGCCACGATCGAGTACGACCCCAACCGCAGTGCTCGCATCGCTCTTCTGCACTATGCAGACGGTGAAAAGCGCTACATCCTTCAGCCCAAGGGCCTCAAGGTTGGCGAAACGGTAGTATCTGGCGCTGATGCAGACATCAAGCCCGGCAATGCACTGCCCCTGTCCGCAATCCCCGTTGGTACGCTCATCCACGCAGTTGAGCTCCAGCCTGGTCGCGGTGCAGCAATCGCTCGTTCCGCTGGCACCAGCATTCAGCTGATGGGCAAGGAAGGCAAGTATGCAATCCTGCGTATGCCTTCTTCCGAAATGCGTCGCGTTCTCGTAACCTGCCGCGCAACCGTTGGCGAAGTCGGCAACGCCGAGCACGGCAACATCAAGATCGGCAAGGCTGGCCGTAACCGCTGGAAGGGCATCCGCCCCAGCGTTCGCGGTACTGTAATGAACCCTGTCGACCATCCTCATGGTGGTGGCGAAGGCAAGAACAAGTCTTCTGGTCGTCATCCTGTTACTCCGTGGGGCGTGTCTACCAAGGGTCATCGCACTCGCAACCCCAAGAAGGCTTCGAGCCGCCTGATCATCCGCCGTCGCAAGAAGTAGCGCCCGATCGCATAAGGAGAAACATTGAGCAGAAGTTTGAAAAAAGGTCCCTTCGTGGAGCCTCGCCTTCTCGATCGCGTTATTGCGATGAACGAAGCTGGCGACAAGAAGGTCATCAAGACGTGGTCGCGTTCTTCCACCATCTTCCCCGAGATGGTTGGTCACACCATCGCTGTGCATGATGGTCGCAAGCACGTGCCGGTTTACGTTACTGAATCCATGGTTGGCCACAAGCTGGGCGAGTTCGCACCTTCTCGCACCTTCCGCGGCCACGACAAGTAAGGAAAGGGTGAAACATGGAAGCTAAAGCAATCGCTCGCTACGTACGCGTTTCGCCCCGCAAGGCACGCATCGTACTCGACCAGATTCGCGGCAAGAACGTTATTGCCGCTCAGGAAACCCTCCGCTTCACCAACCGTGCTGTTGCTGAGGTTGTAGAGAAAACCCTGAACTCCGCAGTTGCAAACGCTGCACAGAAGGGTGCCGCTAACCCCGAGAACCTCGTGGTTAAGGCATGCTTCGCCGACGAGGGCCCCACGCTGAAGCGTATCCGCCCCCGCGCAAAGGGCTCTGCTGCTCGCATTCGCAAGCGCACCAGCCACATCACCGTCATCGTAGCAACCCGAGAGGAGGCATAGTATGGGTCAGAAAGTAAGCCCCACCGGTTTCCGTCTCGGCGTAACCGAGGATTGGCGCAGCCGCTGGTATTCCGACAAGGACTATGCGAAGAACCTTGAGAACGACCTCGCTATTCGTTCTTACCTTGACAAGCAGCTCGCCCATGCAGCTGTCTCCCGCGTAGAGATCGAGCGCGCTGGTGACAAGATCAAGGTCATCATCACCACGTCTCGCCCCGGCGTAGTAATCGGCAAGAAGGGTGCAGAGGTTGACGCACTTCGCAAGAAGCTCAACCAGATCGCCAACGGCCCGGTTTCCGTTGAGGTTGTAGAGGTTAAGCGTCCTGAACTCGACGCAAGCCTCATTGCTCAGTCCGTTGCTGAGCAGCTTGAAAACCGCGTTGCATTCCGTCGTGCAATGCGCAAGGCCGTTCAGTCTGCCCGCAAGAGCGGCGCAAAGGGTATCCGTATCCAGTGCGCTGGTCGTCTGGGTGGCGCTGAAATGAGCCGCCGCGAGTGGTATCGCGAGGGTCGCGTGCCGCTGCACACCCTCCGTGCGAAGATCGATTATGGCTTCGCCACCGCTGCAACCACCATGGGTTCCATTGGTATCCAGGTTTGGGTGTACCACGGTGAAGTTCTGCCGGGCCAGAAGGCTCCGCAGCCCGCACTCGAGGGTTCTTCCCGTCCTAACCGTTCCCGTCGCCGCAATAACGATAGGGGTGATAAGTAATGTTGGTACCTAAGCGCGTTAAGCATCGTAAGGTGCAGCGTGGTTCTATGAAGGGTAACGCCAAGGGCGGTACCACTTTGAATCATGGCTCTTGGGGCATTCAGGCCCTGGACCGTCATTGGATCACCAACCGCCAGATCGAGGCTGCACGTATCGCAATGACTCGTCGCATGAACCGTACTGGTAATGTTTGGATCACGATCTTCCCCGATAAGCCCATCACGCAGAAGCCTGCTGAAACTCGAATGGGTAAGGGTAAGGGTAACCCTGAGGGTTGGGTAGCTGTAGTAAAGCCCGGCCGCATCATGTTCGAGATCGATGGTGTTGACGAAGCAACTGCCAAGGATGCTCTCCGTCTGGCTATCGACAAGTTGCCCATCAAGTGCAAGATCGTAAAGCGTGAGGCAGAAGGGCAGGAGTAAATGAAAGCAGCAGAGATCCAGAAACTTTCGGGTGAAGATCTGCAGGCTAAGCTGAAGGAGGCTCGTGCAGAGCTCTTCAACCTGCGCTTCCAGATGGCTACCGGCCAGCTCGACAACACCGCTCGCATCAAGCAGGTCAAGAAGGACATCGCCCGCATCCAGACCGAGATGCGCGACCGTGAACTCAAGGCCGCTCAGGCTTAGGGTGCAGCTAGGAAGGTTTGAACAATATGAGTGAAGAACGTAACTCTCGTAAGGTTCGCCAGGGTGTTGTAGTAAGCATCTCCGGCGACAAGACCTGCGTCGTGCAAGTTCACGAGCGCAAGCCCCATCCTGTATATGGCAAGATGGTTAACTCCACCAAGAAGCTTCACGCTCATGACGAGAATAACGAAGCTGGTGTAGGCGACACCGTAACGATTATGGAAACCCGCCCGCTTTCTAAGATGAAGCGCTGGCGCCTTCTCGACATCGTCGAGAAGGCTAAGTAGGCACTTGCTTACTTAGAAGCATCGAAAGGGATAAGCACATGATTCAAATGCAGAGCATGCTCGCCGTTGCTGACAACTCCGGCGCTCGCAAGGTGCAGTGCATCAAGGTCCTGGGCGGCTCCAAGCGCCGTTACGCGGGCCTCGGCGATGTCATCGTTTGCAGCGTTAAGGAAGCAATGCCCAACGGCAACGTTAAGAAGGGCGAAGTCGTCCGCTGTGTCGTGGTGCGCGTTAAGAAGGAAGTTCGTCGTACTGACGGCAGCTACATCAAGTTCGACCAGAATGCTTGCGTTCTGATTGACAACAACGGCGCTCCCCGCGGTACGCGTATCTTCGGTCCTGTTGCACGCGAACTTCGTGACAAGAAGTACATGAAGATCGTGTCCCTGGCACCGGAAACGCTGTAGGAGGAACATCCATGGCAAAGATGAACATCAAAAAGGGTGACAAGGTCAAGGTTCTTGCTGGTAAGGATAAGGGTGCTGAAGGCATCGTGATCGCTTCCAACCCCTCGGCTCAGCGCGTCACCGTTGAAAAGGTCAACATGATGAAGAAGGCAATGCGCCCGACCCAGGCAAACCCTGAAGGCGGCATTGCTACCGTTGAGGCTCCCATCCATGTCTCCAACGTTATGCTGATCTGCCCCTCCTGCAAGGAGGCAACTCGCGTCAACATCAAACGTGAAGATGGTAAAAAAGTTCGCGTTTGCAAGCACTGTGGCGCAGATATCGACTAAAATATTTAGCCGTGCTTTTATGACCCCCGCGTAATGCGGGGGACGCAAGGTCGGAAATCTTGCGTTTAATTCATCGAGAAAGGTTTTTTAGGACAATGGCTACTCCTCGTCTGAAGGAAAAGTATGTAAACGAAGTACGCGACCAGCTTTTCAAGGAGCTCGGTCTCACTAATGTTAATCAGATCCCTCGCCTTGAGAAGATCGTTATTAACATGGGTGTAGGTCGTGCCGCTGGAGACAAGAAGCTTCTTGACGGCGCAATCGCCGACCTGCGTACCATCACCGGTCAGCAGCCTATGGTTACCCGCGCTAAGAAGTCCATCGCAGGCTTCCATCTGCGTGAAGGCCAGGCAATTGGTTGTAAGGTTACCCTTCGCGGTGACCGCATGTGGGAGTTCTTCGACCGCTTGATGTCCACTGCGCTTCCTCGCGTACGTGACTTCCGTGGTTGCAACCCCAACAGCTTCGATGGTCGAGGCAACTATACCATGGGCCTCACTGAGCAGCTTATCTTCCCCGAGATCGAGTACGACAAGATCGATCGCACTCGTGGTATGGACATTACGTTCGTAACCACGGCTGAAAACAATGAAGGCGCCAAGGCACTTATGACTGCCATGGGCTTCCCGTTCAAAAAGGAAAACTAACTTCTCGTTTCGAGAATTGGTTATAGGAAAGAAGGATTTTGAATGGCTAAGAAATCGATGATCGCCAAGTCCAAGCGAGAGCCGAAGTTCTCGACGCGTCAGCACAATCGCTGTGCTCGCTGTGGTCGCCCCCGTGCGTACTACCGCAAGTTCGGTCTGTGCCGCGTCTGCCTTCGTGAGCTCGCTAACAAAGGCGAACTGCCCGGCGTGACCAAGGCTTCCTGGTAGGAACCTTATCAACCCAGTCACGTTGTTGAGTGCCGTTAGTCAAGGCGCATACATCATGGGTGCATGCGAACCGGCTTTTCGGCTCATCATGAACAAAGGAGAAACACAACAATGAGCATGAACGATCCTATTGCAGATATGCTTACGCGTGTGCGTAACGCTAACTCTGCTGGCAAGCAGACGGTTTCCATGCCGTCCAGCAAGAAGCTTGTCGAAATCGCCCGCATCATGCAGGAAGAGGGCTACATCAACGGCTTCGAAATCGAGCCCGCTCAGCCCCGCGACGTTCTGACCATCACCCTTAAGTACGGTGAGAAGAAGGCTCGTACTATTCGCGGCATCAAGCGCATCTCCAAGCCTGGTCTGCGCATTTATGCTGGCAAGGACGAGCTTCCTCGCGTTCTCGGTGGTCTTGGTACTGCTGTTATTTCGACGAGCAAGGGCGTTATGACCGACCGCGACGCACGCAAGGAAGGCGTCGGCGGCGAAGTCATGGCGTACATCTGGTAGGAAGGAAGGAGCACAAATGTCTCGTATTGGTAAGATCCCTGTTGCTATTCCTTCTGGCGTTGAGGTTAAGGTTGACGGCCACGTTGTTACCGTAAAGGGCAGCAAGGGTGAACTTACTCGTGAATTCAACCCCATGATGACCATCAAGGTTGAGGGCGAAGAGGTTATTGTTGAGCGTCCCGACGATTCTCGTCAGGCAAAGAGCCTTCATGGCCTTACGCGCACCCTTATCCACAACATGGTAGAGGGCGTTCATGATGGTTACTCCAAGAAGCTTGAGCTCGTAGGCGTTGGCTATCGTGCTGCGCTCAAGGGTTCTGATCTGGAGATCCAGCTCGGTTACTCTCATCCGGTTATCGTTAAGGCTCCTGAAAACATTACCTTCGAAGTTCCTAGCCAGACCGAGATTATCGTAAAGGGCATCAGCAAGGAACAGGTCGGCCAGGTTGCTGCCGACATCCGCGCATGGCGTAAGCCTGAGCCTTACAAGGGCAAGGGTGTTCGCTATGAAGGCGAGTATGTCCGTCGTAAGCTCGGCAAGGCCGCAAAGTCTGAGTAGTAGCTCAGTAGCGAAGTATTGAAGGGAATCTACTTATGAAGAAGCTTCAAAAGAAACAGGCTGGGCTGCGCCGTCGTCACACTCGTGTTCGTGGCAAGATCTCTGGTACGGCTGCCCGTCCGCGTTTGTGCATTACGCGTTCTAACTCGAACATGTATGCTCAGGTTATCGACGACGTTGCCGGTAAGACCATTTGCGGTGTTTCCACCCTCGGTCCCGAGTTCAAGGCAACCGAGAAGAGCGGTGCTACTGTAGATGGCGCTGCAGCTCTCGGTCTGATCATCGGTAAGAAAGCACAGGAAAACGGTGTTACTGAGGTTGTATTCGACCGCGGTGGCAATCTGTATCACGGTCGCATCAAGGCAGTTGCTGATGGCGCCCGCGAAGCAGGCCTGAAGTTCTAAGAGAGGGTTAAGGTCTATGGCTCGTAAGCAAGAAAACCAGGCAGGCGTTCCCGAACTTCAGGAACGCGTCGTCTATATCAATCGCGTCTCCAAGGTTGTCAAGGGTGGTCGTCGTTTTGCACTCACCGCTCTGGTAGTTGTTGGTGACGGCAAGGGTCGCGTGGGCATCGGCATGGGCAAGTCCCAGGAAGTTCCCACCGCCATCAAGAAGGGCGTAGAGGATGCGAAGAAGAACATGTTCTCCATTCCTCTGACCGAGGCAGGCACGCTTCCTCACGACATCATCGGTGAGTATGGCGCTGGTCGCGTTCTCCTTAAGCCCGCTACTCCTGGTACCGGTGTTATCGCTGGCGGTGCAGCTCGTGCCGTTCTCGAACTCGCTGGCGTAAAGGATGTTTTCGCTAAGTCCCTCGGCACTGACAACGTTCTTAACATTGTTAAGGCTGTTGCTGAAGGTCTTAAGGAAATGCAGAGCCCCGAGGCAGTTTCTGCTCGCCGCGGTATCTCTGTAGCTAAGATTTATGGCTGGAAGGAGAACTAGTAATGGCTGACGCAAAGAAACTGCGCATCACCCAGGTAAAGAGCTCCATCGGCTACAAGTACGATCAGGGTCGCACCCTGAAGGCTCTTGGTCTTGGTAAGATCGGTCGCACGGTTGAGCAGGTAGACAATCCTGGCATTCGTGGCATGATCTTCAAGGTTCAGCACCTCGTAGAGGTAGAAGAACTTTAAATGTATAAAGCCCCGCTCAATGAGCGGGGCTTTTCTATTCTTGTAATGGGCATTATGCGGATCGAAGTGTGGCGCATGAAAAAGCCAGAAAGCATATCGGTTTCGGTCCAATACGATTCCTGTATCTACAGGGCATTCGATTCAATTGTTGAACTTATGATGGGCTATCTCTAGCTTATTGAGTTTTGCCCTCCATTTGATTTCAACCTATGGCATAATGATCTAGTTTGTAAGTTCGTCGGCGGCGAGCTGCCGACCTCTATTCCAAGCAGTGGGGTAGAGACAGCGTAAAAAAGGAGAAACAGAAAACATGGAACTTAAGGATCTGAAGCCCGCAGAGGGTTCTCGTCACAGCCGCAAGCGCGTAGGTCGCGGTCCCGCATCTGGCACCGGCAAGACCGCTGGTCGTGGTTTGAACGGTCAGAAGTCTCGTTCTGGCGGCGGTAAGGGCAACGGCTTCGAAGGTGGCCAGACTCCTCTGGCTCGTCGTCTTCCTAAGCTCCCTGGCTTCCGCAACATCAACCATGTTGAGTACCTTCCCGTTAACGTTAGCCGTATCGAGAAGTACTACGAAGCTGGCGAAGTAGTAGACGGTGAATCCCTCGTAGCTAAGGGCATCATCAAGCACTCCACCGATCTTGTTAAGGTTCTGGGCGACGGCGAAATCACCAAGGCTGTAACCGTTAAGGTTGACAAGGTTTCCGCTTCCGCAAAGGCTAAGATCGAGGCAGCTGGCGGAAAGGTCGAAGAGCCTTGCTAAGTTCCCTCGTACAGGCGTTCAAGGTACCTGAGCTCAGGAATAAAATCCTGTTCACTCTTGGCATCTTGGTGCTTTACCGATTCGGCGCTTACCTGCCGGTGCCGGGCATTCCATTCCAGGCTTTTGCTGATTCTTTTTCTCAGCAGGGTGTCTCGATGGTTATGCTCGACCTTTTCACTGGCGGTGCTCTGTCGAACTTCTCGGTATTTGCACTAGGCATTATGCCGTACATCACTGCATCTATCATTATGCAGTTGATGCAAGGTGTTATCCCTGCCGTAGGCCGCTGGGCTAAAGAGGGCGAAACGGGCAGGCGTCGCATCACTCAGGTTACGCGTTACCTTACGCTTGGTCTGGGCTTGATCAACGCTATTGGTTACCTTTTCCTCTTCAAGTCTGAGGCTTATGGTGTTGTTTTTAGCACCGCTGTTCCCGAGATCGTCACTGACATCTTGGTAGTGTTCACTCTAGTAGTTGGCACTGCTTTGATCATGTGGATGGGCGAGCTCATCACTCAGCATGGTGTTGGCAATGGCATGTCGCTGATCATCTTCGTGTCTATCATCTCTTCGGTTCCGTCGGCGATCTTCTCGTCGATCAACCTGAATGCAGATATGGGTATGGGCATTGCAGTAACCGTCCTTATTTTGGTTGTGGTACTGCTTTGCATCCCTGCGATTATCTTCGTGGAGCGTGCTCAGCGTCGTATCCCAATTAGTTATGCAAAGCGCGTTCAGGGCCGTAAGGTTATGGGCGGTCAGAGCTCTTACCTTCCCATCAAGATCAACGCTGCAGGTGTTATTCCTATCATCTTTGCAAGCTGCTTGATTTATTTCCCTGCGCAGATCGCTGCTTTGTTCAATGTTGATTGGCTCACCATGGCTGCCAACGCTATTTCGGCAGGTTGGGTGAACTGGATCCTTACTGCGCTGCTCATTGTGTTCTTCGCATACTTCTACACTTCGATTGTTTTCAATCCTGAAGACACTGCGGAAAACCTTCAGCGTCAGGGCGGGTTTATTCCTGGAATTCGTCCTGGTCAGAATACCGTGCAGTACATCAAGGATGTCCTGCACAGGGTTACGCTTCCTGGTGCGATTTTCATCGCAGCTATTGCGGTTATCCCTTCCATATTGTTCTACTTTACGAACAATTCTTTGATTCAGGCGTTTGGCGGTACCTCGATCCTCATCATGATCGGTGTTGCTTTGGACACTATGAATAAGATCGAATCGCAGTTGAAAATGTACAACTACGACGGATTCTTCAAGTAAAAAGAAAGGCGGCAATCAGCCGCCTTTCTTTTATGACTGAAGCCACTTTGCTCTTAATCCGCTTCAATTTGTTAAAATAGATTGATCGATTTCTATCGTGTTACGAAAGGAACATTTCCATGAATATCGTTTTGCTGGGCGCACCGGGCGCTGGTAAGGGCACTCAGGCTGCAAAGCTGGTAGAGAAGTATGGCTTTGCTCATATCTCCACCGGCGACATGCTTCGTGCTGCCGTTAAGAACCAGACTCCTCTTGGTCTTGAGGCTAAGAAGTACATGGATGCTGGCGATCTTGTGCCCGATGAAGTTGTAATCGGCCTCGTAAAAGAGCGTCTCCAGGACGCGGACACTGCCGATGGCTTCATCCTTGACGGCTTCCCTCGCACGTCTACTCAGGCTGTTGCGCTTGATTCGGAACTTTCTTCCCTCGAGCGTCCTCTTGATGCTGCACTTCTTGTTGATGTTGATAAGGAAGTTATCATCAAGCGTCTCACCTCTCGTCGTATGTGTCGTGACTGCGGTTACATCGGTTCCGACGCTGACGCTACTTGCCCCAAGTGCAATGGCGAAATGTATCAGCGTGACGACGACAACGAGGCAACGGTACGTAATCGCCTTGATGTCTACGAGAGCTCCACTGCTCCGCTCATCGACTACTACCGCGGTTGCGAACTCCTGAAGGAGATCGATGGCGATCGTGATCCTCAGGTGGTATTCGACGCAATCGTTTCCACGCTCGGCTTGTAAGCAAGCGCCTCAATATGTCCCCGCATCATTTGATGCGGGGATTTTTTTATTCTCGAGCTTCTTCTGAAAGAGTAGTGCATAACCAATATGGTGCGAGCGTATCTTGTAAAATGATTCGCTATGAAACCTATTGAAGACATTGCACTTGACTGCATAGACCTCGCCAAAGCCAATCGAGGCCGAATCAAACATGCGCTATCCCGTATTTTCGTGGTCGCGGTTGTTGCGCTGCTCCTCGAAATCTTCTTGTTCAATATGAACTATTTTCGATCAGCTACCTATGAGCCGATCAATTTAGCTGATCGTATTAGCCTTGATGCCAACGATACGGGTACGTCAAATTTCGGATTGGGACATAGCGAACAGTACAAGTTTACTGAGTCGAAGGCTGCTGTAGATTTTTACGATCTCAACAAAGTGGTGAATAATATCCACCTTGATTTCGATAATTCGCAGCCAGCTCAGAACCTTAAGGTCAAAATCAGCTTTACCGACGCTGCGCATGAAACCTATTTTTCAACGACGGAATATACCTTTGGCGTTCCTGAAATAGACGTTTCAACGCATAGCGAGCAAAGTCAGTATCTGTACCTTGAGAGCTCAGGCACAATTCAGAACCTGCGTATCGAAATCGTGAACGATGATGCACGATACCCCGTTGTTCTCAATACGGTTGTCATCAATGAGCGTCAGCCCTTTGAGTTCAATGGCCTTCGCTATTTCCTGACGTTTACCGTTCTGCTTTTGCTTTATGTGTTTCGACCTGGCTCGAGCATTTATCGGTGCCGTGTTAAGGAGCATCCGAGATTTTCCCGCGCATGCATCGTGTTGGCAACAGCTTGCGAGGTTTTCGTTCTCACTGCATATCTTTTGCTTGGATCAAACCAGGTCGGTATTGCTACGGCTAATTACAATTCGGGATCCTGGGACGGCCATAGCATCGTAAACACCTATAAGGTTGGTGGAGACAATGCTCAGCAATATGCTGAGCTCGCAAAGGCTATGGCTGATGGCCAGCTGTATTTGGAAGCGGAGCCCCCCCAATGGCTGGTAGACATGGACAACCCCTACGACAAGGGCGCGCGCGATGAATTGCAGAAGCAGACGGGTGAGTCGTACTTGTTCGACGTGGCGTACTACGAGGGCCATTACTATGTGTATTTCGGCGTGTTGCCAGTGCTCCTGTTCTATTTGCCGTTCTACTTACTTACAGGGTCGAGTTTCCCAACTGCGATTGGCGTTTTAATTGCTTGCATTATGTTCGTGCTGGGTGTAACAGCTCTGATGGATCGTTTTGCGCGACATCATTTTAAGCGTGTTAGCTTAGGCTTATTCCTCTTGCTGCAAATGCCTTTGGTGGCCTGTTCGGGCATGTTGTATCTAGTGAAGTTCCCAACGTTCTATTCGCTTCCAATTGCGATGGCCTTGGCATTTACGGTATGGGGTTTGTATTTTTGGCTTCATGGGCGGTCAACGGAAAGAGCAGCAGGATGGTATCTCGCTGGGTCTCTGTGCATGGCCCTTGTGGTTGCGTGTCGTCCTCAGTTCCTTATTTTCTCGTTGCTAGCGTTCCCGCTGTTCTGGCGCAAGTTCATTACCGAAAAGCACCTGTTCACTAAGAAGGGCTCAAAGGAATTTGCATGTCTTTTAGCGCCATATTTTGTTGTTGCCGCTGGCATCATGATGTACAACCGTGCGCGCTTTGGATCATTCTTCGATTTTGGAGCAAATTACAACCTCACAGTAAACGACATGACGCAGCGAGGCATGAACGCTGGTCGTTTGCTGCCAGCTTTGTTCGCATACTTCCTGCAAACCCCCACTACTACTGGCGTATTCCCTTGGCTTCAGCCCACTACATTCGATACTACGTACTTGGGCCAAACCATCAAGGAAGTGACGTTTGGCGGTATTTTGGTCTGCTTGCCTATTTTGTGGGTGCTGGCATTTGCCAAGCCGATCCTTTCCTATCGTATTAGGGAACGTTCTACCCATACCGTTGCCAGCGTCGTGATGACCATGCTGGCATCTGCGCTGATCGTTGCTTGTCTTGATGCTCAGATGGCGGGTATTCTGCAGCGCTATACCGCCGACTACAGCATCCTAATGTTGATTCCCTCTATTTTGCTTTGTTTCATCGCGAATGATGCCCTGGCTCCTGATAAAGAGAACGATGATCGTGGCGTAGAGTTAAAGGTGGGAAGCTCTGCGGTACCCAAGGTGCTTGCGCATCGCCTCTTCCTTCGCGTTCTGGGGGTATTGGTGTTCCTGAGTTTGCTGTACTCCACCCTGATTTGTTTCATACCTGAAACCGGTTGGTATTCCGATGTATACGCATGGGCTTACCAAGATCTCATTGAAATGGTTGAGTTCTGGACATAAGTGTTAGGTCCTGTAGTGCAACGTCGTATAGCAATGTGAGGCTCGTGAAGTTGCCTTGATTGCATTGAACGAATCAACGGATCAAATGAGCTCGTCTTGTTTGGTCCGTTTTTCAATTGGGAAAAAGAATATCGAGTTTTTTGCGAGGTACTAAAAGGGTACTAATTTCGATTACCTGCCGTTCGCCCCGACAACCCAACCAGTGGCAACTGCCGAATTCCGTCTACCGAGCTATATCTAACACGTTCGGAAACCCTCCAGGGCGAAAACGTGTGGTCGGTACAATTAAGAAGCTTTCTAAAAAGCAAACCTTAAGCGAGAGGAGAGGTATGTCACAGTTGACCGAAATCCGCTGGCATGCACGTGCTGGCCAAGGTGCGGTTACGGCGGCGAAGCTTGTCGCGGACACGGCACTGCTGCAGGGCAACTACATCCAGGCTATGCCCGAATATGGCCCGGAGCGTACGGGAGCACCCCTGAAGGCGTATACGCGTGTATCCAGTGATCCCATCGAGGTTCACAACAACATTCAGAATCCCGACATCGTCATCATCATGGATGACACCCTGTTGGCTTCTACGGACGTAATGGAAGGTATGCCCGAAGACGGTATCCTCCTATTCAACACCACAATGACGGCTGCTGAAGCCCGTGCAGCGGTAGGCGCTCCCGAAAGCATGCGTGTTGCTGTAGTTGATGCTTCGGGCATTGCGCTTGCAACCATCAAGAAGGACATGCCCAATACCCCGATCGTAGGCGCATTGGCTAAGATCACGGGTCTTTTCCCGGTCGAAAAGGTCAAGGAACGCCTGGTTATCACCTTCGGCAAGAAGTTCTCCCAGGAAATGATCGACGCGAACCTCGCCTCCGTTGAGCGCGCTTATCAGGAGGTGCAAGAGTAATGTCCAAGTACCAGTTTGATGGCTCCAACTACGAAAACTGGAAGCCCGAAGAGTTCCCGACCGGTTATGTATGCCCCGAAGGTGGTACGTCAACCAACTGCTACACCGGCGGTTGGCGCTCCAATCGTCCTATCTGGGATTCCGAGAAATGCTCCAACTGTATGCTGTGCTGGGCTTACTGCCCCGATTCCTCTATTGAGGTTAAAGACGGCGCAATGACGGGCATCGACCTGTTCCATTGCAAGGGCTGCGGCGTTTGCGTTCAGGAGTGCAAATTCGGTGCACTCGAGCTTATCTCCGAGGCTGAAGCCCAGGAGCAGGAAGCGAAGGGGGAGTAACCATGGCAGAAAAGAAGATGTTCTCCGCTACGGGTAACCAGATGGTGGCAGATGCCTTCCGTCAGGTTAATCCCGATGTTATGGCGGCATACCCCATTACTCCTCAGACCACCATTGTTGAGGGCTATGCGAAGTTCGTTGCAGACGGAAAGGTAACCACCGAATACGTTCCCACCGAATCCGAGCATTCCGCGCTTTCCGCATGTATTGGTGCATCTGCTGCTGGTGCACGTGTTGCAACCGCGACAAGCTCCCAGGGCTTGGCCTACATGTGGGAGGAACTGCACATTGCGTCCGGCATGCGTTGCCCCATCGTTATGGCAAACGCCAATCGTGCGCTTTCTGCTCCTATTAACATCCACGGCGATCATTCCGACATCATGAGCGCTCGTGACTGCGGTTGGGGCATGATGTTTGCCGAAACCGCTCAGGAGGCTTACGACAACACTATCATTGCATTCAAGGTTGCCGAAGATCCCAATGTTCTGCTTCCCGTTCTCACCACTCTCGATGGCTTTGTTACCACGCATGCTATGGATTGCTGCGTGATGGAAGAAGATCAGGTAGTAAAAGATTTCGTAGGCAATTACGAGCCGAAGTACCCTCTTCTCGATACCGAAAATCCTGTTGGCCAAGGCATGTTTGCAACGCTTGGCAACGGCTACATGAAGTACAAGCTCACCGAGCGTCACGCGCTCGACAATGCCATGGAAGCTTTTGAACGCCATGGCAAGGAATGGGCTGAAATCACGGGTCGTCCGTTCGAGCTGGTTGATGCATGGGGTACCGAAGACGCTGATTTCATCATCGTTGTTTTGGGCTCTTGCGCAGGCAATGCTCGTTTCCAGGCCCGCAAGCTGCGCGAGCAGGGCAAAAAGGTCGGTGTTGTTCGTCCTCGCATCTTCCGTCCGTTCCCTGCAAAGCAGATTGCTGAAGCTTGCAAAAATGCTAAGGCTGTGGCTGTTTTGGATCGCTCCGATTCCTACGGTTCCCCGCATGCTCCTTTGGCGCTCGAGGTCCGCTCTGCCTTCCACGCAAATGGGGTTGACGCTCTTGTCAACGATTACGTTGTGGGCCTTGGTGGCGCAGACATCACCCTCGAGCAGATGAACACCGTGTTCTCTGACCTTGAGGCGCGCGCTGCGGGCGAGGGCGACGGTTCCATCAAGTATCTCGGCATCGAAGAGTAAGGGGCATCCAATGGCAAACATCAAGCAACTTTCTGCCCGCCCCGACGACTTGGCTCCTGGCCATCGCCTGTGTGGCGGTTGTGGCGCATCTATGGCAGTGCGTCAGGTCCTCATGGGCCGCAATGACTACGACGTTGTGTGCTGCTCGGCAACGGGCTGCCTGGAAGTGTCTACTTCCATCTATCCCGACAACGCGTGGAACGTTCCGTTCATTCACAATGCATTCGCAAATGCGGGCGCAACTATTTCTGGCGTTGAGGCAGCCTACAAGGGCCTTCAGCGTGCAGGCAAGATCCCTGCTGACAAGAAGATCAAGTTCGTTGCCTTCGGCGGCGACGGTGGCACCTACGACATTGGTTTGCAGTCTCTGTCTGGCGCCATGGAGCGTGGTCACGATATCGTGTATGTCTGCTACGACAACGGCGCATACATGAACACGGGCATTCAGCGTTCTTCTGCAACCCCTAAGGGTGCATGGGCAACTACGTCTGAGGTTGGTAAGGAGCAGCAGGGCAAGCCCCAGAAGCGCAAGGATCTTACCTCCATCATGGCAGCCCATGGTGTTCCCTATGTTGCTCAGGCAACCGTAGGCAACTGGCGTGACCTGGTAAGCAAGGCGGAAAAGGCAATTGCCGTTGACGGTCCTGCTTTCTTGAACGTTATGGCACCTTGCCCCCGTGGCTGGCGCATCGATTCCAGCATGACCGCAGAGATTTGCCGCATGGCGGTAAACTCCAAGTTCTGGCCTTTGTTCGAGGTTGAGAACGGCAAGTGGAAGCTCACTCCGGTTCGCGATAAGAACCTTATTCCCGTAAAGGACTTCCTGAAGCCTCAGGGTCGCTTCAAGCACCTCTTCAAGCCTGGCAACGAAGCTTTGTTGGAAGAGATCCAGCAAGACGTTGATGATTTCTGGGCTTACCTTGAGGGCCGTGTAGAAGGTTCAAAGGATCTGTAAGCGCAGTGCTTGGGCTAAGCTGATTCCCAAGTAAGGCTGTCTAACTAAGCCGCGAGATGCACAATCTCGCGGCTTTTTTTCTTGACGGGGCACTGTAGTGCGCTATAGTAACCAATGGAAAATGAATACGGTCTTCAGGGCGAGGTGAAACTCCTCACTGGCGGTAGCGCGAAATCTTCTGTAAGGAAGCAATTGCGAAGCCCGCTACCCTTGTGCAAGCAAGGCTGATCTGGTGAAAATCCAGAGCCAACGGTTACAGTCCGGATGAAAGAAGACGATGAATCGGATCGGTCGTTTGGCCGTGCTTGTTTGTCATGTGAAAGCCCTGGAACGCTATGTTCCAGGGCTTTTTTCATACAGGATGCATCTCCGTTCGTCGCTTACCCACTCAAGATGGTATTCGCGACAACGAATATGAAAGGAGGTGCAGTTCCTTGACTGACGAGGAGTACATGCAGCGAGCTTTGGAGCTTGCTATGCGCGGTGCCGGGTGGGTCAATCCCAACCCTCTTGTTGGAGCAGTTGTGGTACGCGATGGTCGAATTATCGGCGAAGGCTGGCATCCCGCTTTTGGCGAACTCCATGCTGAGCGTCAGGCTCTTGCCGATTGCCGCCAACGAGGTGAAGCCACCGAAGGTGCAACTATCTACGTAACGCTCGAGCCTTGTTGCCATACCGGCAAAACTCCCCCGTGCACTGAAGCGCTGATTGAGGCAGGCATCGCTCGAGTGGTTATGGGCGCCCCTGATCCCAACCCCAAGGTTGATGGCGGCGGCGTTGCCCAGCTCCATGCGGCAGGTATCGAAGTTGTTCAGGGTGTCTTGGTTGAGGAATGCCAAGAAATCAACCGAGCGTTTTTCCATTACATCGAAACGGGAAAACCCTATGTCATCTTGAAGTACGCGATGACACTAGATGGCAAGATCGCCACAAGGAGCGGCAAATCGAAGTGGATTACGGGCGAGGAGGCTCGCAAGCGCGTTCATGCAGATCGTCAACGCTATGCCGCTATCATGGTGGGTGTCAACACCGTTATCAAGGACGATCCGTTGCTTACCTGCCGATTGGACAGCTTTGAATCTTCCGACGTAGAAGAGCTGCAAGTGGTTGATGAATCCGATTTTGAGGATCTGCTTGAAAGGGAAATGGCGGAAGACGAGGCTGCTTTTGAAGCCGACCTGGAGGGTTGCGCCGACTCTACTCTGCGTGGATTCGGCACCTTCAAGCCCCGTTGCTCGAACCCTATCCGCATCATTTGCGACACGCGGTTACGTACGCCACTCGATTCTCAGGTGGTGAGGACGGCTGCAGAGATCCCCACGTACATAGCAACCTGCGAACGCGATCTGAAAAAGCACCTGCCGTATCGTGAGCGTGAATGTGACATCATCGTGGTTCCCGAGGCGGCAGGCCATGTCGACATCGAAATCCTAATGGAAAAGCTCGGAGAGCTTGGTATCGATAGCGTGATTGTCGAAGGTGGCGCAGAAATCAACTGGTCGGTTTTGGCCTATGAGGTGGTTTCTTGCGTGCAGGCATACGTAGCCCCGAAGATCTTCGGCGGTGCAGCAGCGCCGAGCCCAGTAGGGGGCTTAGGTGTCGAGGCTCCCAAGTACGCCATTGAGCTGTCCGATCCAAAGGTGACACAGCTCGGTCGAGATCTGCTCATTGAATGCGAGGTGAGGTAAATGTTCACCGGCATTGTGGAAGAAGTGGGCAAAGTGGCTTCCATTCGCAAGGGTGCCCATTCCTGCGTGCTTACCGTTGCAGCTTCGAAGGTGCTTGAGGATGTTCATCTGGGTGACAGCATTGCAACCAATGGTGTTTGCCTTACCGTAACCGGTTTTACGCGCAGTGGCTTTTCGGCCGATGTCATGCACGAAACCCTGAACCGTTCGTCTTTGGGTGCGCTGCGCCCGGGAAGCCCCGTGAACCTGGAGCGCGCCATGCTCGCTGGTGGACGTTTCGGCGGTCATATCGTTTCGGGCCATATCGACGGTGTGGGTACCGTGAAAAGCATCGACGAGGATGACAATGCCGTGTGGTATCGCATTGGATGTGATGCTTCCATCTTGCGCTTTATTGTTGAAAAAGGCTCTATTGCCATAGACGGCATCAGCCTCACTGTTGCGAAAGTCGACTCCGAGAGCTTCAGCGTTTCCATCATTCCGCACACACGAGCACAGACCAATTTGGTTACCAAGCACGTGGGCGATGTGGTGAATCTTGAAAACGACTGTGTTGGCAAATACGTCGAACGCCTTCTGGCTTGTTCGCCGGAGCTTGCAGGCGAAACAGTCCGTCAATCCGCTTCGGCAGTGAGCCCCTATGTCGAGAAGGCAAATGGTGCCGCATCGCAAAAGCAGGGCGGTATCACGAAAGAATTTCTGTTGAGCAACGGCTTTTAGCGGCTGGGCTCCTATAGCAAAACAGGACAATCGCTTCCCCCATTGCGGTGTGGGAGGCATGAGAGGATAGCAATGTTCCAGTTCAGTACCATTGAAGAGGCTTTGGAAGATCTTCGCCAGGGAAAGGTGATCTTGTGCACCGATGATCCTGATCGCGAAAACGAGGGCGATTTTATCTGCGCCGCAGAATTCGCTACAACCGAAAACGTGAATTTCATGGCGAAATATGCAAAGGGCCTGATCTGCATGCCCATGAGCATCGATCTGTGCCGTAAGCTCATGTTCCCTCAGATGGTAACCACCAATACCGACAATCATGAAACGGCATTTACTGTTTCGATCGATCACGTTGACACCACGACCGGTATTTCTGCTGAGGAACGTGGCTATACGGCTCGAAAGTGCGTTGATGAGAATGCTCGTCCTGAGGATTTTCGTCGTCCTGGCCACATGTTCCCGCTGATGGCAAAGCCTAACGGCGTCCTTGAGCGCAATGGCCACACCGAGGCAACGGTAGACCTCATGCGTCTTGCTGGCTTGAAGGAGTGCGGCTTGTGCTGCGAGATCATGCGCGATGACGGCACGATGATGCGTACCCCCGAACTTATCGAGCTTGCCGAGAAGTGGGATTTGAAGTTCATCTCGATTAAGGCACTTCAGGATTATCGCAAGAAGCACGATAAACTCGTAGAGCGTGTGGCTGATACCAAGATGCCCACCAAGTATGGCGACTTCCGTGCATACGCTTACATCAATAAGCTCAATGGCGAGCACCATGTTGCTCTGGTTAAAGGCGATATCGCCGATGGGGAAGATCTGCTGGTTCGCGTTCACTCGGAATGCCTCACCGGCGATGCATTCGGCTCCTTGCGCTGCGATTGCGGTGATCAGTTCGCTTCCGCTATGCGCGCGGTTAACGAAGAGGGCCGTGGCGTAGTTCTGTACATGCGTCAGGAAGGTCGTGGCATCGGCCTGGTAAACAAGCTTCGCGCTTACGAGCTGCAAGACAAGGGTATGGATACGCTTGAAGCAAATCTTGCACTGGGCTTCAAGGGAGATGAACGCGAGTACTTCATCGGCGCGCAGATCCTGCGCGATTTGGGCGTGAAGACCATGCGTCTTCTGACCAATAACCCCGATAAGGTTTATCAGCTCTCCGAGTTCGGTCTCGAAATCACCGATCGTGTGTCGATTCAGATGCCTGCGACCGACCATGACCGCTTCTACCTGAAAACGAAGAAGGAAAAGATGGGCCATATTCTCGAAAGCGTCGAGGAATAACGGAACTGCCTGTAGGCAATAGGGGATTGCATCCCGAATTGAATGGAATTAGCCCCAGGCGTCAAAACGCTGGGGATAGCGAAAGGAAACGCATATGAACACTCTCGAAGGAAAGCTCGTATCTGAGGGCATCAAGGTTGGCATTGTGGCTGCTCGTTTCAACGAGTTCATCACTTCAAAGCTGATCGGTGGCGCAATGGATGGTCTGCTTCGTCACGATGTCAAGGATGAAGACGTGGACATCGCGTGGGTTCCCGGCGCATTTGAGATTCCGCTGGTTGCTCAGAAGATGGCCGAATCGGGCAAGTACGATGCGGTTATCTGCCTGGGTGCGGTAATCCGTGGCGCAACGTCTCACTACGACCTGGTCTGTAATGAGGCCGCCAAGGGCGTTGCTCAGGTTGGCCTGAAGACCGGCGTGCCTGTGCTCTTCGGCGTAGTAACCACCGACACCATCGAGCAGGCAATTGAGCGTGCCGGCACGAAGGCCGGCAACAAGGGCTTTGACTGCGCAACGAGCGCCATCGAAATGGTTAACCTCATCAAGACGATCGAGGCGTAACGTCAAATTCGGCAACGACCCCGCTCCGTTGTGGGCACGCACCCATTTCACGATATTTAAGAAAAGGGTGCAGCTCATCGTAGGAGTTGGGGTCGTTTTTTTGTCTTGAAACACGGCAACAAGTATCCTGTATTAATAGTATTTCGCTGCTGCAACGAAGGAGCTGATATGTCTTTGTTGGTTCACCCTCTTCCTCTGGGGAAAGTCAGACTACGCAACCGTTTGGTAATGCCCCCGATGGCTACCGAGAAATCGGAGGGGCAGGGCAAAGTGAGCGATGCCCTGTGCGAGTATTACAACGAAAAGACGAAGGGCGGCTACTTTGGCTTGGTGGTCGCTGAGCACAGCTATATCAGTAAAGAAGGCCAGGCAAGCAAAGGGCAGGTTTCTTTTTCTTCGGACGATGACATTCCTGGTCTAAAAAGGCTCGTTGAGGTCATCCACCGCAATGGTTGCAAGGTGGTAGCACAGATCAACCATGCTGGTGGTAAGTCCATTTCTGCTTTGGGCGGTGAATCCCTGACAGCGCCCGCTCCAAGTGCAATGCCCTACACCACAACAAGAGGGGAGGCGGTGCAGGCGCATGCTATGACCCAGCAAGAAATCGACCAGGTTATTGCCGACTTTGCGTCTGCGGCGCGTCGTGCTAAAGAAGCTGGCTTCGATGGCGTCGAGATCCATTCGGCGCATGGATACCTTTTGAGTCAGTTCTATTCCCCGATAACTAATAAGCGCACGGACAACTATTCGGGTGCGAGCATAGCGGGGCGTACTCGCCTGCATTGCCAGGTCATTGAGGCGGTCCGTAATGAGGTGGGCCCTGATTATCTGTTGGCGCTTCGCTTGGGCGCCTGTGATTATGAAGAAGGTGGAGCAACAAGGGAAGATGCTGTTGCGACATGTAAGATATTCGAAAATGCGGGAGTCGATCTGCTGGATATATCGGGTGGTTTATGCGGCTACCGCGGTGACGGCTCTAAGACCGAAGGCTATTTTGGCGAAGATTCAGCTGCTATCCGCGAAGCGGTTGCGGTCCCCGTTATTGTGACCGGAGGCGTAAGAACCCTTGAAGGCGCCGAGCGCGTGCTGGAGAGGGGCCAAGCCGATTTAGTGGGCGTGGGTCGCGCTGTTCTGAAAGATTCCCTATGGGCAAAAAATGCTATTGAGCTCGCAGGCGGTACTAGCATTAAAGGAACGGTATTCTTCGATTTCGACGGAACCTTGCATGACAGCATGGCAATCTATGGTCCCGCATTTCGCAAAGCGTATGCCTGGCTGGTTTCCGAAGGTCACATGCCGCCGCAAGAATTTACCGATGAATGGATCAGCAGGTGGCTGGGTTGGACTACGGAAGACATGTGGACTACGTTTGCCCCCAACCTTCCTGAAGAAATATGGCGCCAGGCAGCGGAAATCGTGGGAAATGAAATGGACCGCCTTACCGAGGAAGGTAAGGCTCGGTTGTTCCCGGGGGTACCTGAAATGCTCGATGAGCTCTGCTTGGATGGCTATGAACTCGCATTTATCAGCAATTGCCGCACCCGCTATTGTGAGGTGCATCGTGCGATGTTTGGGCTGGACACCTGGTTTGATGCCTATTATTGTGCTGAAGATTTTGGCGAAATGCCAAAATGGCAGATATATCAGCAGGTGGCGGAGCGCCATGCCATCCCTCGCGTAATGGTGGGTGACCGTTTCCACGATGGTGAAGTGGCTATGAAAGCAAATATTCCCTTCATCGGGTGCACGTATGGTTTCGGCGACGATGAAGAGCTGGCAATGGCGTCGGCATGCGTCTCGGCGCCCAAGGACATTCCTAGTGCTGTTCGGGAGGTTCTTTCGTGAAATACTGCATTCACTGTGGGTCGGAATTAGAAGATGAAGACAAGTTCTGTGTGCATTGCGGCTTGTCTCAGGGTTCTGCTCCAGAGCCTGGTTGCCAACAGGAAGCCGTGGGCCAAACATCCGTCTCACCTGCTTCCGCCGCGGCAAGCAAGAAACCGGTCAACAGAGCGGTGATTGTTCTTTCTGTGGCTCTTGCCGCTGCGTTGGTGGTTATCGTTTGCTTGGTTTTGTTCATGCGTCCCTCTTCGGATGAAGGGGAGGCATCCTCTGCCAATGTTGCATCGCAGCAGCAGACTCATGATTCTGACGGCAGCGCATCTTCTCATGACTCTAAGAGTTCTGATTCCTCTGTTGCTTCCAAGAAGGAGAGCTCTTCGACACAGACTGAGGTTTCGGTTCGTGCGTTGTCGGGCTTTTCTGGGGAGATGAGCACGTGCCCGTTGAACAGCTATTCCGCCTCTTCGGTTCTTCCCGCGAGCGAATACGGCACGTATGTTGCAAGCAACTTAAGCGATGGGGATTGGAGCACTGCCTGGGTTGAGGGTTCTTCCGGCTCAGGGGCAGGCCAGAGCGTAACGATATCTCGTGCTTCTGGTGGCAAGGCGACGGTAAGCTGTTTGGAATTGGTAGCTGGTTACGGTAAATCTACCGACATTTATTACAAGAATGCGCGCCCGAAGCAGGTGTCTTTGATCACTGATTCAGGTGAGGTGGTAGCGCAGGTAACGCTTGCCGATTCGTATCGAGTGGTTCAGTCGATTAGTTTTCCGGCGGTAAGCGCTTCTTCAATTACGCTGAGGATCGATTCGGTGTACGAAGGCAATAAGTACGATGATTGTGCAATCTCTGAAATGAGATGTTTCTAACAAAGAGGGAAGTTGCCGCCCACCCTTAATATGATGCGGAGCGTTGCGCCTGAGGCCCAATAGTGCGACTTCTTTTGCGAGTGACGCAGGCAACACCTATACTGAAAAAGATTGGTAGACCTAGCGGGTGCAAGATGCAGTCGCTTTGTAAGGCAGATGGAAGGAAGCATGATGCCCACTTACGCGGAACTGGGGAAGGAAGAGCTTACCACGCTCAAAACCGCACTCACCGAAGAATACGAAACCTACAAGGCTCAGGGTCTGTCCCTGAATATGGCGCGCGGTAAGCCGGGCTCCGATCAGCTCGATTTGAGCATGCCTATGCTGGACATCCTGCCTTCTTCCGATGATTGCAAGGCTGAAAACGGTACTGACATTCGCAACTATGGCGTAGTTGATGGTCTGCCGGAGGCCAAGAAACTCATGGCTTCCATGCTCGATGACGAAGCAGATAACACCATTGTTTTCGGCAATTCCAGCTTGAACATCATGTATGACACCATCATGCGTTGCTGGGTGTTCGGCACGCTTGGTGCCGCTCCTTGGAGCCAGCTGGATAAGGTAAAGTTTGTTTGCCCTGTTCCTGGTTACGATCGCCACTTCGGCGTTACCGAGGCGTTTGGCATTGAGATGGTTACCGTTCCCATGACCGACGAAGGCCCCAATATGGACGCCGTCGAGGAACTGGTTGCCAACGATTCGGCATTCAAGGGCATTTGGTGCGTTCCCAAGTACTCCAATCCTGGCGGCGTTACCTATTCCGATGAGGTAGTGCGTCGACTTGCTTCCATGAAATGCGCCGCTGAAGATTTCCGTATTTTCTGGGATAACGCCTATACCGTGCATCATCTTTATGACGATGCGGCACAGCAGGATCAGCTTCTTGATATTGCCAAGGCTTGCGTTGAGGCTGGTAACCCCAACCGCTATTTCAAGTTTGCTTCCACTTCCAAGGTAACGTTCCCTGGTGCAGGCGTTGCCGCTATGGCTGCAAGCCCGGAAAACGTTGCTGAAATCAAGAAGCGTATGGGCGTCCAGACCATCGGTCACGACAAGTTGAACCAGATGCGTCATGTTCGCTTCCTTAAAGACGCCGATGGAATCGCTGCCCACATGGCAAAGCATGCTTCCATCATTCGTCCGAAGTTTGAGCTGGTTCTGAAGATGCTGGAAGAGGGTCTGGCTGGCACGGGTTGTGGCTCTTGGAGCAACCCTCGCGGCGGTTACTTCGTTTCGTTTGATGCTCCCGAAGGAACTGCAAAACATATCGTTGCTATGGCCAAGGAAGCTGGCGTTACCATGACGGGTGCTGGCGCTACCTATCCCTACAAGAACGATCCCAAGGATTCCAACATCCGCATCGCTCCTACGCTTCCTCCGCTGGAAGAGCTCGAGTCGGCACTGAAGGTATTCGTTTGCTGCGTTAAGCTTGCTTCCGTGGAAAAGCTCCTCGAGGCATAAGCGCCAACCTAGCAAGCACTTATCAAGCGCGTTCCTGCGGGGGCGCGCTTTTTGTATTCTGGCACGGAAAATGCCATCGATCGAAGCTGCGTGTTTCTGCGGTTTTGTGGTTCGAGCAAGAGTAAGCTTAGGGAGAAAGAAAGAGGGCTGAAATGAAAATCGATCGCAGCAAAGTCCTACGGGCATTTTCGGATTACGTCGAGGCGTATGATTCTTGCAATCAGCGCATAACGTTGAAGATCGAGCACTCAAAGAGGGTTGCCGGTTTGTGCGAGCGGATTGCCGAGAGCAATGGTTTGAAGCAGGATGATCTTGACCTGGCGTGGACGATTGGGCTGCTGCATGATATGGGTCGATTCGAGCAACTGCGCCGTTGGGGTACGTTTTCGGATGCGCGTTCAACCAACCATGCCAAATTGGGGGCAGAAGTGCTGTTTAGCCAGCCTGCTGGGATGCCTCCATTCGAAGTAGCCTCTGAATCGCCTGGTGGACGGGTTGCGCACCGAAATCCTGGCATAGCCCTTTTCGCTGGGCTTGCCCCTGGCAAGGTGCGCATGAGGGATTTTGTCGAGGGATCCAAGGAAGATCAGCTGATCCGCGCCGCGATAGCTGCTCATGGCGACTATCGCCTTCCCGATGATTTGCCTGATAGAACGCGGCGTTTCTGCAACATTGTGCGCGATGCCGATAAGCTGGACATTCTTCACACCGTCAGCCTCAGCGATGTGGATACTATTTTGGGCGTTTCCCTCGATGCGTTGCGTCAAAGCAGGCTTTCTTCTTCGGTGCTCGAAGCGTTTGATGGCCGCCGTTGCGTAAAGCGCAACGATCGAGTTTTCCCTGCCGATTACGTTGTGGGCTTCCTCTGTTTCGCTTTTGAGCTTACCTATGCCGAGAGCCGTAGGATTCTGGCGGAGCAGGGTGAAATTTTCGAAATTGCAAAGAATCCTTTGGGCCTAAAAGAGGGCTTTTCCAACGAAAGAACCAAAGCGGTGTTCGAGCGCATGGAAAACGAACTGCGTGTTTGGCTGAAGCGCAACTGTTAGGGTTCCGCTACCGAAAAAGCCGTCTCAGCACTCTGTTAACCCAATCGAATCATTCTTGATAATGGGCTCTATGAACAATTGGCCGAGGTGTGCTTTGCGAAAATAGAGATGCGCGCCGACTATCGGGATCAGGGGGGGGATCGTCGGCGCGCTATAAAGGAGAGAATCGCAATTGAGTGCATTGCGAACGTAAGAGGGCTAGGCACTTGCTTCGAGTGAATCATCGTCATCTGCGCAGATGACTGCGCCTCTTTCAACCATGGCATTGATTTCTTTTGTGGATGCGCCGACCCACGAAAGAACGCTTCGGGTTGATTCGCCAAGCAAAGCGGGCTCATATGATTCGGTTAAACTCGAGTGCATGTTTCCAACGATATGCGGTGTGTTTGTCTGCAGTGCAGTGCCAAATCGGGGGTAGTTAACGTAGTTAATGGTTTGAGGGTTTGTCCTAATGGCGAGATCTATTGCTTCGCTTTTGTTGAGGCACGGTGCGATAGCATAGGTTTTATCCGCTAGCCAGCTTTCCCATTCTTTGAAGGTCATCGACGCTGCGAAATCTACAATCGCTTGATATGCGGTGGGATTTTGCTTAGGAGTGTCCTTCAAAGTGTCATATAAATCCGGCCTGCCGATGTCATCGCAAAACTCGTTCCAGAACTTATTTTCGTAAAGCCCGAAAGATATCATCCTTCCGTCTTTTGTTCGGTAGACGTTGTAGCCGACCGACGGATATTCTCTCATGTCTGAAGTAAGTGTTTTGCCGTAGAAGAACCAGCGGCTATCGAGCATTGCATTCCACCAAAGAAGCGAATCGTACATCGAGACATCGACATGGGTTCCCCCTGCTTTGTCTCGAGCGATGAGCCCTGTTAAAGCCCCCTGTATTCCCACCATTGCAGCGGCGAGATCTGATGGCTGCAGCAAGGCAACAGCACCGTCCGTTAGATCGTAATAACCTGTTTTTGCGACGATGTTGATATCGTGAAGGGCGTCAAGACTGCGTGGGTCATTTTGGCCGTAGGCCGAAAAAGACACATAGACAAGATCGGGATTAATGCGATGGAGTGTTTCGAAGTCGATCTTCAGTCGCTTGGATACTCCAGGGCGATAGTTTTCGACAAGGACATCTGCACGAGCTACAAGCTGGTAAAAACGCTCGAGCACTTCTTGGTCCTTTAAATTAAGGGATATGCTCTCTTTGTTTCTGTTGAGCGCGTAGTGATAGTAGCTCTCGCCGTTGACTATAGGCATTTCTCCGCGAACTAAATCACCAGTCTTGGTGTCCTCCACCTTGATGACCTGTGCCCCCAGGTCGGCAAAAAAGAGGCTGGTGTATGCTCCCAGAAGGTAGCGTGACAGATCTAGAACGATTAGGTCTTCAAATGGCTTTTGCATGGGGATCTCCTTTTGAATCGAATTTGGGCAATAAGAACCTAGGCACCTCCATTTCGGTGCTTTTATAGCGGTTTCAACGTATTGGGTTATTGGGTTGTTGGGGGATAGATTAGGTTTTCAGCGCTACTGCTTTCTTTGCCTTTTTGCGAGTCGTCTCATAAGGAAGACAAGGGAATAGCCTATAACGCCAATGACAATGAGTGTGGCAGTGTCATATCCCGTTATCAGTCCTCCAGCAAGAATCACGAAGATGCCGGGGCTGAGGATGTTGCACAAAAGGTTGAAATCAATCATTTTATTCACTGCCCTTTCAGGATCCGCTGCGTCCGGTTGGTTGTTGGGACGCAGCGGATCTTTTTGAACGGTACGAAGGTGGTGGGGGATTAGCGCCCAGCAATGTGGGCGGCACGAAGGTTAAGCGCCGATTCCTTCCTTATGCGCTTCGGCGGTAAGTTCAGCGTCGCTCTTGAACCAGGTCTTGCGTCGTGCCTTGTCACCGGCTATCCATGTGTAGCCAAGCAATCCGAAAGTGATGGTCAGGACGATAATGCCGCCGATGAAGAAGCCGTCCCAGCCGAAGGTTTCAGATACGAGCGCCCAGCCAGTTGCCCCGAGTGCGCCAATGCCATTGAAGATCATGATCATCCAAGAGTAGATCTTGTCGAAATCTCGACCACCAAATACTTCGCGAACGATAAACGGAAGCATTGCCGTGGAACATGCGTAGGCAAGTCCATAGAAAAGGCCACCGCAGAACATGGGCCAGATGCCTGCTTCGCCAAACAGCTTGGGAAGCCACCACATCATGCATAGACCAATTACGCCGCCAGCGTAGCCAATAATTTGCGCAATCAATACCGACCGAGATTCGATAAAGCCAATCAGGACCTTTCCGCCTCCCTGGCCTGCGCTTGCGAACGCTTCAAGAGTGCCCGAAAGGAGCAGCAGTGCGACCAGGGCTTGGCCTTCCCAGCCTTCGTGGCCAAGGAACTGAACGTAAGTCGCAAAGAGCTGAGACATCGTTGTGATTGTGTTCAGCAGGCCGGCGCCTAGAACAAGGGTCCAGAAGAATGGCATCTTCAACACGTCTTTAGCCGCAAATCCGGGTTCTTGGATTGCTTTTCTGTCTGCTTCTTCTGCCAGTTCAGCTTCCATTGCTGCGGCATCGAGTGGCATACCATAGGGAAGGGTTCCGCATTCCTGAGGGGTGCGCTTAACAAAGATTGCGATAAAGGGAATCGTGCCAATGGCGATTGCGATGCCGAATACCATGTACAGGGTTCTCCAGCCTTGAAGGTCGGGACCAAGTACGAATTGTCCAATGATGTTCCAAACAACTCCGCCAACGCCGGTCATTGCAAATACAATGCCGGTTACGGTGCCGTAATTAGTGTGGAACCAGCGGCTTAAGATGCCTGCAGTCATCGTGAATTCAACGCATACAAGGCCAAGTCCGATAATGAAGCCCGCTACCCAGTAGCACCAAATCGCAGGGTATACACAGAATCCCATGTAGGGGATAACTACCATCAGGGCTGCTACAACGCATACTGTTTTAGCGTTGAACTTGTCGAACAGTTTTGCCATTGGGGCAGCGCCGATGCACTGGCCCAAATAAACGAACGTGATGTATAGCGAGACTTGTGATGTCTGAACGCCGAAGTGTTGCGATACTGGCCTGTAACATAGGCCTGCTGCCGTAAACACAATGCCAACAGCGGTTAGCAATGTTAGCGCCATGGTTACCACAACGCCAACGTGGCGGACCGTAAGGCCCTGTCGGGCGATTTTTTCGGTTGCCATTTTTCCTCCTCCTTGCGTGGTTGCTATGTCCATGGCTTAGTGGCCGCAAAAGCCCTTTGGCTCATCCCCCACTGCGGCCACCAAGCCATAAAGACCGAAAACATTAGTCCATTTTTGAACGGGGACCGTAGCTGGGTTCGAACACTGAATCGGGTAGGCTAGGTCCGTGATAGCAGGTGACGGCTTCGCCATCGAGTTCTCGGATTTCCTCATCTGAGTAGCCGTACTCGGTCATTACAGCTGCGGTGTCGTATCCGATGGGCCTGCTTTTGCGAAGAATTGGGTCTCCGATGCTGTCGAGCCTGATGGGCGAGGTTGGTATTACCTTTTCGCCGAATGCGTCGTACTTGACCTTTCTCAGGATGTCGCTTGCGTAAACTTCTTCGTCTTCTAAGATGTCCTGCGGCAGATAGAGCTTCTCGTATGGGATTTCGTTCGCTTTGAAAATGGGTTCCCATTCAGCCCATGTTTTGGTGAGGAATTGGTCTTCGAGAATATGGACGACTTCCGAGTTCTTCCCCGACCCATTGTTGATTTCGGCTGCTTTGTTGTAGCGCTTGTCTCCAACAAGGTTGTCGAGACCAATGGTCCTCATGGTGTGATCGTAGAAAATGTCATAGCTTCCATAGCAGATAATGAACCAAACGCCATCTTTGCTTTGGTAAGTATTGTTGGTGGGACAAGTGACGTTGTAGCGCGATTTTGGCCAAGTGTCGCCGAACTGCGTCGATCCAAGCATCATCTGCATAGGCCAAAGCGAACAATGATGTAGGGTTACGGTGACCTTGTCCCCTTCACCCGTGCGGTCTTTGCGTGCGAGTGCTGCAAGCAGTCCTGCAGTTAGGGCAAGGGAAGCGTTCCAATCGCCCATTGCGGCTGGCCAGTTGATGGGCTGGTATCCTTCTCCGGCTTGGGGCAGGCAGGCAAACCATCCTCCACGTGCTGCATATGCCGTTGCGTCGAAGCCTTTCGTGTTCCTGTCGGGGCCGTATTCGCCGTAACCGCGCATTTGACCCCAAACCAGATGCGGATGCTTTTTATGGATGCTTTCCCAATCAAGGCCTAATTTAACAAGGGCTTTGTCCCTGAAGCTTGTGACCATAATGTCTGCATCGTCAAGCATTTTGTGCATAAGCTCAGAGCCTTTTTCACTCTTAAGATTGATGCTTACGAATGTTTTATTCATCGATGCATAATCGAATGCTGGATCATCGGTATCGGTTTTCTCCATGCCGAAGCCCGGTCCGTTTGTTCGGTATTCGTCTCCAGAGGCAGGCTCAATCTTGAAGATGGTTGCGCCCATTTCTCCAAGGATCCTTGGGCATGCTGGAGCCGCTACATAGCTCGTGAGTTCAACGACCTTTATTCCCTCTAGTCCCCTCATTACTTCCTCCTTGCATTAAGCTTGGTATCGGGTGAGCGCCAAGCGTGGGCGCATTGCGTGTGCTTCATAGAGCGATTTCATATCGAATGCGAAAATGCTTTGGCGACTAAAGGACAATTCTTTTTAAACCACCCGTATTTGCCGCATGGTTGGGGAGGGGATCATGAATCTTGACCATCTGAATTACTTCAAAACGCTCGTTGAGCTTCGGAGCAGGAGTGCGACTGCCGAAAAATTGTCGATTACGCCTTCGACGTTGTCTCTTGCTTTGGGAAAGCTCGAGCAGGAGGTTGGCGTTCCTTTGATCGAGAAGAAAGGGGTGCGGTTGAGCTAACCAGTGAAGGCGAGTCGTTTTACGAGTATGTTGATGCCTCACTACGTTTTTTGAACAATGGGCTGAAGATGCTGAAGGAAAAGCAGTTCGGATCTCAGCGAGAGATAGTGGTTGGCACCGTCTTTTCGGTTCAGAGTAAAGACTGGTCTCGCATCATCAATCAATTCAGGGTTCGTACTCACGGTGCTGTTTTGGTCAAGGTTGATCAAGCGTCGACCCCGGCGCTTATTGAAAAGATAAAGAGGGGAGTAGTTGATGTGGCCTTTGCCGGAACAATGGGCGAAGATCCCGATATAAGGTTTGACCCCTGTTGGACCCAAGAGGCCGTCCTCGTTGTGAATCGTTTGCACCCACTTGCTTCCCGAGATGAAATATCCCTGAAAGAGCTGATGGACCATTATTTAATTTCCTATAACTTGACGGGTCCACTCGGCGCGGAGCTTACTAATTTAGTGAAGGATTACGGCCTTACTATCGACTGCCTTTACTCGGATGAGATCACTTTGGCATCGATGGTGGTTGGAAACCCCGATATTATGGCGATAGCTTGTCGTTCCTGGATCCTTGATTCCTATGATCAGGACGTAAAGTTGGTTCGGATTTTGGAAGCTCCTCGCGACTTCCACCAAATGTATCTTTGCTCAAACGCTCGCATTGCTCAATCGAAGACTGTTACGGAATTCGTTGATACCGCATTGAGGTATTGTTCCTGTTTGCGGTGATTGCGATTCGTGCGCATTCGCTATGAAAATCTCAATGTGCCATGCACTTCAGCTCTTCTGAAATGCATGGCTTATTAATAACTTGCCTATTAATTAAGAACAAGCAATGGTTTCTTAATTTTAACTACATATTTGATTATTTTTAAATTAACGAAATCGATGAAGGTAGTTTGAGGTCAAAAGCTGGAATTTGATGGGATGAGCTGACAATTATCGATGGCTTCTTATTTTTGCTCACGCAAATTACCTGCTCATTGTTTAACTATTATTAAGTAGCTCGTAACACGAAGCAGACTCCAACGAAAGAACCAAAGCGGAGTTCGAGCGCATGGAAAACGAACTGCGTGTTTGGCTGAAGCGCAACTGTTAGGGTTCCGCTACCGAAAAAGCCGTTCTAGCACTCCGTTAACCCAATCGAATCATGCTTGTCGTATAATCCGTCACTATTGCGTACTAAAGTGCGTAGTGCTGTGTTTCTATCGCAGCGATAGGTGAAGCCGCTGGGTTTTTGCTCAGCATGGGAAAACGGAAAGCGAACGGTATGGTATCTCACGATTTCTGGGTATTGCTTGCAATGCTCCTCTACTTCATCGTTGTCGTGGTTATCGGCTTCGTGTATGCGAAGAAGTCGAACCAATCAACGGAGAACTACTTCTTAGGAGGGCGCAGGCTCGGCCCATGGCTCACTGCTCTTTCTGCTGAGGCATCCGACATGTCGGGTTGGCTGCTTATGGGTCTTCCCGGTGTGGCCTATTTCACTGGTGCGTCTGACGCGATGTGGACGGCTATCGGCTTGGCGATTGGTACCTACCTGAATTGGCTGTTTGTCTCTAAGCGTTTGCGTAAATACTCTCAGGTTGCCAACAACTCCATTACGCTTCCTGATTACTTCTCAAATCGATTCCACGATTCCAAGAACATCCTTATGACCATTTCTGCATTGGTTATCCTGCTGTTCTTCTCTATCTATGTAGGCAGTTGTTTCGTAACGTGCGGCAAGCTGTTTGCTACGCTGTTCGGTCTTGATTACGCAACCATGATGGTTCTTGGCGCCTTAATCGTATTTCTCTACACGTTTGTGGGCGGATATCTTTCCGTTTGCACCACCGACCTTATTCAGGGCAGCATTATGATTTGTGCTCTGGTGGTTGTTCTGGTTGGTTCCATCACGGCTGCTGGTGGTGTCGACAATACGGTTGCATTCTTACAATCGATCCCTGGCTTCCTTTCGGGCACCGAAATCGCAACGCCCATCTTGGACGAAGGCGGCAAACAGGTAGTTGAAGGTGGAATGCCGCTGTTCGGCGAAGCAGGATCTTACGGTGCTGTTACCATTGTTTCCGGCTTGGCATGGGGATTGGGATACTTTGGTATGCCGCAGGTTCTTATCCGCTTCATGAGCGCCACCCATTCTTGCGAGCTGCGCAAGTCCCGTCGCATTGCAACGGTATGGGTTGTTATTTCCTTGTTCAGTGCGGTGTCGATTGGCCTTATTGGCCGAGCAGTTATTCCTACGGAATTCCTCACGCAGGCAAGTGCGGAGAGCATCTTCATCGTTCTCTCTAATATGATTTTGCCTTCCTTTATGTGCGGCCTTGTGGTTTCGGGCATTTTTGCGGCATCGATGTCGTCTTCATCTTCCTACTTGCTCATTTCTGGTTCGGCAGTGGCAGAGAACATCTATAGGGGACTAATAAAGAAGGACGCTACCGACTCTCAGGTGATGATCGTGGCCCGACTTACTCTGGTTGCCGTTCTCTTATTCGGTATTGTCATTGCGCTCGACGAGAATTCGTCTATCTTCCAAGTTGTTTCGTACGCATGGGCAGGTTTCGGTGCTTCGTTCGGCCCGTTAATCATCATGAGCCTTTATTGGCGCCGAACTAATTTGCAAGGTGCCTTGGCGGGTATGCTTACTGGTGCCATTACGGTGTTGGTATGGCATACGTTTATAAAGCCTCTGGGTGGCTTCTTTGCGGTATACGAGCTTTTGCCTGCCTTCGTGCTGAGCCTCATTGCCATCATTGTGGTTTCACTTCTCACCAAGGCCCCGTCCAAGGAAGTTACCGATGAGTTCGATTCGTACCTGGAAGCTGACTGCTAAATTGCACAAAAGCTGAAAAATATTTTTGAAAAAAGTTTTTGAGAAACGGCCGATCTGACCTCAGATCGGCCGTTTTATTGCATCGCAGCACACAGGAATAAAATGCTACTGACCTGGGGTTTTGAATTCATCGGAAAAGGTATGTGAAATAAGATGCCATATGGACATGCCCGGGGGCGTGTAAAGTGTTGACACGGGGTGGATACCTAGCGTATTATTCCCTTGCTCGCTTGAACGGAAACAACGTTCGAACCGAGCAGCAGCTTGAAAATTGCACATGATTACAAGCGAATTCGGGAGTGTTCCAGAGCGGTCAAATGGGACGGACTGTAAATCCGTTGGCTCAGCCTTCCAAGGTTCGAATCCTTGCACTCCCACCATCTCGCCCATATAGCTCAGCAGGTAGAGCACTTCGTTGGTAACGAAGAGGTCAGCAGTTCGAGTCTGCTTGTGGGCACCATTTTGGCGGTGTAGCTCAGTTGGTTAGAGCACACGGTTCATACCCGTGGCGTCACTGGTTCGAATCCAGTCACCGCTACCAAATTTTCCGCTTACGCACGGTAAGCTTTTACTTTATCGTTTACAAATTCGCCTACCAAGGCGAATTTGTGCATTCCCACCAATAAGGAGGAATAATGTCTAAGGAGAAGTTCGAGCGTTCTAAGCCGCATGTTAACATTGGTACTATCGGCCACGTTGACCACGGCAAGACCACGCTGACTGCTGCAATTTCCAAGACCTTGTCCAGCAATGACGGTTCTCACGGTACTGCAACCGCAAACTTTACCGCATTCGAGAACATCGACAAGGCTCCTGAAGAGCGCGAGCGCGGCATTACCATTTCTATTTCTCACATTGAGTATGAAACCGACAAGCGTCACTATGCACACGTTGACTGCCCCGGCCATGCTGACTACGTCAAGAACATGATCACCGGTGCTGCTCAGATGGACGGCGCTATCCTCGTTATCGCTGCAACCGACGGCCCTATGGCTCAGACTCGTGAGCACATCCTGCTTGCTCGTCAGGTTGGCGTTCCCTACATCGTTGTTTTCCTGAACAAGTGCGACATGGTTGACGACGAAGAGCTCCTCGAGCTCGTTGAGATGGAAGTAACCGAGCTTCTCGATTCCTACGGCTTCGAGGATTGCCCGATTATTCGCGGTTCCGCTCTTAAGGCCCTCGAAGGCGACAAGGAATGGCAGGACAAGATCTGGGAGCTTATGGATGCTGTAGACGAGCACATTCCTACTCCCGAGCGTGCTATCGACAAGCCCTTCCTGATGGCTGTTGAGGACACCATGACCATCACCGGCCGTGGCACCGTTGCTACTGGTCGTGTTGAGCGCGGCGTTCTGCATGTAAACGACGAACTCGAAATCGTTGGTATCAAGGATACCGAGAAGACCGTTTGCACCGGCATCGAAATGTTCCGCAAGCTGCTTGACGAGGCTCAGGCTGGCGACAACATCGGTTGTCTGCTCCGTGGCATCAAGCGTGAGGACATCCTGCGTGGCCAGGTTCTCTGCAAGCCCGGTACTGTAACTCCTCACCAGGAATTTGAGGGTCAGGTTTACATCCTTACCAAGGAAGAAGGCGGCCGTCATACTCCGTTCTTCGATGGTTATCGTCCTCAGTTCTACTTCCGCACCACCGACATCACCGGTGTTGCGCACCTGCCCGAGGGCACCGAGATGGTCATGCCTGGCGACAATGTCACCATTACCGCTGAGCTTATCCACCCGGTCGCCATGGAGGAAGGCCTCCGCTTCGCTATCCGCGAGGGTGGCCGCACCGTTGGTTCCGGTCGCGTGACCAAGATCATCAAGTAACTTAAGTTTGTAGTTGCTTATGGCGAGGGGATGCGATATAGTATCCCCTCGCTGTTCGAATTCATGTGTATGCGACAGCTTGCTAGAAGTGATTGGTAAAAGGAGTTATTAATGCGTACGTTGGTCACCCTGGCCTGCACTGAGTGCAAGCGCCGCAACTACACGACCAAGAAGAACAAGCAGAACAACCCCGACCGCCTCGAGTTTAATAAGTATTGCAAGTGGTGCGGTAAGCACACTGTGCATCGTGAAACTCGTTAGAGGATTGGTCTAGAATCAGGTACAGGCCAGTAGCTCCAATTGGTAGAGCGGCGGTCTCCAAAACCGTTTGTTGGGGGTTCGAGTCCCTCCTGGCCTGCCAGCTTGTCGTATGCGAGCAGCCTTGAAAGGCTGCTTGTTTGGCGTTTAGAAGGAATGATAAATTCCCGAATAAAGGAAGCACATGGCAAAGAAATCTAAGACTCAACGAGCGAAGGCTTCCGCTGCTCGTGCCCAGCGCAAGCAGGCGCGCGAGGAGCTCGGAAACGAATCGCCAGCCTCTGAGAATATGAAAGAGGTCGCCGAGGAGAAGCCGAAGCGTTCTTTGTTTAAAAAGGATACGGATTCAAAGGAAACCGCTGAGAAATCGGCGGCTAAAGCTGTCTCCAAGGACAAAAAGGACGCGAAGCCCAAAAAGAAGCGTTTCCAGTTCTTCCGCGATGTGAAGGCTGAAATGAAGCGCGTTACGTGGCCGACGAAGCAGGATGTTGCGCGTTGGAGCGTCGTTGTTGTCTGCGCTTTGATTTTCTTCGGTGTTTACGTTGCTGTTCTCGACAACTTGATCGCCACGCCATTGCTCGTCTTTGTCTCGGGGCTGGGAGCTTAAGTCATGTCGAAGAAGTGGTATGTGCTGCACACGTATTCTGGCTATGAAAATAAGGTCAAGACCAATCTTGAGATTCGTGTCGAGACCATGGGGCTTGAGAACAACGTGTTCGCAATTGAGATCCCCACGGAGATGGTGACTGAGATCAAAGAGGGCGGTCGCCGTGTGGAAAGCGAGAAGAAGGTTTTCCCCGGCTATGTTCTTGTCCGTATGGAGCTCGACGACCGTAGCTGGGCTGCGGTTCGCAACACCCCTGGTGTTACGGGTTTTGTCGGTAGTGATGGTAAGCCCGCTCCGCTCACGCGCGATGAGTACAACAAGATCATGAAGCGCACGAGCCATGAGGCTCCGAAGAAGACTTCCACCACGTTGGAAGTAGGTCAGACTATCAAGGTGGTTTCCGGTCCTCTGGCCGAGTTCGATGGCGTTATCTCCGAGGTTGCGCCTGAATCCGGCAAGGTGAAGGTCATGGTATCCATCTTCGGTCGCGAAACGCCGGTCGAACTTTCCTTCGATCAGGTCGCTCGCATTTAAGTTGAGTGCACTAGCGTATGCGTCGGTGCCCGCGTGGACCGGGGCTTCTCACCGTGTATATGCTTTGCGATAGAGAGTAACCAGTAAGCGATTCATCTGAAAGGTAATACAGATGGCTGAAAAGAAGCAAACCGGCTTCGTCAAGCTGCAAATTCCGGCTGGCGCTGCCAACCCGGCTCCGCCGGTAGGCCCTGCTCTTGGTGCGCAGGGCGTCAACATCATGCAGTTCTGCCAGGCGTTCAACGCTCAGACGCAGGATCAGTCCGGCACCATCATCCCTGTTGAGATTACGGTTTACGAGGACAAGTCCTTCACCTTCGTGTGCAAGACCCCGCCCGCGGCCGTGCTCATCAAGGAGAAGCTCGGTATTAAGAGCGGCTCCGGCATCCCCCAGCTGAAGACTGTCGGCACGCTGACCGACGCTCAGCTCACGGAAATTGCCGAGATCAAGCTCCCCGACCTGAACGCCAACGATATCGATGCCGCGAAGGAAATCATTGCCGGCACCGCTCGTTCCATGGGCGTTCGTATCGAGGGCCGCGAGATGAAGATCAAGTACGTTCCTTCTCGCAAGGTTGCCGCAATGCTCCAGGGCAATGCCTAATCGCACCTACCTGTTTGTTTAAGTGGAAGAGCTAACAACTCGCCAATACCACGAAAGGATTTAAAGAATGGCTAAGAAATCCAAGGCTTATCGCGAGGCAATCGCGAAGGTTCCTTCTGAGGCCGTGGCCCCGCTTGAGGCTATGAAGCTCGTCAAGGAGCTCGCCACCAAGAAGTTCGACGAGACCGTGGAAGTTCACTTCCGTCTCGGCATCGACACCCGCCAGGCTGACCAGCAGCTCCGCGGCACGGTGTCCCTGCCCAACGGCTCTGGCAAGACTGTTCGCGTTGCCGTGTTCGCCGAAGGCGCCATGGCTGAGGCTGCCAAGGAAGCTGGCGCCGACATCGTGGGCACCGAGGAGCTCACCCAGCAGATTCAGGCTGGCGAGTTCAACTTCGACGCCGCTGTGGCTACTCCGGACCAGATGGGCAAGGTTGGCCGTCTCGGTAAGATTCTCGGCCCCCGTGGTCTCATGCCGAACCCCAAGCTCGGCACGGTGACCACCGATGTTGCCAAGGCTATCAAGGAGCTCAAGGGCGGCCGTGTTGAGTATCGCGCCGACCGTTACGGTATCGCTCATGTTGTTCTCGGCAAGGCCAGCTTCACTGCTGAGCAGCTCGCTGAGAACTACGGCACCGTTTACGACGAGGTTCTTCGCATGAAGCCGGCTGCTGCCAAGGGCAAGTATGTGAAGTCCATCTCCGTCTCCTCTACGATGGGTCCGGGCGTCGCGGTCGATTCTTCCGTGACCCGCGCGTACACCGAAGCTGCTGAATAGCTTATTAGGCTACTCAATCTATCGATAGAAGAGCGTGGCATTCGTGCCGCGCTCTTTTTGTTTTTGCAGGCTATACTGCTTGTAGCCGAACGAAAGGGAAGTTATCGATGAGAGCTAATGCTGTGATCTTGAAGTCTCCTGACGAAATCGATGCGATGCGCGAGGCGGGGCGCCTTTCTGCGAAGGTGCTTCGAATCCTGGGCGAGCATGCGAAGCCAGGTGTTTCGACGCTTGAGCTTGACGAGCTTGCGGAGGAGACCATCCGCTCTGAAGGGGGTATCCCTGCTTTCAAGGGATACGGCGGATTCCCTGGTTCGATTTGCGCCTCGATCAATGATCAGATTATCCACGGCATTCCTTCCGCGAAAGCGATTCTTCGCGATGGAGATATCCTTTCGATCGACACGGGCGCCACGGTTGACGGATGGGTTGGCGATAACGCGTGGACCTTCCCAATCGGCAAGGTCAGTGAAGAAAAGAAGAAACTGTTGCGCGTGACTGAGAAATGCATGTGGGCTGGTCTCGATTCCGCTCGCGCGGGTAATCATCTAGGTGATATCGGTCATGCCATCCAAAGCATTGCCGAAGGGGCGGGCTTCGGCGTTGTGCGCGATTACGGAGGCCATGGCATTGGTCGCGATATGCATGAGAGCCCGCATATTCCCAACCATGGGTTTCGTCACTGGGGGCTCACGTTGCGTGTAGGTATGGTTCTTGCTATCGAGCCGATGATCAACGCGGGGACGCATAAATTCGTTACCATGCCTGACGGATGGCTTGTTTGTACCAAGGACGGCAAGCCATCGGCTCATTTCGAGAAGACTGTGGCCATCACCGAGGACGGTCCCGTCGTTTTGACGACCGAACCCGATTTCAAGCGGCCAGTTTCGAAAGAGAGCGAATAGCTACTTCAGCTGCTTTCCTTTTGTATCCCAATAGAACTTCTTGAACTTGCGTATTTGGTTCATGAACATGATCTTCGCCCAGAGGTTGTGAGAGAAGGCATCGGGCGTATAGTGCAGCGGATATGACTCCTTGTTTACACGCAGGCGCCCGAGCGCTTCGGCGAGACGCGACTCGTTTTCCATCGAGCGCTTCAGCACGTATGCGGGTACACAGCAGTAGACGAACGGTTTGTAGGCCTCGTGGTAGGGAATGTCCTCGCCGAGAACGAACTGCCGAACCATGAGCTCGACGAAGTTCTGTCCGCCAAGGCTCATGTAATACGTGTTGCGGCCGCAGCGCGTGTTCACCTCGAAGAAGCGGAACGATCCGTCGCGCTCGTCGAGCTTGATGTCGAAGTTGGCCATGCCGCAGTACCCGACACGCTTCACGAATCGCTTTGCGCACTCAACGATGGCGTTCTCTCTCTCGCCGAGGATGCACAGCGGGTTGCCGATAGCCGTCGGGTCGTGGTCTTGCAGGCATACGACGCCGCCCGACACGCAGCGAACCTCGCCTTCCGCATTCGAGAAGGTCGTCAGCGTGCGAATCGCATCATCGCTACCGGGGATGAAGTCTTGGAGGACCATGAGGTTGTTGTAGCTCGATTCGCGCAGAGACTTCCAAACCTCGGTCATCTCGGCAGCGTCTTCGATTTCGTAAATCTTGCGCCATCCGCGCACCGTCGGCTCGGCGTCCTGGAACTGTGCCGAGTTCGACGGCTTCGCAATGAGAGGAAACGGAAGCTCGTCAAGCGGAAGCTCGTCGGGGCCGGCATCGCTGCAGTCGAAGTACCAAGTCTTGGGGTACGGGATGTCAAGCTCCTCGCACAGTTCGTAGAAGCGGCGCTTCTGCGTGATGTCGTCGAGCAAGTCGAAATCGATGTAGGGGACGACGATGCCTGCGGCCTCAAGGCGGGGTTTCGCCTCGGAGAGCATGCGTGCATGGCAATCGTCACAGCCGAACACCATTGGGACGATGTTGGGGTTCTCGTGAGCGAATTCGGCGGCGATGCCCTCGAGCGTCGCATAGAGCACTTCCGCGTCGTGCACGTCGGGGATGAGGCGGTAATCGGTGAAGCGGCTTGTCGAGAGCATCTTGATATCGGCGGCGGCAAGCACGATGGTTTGTTCGATGCCGAATGCCCGGTTGAGCTCGCGCACGTAGCTGTAAGCGAGGATGTCGCCTCCCACGACGATGGGCTTGAGCAGCTTCCCGACTTCTTCTTTGTGCGCGATACGAGGTTTCAAGTTGGTCATGACGTTCCTTTTCATAGTGAGCATGCGCTAACGGCGGCGCAGCTTGCGGAAAACCTTCCCGGCGATGTTGGTGATGAACGACGCTTCGGGGATGTGCAGCTTATGGGCAAGGCCAAAGGTCACGATGAGGCTTACAAGCCCACCGGCGACGATGTAGCCGAATGCTTGGAGGAGGGACCCGGAAAGCGGGCCTGCGAAGGCTTCGAGCGCGGTCAAGGTTCCAAAGCCGCAGAGCGCGCCAATGCCGCCGAGCAGAAGGCCGGCGAATGAGGCGCCGAAGATCTTCCGTGCGCCCACATGCCCGAGGTGCACCCTCAGGTAGATGAACATCGCCATGTCTCCCACCACGTAAAACGCGATTGAGGCGAGTGCTATGGACTCGATGGTTGCAGGGTTTGGGTCCCCGTTGTAGGTCGTCCATGCCCAAAAGGCCGTAAGCGCGACCTGCACGATGCCCGCGAGGAAGTTCAGCGCCGCGTAAACACCCATTTTGCGCAGGCTCGAGAAAACTTTCTGCAGATAGGAACTGACGCCGTAGAACGGCAGTGCAAAGGCGAGCACCACGAGGTAGCTCGAGATGGACTGGATGTTCTCCATCGTGAAGGCGCCGACGTGGTAGAGCGTGACGAGCGGGACGGAGAACACAGCGAGATAGAGCGCGAAGGGTACGAGCAGGAACATAATCTGCGCCGTGCCGTTCGTGATGGCCGATACGACGCCCTCCATGTCGCCTTCCGCCTTCATTTCCGAAAGCTCGGTGAACATGGCGGTCGTGATGGGGATGGCTAGGAAGGAGTAGGGCAGCGTGTACCACAAGCGGGAGTATGCGAGTATCGAGGGGCCGTCGACGGCGAAGCAATAGGAGGCAGCGTTCATGACCGACACGGTCGCGAACGAGATGATCATCACGAGAAACGTCGGCCCGCCGATGGCAAGGGTGTCGCGAAGTGCGGGGTCGTGAAGGTCGATGCGGGGGCGCAGGCGGATGCCGTTTCGCTTGAGCGCGGGGAGCTGAATGGCCATCTGCACGAAGACGCCGAGCGGGTTGCCGATGGCGATGACGAAGAGCGCGGCGTCGGAGTTTATGGGCGCGATCGCGGCATACATGAGGAAGGTTGCGATGACGATGACGTTGTTCGCCACCGGAGCGATCGAGGACCACAGATAGTCGCGGTTTGCGTTCAAAAGGCCCGACACGATCGACGAGGCGCCGTAGAAGACGAGCTGAATGGCGAAGTACTGGAAGAAAAACGTCGCAAGCGCACTCGACGATTGGTCGGAGTAGAACGTCTGTGTATAGATGACCTGGGCGGGGAAGATCATGCAGAGGATAGACAGCACGCCGAGGAAGATAGTTACGAGCGTGAGCAGGTTCGACGCGTAGGCGTTGCCCGCCCTGGTGCCCGATTTCTTCTTGACTGAGATATAGACCGGGAGAAATGCCGTGACGAGCATGCCGCCCATGACGAGCTCATAGAGCATGTTCGGCAGATTGTTCGCAACCTGATAGGAGCTCGAGAGGAACGACGACCCGAGCGCGAAGGCCATCGCCCATGTTCTCAAGAACCCGGTGATGCGGGAGAAGAGTACGCAGACGCTCATGAGCGCCGCCGACGCGCCGACGGAAGATGCCTTGCTTTCGGGCTCTTCGCCGACGATGGTGACATCGGGCGCAGGCGCGGGGGTGCGTACGGTGTTGCCCGTTTGGGCGGACGTTCGACCAAACGCGTTCGTGCGAGCGCCCGACGATGCAGCAAGCGTCTTGTCGACGCCTGCGTGTTTGCTCACGATGGGAATCGCCGAGGTTTCGCCTGGGGCCGCACTGCGCATGAGGGCCTGTCGCTCGCGACGGGCGTCGAGTTCGGCCGCCCTATCGGTGCCGGCGTGCTTGCCTATGACGGGGATGCGGCCAGTCTCGCCTGTTTCCCAGGTGCGAGGCTGTACGGATGGCGTCTCGTTTGCACGATGGGCGCCGTTTTGCTCAGGGGCGCGCCTATGTTGAGCTCGTGCGAGCTTGTCTGACATGCAAACGACCAATTCTCTTCGGATATAATCATCTCATCTTAGCAAACACAACGAAAGCGCTTTAATGAACCTGCTCATCGTACGCAATAACTCCAACTCGCAAGCGATAGATGCGTCGCTTCTTTTAGCCACTTACCTGGGAACACAGGGAATTGGTTACGCGATATTCGATTCGTCCGACCTTGAGGGGCTCGATCCCAATCCTCTCGTTTCACAGCAGCTTGCCCGCGGCGTCGATCTGGCGGTCGTCCTCGGCGGGGACGGAACGATCCTGCGCACGGCGCGAGCCATCGGCACTTCGGGTGTCCCGATTTTGGGAATCAACTTTGGAAGACTGGGCTTTCTCGCGAACGAGAGCGACGACGGTGTGGTCGCTATCGTGGCGGCGGCGCTCGCGGGAGAGACGGTGAGCGAGCGGCGCAGCAATCTGCGCGTCGACATCGTCTGCGAAGGGGAGGTCGACCCGTGGGCATCAAGCGATGCGGACGAGTTGTTTGGCATATCACCTCACGAGAAGGTTTCTGCCTGGTTCGACGAAGAGGAAGATGCGGGTGTGGGCCCCTCGGCTGAGGACGCCCCTGGCCATACCTTCTTCGCGCTGAACGAGGCGGCGGTGACGCGCGGTGCGAATGGACGCATCATCGATTTCTCGCTTTCCATCTCCGATGTTCCTATTGCGGACATGCGCGGCGACGGGCTTGTAGTTGCTACGGCGACGGGCTCGACCGCCTATGCGCTCTCTGTCGGCGGGCCACTTGTGGCACCTGGCTTCAACGGGCTGATCGCCGTGCCGATAGCCCCGCATTCGCTTCGAGCCCGTGCGATGCTTACCTCGGAGAACGATGTGGTGGAAATGGATTTGTCGCAGAATGCGGCGGGGCGGGAGGCGACGCTGTTCATCGACGGCGACATGGCAAAGCTCCCGTCGCCCATCAAGCACATGTACGTGCGTCGCGGCGCCGAGCCGACGACGCTTTTGCGCTACAAGGGCGAGAATTTCTACGAATACGCGTCCTCGGCGTTCTTCTAGGGGCGGCGTCGCTGGTCGAGAGGGCGGAAACGAAGCTCCGAGTGCCGAGAGCCATCTTTTGCAGAAAGGGCGGTGCCTGCTCCGGAATAGGCACCACCCTCGAATGGTTTTACTGCTCGAGCACCCCGTGGCGCTCGTAGCGGGCAACCTGCTCGGGTTTGTTGTTCGCGCCCACGAGCACGACGCGCGGCGGGTTCGCGTCCGCCTCCTGCTCGGTCATCATCGCGTAGCACATGATGATGACCTTGTCGCCGACCGAGACGCAGCGTGCGGCAGCGCCGTTCAGGCAGATGGTGCCGCTGTCGCGCTCACCTGCGATGACGTAGGTCTCGAAGCGCGCGCCGTTGTTTACGTCGACGATCGCCACCTTCTCGTACTCGCGGATGCCGGCCGCCTCCATGAGAGCCTCGTCAACGGTGATCGAGCCGACGTAGTTGAGCTCGGCCTGCGTGACCGTCGCACGGTGGATCTTTCCCTTCAGCATATGCAAGAGCATGGGCCTTCTCCTTTCCGCGCGCTACATCTCGAAGATGAAGTTGTCGATCAGGCGCGTCTTGCCGATGTAGACCGCCATCGCCACGAGGGCCGAGGAATCGGCAACATCGACGGGTTTGATGCCGTCCCACGACACCATCTCGACGTAGTCGATACGCGCGAGCGGCTCTGCTTCGATGATCGCACGCATGGCGCCCAGAATCGTCTTCGCGTCGCGCTCGCCTTCTTCCATAAGACGATGCCCCTCGCGCACCGCGCGGGAGAGCACGAGCGCCGCTTCACGCTCGGCGGGAGAGAGGTAGGTGTTGCGCGAGCTTTTCGCAAGGCCGTCTTCGTCGCGGACGATGGGGCACCCGACGACCTCGACGTTCATGTTCAGGTCGCGAACCATTCTCCGAACGACAGCGAGCTGCTGCGCGTCCTTTTGACCGAAGTACGCGCGGTCGGCCTGCGAGATGTTCATGAGCTTGGAGACCACGGTGCACACTCCGCGGAAATGCGTGGGGCGCGTCTTGCCGCAGAGTTCGGAGGTGATTTCCTCTACGTTCACAAACGTGCACGCATCGGGGGCATAGAGCTCGGATGGCTCGGGATGGAAGACCAGGTCGGCGCCGGCGTTCTCGATGAGCGCGGTGTCGGCGGCGAAGTCGCGCGGGTAGGTGGCCAGATCCTCCTTCGGCGCGAACTGAATGGGATTCAAAAACACGCTCACCATCACGCGGTCGCATTCGGCGACGGCGCGCTTGATAAGGCTCTCGTGACCCTCATGGAGATACCCCATCGTGGGGACGAGGCCCACGGTCAGCCCCTCGGCCTTCCATTGGCGCACGGTCTGCTTCGCCTGCTCGACGGTTGTTGCAATATTCATAGGAGAGTTGTCTTTCTTGCTCAATTAGTACAGTTTCTTGATGACGTCGCCACCTGAGTGGAAGGTCTCGCTGTCGGCGGGGAAGGTGCCGGCACCGACTGCCTCGATGTAGTCGGAGAAGCCCTTGCGCATCACGTCGCCCACCTCGGCGAAGCGCCGCGCAAACTTGGGGGAGAAGCCGCTCGTCATGCCGAGCATGTCCTGGTAGACGAGAATCTGCCCGTCGCATGCCGCGCCGGCTCCGATGCCGATGATGGGAATCGAGACGCGGCTGGTGACGAGCTCGGCCAAGGCGGCGGGCACGCACTCGAGCACGATGGCGAAGGCGCCGGCTTCTTCAAGCGCATAGGCGTTGTCGAGGAGCGCTCGGGCGGATTCCTCGGTCTTGCCCTGCACCTTGAAGCCGCCGAAGGCGTTCACTGACTGCGGCGTCAGGCCCAGATGCCCCATCACGGGGATGCCTGCGGCCACGATGGCGCGTACCTGCGGGCAGACTTCGCGCCCGCCCTCGAGCTTCACAGCGTTCGCGCGGCCTTCCTTCAAAAGGCGGCCGGCGTTGCGCACCGCGTCTTCAACGCTCACCTCGTAGGAGAGGAAGGGCATGTCGCATACGATGAGTGCATGCGAGGCTCCGCGCGCGACCGCGCGGCTGTGGTGGATCATGTCTTCCATGGTAACTGAGAGGGTATCTTCGTACCCTAAGATGACGTTCCCTAAGGAATCGCCGATGAGAATGCCGTCAACGCCCGCTTCGTCTTGAAGCTTCGCGGTCGAGTAGTCGTAGGCGGTCAGCATTGCCAACTTTCTGCCCTCGGCTTTCGCGCGCTGGAACGTGGCGACGGTCTGCTTGGAAGCAGGCATAGCCGTCCCTTTCATTTGTATGCTTCGAGGCTGGATGCCTGGCCGTGTGCCGGGTCACCCGCACTCCTTGTGCAGCTGGACAGTATAGGCCGTGCGGCTGGCAAGGGAAAGGGAAAAAGAGAAATCGCCCGCAAAACACGTGATTTTGCGGGCGATTCTCGTTATTCGTGGGATGCCGGCGCATTCCGAGGAAGCCTTGCGCCGGTCGCTGGGGCTTTGCAGGCGTCTTACTTGTGATAGTAGCGGCGCTGCTCGTATTTCGGCTCGCAGCATACGTTGATGCCCAAGGTGCGATAGAGCCTCTCGTCGGTGGCGGAGAGGATCACGCTGAAGAAGGCGTCGCATCCGCGCAGGTCGTCCACGTGGTCGAGGAGCTGCTGGGCGAGCGGGTCGGTCGCGGAGCTCACCGAGAGCGCGAGAAGCGTCTCGTCTGAGTGCAGGCGCGGGTTCTTCGAGTGCAGCGTCGAGGTCTTGAGCGTGCAGATGGGCTTGATCACGTCGTCGCTGATGACGTAGATGTCGTCGTCGACGCCCGAGACCGCCTTGAGCGCGTTCATCAGAAGGGAGGATGCGGCGCCCAAAAGCGGGGAGGTCTTGCCGGTGACCACGCGCCCGTCGGCGAGAACCATAGCGCCCGCCGGGCCGCCTGTCGTCTCCTCTTTAAGAAGAGCGGCCGAGCGCGCGGGCGAGAAGCTCGAGTCGATGCCCGCCTGGTTCATCAAAAGCTCGAGGCGCTCGACGCGCTCCTCGTGAATGCCGGTGCGGCGCGCGTCGACGGCGGCTTGGAAGTAGCGGCGCACGATTTCCATCTTCGCGGCCTCGCGCACGGCGTCGTCATCCACGATTGCGAGCCCCGCCATGTTCACGCCCATATCGGTGGGCGACTGGTAGGGGCTCTCTCCCGCGATTCGCTCCATCATGGTCTTAAGTACGGGGAAGATCTCCACGTCGCGGTTGTAGTTCACCGTGGTCTTCCCGTAGGCCTCCAGGTGGAAGGGATCGATGCAGTTCGCGTCGTCCAGATCGACTGTCGCGGCCTCGTAGGCGATGTTGACGGGGTGTTTCAGTGGCAGGTTCCAGATGGGGAACGTCTCGTATTTTGCGTATCCCGCCAGGTTGCCGTGCTTGTGCTCGTGGTAGAGCTGCGAGAGACAGGTGGCCATCTTGCCCGATCCAGGGCCGGGTGCGGTCACCACGACGAGCGGGTGCGTCGTTTCCACGAACTCGTTTTTGCCGTAGCCCTCGTCGGAGACGATGCGCGCGGTGTCGTAGGGGTACCCGGCAATGGGGTAGTGCAGATAGCTCTTGATGCCCAGGCCGTCGAGGCGCGAGCGGAACGCCACGGCGGAAGGCTGGTTCTCGAAGTGGGTGATTACGACGCCTGAGGTGGCGAACCCACGCGAGCGGAACACGTCGAGTAGGCGCAGGACCTCCTCGTCGTAGGTGATGCCCAGATCTCCGCGCGTCTTTGATTTCTCGATGTGGTTCGCGTTGATCGCGATGATAATCTCGACCTCGTCGACCATAGTCTTCAGCATGCGGAACTTGCTGTCGGGTTCAAACCCGGGGAGCACGCGGCTTGCGTGGTAGTCGTCGAAGAGCTTGCCTCCGAACTCGAGGTAAAGCTTGCCCCCAAACTGGTTGATGCGGCTTCTGATGTGCTCCGCCTGAAGTGCGATGTACTTGTCGTTGTCGAATCCTTGGCGCATATGATTGAGACCTTTCGCTTTCCGCAACCTTTGCATACCCATGAACCGAACCATTATATAGGATGGCCGCGACGCTCGGCGCGCGGGCTTGCGCTCTGAATCGAAGATTCAAAGATGCGAAGGAACTCGCCTCCGTCGTGGGGTGTCGATGGTCGGGAATGGGGCGCACGAGCGCGGCCTTTCTTGCGGTCCTTGCGGGGTGAAGAGGTTTTCAACTGGCGTTATGGAGGGGGCACGCAGGCGCGGGCGGTGGCGTGGGGCTCTCATGCTACAATCGACGCTGTTGTATGTTCTCGCGATCGGCGGGTTTGCGAATTCCCGCTGCAGGACGAGGGGCGCGGCCTTTCGTCCGGATAAGAGGTTTCATGGCTTCTCGACCGTCTCGCTTTCCCAAGGGCCCCGTCGTCGTCACCTGCACGATAGCCCTCGCTTCCGCGCTCTCCCTTCCGCCTGTCGCTCTGGCGGCAAGCGATGGCTCCTCGCTGGATGCGGGCGAGGCTCGCATCACGTTGCAGTCGAACGGGCGCATGCTCAAGTTCGACCAGGCCCTCATCAATCAGGTGGGGCTTCAGCACACGGGCGGGTCGTGTTTGGGCTACGCCGCGGCGTACGCGAAGACCATCACGACGGGCACGGTGCACACGTGGGCGGAGTTCGACTACAACGGCGGCGCCTATGGCGAGAGCGGGTTTTACGGCAAGAACATGACCGACGAGTTCGACTGCCGCGTCATCGGGAGCGAGTCCGAGGTGCTCCGCACGCTTTATAATGCCATCAACGATGGTCATCCGGTCGTCCTCTACGTGACCACGGGAAGCGGCTCGCAGCACTGGGTCACTGTCATCGGCTACGAGGGCGTGGACAACCCGGACAATCTCTCCACCGACAACTTCATCATCTTAGACCCCGATAGGACTTCCGGTCTCGAGCCCGAGTCTCTCTCCTCGCGCGGGCTCACGCTGCGCTACGGCGACTGGATGGGCAACGTGCGCATTTCCTATGCGTCGGCCGACGTCGACGACGGGCGTGTTCCCTCCGAGCATTTCAGCGACTGCTTCTACGGCGACTGGTTCGTCGACTCGGGCGTCGTCGATTACGTCTTCGACCACGGCTACATCACCGGCTATGCGGGCACGACCCTGTTCGGGCCTGCGAACGGCTTGCGGCGCTCCGAGGCGGTAACCATTCTTTGGCGCGTGGCGGGCAAGCCCCAGGTCGCTTCTGAAAAGCCTCAATTCGACGATGCGAACTACGAGGACTTCTACGGCAAGGCGCTTACCTGGGCACGCGAGGTCGGAGTCGTGAACGGGTGGGACGGGACGAACGATTTCGCGCCCGACATGGAGGTCTCGCGCGAGCAGCTCGCCAAGATGATCGCGAACTACGCGAACAAGATTGCAGGTGCGAACACCGCAGCCGACCAGTCGAACCTGGACATCTTCGATGACGCGGACGCGATCTCGCCTTGGGCGCGCGATGCGGTTGCCTGGTGCGCCCAGGCAGGCGTTTTGACGGGCTCGCCCGCGAACGGCTCGAACAATGCGCTTCCGCAATTCGTGGCCAATCGTGCGGCGACGGCGAAGATGGTCACCGTCCTTGCGCGCGACGTTCTGGCACTGGGGTAGTGCGTCGTTCTTCTTCGTTACTGATGTGTTAAATGCCAGGCGCGCTCCCCGCGCGATTTTTCCGTTCGAGTAAAATGAATGAACGTTTGGAGTTCGCCTGGCCGCGTCCGAGCGTATCGGCTCGCGCAGCCTGAGGCCGTAACTCATGAGGTTGGATAGCATTTCGGTTGCGCAGCAGAAGGAGAATCATGGCCAAGCATATTTTCGTGACGGGCGGCGTTGTCTCATCATTGGGCAAGGGCATCACGGCGGCGTCTTTGGGGCATCTGCTCAAGGCGCGCGGCTACAAGGTGACTATGCAGAAGATGGACCCGTACCTGAACGTCGATCCGGGCACCATGAGCCCGTTCCAGCATGGCGAGGTCTTCGTTACCGACGACGGCCACGAAGGCGACCTCGACTTGGGCCATTACGAGCGTTTCATTGACGAGTCCCTTTCGCGCGAGTCCAACTTCACGCAGGGTTCCATCTACCAGACGCTTATCGCGCGCGAGCGCCGCGGCGACTTCCTCGGCGGAACCGTGCAGGTCATCCCGCATGTGACCGAGGCTATTAAGGAACGTCTGCGCCGCATTGCTTCCCAATCGAACGCCGACATCGTCATCTCCGAGATCGGCGGCGACATCGAGTCCCAGCCGTTCATCGAAGCTGCCCGCCAGTTTAAGAAAGAGAAGGACCCGGGCGATGTGCTCTTCGTGCACGTGACGCTCGTTCCCTACATCGCCGCAGCCCACGAGGTGAAGACCAAGCCGACGCAGCATTCCGTGAAGGAGCTGCGCTCCATCGGCGTGCAGCCCGACTTCATCGTGTGCCGCTCCGACCACGAGATTACCGACAAGGTGCGCGAGAAGATCGCGCTGTTCTGCGACGTGGCGACCGAGGACGTGCTTGCCTGCGTCGACTCGCCGTCCATCTACGAGGTGCCGCTTGCCCTCGATGAGCAGGGCTTCGACGTGAAGGTCCTCGACAAGCTTGGGCTTGAGGTGCGCCCGATCGACTTGACGCCGCTGAAATCGTTCCTCGAGGCGGCGGACAACTGCGAGGGCCAGGTTGACATTGCGGTCGTGGGCAAGTACGTTTCGCTCCCGGACGCGTATCTCTCCGTCATCGAGGCGCTCGGGCATGCGGGCGTCCACGAGGGACGCCACGTGGAAGTGCACCTTATCGATGGCGAGGAGCTCACCGACGACAACGCCGAGGAGACGCTCGGCTCGATGGACGGCATTCTCGTGCCGGGCGGCTTCGGTCAGCGCGCCTTCGAGGGGAAGATCGCCGCAGCGCGCTATGCCCGCGTGCACAAGGTTCCGTTCCTCGGCATCTGCCTGGGGCTTCAGGCGGCGGTATGCGAGTTCGCCCGCGATGTTGCCGGTATGCCGGGCGCCACGTCGGCCGAATTCGACGAGCAGGCGGAATACCCCGTGATCGACCTTATGCCCGAACAGGAGGACATCGAGGACAAGGGCGGCACCATGCGCCTGGGCGCCTACCCCTGCAAGGTGTCGCCGGGCTCGCGCGCGTTCGAGGCGTACGGCGAGGAGATCATCTACGAGCGCCATCGCCATCGCTACGAGGTGAACAACGCCTTCCGCGATCGCCTTCAGGATGCCGGCCTCGTCATCTCCGGCGTGTCGCCCGACGGCCGCCTGACTGAGATGATCGAGCTTCCCGATCACCCGTGGTTCGTTGCGAGCCAGGGCCATCCCGAGTTCAAGAGCCGCCCGACGCGTCCCCATCCGCTGTTCAGCGCTTTTGTGCACGCCGCCGCGATCGGCAAATATCGTGGTTGATCCGATTTCGGAATACCTGACCTGTCTGCGCATTGAGCGCGGGCGCTCGCCGCGGACGATCGAGGCATACGGACGCGACCTCGCTGATTACGCGTCGTTTCTGGAGCGCAATCGGCTGGGGTCCGTTGTCGATGCCGATCGTGCGGCGCTCGCTGCCTACGAAGCCGACCTTTCCGAGCGTGGGTTCGCTCCCACGTCGGTGAAGCGTCGGCTTTCGGCGATCAAGGGGCTCTACCGCTATCTTGTGAGGGAAGAGGTTATCGCCACGAGCCCCGCTGACCTGATCGCCGTGCCAAAAACTCCCGACCGTTTGCCTGATGTCCTCTCGATCGCCCAGGTGAGCGCACTTATGGAGCGCACTGATGATTCCACGCCCGCCTCCTTGCGCGACCACGCCCTGCTCGAGGTGCTCTACGGGTGCGGCCTGCGCGCGAGCGAGGCATGCGGTTTGAACCTCGCCGACCTCGCGCTTGACGAGGGGTATCTTCGCATTCGGGGGAAGGGCGGAAAGGAGCGTGTTGCCCCCATCTCCGGTGCCGCGCTGCGCACGCTGTCGATGTATCTCGACGACGCGCGCCGGATTCTCGACGGAGGGCGCGGGAAATCGAGCGGTGCGGTGTTTCTGAATGTGCGCGGCGGGAGAATCACGCGGCAGAGCCTGCACAAGATCGTCGCACGCGCCGGGCTTTCCATTGGCGTCACGAACTTGCATCCTCATACGCTGCGCCATTCTTTCGCGACTCATCTCCTCGAGGGCGGGGCCGATCTGCGAGCTATCCAGGAGATGCTCGGCCACTCCGATATCTCGACGACTCAGATCTACACGCATGTCGACCGCTCGCATATCCGCGAGGAATATCTCGCAGCGCACCCGCGCGCATAGGTGGATGCCCCATCGCGCTTTGCTGCTCTGCCGCTCGCCCTACTTTCTCCCACACCCACACAAACCCCCCACATCGCCCCACCGCGATGCACAGCCCATATCTTGGGCTCTTTTCTTTTTCCGCCCAATATCTTGCGCTGCACGACGCGTCCAATGAAGACGGTGCAGCTCAGAGCGTCCAAAATGAGCATCGAATCCCATGAAATGATTGAAAAGTGGGAGATTGTGGGATAGAATGCAATGCATTGGAAGCCACTGCAGGGTTTCGAAGGGAACAGATGACGGACGATGCCAAACAGATCGAGGAGGTAGCCGAAGAGGTCGCGCCGCGTCGCGACGTGGTTCTTAACGGCGAATACCGCTTCAAGGTCGACGGCAAGGGCCGCGTGTCTCTCCCCGCGAAATTCCGAAAAGTGCTTTCAACCCAGCTCGTCGTCGCCAGGGATCTGGACAACGAATGCCTTTACGTGTTCGAAACGCCCGATTTCGAGGCATGGATCACCAAGCTGTTCGATTCGTTCGTCGAGAAGAAGCACCCCACCAAGCGCGAGTGCCGGCACATCATGCTGAAGCTCAAGTCGCTTGCCAAGGACGTGGAGGTCGACAAGACCGGCCGCATCATGCTTCCCGCCGATGCCCGCGAGAAATGCGGGATCGACAAGGACGTCGTCGTCATCGGCAACACCGGTCGATTCGAGATCTGGGACGCGAAGCGTTACGACGAAGTGATCGACGACACCGACATCTCGATGTTGCTCGACCTTGCGGAGTAAGACGTGAGCGAAATGACAAGCGAATATCGGCACACACCGGTCCTGCTCGCCGAGTGCCTCGAACAACTTACACTACAAACACAGCACACGTTCGTGGACGCCACGCTCGGCGGGGCAGGGCATTCCTTCGAAGTCGCGAAGCGGCTTGGGCACGAGGGGACGCTCATTGGTATCGACCAAGACGAAGTGGCGCTCGCCGCCGCTCGCAAGAAGCTTGAGTCGCTGCCGGAGCAAACCCGCCCCGCGCTCGAATTGCTTCACGGCAACTTCGGGGAACTCGATGGACTTCTCACCTCTGCCGAGGTGCCCGGAATCGACGCTATCCTGTTCGATCTCGGTGTTTCCTCCGTGCAGATCGATACGCCGTCACGCGGCTTCTCCTTTAAAGAAGAAGCCCCCCTTGACATGCGGATGGATCCGAGTACACAAACTCAAACCGCAGCAGAGATCGTCAACACCTACAACGCAGCAGATCTCACTCGGATAATCCGCGCCTATTCGGACGAGAAGTGGGCATCGAGAATCGCCGACTTCATCGTGCGCGAGCGCGAGAAGGAGTCGTTCGAGACCAGCGGCCAGCTGGTGGAGGTCATCAAGGCCGCCATCCCCGCCTCGGCCAGGCGCGCAGGCGGGCATCCCGCGAAGCGAACCTTCCAGGCTCTTCGGATCGAAGTCAACTCGGAGCTGGATGTGCTGCGTCGAGGTTTGGACGCCGCCATCCGCTGGCTGAATCCGAAAGGCAGGATAGCCGTCATCAGCTATCACTCGCTGGAAGACAGGATTGTGAAGGACACGTTCGCCTCGATGGCGAACCGGTGCACTTGCCCGCCGGACCTGCCGGTCTGCGTGTGCGGGAAAGAGCCGATACTCAAGGTTGTCACGCGGAAGCCCATACTTCCGACGCCTGAGGAGATAGAGAGCAATCCTCGGGCCCGCAGCGCGAAGCTACGCGTCGCGCAGAAGCTCTAACCGAATAGCGAACCCACGTCGCCCCTTCGGGGGCGTCGTTGCCTGAAATGCCGATTAAACGAAAGAAAGGGGTGGGGCATGAGCGCTGTTCCTGCATATACGCGCGCCGCAGAGCGAGCGCCCGAGCGTTACCCTGAACGCCCCCGCATCTCTGTCGTTCCTGGTGGCAAGCCCCATGTCGAGACGCTTTCCCCGGCGATCGTCGCGCTCGCCCGAGTGGTGGCGGCAGCCCTTGTGGTGCTTGCGCTCGTGGCCTTCGCCCGCATCGCGCTTACTGCCGCCGCCGTCAATGTCGAAATCGAGTCGAAGAGCTACGACAGCCTTATCGACACCGCGCGCTCCGAAGGCAGCTCCCTCGAGGTGGCGCAGAGCAGCCTTTCCAATCCCTCCCGCATCAAATCCGAGGCGACCGCCCTTGGCATGGCTGCGCCCGAGTCGACCAGCAAAATTGTGCTGCCCGAAGACATCGTCGCGAACGACGGCTCGGGCAATCTCTCGCTTTCCCAGAGTCTGGCCGCCGCCGCGCGGAGCTAGCGGGCGGATATGGCCGACCGCAGACGCGACATGCGCGACGGGGATTATTCCCGCAGGCGCGAAGAGGGGAGGGCGAATACTTCTCGCAGCGAGGGGCGATCGTCCCGTACCCGCTCGCAGGGCAGGGGTTCCTCCCGTCCGGGTGAGCGCTCGCATCGCGGGTCCTCCTCATCACGCACTTCACGTTCATCGCGCGAGGTGGGCTTGTCGCGGTCGGCTCGCGATGCGAGAGGCGTACGCGGTACCCGCGATGAGCGTTCCCCTCGCGGGGCGGCTTCTTCCCAAAGCACGCTTTCCAGTATCATCGGCACCGTTGGTGCCGTCGGCGGCTCCGTTGGGAGAGCGGTTGGCGGCGCTGCCGAGCGCATCAACGCAAGCCATACTGCCGAGAGGGTGAATTCGAACCGCCCCTTCGTCCTCCTGCTTATCTTTGTCGCTATCGCCGCAATTTTTTTTCTGCGCTTGGGGTATCTCCAGGTCATTGAGTCGGCCCATTATTCGGCGATGGCCGAAGAGGCGCGCACGATCTCGTTCACCACCACGCCTCATCGAGGCACGATCTACGACCGCAATGGTACGGTGCTCGCGAAGAGCGTCGACGCGACGACAATCTATGCGAACCCCGCCGAAGTCACCGATGCGGCGGCGGAGGCGCAGGCCATCGCCAACGTGCTCGGCGGCGACGCGTCGACGTACCGGGAACTGCTCTCGAAGGAGTCCACCACGTTCGTCTACGTGAAGCGCCAGGCGGATGTCGATGCCGCCGCCGAGGTGAAGAAGCTTGCCCTCGATGGCGTCTACTTCATCGCCGACACGCGGCGCGAGTACCCCTGCGGGCAGATCGGCGGCCAGATTATCGGCTACTGCAACGTCGACGGCGAGGGCATCACGGGCCTTGAGCTGCAATACAACGACATTCTCTCCGGCACGCCGGGCTCCTACATCGCCGAGCGCGGGGAAAACGGCCTTCCCATCCCCGGCGGCGTCAAGGAGGAGACGCCTGCGGTCGACGGCCAGGACATCATGATCTCGATCGACATCGAGCTGCAGGAGTATGTGGAGAATCGCGTCGCCGAGGCCGCCGAGAACATGACCGCCGCCGGCGGCTCCTCGGTCGTGATGGATGCGGGCACGGGCGAAATCTATGCCATCGCCTCGCTGCCCTATATGGACCCCTCCGACATGACAAGCGCGAAATCTAGTTCCGACCAGGTAAAACCAATCACGCAAGCCTTCGAGCCGGGTTCGGTGTTCAAGACGGTGTCGGCAACGACCATCTTGGAAGAAGGGGCAATGACGCCTGACGACACGCTCTTCTGTCCCGCGGTAATCGAGGCCGACGGCTACAAGGTCTCCGACGCGCACGAGCGTTCCGACCAGACCTTCTCCTTCCGCCAAATTCTCGACCAGTCCTCAAACGTTGGTATCTCGCTTTCGGTGCAGAAGATGACTGACGGGTTCACCAAGCTCTACGAGCATATTCAGAAGTACAACCTCTGCGAGAAGACGGGCGTCGACTACCCGGGCGAGGCATCGGGCACGCTTCAGCCGCTTGAGAATTGGGCCACGATCACGGGATGGAACGTGAGCTTCGGGCAGGGCGTCGCAGTGACGCCGCTCCAGCTCGTGCGCTTCTACGGGGCGCTTGCCAGCGACGGGGTCGAGGTGACGCCTCACTTCTTGGTGAGCAAGCCGCAGACGGGTGAGGTTCCTACCTACGACACCGAGGACGTGATCGAGAACAAGGCCGCCATTCCGACTATCACCGACATGCTGAAAACGGTGGTCACCGATGGTACGGGCAAAAATGCCCAGATAGACGGCTATTCGGTGGCGGGCAAGACCTCGACCGCGGAAATCGCGGAAGGCGGCGTGTACCGCCAGGGAGTCTACAACCTGTGCTTCGAGGGATTTTTGCCCGACTCGTCGAGTCAATTAGTTTGTTTTGTGGGACTCAATGAGGTCCCAAGCCAAGGAAACGTGTCGAATGTTTTTAAGGATATAATGGCCTTTGCCATCGATCGATATAAGATTCAGCCGGAGTGAGGTAGACAACATGGCCAAAACGTGTGCGGATTTATTCGAAGGCTTCAATTGCACCATTCTCGGCAATCCATCTGAAGAGGTTTCGGGCATCGCCTATCGCTCCGATCGCGTGCAGCCCGGCGATGCGTTCTTCTGCATCGTGGGCCTCGCCGTGGACGGACATTCTTTCGCGCAGGACGCGATTGACCGCGGTGCGAAGGTGCTCATCGTGGAGCGCAAGCTCTACCTGGCCGATGCGACCGACGTGACCGAGGTCGTCGTCGCCGACTCGCGCAAGGCGCTCGCCTATGCCGCCGCGCAGTTCTACGACAACCCTTCGCGCGCCTTCTCGCTCGTCGGCGTCACGGGAACCAACGGCAAGACAACCACGACCTATCTCGTCGAGCACATTGCGCGCATGGCGGGGAAGAAGACGGGCGTCATCGGCACCGTCGGAACAACCATCGGCGATGTGCACGAGAAGTCTGAGCACACCACTCCCGAGTCGAGTGACTTACAGCACCTGTTCGCGCGCATGCGCGATGCGAAATGCGATTGCGTCGCCATGGAGGTCAGCTCCCATGCGCTCGATCTGTGCCGCACGTGGGATACGCGTTTCTCGGTGACGGCGTTCACCAATCTGACGCAGGATCACCTCGACTACCATCACACGTTCGAGGCGTACTTCGAGGCGAAGGCGCTGCTGTTCTCGCACGACTATCCGGCTCGTCGCGTCATCTGTATCGACGACAAGTGGGGAGCCGAGCTTAACCGCCGTTGCATGGAGGCGGGCGACATGGTGGTGACGACCGGCTTTGATGAGTCGGCGGCTATCCACCCCGTGAAGGTCGACTACGGCGTGGCGAGAACCGATGTCGTGCTGTCCGTTCGCGGCGAGGAAATCGCGTTCTCCTACCCGCTCGTCGGGCGCTTCAACGTTTCCAACATCATGACGGCCTTCGGCGTCGGCCTCATGCTGGGCATCCCCGCGGCCGATATCGCGAAATCGCTGGAGGATGCCAGCCCCGTGCCAGGTCGCCTTGAGCGTGTGCGCACGCCCCACGACGGCGGCGTGTCGGTATACGTCGACTATGCACACACCCCCGATGCGCTTGAGAAGGCGCTCGGCTCCATCATGGCGCTCGGCCACGGCCGCACGATCGTCGTCTTCGGCTGCGGCGGCAACCGCGATGCGGGGAAGCGCCCGCTCATGGGGAAGAAGGCCCTTGCTGCGGACTACGCCATCGTCACGAGCGACAACCCGCGCCACGAGAACCCCGACGCCATCATCGCCGACATCGTTGCCGGTATGGGCGATTCCCAGGACAAGTATGAAATCGTGCCCGATCGCCGCAGCGCGATTCGCCGCGCGATTGAGCTTGCCGACGCGAACACGTCGGTTCTCATCGCTGGCAAGGGGCATGAGGATTACCAGCTTGTAGGCGACGAGGTCTTGTCCTTCGACGACCGCGTCGTTGCGCGCGAGGAACTTGAGCGCCGTTTTGTCGGCTCTGCAGCGGAGGCGAACTAGCTTGCAACTTTCCGTAACCGAAATCGCAGAGGCGGTCTCTTCGCGTATTGTCGCGGCTCCGAACCCGGATGCTCAGATTGCGTCCGTTACGTGGGATTCCCGTACTGCCAGCGAGGGCTCGCTCTATGTCGCGCTCGCAGGTGAACGAGCCGACGGGCACGACTACGTCCTCGCCGCCGTTTCCGCGGGCGCGCGCTGCGTGCTCGTCACGCGGTCCCTTCCCGATGAGGTGGTCGCCCGCGTGCAAGCGCTCGGGGCGGCGATTCTTCTTGTGGATGACGCGCAGGCCGCCATCACCGATCTCGCTCGCGTATGGCGCGGGCGCTTGCAGGGTCGGATTGTGGGCCTTACCGGTTCGAACGGCAAGACAACCACCAAAAACCTCGTGCGCGACGTGCTCGCATGCGCAGGGAGCGTTACGGCTACGCGCGGCAACCAGAACAACGAGCTCGGCGTGCCGAACACGCTGCTTGCCGCCGATGCCGACACTCTCAACGTTGTGGTTGAGATGGGCATGCGCGGCAGCGGCCAGATCGATTCGCTGTGCTCCTTTGTGCGCCCCGATTGGGGAATTGTCACCCAGGTCGGCGAGAGCCACATCGAGCTGCTGGGCAGTCGTGAGAATATCGCGCGCGCCAAATCCGAGCTCATCGCCGCGCTTCCCGAAGGCGGCGTTGCTTTTCTGAACGGCGCCGACGATATGTCGGACTTCGTGTGGGAGTGCGCTCGGGGGGCCGAGCGCGGAGTCGGCGCGGTGTGCTTCGACGGGTCGGGCGCTTATCGCGAGGATGCGGCTCGCGGCTGGCGCGCGGGGCGCGCGGTTTGGGCGTCTGATATCTCGCTCGACGATGCGGGTTGTGCTTCGTTTACCCTTTTCGCGCGTGGGTTCTCGGGCGATGCGGGATGCGAGAGCGCTATCTGCTCGCTTGCGCTCTCCGGCCTGCACAACGTCCACAACGCGTGTGCTGCTGCGGCGGTCGGCCTCGCTGCGGGGCTTTCCCTCGAGGTGATCGTCGAGGCTCTCGGCGCTGCCAAGCCCGAGTCGGGGCGTCAGGAGATGCTCACGGCGCGCGAGGGCTTCACGGTTGTGAACGATGCGTACAATGCGAACCCCGATTCCATGCGCGCGGCGCTCAATACTTTCGCCGCGATGCACGTCACGGGTTCCCGCATTGCTGTGCTCGGCGACATGGGTGAGCTGGGGGATTTCGGCCTTGCGGGCCATCGTGAGATGGGTGCTCTTGCGGCAGCGCTCGGCATAGATTGGCTCGTGAGCGTGGGCGATTTGGGGTCCCTTATCGCCGAGGCCGCCGAAGAGGGCGGCATGCCCGAAGATCGTGTTTTCCGCACCGCTGACGCAGCGGGTGCGCTTGAAGTTGTGAAGGGACTCGTCGGGCCAGGAGACGCGGTGCTCGTGAAGGCGTCGCATTCCGTTGGTCTCGAGAGGGTCGTTGAAGGATTGGTCGACTGATGTTCAACATATTCTCGCAATATCCCACGTTTGTCGTGTTCCTCGCCGTCGTGCTTTCCATCGTGATCACGATGGCGCTCATGCCGGCGTTCATTCGCGCGCTTCGCTCATACCATATCGGTCAACAGGTTCGCGCCGATGGCCCCGAAAGCCATCTCGTGAAGCAGGGCACGCCGACGATGGGCGGACTTATCATGCTGATCGCAGTCGTGGTCACAGTGCTGCTCATCGGCTCGCCCTCACCCGAGACGTTCGCCCTCGTCATCGCGACGGTGCTTGCCGGTGCCCTCGGTCTTGCCGACGACGGCGAGAAGGTCGTGAAGGAACGCTCTCTCGGGCTTACCCCGAAGGCGAAGCTTATCGGGCAGTTCCTCATCGCGACGGTCTTCTGCCTTGTCGCGGTGAACTTCCTCGGCATCGAGCCCACCGTCGACATCCCGTTTATCGTGAACCTCGACTTTGGCATTCTGACCACGCAGATTGGCGACTTCTCCATCCCGTGGCTCTATCTTATCTTCGTGAACATCCTGCTCGTGGGCATGTGCAATGCTGTGAACTTGACCGACGGCCTTGACGGTTTGGCCGCTGGCACGGTCATGATCGTCATGATTGTCATGGCAGCGATTGCCTACCGCACCGACGCGCTCGACTCCGCCATCGTGGCCGGTGCGCTTGCCGGCGCATGCATCGGGTTTTTGTGGTTCAACTCTTATCCAGCCGATATCTTCATGGGCGACACCGGCTCGCTTGCGCTTGGCATGGCGCTCGGTTGCCTGGCCGTCTTCACCAAGACCGAGTTCGTGTCGGTCATCATCGGCGGCTTGTTCGTCGCCGAGGCGCTCTCCGTCATGATTCAGGTGTTCTACTACAAGAAGACGCACAAGCGCATCTTCCTCATGGCGCCTTTGCACCATCACTTTGAGAAGAAAGGGTGGAGCGAGACGAAGGTCGTCGTGCGCTTTTGGATCGTTTCGGGCGTATTAGCGGCAATCGGCTTCTCGATCTACTTCGCCGAGTCCCTTGTGGCGGTGGCGTAGCGCATGCAGGTTTTCTTGGAAGGAACGTCCATGCTGATCGAAGGTAAGAAATACGCGCCCGAGCATCTGGGGCGCGTCCTTGTTTTGGGACTGGGCAAAAGCGGACATGCGGCCCTCGATTACCTGTTGCCGCTTTTGGGCACGCGTGTGGATGCGCTTGCCGTGGCGGCGGGCGGTGATACTCCGGCGGCCCGTGCCGACGCCGAGCGGGCGAAGGCGGCGGGTGCCGCGGTTGAGTTCGGAAACGACGCTGTGGCCCCTCTTGTGCAGGCTGTCGGCGGCTCGTTCGATTTGTGCATCGCGAGCCCGGGCATTCCCGAGATTTCTGAATTCTTCCAGTCCGCGAAGGCGGCGAGCGTCGAGTTGGTGAGCGAGGTCGAGTTCGCGTGGCGCGAATCCGACGAGTCGAGCACGTGGGTCGCCATTACGGGCACGAACGGCAAGACGACTACGACGTCAATCGCCGCCCATCTGCTCGAAGATGCAGGTCTTGCGGCGCGTGCAGTCGGCAATATCGGCGACGCTTGCATTGCCCGCGTGGCTGCGGGAGATACCGACGTGTACGTGGCCGAGGTGTCGTCTTTCCAGCTCGAGTCGACTTCGCGCTTCGCTCCGAACGTTGCGGTGCTTTTGAACATCACCCCTGACCACATCGAGTGGCATGGTACGCTTGATGCTTATGCTGAGGCGAAGTGGAAAGTGATAGCGAACCTCTCGCACACCCCGAACTCCACCGCCGTCCTCTGCGCGACCGATGACGCGGTCCGCGCGCGCATCCGCGAGTTGCGCTCCGCGACGCCCGATGAGCGCGGCTTCGATTACGTTCCCGTCGGTACCAAAGACGGAATCGCCGATGACATGCGTGCCCGCTGTGGCTCCGAGAACGCCGCCTTTGTCGCGACTGACGGCGTGCTCACGGTTTCGTTTCGAGGTGTGGAGCATCGGCTGTGCGCTGCGTCCGATCTGCAGATCAAGGGCGATTACAACACGGAGAACGCTCTTGTCGCGGCATCTTGCGCGATCGCGCTCGGTGTTGACGATGCGCTCGTCGCTCAATCGCTTCGCTCCTTCGCGCCGCTCGAGCATCGCATAGAGCCCTGTGGCAGCGTTGCCGGTGTGGCCTGCTACAACGATTCCAAGGCAACCAACGTCGACGCGACGCTCAAGGCCTTCTCGGCCTTCGGCTCTGCGCGTCCGATCGTGCTGCTTGGCGGGCACGACAAGGGAACGGACCTTGCTCCGCTCGTTGCCGCTGCTCATGAGCACGCCAAGGCCGTCGTGATCTTCGGTGAGGCGCGCGAGCGCTTCCTTGCGGCCTTCGGCGGCGAATGCTCGGGCGAGGACGGTACGCTTGCCGTCGTCGCGGCGAACCATTTGGAAGATGCGCTCGACGCGGGCCTTGCGGCAGCTGCGCCGGGAGACGTGCTCTTGCTTTCCCCCGCATGCTCCTCGTTCGACGAGTTTACCTGCTACGAGCAGCGCGGCGATGTATTCAAGGAACTCGTCGCCGTCCGCTCGGCAGAGGCATAGCGGGGTAGTTTCGCATGCCCAGAACCCAGCGTTCCCATAACGCCGTCCCCGCATCGATACACGGCCCGCGCATCGGCTTTCTGCTCTGCGTGCTCGCGCTCGTGCTCATCGGGTTCGTGATGGTGTACTCGGCGGGATCGATCTCGAACATCAACAACGGGGTCGATGCGCTCAAAAGCCTGACCGACCAGGTGATGTATGCCGTTTTCGGTGCGCTTATCGCGTTCGCGATTTACCGCTTCATTCCGGTGTCGATATGGAGAACTAAGTGGCTTTGGGCAGCATTAGCGCTGCTCGTCGTCGTTATCTTGCTGACGGCTCTCGTCGGCGTCGACAACTACGGCGCTAAGCGCTGGCTGCGTCTCGGTCCTGTGACGATCCAGGTCTCCGAGTTCGCGAAGATCGTGTTCGTCTTGGTCTCCGCGCGCATCTACACCGATTTCGTTTCGGGCGAGATCAGCGGGAGACGTTGCGCTCTCGGCTTCACTCTGCTCGTGCTAGTGCCGCTTGCACTCATCTACAAAACGCAGTCCGACCTGGGCACCACGATGATCTGCATCGTTGCGGTACTTGCGGTGCTGTGGTACGGTGAGCTTCCAATCGGATTCATCGCCATCATTCTTGTCGTAATCGTCGTTTTCGGTCTAATCGCCATGTTCGGCACGGGCTATCGCGCTGACCGCTGGTCCTTCCTCAATCCTTGGGACGACGGTCAGGGCGGCTACGGCAGCGGCTACAACATCATGCACTCGTATTTTGCGTTTTCCGAAGGCGGCATCTTCGGCGTCGGCCTCGGTAACGGGCATGAGAAGTACCAGTATCTCTTCGCAAGCGACAGCGACTTCGTGTTTGCGGTCATCGGCGAAGAGCTCGGCATGGTCGGCTGCCTTGCCGTTATCGCTCTCTTTCTGGGCGTTCTCTACACCGGTACGCTTATTGCCCGATCGGCTCGCGATGATTTCTCCATGATGATTGCGGGTGGGCTTACAATTGCCCTCGTTTTCCAGGCGTTTTTGAACATCGCGTGCGCTATCGGCGTGTTCCCCACGACGGGCAAGCCTCTGCCGTTCATCTCGTCGGGAGGCTCATCCATCTTGGCATCGCTCATCATGGTGGGGCTTATCCTGTCCGTATCGCGCGATGCGGCCTCCTCCGATGAGTTCGATCGCCGCCGCTCGAGCTTGCGCGTTGTCAGGCGCGAGGAAGACGGTGTAGGCGATAGCCCGCGGGACGCCGCCCGCTCGGGGGCTCGCAGGTCCACGAGGGATCGGTCCTGCGATGGTGGCCGTGGGCAGAGGACCGCATCGAATCGCACGGAATCTCGGACGGCTGCAAGGCGGCCGTCTTCTCGAAGGAGGTAGTCGAATGCTCGTCGTATTGTCGGGTGGGGGAACCGCCGGCCATATCAATCCTGCGCTTGCGCTCGCCGAGGTGCTTGAAGATCGGGGGGTGGAGGTGCGTTTCGCAGGCACGCCGCGCGGGGTAGAGTCGCGCCTTGTGCCTGAAGCGGGCATCGCGTTTCAGCCCTTCGAGGCGTCCGGTTTCAACCGCAAACACCCCCTCTCGCTCGTGAAGGCGCTCAAGCTCATCTCGCACTCGACGAAGGAAGCCAAGCGCTGGTTCGCCGAGATCGAGCCAAGCGCGGTCGTAGGCTTCGGCGGATATGTCTCCATTCCGGTCGCCCGCGCGGCCGAGCAGATGGGCATCCCCGTGGTCGTTCATGAGCAGAACTCCGTCATGGGCCTTGCGAACAAGGAACTTTCCAAGAAGGCACGTGCGGTGTGCCTGACCTACGAGTGCGCGAAGGAGGGCGTTGCCATTCCGGCCGCTACTCAGGTGCACGTGACGGGCAACCCGGTGCGCAAGAAGGTGCTTCTCGCAACGCGTGAGGAAGGCCGCCGTATGCTCGGGATACCCGACGACGCGCTCATGCTGCTCGTTTTCGGCGGTAGCCTGGGTGCGCGCCAGCTCAACGAGGGTATCGCGGCGCTCAAGTCCGAACTGCTCTCGCGGGAGAACCTGCATGTCGTGCATATCACGGGCCCTAAGGAGCTTGAGCGCACGACCGCCGAGCTCGCGCTCACTGAGGAGGAGGCGAAGCGCTGGCATGTCATGGGGTATCAGGACCGCATGGGCGAGACTCTCGCCGCGACCGACGCCATCGTGTCGCGCGCAGGTGCGACCTCACTGGCTGAGATCTCGGCACGCGCCATCCCGGCTCTGCTCGTGCCGTATCCCCATGCGACAGCCGATCATCAGACCACGAACGCCCGCGCCTATGTTGCAGCGGGGTGCGCGGAGATGATTCCCGACGCTGAAGTGGGCTCAGATAAGTTCGCGCAGTTCGTCTTCTCGCTTATCGACGACGAGGATTTGCGCGCGGGCATGACCGCGGCCGCTCGAGAGCAGAAGACCGCCGATGCGGCGTCGAAATTGGCTGATGTTGTGATGGGCGCCGCGTCTTCGGCGAACCATGGACTACAATAGGCTCTTTGGAATAACGGGAAACCAACGGGTGGGATCGATCACTATGAGCACTGAACGTTTGCATTTCATCGGCGTCGGCGGCGTGGGCATGAGCGGTATCGCGCATGTGGCGCATGACCAGGGCATGGTCGTCACCGGCTCGGATATCAAGGAGAGCCGCTACACCAAGCAGCTGAAAAGCTACGGCATCCCCGTGGCCATCGGCCAGGCGGCGGAGAACGTGCCCGAAGGCGACGATGTCACCGTCGTCATCTCAACGGCAATCCTCGACAACAACCCCGAGCTCGAAGAAGCGCGCCGCCGCAACCTCAACGTCATCCACCGTGCCCAGATGCTCGCGCGCTTAGGCGAGCGGCTCGACACGCTCGCGGTAGCGGGCACGCATGGCAAGACCACCACGTCCTCTATGCTCGCGAGCACGCTCGACGGCATGGGCCTTGACCCGACGTTCCTCATTGGCGGCATCGTTCGCTCCTATGGGACCAACGCTCACTCCGGCACGGGAAAGTACTACGTGGTCGAGGCCGACGAGTCCGACAAGTCGTTCACCTTCCTCTCTCCCGCGGGCGTCATCGTCACCAATATTGAGGCCGACCATCTTGACCACTACAAGGACCTCGGCGAGATCTTCGAGAAGTTCAAGCAGTTCATGGCCTCCGTTCCCGAGGACGGCCCTGTCGTCGTGTGCGGCGAGGAGAAAGCGCTCGTCTGTGCGGCGCGCGAGGTGCACCCCCGTGCGATCACGTATGGTCTGGGGGAGGAATGCGACGCGCGCGTCGTGTCTTACGGCCCGCATGGCGTGGGTTCTTCCCTCACGCTCGAGCTTCCCGACGGTACGCAGGTCGAAGGCAAGGTCAAGCAGAACCCCGGCGTGCACAACGTGCTTAACGCCGCGGCAGTGCTCACGCTCATCTGGGCGCTCGGACTTGACGTGCGGAAGGCAGCTTGCGTGCTCGCCGATTTCGCGGGCGTCCGTCGCCGCTTCGACTTGGTGGGGGAGGCGCAGGGCGTTACCGTGGTGGACGATTACGCCCATCATCCTACCGAGATTGCGGCAACCATCGCCGCGGCGAAGACGCTCGACTTCAGCCGCGTTCATGTTCTGTTCCAGCCGCACCGCTACTCGCGCGCGCCGCTGTTTACCGAGGTGCTCCACGACGAGTTCGGCGCAGCGTTCGACGATGCCGACACGGTGACGTTCATGGACGTCTACCCTGCCGGCGAGGCGCCGGTCCCCGGCGTGTCGGGCAAGACCTTTCTCAACGTCGTGCTCGACCATAGCGGGCATCCTGTGGCAAGCTATGTTCCGCGCCGCCTCGACGTCGTGCCCCATATGGCCGCCCTTGCAAAGCCGGGCGATTTGGTCATCACGATGGGCGCGGGCGACGTCACGGCGATCGGCCCGCAGCTTGTCGAAGCGCTCGGCGCGGCGGACGCTGGTGCGGGGGAGTAACTCATGGTCGCACGTCACGCCTCGCCGCTCGAGGCGCTGCTCGTCGACGAGCGCTTCGACGGGGAAATCAACCCATTCGAGCCTATGTCTCGCCATACCACCTACCGTATTGGCGGGCCGGCTCGCTATTTCGCTCGCGTCCACTCGGTAGGTGCGCTCGCGCGCGTGCTCGAAGCGTGCAAGGCCGTGGGCAAGAAATGGTACATCGTCGGCCGGGGCTCGAACCTGCTTGTAGCCGATGAAGGCGTCGACGCGGCGGTCATCGCGCTTGGGCGCGACTTCCGCAGCATGCGCTACGATGAGGAGAAATCGCGTCTCATGCTCGGTGCCGGCGTGCCGCTTTCCGCCGCTGTGCAGGAGGCTTTCCGCCGCTCGCTCGCGGGGCTCGAGTTCGCAGTGGGCACGCCGGGGTCTGTCGGTGGGGCCTTGCGCATGAATGCCGGCTCTCGAGACGAATGGCTCGGTGCGCGCGTGGAGAGCGTCACCTCGTTCTCGGCCGAGGGGGGCCTTGTGCGCCGCCACGGCAGCGAGATCGAGTGGGGATATCGCTGCTCGTCGTTTCCCGCCGACGAGATACTGGTCGAGTGCGAGCTTAACATGGAACCCGCCGACCCCTTCTACATCAGGGGGAAGATGGAGGCCTCGCTCAAGCGCCGCAAGGCGACCCAGCCACTGCGCCAGCCCTCGTGCGGGAGCGTTTTCAAGAACCCCGAAGGCGCGTCAGCGGGCGATTTGATCGAGCGCGCGGGGCTCAAAGGTAGTGCCGTCGGCGGCGCGCGCATCTCCGATGTCCATGCGAACTTCATCGTGAACACGGGGAATGCGACGGCCCGCGATGTGTTGTCGTTGATCGAACTTGTCCAGGGGAAGGTATTGGAAGCTTATGGCGTTGCGCTCAAGCCGGAAGTCAAGCTCCTCGGCTTCGAATAGGCGTCCCCAAAACGCACCGGCCCCGCGCCCGCGGTCCTCTGCGCGTCCGCAGTTGTCGCGCACGCCGGGCTCGGGCATGCCGCGCTCTGTCCAAGGTGGGCGCACGGTTGAGGGCGGTTCGGTGCGCTATCGCTCCCGAAGCGTAGGCGATATCGAGCGCGCGAGCCGCGCTGAGCGCGTGCGCGCAAGCTACCATCGCCATCTTGCGAAACTCGGGATTGTCCTCGGGGCGATTGCGGTTCTCCTCGCCTGCGCCGCGATCCTGTACTTCTCGAGCGTCTTCTCGATTGACGAGGTCAAAGTCGAAGGAGTCGAGCACCTCACCCAGTCCGATCTACAGGCGCTCGTGTCGGTGCCCGAGGGTGAGACGCTGCTGCGCGTCGACACGAAGGCGATCGAAGACAGCCTTCTGCGCGATGCGTGGGTGAAAAGCGTCTCGTGCAACCGCATCTTCCCCCATACGCTTCAGATCGTTGTGACCGAGCGAACAGTGGCCGCGGTCGTTGAGGTCCCCACGTCGGATGCGAAGTCGACCCAGCCGTGGGCAATCTCCTCGGACGGGATGTGGCTCATGGCCATTCCCGACCAGGACACCCAGCTCGGCCAATCGCTCAACCAGCGCATCTACGACGACGCGCAAAACGCGCTTCACATCACCGACGTGCCCTATGGAACCTCGGCGGAAACGGGGACGAAGTGCACCGACGAGAACGTGAACAACGCGCTCGCGATCGTCTCGGGCATGACGACCGATCTCGCTAATCAGGTGAAGGCCGTGTCCGCGACAGATGCGGAATCAACGAAGCTCACGCTCGAAAGCGGCGTGGAGATCGCATTCGGACCGGCCCAGAGCATCCGCGAGAAAGAGCGCGTGTGCCTGCAGATTCTCAATGACAACCCAGGCAAGGTCGCCTACATCAATGTGCGCGTGGTCGATCGCCCGACGTGGCGATCCCTGTAAAGCTGCCCAATAGTGGCACTTTCATGGACTCGGCCGAAGGCCTCGACCCACGCAATTTGCAATCGAGGTATCATCGTGTACAATAACGCAGGTAAAACTGCACCCACAGTGGGAAACGCAGCATTTTAATCGCAGCAGGTGTGGAGGATACAATGCCAAACACAATAGGTTCCGAGCATTTGGCGGTCATCAAGGTCGTCGGCGTAGGCGGCGGCGGTACCAATGCCGTGAACCGCATGGTTGAAGCGGGCGTGAAGGGCGTCGAGTTCATCGCCGTCAACACCGACCGCCAGGCTTTGCTCATGTCGGATGCCGATAAGACGATCCACATCGGCGACGAGCTTACGCGCGGGCTTGGTGCGGGCGCGAACCCCGAAGTGGGGTGCCAGGCAGCCGAGGAGTCGCGTGCAGAGATTCGCGAGGCACTCGCCGAGGCCGACATGGTCTTCGTCACTGCCGGCGAAGGTGGCGGCACGGGCACGGGCGCCGCTCCCATCATCGCAGAAATCGCGCGTGAGGAAATCGGCGCGCTGACCGTCGGCATCGTGACGAAGCCCTTCTCCTTCGAGGGTCGCCTTCGTCGCAACCAGGCTGATCAGGGCATCGATTTGCTCTCCCAGAAGGTCGATACGCTCATCGTCATCCCGAACGACCGACTGCTTGAAATCGTCGACAAGAAAACGAGCATGCTCGACGCGTTCCGCATCGCCGACGACACCCTGCGCCAGGGCATCCAGGGCGTCACCGACCTCATCACCATCCCGGGTCTCATCAACCTCGACTTCGCGGACATCCGCACGGTCATGAAGGACGCGGGCACGGCGATGATGGGCATCGGCATCGCGACGGGCGAGAACCGTGCGCTCGACGCGGCGCAGCAGGCGACCAACTCCAACCTGCTCGAGGCATCCATCGCGGGCGCTTCCCGCGTGCTGTTCTCCATCGCTGGCGGTCCCGACCTCACGCTGACCGAGGTCGACGAGGCTGCGCGCACCGTCGAGGCATGCGCCGACGAGAATGCGAACATCATCTACGGCCAGATCATCGACGAGTCGATGGGCGATCAGGTTCGCATCACCGTCATCGCCACTGGCTTCAAGATGAACGCCCCGCAGCAGTCTTCACTCGACTTCTCGCGCAAGGATCTGTTCGCGTCGACGGATCCGACCCCGGCGCCGAGCAGCGCTCCGGTTACTTTCTCGACCACACCGAGCGCAGGCCGCTTCGCCGACGAGGATTACATCCCTGATTTCTTGAGACGTCAGCGCTAAGGAGGTAATCGGCTATGGTGGCATCAAGCCTGCCGTTGCCGCACCTCGCTGCTCGAACAATCGATTCGATCCCGCTTTTCACCGACGACGCGTTGTATGACGCGTCGTCGGTTCGTATTGCCTTCACAGGCCGTGCGGGAGGGGCAAGCGAGGGCGATTACGCAAGCCTTAACTTGGGAACTCATGTTGGCGACGACCGCGATGCCGTCCTTGGAAACCGACGTGCGCTCCTTTGCGCGCTCGGCGAGCCCGATATGCCGCTCGTTGTGCCCAACCAGGTACACGGAACCGACCTGGTGGACATCGAGACGTCCGACCCCGAAGCGCTGCGTGACATCCAAAATGCTGCGGATGCGGGTGCCGATGGGCTCGTTGTTTCCTGCCCTCGCGTCGCTGCACTCCTCTGCTTCGCCGATTGCGTTCCCGTGATCATCGTATCGCCGACGGGGCGTGTGGCGGTGGTCCACGCGGGCTGGCGCGGAGCCGTGGCGCGTATCGCCTCTTCAGCTTGCAAGCGCCTCGCTGCCCTCGATGCGCGCGAGCTCGGGTATGATGCCCCGGTTCCTTCCGAGTTCAACGCCTATATCGGACCGCATATCTGCGCATCGTGCTTCGAGACGGGGCCCGATGTGGCACAGCGCTTCGCAAGCGAGATCGGGCCAGACTGCGTGCCCGATGCGCGCCATGTCGATTTGGAAGAGGCGCTCATCCTCGATTTCGAATCGGCGGGCCTTTCGCGCGAGCGGATTGCGTCTGCGCACGCCTGCACGAAGTGCGAGCCCGACAGGTTCTTCTCGTATCGTGCGTCGGGCGGCGTATGCGGTCGCCATGGTGCACTCGCTTTCCGTTCAAGGTAAGGAGTTTATGGCAATGGGAATAGCCGAGCGTTATGAAAAGGTCGAAGAGGAACTTGCGCAGGAGTGCGCCCTTGCGGGGAGGGACCCCAAAGAGGTGCGACTCGTCGCGGTCTCCAAGACGGTCGGCGTCGAGGGCGTGGGGGAGGCGTACGCTGCAGGCGCGCGGGACTTCGGCGAGAACCGACCCGACCAGATCGTTCCCAAGTCGCAGGCGTTCCCCGATGCCCACTGGCATTTCATCGGGAACATCCAGTCGCGGCGCATCCGCGATATCGTCGACTCCGCCTCGCTTATCCACTCCGTCTATCAGGAGAAACATGCGCGCAAGATCGACGAAGTCGCCCGCGAGAAGGGCATCGTGCAGGATATCCTCATCGAGGTGAACGTTTCGGGCGAGGAAAGCAAAAGCGGTGTCTCGCCCGATGTGGCGGAGGCTCTCGTTGATGTGTGCGAGACGCTTTCCAATGTGCGCGTGCGCGGGTTCATGACGATGGCCCCGCAAGGCGACTTGGAAATCGCACGTCGCTGCTTCGAGGGTTTGGCGAAGCTCGCTGAGAAGGTTCGCGCCTCCCTCCCCGCATCAAGCGCCGAGGCGTTCGATGAACTTTCTATGGGCATGAGCGAAGATTGGCGAGAGGCGGTTCGTGCGGGCGCTACCATAGTTCGCATCGGACGGGCGATTTTCAGCGACTCGTTTTAGGTCGCCTCCTTCCACCCCTGACGTGCGGTTAGCACGCAAAGCGGCTTGTAAACGATGCAAGACAACCCACTACTGGAGCTGCCAGGAAGAAAGGAAACGGAGTTAAGGCATGTTGGACGAACTCAAATCGAAACTCGGTTTCGGCGGTGGTGCCGTGCGCGGTCGCTCGAACGACCGGTATGACGACTACGACGATGACTACGGCGACTACGAGGATGATTACTCGGAATACGCTGAATACGCGGACGACTCCGAAAACGACTATGATCCTTACGCCCCGGTAACGACCCGCAGTGCTCGCTCGAATTCCACCATCTCGAATCTGGTGTCCATCAACGACGTGCGCGCCCACTCGCGCGGGGAGGGCTCATCGAGTACCCCCACGTCCAGCGCGCGCCGCATGACGACGGCGCATACCCCGTATCGCGGTGAGCGAACCACGGTTGACAGCTCGCTGCCCCCGACGATGACGCCGGAAGGATCGGCCGCCGTTGCGGCAGCCGCTTCGCGTCCGACCCGCTCCGAAGGGCTGAACTCGCTGTTCGAGCCGACGGCGGGCGAGTCGAAGCCGGCGGGCAAGCATGCCGCGACCACGACCCCGTCCTCGCATATGGGCGTCACGTCCGGTGCGACGAGCGCGTCTGCAGAAGGCTCGCTCGGAGCCTTCACACGCCAGCCCGCGCAATCGAGCGCTGCCGCGGCAATGAGCGAAACCGCGCGGAAGGCTTCGGCGCAGGCGAGCTCCGCTTACGACCCCCAGTCCGCTTACGCTCAGGCGCAGGGCGCGCGCTATGTGGCAAAGCGCTCGTGCACGGTGCTCAAGCCGGCGAGCTACGGCGAGGTTGAGAAAATCGCCCGGGCTCTTAAAGGCGGCGATGCGGTCATTCTCGCGCTCCGCAATACGCCCGACTCGCTTTCCAAGCGCATCCTTGATTTCTCCTTCGGCGTCTCGAGCGCGCTCGATGCGGGAGTGGAATGCGTCGGGGACAAAGTCTTCGCGATCACGAAGGGCGACGCCTTAACCGACGCGGAGAAGCTTGCGCTTCGAAACCAGGGAGTGCTGTAACGTGGCGAACATCTCGAGCGTGAAACGCGCAGCTGGGGAGGCTATCTCGTGCTGAGCCTGAAATACCTTATCGTATCGCTGTCCGACGTGTACTCGATGCTCATCTTCGTGTACGTCATGCTGTCCTGGTTCCCGACTGATCGCGGTATCCTCGCCGACATCAACACGGTCCTTGGCAAGATCTGCGATCCGTACCTCAACCTTTTCAAGAAGTTCATTCCCCCGATTGGAGGAATGGTGGACGTGAGTCCAATCGTTGCGTTGCTTGTATTACAATTTGGTGTAAGACTTCTGATAGGCTTGCTGTAAAGATGCAGGCTTTGCTGGCGAAGGGAAGATAAATGGCTATCACCTCGGCTGAAATCCACAACCAAAGTTTCTCGATTGACCGCAAGGGTTATGACGTCGACGAAGTCGATGTGTTCCTCGAGCATGTCGCCGATGAGATCGATAATCTCAACAACCAGATTGCCGATCTGCAGGATCAACTGAACGATTCGCGCTTCGACGGGTTCGACGCGCCGGCGAAGCCGATTGAGGAAGCCTCTGTCGCCGCGCCGGCGCCTTCGTCTGCTCCGGCTCAGGACTTCTCGCAGGAACTCGACGAGGCAAACGCACGCATCCGCGAGCTCGAGTCGCAGCTTGAGGAGAAGCAGGCCGACGGCAACGCCATTGCGCAGGCGCTCATCATCGCGCAGCGCTCCGCTGACGAGATCCTCGCGAAGGCCAACAACACCGCGGCCGAGACCATTCAGGACGCGAAGGACGAGGCTCAGCGCATCATCGACCGCGCCAACAACGACAAGCAGGACGTCATCGATGCCATTCGCAAGCTCGAGGACGATCGCGAGGACGCGCGCGAGGAATATCAGGAACTTCTCACCGACTTCATCAACGACGCTTCTCGCAAGCTCGCCGAGATCGGCGGCGGCTCTCAGGCTTCTGTCGCTGCGGCGCACTACGCCGACACCACCGATGCGACGGCGCAGGTCCAGGTTCCCATGAGCGCCGAGCCTGTGGCGTATTCCACGCCCCAGACGGGCAACGTCGCCGTGGCGGCGGCAACCCCCATGCCCTCTGCGGTGGAGAAAGATCTCTCGGGTTTCGGTGACGCCGACGACGACTTCTCCTTCGACGAGCTCGACTAGGGGAATATTCCAAGAAACGCGAAAGGGGCAGTTCAAGCGAACTGCCCCTTTTTCATGCCCCGATGCGGGATTTGAGCCTCAAAGTGCGAGTGGGTCGATAAGCCGGGTTCTGTCGTTGGGACGGCCATTTATCTCGAACGCGTGTCACCACGCGTCTCAAGCACGCAACCCGAGCGCACGGAAGGGCACCGTATCGCGTTCCTATTTGCGCTTGCTCCAGATGGGGTTTACCAAGCCACGCCGTTGCCGACGCGCTGGTGCGCTTTTACCGCACCGTTTCAGCTTTTCCCTCAAGAAGAGGGAGTCTTCTTTTCTGTGGCACTAATCCGTCGGGTCGCCCCGCCCAGCCGTTAGCTGGCATCTTGCCCTTTGGAGCCCGGACTTTCCTCACGCCTTGCGGCGCGCGACCGTCAGGCCCACTCGCGTATAATAGTGTACCACGAGCATGCTCAAAGTGACGGAAAGGACAAATCAACCATGGGAACCTGTGCGCTTGTCGGTGCGGTCGACTTCAACGCCGAGCATTTCAAGGCGATGGACGCCGCGGGCGCCTTCGATTTCGTAATCGCGGTCGATGCTGGGTTTGCCTCCCTCGAGGCGATCGGGCGCGAAGCCGATATGGCGATCGGCGACTTCGATTCCCTTGGCTACGTGCCCCGGTGCCGTCGCGTGTCGCGTCATCCGGTGAAGAAGGACAAGAGCGACATGGAGCTCGCTATGGAGAAGGCGGTCTTTTGGGACAACCAGGAGCTCTTCGTCTACGGTGCGCTCGCCAAGCGCCTCGACCACACGATCGCGAACCTACAGCTGTTCGCACGCTACTCCGAGCGGGGCATCTATGTCACGGGGGTAGGGGACGACTTCGCGGTGCGCTGCGTCACAGGCCCCGACGTCTTCGAGCTGCCCGAGGGACTTGATGCGGGTGTGGTGTCGGTATTCTCGGCGAACGACACGGCGCACGGCGTCATCGAGCGCGGCCTGGAATACTCGCTCGATGACGAGCCGCTTTCCAACCGCACGTCGCTTGGCCTTTCAAATGAGCTTACGGGAAAGCCGGCGGCGGTGAGCGTCGAGGAGGGCACGCTCTACGTCTTCTATCCGCTTGCGACGGGTGAGGCTGCCGCCGCGCCGCCGCCCGCCACCGTGTGACGCTTGTCGGCTTTTCGGCGATTGCGCGGCGGACCTTTCCCTCTGTCGTATAATTCGCCTAGCATCTTTGCATAACCGGGGAGCTCGCATGCGGCGCTGTGCTGCGCGGTGGGCTGAGAGGAAGCGCGCTTTCGCTTCGACCCGAAACCTGATGTGGATAATGCCAACGAAGGGGGTCGAATAATGGCGAACAGCCAGGTAGTTTCGCATACCAAAATCACGCAGATCGATTTCGCGCGCGCAGGGGAAATTACGCCCGCTATGCGCATTGTCGCTGAAAAGGAAGGCCGCGCGCCCGAGTTCATCCGCGAGGGGGTCGCAGCCGGCCGCATCGCCATCCCCGCGAACATCCACCACACGTCGCTTTCCCCCGAGGGTGTGGGCGAGGGGCTTCGCACGAAGGTGAATGTAAACTTGGGTATCTCGGGCGATCTTGCCGATGAGCAGGTCGAATGGGAGAAGGTCGACATTGCCTTCGAGCTTGGCGCCGAGGCGATCATGGACTTGTCGAACAGTGGGAAGACGCAGTCGTTCCGCACGCGGCTTATCGAGAAGTCACCTGCGATGATCGGCACCGTTCCCATGTACGACGCTATCGGATACCTCGAGAAGGCCCTCATCTCCATCACCGCCGAGGACTTCCTCGACGTCGTGCGCCGCCACGCTGAGGACGGCGTCGACTTCGTCACAATCCATGCGGGCATGAATCGCCGTACCATCGAATCGTTCAAGGAAACGGGGCGGCTCATGAACGTGGTGTCGCGCGGCGGGTCGCTCATCTTCGCGTGGATGGAGGCGACGGGCAACGAGAATCCGTTCTACGAGTACTACGACGAGGTGCTCGATATCCTGCACGAGCATGACGTGACCATTTCCCTCGGCGATGCGATGCGCCCAGGTTGCAATTACGATGCGACCGACGCTGGACAGATCTCCGAGCTCATCGAAATCGGCAAGCTCACCAAGCGTGCGTGGGACGCGGGCGTGCAGGTCATGGTCGAGGGGCCGGGGCATATGGCAATCGATGAGATTGCGGCGAACATGAAGCTCGAGAAGCGTCTGTGCCACAACGCGCCGTTCTACGTGCTCGGCCCGCTTGTGACCGACATCGCCCCTGGATACGACCATATCACCGCAGCTATCGGCGGAGCCGTCGCGGCAAGCTCTGGCGCAGACTTCCTGTGCTACGTTACGCCTGCTGAGCACCTTCGCCTTCCCGATGCCCATGATGTGCGCGAGGGTCTTGTCGCGACGAAGATCGCAGCTCATGCGGCCGATATTGCGAAGGGTATCCCGGGCGCGCGCGAGCGCGATGCGCGCATGTCGGATGCCCGTCGTCGCATGGACTGGGAAGAGCAGTTCTCGCTCGCGATCGATCCGGCGCGCCCGCGCAAAGTGTTCGAGAGCGCCCCTCCCGAAAACGAGGGGACCTGCACGATGTGCGGCAAGATGTGCGCGGTTCGCACGGTGAACAAGATTATGGATGGTCTGGTCATCGATCTCGACAACGAATAGCAAACGACGAAGGGAGACGCAATGCTTGGAGACGAGAACAACAACGAGCTGTTCGACCTCGCGAACTTCGATGCGAAGAAGACGGCCCTGCTCGTGATCGACGAGCTCGGCGACCCGACGGGAACCCCGCTCGAGCAGACGCTTCTGCCCGCAATTGAGAACACCGCCCGCATTGCGGCGGCTGCCCGGCGCGCAGGCGTCCCCGTCATTTTCACGAATGACGCCCATATCCCTGGTCTCGATCGCGAGCTGCTGCTCTGGGGCGATCACGGCATCGCCGGCACCCCCGAGGCGCAGACCTCGCCGCTGCTTGATCCCAAGGAGGGCGATTTCACCATCGAGAAGCGCCGCTACAGCGCGTTTTTCCAGACGGGGCTGCGCCTTCTGCTCGACGAGCTCGGCGTCGACACGCTCATTTGCACGGGAATGGACACTAACATCTGCGTTCGCCATACGCTTGCCGACGCGTACTTCAACAACTACAACCTTATCGTTGCGGGCGACGCGACGGCGACGTTTCTCGTGGGGAACCAGGAGGAGGGGCTTGAGTACTTCAAGACCTGTTATGCCGCCTGCGTTCTTTCTACCGACGACGTCGTGGCGCTGCTCGAGAAGTAGGGTGCGCGCATGAAGGCGGTCGTGAGCATAGCTGGATCGGACTCAAGCGGCGGCGCGGGCATTCAGGCGGACATCAAGACGATAGCGGCGCATCACCTGTTCGCCGAGACGGTCATCACCGCGCTCACCGCGCAAAATACGCTTGGGGTAACGGGGGTGCACGAGGTGCCCGCCGCGTTCGTCTCGGAGCAGATCGACGCGGTCTTCTCCGACATCCGCCCCGATGCGGTGAAGGTCGGCATGGTGTCGTCGGCCGAGATCATCCGCGCGATTGCCGGCGGCCTCGACAAGTGGCATGCGGAAAACATCGTGGTCGATCCCGTCATGGTGGCGACGAGCGGCGCGCGCCTTATCGGCGAAGACGCGGTGTCGGCGCTTATCGAGGAGCTTCTTCCCCGGGCGAGCGTCATCACCCCGAACATTCCCGAGGCACAGGTCCTTTGCGGTTGCGAGTTGTCGGACGAGGAATCATGTGAGCGCGCGGCTGTAAGCCTTGCCCGCTCGCTTGGGGTCAACGTCTTGGTGAAGGGAGGACACGGTGCCCACGACGCCAACGACGTGCTCGCAACCCGTTCGGGCGAGACCCACTGGTTCCGCCATGAGGCGATTCCGACGAGCAATACCCACGGGACGGGATGCACGCTCTCTTCTGCCATCGCATGCGGTCTTGCCTGCGGGTTATCCGTTCCCGACGCGGTTGCGGCGGCCAAGGAGTACCTCACGGGTGCACTCTCGGCGGGCCTCGATCTGGGAAAGGGGAGCGGACCGCTTGATCATATGTGGAAAAACGCCTGATAGAGGCACTGCGGTGTCATTTTATTTCAAATTTTCAAAAAAGTTGAAATAAAGGCTTGACGGCATAGGGGAATGCGCGTAATATACTTTCCTGCGCTTGCGCCTTGCAGAACAGCAAGAGACGCACCGGCAGTAAGTTGGGGTGTCGTCTAATGGCAGGACAGCGGTTTCTGGTGCCGTATGTGAGGGTT